>Ga0066256_1000036_pt1 | contig 678265 bp, 585 predicted proteins | sample ThiBio_1000_biof_FD_87107 | JGI IMG/M metagenome (GOLD analysis project Ga0066256, IMG submission 87107) | Wastewater bioreactor microbial communities from Cape Town, South Africa - Thiocy_expt_1000_biof (version 2) | ecosystem: Engineered > Bioreactor > Thiocyanate-remediating >...
TTTTGATCCGGCTGGCCGCTTGCTTTTTGAAAGCTTCGAAGTCAAATGACTGTTTGTCTTTCATTTCCATTTGTGTTAGTTTTAAAGTTACAAAACTTCAAACTGACACACTTTTTGTAACACTCTCGCGAAAGGATACTATAAACGAATACGAATCCTCACATTTCATCAGCATATCAGCACATTAGCACATTAGCACATTTTTTCTCACATTTCTTCCGAAAACTTTTTCCGCTTATTGGCGAGATAACGATCCAGGAGAAACAGGCCAAGTATTACATTCAGCATCATAAACGCATTGACCAGGTTGTTGTTGAAGAATTTGCTATAGTCAATGGCGTTGAGATCGATCGTCATTTTCGGATCATTTTTGGCTGTCCAGTCTATCTGACCAAAGCCATAGATCAGAAAACCAATGATCATCGTGACAAAGAAGATCGTGAGGCCGCGAATGATATTTTTATTGATATACGACTGAGTTGCCGGGGCTATCTGCATCCGGGCTATTTCGTCCATTACATTGCGGGTAAAGCGCATGGAAGGCTCTTCCAGCTCGGTCGAGTTGATGAGCTGATGCACTTCCAGCAGTTCGCCATATTTGGCACGCCAGGCAGTATCGGCAGCAATGAGCTGCTCAATGACTGTACGCTCTTCGGCATTGCCCTGCCCGTCAATATACTCCCACAGCCGGTCTTCCATTGAGTGTTGCGTATCCATAATCACAAATTTAAAATGTGTTCAAATCTTTTACTTCCTGGACAAAATGGGTTTCCATTTTTTCTTTGAGCCGTCCGCGTGCCCTGTGCAGACGCACTTTGGCGGTATTGGGCTCAATACCCAGTATCTGTGCTATTTCATCGAGGCTTTGCTCACCCTTATAAAACAAAGTTATGATTTCGGCATCATCGCCTCCGAGCAGACCAATAGCCTTATTGACCATATCGACCCGCGAACGGGCTTCAATCTGATTGGCCTGCATGCCGGAATCTATACTGTCAGCCACCTCAAATACCCGTTCATTATCCAGTGAATGCACTTCCAGTTTTTTCTTCCGCAGAAAACTGAGGCTGGTTGTATTTACAATTGTATAAAGCCAGGTGCTGAATTTCGATGCTCCTTTAAAATCAGCCAGGGCTCTGTAGGCCTTAATAAATACATCCTGCGCCACCTCCTCCGCATCTTCACGGCTCTTTACAAACCGCAGCACAAGGGTGAAAACAAAGTTCTGATACCGGCTGACCAACAGGGAATAAGCCTGCTGATCACCGCTTAGCACTTTGCTAATGATCTCATTATCATTCAGTCCGGTAGACATCTGGAAGTTTAGACGCCGATTGAAGGCCGTTGGTTACAGCAAAGGTAGAAATGTAAGGGAGAATGTGCTAATATGCTGATTTGCTGATGTGCTAATAGTATGATATGCCAGTGGTTTCCTAAATTATAATCTAATCCTTTCGCATCAACCTTTAAACACCATTGGCACATTAGCACATCAGCACATCAGCAAATCAGCACATCAAAATAGACGTCTAATTCATTGACATTAAGTTCGTTATTTTTCCCTGTAACCTGTTCTAAACCGATGTAGTCTTATATTTCAGAACGCAGCTGCTGACTGTTTTACCCGGGTTGAACCGGTGGTTGCGAAAAAAGTTCTTTAAAAACTGTAACCTGCCATTCAAAGCAGTAGTCACAGTAGAAAAATAAATCATCCTTTTAACAAGCTCCGCCTGAGCGGATATAAAATTTAAAGTTATGAATGGTCCTGAAGTACTGGTTCCGTTAACCATGTTTGCCGGTGGCTTTGCCATGATATTTGGTATCTATTATCTCAAAACCCGCCAGAATCTGGCCATGATTGAGAAGGGTATGAATCCAAAAGAATTTGCCAATCGCCCGGCCCCTTATAAAAACCTGAAATGGGCTTTATTACTGATAGGCGCCGGTGTGGGCTTATTCCTGGCCTACCTGCTCGACAATTATGTGCTCTACGGCGCAATCCGCAATAATCGTTACTATGATCACGATCGCAATGTGCCCATCTATTTTGCCCTCATAGCCATCGGCGGCGGTCTCGGTCTCTTTGGTTCTTATAAGATCGAAAAGAAATGGTGGGACGAGAATAAGAACAATAAATAGGGTAGAAGGGCATAAGGTCAAAGGTATAGGGTATAACATTTTATCCTATACCTTCAACCATTTACCTAAAAGGCATAAGGCAGAAGGCTGAAGGTGTAAGGTATTGCATTTTACCCTACACCTTCAGCCTTCTACCCTTAACCTTACTTACTACCAATCACCTGCAGCGCTTTTACTATCATAGGATCCTCGCTGTTGATGATCTGATAATAGCCATTATTGCGCCAGCGGAAACGCGCCAGGTATCCTTCAAGACGCAGTTGTAATGATTCGCGCTGCTGCGGAGTTACCGATCGCAGGTTGACCGAATCGCGGCTGGCTTCCTGCACAAAAGAATCCCAGATCAGCCCCACTTTATTGAAGCTGTCGGCAAAGCTCTTTACCGATTTGTATTGATCAATCTCTGCGCGGTGCAGCAGATAATAACGGTATACAAAACTGTTGAATTTACCATCCATGAACAGACGGTTTACTGCTGCAGGGAATGTGGCCGTATCGATTGGCACAAAAAGGTCAGGCATAATGCCTCCTCCGCCATATACTATATGACCACCGGGTGTGGTGAATTTTTTACCATTATTGACCTTATTTGAATCGGCATACAGTACTTCTCCGTTGGAATAACGCTCCCAGATCTCATCCATATACACTTTTTTGCCTTTATCGTAGGGGCGTTGAATGCTACGCCCGAGTGGAGTATAATACCGGGCAGTAGTAAGACGGATGGCCGATCCATCGGTAAGGCCAAACTGTAATTGTACCAGCCCCTTACCAAAGCTGCGGCGGCCAATGATCTCGGCACGGTCCCAATCCTGCAGGGCACCGGCCAGCACTTCGCTGGCACTGGCAGACAGTTCATCTATCAGCACAACCAGTTTGCCTTCTTCAAAAAGACCGGGACGCTTGCAGCGGAATTCCTCCTTGCGGCTGTTGGCGCCTTCTGTGTATACGACCAGCTTATCGCCGCTCAGAAATTCATCGGCCATATCATAGGCTTCGTTCATGAAACCACCGCCATTGCCACGCAGGTCATAGATCAGCTCCTTCATGCCCTGCTTGAGCAATTGCTCCATCGCCTGCATGAACTCTTCGTAGCTGTTTTGGGTGAATTTGCTGAGTTTGATATAACCGGTAGTGGGAGTGATCATGTAAGCGGCATGGATAGACGGTACAGGTATACTGCCGCGGGCTACACTGATCTTTTTGATGTCCTGTCCGCGCTGAATGGTCAGCAGGGCCGAAGAACCGCGTTCCCCCCGGATATATTCTTTGATGCGGGCTGAGGTTACAGCGGGCCCTGTTAGTGATGAGTCATTCACTGCCAGTATCTTATCTCCAATCAGGAGGCCGGCACGGTCGCTCGGACCGCCAGGCATCACATACATGATATTGACAGTGTCATTGAAAATATTGTATTCAACGCCGATACCATCAAAGTTGCCAGCCAGGTCTTCGTTAGCTTCTTTCAGCTCTACCGGCGGAAAATAAACGGAATGCGGATCGAGTTGGCTCATCATTTCCTGGATGGCGCCGGCCTGGAGCGAATCTGTATTGACTTTATCTACATAACGCAACCTGATCAGGTCAAGCGCTTCCTGTAAGGGAGTCTGCCGGTTACTCCTGAAAAACTCTTTACCGCCTCCCAGCTTATAGCCGAAGACCATGCCCACAATCATAACAATCGAAAAGAGCAGCGGTAACCAAACCTGTAGTTTTTTATTTCCCATCATCTATCTTTACGCTAATTTGCCGCAAAATAGAGAAAAGTTTACTCTTAATGAGTGAGTACTCCTATTAAGCGTAGTTGAAAATCTTTGTTTTAGATGAGCGGCAAGTTTACAACAGGCAATGGTTGATAAAGGTTGACCTGCCTTTTTAAAGTTTACAAACACATGCCCCAGATTCAATTAATAGCAGATGCCGGCGCTACGAAGGCAGAATGGTGCCTTACAGGCCTGGCCAAAAACAAAACTATTACCACGCAGGGTATCAGTCCGTATTTTCTCAATGCCGAACAAATTGCGGACTTGCTGAAAAAGGAACTGCTTCCCAAATTGGGTAATGCCAGCATCAGTGCAGTACATTATTACGGTACCGGCTGTGCCAATCCGGATAATGCCCGGCTGGTTCAGAAAGCGATCCGTAAAGTGCTGCCCGGAGCCCGGGTGGCCGTAACCCACGATTTGCTGGCGGCTGCACGCGCACTCTGTGGTCATGAGAAAGGGGTAGCCTGCATCCTGGGCACCGGTTCCAATTCCTGTTATTATAATGGTAGCCGCATTGTTAAAAACAGCCCCGGCCTGGGTTATGTGCTGGGCGATGAAGGCAGTGGAGCATACCTGGGCAAAAAAGTATTACAGTATTATCTCTATGGTACTTTTGACGATGAGTTGCGCGGTCGCTTTGATCTTACGTATATGACCAATGGTCCTGAGATCCTGGAAAATGTATATAAAAAACCACTGCCTAACCGTTATCTCGCGGGCTTTGCCCGTTTCCTTGCAGAAAACCGCGGTCATTATATGATCGAAAATATTATTGAAGACGGATTAAATGATTTTTTCTTCAATCATTTGTGTAAATACAACGAAATTTGGCGACTGCCTGTGCATTTTGCCGGCAGTGTGGCCTATGGATTCAAAGATGTGCTGCAACAATTGTGTAACAGCTACGAATTTCAGCTGGGCAGGGTCTTAAAGAAACCTATGAGCGGTCTGATAGACTATCATAGTTAAAGTAATTTGAAGTATGGCATTTGAGAAAATTACAGAGCAAAGCAGTCAGTACCACCACCTCGAAAAGATGAGTATTGCTGAATTGCTTACTAATATCAATAAAGAAGATCAGGTTGTTCCTTCCGCTGTTCAGAAAGCAATTCCCCAGATAGAAAAACTGGTAGAGGCTGTGAGCGATAAAATGCTCATGGGTGGCCGTCTCTTTTATATCGGCGCCGGTACCAGTGGCAGACTGGCGGTGGTCGATGCCAGTGAATGTCCGCCTACCTATGGTGTACCTTATGGCCTGGTGGTAGCGGTAATAGCCGGTGGTGATAAAGCCATTACCATGGCCGTAGAAAATGCAGAAGATGATAAAACAAAAGGATGGAATGACCTGCAGCAGCACAATGTTTCTGACCGCGATGTGGTCATTGGTATTGCGGCTAGTGGCACCACTCCTTATGTTATCGGCGCACTGGAAGAATGCCGCAAACGCGGTATTGTTACGGGCAGCATTTCCTGCAATCCTGATTCACCCATCAGTGCAGCCGCAGACTTTCCCATCGAAGTAGTAGTGGGCCCCGAATTTGTGACCGGCAGCACCCGTATGAAAAGCGGTACTGCACAGAAACTGGTGCTAAACATGATCTCCACATCTGCCATGATTCAGCTGGGGCGGGTAGAAGATAATAAGATGGTAAACATGCAGCTTACTAATGAGAAACTGGTTGACCGCGGTACCAAAATGCTGATGGAACGCCTGCGTCTCGATGATTACGAAAAAGCCAAACAACTGTTATTAAAATATGGCAGTGTCAAAAAAGCTACCGAATCGGTAGACAAATAATTTTATAGTTCAGTTTTTGATTGTATATTGTGCCACGTTCATTACAAAAGTGGTAAATCAGTTTATATATAATACAGCTATCAATACCCAGTCATCCCCGGCCGGGTTTGCTGCTATTACCATTACCACCACCATTATTACAACCCGTTAAGGGTTGTCATTTTCCATATTATACCATGGGCTCCCTTGCCGGATGCCGCCTCAAACAGGAGAGCGGATATTTTTCATACATCACTTTTTCATCTTAATCAACATATAGTTCATGCAGGTTTTAAAATTTGGCGGTACATCTGTTGCCAATGCGGAAAATATAGGAAAAGTAGCTGCCGTTGTCAGTAATGCAGCACAAAAAGAACGTACAGTAGTAGTGGTATCGGCGCTGGGTGGAGTAACGGACCTGTTGCTGCAGGCCGGTCAGTTGGCTTCCGAAGGACAGGAATCCTATAAAGAAAAACTCGCGCTGGTAGAACAGCGGCATCTCGATACGGTAAAACAATTGATACCGGTAGCACAGCAAAGCCAGTTGCTGAGCCTGGTAAAGAAAACCTGCAACGACCTGGAAGATCTTTGCAATGGTATATTTCTGCTGGGGGAACTTACTTCACGCAGTAAGGACCGGATTGCCAGCTATGGTGAATGGCTTTCCTCGCAGATCATTTCAGCAGCGCTGCAAACAAGGGGATTGAATAACACCTGGCTGGATGCCCGCCGCCTCATTGTAACCGATTCGCAGTTTACAGCTGCGCAGGTCGACATGCCGGCTACACAAGCCAACCTGCAGCAATGTTTTGCCGATTCAGACGCCCCCTTATTCCTGGTGCCAGGTTTTATTGCTGCCGACCGGCAGGGCATTACCACCACACTGGGTCGCGGAGGTTCTGATTATACAGCCGCTATCATTGCTGCAGCAGTGCAGGCTTCTGTGCTGGAGATATGGACAGATGTAAGTGGTATGATGACGGCCGATCCGCGTCTCACACCCAATGCGCGCATCATTCCACATATTTCTTACCAGGAAGCAATGGAGTTATCACATTTCGGTGCCAAGGTCATCTATCCGCCAACTATTCAGCCGGTGATGGGAAAAGGCATACCGGTATGGATCAAAAATACCTTTGCGCCGCAGGATGAAGGCACGCTGATAGAAGCTTCGGTAAAACGAAACGGCAATATCGTGCGCGGCATATCCAGCATTAACAATATAGCGCTCATCAGTCTCGAGGGAAGTGGTATGATTGGAATTCCGGGTTTCTCTAAAAGATTGTTTGAGGCACTGAGCAATGAGCGTATCAACGTTATCCTGATTACACAAAGTTCATCCGAGCACTCGATCTGTGTGGCGGTGGATGCAGCGGCTGCATCGCGTGCCAAAACAGCTGTGGATGCTGCTTTTGCCAATGAGATCACTTTGCATAAAGTAGAGCCCCTGCAAATCGAAACAGATCTGTCAATTGCGGCACTGGTGGGCGAAAATATGAAGAGCCATCCCGGTATCAGCGGCCGCATGTTTAGTGCCATGGGTCGTAATGGCGTTAATATCCGCGCTATTGCACAGGGGTCTTCCGAAAAAAATATCTCGGCTGTGATCAGTACAAAAGACGTGCGCAAGGCCATCAATGTACTGCATGAAGAGTTTTTTGAAACTACTTACAGGCAGGTCAATCTCTTTATTGTAGGTACGGGTAATGTAGGTGCAAAACTATTGGAGCAAATACACCAGCAACAGGCTTATCTGCAACAACAATTGCGTCTGCAACTGCGCGTAATCGGACTTTGCAACAGCCGCCAGATGGCTTTCAGTGAAGAGGGTATTGATACCGGTGCCTGGAAAGAGCAGCTCGGTAAAGGTCAGCCGGCAGATCTGCGGGCATTTGTAGAAACCGCTATTAACCGCAACCTGCGCAACTCCATTTTTGTTGACGTTACAGCCAGCGAAAATGTGGCAGCTATCTATCCATCCCTTTTGCAGAAAAGTATTTCGGTAGTAGCCTGCAATAAGATAGCCGCATCTTCGGCATTCGACAATTATAAACGATTAAAGGATCTGGCCGGTGAATATAACTGCCGCTTCCTGTTTGAAACCAATGTAGGCGCAGGTTTGCCCATCATTGCCACGCTCAACGATCTGCTGCGTAGCGGCGACCGCGTACATCGTATCGATGCTGTCCTGAGTGGTACACTCAATTTTGTTTTCAACAACTACGACGGCAGTCGCCCGTTTGCCGATGTAGTGCGCCAGGCCCAGGAAGAAGGCTATACCGAACCCGATCCGCGTCTCGACCTCAGCGGTACCGATGTAATGCGCAAAATCATGATCCTGGCCCGTGAAAGCGGACAGCGGCTGGAAATGGAGGATATCGAAAACAAATCCTTTATGCCTGCTTCCTGTATGCAGGGCTCAGTAGCGGATTTTTATACCTCCATGGCTACCGAAGAAGCGCATTTCGCGTCATTGCTGAAAGAGGCCGGTGCGGCCGGATGTAAACTGAAGTTTGTGGCTTCCTTCCGCGACGGCAAAGCAAGTGTGGGGCTGCAGCATATCGATCCGGCACATAACCTGTATCACCTGTATGGCAAAGACAATATCGTATTGTTTTATACCGACCGCTATCCCGAGCAGCCGCTGGTGGTGAAAGGAGCAGGGGCAGGGGCAGCGGTGACGGCGAGTGGGGTATTTGCAGATATACTCAGAGGGGTGTAAAGAGTTTAAAAGTTTAAAGGTTTAAAGTGTAGCCCCGCCATGCTGGCGGGGCGGCGGAGAGAAAATGTAATTGCTAATTCCGCTATTGAGGCGGCAAAAAAATAAAATGGAAAATACAATCACCATTCATGCACCCGGTACGGTGGCTAACCTGGTTTGTGGTTTCGACATCCTGGGGCTGGCGCTCAATGAGCCGTGCGATGTAATGGAATTCAGATTGCGGGAAGAGCCAGGTGTGGTCATTCACAACAGAGATGCTTATAATCTGCCTACTGCACCCGAACAAAATGTGGCGGGAGTGGTATTGCTGGCAGCTCTGGAAAAAGCTGGCAGCCGTCATGGCATTGAAGTATGGATCGAAAAACGGATCAAACCCGGGAGTGGTATTGGCTCCAGTGCTGCAAGTGCCGCTGGAGCAGCCATCGGCGCACAGCATTTACTGGGCCATCCTTTTACACAGGATGAGTTGGTTCAGTTAGCCATGCAGGGAGAAAAACTGGCTTCGGGTGTCAAGCATGCTGATAATATAGCCCCGTGCCTTCTGGGAGGGGTTAGCCTCATCCGGTCTATTCATCCGCTCGATATCATTGCTATACCAGCGCCCGATCTGTATGTAACCGTCGTGCATCCGCAAATTGAAGTGCGTACTTCCGATGCACGCCAGATACTGCGGCAGCAGGTTTTGTTGAAAGATGCCATCCGGCAATGGGGAAACATAGCAGGGCTGGTGACCGGCTTTCTGAAAAATGACCTTGATCTCATAGGCCGCTCACTCGAAGATGTGATCATTGAGCCGGTACGCAGCATTCTTATTCCGGGTTTTGATGAAGTAAAAATGAGATGCCGGCAGGCGGGTGCGCTGGGCGGGGGAATCTCCGGTTCAGGACCCTCTATTTTCATGCTCAGCCGCGATGAATCCACCGCGCACGCTGTGGCAGCTGTCATGCAAGAAGTCTATACACGTATCGGCATCGATCATCATACCTATGTGACTACTATCAATAAAACAGGGGCAACCCTTGCGTAAGACATTTTTATTCCAATCGATTTAAATTATTTGACCAGGTGAAATATTTCAGTACCAACAGGCAATCGCCGATTGTTGATTTCCGCGAAGCTGCTATTCAGGGACAGGCTCCGGACAAAGGACTTTATTTTCCCGAAACCATTCCTGCAGTACAGGCAGCCGTACTGCAAAATCTGAAACAACTGGATGAAGCCGGCATTGCCTATGAAGTGATCAGGCCTTATGTAGGTGATACCATTCCTGCACATGAGTTGCGTCGTATCGTAGCAGAAACACTCAGCTTTCCGATACCGCTGGTAAACGTGAACGAACATATTGCAGCACTGGAATTGTTTCATGGCCCAACGCTGGCATTTAAAGATGTGGGCGCACGCTTTATGAGTCGCTGCCTGGGGTATTTTCTGCGTAATGAAACCCGCAAGGTGACTGTGCTGGTGGCAACATCGGGCGATACTGGTGGTGCCGTAGCACATGGCTTTTATAAAGTACCCGGCATCGAAGTGATCATTCTCTACCCGTCAGGAAAAGTAAGTCCCGTTCAGGAAAAGCAGCTGACCACACTCGGACATAATATTCAGGCCCTTGAAGTAAAAGGCACATTCGACGATTGCCAGCGAATGGTAAAGGAGGCATTTACCGATGATCAGGTAGCGGAGAAACGTTTTCTTACTTCCGCCAATTCAATCAATGTTGCCCGCTGGCTGCCGCAGCAGTTTTACTATTTTCTGGCTTTGCGGCAATGGGAGTACGAGTTTCCCCCGGTAATTGCTGTGCCGAGCGGCAATTTTGGTAATATCTGTGCCGGACTGCTGGCTATGCAATCGGGCCTTCCTGTACAGCATTTTATCGCTGCCTGCAATGTCAATGATGTGGTGAGTTCATACCTCCGTGGCAGTGAGTGGCAGCCAAGGACTGCGGTGCCTACACTCAGCAATGCCATGGATGTGGGTAATCCCAGCAATTTTGTGCGGATACTTGAACTGTTTGGGCATAGTATAAGTGATCTGAAGCAGCGGCTTTCTGCTGCTACCATCACCGATGAAGAAACACTGCTTGCAATACAGCGGATATACAACGAAAGCGGGTATCTGGCCGATCCGCATGGCGCAGTAGGTTACCTGGCACTGGAGCGTTATCTGCAGGCGCATCCCGGTCTTCATGGTATTTTTCTTGAGACGGCTCATCCGGTCAAATTTCCCGAAGCTGTGCAACGGGCTTTACAGAAAGAACAGGAAATACCGGCGGCTTTGGAGCAACTCATGCAGCAGCCGAAACAGGCCCGGGCCATTGAGCCCGACTATGAAGAGTTAAAGGGATAATTACTTGATTAAGGTAGAAGGTAGAAGGTAGAAGGTAGAAGGTGGAGGGTAGAGGGTAGAGGGTAATGAGTACCGGTCTCAGGACAGAAATAAATTTGATTTTACCTTCAACCCTTCACCTTTTACCTTTCTCCCGAAGCCGTGCAACTGGCTTTACAGAAAGAACAGGAAATACCGGCATCACTGGAGCAACTCATGCAGCAGCCGAAACAGACCCTGGCCATTGAGCCCGACTATGAAGAGTTAAAGGGATATTTACTTGACTAAGGTAGAAGGTGGAGGGTGGAGGGTAGAGGGTAATGAGTACCGGTCTCAGGACAGAAATAAAATTGATTTTACCTTCAACCCTTCACCTTTAACCCTTCACCTTTTACCTTTCTCTTGTTTGGGTTATCTTTGCAGCCGATCCTATGCACGATATTGAACCATATTACAACTGGAGGCATATTTATACAAGTGAAGAAGATGTGCGTTCCCCTTTTTTCGGAAGAGTCTATTCCGAGTTTGAATATTCTCAAACTGTATACAATTTTTATATCCATCCGCAATGGGATGACTTCGGCAGCCGCACGCTTTACCTCAAAGTGCTCATGGCCGATTATGAAGAAGGGTATGCGGTAATAGAACTGATAGGAGAGTGGAACGATGCAGTGGAAAATGATATTATGGAATTGAAGCGGGAGGTGCTGGAAAAATTTATGGATGAAAAAATTTATAAGTTTATCCTCATAGCGGAGAATGTCCTCAATTTCCATAGTGGCGATGCAGATTATTACGAAGAATTGTTTGAAGAAGTAACGGATGAAAATGGCTGGTTGGTTTGTTTAAATATGCCCTCACAAACGCAGTATGAGTTTAAACAAGCCAGGTTAAACCGGTTTATTGAGCTGCAGGAACTGGACAACTGGCGTGTATATAAACCCATTCACCTGTTCCGCAAAATCGATGCAGAGCAGATGGGACGCCTGCATGGCTGATTTTTTTATTTAATTTTTTAAGTAAAAAAAGTTTTTGTCATTCTTTGGTCATCCGATGTTATTTTTGCAAAAATTTGTCACCTTCTTTTTACGCTTATGAAATGGTCTGAATTCTTCACTTCTTCGATTGGCAAAAAGCTGGTAATGAGTCTCACGGGCATTTTCCTGATCCTCTTTTTGATTGTTCACGTAGGTCTGAATGCCTGTATATGGGCCAATGATGGGGGCGAGATGTTTAATAAAGCCGCTCATTTCATGGGAGCCAATGTTGTACCCCGCATCCTTGAAATAGGACTTTTTGCGGGTTTTTTATTGCACATTATTCAGGGTTTTGCGCTGGAATTCCAGAACAGAGCCAAACGTAAGCAGGGCTATGCAGTAGCTATGGGCAATAAAGGCAGCAAATGGTACAGCCGCAGTATGGGTCTGCTGGGTACGCTTATCCTGCTTTTCCTGATTATGCATATTGCACACTTCTGGGTGCCTTCACGTATTACTGGTTTACCGGAAGCTGCATATAACCCCAATCACCATGATCTGTTTTCGGAGATGGTAAAAGTATTTGAGGGCAACCTGCTGGTTGTAATCCTTTATGTACTGGGTTGTATATCGCTGGCCTGGCACCTGCTGCACGGCTTTCAGAGTGCTTTCCGCACCCTGGGTCTTACCAATCATAAATATATTGGAATGATCAGTGCACTGGGTACCGGCTTTTCCATCATAGTGCCGCTGGCTTTTGCCATGATGCCAATCAGTTTTTATGCCGGTTGGGTTTAAGCCCCGGCATGTACAGAACAAACCACAAACGAGAATCCACGAATATTCAATTAATTTTTGCTGTATGCTTGATTCAAAAATTCCTGCAGGACCGTTAGAAGAAAAGTGGACCTACTATAAAGGACATTGCAAGCTGGTAAACCCCGCCAATAAGCGTAAACTGGAAATAATTGTAGTGGGTACAGGTCTGGCAGGTGCTTCTGCCGCTGCCTCACTGGGTGAACTGGGATATAAGGTAAAAGCTTTTTGCTTTCAGGATTCTCCCCGCCGCGCGCACTCCATTGCAGCGCAGGGTGGTATCAATGCGGCCAAAAACTACCAGAATGACGGCGACTCTGTATTCCGTCTTTTTTATGATACAATCAAGGGGGGCGACTACCGCGCACGTGAAGGCAACGTACACCGCCTGGCCGAAGTAAGTGTAAATATTATTGATCAGTGTGTGGCACAGGGTGTGCCTTTTGCACGCGAATATGGTGGTCTGCTCAATAACCGTTCTTTTGGCGGTACGCAGGTTAAACGTACTTTCTATGCGGCCGGACAAACCGGTCAGCAATTGCTGATAGGAGCTTATCAGGCACTCGAACGCCAGGAGGCACTCGGTAATGTGCAGGTATACAGCCGGCATGAAATGCTGGAAGTGGTTATCATAGATGGTAAAGCGCGTGGCATCATTGCACGCAATCTGGTGACCGGGAAACTGGAGCGCCACTTTGGTCATGCTGTACTGCTCTGCTCCGGCGGTTATGGCAACGTATTTTATCTTTCTACCAATGCCATGGGCAGCAACGTAACAGCTGCCTGGAAAGCACATAAGCAAGGTGCTTATTTTGGAAACCCCTGTTTCACGCAGATTCACCCTACCTGCATTCCTGTATCAGGTGACCATCAGAGTAAGCTTACGCTTATGTCTGAGTCACTCCGGAATGACGGCCGTATCTGGGTTCCCAAACAAAAGAATGATCCGCGTAAACCAAACGATATTCCCGAAGAAGAACGCGATTACTACCTCGAAAGAAGGTATCCTGCCTTCGGCAACCTGGTACCACGCGATGTGGCCTCGCGTGCCGCCAAAGAACGTTGCGATGCCGGTTATGGGGTAGGTACTACCAAACAGGCAGTTTATCTCGACTTCCGCTTCAACCTCATCAACAAATATGGTCGTGCAGAAGCCAATAAACTGGGTATTCATAACCCCGATGAAGCCACACTGGTTCGCCTGGGTAAAGAGGTAGTAAAAGAAGAATATGGCAACCTCTTTGACATGTATGAAAAGATCACTGGCGAAAATCCTTACGAAGTGCCCATGCGCATTTATCCCGCTGTACACTATACCATGGGCGGCCTGTGGGTGGATTATGAATTGATGACGACTGTGAAAGGGCTGTATGCACTGGGTGAGGCCAACTTCAGCGATCATGGTGCCAACCGCCTGGGTGCCTCTGCGCTCATGCAGGGCCTGGCAGATGGTTACTTTGTGATTCCTTATACTATCGGCAACTACCTGGCCGATGATATTGCCACCAAACCTATCCCAACTAATCACGAAGCATTTGAAGCAGCAGAAAAAGCTGTAAGCGATCGTATCAATACACTCATGAGCATCAAGGGTAAACAAAGCGTGGAAAGCTTCCACAAACGCCTTGGTAAGATCATGTGGGAGAAATGCGGTATGGCGCGTAATGCACAGGGACTGCAGGAAGCTATTCAGGAAATTCGCGCACTGCGCAAAGAATTCTGGTCAGATGTACGCATACCTGGCGAAATCGCCGAGATGAATCCCGAACTCGATAAAGCCGGTCGTGTGGCAGATTTTATTGAACTGGGTGAGCTCATGTGTCTCGATGCGCTTAACCGCAATGAGAGCTGTGGCGGCCACTTCCGCGAAGAAAGCCAGACAGAAGAAGGCGAGGCCAAACGCGACGATAGCCAGTATATGTATGCAGCTGCCTGGGAATTCAAAGGTGAAAGCAACTGGGAACTTCATAAAGAAAACCTGGAGTTTGAAGTGGCCAAGCCTACACAACGGAGTTATAAATAAAAAAACCATGGTATGTCTCAGACATACCATGATGGATTATATTAATAAGTGCATGTCAGAGACATGCACTGGGTAAATAAAAGTATATGGAACATTATACAATGAATCTGACCCTGAAGGTCTGGCGCCAGAAAAATGCTACCTCACAAGGCAGCTTTGAAACGTATCAGGTGCGCAACATTTCTTCCGAAATGTCATTTCTGGAAATGTTTGACGTGCTCAATGAAGAGCTGATCCATGAAGGAAAAGAACCTATTGCATTTGATCACGACTGCCGCGAAGGTATCTGCGGTATGTGCTCGATGTATATCAATGGTCGTCCGCATGGTCCCTGGGAAGCCAATACGACCTGCCAGTTGCATATGCGTGCATTCAAAGATGGCGATACCATTGTGGTGGAGCCCTGGCGTGCCAATGCATTTCCGGTTATCAAAGATCTCACTGTAGACCGTTCTGCTTTTGACCGGATCATCCAGGCGGGTGGTTATATTTCTGTAAATACCGGCAGCCCTGTTGATGCCAACGCCATTCCCGTAGAAAAAGAGAAAGCTGATATGGCTTTTGCCGCTGCTGCCTGTATTGGCTGTGGCGCCTGCGTGGCCGCCTGCAAAAATTCATCAGCGTTATTGTTTGTATCTGCCAAGGTATCTCACCTGGCCCTGTTGCCGCAGGGAGCACCTGAGCGCAGAACCCGTGCGCTCAACATGGTGGCACAAATGGATAAAGAAGGTTTTGGCTCCTGTACCAATACCGGTGCCTGCGAGGCTGTTTGTCCCAAAGAAATCTCAATTACGAATATCGCCCGTCTTAATTCAGAATTTACACTGGCCGGACTGCTTTCATCCAACAAATAAGCCGGTCGGTCAGAATGCATATGAAGCCCTGATGGATACACTCCACAGGGCTTCTTCATTTTTATCCTTCCGCCATTGCTATGCAGGAGCAATGGCATAGCGCTCTGTGCCCGGGGGCTGTTTGGACAGTTGACAGTTGACAGTTGACAGTTAACAGTTAACAGTTGACAGTGGATAGTGGACAGTCATACTCTCCATCGCCAAATCCCATTAGCACATTAGCACATCAGCACATTAGCACATCAGCACATTTCCCTTTAATCCTTCTAAAATGTGAGTTTTTACGTTGTCCTGTCGCTTTGCGCAATAAAAAGAACGAATTTTACGATTTTGAGAATAAACTCACTGCTATTGAGTGTTTTACGTGGAATATTGGTATTCCTGGCCAGCTGCCTGCTGGCCGGTCAGGCTCAGGCCCAGATTGGGTCCAATTTCCGCTCGCGCCAGTTTGCCATCCAGGGCGATACCCTGGTACTCGATAGCAGCAGCGTAATTCCCAAATCATTGCTTGTACAGGGCGTATCCGCCACCGATTACCGCCTCGATCCGGTGAATGCCTGGCTTATCTGGCTCAAAAAACCGGCTACAGACAGTGTACATATTTCCTGGCGCAGCTTCGGCTACCGGCTTAATCCCAGTGTACAGCGGATGAAATTTGATAGCATCAGCAACAACATGGCGCTCACACCTTATGAATTCAACAATGAATTGAGCGATGCGCAAAAAGGAATTTTCAACTTTGGTAACATAAGAGCAGAGGGCAGTTTTGGACGACAGATATCATTTGGCAACAGCCAGGATGCGGTACTCAACTCCACACTTAACCTGCAGTTGAGTGGTTTGCTGGGTGATAGCATCGAAGTACAGGCCGCTATTACGGATAATAATATTCCCATTCAGCCCGATGGCACCACACAGCAGCTCAATGAATTTGACCAGGTATATCTGCGGTTCAGTAAAAAGAACTGGCAACTCAACCTGGGCGATATTGACATTCGTCAGAATCAAAGCTATTTCCTCAACTTCTATAAACGCCTGCAGGGTATTTCATTTCAGACACGCAACAACCTGGGCCCGCACGTCAGCTCCAATACACTGGTAAGTGGCTCGATAGCCAAAGGTAAATTTACCCGCAATGTATTCCAGGGTCTCGAGGGAAACCAGGGACCTTACCGGCTTACAGGCGCCAACAATGAAGCTTTCTTTATTGTGCTGGCCAATACCGAGCGGGTATTTGTAGACGGACAGTTGCTGCAGCGCGGCGAAGACCAGGACTACGTGATCAATTACAATACAGCTGAAGTCACGTTTACACCGCGGCGTATGATCACCAAGGACAGCCGTATTCAGATAGAGTTTGAATATGCAGACCGCAATTACCTCAATGCAAATTTTTATGCCAGCCAGGAATTTGGTTTTGGTGAAAAATTAAAACTAAGAATAGGAGCGTTTACCAATAGCGATTCCCGCAATTCGCAGATCAACCAGACACTCGATGACCGGCAGAAACAATTTCTTGCCGGACTGGGCGACAGTATTCAACGGGCTTTTTATCCCTCTGCCGTGGTGGATACATTTGCTGCAGGAAAAATTCTTTACGAAAAAATATATATCACAACCGGGCCGGTACTGGATTCATTTTATCAATACAGTACTGATCCTAATGTGGCCAAATACAATCTTTCCTTTGCCGTGGTCGGCTCGGGTAATGGTAACTATGTGACCGACTACAATGGCGCCAACGGAAAGGTGTTTCGTTATGTGGCTCCCGTAGGGGGCGTAAAACAGGGCGATTATGAACCTGTTACTATACTGGTCACACCAAAGACACAGCAGATGATCAATCTCGGGGCAGACTACCAGGTTGATAAAGGCACGCTCATCAAGGCCGAAGTTGCCATGAGTAACTACGATGCAAATACATTTTCCAAAATAGATAATGGTGATGATAAAGGGTTTGCCGGTAAGCTGCAGGTAACAAATACCCGGCTGTTGCGGCAGGCCGGCAAACTGGAGTTGCAGACAGGCCTTGATTATGAATTTGTGCAACGAAAGTTTCGACCGCTGGAGCGTTTACGCTCTGTAGAATTTTCGCGCGACTGGGGCCTGCCACTGGTGGTGCAGCAGCAGGACGAAAATATCCTGCGCGCTACTGTGGCATTAAAAGACAAACGGCAGCACAGTGTGCAGTATAAGTTTACCAATTATCAGCGGGGAAATGATTATAAAGGTTTTCAGAATGCTATTACACACCGGGTTGACTGGAAAGGCTGGCAGTTTGCCAATGAACTGGTCTTAACCCAGTTTAATACCACAATCGATAAGGGGCAGTTTGTGCGCCCCACGCTGGATCTCAGTAAACAGTTGAAAAGCCTGGGCAACTGGCGCATGGGTGTACGTTATGCGCTGGAAGGAAACAAGGTTCGCGATAAATCAACGGATACACTGACTGCATCCGCTTTTTATTTTGACAGCTATTCGGTATACCTCCGTTCGGATGAAGCCAAACGGAACCGTTATGGTGTCACCTTTTTTACACGTACAGATAAGTATGCCTATGGAAAGAGTTTCCTGAAAGGAGACCGCAGCCTGAACCTCAACCTGCAGGCAGAACTATTGTCGAACGCCCAGCGTCAACTTATTGTAAATACTACTTTCCGCAAGCTGCAGGTTTTAAATCCGCTGGTATCAAGACAGGATGCAGAAGAAACGATTCTGGGTCGTGCAGAATATATGATGAACGAATGGAAGGGTTTTCTGACAGGCAATTTCCTGTATGAAGTCGGGGCGGGGCAGGAGCAACGCCGCGATCTGGCTTATCTCGAAGTGCCAGCAGGCACCGGCCAGTATGCCTGGATTGATTACAATAGCGATGGAGTACAGCAGCTCAATGAGTTTGAACTGGCTGCTTTTCCCGATCAGGCTAAGTTTATACGTATACTCACGCCCAGCAACGAGTTTGTAAAAGCCAATTATATTACATTCAACTATAGCGTTGGTATCAATCCACGGTCACTGCTTGGTGCTGCCAAAGCCAACAGTATGGGTCGGTTTGTAGCACGCTTTAACCTTACCTCATCACTGCAAACCAGTCGCAAATCGGTGTCTGCAGGAAAATTCGAATTTGATCCTTTTAAGTACAATGCCAATGATACTGCACTCGTGACGCTGTCGGCCGTTTTTGTAAATACACTTTCATTTAATCGTTTCAGCAGTAAGTGGGGGATTGATTTCAGTAATCTGCGCAACAATGGTAAGTCGCTGCTCACCTATGGTTATGAAAGCCGCGAATTGATCGACTGGACCGCCAAACTACGGGTCAATTTCAGTCGTTCACTCACCTTTAATCTCAACGGGCGTCATGGCAGCAATTCCCTGTCTACTCCCAATGCCCAGTTTGATAACCGCAATTATGATCTGGCCATCAACAGTATTGAACCTGTTTTTTCCTGGATAAAAGGAACGACTATACGTGTATCTACCGGGTATAAGCTGGAAAAAAAGGAAAATAAACAGCAATATGGCGGAGAGAATGCAAGATCTCATGCCATTAATCTCGAGACTAAATACAATGTACTGCAGAACAGCTCTATTACCGGCAAGTTTACCTTCAATAATATCAAGTTCAACTCAGCCACCGGTGCGGCAACTACTACGGTAAGTTATACCATGCTCGATGGTCTGTTGCCGGGTAAGAATATGCTCTGGTCGCTTACACTTACCAAACGGTTGCTCAACAACCTGGAGTTAAATTTTCAATATGATGGTCGTAAGCCCGCCTCAGCACGTACCGTGCATATTGGCCGTGCAGCCATTACAGCGCTGTTCTGAGAAATCCTATACGTTGAAGCGGAAGTGCATTACATCGCCATCCTTTACGATATATTCCTTTCCTTCTATACGCAGTTTGCCGGCTTCGCGGCAGGCGGCTTCTGAGCCATATTTCACAAAATCGTCGTAGGCTATTACCTCGGCTTTGATAAAGCCTTTTTCAAAGTCGGTGTGGATTACACTGGCAGCTTGCGGAGCTTTCCAGCCTTCCTGTATGGTCCAGGCACGTACTTCCTGTACACCCGCAGTGAAATAGGTATAGAGGCGCAGCAGGCGGTAGGCGGAATGGATCAGCCGGTCGAGGGCAGGCTCAGTCATTTTATATTCTTCCATGAAAAGCTGGCGGTCATCTGCATTGTCCATTTCGGCAATCTGTGCTTCAATGGTATTGTTCATGATGATGACTTCGGCATTCTCTGCCTGTACAGCAGCCTTCAGGGCTTCTGAAAATTTGTTGCCGGTATGCATGGAGCCTTCATCTACGTTGGCTACATAGAGTACGGGCTTATCGGTGAGCAGGAACAGGTCGGCAATAGCTACCTTTTCTTCTTTGGATAGTCCCAGTTCACGAATGCTTTTTCCTTTTTCGAGATGTTCTTTGCAGCGAACCAGTATTTCCAGTTCGGCTTTCATCTTGGGATCAGTGCGGGCCTGTTTTTCTGTTTTCTGTATTTTCTTTTCTACACTATCCAGGTCTTTCAGCTGCAGTTCTGTGTCGATGATTTCCTTATCGCCTACGGGATTGATAGCTCCTTCGTCGCGCAGGATATTTTCATCTTCAAAACAGCGGATCACGTGAATGATGGCATCTACCTCGCGGATATTGGCCAGAAATTTATTACCCAGTCCTTCACCTTTGCTGGCGCCACGCACCAGACCGGCAATATCTACAATTTCGATTTGTGTGGGTACAATTCGATTGGGTTGTACCAGTTCGGCCAGTTTGGTCAGGCGGGGATCGGGTACATCCACCAGTCCCACGTTGGGGTCGATGGTACAGAACCGATAATTGCTGGCCTGGGCCTTTGCACTATTGCTGACGGCGTTGAAAAGGGTGGATTTTCCCACATTGGGTAAGCCTACGATACCTGCTTGTAATGCCATTGTGCTGTTTTTGCTTTTAGGAAGTGAAAAAGCCTTCGAAGGGGCCATTTCAGGGGCGCAAAGATAAGTGAAAATAGCCGCCCGCTTTGCCTTATTTGCAACTTTAGATTACCTTCAAACGCCGGCTGCAATCAGGGGCGCAAGTGCTTAACAAACAAGCCCGGAGCGCTTATTAATCAGCCGCCTTACTCAAACTTCGCAATATGGCATTAAGCAGGATATGGACGGCTTTTATCATTATTGCACTGCTTACGGCAGGCATTCGCCTTATAGTATCGCCCGGACAGGAAAAACTGCTGGACCGGATGGTAACCGGTAAGACTGGTGATACCCTGCGGGTACGCATGGCAGATTCTGCCAGCCTGCCGGCGACGGTGCAGCAGCAACTCGCTTCTCAATCCATCGCCAGCTGGGGAAAAGAAAAAGTGGTGAATAATGGGGCAGGGCAGGTAAAGGTGTTTTCTACTTTGCCGGCCAATGGCCTGTTTGAAACAGCCCGCGATGCGGTTACACTCAGCCTCGGCCTCATAGGTATCCTGGCCCTGTTTATGGGCTTTATGTCGATTGCCGAGCAGGCCGGTGGTATCCGTTTTTTGTCAAGGATCATCGGACCTTTTTTCTCCCGAATATTTCCCGAAGTACCCCGCAATCATCCCAGCATGGGACATATGGTTATGAATTTTTCGGCCAATCTGATGGGGCTCGATAATGCGGCCACCCCATTTGGTATTAAAGCCATGCAGAGCCTGCAGGAGCTCAATCCTGACAAGGAAAAAGCTTCCAATGCCCAGGTCATGTTTTTGTGTCTGCATGCATCGGGACTTACGCTTATTCCTACCGCGATCATTGCAGACCGGGTACTGTTGGGTTCGCAGCATCCCACCAATATTTTCATACCCTGTATGATTGCAACTTTTGCCGCAACCCTGGCTGCAATGCTGATTGTATCCATCAGACAGGGAATCCGCGTATTTCAACCCGTAATCGTGCTTTGGGTAGTGGGTATCATGGCTGTGATAGCTGGTCTCATCAGTTATATTCATTCCCTCGATGTAAATGGCGTGCAGGTATTTTCCAGTAACCTGAGCAATGGAATCATCCTGCTGATTCTTTTGCTGATAGTACTGGGAGGCGTATATAAGCGAATCAACATCTTTGATGCATTTATTGAAGGCGCCAAGGCCGGTTTTGAAACGGCTGTGCGTATTATTCCTTATCTCGTGGGATTATTGGTAGCAATCAGCCTCCTGCGCAATAGCGGTGCTTTTGACCTGGTGCTGGATGGTATCAAACAGGTGTTTGCTTTTTTTGGCGGCGATACACGCATTGTGGATGCATTACCTACCTCTTTAATCAAACCATTGAGTGGCAGTGGTGCGCGGGCTATGATGATCGATAGCCTTAAGACGCATGGGGCGGATTCATTTGTAGGCAACCTGGCCAGTGTATTCCGCGGTTCTGCCGACACTACTTTCTACATTGTGGCTGTATACTTCGGTGCTGTGGGCATTAAAAATACCCGCTATGCTGTGGGCACCATGCTGCTGGGCGACCTGGTGGGGATCATTACAGCCATCGCTGTTTCTTATGTGTTTTTCGCATAAGTGGCGGTTAGTGAGGTATAAAAGTGTAAAGGTTTAAAAGTATAAAGTCGGTTTGCCTAAGGATGCTCGTCCTTATAAAAATAAAGATGCCCCGTAAACCGGGGCATCTGCTTATGGAAAACCTATCTAACTTAAATTAACGGACATAATAGAGTGATACGTTTGGTTTCCGGTTGGCATCAGTAGAACCATTATATCCTCTGGCAAACACCGTAAACACGCGCTGATTGGGCGATGTATTGGCATAAGTGGCGAGAGCGGTTGAGCCGGGTGCTGCACCGGCCGGTCTGATGGCCCAGGAAGATGCCGTTGGGAAGGCTATATCGAAAGAGGCACTGGCATTCATATAAGGAATGTTGTCGGCTACTTTCACATTATTGAAATACAGATCCAATCCCGGAAGGTTGGGGATCAGGTTTACAAATCTGTAACGGGAAAATCCCGAATCAGGCGTTGCTGTATTTTCTTCCAGTACCAGCATCTGAGTGTTGGCCATAGTATCAGCCACGTGTATAGTATAGTAACCAGCGCCAGGCAGGGTTACCGAGCCTGAATACAACTGAATGGAATCAGTGGACTTGCCTACATTAGGCACACTCAGGCTCAATGTAGTATTGCCTGTTGCCATATTCAGGTAGTCGGGTTGGCTGCCTCCCTGGGTATTGAGCCCTCCGCCGGGAAACGGATAGGCATACTTGATACCGGTAATGACCGTTTCTCCGTTTACTTTCATCATAACGGAGGGGTTGCCGGCATATGCACTGGCATAGTTGATCTTAACTTTTGCCTGCAGATCGAATTCAAGCGGTACAGGCAGTTTATTTTTTGAACAGGACACCATGGAGGCTACTGCACCCAGGGCCATTATATACGACAATAGTTTCATGTTACAAATGTTTTAGGGTTAAGGTAAACTGAACCAAACCTTGTAGGTGTGATAATCGTAGTTCAATGCACCTACTTTGCGAAGCGCTTCAATGTTCCAGACATATTCAGAATTGTAACGCGGACGTACACGCTGAACGGGAAGATTGTTGTTGTCTACAGCAAATGTGGCCGGATAGGCAAAGTTTTTGTAAACCGGTTCACCGGTATCGCCATCCAGTACTTCATTATAGCTGTATTTGCGCAGGTCATTCCAGGTTTCGACCCATCCCCATCCAAACAGGGCGATGTATTTCTGACCCATTATATCGGTAAGAGTCAGTGCTGCATCGGATTGTTTTACGTTGGGGCCAGCCAGATAATTGGCCCGGTCTGTTGCAGATATGGCAGCGCCTGTAAACAGGTTGGCATTGCCGCGTAAGGCAGAATAGCTGCGGTTGATGAAATCAAAATGTCCGTTTATACCATTGAGGTAGGCCTGATAAGCAGTAGCTTTTTCACCTTTTCTGAAAGCCGCTTCTGCTACCATAAACTGCATTTGCGCATACGTCATTACTGGCAATACAGCCTTGTTGTGGAAAAGGTATTTTCCTGCAGCTGTGGAGAAACTGCTGGCACTTGGATTGGCATAGAGGCTATCGCCCCAGAGTACAGGAACTTTTTTGCGGGCATTGATCCAGTTTGTGGATCCCACCGCATAACTGCTGGGCGCATTGAGGCTGTTGTAAGGATCACCTACTGAAGGGTCTAAGCCACGGAAACCGCCGTTACCATTGGTTGTGTCATTTGAGCATACAAGCAGATGTTTCATGCGGGGGTCACGATAGTAGCCCTCAACGCTGCCGTTTCTGTTGCCAAGGGTAGTTCCATCCAGCAGTTTTACCAGGTAATTGCTCTGTTTGAAAGAGGCGATGTTGTTGCGATAAGTACCAAAGAAATTGGTATTATCATTCTTTGTAGCATCAAAAGGCACCACAAAATCATCATCAACGGAACCCATTGCCAGATTGGCAAACTTGATCACAGAGTCGGGTTTGTAGTCTGGTTTATTGATGAGGTTATTGTATTGTACCGCAAGTATACCGTAAGCGAATTTTTTCCATTTCGCCATGCTTCCTGCGTATACAAAATCAGACGTACTCATGTTGTTTTTCTTACTCATGGCCTGGTCGGCATAAGAGATAGCCAGCCGGCAAAGTGAGTCAACACCACGGTAGGTAGCATCCTGCGAATCATAGTCAAAATAAGCACGGGTTTCGTCAAAGGCCTGACTGAAAATGATATCGCCATGATAGTCGGCACAGATCTGGAACATATAAGCCTTTAACGCATAACCGGCTGCGGCATAGTCCAATTCGCCTTTGTCGATACCCTGTTTGATGATATAGTCAAGGTTTTTGCCAAGGCCATAGTAGGTTTGACGCCAGATGTCGCCGCTCGCATCACTGGCTCCCGTCCAGCCATGACGGTCATAGTTGTCATTGGCAGAGGTGCTCAGCCAGTACTGGATATATTTTCCGAGATAACGTGCATCGTACTGAACGCCACGATGAATGCTGGCCAGCATAGCCGGGAAAATGGATCCGTTAGATGGATTCTGCGGATTTGCCGGATCCTGGTTGATATTCAAAAATTTCTTACATCCAATGGAGCCCACCAAGAGGGATGCTGCCAGTATCGATGCAATGAATTTATTTTTCATAATACTTTTTTTTAATTGATTAGAGAACGACTTTCAGGCCAATGTTAATTGCCCGTGCAGTGGGAATGGCTCCATAGTCAATACCCATACCACCAACTCCACCCAGTGAAGCATTGTTTCCGTTTACGTTGGGGTCAATACCGGTATAGTTAGTGATCAGGAACAGATCGGTACCTGTTACGAATACGGATGCCTGTTTGATAAGCTTTTGTTTTCTAAGCAATGATTGAGGCAGTGTGTAACCTAGTGTAACATCACGAAGGCGAAGCCAGTTTACAGATTCAACAAAATCGGCCTCTGTGTAAGCGGCAGAATAAAAATCGTTTCTGTAATAAGGATTCACTGCAATGGTATTGCGCGTGGGGTTGTCGGTTTCTTCCAGACCATCCAACAACACACCTGTGATAACACGGGGATTTTCGCGGTCAAGCGTACGTTTGCTTACACCGGTCAGCACCATCATCATTTCATTTCCATTGAACACGTCTCCACCTTTGCGAATATCCAGGTTGAAAGACAGGTCGAAGTTTTGGAAGAATGTGAAACTGTTGATCAGACCGATTTTAAATTCAGGGGTACGATCGCCAACGGGCACATATTCCGAACCTTTTACAGGCATGCCGGTAGTGGGGCTGATAAGCAGATCACCTTTTGAGTTTCTGCGCAGCACTATGCTCGACATATTCATAATAGAAGAACCGGGGCTGACCTGGCTGCGGATATTGCCAAACAACCAGGTGTCTGAATCATAGTAGAAGGGCAGGTCGGCTGGCATCTTCTTGATAATACCACGGTTTCTGTCGAAGTTGGCAGTGATATTCCATTCAAAGTTTTTGTTCATGACGGGTTTAGCCTTCAGCTGAATTTCAACCCCTTTGTTGGAAACAACACCTCCATTGATATATTTAATAACGAAACCAGTACCATAGCTCAGACGGTTTGATACGATCTGATCTTTACTTTCAATCTGGTACCAGGCAAAGTCAAGGCCGATGCGGCCTTTAAGGAACTGTAATTCGGCACCCAGTTCGAGGTTGCGGGAAAACTCTGGTTTGAGTTTGGAGTTACCGCCGGTCACATCATAGTAAAAGCCACCACCGGTATAAATAGAGGGCACAAAACGTGAATCGATCACGTAAGGACGCCAGGGACCTTTACCTGTTGTGGCATAAGACGCACGCAGTTTGCCATAAGAGAGCCAGGGAGCAAACTGTTTTATGCCCTGCAGATCAGAGAATACAAAACTGAGTGATCCGCTACCATAACCGAAAAAGGGAAATTTATCGAAGAATGCAGAAGTAAGCGTAGATACACCTTCATAACTTCCACCAAGGCTCGCAAACAATATATTGTTGTAACCAAAGGTATAGTTACCAAACATACGGCTCTTGCGGATATTGCTCACATTCAGTTTAGCAGCCTGTGAGGTGGGATCCGTATTATTCATGCTGTAGAAGTTGGGCTCATAGAAACGTTCACCACGCTGCGAGTTGGTGGTAGTCCGGTTGTCTTCAGCATAAAAACCTACTGTAAGTGTATTGCTGTATTTTTTGGCAAAAGTCTTGGTCGCTGTGGCACGGATGGTGCCATTAAAGTTTTTGTAGTTGTCTGTATAGGTAGATACCAGACCGTTGATGGGAGACCCATAATACGACTGGGGATGCAGATAGTATGAACCATCTGTATTATAATAGTCAAGACCTACGATACCCGTTACAGTGATCCATTTTGCCGGAGTGTAGTTAAGTGTAAGGCTACCCAGCAAACGGTTTGTTTTATCGTTTGACGTGTTTTTATAAACATCCCAGAAGGGGTTGTCGAGTTCTCCGGCATTGCCGCTGGTAGCATTGCGGAGCAGCTTACGGTTGCCCTGCGCATCTATATAGGAACGAATATCGGAGTCGGTAGGCCAGGAGATAAGATTGTTGTAGTAAGTACCGGGACCTTTTGAAGCCTTATCATTGTCTGCATTGGTATAGGCAAACGTGGTTAGGGCATTGATCTTTTCACTCAATTTGGCACTGGAAGAAAGCCGGAAATTCAACCGCTCATATTTAGTGTTGGGAACAACACCAGACTGTGTAAGATAACCGGCCGACATACGGTAGGTAGCATTCTGATTGCCTGCTTCGAGGCTGATATTATGCTGCTGCAGCTTACCTGTACGGAAGAAGTTGTGCAGATTGTCAAACTGCTGTGTGCCTGGCTCATATTTTGGTCCATACATGATAAAACCATACGTTGAGCTATAAGCCTGCGGATCATAAATACCATTGGTACCACGTGAGTATTCTGTCTGAATATCGGGGTAGCGGTATACGTCCTGCCAGGAAAACGTATTGTCATAAGTTACTTTGGCGCGACCGGTAGCCCCTTTTTTAGTCGTGATGATCACTGCTCCGGAGGCACCATCCGAGCCGAAAAGGGCGGCAGCTTCAGGACCTTTCAGGATCGTAATACTTTCGATGTCTTCGGGATTAAGGTCGGCCATACGATTGGTATAGTCAGCTCCACGGCTGGCAAAACCAGCAGAGGCCGGAGTAGATGACAGGTTACTGGGATTTACAAGCCCCTGTGTCTGGTTGAAGCTGTTGTTGGTAGCTGGTACACCATCAACCACAAAAAGCGGCTGGTTATTACCTGCAATTGAAACAGGCCCACGCAATAATACCTGCGCACCTGCTCCCGGCACACCCGATGTGGAGGTTACCGTAACACCCGGTGCCCGACCAGCAATGGCATTTACAAAGTTGGCCCGTTTGGTCTGAGCTAATTCATCACCCTTAATGGTGGGCGCCTGATAGCTAAGCTCTCTTCTACTTTTACGGATTCCATAGCCGGTCACAACTACTTCATCCATATCTCCGCCTTTGTTATCCAACACAACTGTCAGAAAAGTTGCGGTCCCTACTTTCTGCTCCTTGGTTTCAAAACCAACATAAGAAAATACCAGTACATCGTTTTCTGCGACTTCAATTTTGAAAGCGCCATCTGCATCTGTTTGCGTTGCGCTGGGTTTACCTTTGATCTGAACGGTAACCCCTGCCAGCCCCTGTCGGGTCTCCTTTGATTGAACCAGACCAGCCACTGATCGGGTCTGGGCCAGCAGTACGGACGGAAGCAGCAGCAAAAATGCAAATGCTACAACCGAATGTAGAATCTTTCTCATAGCTGTGTTGTTTTTAAAATATGTAATTAAGCAGTTTTAAAAAATCATCCCGGTATTACATGATCTGGATACCGGCGTCGGCATAGGGTTTCAGTAAAGGGTCTTCCGGAGAAAGCTCCGTAATCAGGATATCGATTTTGCTCAGCTCACAAATCTGGATTGGCTGGTAAGTGTTGATTTTTTCTGCAATTGACAGGCATACCACTTTTCGCGAAGATTCGATCATCGCCTTTTTCAGATGAACCACTTCCCAGTCGTTATCCGTTACACCATTCTGAATGTCGATCGCATTGGTGCCCAGAAAGCAGATATCTGCTTTCAACTGTCTGATCTTGGCAATAGCCTCAGGACCTACCGTAATCTTTGAACTTTTGGAAATTTTATCACCAATCAGGATCACATCAATATTGGGATGATCCATGTACTCCAGTATCGCAGCTATACTACCTGAAATAAAAGTGGCCTTGAGCTGTGGAGGTAGCATCCGGGCCATTTCAACAATAGTAGTACCACCGCCAGTAAGCACAAACATGCCATTACCGATAAGACCAATGGCTTTCTGAGCGATTTTTCTTTTCTGTGCCTGTGAATAAACTCCGTTACTGGGAACATGCACCTGGCTGAATGAGCGGGAGAGCGCACCACCATGCACTTTAATAAGCTTGCCCTCTTCGGCCAGCTCCTGCAGGTCGCGCCGTACGGTGTCTTCCGACACCTTTATATCAGCACTCAATGATGAGGACAGCACCTTATTATGCAGGTTTACCTGCTGCAGTATATAAGATTGTCTTTCCTTCTTTAGCATGCTTCAGTTTTGGATAGCATGTTAAATATAGATTAAATTCCTGCACAAAAACGCAGAAACCTGAAAAAATCTGCAAGAATGTGGAAATCCCCCGCAAGTTGTGGAAAACGGTAAGAAAGGTATAATGGGTATAAATGTTTAAAGGGTATAAAGAGAGCAATACTCCTTATACCCTTTAAACTCCTTAAACTTTTTATACTCCTAGAACGTAAACCTCGCCGTAAACCCTACCGCTGCCGGTTCAAAGTTGATATCCGTGACCAGGTTCAGCTCGGGTTTCCAGTCGAGTGAAAGGTTGAGCGGAATATTGGCAAATTTATAATCCAGCCCCAGCACACCCATTGCCCCAAAATTGGCATCCGTCTCATTGCGGTTTTTGGTAGGGTTGAAAGTTTTTACAAATCCCAGGTAGCCGCCTCCGCCATAGAACCATTGCAATCCTTCACTGGCAAATGGTTTATGCACTTCATAGAGAGCACCCAGTGCAAGCGGATCACCAAAGGAGAACAGGGCCTCCACAGCCGACCGCTCATTGAGAAAATGTTTGAGAGAAATAGAGTTATTTACCATGGCCTGGCTGCTGCTGAGACGCACACCAAGTGCTGTTTTGTAATTCTGCGCAGATGCAGATGAAACAACGAAAAGTGCGGTGGCTACCAGCAGGGCGGAGATTGTTTTATTCATAACAGATGAAAATTTTATGTCAGCATAACGAAATAGTATGCCAGTAAAGTCTAAATGAAATGCAAAAGTAGGGTGGAGGGTAGAAGTTTTAAGTTTTAGGTTTTAAGTTGTGAGTAAGGTAAAAGGTAAAGGGGGGAAGGAAAAGGGGCCGCAATTCAAAAGTTTTCACCTTACACCTTCTGCCTTTCACCTTATTCCTTTAGACTTTTAAACCTTTATACTTTTATACCTTTCCACATATCGGTATTTTCGCACTTTATCAATACCGGGGCTTATGCGATTGACAAAACTATTCACGGATTTTTTTAATAGTGAAAAAGCGGGTGGATTTATTCTGATTGGCTGTACCATTATTTCCCTTCTGCTGGCCAATAGCACTGCAGGTGAGGCTTATGTTGGTTTCTGGCACACAAAGCTTGGTAATTACAGCCTCGAATACTGGATCAACGATGGCCTGATGGTGATCTTCTTCCTGCTGATCGGACTCGAACTCGAACGTGAAATTTATAAAGGCGAATTATCCAATCTGAAAACAGCCCTGCTTCCGGTTATCGGAGCGGCCGGAGGCATGCTGGTTCCCGCGGGTATTTACCTGTTGTTTAACTACGGTACAGCCGGACAGGCTGGTGCCGGCATACCCATGGCAACCGATATTGCTTTTGCCATCGGTATGCTTTCGCTCCTGGGCAACAGGGTACCTGCCGGACTTAAAATATTTCTGACCGCACTGGCCGTAATCGATGACCTGGGCGCCATACTCGTCATAGCCTTCTTTTATTCAAAAGGAGTGGTATTGCTTAACCTCGGCATCGCCATGGGCATCTTTGCCGGACTACTGGTGCTCAACCGGCTTAAAGTACATAAACTATGGGCTTATCTGATACCGGGTGTGGCTATGTGGTACTTTATGCTGCATTCGGGCGTGCATCCTACCATCACGGGTGTATTACTCGCTTTCGCCATCCCGTTTGGAAGTGGGGGAGAAAAAACGATTTCTTACAAACTCCAGCATTTCCTGCACCGCCCCGTATCTTTTTTTATTCTCCCCATATTCGCACTGGCCAATACTGGTATTATCATCGAAGCAGGCTGGGCCGATGAATTGTTTTCTTCCAGCAGTATGGGTATATTCTTCGGACTGGTAGCCGGAAAGCCACTGGGTATATTACTTTTCTGCGCACTGGCGGTAACCGTTGGCTGGTGTGCACTTCCAGAAGGTGTCAACTGGAAACAAATCGGTGCGGTGGGATTGCTGGCCGGTATCGGATTTACCATGGCCATCTTTATCACACTGCTGGCTTTTGGTGATGCTCCTCATTTTATTACCAATGCTAAAATAGCGATACTGATTGCATCAACAGTAGCAGCAGTGTTGGGATTGTTTGTGCTGAGTCTGTGCTTCAGGAAGAATGAAAGTATAAAGATTTAAAAGTATAAAGGGTATAAAGGGTATAAAGAGTTTAAAGAGAGTTTAAAGAGTCTTCCTATTCACGGTCCACTGTCAACTGTCAACTGTCAACTGTTCACTGTCAACTGTTCACTGTCAACTGTTCACTGTCAACTGTCCACTGTCAACTGTTAACTGTCAACTGTCCACTGTCAACTGTTAACTGTCAACTGTTCACTGTCAACTGTCCACTACTCCCTATTCAAACATTTCAAACTTCGTCTTGGGTCTTCTTGCTTCCAGCCAGCGGAAATTGGTGAGTTTCATTTCATCCGGTCTTTTTTGCTGGATAGGCCAGATGGTGCCGGTAACCTGACTTCTGAAGACGACCTTATCGAGCTCTTTCTGATCAAAATAAATGTCGATAATGTCGCAGGATGACTGGTTGACGCCGGTATAGGCACTGTCATCGCCCTGGATATAATAGATACATTCAGCAAAGCCTTTGGCTCTGACCGAATCTATATTCCCATCGAGAAACCAGCCATCGATACGCGAACCCTTGATCTGATTATAAACCTCGTCTTCCACGTGATTTATCATAAAACCATTTGGGAAGGCCTCTACGCGATCGGCTTTTTTGTTTTTGGTAAATAATAAAATAGTATCGCCGGTGACCTGACTGTTCTGCGCCCATACCACCGGATCCTGGAAGAGGCGGAAGACAGAATCGCGCAGGCTGTAAAACATACTGTCGCATACGGCCTGAAGGCTGTCGTTGAAGATGCGGACATTCCGGAATGCTTCAAAATACCGGTTGCTGCTATCCTTTTCATTGAAGCGGGCTACTTTAATGCCTTTCACCGTATCGGTTACAATCGAATCTGCCCCGAACCGATCGCTGAGCCGGGCACTGAAGAGCGTATCTGCCGTTACATAAATCGAATCATTGTCCTGCTTTACAATCAGCAATGGCTTGCGGGTAGCCAGGATGGCGTTGGTATTTTTGTTTTGAATGATAATACCGCCCAGCAGGGTAGTGCCCTGTGCGGAGTCGACAATTACTGCATTACCCGTGGCCTGGTAAATACTATCATTTTGAATGATATTATCACCGATAACCGTTCTTTTATTCTTCACATCTTTGATAAGCGGCCTTCTGCCAAAATTGGCTTCCTTTGTTTCCTGGTTATAAAAACCTTCGCGGGTATAAACCTCCACGCCACTGGTATCCACAATCTTTGTCTGCGCAATAAACCGGGTGGTTTTGGTTTGCGTATTATACAGCATCGAATCGGTGGAAATAGAATAAGCCGGATCTTTGAGCGATACGTTCTGCTTAAAATAAACGTCCTTCAGGTCGGCGTAGTACCAGCCTTCCTTACTGGTGAGTACAGATTTGCCGTTTACTACTTTACCACCGTTTTTATAGATACCCAGATTGGTTTCCATATTATATTCCAGGTCGGGGGTGGTCAGCGTGCCCTTGCCATCAGTTAGTTTCACATTGCCATCCAGATAGGCGATCTTTTCGGTGCCGAGATAGCGCAGGTGATCAGAATAGATATCGGCCGTATCACCATCATTGATATGCACTTTACGCCAGGCTTCAAATATATTGGTGCGGCTGTTGAGTACAGCACTGTCGCAGGTGATGATTGTATTGCCCTGCTTCAGCTTTACATCGCCAGCCACAATGGTGAGGCGGGTGCTGTCGTCAATGGTTTTAAAAGTGAGGGTGCGGGTATTCCTTAATATTTCTATTCGTTTGGTAGTATCACCTATCTGTCCGTTGGCATTAGGTACCGGCTCCTGAGCCTTCAATACAGGATGCAGCAATAGCAGCACGGCCAGCAGGCTCAGGCAGGTCAGAAAGTGTTTGCGCGTTGGTCGGGAACTCACTGGGGGATTGTGTCTTTTTTGCTGGGCGAAGTTAATGCGCCACCTTTGTCCTTCTTACCGAAAATGGAAAAATTAACGTAGCGTTTGGGGTGAGTGCGCAGATCATCGAGCAGTATTTCCGAACTCAGCAATACATCATTCAGCTTATCATATAACTGCCGGTCGTTGATCAATGCACCCAGCGAACCTTCATTACTGGCTATTTTACCAATCGTACTCTTAAGGGTTACGATTGCCGACTGTAGCGTATCCATGGTTTGTTTCAGATCCATGGCCGAGAGCTGATCGGTAAACCGTTTGGTGTTATTGATAATAGCGGTAATACTGTCGTTGTTTTTGCGGAAGTTGCCCGTAATGCTGTTTACATTATCCAGGGTTTGCGCTACCGGCCCGTTTTTGGAATCCATCAGCTGGCTGAGCGAATGGGTAGCTGTATTAAGATTGGCAATCGTAGACTGCAGATTGCCTTTGGTGTCTGAATCAAACAGCTTGTTAATATTACCAAATACCCGGTTGAGTGAATCGAGTGCATTGCGGATCTTGGCCAGGGTAGGGGCCACTTCGGATGTAAGTCCGCCGAGTAATCCTTCATCAATACGGGTATTGATGATATCGCCGTCTTTTAAGTAAGTAGTAGCATCCCCTTTTTCGATGAGAATGGTACTCGAACCCAGACCGGCAATGGGAGCCGAAATATAGGCTACTGAGTTGCTGGGAATATTAATATCGCGGCTCAGGCTAATGGTAACTTTTATACCACTTACGTTTTTATCGGTCTCCTCCATATCGTAAACGGAGCCGATGGTGAGGCCATTTATTTTTACTTCATTTGATTTGGCCAGGGCACCCAGCTTATCAAATACAGCATAGATTTTTTTGGTACGGTTAAACACATCACGCCCTTTAAGGAAGTTGAACCCGGCAATCAATAAGCCCAGGGCAACCAGGGTGAGGATGCCAACCTTCGTTTCTTTGTTGATTTTCATGATAGCGGTATGGTTTCCGGAGGGCAAATTAACTAATTATTTCTAAACGGGTTAGAACAGATATACAGTGCCCGCGACCGGCAAAATGGAGCATCCTGCCGGACAGGCAGGATGATTCCCGGAAATTTTATAATAGCCTGATGGTCACGCTAGTTAATGAATGGTGCACCTAAGTGGCGGGTGGCGGCTGACAGGAGCCGCTTTTGTCTGCTATCACCCTCCAATCTCTATTACCACATTTCCTTTTTTGCCCTGGGCAAAGTAGTGGTGAGCTTCCACTACCTGGTTTAAGCGGTAAACACGATCAATGACGGGTCGCAATTTACCCGCTTCAATCATTTTATGAATGGTGATGAGCTTCTCATTCTTTTCACTGGTAAGGGCCTTTACCGAAGTAAATCGCCCTTTCTTTTTTAATAGCGGCTTCAGCAGCGAAGGTCTGATGCGTCCCGAGGCCTCGAAAACAATATCAAACCGGTTGCTAAGCCGGGATATATCCTGTTTTTTATAGTCAATCACCTCATCGGCTCCCGTTGCCTTCACCCATTCTGTATTGGCCGTGCCGCATACTGCTGTAACCCGCGCACCATAATAACGGGCTATCTGTACCGCATAATTGCCCACATTGCCCGACGCACCGGTAATAAGAATATGATCGCCGGCACTTAATCCTGCCTTTGTCAGCAGCTCCAATGCCGTCATCGCACCCACGGGCAGTGCCGCTGCCTCTTCGAGACTCAGCTCTTTGGGCTTATGGGCAATGACTCCCCATTTCCATTTTTCCGGAATGCACACATATTCCGCATACGCTCCCTTCTTCAACCCGGTAGTGGTACCGTACACTTCATCACCTTTTTTAAATGACTGCACATCCGCTCCAACTTCTTCTACAATCCCCGAAAACTCCACACCCGGTATTTCCTGTCGCGGGCGGGTGATACCAAATATCAAACGCATCAGTATGGTAAGCAAGAGTGAGTCAGGCACTTTACCCCTGCGAAGCAGCACTGTTCCCGTTGATACAGTCGCATAGCTGACCTTAACTAATATTTCCCTGTTGCGTGGTATCGGCTTTGTGGTGGCCGTAATCTGCAAAACTTCCGGACCCCCGTATTTTTTGATTAGAACAGCTTTCATCTGCATAGATTCAGTAATGGAAGCAAAGGAAAATAAAATCGACCGCAGATATGTTAACCTAAGTTATTAAAACGCTGAACGCAATATTAATGGTGACAGACGAAGGGAAAGTGTATCTAGAAAGAACGAAAGGCAATGTGCTAATGTGCTAATTTGTTAATGTGCTGATGTGCTGATGGATTTGATGATTTGAAAATTTGAAAATGACAGGAAACGTTCAAATCTGTTAAAGTGCCAGTGTGCTGAGGATTATATCGAGGGTAATAAATATGGCATATAGATTTTTAAACATTAGGTAGCCAAAAACCCGTTTAACTTTTTATACTCTTTATACCCTGCCAACTGCTATCGATGCTGATCGATCAGGATGGTATTGCCATCGGGATCAACCACTATCAGGTGGGCAGGACCCGACCCATTCTCATCTGCTTCGGTTACCGGCTGTATGCCCGCTTTTTTAATCTGCTGCTGAATACTCCTCACATCATCAAAAGGATTGAATGGTTGTGCATTTTCGTCCCAGCCGGGATTAAAGGTGAGTATATTGTTTTCAAACATGCCCTGAAAAAGGCCGATCAGCGCATTGCCATTTTTCAGGATAAGATAGCGTTGAGCCTCGGCGCCACCGAGCACGGTAAATCCCAGCGCTTCATAAAACTGACGGGAGACTTTGAGATCTTTTACAGCAAGGCTGATTGAAAAAGCGCCTAATTGCATAGGTAGTGTTTTGATGTCTGTAAAAGATAAGTCATTTTGCAAACAACTGGTAATGGCTGTACAGTTTTATGCAGGATTTATCCCGGATATCTGCGCTGTACAAAATATTTGCCGGCTGTTTTAGGGAATAGATACCTTTGACATCAACTAACCGGAATAGTATTCATATGGCTGGCGATAACAATACAGGATCAAAACGAGCTTCGGAGATTACCCAATAATACCTGGAGCTGATAGATCGCCATAAAGAAGATGTGGTGAACGGAGATACAAATGAATTGATGCAACTGTCGCAGATAGCCGGGCAATTAGACCTGTCACAGCGGAAAAAATAAAATACAAAGCGGCAAAAAGCAATGCCACAGCTTGATGGCTTCACGTCTTTTAAAAGCTATTGCTTCTATGTATCTCGACGTTGTAGCGTTGGGTATAAGACTGATCGCCGCTTGCAAGCGCCCGATGTTTTCGTACTGCCCAAATGTTATAATGTTGCTTACAGCGCGAAGCCAATTGACTGGCTGTACCTTCGTCCGCCTTTTAGTATCGTGTATCATATCTTCGGTTTTACCCGAAATTACCAAGACTTATATTTGATAGTTCAGCCAATATATTATTTGGCGATATTTGGTATGAATTTTTAAAACAGTGAATATTCAATACTGCCCAATAGAAATTTTTTACTTTTACGCTGAATTAATAATATGAATGGTGAATTAAAATTAGTTAAACCAAACTTTCATCCAAAAGTTTTTGAAATAACTTATATTTTGCAATATTCTTATTCTGATAAATATTATTTTGAAAATATTTTTTCCACAATAACATATTAATGGATATACTAAATTTCCATAAGAGCCTCATTCATAACTATAGAGACTATATTCAGAGCTTTCTGAGTATAAAAGATAAGGAAATAGCGGACTTTGTTTACACTGAAATAAATGAAGGTAAATTATGGCCCGATCCTCTCATTCAGTTCAATCCTACGTTTGAGCCTGGCCAATCATTGGATACACTCATTGCAAAAAAAGGATTGCATGAAGAATTGAAAAAGATATTTATTGGCTACAATCTTTACAGGCACCAGGAAGAAGCCATTACACTTGGCAGCGAAGACAAAGAATTTATCGTTACATCAGGAACCGGTTCTGGTAAGTCGCTTACCTATATCGCCACCATTTTCAACCATGTTTTAAACACGGAAAACGATGCTACCAATAAGGTGCAGGCAGTAATCGTTTATCCCATGAATGCTTTGATAAACTCCCAGTTTGAAGAATTGCGAAAATTCGAAATTAAATATCTGGAGCATGCAGCGGGTGTTGAAATCGATCAAACAGGTAAAAAATCATCCGACATTATCAGGGAACTTCATCAGTTAACAGATAAGCGATTCCCCATCACGTATGCACAATATACCGGGCAAGAAGACGAAGCTCAAAGAGAGCAAATAAAGAAAAATCCACCACACATCATCCTTACAAATTACATGATGTTGGAGTTGATGATGACGCGAGGCGGCAAAGACGTTGACATCAGAAAAAGTATCTTAGATAGTATTAAATATCTCGTTTTTGACGAACTGCACACCTACAGAGGAAGGCAAGGATCTGACGTATCGGTTCTGATTAGAAGAATAAAAGCCGCCGCTTCCCGAGACAAGATAATTTGTATCGGGACCTCTGCAACTATGGTCTCTGGAGATCACACCAGCCTTTTACAACAGAAAGAAGAAGTGGCAAGGATAGCGTCGACGATTTTTGGAACAGACATTGAATCAAACCAAATCGTCAATGAATATTTAGTAAGAAGCATAACCGGCGCACCATCTACAACGACACAGCTTAAGGACGCAGTAGTTAACAACATTAACCATACTGGCGATTTTGAGGAATTCGAAAACTTTCCTACTTCAAACTGGATCGAAGAGCGCATTGCGCTGGAGCAAAAAGAAGGCATTTATGTTAGGCGCAAACCCACTACTATCAAAAACATTGCGAGCCTGCTTGCACAAGTAACCGGCGTAGAAAACAGCCGATGCCAGGAACACGTAGAACAGTTGCTGGAATGGGCAAACCAATTAAATACCCGTCCCGATAAGGATAAACAGAAAAGTTATCTCCCCTACAGGATACATCAATTCATCGCGCAAACTGGTTCTGTATATACCACATTGGGTAATCAAGAATCCAGAGTGAAAGATTTTAAATTGGATGCAGGATTGTACGCGGAAGATAAGGATACCAAAATGTTTCCCCTGGTCTTTAGCCGCTCATCCGGACATGAGTTTTATAACGTTCGGTTAGATAAAAGAAATGGTAAAATTCAGCCCCAGGAATTTTATGATATTATAGATGAAGAGGACGAGGAAGAATATAAATCGGAAGACGGATACATATTCATTCAGCATAAAGAGGATGAAGAACCCATCTGGGATTTTGAAAGAGATAAGACAGATCTACCCGAATCCTGGTTTACACCCGCACGGAAAGATGGTAGCCAAAAATTAAAACCGGAACGCGAAGAAAGGCTGCCTAAAAAGATTTTCTTCGATAAGCAAGGCAACTTTTCTTTTCATGAGCAATATGATTTTGAAGGATGGTTTATTTCGTCGCCTTTAATGCTTGATCCAACATCGGGAATTATTTACGAATCACAGGCAGGGGAATGGACAAAGGTAATGAAGTTGGGTGGTGAAGGACGTAGTACAGCTACAACGGTACTCGCTTTTGAAACGATCACACAACTGGATGCATTTAAGCAACCAGGACCACAACAAAAACTATTGAGTTTTACAGATAACCGGCAAGATGCTTCTTTGCAGGCTGGCCATTTTAATGATTTTATTAAAGTCGGGCAATTAAGAGCAGCCATTACACAGGCATTAGAACAAAACAATTTGCTTGATTATACCAACATAACAGACAAAATTTTTCAATGCCTGAACATCTCTCAAAATGAATTTGCTAAACAACCTTCCCAGTTTCCCGGCCCAATAAGAGAGAATGAAGACGCTTTTAAAGATCTTATCATGTACCGTCTCTTATACGACCTGAGGCGTAGCTGGCGTGTGGTATTGCCCAATCTTGAACAATGCGGCCTGCTCAAAATAGAATATAAACACCTCGATGAAGCGGTGGCCGATAATGCACTTTGGAGCAAAAATGAATTATTATCTCTCATGCCTGCAGAAGAGCGAAAAGTGTTTTTATCTCAAATATTTGATTTCTTTAGAAAAGCGTATGCATTGAGCTTTTCCATGTTAGAGCCCGCTATTCTTAGTCAAAATGCAAAGCGGATACGAGAAAAACTCAGAAGTCCATGGACATTAGACGAAAGCGAACGACTTGAACTACCGGCTTACATCCGCCTCGAAAAAATAGCAAGCACTGCAAAATCACTTTATACCGAAAGCGGCGGCCCACAAAGTATTTTGGCCCGATATATAAGAAGGACAGCTAAGGCATATGACATAGAAATAAAAGGCAAGCAGGCTTACATGGACTTCGCTTATAACCTGTTTGACTTCTTGTACAGAGAAGCCGGGTGGCTTTCCGTTAAAGAAGTCAAATCGGAGGCAAATGAGCACATACACATCTACCAGTTAAAAGTAGATAATATCATTTGGGCAAAAGGAGATAAAGAAAACCTGAGCCAGGACTTTATACGAACAAGGGCATATAAACCCTTAAAACAAAAACCGAATGAATATTTTCAACGGTTTTACCAAACAGATTTCCATCGTCTGAAACCAATTGAAGGCCGAGAACATACGGGGCAAATTTCAAATGAAAAACGAAAACAACGGGAAGAAGATTTCCGATCCGGGAAAATAGGCGCACTATTTTGCTCACCCACAATGGAGCTGGGTATTGATATTTCGGATCTATCTATCGTGCACATGCGCAATGTGCCACCCTCTCCGGCAAACTACGCACAGAGAAGTGGTCGTGCGGGTCGTAGCGGACAGGCTGCTTTCGTTTTGGTATATTGCTCCAACTATAGTGCGCATGATAGGCATTACTTTAAGCACGCCACACAAATGGTGGCGGGTGTAGTAACACCTCCGAGAATAGATCTTATAAATCGCGAATTACTACAAAGCCACTTGTATGCTTCTATCTTAACCAAACGTTCATTGACCGCGCTTAATAGCTCACTAGGAGATTTGGTTGATAAATCAGATATAGTACATCTTCCTATCAAACAAGAAGTAATTGAAGTGCTAAAGCTCAATGAAAACGAGAAAAAGGAGATCGCAGCAAACTTTAAAGAAATAATCGCCGATGCATATTTCAAAACTGAATTTGCAAAGCGGTCCCCTGCATGGTTCAATGATACATGGATCAGGCAACGTATTGATACATTTGAACAAGCACTCGACAGCGCTCTTATAAGATGGCGGCAACTCTACCAGGCAGCAGACAGGCAAATAAAGGCCGCCACTTCCATTATCGAGAATAGAATTTATGCGGATGATCATACCAAAAAGAAAGAAGCATACAGAAATTTAAGGCAAGCGGAGCGGCAGAGAGATTTGTTGTTGAATGATCCCATAGAGGTAAAAACATCGGGAGCCAATAGAGAACAATCAGAATTTTATCCCTATCGTTATTTAGCGGCCGAAGGCTTCCTTCCGGGGTACAACTTCACGCGATTACCTATTCGGTCTTTCATGGAAAATACAGACCAGGGAGGCGAATTTATTTCCCGCCCCCGTTTTGTAGCATTGAGTGAATTTGGACCACGTAACGTTATCTACCACGATGGCTCAAAATACAGGGTAGATAGAATTGTACTATCAGAAGCTGAGTTAAAATTAGAGAAGGCAAAAATTGCACCTAAAACGGGCTATTTCTTGTACGATCAACAGTACAATTATGAAGTAGATCCGATTATCAACGAGCCGTTGCAGTTAGACACAAGAGAACACGTTCATACTACACTCATCGAAATGTCCGAGACCCGCGCATACGAAATGCAAAGGATCACTTGCCAGGAAGAAGAAAGAACCCGGAAAGGTTATGAAATACAAACTTATTTTTCGGTAGATGGCGGCTTCGAAAACACCACCGAAGGGATCATAAAGATCAATGAAGACCCGTTACTGCACATACACTATATACCTGCATGCCGCATCTTCAAACTCAATTTGAAATGGCGGGCATCCAAAGAAGAAGGCTTTACCATTAACTTGAACTCTGGTTATTGGCAAAATAAAAAGCAGAAAGAAGAGAACGCCGGTAAGGATGAAATAAGAGACGTTAAGCTCTTTACTTCCGATACTGCCAATGCCCTATACATGCAACCCATACAGGCATTGGCACTCAAAGGCGGCAGCAATGGCGTCATTACATTGATGTTTGCTATAAAAAGAGCTATTGAAAATTACTTCCAGGTAGAAGCCAATGAAATAGGGGCAACTATTATGGGCGAACCAGACGCGCCTAATATTCTCATCTATGAAGCCGCGGAAGGAAGTCTTGGTGTTCTGTCCCAACTAGTAGATAACCCTCAAGTATATAGTAAGATCATAAAAGAAGCATATAGTGTGTGCTTCTATAAAAACGGAATAGAAGAAAGCGGAGAAGTATTACCTGCAACTTATGACGATTTGCTTAGCTATTATAACCAATATTATCACCAGCAAATTGATCGCAACCTTATTAGAAATGCGCTACAAAATTTATCAGGTGCGTCCATAGAAATTCTTCCTAACAAATCTTTTGACAGCTATGAAGAGCAATATCGTTTTCTTCAATCTTCAAGAGATCAGAATAGTATAACGGAAGATCGATTCCTTCAGCACCTGTTCAGACATGGACTGAAATTGCCTGATGAGGCGCAGCCCAAAGTGGCCGATATGTATGTGAAGCCTGACTTCTTCTATAAGCCCAATGTGCTTATTTTTTGTGATGGCACACCACATGATGAAGATAGCATCACAAAAGAAGACAAGGCCAAACGAGACGCACTGAAACAAGCCGGATACCAGGTATTGGTTTGGTATTATAGAGAAGATATCTCCTCCTTCATAGCCAAACGTCCCGATATTTTCAAAGCAGTTAAATCCAAAGCACCGGAAGTTTCTAACGAGGATATAGGGCGCTTATTTGTAGAGGCAAAGTCAAGATTTAGTATTACCCTTAAAAAACTAGGAGAATAATGAGGGAGTATATTTTTCTTGAGTTTGAACGGATAGTATATCTTAATAAGCTCGCCATTCAGACGTTTGGCGGCACCGATCTTGTACGGGATCAGGGAGTAATAGAATCTGCTGTTAATCAGCCCAGAGCCAGTTTTGGAGGAGAATATTTACACCAGGGCGTCTTTCACATGGCGGCTGCATATTACTATCATCTATCAGAATGTCAGGGTTTTACTGATGGAAATAAAAGAACAGGTTTTTTAGCAATGTTCTCCTTTCTCCGTTTGAATGGATGTGATTTCTTAATCCCGGATGACTATCTATGGCCTATACTGATGGATGTGGCGAAAGGTCAAAAAGACAAAAGTGACCTAGCTGAATTTCTAACCGAAAATGTAACCTGCAAAGAATAATGACTGATTTTGATTTTAAACCGGGAAGCCTTGTAACGTTGAGAAACAGACCATGGATTGTATTACCTTCTGAAGAGGAAGAAATTTTTCTTGTGAAGCCATTAGGAGGTACTGACGAGGAGATTATGGGTATTTTTAAACCATTGGCTAATCAAAGTGACAAACCCAGTACCTACAATTTTATAAAACCATCAAAGGCAGATTTAGGCGATTTTACCTCAGCCAAACTGCTGTACAATGCGGCGCGACTTTCTTTTAGAAATGCTGCGGGACCATTCCGATGTCTGGGCAAACTTTCTTTCCGTCCCAGGTCCTATCAAATGGTGCCACTCATCATGGCATTAAGACAAAAAACAACACGTTTGCTCATAGCCGATGATGTCGGTGTCGGAAAAACGATCGAAGCGTTGTTGATTGCAAAAGAGCTGTATGAACGTAAAGAAATAAAACAATTTGCCATAGTTTGTCTTCCGCATTTGTGTGATCAATGGCAAGAGGAGATCAAGAGTAAGTTTGGTATTGAAGCCGTAATTATACGTTCAGGCACAGCTACAGTTTTAGAGCGAAAAATTAGAGCTCATGAAAATATATTCAGAGCTTATCCGTTCCAGATCATTTCTATTGATTACATCAAAAGTGGTCATAAACGCCAGGTTTTCGTTGACCACTGTCCTGAACTAATCATTGTGGACGAAGCGCACACCTGTGCTAAGCCTGCCGGGGCAAACAATGCGCAACAATTAAGATATCACCTGTTACATGATATAGCAGCAAAAGACCACCAGCATTTGTTATTACTTACTGCCACGCCACATAGCGGCAAACAGGCAGAATTCCAGTCGCTGCTTGGACTTTTAAATCCATCTTTTGAAAAAACAGATATCGTTGCCGCTACCGAAGAACAACGAAAGGAAATTGCAAAATGTTTTATTCAGCGAAGAAGAGCTGATGTGCTTAAATGGCTGGATGAAGAAACTAAGTTTCCCGAGCGCAATTCCGTAGACCAATCCTACGAGATAGGAGAAGCTTATGCATCAATTTTCAACGATATACTTACTTATGCGCGAGAATTAGTAGTGTCAAATATTAATGATAATCGGAAACAGCGATATAGTTACTGGGATGCGTTGGCCCTCCTGAGAGGTGTAATGAGTAGCCCGGCTTCAGGGATAGCTATGCTTGAAAAGAAAGCACGAAAAAAAGGGCTTCAGGAAGATAGTGATGAAGATATATTTGAACCTTCCGAGGATATATTGGATAAGGAGTATGCAAAAGATGATAACCTGCCCTTGTCAGCATTAGGGAATATTTCATTAGGCGAAAACGAATCCAGACGTTTGATGGGCTACGCACGTCGCCTGGAAGCCATTTCTGGAATTACCTACGATCATAAAGCTAAAGAAGCGCTTGCCCAGGTTAAAAATATACTGGAAAGAGGTGGGAATCCTATCGTTTTTTGCAGATACATACAGACAGCAAATTATTTGGGCGAGATATTCAAAACACAACTGAAAGGAAAAGCTTTTAAAGAAATACATATTGAGGTAGTGACCAGTGAGCTAAATGATGAGCTGCGAAGAGAGAAAATTGAAAAAATGAACCGGTCATCGAGGCGTTTGCTAATTGCTACGGATTGCCTGAGCGAAGGTATCAATTTGCAGGAAGGGTTTAATGCATTAGTGCATTATGATTTGCCTTGGAACCCTAATCGGCTGGAACAAAGGGAAGGGCGTATAGACCGTTTTGGTCAGCAATCTGATACGGTAGAAGTGAGTTTATTGTATGGTAGTAACAACCCTATTGATGGCGTTGTGCTTGACGTATTATTACGTAAAGCAAAAGAAATCCGGAAAGCCATCGGTATTGCTGTTCCCTTTCCTGAAGATAGCGCCACAGTAATGCAAGCAGTTACTAATGCCATTTTGCTTAAACCAGTTGCTGTAAAACAAGTATCGCATCAATTGTCCATCTTTGAAGCTGAAGAAATTGAAGCGGAGAAAAATAAAGTAGCCAAAGCATTTGAAGAAGCGGAACAAAGAGAAAAAGTATCCAGGAGTATTTTTGCACAGAACATGATCCAGGCTTCAGAAATTGAAAGTGATTTGAAAGAAGTCGATGAAGCTATTGGCGATGTTAAAGCGGTAGCGCAATTTGTTATCCAGGCCCTTCAGTTTATGGGTGTACAGACCGACAAAAAGAAGGATGGATATAGCATTTTTACCACGAATCTTCCACAGCGGTTACGTGAATTACTACCTGAAAAAAATGAATTATTCGTTTCCTTTTCATCACCTACTCCATTCGGTTATTATTACATCGGCAGAAATCACCCCTTTACAGAGCAACTGGCACAATATATCATTAACAGTGCCCTCCAGCAGACAGGTAATTATAGAGCAGCCCGTACCGCTGTCTTGCGTACGCAAAAGGTTCAAATCAAAACAGTTTTATTTCAGCTTAGAGTGCGCAATGTTATTGCAGAACAGCCAAGTAATAAAGAGATCGTGGCAGAAGAAATGTGGCTATGGGGATATAAAGGATCTCTGAATGATCGTGATTTTTTAAGAAAGGAGGAGGCAATGACTTTATTGGAGAATGCCAGGCCATCGCAAAATATAGAAATACCAGAGCAGGAATATTGGTTGGAAGAAGAATCAGAATGGATAAATGATGAAACTGCATTCCGCTTACAAACCGATGAAGTTGCATTGGAAAGAGCTGCGCATCTCGTAGATAGTCACACAAAATTCAAGAAACTGGTAAGCGGCAGTAAATATAAAGTTGTAGAACCCGTTCTGCCTATGGACGTGTTAGGAGCATATATCCTGTTACCCGAAGTTAAGTAAGTTATTCATGAAATACACCTGCATCAATATACAAGGAAATTTAATTTCAGAAGAAATACTTCAAAAGGTGGAGCTGGCCGAAATACAAGGTCAATCGCCTATAGATTTTGATTTAGAGCCGGGAGGAAATCTACGCGGTGAAATAGAATACGCCTGGAGTCGAATTAAGCTGGACTGGAAGCAGTTTAGCGATAAGTCAAAACAGTTACCTTCTTCGGACCCCTACGGTACCACAGTAGCACGCCGTTGGATGAAGAATTTCTTCAGTTCTCTCGGCTTTGAGTTAAGAGATCAAAAAACATCTCTTCAGGGAAGCAACAATCAAAGTTATTCTATTAGTCATACTGCAGAGAACCTGGATGATCTTCCTGTTCACATAGTTGGATTTCACGAGCCGGCCCATCCGGATAGAAATACGCTTGATATAAAGGCGAGCGGAGGTACTTCAAAATATTCTCCGCATGGAACCATGCAGGAATATCTGAACGTCACGGATCATTTATTTGGCATTGTAACTAACGGCATGCTCCTTCGGCTAATGCGTGATAGTGGGCGGCTGATTAAGCTAACTTATGTTGAGTTTGATTTGAAGCGTATGTTGGATGAAGATAGGTATAGTGAATTTACACTACTGTACCGTCTACTACATGCTTCACGGTTTCCATTTAATAAAGAGGAGAGGGAGCAGTGCCTGCTGGAAAAATACTATTTGGAGAGCATTGAAACGGGCAACAGGATCAGGGATGGGCTCAGCAAGGCAGTAAAAGAATCCTTATTGGCGTTGGGAACGGGTTTCCTTCAACACGAAGCCAATACCGAATTGTTGAAAAAGCTCCGCACCGGCACAATTACTCCTAAGGATTACTACCGCCAGCTATTGCGCGTTATATATCGCTTGCTGTTTCTGATGGTGACAGAAGAACGTGACCTGGTATATGATCCGGAAGACAAAAGGGACGGTGTGCTAAATCTGAAGAAGATATATTGGGACTTTTACAGTATCGCCCGCTTACGCAGGCAGTCTGAAAAACAATACCTCTATGAAACACAGTTTAGCGACATATGGCAGGGATTAATCAATACATTTCGTCTTTTTGAAGCTGAAGGAAACGGAATCAAATTGGGCATTTCTCCGCTGGATGGCGACCTGTTCAATTATAGTGCTATTACGGACTTACAGAATTGCCGTATAAGTAACAAATTGATGTTAGAATGCATCCGTAATCTGAATGAATTTACGGATATTAATAAGAACCTAGTACCTATTAATTATCGTTCTTTAGATGTTGAGGAGCTTGGGTCGGTTTATGAGGGACTATTAGAGTTGCATCCAGTTATAGAGAATTTGGAAGCTACTACTTCCAGCCAGATTACTTTTATTTTCCATGAGGGAACAGATCGTAAAACAACAGGATCTTACTACACCCGGCCTGAATTAGTGAATGAACTGATCAAGTCTGCATTGATTCCGGTAATAGAAGAGCGGCTAAAGGAAAGAGCAGGAAATAAAGATGAGCAGGTAAAAGCTTTGTTACGACTTAAAGTATGCGATGCAGCAGCCGGTAGCGGACACATGCTGCTGGCTGCTGCACGTACCATTGCATGGTATCTGGCACGTATACAAAGTGGCGAAGAAAACCCCTCCCGTTCTATATATCAGAAGTGTTTAAGAGAGGTAATTCAGCATTGTATTTACGGTGTGGATATGAACCCTGATGCTGTAGAATTATGTAAACTGGCGTTATGGTTAGAGGGTCATAACAGCGGCAAACCGCTTAGCTTTCTCGATCATAAGATACGTAATGGTAATAGCCTGGTCGGTGTTACTGATCTATCTGTTCTCCAAAGAGGCATTCCGGATAATGCATACAATCCTGTAACCGGTGATGATAAAGAGATTTGTAAGTCTCTGAAGAAAAATAATACCGCTTTTAATAAAACAAAGCAGTATAGCTTATTTAACCCGGAGGATGTAAGCCATGACACTGAGGAGTTCAGTAATGAATATCATGAGTTGGAGGAGATCAGGCAGGATAATGTACAATCTGTGCGGCAGGTGAAACAAAAATTTGAACGCTTACGAGGCAATGCTAAGTGGTGGAAAGACTGGCGTGCTTGTAACATCTGGACATCCGCTTTCTTTTTCACCTACACGGAGGAAAGTGTAGCAGCCGCACCTACCAGTGAACGTCTACAACAATTTTTACAAAACCCTGAAGCGGCCTATGGTCCAATGATTGGAAAAGCACTGGCATTATCTGAAGAACACAAATTCTTTCATTGGCCTTTAGAGTTCCCAGATGTGTTTGAGCAAGGTGGTTTTGATGTAGTATTAGGAAACCCGCCTTGGGAAAGAATTAAGCTGCAGCAACAGGAGTTCTTCGCTACACGTGATGTTACTGTTGCCGGCGCTGCCAATGCTGCAGCTCGCACTAAATTGATCAAAGCATTGCCTGCAACAAATCCCGTATTGTATAAAGAATATGAAGATGCAGTCCATACAGCAGATAGTACCGGAAAATTCTTACGAGAAAGTGGAAGATGCAAACTGACCGCAATAGGTGATATTAATACCTATTCTATTTTCTCTGAACTATCAAGTTCTCTTATAAATGTGAAGGGAAGAATAGGCATTATAGTACCTACCGGTATTGCGACAGACGATAGTAATAAGGCGTTCTTTGGCACAATGGTTGAAAATAATCGCTTAGTCAGTCTTTTTGATTTTGAGAATAAAGAAGGGATCTTCCCAAGCGTTCATAGGATGTACAAGTTTTGTTTACTAACAATTTCCGGATATGATATAGGAAATAGAAAAGCGCAATTTGGATTCTTTTTAACTAGAATTGAAAATTTACATGACAACTTAAGAATATTCAATCTGTATAAAAGTGATTTTATGCAGCTTAATCCGAATACTAATACGTGTCCTGTTTTTCGGACAAGTGTGGATGCAAATTTATCAAGGAAGATTTATAAACAAATTGGAACGTTTATTGACGAAAACAAAAATCACAACCCTTGGGGCGCTTATTATATAAGACTTGTTGATCTTGGAGATCATCAAAAGGAAATAGAATTAACACACTTGAGAAATGAAACGGTGCATATTGTTCCAATTTATGAAGCCAAATTGTTTTGGCAAATGGATCATAGATTTTCTACGTTTGCAAATCAAACTAAAGAAGAAATAGAAAATGGTTCCGCTGTTCAATTATCTGAACACGATAAAGAAAATAGTCATAATCGAGTTTCTGTCCGGTACTATTCTAAAACAGAACTGCGTACCGAATTGTTTGCCAAATATCCTGATTATTCAAAAAACTATTTCGTATTATGGAGGGACATTTCTAATGCAACAAACGAAAGAACATCCATTGCTGCTGTCATTCCAAAAGTATTAGCATCAAGGTCGTCGCCTGGTATTGGTTTCGATGGCTCGCAGAATGGCTCTTTACTTGTAGCCAATCTGAACTCATTAGTATATGATTATTTTGTTCGTCAAAAAATTAGCGGTGTACACTTTAATTGGGGGCTTCTCAAACAAACACCAGTTATTTCGTCTGCCGGGTATTCTAAAGAAAGTAGGTATCGCATTCTTCAAATTTCTTCAGAATTAATTTTCACTTCATGGGATATCAAAGCTTTCGCTGACGATGTTTGGAAAGAAGCTGAGGAAGATTTACAAGAAGTAATACAACAACAATGGGATGAGAACAAAGCGATAACTGGAGGTCACGAATGGGCTCCGCCCGAATGGTGTGAAATAGACGACACCGGTTGCCCTTTACCACCCTTTAAATGGAGTGACGATCGCAGGGCTATATTAAAAGCAGAATTAGATGCTATCTATGCTCAACTTTACGGTCTTACCACAGAAGAGCTACAGTATATATTAGACCCGCAAGATGTTTACGGTCCGGATTTCCCCGGAGAAACTTTCCGGGTTTTAAAAGAAAAAGAAATACGACAATATGGAGAATACAGAACCAGGCGTTTGGTGCTGGAAGCCTGGAATAAATTGAATAATATTAATGAAAATGTATCTTTAACCCCGAATATTCAAACAAATATGATAGACCTAAGTCTGCATACAGGCATTTACAGCATAGCCGAGACTGCTATCATCACTGGTTTTTCCTACCAGAAAGTCACATCATGGTTCAAGGAGCTCACCAAAGAAAACTACGAAGGACTCGATATCAAACAGGCACGTGATGTCGCGTCAGGAAGAATTAGTTTCCATGGGCTAATAGAACTAGTTGTAATTGGTACCCTGCGAGAAAATGGATTGCGCATGAAGAAAATTCTTCAGGCCCGTTCTGACCTTCATGTCAAAACAAAAAAGATCTATCCTTTTGCAACCAACAATGTCAGAGAAAGATTAAATGTTTCGGGCCGTGACATTATTTGGGATTTTGGAGATATGAAAGTTACATTAGATGGCTCAAGTCAAGTTAATATTGAATTTATTACGCAGTTCTTCATGGATATTGTGTTCTCCAATGATGTCGCACAAAGACTCATGCCTGCTAAAGGAAACAATAAGGTTATTATTGATCCCAAAATTGGCTTAGGTAAACCTGTAATAGTAGACAAAGAAGTTCCGGTAGATATTGTTGCATCGTCATACAATAAAAATCCTAAAGCTATCGGCAAAATCAAGACAGAATTTGATCTTACTGAAGAAGAAATAATGGCTGCCGTAGCATACATGCAATGATATATGGAGATATTGTTTGACAGGAATCATCCTAAAAGCTTAGTAGAAGCTATACGCCTGATCCAAAATTTGGATTTGGCTGAAGAACATACTGTTTCCTTTTATGATACCTCTACTAACGATAGTGACCTACATAATCCAGTCTTATTACGACTTGATAGACATAGAAAAGGTATAGAGCCTGCTACTGAAATACTATTTGAAAGCGGTTTCCGTGTGGTTGCTATAAAATTCCCTAAACAAGAACCTGACTTTTTCGATTTGTCTTTAGTAGTGATGGGCATGTGGCCTAAGATACTGGAGTTATTAAGAGAAAAGCAAACTCCATTCATTTATAAATGTAATGGCTTATTAGGGAGGCTTATCAAGGTAAAAGAATAGTGACAACTATTGCAGTTCTCCTCTGTAAAGATACGTTAGGCTTAGTAAAGTGTTGGCAGCTTTTTGAATGAAACGCGGTTGGGAACAACAAAAAAATCGACTAAAAATGCCGCCCCTACATGATAATCAGGGGGCGACATTTTATTTAGTGATTCCGCTGGAACTATTTGATGGTAGCGGTTTTGAAAAGCCTTGCGAACCACTCGCAAACATCTCTATTAATACCTCAATTCATTTTCATATTATTAAACGCCACACTTGTGGTAGCATTATTATAAACAAGGCTGTATCTTGGAATATTTCAATATAACCGTACCCTTATAAAGACACGTTAGCCATACTAAGGTGTCGAAAGATTTTGACAGAAGTATAACGTTACTCGACTAAAAAGGATAACCCACTGTATAACAGGGAGTTATCCTCACTTAAGTGATCCGGATTGGATTCAAACCAATGACCCACAGCTTAGAAGGCTGTTGCTCTATTCAGCTGAGCTACCGGACCGGGTTTTTGAAACCGGCCGCAAATATACCATAAATCCGGTAAGCGAGCGAATAAGCGCGTGAAAATTAATGAACAGGAGGAATGCCTGCCGCTTTGGCTTACCTTCACGCCGCCAAAACCTTACCAGTTGATATGGATGTAAAGATTGAAGAAAGTTGGAAAAACCTGCTTAAGGACGAATTCAGCAAGCCTTATTTCGAACAGATTGTATTGCACCTCAAAACTGAGCGCGCGCAGCAAAAGACCATTTATCCCCCCGGCGCACTCATTTTTAATGCTTTTAATACCACACCGGTCGACCAGGTAAAAGTCGTGATCCTGGGTCAGGACCCGTATCATGGTCCCGGCCAGGCACAAGGACTCTGCTTTTCGGTACAGGATGGCGTACCGCCACCACCTTCGCTGGTCAATATTTTTAAAGAACTGAAAGAAGATATCGGTATTAACATACCCCGCCATGGCAACCTGACCCACTGGGCACAGCAGGGCGTATTTTTGCTCAATGCCAGCCTCACGGTGCGGGCAGGGGAGCCCATGAGCCATGCCAAAATAGGCTGGGCTACTTTTACAGACACGGTTATCAAACGCATCAGCGATACACGGCCACACCTGGTCTTTATGCTCTGGGGTAAGTTTGCACAGGAAAAAGCCGTACTCATCGACCAAAACAAACACCTGATCCTGAAAGCGGCTCACCCATCGCCCTTATCGGCTCACAATGGTTTCCTGGGTTGCCGCCATTTCTCCAAGGCCAATGCCTGGCTCATGAGCCAGGGTATTGACCCCGTCGACTGGCAATTGTGACAGCCCTGCCTTATTAAAAGCTATTTATCTTTACCTATCCTGATTTTGCTTGTTATGCTAAAGAATATACTGGGACGCGTATTTGCCGTTTGGGCCATTATCATTTTTGTGCTGACCATGCTGGTGGCCTATCCGCTGATCTGGTCGGCAAAATTCAGTCCTGAACCTAAACGCACCCGTGTGTTTCAGCGTTATGCCCGTGGCTGGATGCTGGTTTATTTTTTCCTGACCGGCGTACGCATCCGGATCGTAGGCAAAGAACATTTCGATCGCGGCCAAAGCTATATTGTCGTATGTAATCACAACTCCTTTATGGACGTGCCCCTGGCTACGCCATTTATTCCCGGTCCCAATAAAACGATCGCCAAAAAAGAAATGGCCAGCATTCCCCTGTTTGGAATGATCTACCGGCTGGGCAGTGTGCTGGTTGACCGCAAAAGCGACGAAAGCCGTAAGCAAAGTTATGTGCGCATGAAAGAAGTGCTCAGTATGGGACTGCACATGTGTATTTACCCCGAAGGTACCCGCAATCGCAGTAAAGAGGCTTTACAATATTTTCATAATGGCGCATTCAAGCTGGCAACAGATACCGGCAACCCCATCATGCCGGCGGTATTGTTCAATACGGCCAAAGTACTGCCACCTAATAAATCTTTTTACTACTGGCCTGCCCGTATCGAAATGCATTTCCTCGAACCCGTACCAGTGGGTAGTTATTCGATGGAAGAACTGAAGGATGAGATTTTTGAGCAGATGAAAACGTACTATGAGGAGGTTGAAGGTAAGAGGTAAAAGGTATAGGGTGACGTGAAGGGTATAGGGTATAAATTAAAACTCCTTTTACCTTCCATCTTTTGCCTTTTACCCTTCTCAGTAGCCGGTAAAAAAGCTTCTCGTTCTGTTGATACGCAGATCCTGCAATACACCTGCCTTGGGACTGATGGTTACGTTAAAGAAACGATAGATGCCAATCGGCGTTACGCTGATAGCCATTTGCCAGCAATGCATTTCGCGGTTGATCGACATACTGAATGTCTGCAGCTTTTTGGTGTCGAAATCGTAGAAGCCGTTCATGGTGAAATTCCATTTGGGCGTAAGGCTGAAGCTGCCGCTGAAGTTGGCGCTTGATCGTACCACATTCTCATAACCGCTGTAGTCGCTCTTGATCTGGCGGGCAAAATAAAGCGAGTAGGAGAGTGATATCTGCCAGGGAATGTTGAAGTCAACAAACTCAGAAGGATTCTGCCGCATATAATCGAGCATACGCTGGCGGTCATCGGCAAAGGTGGGATCATTCATGAGTTGATCCTGCTCCTGCTTTTTCTTTTTATCCTTATCCTCATCGCGGGGTTTGCTCTGAAATGTAGTGGAGAAAGAAAGACTGCCTGAGGTGATCTGTCCCAGTTTGAACTTGCCGGCCTCCCACGCATATTTGTTGATGTTGTTGCCAAAACTATCGGTCTGGTAGGGGTTCATAATAGCATTGGCGTTGATATTGATTTTTTGAAAGAGGTTGGTACGGAAATAGAAGTTGAACGGCGACAGTTTGAGTGAGTCGGCCAGGAAGTTGTAGTTGGTAGACACACCAAAGCCTTCAATAAGCCGGACGATTTCGGGTTTACTGTTGCCCGTAGAGTCCTTGCTGCGCATTTTCATTTCCACGTTATTATCGAGCTGGAATGAGATGCCCCCGGTACGTCCTTCGGAATATCCGCTATAGATGCCGCCCTGTAGTTTGGAAAACCGCTGCGTGTTGCCGGCGGCATTGATCTGGGTAGTATAATAATATTTCGAAGAAAGATCGGGGCGGTAGTTGAGGCCGATGGATGGACGTACTACGTGGCGGATGCCCTGTACTTTGGAGCTTCTCTTAAAATTAAACGTACCAAACATGGCCGTGTTGAAGCTGAGACCAAAGCTGGCCTGCTGATCCATAAAGAAACCCTTATTCACTACTGTATCCAGTTTCTGCGCGGCAGCGTTCCAGCGTCGCTCGAAAGTCTGCGATATCCATACCTGCGAGTAGCTCACGCTGGGTGATACTACAATGGCGCCACCGAGAATGGGAGGCAAAGAAAGGGTAATGGGTACATTGTGCTGGGCTCCCCACTGCAGGGTATCGAGCAGGTTACGCAGTTTGAATGCCGTATCATAAAAAGAAACAGAGTTGCGGAAGTTGCCATTGTAGGCAATACCCAGCTGCTCATACCATTTTTTGGATCCGGCAAAATCCTTCTTCTGGAAGGGATACAGCGTACTTACCGTAAAACCCATATCGGGCAGAGCTATATTGACAAGACGGTTATAGTTGTTTTGCGAGTGGTTGGCACTTATGGTAAGGTTATAGGGTTTGTCGACCCAGGTCTTTGAATAAGTGATCGAAGAGCCCATCAGGTTCTGGAAATTGAGCTGGGGGCTATTGGGTACGTTTTGATTATAGCGGGTGGAACTGGCATTAACGTTGGCCGAGAAGGTTACGCCGGGTCTGGCTTTCTGGTCCATGCTGTGGTTCCAGCTCAGTGTATAGCTGTTGATAGGCGTATAATCAGGATCGCCCTTAAAGTTGCGTTTGGTTTTCTGCAGGCCAAAGTTGAAGGCGCCGCGGTAGCGATAACGGCGGTAATAGGTGGGGTTGATATTGGCCGACCAGCTGCCGTAGGAATATATATTACCATACAGCTTGGCATCCCAGTAATCGTTGATGACTTTATAATACCCCAGGCCTTCGAGTCCAAGCCCCATCTGGTCGTTGGTGGCAAACTGGGGAGGGAGCATGCCGGAGTGGCGACCGGATGATAAAGGGAAGAGGCCAAACGGCAGGTAGATAGGAACGGGCACCCCTTCAAATTCGGGATGTACCGGCCCCGATACTGCCATCTTTTTGTTGATCACCTTGAGTTTATTAGCCATAAAGGCAAAATGCGGATGGTCGAGATTGCAGGTAGTAAAACGTCCGCGTGAAATAAAAGTCACATCCTCGCTTACTTTTTTGGCAACACCGCCGCCCACAAAAAATTCACTTTGCTGGGTAATGGTGTTGTACGCAATACCCTTTTGCGACTTAAAATTAAATTGGATGGTATCGCTGATAAATGTCTGATCAGCTTGTGTTAACTGCGCCTCTTCGAGTACAGTACCTGCACTGTCTTTTTGATTGCGTGCGGTGATGAGCTGGGTTTCCTGGTCTATTTCCACCCAGGGCCCCTGCAGGTTTACATCCTGGTATTCCGTTTTGGTTTTGCCATACATGGTGATTTTCTTTTTCCGGATATGTACGACTACCGAATCTTCGGCATAGTAATTAACCGGTGCAGAAAGTGTATCTTTCGAAAAACGGAGCGAGAATGTATCGGTTTTGATAAACCGGGTAGAATCGGAGCCCGCAACAACGGAGGTGTCGGTAGATTCGATGCGGATCGGGCTGGTAACAGGGGGGCGTGCAGGAGGTACCGTATCGGTAGCCTTACCTGTTAAAGGTCTGTCAAATTCCCGGTTAGATATACGCTGTGCGTTTGATTTCCACGTTACTATAAAAAAGCAGAGGCCAAACATGGCCCTGAATAAAAAAAATTTTAAACTAAATTTGCGCAGTCGATTCATACGGTAGGGGCAAAAGTAATTGATTCACCCCTAAACATTATGTGAAGATTCCACTTAACCCGTTAAAAAAGAAAAACCATGATGAAACGAACCCTGGCTATCATGATTACGGTAGCAGCGGCATTCTTGTTCCTCTCTTTTATTACACGTAAAAAAGAACCAGTACCCAAGGCCGCTATCCGCACCCTTATCATTGATGCAGGACATGGAGGTATTGATCCTGGTGCCCGTGGCTCATTCAGCACCGAAGCGGAGGTGAGCCTGTCAGTGGCACTGAAATTTGGTAAGGCTGTTGAAAAAGAATTCCCCGATCTGAAGATTGTATTTACCCGCACAGAAGATATTATGGCGGGAAATAAGAAGAATAAAGATGATGGCAACCGCTACCGCGCCGATCTGGCGAATAAATCAGGCGGCGACCTGTTTATTGCCATTCACTGCAATTCTGCGCCACCGCAGAAACACCGGGAACTGACCGGCTATAAAAATCAAACCGTTTATGTGGGTAAGGGCAAAAAACGCCGGAAAGTGACCAAAAAAGTTCCCCAGTACCGCTCCTGGACGACTCCATCTGTTGCTAAAGGCACTGAAACCTATATCTGGGCTGTGGGTAAGAATGATGCCAAGGTCAATTCGGTAAATAAAAATGAGGATTATGAAGGGGAGATCGACTCTACCTCGACCCTGAAACTGCCTGATCCTTCTGACCCTACCGAAAAAGCACGGATGCTGATCTATGCACAGCAATTCTTTAAAAAGAGCCTTAACCTGGCCGATCTGATCGAAAAGGAATTCATAGCCGGCGGCCGCAACAGCCGCGGTGTAAAACAACGTAACCATACCGGTATCTGGGTACTGCAGGCTACGGGTATGCCCAGTGTGCTGGTAGAAATCGGCTTTATTTCCAATCCCGAAGAAGAGAAGTATATAAACAGCGATAAGGGACAGGATGAAATAGTGGAAGCGCTGATCAACGCCTTCCGCACATATAAACAAAAAGTCGAGTCAAAGCAGATAACGACAGGATAGTGAATGTAATGTGCTGATGTGCTGGTGTGTTAATGTGCTAATGAATCTTGTTTAATTGATTGAGAGAGCGTAGAGAATTTAAACTCTATGCTCTCTTTATTTATATTGTAAAGTCGATATACCAGGTAAATAAAAAGTAATGATTGTTATATCCGTGTGTCTCCAAATCAAAACTTTCTTACCCACATCAGCACATTAGCACATTAGCACATCAGCACATCAGCACATCATTTTTCCCTACCTTGCACGCCATCTAACGTATGGCAAACCATTTTAATTACGGCAGTGACTCACTGCGTATAGACACTGTATTGGGGCTTGCTGCCGGCTCCATACGCGGACAACTCGATGCAGCAGCCCGCGATCAGGTATTGCGCAGCCAGGCCGCAGTACAGGAAATAGTCTCCGCACATCGTACGGTATATGGGGTCAACACCGGTTTCGGTATCCTGGCCAATACACCTATCTCAGAGGCCGATACGGCTACACTTCAGTACAAAATTCTTCAAAGCCATAGCGTGGGCGTGGGTGATCCCATACCACACGAAGTAGCCCGTCTCATGCTCATCTGTAAGGTGCAGGCACTGGCCCAGGGTTATAGTGGCGTACAGCTAACCACACTGGAGCGGATACTCTGGCATATAGAAGAAGACATCATTCCCGTGGTGCCGGAGAAGGGGAGTGTGGGTGCAAGTGGTGACCTGGCTCCGCTGGCTCACCTGTTTTTACCCCTGATCGGCCTGGGCGAAGTATACTACAAAGGCATTCGTTTCCGCACAGCTGAGCTGTTTCAGCAGTTGGGTGTTGAACCCATCAAACTGGGTCCCAAGGAAGGGCTGGCCCTCATAAATGGCACCCAGTTTATTCTGGCATTTGCCGTAAAGGCCGTGCAACGGCTTCATAATTGCCTGGAAGCAGCTGATATCATCGGCGCCATGAGCCTCGAAGCGCTCACCGGCACCCAGGCTCCGTTCGATGACCGGCTTCATCAACTGCGCCCTTTCGCGGGCAACAGGCTGGTGGCTCAGCGACTGCGTAAACTGCTCGATGGTTCTGCCATCATGCAAAGCCATGTTGACTGCGGACGCGTACAGGATCCCTACAGCCTGCGTTGTATGCCCCAGGTACATGGCGCCAGCCGCAATGCCTGGCTGCACCTCAAAGAACTCACCAGCATTGAGCTCAATGCTGTAACCGACAACCCGGTCGTACTATCGGCCGATGATACCATCAGCGGAGGCAACTTTCATGGTCAGCCGCTGGCCCTGCCACTCGACTATGCCTGCCTGGCAGCAGCTGAAGTAGGCAATATTGCCGACCGTCGTTGTTACCTGCTGCTCGAAGGTAAATGGGGACTGCCCCTGCTGCTCATGAAAGATGTGGGATTGAACAGCGGCTTTATGATACCTCAATACACAACGGCAGCCCTGGTAACCGAAAACAAAACATTATGCTTCCCCGCCAGTGCAGACAGCATTCCTACCAGCCTGGGGCAGGAGGATCATGTGAGTATGGGCAGCATCAGTGGAAGAAAGGTCAACCGGGTACTCGACAACCTCGAGCATATCCTGGCCATCGAACTGCTGAGTGCCTGTCAGGCGATTGAATTCAGACGTCCATTGCGTAGCTCCGAACTCCTGGAAACTGCCCATCAGTATGTGCGGAAATCCGTAAGCTTTGCCGAGCAGGACCGGATCTTTGCCGACGACATCAACCAGGTGGTGACCCTGATCCGCGACTTCAGTTTTGTGAAACAGGTAAATGAACTGGCCGACGGAAAAGGGAATGGGTTAAATGATGGATTCCCCGGGTTTAATTTAAAATAAGTAATTGTTAATTAAATGTATATAAGGTTTGTTTAAAATTAATTATTGAATTTGTTTTCTCCATCTGGCTATATGAGAAATTAATTTTTAAATAAAATCAAACTATTAATTGATAAACAATTATTTAAAAGAAATATCGAAATGAAAAGTTGAGGTATGTTTTATCTAATTAAAAATTAAATAACTGCTATAACTAATTGTAAATAATATTAATAGCTTTATTTTCCTTTACACCTTACACCTTTTACCCTTTACCCTTCTTAATACTTATTATTTCAGACCTAAAACTTCTTATGCCATACGATCCTATTAAATACAAGACGCCCACGGGAACCACTATGCAGTGTAAAGGCTGGATCCAGGAAGCTGCATTACGTATGCTCCTCAACAACCTTGATCCGGCGGTAGCCGAAAGACCCGATGACCTGATTGTGTATGGTGGCCGTGGTAAAGCTGCCCGCAACTTTGAAGCGCTGGACCGGATCATTGCCAGTTTGAAAGTGCTGGAAAATGATGAATCGCTGCTGATCCAGAGCGGCAAACCGGTCGCCATATTAAAGACACATCCCGATGCACCCCGGGTCTTATTAAGCAATAGTCAGCTGGTACCCAACTGGGCCAACTGGCAGCATTTTGATGAGTTGGAGAAAAAGGGCCTCATCATGTACGGGCAGATGACGGCAGGCTCCTGGATTTATATCGGCAGCCAGGGCATCGTACAGGGTACCTATGAAACCTATGCCGCCGTAGCCGACAAACATTTTGGAGGTACATTAAAAGGTACTTTCAACGTGACAGCAGGATTGGGTGGCATGGGTGGCGCACAACCCCTGGCCATCACCATGAACGAGGGCGTGGCCCTGGTGGCCGAGGTAGAGGAATGGCGGATCGATAAGAGACTGGAGACAAAATACCTGGATGAAAAATTCACGGATATAGATAAGGCTATTGATGCGGCACTGGCGTATAAAAAAGATGGTGTTGCCAAAAGCATTGGTGTGCTGGCCAATGCGGTTCACCTGCTGGAGCGGCTTATTGCCCGCAATATCATACCAGATACCCTTACCGATCAGACCAGTGCCCACGATCCCCTGATCGGCTACTGGCCGCACGAATTGAGCGAAGCCGATGCACGGACACTGCGCACCAGTGATCCCGATGCTTATATTAAATACAGCTACCGGTCTATGTACCGTCATGTGCAGCTGATGCTGCAACTGATGGATCGTGGCGCCATTACATTTGACTATGGTAATAATATACGTGCCCGGGCGCAGGAAGAGGAGGCGCGTACCGGTACGGCAGCACGGCTGACAAAACACGATTGTTTTGGCTTTCCGGGTTTTGTGCCGGCTTATATCCGCCCCCTGTTTTGCGAAGGCAAGGGACCATTTCGCTGGGCAGCCCTGAGTGGCGATCCGGCCGATATTGCCGTAACAGATGAAGTGATCAGTAAATTATTTCCCGATAATGCCGGTCTGCAGCGCTGGCTGCGGCTGGCAAAAGAGAAGATTGCCTTCCAGGGTTTGCCGGCACGTATCTGCTGGCTGGGTCAGGGTGAAAGAGAAAAAGCCGGACTTGCTTTTAATGAACTGGTGCGTGAAGGCAAAGTAAAAGCCCCGATCGTAATAGGCCGCGATCACCTGGATACGGGCAGTGTAGCCAGTCCCAATCGTGAAACGGAAGCCATGCTCGATGGCAGTGATGCGGTGGCCGATTGGCCCATACTCAATGCCCTGGTCAATACCGCCGGCGGCGCCAGTTGGGTGAGTCTGCATCATGGCGGGGGAGTAGGTATGGGCTACAGCATTCATGCCGGTATGGTAATTGTAGCCGATGGTACAGCAGCAGCGGCTGCGCGCCTGGCCCGCGTACTGCGCAACGATCCGGGTATGGGCGTCATTCGCCATGCAGATGCGGGATATGAATTGGCTAAGAAAACGGCCGAAGAGAATAATTTGAATCTGGAAAGCAGGATTGGGGGATGATGTGCTAATGTGCTGATTTGCTGGTTTGCTAATGATATTTACAGGGAAAAGTTTGACGTTTCTTCAACTATCCTGCAAAAAGGGGGTTGCTTGAATGTTAAAAAATGAGTTCAATAAAAAACTTATTAGCACACCAGCACATTAGCAAATCAGCACATCGAAGTCGCATTTCCCCCATTATGTTGTCGTTTTCCGCCCTTATGTGTTCCGTTTTTTTGCAGGAGCTTTACCTCATCAATTAATCAAAAACGAAAATCATCATGGCAACACAAGAAAAAAACAGCGTCACAATTAAGACTACTATCCATGCCCCCGTGGCCAAAGTCTGGGAATACTGGACAGACCCGGCTCATATCGTGAAATGGAACAGTGCCTCAGATGACTGGCATACGCCCAGCGCCAGTAATGACCTGCGCGTGGAAGGCCGTTTTACCAGCCGTATGGAAGCCCGCGACGGCAGCCAGGGTTTTGACTTTGGTGGAGTATACACTGCAGTAGACGAACATGCCCGTATCGAATATACAATGGACGATAACCGCACGGTAAAGGTATTGTTTGATGGCGACGGAGAAACCACCCATGTCACCGAGACATTCGACACGGAAAACACCTTCCCTGTAGAAGTACAACGCGCCGGCTGGCAATCGATACTGGATAGCTTTAAGAAATACACGGAAGAAAATTAATTAATGTGCTGGTGTGCTAATGTGCTGATGGATTAAAATCAATTTGAACAAAACCATGATAAAAGGGCGCAAATTTATTTTTAATAAGAATATTAGCACATTAGCACACCAGCACATTTGCACATTATGCTTTTTGCTGTTATTTGCTGCCTGCGCCAACAACAGGTTGCCGGCTAAAACGGCGGGCGAAGCAATTGGAAATGAGGCTATCATTACCGGAGCCGAACAGACCGCGAAATACCTGCCCTTGCTTAAAGGCAAACGGATAGCCCTGCTGGCCAATCCCACTACAATCATCGGGCAAACTCACCTGGTCGACAGTCTGCGTAAACTGGGTGTGGAGATTGTAAAAGTCTTTGGCCCCGAACATGGCTTTCGCGGCAACGCCAGCAATGGCGACAAGGTGAATGATGAGAAAGATCCCGCTACCGGCATACCGATTATTTCGCTGTATGGCAGCAAACGTAAACCCAGCAAAGAAGACCTGGCCGATGTAGACCTGATGATCTTTGATATTCAGGATGTGGGCTGCAGGTTTTATACTTATATCAATGTGCTCAGCCATATTATGGAGGCCTGCGCAGAAAATAATAAGGAACTGCTGATTCTCGACCGCCCCAATCCCAACGGCTACCTGGTAGACGGACCGGTACTCGACATGCGTCTCAAATCAGGAATCGGCATGTTTCCCATTCCCATTGCTCATGGTATGACCATTGGTGAATTTGCTAAAATGATCAATGGTGAAGGATGGCTCCCTGACCGTATGCAATGCAAAATCCACATCATACCGGTAGCCAATTACCGGCACGATAGGATGTATACACTGCCGGTAAAACCATCGCCCAACCTCAATACGCAGCAAAGTATACTTCTGTATCCTTCTACCTGTCTTTTTGAAGGTACAGCCCTCAATCATGGTCGCGGTACCTATTTTCCGTTTACCATACTGGGAAGTCCGTTATTAAAAGATAAATACAGTTTTTCTTTTACGCCGGTCAGCATTAAAGGTATGAGTGAAACCCCGCTGCATATGAAGCAGGTTTGCTACGGTCTCGACCTGCGTGCGTATGATACAAACCAATTGGTAAAAAGCGGGCGTATCAATCTCGACTGGATGCTGGAGTTGTACCGCAATTTTCCGGATAAAGCCCGGTTCTTTGATCGTAGCCAGAGCAACCAGATGGGCGATATCAATAAACTGGCCGGTACTACTGAGTTTAAAAAACAAATAGAAGCCGGCCTCACGCCCGATGCCATTCGCGCCAGCTGGGAGCCTGGGCTTAGCCAGTATAAAGAAATGCGGAAGAAATACCTGATCTATCCCTAAGCAGGTAACCTCTTTTCCGCCCTGTACGTCTCAATAAACTATGAGACCTTTCATCATTCTGCCGCTATACCTGCTTTGCCTGTCATTTTTGGTTTCCTGTAAGTCTGGCCATACAGCTGCTAAGACAAAAGGATATTTCTTAACAGACAGCCTGTACTCAAAGGTACTGGGCGAAATGCGCTATTACGATTGGTATGAACCGGTGAGCGCAAGACCGCAACCTCCAACAGGTGTACTGGTAGTGCTGGATGGCCAGGCTTTGCTGGGCAATACCGTGGAATCGGTAAAGGCACTGGCAACAGAAGCCGGATTAACGGAACTTAATAACTGGGTTATTCTGGGTGTGGGGAATATATGGACCAGGGATCGGGACTATACGCCTTCGCGGCAATTGCAGGTACCGCATATGGACAGTATGAGTGCTGCCCACACGGGTGGTGTGTTTGCTTTTTTGCAATTTATGGAACAGGAGTTGATGCCGGTTATTAATCGCCGTTATCCGCAACTGAAGCATCGGGTATTGCTGGGGCATAGTTTTGGCGGGCTGGCTGTGCTGGAGTGCTTTGTACGAAAGGCGGAGTTGTTTACCCATTATATAGCGGCTGATCCGTCGTTGTGGTGGCCGGCTTATGAACCGGTGATCACTCCGCAGTTATTGAAACAGCAAAGCAACAACAGGTCTTTGTATATGGCGGTAGCAAATGTAGCGGATCATACTGCCCGCTTTGATCAGCTACTGGCTGACAGTACCGGGGCTTATCCATTACAACAACCGGGTGTACGTGTGCTGAATAGCCTGCAAAAACAAACAGCCGGCCAGCGGTGGTTTCAGGGCCGTTTTTTTGCAAACCATGATCACCAGTCGATCGTACAACCGGCCTGTAGCGAGGCACTGCGGTTATTTCTTAAAAAAGAAAACAATCAGCAGCCATAATCTGTCAGCCGGTTAGTCTTTGCCGGCAGGTGAGGGATGTACCCCTATTGCCGATCAGGGTTCGGAACGATGAAGCGAGCGTGGCAACAGACGATGATAGTAGCAATGCCGCTGGTGACAAAAAAACACTGTAAAATTAGAATGGGTCAATAGCGCAGGCTTTAATAAATTCGCTGACTACTTCATTCATCTAAACCCGCGATATGAAAAAGTTATTGCTGCTGATTGGCATCACCGGAATTTCCTGTTTGTCTTTTACTGCTTTGCAGGCACGAAACACAAGCTTTGCTGATCCCTCTCCGGAGGGGCGCTGGGATATTACTGTATATGATAATGGCCGGGAGTTTCCTTCCTGGCTGGAGATTTATCACTCAGGACATAAACGACTGGTGGGTCAATATGTAGGCATTGTAGGCAGTGCACGTCCGGTGTCGATTATTAATTATAAAGAAGGCGTCATCAGTTTTACATTACCGCCGCAATGGGAAGGTGAGGATAATGATCTTCGTTTCGAAGCAAAGTTTGCGGGTGATAGTCTTACCGGCACTATGGTAGCGGCCAATGGTAAAACCTATAACTGGACAGGCCATCGGGCACCCCTGCTCAGACCCAAAACTGCACCGGTATGGGGCAAACCCATTAAACTGTTCAATGGTAAGGATCTTGATGGATGGAAAGCACTGGGCAAAACCAACCAGTGGGTTGTAGAGAATGGCGTGCTGAAGAGTCCCAAATCAGGCGCCAACCTGATCACTACTGCTGAATTTACCGACTTCAAACTGCATATTGAATTCCGTTGTCCTGCTGGCAGCAATAGTGGTGTATACCTGCGTGGCCGGTACGAGGTGCAGATAGAAGACAGTTATGGCAAGGAACCGCAGAAAGATTATATGGGGGCGGTATACGGATTTATCAAACCCAGCGAAATGGCCGCCAAACCGGCAGGAGAGTGGCAGAGCTACGATATTACACTTACAGGCCGCATGATCACTGTTGTTGCCAACGGCAAGACGATCATCTGTAACCAGGAGATTCCCGGCATTACGGGCGGCGCCATCAACAGCCGCGAAGGCGAACCAGGTCCGCTGCTCATACAGGGCGACCATGGACCGATTGAGTACAGGAATATTGTGATTACACCGGTGAAATGATGTGCTAATGTGCTGATGTGCTAATGTGCTAATGATTTGTTTGAAAAATTCTGTTTGAATTTGAGCATTCCAGGTTATGGAATGTTCAATCATTTAATCGATCGTCAAACAATAGTCTGATTGGCATCAGCACATCAGCACATTAGCACATCAGCAAATTGTTCTTAAATTTCCCACACTGTCACATACTTTCCATTCGCTTCTGCATAGCTGAGAAAGGAGTTGAAGAACGGATCGGCGCCGACGGTGGCGCTGTCGCCGATCACAAAGAGTTGTTCACGCGCACGGGTGATCGCCACATTCATCCGGCGGTAATCTTTCAGAAACCCGATAACGCCATCGCTGTTGCTTCTTACCAGCGAAACAATGATGTTCTCCTGCTCCTGCCCCTGAAAGCTGTCGATGGTGCTCACGCGTAATGCCGCAGGCAATTGCTCGCGGGCAGCTGCCACCTGTCCTGCATAGGGCGATATGAAAGCCGTTTTTGCGGGATCAAGCCCTTTTTGTTCTATCACTTTTTGCACCACCTCCAGCTCACCCGGATTTTGCAGACTGGTACCTTCTGCGCCCTGTTCTTCTTCATAGCCGGCACCGGCTGTATCAATAAACGTGACATGGATGTCTTTGTTCTGCAGATGAGTGGCGGTCTTGAGTTGTTCTTTATAAAAGTAATTGCTTGAGAAACCGGCAATGGCGGCACGCATGCGATACTGCGTATCGAGGAGATAAACAGCTGGCTCGCGATCGATAGTCAGTTCGAGTATCGATCGGTTAAAGCCCTTGCGGGTGGCTTCTGCACTCAGAACGGTTGGAGGCAATTGTAAATGGTCGCCTGCCAGGATAATATTTTGGGCCAGTGGGAAAATGCACCAGGCAAGGGGTTCGATACATTGTCCCGCTTCGTCGATGATAAGGGTGGAGAAGGATAGTTTATGAACTCCGGCATCATAGATACCGATGGGTGTACCGGTGATGACCTGTGCTGCTTCAAAAAAGCGTTCTTCGTGATAGGTTTGCAGTTTTTTGATCTCGGCGCGGATGTTTTTTACTTCTTTAAATAAGAGTTGCCGTTGCTCACGTTCTGCTTTTCCAAAGCTGCGTTTGTATTTGAGCGCCATTTTGCGAAACTCTTCTGCGCGCACCCGCAGTTGCTTCAGTTCTTTCTGCACTTTATTGTTACCCATTTTGCCCTCCGGCGTATGGGCAAATAAGGTCTCATCGGCTTTACTGGCATTACCTACCCGCAGTACGCGGATGCCGGCAGCAAGAAGTCCGCGCGTCAGGTGGTCTACGGCGGTATTGCTGGGTGCCGACACCAGCACTTTATCGCCGCGGCGGCATAGTTGTACAATGGCTTCTACCAGGGTGGTGGTTTTGCCGGTGCCGGGCGGGCCATGGACGATCAGCAGTCCCTCTGCATGTGTAATAGCTGCAACCGCCTGGCGCTGACTTTCGTTGAGTGACTGGTTATGGATCTGTACATCATTACTGCCGGGCATGCGTCCACGTGGCGCTACCGGAGTGCTGGCATGCAACTGTTCAAAGAGCCGGAACATTGGTTTATTTGCTTCCAGTTCCTGTAATACTTTTTTCATGATGCCGGTTGTACGGGTATCGGGCGCGAGTTTGATACCTACACCGTCATCTTCTATCCAGTCAGGGAAGTCGGGGGCAAAGAGACGAAACTCGCCCTGTTTGCCATCGAGTTGCAGCAGCACGCCTTTTATGGGTTCCTCGCCGGCTTTGAAGCATTCGATGGCGGCACCATCCCGAAACTGGCTGGCTTCGGGCGGAAAGGGAAGACGAAAATTTATTTCCGGGTAATCGGCATAACCAAAACTCTTGCGGGTAACAATCAGCGGATGCAGGGCAAGGCCTTCTGATTTGAGCGACCGGAGCGTATGTTGCTGATCGAGTTTATAGCGTTCCACCTGTTCTTTTTCTTCGAGATCGATGCAGGTGAGTAATTGTTGAATAGCAGGGTGCATAAATAACCTGCAAGATACGAAGACCTTAATTAGAAGTTTACTATGGGGAAAGTGCAAAAGCCATTGTACTGCTTTAGGGGTACAGCAATCTTTACCTGAGCTCGTTTGGAGTGAGCAGGATATTTATGTAAAGATACTGGTGGATAGATAGTAAGGGGCGAACTTATTTATCAAGCAGTCCTTTTTCCAGAGTGATCCGTACCAATCCGGCAATATTGCGGGCACCGAGCTTTGTCAACAGGCTGGCGCGGTGGGTCTCTACGGTATTGACAGAAAGGAACAGGGCGTCTGCTATTTCCTGGGTCGTATATTCCTTTACGATCAGGTCCAGAACTTCTTTTTCTCTTCGGGAAAGTTTAGGTAAAAAATCCGATCTGCCGGATTTTCCTGGTATAGAGCTTTCGAGCAATACTTTTTCAATGGGAGCATGCAGGTATGTTTCACCATCGCCAACCTGTTTCAGGCATTCAATCAATTCGGCATGCTGCATGTTTTTCAGGAGAAAACCGCTGGCACCATTTTTCAATGAGTTTTTAATGATGGCGGGTTGAGACAGGCCTGTGAGCATGATAATATGGAGCGCCGGCCAGTTTTTTTTTAATTGTTTACACAACGCAATGCCATCTTCGCCATTCAGATTAATATCCAGGAGTAAATAATCCGGAGCACCCTGCAGTCGGAGTGCTTCGAGCAGGGGGGCTGATTGTGTAAAACCAGCCTGGTACTGATAATCGACTTCATCTGTCAGTATTTTTCCGATAGCTTCTGCTATCAGAAAATGGTCATCCAGTACCCAAACCGTTTTAGGTTGTGCTGTCATTCTTCTGCAATTTTATCTCAATATACACCGATGTTCCTTTTTGCTGCGTGGATCGGATATCAAGCGAACCATTTAGATAGGATATGCGGGAGCGGATATTGTGCAGGCCAATTCCTTTTTCGGTGTCTTTGTCCGGAGCAAACCCCTGGCCATTGTCTTCTACAGTAATAGAAAGCATGTCCTGATGCCGGTGTAATTGTACCAGGGCCTCGGTAGCTCCTGCATGTTTCACAATATTATTTACCAATTCCTGAATAATCCGGTAAATGCTCAGTTCCACAGATTGCTCGAGGGGTTTGTTCATTCCCACTGATTCATAGTCGAGTTTTATCAGGCGACTGTCTGAGATCGACCTGCTGTATTCTTTCAGGGCTTCGTCCAGGCCAAACCGCAGTAATGTTTCCGGAAGCAGGTTATGTGCTATACGGCGGCTTTCGGCCGAAGCCTGATTGATGAGCTCTGTTGCCTGCTGCCGGGCATTTTTTTGCTGTTCGTCATCTATAATTTTTAAGTGGCTCACCTGCATTTGTGCTGCTGCCAGCACACTGCCCAGGCCATCATGAAGCTCGCGGGCCAGCCGGTTTCTTTCTTTTTCTTCGCCGGTCATGAGGGCCTTTAGCAAAGAAATATCCTGTTCGTTCTTAAGCGTGATCAGCGATTGCTGAAAGGTTTTCTTTCGTTGAAAATATAAGAGCAACAGTAAACCGATAAGCAGGATGGCCAGTCCCAGACCAAATACGAGTCGGGTCATACGTGCATTTTTACGTTCCAGATCCAGCTGCTGCTGAGCGATCTTACTTTCCTTTTGTGCTGTTTCATATTTTACATTCAGATCGTTGATTTGCTGCATGGAGTTTTGAGTAAACAGTGAATCGGAAATGTCTACATACTCATTCAGCGCATCAAATGCCGACTTGTAATCACCTTTTCCTTCATGAATAGTATACAAAAGCTGAAAGCTTTTTTTGAGCATGGGGTAATCGCCCATCTCTTCGAAAATTCGTTTCGATTCTTCGGCATAGTCTACCGCTTTTTTCATATTGCCACTATTAAAGGCAGAAAAACTCATGACCTGCAGTAAACCTCCCAGGCTGTAGCCACTGCTCATACGGGATGCAAACTGGCGGGCTTTCTGAAAAGAGATGTCAGCGGCATCAAACCGTCCCATACGGGCTTTATAGTCTCCATCGTTTTGCCATACAAAAAAGTTCAGTTCAAGATTATCCGGATAGGAGGCTGCAACTGCCATAGCCCGGTCATTCCATGCAAAGGCCGAGTCGATATGCATGTCTGCAATGTATGCGCGTGAAATACTGCATGAGGTCATTGCTGCATCAACAGGGTATTTATTGGCGTGAAAAACTGCAATAGCCCGCTGGTATTGCTGAATGGCTTCTTTTACCTGCCGGCCCTGAAAGCTGATATTGCCGATAGCCTGGTATCCTTTGGCTTCACCATACGCATCCTTTAGTGATTGATAAATGGCAATACCTTCTTTTACAAAAGCAACAGACTGGTCGAGATTGCCCAGATGAATATTTGCAAACGCCTTTTGGTATAACCCCTTTGCCCGCCAGCGTTGATCGCCGCTGCCCGCCGCATTGAGAAGCAAGACGGTGTCTGCCTGCCGGTCAAATGCCGTGTAGGCTTTTTGTTTATAGAATATTTCGCCCATCTGCCAGTGATAAGCAGAGCGAAGTGATTTGTCGCTGGTTGGTGGCAGCGATGAGCGGATAGCTTCCAGCCGCTGCATTGCCTTTGCCGGATCATTTTGGGTCAGTAAAGAAGCCGACTCTTCAATAGCTGTCCGGATACGTGTAGTGTCTGATTGGGCCGACGTTCCGAAAAACGAAAGGAACAGACTGCATTGAAGCAGCCGGCGGATAATAGTGTATGGGTTCATGGTTGTTTCAAATATAAGCCTTCAGGCAAAAATTGAATGATTTGACAGCATATATATCCCGGAAAACCATGAAAAAAAAAGTTGGCGGAATAACGCCAAAAAACAGAAACCACGAAAAGACAGTTTTGCACAAATAAAATCACACCTAAATCCTGCTAGTATGAAATCATTTATCTCGTTGTGCATCTGTCTGCTAACCGTTCTGTTTATGCAGGCACAGATTATTAATCCAAAGGAAACAGCTAAACGTAAGGCAGAAGACAGGACCAATACCCGCTCTGATCAGGGTATAGACAAAGGATTGGATAAAGTAGAGGAAGGAATCAAAGGCATCTTTAAAAAGAAGGATAAGAAAAAAAAGAAAACGCAGGAGACAGAAGCCGGAGAAGAAGCAAATGAAGAAAATGAGGACCCTTCAGCAGAAAATGCTAAAAGCAGCTCACCACAATCTGCACCCGGCTTTCAAAGCTATAGCAAATTCGATTTTATTCCGGGAGAAAAAATCCTGGCTTCCGACGACTTCTCCAAAGACGCGGTTGGTGACTTCCCTTTACAATGGAATACCAGTTCGGGTGGAGAAGTGGTACAGATAAGCGGATTTGCCGGCAACTGGTTTAAGTTTCCTCAGAATGGCGTCTGCTTTCCGGAGTACATTAATGAATTGCCCGAGAATTTTACCATGGAGTTTGACATGACCATCAATCAGGAAACCATGAGTAATAATCAGAGCGGGTTAAAAGTTTTTTTCAATCAGTTGATCCAAAACCGGACCTCATTTGATCACATGTTTGATCCGAAGGCCAAGGTAGCATTCGACGTACATCCCTCTGGGGTGGAGGGAGGTGGTGACCTGTATGTATGGGTAACCGATCAGTCTGAGCAACAACTGCTGGAGACGCATCAGGAAATAAAGGGTAACTGGCGAAGCGATCAGCCTAATCACATCAGCATCTGGCGCCAGGGTACGCGGATCCGCTTTTATCTCAATGAAAAGAAAATCTTTGATTTGCCAAGGGCATTTCAGACAGGTATCAAATACGGGTTTCTCTTTGCAACCAATTTGTGGGGCGATGGCTTGTATATTTCAAACATTAAGATTGCGGCGAGTACCCCCAACAACCGGGGTGAGTTGATCGAAAAGGGGCGCTTCAGCACCACCGGTATCCTCTTTGATGTAAATGCAGACCGTATTAAACCCAGTTCCTTTCCTGTGCTGAAAGAAATTGCAGATGTACTCCGCAGCAACCCTTCCATCCAGGTCAGAATCGTGGGGCATACAGACAGCGATGGCGATGCGGCAGCCAATCAATCACTTTCCGAACGCCGCGCTGCAGCGGTAAAAAGCTCGCTCAGTAAAGAATTCGGAATCGATGCAGCCCGCATGCAGACCGCCGGCAAAGGAGAAGCAGAGCCTGTAGCGCCCAACGACAATACACAGGGTAAAGCACAAAACCGCCGCGTTGAATTTATTCGCCTGTAAATACAAATTATATGAAGCAGATATGGATATTATCGCTGGCCTTTGCGCTGCTCAGCTGCAATAACCAGGCAGGCAGTGATAAACAGAACACCCGTCAAAGCAAAACAGCCGAACCCAAAAGCAGTAAAGATTCATTTAAACTGGATGAATTATTAACGGCCGAAATGGCTGCCGCTATACTGGATCGGCCAGCCGGCAAACTCGACAAAAAACATAACAACAGCATTGGTCCGGCAGACTTTCACAGCTGTGCATATTATTTCAGAACCGGACAGACAAAACCCCGGAAAGTGCTGGGCAATACAATCAATGTGCCGGACGACGAAGAGGTGGTCTTGGCTCAAATGAAAATTACCAGTGAAGAAAAATTTCTGTCGATGTACCGGTCTGTATCGGAATCCGAAATGGCGGAAGCCATGAAAGTAGTGGATCGTCATCTTGAATCGGTAGCAAAAAAACAGGGATTGAACGATACCGTAACCCATACAGCCAAAAAGATTGCCACAGGTCTGGCAGATGGTGCCGTTATCTATACCGATATACCCGGAGTTGCCACCCAATGCCGGTGGAATGAAAAGGAACAGGTTCTATGGGTATTTCAGGACGGTATTCAGTTTAAAGTATCCGTTCACAAAGGCGATGACCAACAAATAAACCAGCAAAAGAGTATTGAGCTGGCCAGAAATATTTTGCAAAAACTATAATTCACTTAATCATTAACCTTTATGAAAACAATTTTGAGCGTAGCTGTGCTATTTATCACCCTGCATATATCAGCGCAGAGCTGGCAGGGAGTCTACAATACCAAATACGGCAATCTGCGGCTGGTTCAGGAAACCGGATTTGAATATGATGGAGGTGCACTCGTGTATGGAGATTATGGCGATAAAGGCACTATAACGGGTAAACTAACCAATCAGGGTAAGGACTTTGAAGGGTATTTCCACAACGGGTCGGCCAGTGGAAAATTTATATTAAAGTTTGAATACCCCATTGGCGCTCCTTCTTATTTCGTACCAAAGGATTTTACCGGTTATTATGGCTACGGTGAACAAAATAATAATTATAGTGACAAAGCGGATTGGCAATGGACCGGTAGCCGTACGCAAACGAATCAACCCGCCAATATTAAAACAGCCGTATGGAGTGGTAAATGGAAAACAAATTTTGGTGACATCATTTTACAGCAGATCGGAAATAAAGTAAGCGGCAAGTACAAAACAAGCGATCGGATAGACGCCACCTATGATCCTGTCACACGTATATTGAAAGGCACGTTCACCAATGGCAGCAACAAAGGATTACTCGAATTAAAAATGGAAGGCAACAGCTTTTCCGGAAAATGGGGTTGGGGCAATAACCTTAATGAAGGAAACTGGACAGGGACCAAATCGGTTAAATCAAATCAGGTTGCTGCGGCATCTGCATCTGCATCCACCACAACCGTTGCCGCCCGTCAGAAAAAATACCGCATACAGGCCAGCGATGTGGTCATAAAAGAGGCTTCCGGTAATATATTTTCGATTGATGCCCCTATAGAGTTATATGGCTTTGCCGGATTTAAACTGGAGAAACAGACCGTCAGTAAAACAGAAAACATTCCCGCTTTCGGTAATCAGCCAGCCAATTATTTTGACCGTACGGAAGACAAATACGTCTCCGTTAGTTATAATAAAAATACGCTTCAGCATAAATATGTATTCCCGTCAGGCTCCGGTTTCAGAGATTTTCTGATTCCTGAAAGTGAGCTGAACCAGCAAAATGTAGATTACTATTTCGTGGCTTTTGCCCATTTCAAAGAAGAGGATACCGGGGGTAATGACAATTTTGGGTATAAAGCAGTAAAGTTTTCGCTCAAAACCCTCCAGCTCAACAAAACCTATACCGTTAGCAACTCAACCAGTGATGGTAGCTATACATTAAGCTTTAAAATAACGGAAGTTCAGTGACAGGGCCCCGATCATTTCATTAACCATTAAACATAGAACCATGCGTATTCTGTTTATCCTTTCAATATTAGTTTTTGCGGCAACACTTCATGCACAGTCTGTAAACACCAGTCTGACAATTGGCGAGAGCAGCCGTCTGCAATTGGAGCTCAGTCAGCCTCATGTAGTAAACCTGTACAAACAGTTCAGAGAAAATAAATATCCCATACTTTTCCGCTTCTCAGCAACCGATATTAAACCCGATGCCGCAGGCCAGGTAGTGGTACGTTATCAGTTTGAAACATCCCTTTTGTATAATGGAAAAAAAGTAGCCGCTAGCAGCCGGGCGCCCATGCTTTTTTTCCCGGTGATATGTTTATGCCAATTGAGACAACCGATATTATAAGTATGCTGGCTACACGGGAGGATAAGACAAAGGGACTCCCATCCGGAAAGTATCAGTTGGTACTTACCGCGCGCCCGGTCGACTTTAAGGGTGAAGCAGTGACTGCTCAGTTTGCTTTTTCTATTCCCTGAAATGATCACCCGTAAACAGTATTAAAGATGCGATACCTGATCCTTTTTTTATTGCTGGCGGCCACATCTTATTGTGCGGCTCAAAAGACCGCTTCCAAACCAACCGTTGAGCGGATAGAAGATCCGGCGCCGACAAAGGTCAAATTGCTGACCGATGCAGATGATGATCTGCTGCCGGTTAAATCGGCCGGTTCAGGCAGTACCCGACCCCGTCCCGGAAAAAGTACTGTCAAAGACCCGGCCACAAAGGCAGGAAACCCTGCAACGATCCGTTTAAAAGATGTTTTTCAGTTTGATCTCGTGGTCGGATACAGCGCGCTCATACCTGGCGAATCGCTGATCACCAGTTATTTTTTCCTCGATAGCAAACAAGGTCATTGCGGCCTGGATAAAGGGGCCGTGTCATCTATGGCCAACTCACCTGCTGAAGCCGATGGGAACTCCCTTGATTTTTTACTGCATAGCTATCAGGGAGGACAGTATTATTTTATGACATCGGCCGATAAAGGTAAGCTCGTGATGACCATGAATACCGGCAACACGAGTATGAATGTTGATATGGATGCATGGCTTGATGGCAGTTCATTTGAAGAAACATTCAGGTTAACCGGTCAAAAAAGAAAAATCGGGAAAAATCTAAGTGGCTCGCTTTATGTCTCCGAAGAATATATCGGAAAATCACCCATCGATGGCAGCACATTGCGAATATGGATGGCCGATCCGGATTTCAATACCGGCTTTTATGCGGCTACCTATATGGGGCTTGGTGTCATTTCACTTCCCCGCGCAAAAAAACAACGGTTGATCACCCGCATTGAAGGCGGCGGTGCTGTATGGGAAGTCAGCTATCTGCAGCGGCAACGCAATCAATTTTCGGGAGCAGCTTATCAGCCTGTCAACCTGGCCATGGCAGACGAGTTGAAAGAAGCCCGTGCCAACCTGCAGAAACAGGTTGCCGGGAACGATGCGGGTGAAGAAACAGACCCCGTCCTTAAGCAACTAAAACAACAGCAGGCAGCTACTAACCAACAGATGGCAGGCAAGGTAGATGTGGCGCTGCAGCAAATGCAGCAATCTGCAGACCTTTCGCAATGGCAGCAGCAAATGAACCAGGCTCTTGGTGAGATGGATATCGCTGGTATGCAGTTGAATCAACTGAAACAGGAGCAACGGGAGTTGGAGTTACAACTCAGGGATGCCCGCAAAGAAAATGATAAAAAGACCATAAACACGCTTAATTGCCAGCTTCAATGCAATCAACGGGCGCAAACACTGATAATCACTATCGATAAAAAAAAGAAGGAGATCACCACAAAATATCCAGGCGAAAAAAATACGGAAAAGCGTTCAGCGCTGGAGGCAGAGCTGTATCAGCAAATGATAAAACAGCTGTCGGTACCCTGCAATTGCGATTAAAAATATTTACCCATGAAATATGTACTCACACTTGTAGCAGGCATACTTTGTGCAGGTCTGCTGCAGGCTCAGAAAAAATTTGTAAACAATAACAATACTTCCAATACACCACGAGTGGAAGTGACCGGTACCCATACTATTATTTATCAGAAAGTAGGAGGCCAGGCACAGCCTACGCGCTTTGGCGGAGTACCTGTCCTGATATTGAATGAAGATGGGGTGCAAAAGTTCTCCCGCACATTTACGCAGTACGATCAGATTTCCAAACGTATTTATGAATTTACTTATCAGTATGGACGCAGAGGTGACAAAGCTTATCTGAAGCTCACCATCGATTACAAAGACAGAAGAGCTACAAAGGTGATAGAAGAGTATTTTGTGCCCGAGCGCTGAGTTATATCACACAGATTATTTGCCGTACTGCCATGTACAGGCACCTGTTTTACTGTATTTTCGCGCATGGCATTTTTAGCAGTGAAAGGGGTAAGTAAAAACGGAGTTGATGTTCCCGTATTGCAGGATATCAGTTTTGAGATGGAGCGGCTCGAAAATCTGGCAATAGCTGGCGAAACCGGATCGGGTAAGACGAGTCTTGTGCAGATAGCCGGTGGTTGGGGACAGGCAGATGCCGGGGAAGTATATTTTAATGACAAACGGGTACCTGGTACCCTGGAAAAGCTACTGCCGGGTCATCCTGGTATTGCTTATCTATCCCAGTATTTTGATTTACCTCCGCATTACTGGGTACATGAGCTGCTTTCCTATACCAATAAACTAAGCGATGATCGGGCAACGCGTCTTTATGAGTTATGTCGTATTGACCATCTGGTGCAACGACGCAGCAGCCAGTTGTCGGGCGGCGAACGGCAACGCATTGCACTGGCCCGCCTGCTCAACAGCAATCCCCAATTGCTGATTCTTGATGAGCCCTTTTCCAATCTCGATGCCATCAATAAACGGATCATCAAGGAAGTGGTGGCCGATGTGCGTGCCGAATTTGGTATCAGCTGTATTCTCGTATCGCACGATGCGGCCGATATCCTGGGTTGGGCACATCGCTTACTGATCTTGCAGCAGGGGCGCCTGGTGCAGCAGGGAAGTCCCGAATTGCTGTATCACCAGCCGTCGTCTGCTTATGTGGCGGGATTATTAGGAGAGTATACGCTACTTGATCCACATGACCGGCATGTGCAGCAACTGATCCCTTTGCGTACAGACAGCGGTCAGTGGCTGGTAAGGCCGGAGCAGGTTTTTCTATCAACCGAAGCCGCTAATGGTATTGCAGCAACGGTACTGCAGCAATCATTCAGAGGCAGTCATTTTCTGACAACAGTAAGGGTAGGGGAGAAAGCAATTTTAGCAGCCAGTCGGGATGCATCGTTACAACCCGGTGCTACTGTATTTGTTTCTGTAGCGGCAGATTGCTGGCTGCTGCAGTGATTATATTATTAATAACAACCAGACAAAAGACTCCTTTTTGAAACACAGGCATCGGTCTGTCTTTTATTCTATATATTAATAATATCGGCGTGCCAGTAATCCGGTTTTAGGAGCTGCGAAGAATTGATATACGGGAAATTTTGCCCGCAGAATACGCAGAAGGCCGCAGAAAAGGGATTGCACTAATGGATTGAATCATGCTGATTTGCCGGATGGAGTCACTATTGGATGTCCAGGATAGCTGCGTAAATCAACACTCTATACGGGAAATTTTGCCCGCAGAATACGCAGAAGACCGCAGAAAAGGGATTGCAATAATGGATTGAATCATGCTGATTTGCCGGATGGAGTCACTATTGGATGTCCGGGTATAGCTGCGTAAATCGACACTCTATCCGGGAAATTTTGCCCGCAGAATACGCAGAAGACCGCAGAAAAGGGATTGCAATAATGGATTGAATCATGCTGATTTGCCGGATGGAGTCACTATTGGATGTCCAGGATAGCTGCGTAAATCGACACTCTATACGGGAAATTTTGCCCGCAGAAGACCGCAGATACACAGGTTTTTTCCGGGGTGGATAATGATGGAAAAGCATGTATCTACTTACGTCCTGTAATGTTATTTACGACAAAAATCAAATTATTTTAACTACAAATAAGTGAATACACTTAGTTATTTACCCCTTTAACCATTGAATAAAAAAAAAGTTAAGAATAGATTTCAGAAATGGTATAAAAAGTAAAAGATTGCGTCCTGATTATCTGCTTTTTAAGCAGGTACCCTGTTAAAGCCACTGTAAATCCATTATTCAATGACACCGAACTTTACCCGTGCGGCGATTGCATCTTATGCTATCTCATCAGGTTCTTTTCAAAAATCCCGTTTAGCGGGACTTATTAGCAGCTCTTCCCCGGATACATTCCGTTCTGCTTTCGGAAGATTGCTGTTGCTACTTTCCTTATTTACATTTTGTTTTAGCTCCTCAAGAGCACAGACTACCTACGACTTTACCACCAATGCCACTATTTCCGGTGGAGCGGGTGGATTTGGCATTTGGAATACCCAGGCCGATATAACGGTGGGCGGAGTTGCCTACCAGCTTACCTGTGGTGGCAACGGTTCTTTTACCAATTCTGCCACCGGTGGAAATAGCAACAGTAAATGTCTTTCCAAAGATGGTTCAGGTGGCGATTTCGTCACCATCAAGCGTGCGGATAATCAACCTTTCCAGTTTTATGGTCTCTGGATAAAGCACTTTAGTATGAAAGGGTATTTGGGTGCCACCAATTTTGTGACGGTTGATTATGTGAAGACGGTGGGGGGAACAGAGACCTGGGCAGATCCCACACCCACAGGAGGCAGTGGTACTACCACACTTCAGCTTACGCTTTCTAAAAATGTGGCCGTAACGGAAGTAACCGTTCGGTTTTATGCTATCATGAATTTCTGGATCGACGATCTTATCGTTGGTCCGGTTGCTGGCGTTCCGGCTCCTGCTATTACAGCCAATCCGCCCAACAGAACAATCTGTGCCGGCAACAATACTACTTTTTCAGTTACAGCTACCAATGCCACATCTTATCAGTGGCATGTAAATACCGGTTCTGGATTTACCCCCATTACCAATGGCGGCGTTTATAGTAATGCTACCACGGCTACATTAACTATTACTGGCGCTACTTCCGCAATGAATGGTTATCTGTACAGGTGTGTGGCAACGGGCTCTACCAGTCCCGCAGCTACTTCTACTGCCGGTACACTTACCGTCAATGCGGTTACTGCTTCCATCGCCAAAACGGATGTAAGTTGTAATGGCGGTGCCAATGGTACGGCGACTGTTTCCGGAGCAACAGGCGGTACAGCACCCTATACCTACAGCTGGTCACCCAGCGGTGGTACGGCTGCTACAGCTACCGGCCTGGCTGCAGGTACTTATACCTGCACTATCACTGATAACATCGGTTGTCAGACCACCCGCAGTGTAACGATCACTCAACCTGTTGCACTTAGTGCTACTATTTCTAAAACAGATATAAGCTGTAATGGAGGAAGCAATGGTACAGCCACCGTTTCTGGTGTTTCAGGCGGAGCCGGAGCTTATACCTATAGCTGGTCACCGAGCGGTGGTACCGCTGTTACAGCTACGGGCCTTGCAGCAGGTACATATACCTGCACCATTACGGATGCTAATGCCTGTCAGATCACACGTACTGTCACTATCAATCAACCGGCAGCTTTCACTGTAGGTACATCTAAAACGGATGTAAGTTGCAATGGTGGCTCCAATGGTACAGCAACTGTGTCGGTATCTGGTGCTACAGCGCCTTACTCCTATAGCTGGGCGCCCAGTGGTGGCACAGCTGCTACTGCAACAGGTCTTGCGCCAGGTACCTATACTGTTACGATCACCGATAATAATACCTGTCAGACAACCCGTAGTTTCACAATTACCCAACCCACTGCCCTCACAGCTACTATTTCCAAAACGGATGTAAGCTGTAATGGTGGCAGTAATGGAACAGCCAGTGTTGCTGCATCAGGTGGTACGCCCGCTTATACTTACAGCTGGTCGCCCAGCGGTGGTACTGCAGCGACGGCTACCGGTCTGGCTGCAGGTACCTATACATGTACCATTACGGATGCCAATGCCTGCCAGATCACCCGAAGTGTCACGGTCGGCCAACCTTCAGCTATTACCGCTTCAGTATCTAAAACAGATGTAAGTTGTAATGGTGGTACGAATGGTACTGCGACTGTTTCGGGCGTGACGGGTGGCGCAGCTCCTTATAGTTACAGCTGGTCTCCCAGTGGTGGTACAGCAGCTATAGCCACTGGCCTGGCTGCGGGTTCTTATACCGTTACAATTACAGATAATAATACCTGCCAGACCACCCGCAACGTAACGATCACTCAACCTGCACCCATTACTGCTTCTATTGGCAAAACAGATGTGAGCTGTAATGGTGGCAGCAATGGAACAGCCACTGTTTCAGGTGTAACCGGCGGTTCCGGTTCGTATTCCTACAGCTGGTCGCCCAGTGGCGGCACAGCAGCTACAGCTACCGGTCTGGCTGCGGGTACTTATACCTGTACTATTACAGACCTGGTAAGCACCTGTCAGATCACCCGTTCTGTTACGGTTAATCAACCAACGGCCCTTAGCGGTACTGCTTCCAAAACAGATGTGAGCTGCAATGGTGGAAGTAATGGTACAGCTTCTGTTAACGTAACAGGGGGAGCCGCACCTTATTCCTACAGCTGGGCACCCAGTGGCGGTACTGCTGCGATAGCTACCGGCCTGGCTGCAGGAACCTATACAGTTACTATCACCGATAACAATAGTTGCCAGATATCCCGCACCGTTACAGTAAATCAACCAGCTGCTCTCGGCGGTACTACCTCTAAAACAGATGTAAGCTGCAATGGCGGTACTAATGGTACAGCTACCGTAAATGCAACCGGCGGAACGGCTCCTTATTCTTATAGCTGGGCACCGAGTGGTGGTACAGCTGCTACTGCTACTGGTCTGGCAGCGGGAACATATACGGTAACTATTACCGATAACAATACCTGCCAGACTACAAGAAGTGTAACAATTACTCAGCCAGCTGCTTTTAGCATTACTACTTCCAAAACAGATGTAAGCTGCAACGGTGGTTCAAACGGTTCGGCTTCGGTAAGTGTGAGTGGTGGTACAGCCCCTTACACCTATAGCTGGGCGCCAAGTGGTGGCACAGCTGCTACAGCCAGTGGCCTCGCTGCTGGTACGTATACGGTAACTATTACCGATAATAACAGCTGTCAGACTACCCGTAGCATTACAATCAACCAACCACCGGTACTCACAGCTACCAGCAGTTTTGTAGACGAATCCTGTGCCGGTGCACTCAATGGCAGCGCTACAGTAACACCATCAGGTGGCACAGCACCTTATACTTACAGCTGGTCACCGAGTGGTGGCACGGCTGCTACAGCCAGTGGTCTCGCAGCAGGTACTTATTCCTGCCTCATCACTGATGCAAAAGGTTGTACGGTGAGCAAAACGGTGACCATCAGCACTAAACCGCTGCCAACCGTACTGGCTGTATCTTCTCAGACACTCTGTAACCAGTCTTCTGTTGCCGCAGTTAATTTCAGCGGTACAGTAAGCGGTACTGTATACAACTGGACCAACTCTGCTCCCGGCATTGGCCTGGCAGCTTCAGGAAATGGTAATATTGCAGCTTTTGCTGCCAGCAACAACGGTACAGCTCCTGTGGTAGCTACTATACAGGTTACTCCTGTAGCAGATGGCTGTACAGGTAGTTCAAAAACGTTTACTATTACAGTAAATCCCACACCCGTAGTGGATGTGGTAGAAGATGAGATAGTATGTAATAAGGCAACCCAGCCTGCTGTGTCTTTCCACAGCAGCGTGAGCGGAGTAACCTACCAGTGGACCAACGACCAGACTGTTATTGGCCTGGCTGCAAGTGGAAACGGCAATCTGCCGTCATTCACTGCAATCAATAATACCGATGAACCAATAGTGGCTACTATCCGTGTAACGCCAACTGCCAATGGTTGTCCTGGTCCTGTACGCAGCTTTACTATAACTGTTAATCCCACACCAGGTGTGGATGAGATCGATGCTGTTGTTGTATGTAACAATAGTAGCACAGTTGCTGTTGAGCCTGGCGGTTCGCCTGTAGCAGGTACCACTTATAACTGGACCAACAGCCTGCCTTCAATTGGCCTGGCAGCTTCCGGTACAGGTACAATACCTGCCTTTACTGCCGTCAACACTACAAACAGCATTCAGACAGCAACAATCGAAGTAACTCCTGTAGCCAACGGCTGCTCAGGACCTGCTATACAATACACAATCACCGTTAACCCCACACCAGCGGCAGATGTACCTGCCAGCCAGGTTGTATGTGTGGGTGGCAATACACAGGCCGTTAACTTCAGCGGCCCTGTAAGCGGAACGACTTATACCTGGACAAACGATAAAACGTCCATCGGTCTGTCTGCAACCGGCACGGGCAACATCCCATCATTTGTGGCAACCAATACCGGTTCTACCGCTCAGGTGGCCACCATTCGTGTCACACCGCACGCAAATGGTTGTGAAGGTCCTGCGCAGACATTTACCATTACAGTAAAAGCGGCTTCACAAGCGCCTGCACAAATCACTGCCAGCCAGACCGCACTCTGCGGTGGTGGCAAAGTGAACCTGCAGGTAGTTGGTGGTGCGCTGGGTACTGGCGCCGCCTGGAAATGGTATAAAGAAGCCTGTGGCGGTACTTCTATTGGTCAGGGTAGCAGCCTGCAACAGGTACAGGTTGATGAAACCACTACTTTCTATGTACGTGCTGAAGGCGATTGTAATATGACTGCCTGCGCCAGCGTAACGGTAGTGGTAAATCCGCAACCGGTGGTAACGTTGAGTGTAGCTCCTTATACCAGCCTGATGCCCGGAATGTTCACGACTATTACTGCTTCTATCACCCCACAAGTACCTGGAAGTATCACCTGGTATAAAAATGATGGCTGGGTAATAGGTGCCAGTCAAAATACACTTCAGGTAGGAGTGGATGGATTAGGAACTTATACAGCGAAATTTGTATCAGACAATAACTGTATGGCTGTTTCAAATGAAGTAGTGATCAGGGATTCTGCATCGGCCCGTATGTTTATCGGCCCCAATCCAAACAACGGCCAGTTTACAGTGCGGTACTACCAGCAAGGCAGCAACGATGTGAAACCCCGTCAGCTGATGGTATTTGACAGTAAAGGCGCACTGGTATTCTCCAAAGCATTTACTCCTTATGCACCTTACTCGAGCATGGAGGTAAATCTTAGAGGTCATGCACATGGCATTTACTTTGTACGCCTGGTAGACGGAAACGGTAAAGTGATAGGAAAGGATCAGGTGCGAATATTTTAAACAATCATTTCACTGAAATAATAAATAAAGGCCCCGAAAAGGGCCTTTATTTATTGGAGCACTATGAAAGACGTAAGGTAAAAGGTAGAAGGCAAAAGCAGCTTATTACACCCTACACCTTCTCCCTTTTACCTTACACCTTCAACAGGAAGCATGCATATTGCGACAATGATAGTGAGCTCAACTAAAATATTATTAGCACCTCAGCACATTACCTTACCTGTTTTCTCCATTTCCCAGCGAATGCTGAAATCCTATTGGTTGAAATGCCGGTTTGCGGCCGTGATCATCATCATCAAAGTCTTCCCATTCTATCAGGTCATTCAGCAACTGCTCGGTATGCGCATACATCAGCGTGGGAGTGAGTTCTTCCGGACGCACGATTTCAAGACTGCGTGCCGGTTTGGGTTCGCCATATCCCTCGATATAGGGATTGGTCAGCATCACCATAATCTTACCATTAAACAATTGCTGGTAAATAAGTGAACCATTATTCTTTACCATGGTATGTTTCAGATCGGTATTTTCCAGGTTTTCGGAGAGGCCGCTGCTGCTACGCCCCAGGTCCAGTACCACTGCCTCCAGATTCTCAATCTGGGTTCGTTCTGTAATCCGCGCCCGCAGACCGGTTTCATCGATGATCTGGGTCAGTGAGGTTCTGATAAAGTCGCGCGTATGATCCTTCCATTCCTGCCGGTAGCGGTGGGTATTGGCAAGCACTTCCTGATAGGTAGTCACTTTGTCCCTAAGCTGTTTAAAATCCTTTTGCATGTAGCTCGTTTTAAGTGGTCAAACAGGAAAGTTACTGAAAAAACCGGCTGGCAAAATCCACCGGTTTCTTAAAAATTTTATCCGGCATAGGGGTAAAGGTCTGCATGGTTGTTAATACATAAAATAAACAACAGAATACCATGAAACAGTGTAAACTCATCGTGACGGGACTGGCAATATTATTACTGGCATCGGAGGCCATGGCACAGTCGGGAAAAGTGAATACGATTTTTAAAAATGATATCCGTCATTCGGGTGGATATGGCGCAGCAACCAATTCTTTTACAACTATCCGGGGTAAATATGCCAATATAGCGGGATTATATGGCGGCTGGTTTATCAATCAGAAATTCATGCTGGGACTGGCTATGTCGGCGACTACCAATAATCTGCGTGTGCCGGCATCTCTCGCAGTAGATCCGGATCATAATCAAACCTGGCAATATGGCCAGTTTGGATTGATGACCGAATATGTACTGGGGTCCAACAAACCGGTACACCTGGTTTTTCAGCTTATGTCAGGAGCCGGATTTACACTTCAGTATCCGCGTTATGGCTTCCACGACAGGGAATATGATGATGTGCATGACGAAAACTGGTTTGTAGTGGCCGAGCCGGGTGTGCAACTGGAGATGAACCTGTTTAAATGGATGCGGCTGAGTCCCGGTGTATCTTACCGGGCTACATTTGGCAGTGATGGAATAGGCATGAAGGATAAGGATCTGCGGGCTGTAAACTATAACGTGACTATGAAATTCGGCCGTTTTTAACTGTCTTTCATAACAAGGGGTATAATCCTGTGTCCCGCCCAGGCGGGGCCAGGATTTTATATAAACACAATTTCCGGATCCTGCAACTCACGTTTGAAAATAAATGGGTGAGGAAAACTCAGCAACACACCTACAATTTCAAACAGGGAAACATACAGATAAAAAGGGTGAGTTAATAACCAGTACAGTGTGCAGGCCAGGGTGGTGCTTATAACACACCAGTAAAGCCGTTTGCGGAAAAGCGACTGATGAAAGTTTTTTCTGGACTCAAAATCCGGTATGGCCATCATGATCTCCCGCTGTTTACGGATATAAAAAGTAAAAGCAAAAGCGAGACATAATGGTCCATACAGCAACAGATTCCGGATCAGCTTTGCCGATGATGGTTCCAGCACCGGGTTTGCCCGCAGCCACACCAGCAGCATACTGCCTGCCACCAGTAAAATAGCAATGGTCAGCGTGGTTCGAAACCAGCGCCGGTATGGCGCCAGCTCAATTGTTTTGATCATTCTGCCTGTTTGTGCTGCAATTTAAGGGGACGAATCAGTTTTTCATAATTGTAAACTCCACCCGCCGGTTCAGCTGCATATTCAGTTCCGAATCATTCGGCATTACTGGCTTTGTTTCGCCATAGCCTTTTGATGTAATACGGTCTGTGGAGATTCCTTTCGATAAAATATATTCCATAACAGAGCGTGCCCGGTTATCACTCAGCGTAAAGTTATAGGCATCCGAACCACGGCTGTCTGTATGAGCGCTCATTTCAATGACGATAGCCGGATTCTCTTTTAACAGTTTTACAACACGGTCGAGTTCAACAAATGATTCTGGCCGCAGATTCCATTTATCGTAGTCAAAGAATACATTGTTGAGACGCACCACCTGGCCTATTTCAATAGGCATGAGATAGAGGTCTTTATGTACTTCCATAAAGCCCGCTTTGGCCAGGGAGTCGAGTTTCAGGTTTTCAGATTGCGCAAAATAATGATCGGCAGTGGCACGTATCAGGTAGTTTTTATCATAAGGCAGTACAATCTTAAATGCTCCGTCATCCGGGCTCGATACGCCGTTGCCGGCTTCCGTTCCGGATGGCAGTGTCTGGTATACGAGTGAAGCACTCAGCGGTTTTTTGGTCTTGGCATCATATACATTGCCGGTAACGATCACAACAGGGTTGGGACGTTCTTTTTCCAGCAGTTTCACGCGCACAATATCACTTTCGCCAAAGGTGTTGAGGCTGGTGGTCATATACGCATATTCACCGCCTGCATCGAGGGTGAAGAAAGCATCCCAGTCAGTAGTATTAATAGGCTCTCCCAGATTTTGAGGGTCACTCCATTTCTGCCAGGTGTCATCAAGACGCTTTGTCATCCAGATGTCGTTGTCGCCAACACCACCCGTTCTGTCGCTGCTGAAGTAAAGTGTTTCACCATCAGCAGCCAGGTAAGGAGTCATTTCATTAAACTCTTTCAGATTTATTTTTTTACCCAGGCTTTTGGGTTCTGACCAGCTGCCATCAGGCTGCAGAAAACATACATAAAGGTCATTGTTGTAGCTGCCTTTTTCTTCAGACATATACAGCAGGAGGGTTTGACCGTCGTGTGCCATCGTTGCGCCGTTCTGCCGGCCACGGTCATATTTGGGATAGTTTTTAATATGCAGCATTTCGGGCTTGCTCCAGCCTCCGTTGCGGGTACGATAACTCATGCTTACACCATTACCCACATAATCGCCATTTACAAATGCATTACGGATAAGAATGCGGTTGTTATCGGGTGAGATCCAGTACACGGCATTATAATAATAAGTATTGAGTGGATATCCCAGGTGCTGTGCTTCACCCCAATTGCCGGCACTATCGCGTTCCGAAAACCAGATATCCTGCGAGTTGCGGATACCCCTGTAATGTGTATTGTAAGGATGATTTTCGCAGATGAAAAAAAGAAGATTGCCATCAGCAGATACTGTGGGCCGCAGTTCAGCGAATTCGGAGTTGACATTAAAACCGAGATTTTCGATCTTAATGACCGTTCCTCTGCGGATCACATTGTCTTTTTGCTCTTTCAAAGCTGAGGTAGTGTCGGCAAAGGGCTGTGCCCACAGTGCCGCAAAGCCCAGCAAAAGGCCCAGAAGCAGGATGGTTTTTTTCAAGATACTGGCATTAATAGTTCCTGCTAAGCTAGCACAATCCGCATCGTTATACTAAGTGGAAATACCTGTATTTTTTACGATGCTCAGGCCTTTGTTGCCTGTTTTGCCGCCACATGCTGACGTACCACGGGCGCCACCATAGTACCAAACAACTCAATCGAACGCAAAACCTGCTTATGTGCAATAGGACCAACGGTCATTTGTGCCATAAAACGGGTATTCCCAAATAGTTCATACTGATATAGCATCTTGTCAATAACCTCCTGCGGGCTTCCCACCATCAGCGAGGCTTTGGGCGAGCGCATGGCTTCATACTGTTCACGGTTGAGTGCCGGCCAGCCACGTTCGCGGCCAATACGGCTCATTACTTCGGCATAGGATGGATAAAACTCATCGGCAGCCTGCTGCGAATTATCTGCCACATATACATGGCCATTAATGCCCAATTGCCAGGGTTGCGTATGGCCGGCAGCTGTATATGTTTTTTTATAAAGGTCAGTCAGACCTGCAAAACGGGCAGGCATGCCGCCAATAATAGCGAGTGCCATCGGCAGGCCAAGTTTGCCGGCACGTATTACCGACTCTGGTGTACCTCCAATAGCCACCCATACCGGCAGCTGTGTTTGAGCAGGCCGGGGATAAACGGGTTGATTGCGGATGGGCGCCCGAAACTCACCCTTCCAGTTTATTACCTCCTGTTTGCTGATCTCCAGCAGTAATCCAAGTTTCTCTGCAAACAGGGCATCATAATCATCGAGGTTATAACCAAACAATGGAAAGGATTCAATAAAAGACCCCCGGCCAGCCATGATCTCGGCCCTTCCTTTCGAGATCAGGTCTACAGTAGCAAACTGCTGAAATACACGTACCGGATCATCTGAACTAAGCACAGTAACAGCACTTGACAGACGTATTTTTTCTGTCTGCGCAGCTGCTGCAGCCAACACTACAGCGGGAGCAGATACCAGATAATCACGCCGGTGATGTTCACCAATGGCATATACATCCAGTCCAACCTGCTCAGTAAGCCTTATCTCTTCCAGCAATTGCTGCATACGTTGTTCACCACTGATGCGCTGACCCGATACGGGATCCACACCCATTTCTCCGAAACTGTAAATACCTAATTCCATGTTAATTGATTGTAAGCTCCGCTATTAAAAGTAATTATTAAAGGTAATGCGCATCCGGCTACCTATAACAGGATACAGACGGGAAAGTTTAGCAGGCAGTGCTTGCGAACAATACCGTTGCTGTTGTGTTACTATCACAAGGCTGCTGCTATTCTTTTAATAGTTATATTTTTTGTTATAGCAGTATCCTTTTGTATACCACCCCAAAATAATAACCAATGGAACAAAAGCGCACAACCGAATCCTGTTCGGCCGCCATGGTTGCTGTAAAAGATGCATTATATGTGCTGGGCGGAAAATGGAAACTGCCGATCATTGTTAGCCTGCAGGATGGCCCGCGCCGTTTTAAAGAGCTGCAGCGCCGGGTAGAAGATATTACTCCAAGAGTATTGAGTAAAGAACTCAAGGAGATGGAATTAAATGACCTGGTTACACGCAAGGTTATTTCTTCCACACCCGTTACTGTTGAATACAGCCTCACCGCCTATAGCGAGACGTTGTTTCCGCTCACAACAGCCCTGCATCAATGGGGCAGTCAGCACCGCAAACGCGTATTTGAAAAGTCCAGACAGGAGCGCGAAGAAAAACAATTACAAAGCCAGCCAGCGTAGCGCCTGACGGATAAGCTGATCCTGAGCCGCTACACCAAAACTGTGACTGAGCGTGCGGTTGGTACCGCCTTCGTAGTCCATATCATTATGCCCCATGTTTATATAAACCATTTTATAACGCCGGTGTGCCCATACTACAGGATAAAATCCCTGATGCCAGATTTCATGCGGTTTGGGGCCGGTGCCAAGAGGAAAACTGCTGCTGTCGATCGACAGTAATAGCTGTATATCTGGATTGTTCCGCAAATCTTCCTGCCAGCTATACCATTCATTGGGCGCAGAACGAAACAAAGATGGCAGTCCTTTGGTTACCGGATGAGTACTATCCATTACCTGTAATATAGCCGAAACAGGCCGCCAGGTATTTCCTTTATAAGAACCGGCCCCCAGTAACTCATGATGATACCAGGACCAGTTGTCTGGATAGGCCGATGGCGTGAGAGCAAAAGCTGAAAAATGAAATGCCAGCAGGCCACCACCTTTTTTCATGTACTGCTCCAGCGCCTGTCGTGCCTGCGGCAGATCAGGTCGTGTATCAAGCAGTATGACCAACCTGTAACGGCTGAGCAGGGCAGGTGTCATCGCAGCCCAGTTGCTGCTTGTATCGTATTGCAATCCGGCAGCGGCACATTCCTTTGTGAGCCATGGGTGCGCTTCGGCTATAAAGCTGATATGGGCCAGATCATTCTTACCTGTAAAAAAAGCGATTACACGGCCTGTACTGTCCTGTTGCGCGTGCAGCGGGAAAGGAAGTAGAAAGAAAATATACAGGATAGCAATGAATCGTTGTATTTTCAGCAGCTTCATCGGAACAATTTACACCTAATTTCAGATCAGCGATAAAAACGCATAAGCCTTTCTGCGTTATTTACACAACTATTACGCCATTTACACAATGTTGATTCCATGTTGCAACCGGTGCAGTATCTTGTGTTATAAGAAATCTGTAAAAGGTATGTTTAAAAACATTCAGCTTCTTTCCACCGAGATACTTTCCAATAACTGGTATACGCTTAAAAAGGTAACATATGAAATTGAAAAAAATGATGGCACCCGCCAGGTGCAATCACGTGAAGCATACGACCGGGGTAATGGTGCGGTTATCCTGCTTTATAACAGAGAGAAGCGTACTGTCATCCTTACCCGTCAATTCAGACTGCCTACGTTCATCAATGGCAATGACGGAGGTATGCTTATCGAAGCCTGTGCAGGTTTACTGGACCAGGATAATCCGGAAGCAGCTATCAGGCGCGAAACCGAAGAGGAAACGGGTTATGTGGTGCATGAAGTCACCAAAGTGATGGAAGCTTATATGTCGCCCGGATCCGTTACCGAAATACTTTACTTTTTTGTAGCAGCATACGATGCGGGCATGAAACATGCCGCAGGTGGTGGGGTAGAAGAGGAGCAGGAAGATATTGAGGTACTGGAAATGGATTTTGACGATGCCGTTAGTCAGATAAGAACCGGACAGATCAAAGATGCCAAAACAATCATGCTGCTGCAATATGCTCAACTGCATGGTTTGTTCACCATTTAAGGATCGATGGTTTTACGAATGGTGTACAGCAGCGAGCTGCGATCTTCTGAATCGCCCAATAACTGCCAGATCATCACCCCCCCGCCTTTATTTTTCAGTACATACTCTACCTTGCTGCGGATGGTGGGTATTCCATTGTAGTAGATATGACCACCTTCGGGTACGGTTATTTCATCTTTTTGCTCAGCCCCTGCATAACGCTGTATAATGTCCTTATAAGTGAGGCTTTCCGGAGCACCGGGACCAAAACCATAGCCATAAAAAGGCAATCCCATCAGTAGTTTTTCAGCAGGTACTTTGCGCGTTTGTGAGAAATAAACGAAATCATCTTGCAGCATGGATAACGGGGAGTGCGGCCCGGCATTGGCAGGATTCCAGGGTCCTGTTTTATCGTATGACATCACGAGAATGCCATCAAATAATGCCAGGGTGTGATCGCTGATTTTACCGGCATTCCAGGATGCCAGCGCTGCTGTCATTTGTTTGCCGGCAGCCTTGAGCGCAACGGATAATTCATTCACGAAGCCTTCGTAATGTTCATTTATCAGCGAATTTTCAATATCTACATCTATTCCATCAAAGCCATGTTTTTTGGTAAAATCCACCAGATTGCGAATGAAAGTACCCCGCTGCGCCGGTTGCATTAACGCCTCAAAGTGTGCAGGAGGGTCACCGCCGCCAATACTGAAATAAACCCGCAACTTATTGTTTTTAGCGATGCTTACAGCACTGGCAGCAGAAGGATTATCGGCAAACTGTCCGCTCGCATCGGGTTGTATAAAGGCGAGGCTGATATCAGTGAGTTGCGCCGGATTGGTCTGCTGTATAGATTCATCCCATCGTCCGGGAGAAAACAGGTAACCCCAGACGCGGAAATTCTTTGTTTGGTTATCGGGCCCGTTTTTACTGCCACTGCGTCCGCACTGAATGGTCACGAAGAGTATAAACAGCGAAAGTGCAATTATCTGGAAAGTGTTTCGGTAACGTAAACGGTTCAGCATATTTAGTAATGTCTGGTACAGGCTAATGTACAACCTTTCTTCAGCTCAGTATGCGATTATATCCAGATTCTCCATTGACTCCATTCAGACCTCAGCATGGGCCAGTTCTCTGAAGAGCGGTATGTCTGCGTAAATCTGCGCCGTCTGCCGGAAATTTGTCCGCAGAAAACGAAGAAGACTGCAGATGAAATTACTTCATAACCACTCGTAAGAAGTCTCGACAAAACATAACAGGTAAGTGATAAACGATATTTATATTTGTTTCCTTATTCAATCTGCATGATACGATCCTGTCTGTGTATTTTATTTCTTATAATTGGCATCTCTGCTACTGCACAGGAGCGTGACACCATACCGGCTTTGTTTAAAGGAGAGTTTGTAGACGATTATGGTATCAGGTATCATGTAACCGATACTGTATGGACCCAACAACCCGGTATCCGTTATCATATCATTCAATGGAATGAAAAGGAGCAATGGTTGCTGGCCCGCAATGATGCTGCCAATCCCAGTGCCCCTGGTCTCTATACCCGCATCGATATTACCCGTTTCTCCAACATGGCTCCCTGGACATGGGGGTTTTGCCTGAGCGCTTATGAAAGCGCTACTGCCGGCGATGCATTGAAGGTAAAAGCGGCTGACCGCAATACACCGCGCACCGGCTGCAATGGCTTCCCTTTTTCGCGGATGAAACGAACGCAGGAACCCTGAGTCTTCAATTCTGCCGGGTTTTTGATCAGCGGTCAGGTTTGCCCGGGAGGTTTTGTAATTTGCCGCTTCATCAAAGACCTGTCCATGGCCACCCGTTTATACCGCTTCCTCTCCGGCTTCTTCATAGCCGCTCTGTTTGCAGACGCCGCCAGCGCGCAGCCAGCTTATCGCTATAGCGTAAATCTCGAAAACGTGCAGGATGATCAGCTGCAGGTAGAACTGGCCTGTCCGCCTGTGCAGCAACCCGCAATCAGTTTTTATATGCCAAGGATTGTACCCGGCACATATATGAACAGCAATTTCGGGAAATATGTACGCCAGTTACGCGCTTATACTGCTGCAGGTGATACCCTGCCTGTACAGCGTGTCAACGACAACGAATGGCGCATCAGCAATGCCACCGCACTTTCGCGCATCAGCTACCGGGTAGAAGACACCTGGGATGCTACGATCGACAATATGGTGTATCCCATGTGTGGTACCAGCTTTGAAGCGGGTAAAAATTTTGTACTCAATACCTGTGGCGTATTCGGTTATCTCGAAGGAATGAAGAAAGTTCCTTTTGAATTAAGCTTTACACGTCCAGCCGGTTTTTATGCAGCCACAGCTCTGCGGCCCGTGCAAACCCGCACCGGTTTCGATATGTTTCGTTGCACTACAGCCGATGAGCTGTATGATTCGCCGATAATGTTTTCTGTGCCGGATACAGCTACCGTACAGGTTGGACCAACCGAAGTACTGGTGGCAGTATATGCCCCTGGCAAAATGGTAAACGCAAAATTTGTGGCAGCCAATATGCAAAAGATATTGCAGGGCACCCGGGAATATCTGAAAGGCAAACTGCCCGTAGACCGTTATGCTTTCATCTTTTATTTCAATAGTGAACAACCCGCACTGCAGGTACAGGGCGCCTGGGAGCATTCTTATTCCTCTTTTTATAGTTTACAGGAAATGCCGCAGGAAATGGCAATCGGCGGCTGGCGCGATATGGCAGCGCACGAATTTTTCCATATCGTGAGCCCGCTCAATACCAGTAGCCGCGAGGTAAAGGAATTTAATTTCAATGAAACTGTTTTATCAAAACATCTCTGGCTGTACGAAGGCAGTACGGAATATGATGCTCAGCACATGCAGGTATGGACAGGTTTGAAGAAACCTGCTGAGTTTCTGGATGACCTGGCTGGAAAGATCCGGTTCTCGCGCCAGTATTTTATAGACAGCCTTCCATTTACCGAGCTTAGCAAGGAGAGTGCAGGCAAATGGCATGAGCAGTATCCGAATGTGTACCTGAAAGGAGCGGCCATATCCGCCTGTCTTGATCTCTACCTGCTGCATCTCTCGCAGGGGCGTTATTCGCTGCAGGATCTTAAACATGATCTGGGTGTGCGATATGGGAAGGATAAATATTTCCTAGACGATGAGTTGTTTACAGAAATAGAAAAACTCACTTACCCGGAGATCCGACAGTTTCTCGAAACCTATGTAGCCGGACCTACTCCTATTCCGTACGAAAAATACCTGGCAATGGGTGGCGTACAGTATTTGCCGGAAAAAACCATTCAGAGCCTTGGCCTTGGCGGAGTAAGTATTAAACCAGGAAAAGATGATCTGATGTGGGTATCTACAGAAAATATCAACCAGTTTGGCAAACAGATGGGATTCAGGGATGGCGATCAACTCATCAGTATCAATGGCAGAAACACCCTGAGCTCAAATTTTGGTGAAGAATATGAACGCTTCATGAGCCAGTTAAAAGAAGGCGACCTGGTGGAGGTATGGGTGTGGCGAAAAGAAGGGAAAAAGAAAAAACAAAAAGTAAAATTATCGGCAAAGGCTTTCCCGGCCGATAAGAAAGTATTTCATCAGCTGGAGTTTATGCCTGCCCCCACAGCTGCCCAGGTAAAGGTGCGCAATGCCTGGCTGGGCAATTACCAGCCCGATGTGTTACTGCCGGTTATAGACAGTGCTGATGTAGCTACGGTTGAGGCAACAGTGGCTGCTCTTTATCAGGTTATATCTGGCCCGGCAGGACCCCGCAACTGGTCTCGTTTCAGACAACTGTTTCACCCATCGGCTATGATGGCAAGTTTTACACCCGCTAAAGAATTGCGCCGCTTCACTCCTGAAGAATATATTCAGCGCAATGGTTCCATGTTTATGCAATATTCATTTGAAGAAAAAGAACTGGGACGCCGTGTACAGCAGTTTGGCAATATAGCCCAGGTATTTACCAGTTATGCATTTACAGCTGGTATGCCACAGCCGCTCAAAATGCGTGGTATCAACAGCATTGAACTGATCAGAGAAAACGGCCGCTGGTGGATCATGAGCATTACCTGGGATCAGGAAACGCCCGAACAGCCGATTCCCGAAAAGTATATAGGTTTCTAAAAAAACGCCTTTTGTTTAACCATATTAAAAGAATTAGCAGCAACGCTTAAATATATTTGGAGGCGGACGGTAAGTTTTTTTATTTGCGGTTAACAACCTTATGCGTTCACCCGCTATACCTTTTCCGGAACTTCTTACCAACCGCCTCCTGTTGCGTAAACTGGAGCCAGCCGATGCGGTTCGTATCTATGAACTCCGCACAGATCCACGGGTCAACGAGTATATTGACCGTCCGCCTACCGAATCGGTAGAAGACGGGCTCCGTTTCATTCACCGGATAAATATCAGCGTCAGCGAAGGCGATTGTCTTTACTGGGCTATTGTGCCCAAACAGGAACAGGATCTTATTGGCACCATATGCCTCTGGAACTGGAATAAAACAACCCAGCTGGCAGAAGTGGGATTTGAATTGCTTCCCTCATGGCAGCGCAGAGGTTTTATGCACGAAGCATTACACCGCATAATTGGTTATGCTTTTGAACAACTACCTCTTGCAAAGATTGAAGCATGGGTGCATCCTCAAAACAGCGCCTGCATCCGGCTGCTGGAGGCAAATAAATTTGAACTAATCGCAACACCCGCACATACAGCAGCCGGAACGAAACCTGTTGATCTGCTGATGTACCAGACCATCAAAGGCCGCTAAAAACCGCAGCGTACATACATTCCGGTGCAACGAACGGCCTCCGGTTTCGAAGGATTAACAAAATCTTTTACCCGCTCATGGACAGAAACATCCGTTTCAACCGGCTTTCGCGCAATTAAATAATAGAAAACAGCAATCCGCCCCAGCAGACCATTTTGCCCTCCTTTTTCAGTTAACTTCACGACCATCAAACCAACATGTTTCCGCTGTTTCAACTATCAGGCATTTCGCTGCTGGCCATATTACTGCTGCCGCTCTCTGCTCATGAGCCGGCGGCATCCGTATGGTCTGCGAAGACTGTAGTTGAAGGTCCCGTAAATCCTGAATTTCGTTTCTTCGATGCTGATTTTATTGATCCGGTTATTAAAGCCGATTCAGCTGACCTTATTATCCCTTTTAACAGGGCCGGCAATCTCATACTTATCAAAGCGCGTATAGACTCGGTTGAAGGCAATTTTGTACTGGATACCGGAGCACCCAGGCTGGTACTCAATATGACCTATTTTCGGGATATGCCGCCGTTAAATGATGGCCCCGACGAACATGCCGGTGGTATCACCGGTGGAGCAGGAGGGTCCAATCCCACGGCAGTTAAAGAACTTAAAGTAGGTGGCATAAGCTTTTCTAAATTAAATGCCGATCGCATTAACCTGGGACATATTGAAAACAGCAGGGGAGTGCGCATTCTGGGATTACTGGGCATGGAGCTTTTCCGGCGTTTTGAGATGATTATTGATTACGAAAACAGCCTCATCTACCTCCACCTTATCAGCCGCAAAGAAGCATCTACTTACCAGAGTGCTCAACTGGCAGATACTTCCCAATACAACGAATTCCGCATTAATCTTACAGAGAATAAGCTGCTGACCTTTGCAACCATTGGGGGTAAAAAACTGACTTTTGTAATAGATACCGGAGCCGAATCAAACGTGCTGGACAGCCGCCTCCCTGACCGTATTTTTGAAAATGTAACAATCAGCCGGCGTGTTGTACTGACAGGTTCGGGCAGTTCACGTGTTGAAGCGTTGTATGGAGATATGAAAAACATGAAACTGGGGCATCTGGATATCGGATCGCTGCCGGTACTGGTTACCAACCTGGAAAAACTGTGTTTTTCCTATGACCGTTGTATCGACGGCATGCTGGGATTTGATTTTCTGTCGATGCACAAAATTGGCTTTAACTTCGTACGCAACAAGATGTATATATGGAAATGAGGCGGGCTATAACATATCAGCACATGAGAAAAACCGGGGGACTGCTCCTGCTCCTGTTGCTGTGCTGTGGCCTGAGCTGGGGACAGCCGCCTTCAAAAAACTATACGATCAGGAACGGGCGGATGTGGATAGAGCTTAGCAAAAACCTGAGCGAGAGCAGCCTGGATAGCTTTATCGTTCAGTTTGACCTGGCCGAACTGGGTATTAAAACCTTTATTCGTACAGGCGTACGCGACTCGTTACAGAAACTGGGATGGCAGCTTGATAAAAATACGCCTGACTATTTCGTCATCAGTAAAGTACTCGAAGGCTTTGATAAGATCGGCAACCCTGCCGAGAAAATTCTTTTTACAGAAAAGAAAGATGAAAAAGGATTACTGGCTCCCTTTAGTACCACACAGGTACCGTTTGGCGTCAACCAGTTCAGGAATAAATCAGATTTCAGAACAAGCGACTCCATTGTCACCTTTTTCCTGAGGGGGTATCCCAATGCATCTAAAGTGATATTGAGTGGCAGCTTTATAAACTGGTCGACCACAGCTCTGAATATGACACAGACCGATAGCGGATGGATACGTCAGGTAAAACTGGGGCCAGGCAAACACTGGTATAAGTTTATCGTAGATGGCAACTGGATCACCGATAAGGATAATGTAAACCAGGAAAATGATGGTCAGGGAAATATTAATTCAGTTTATTACAAACCCAATATCACTGTCTACCTCGACTCATTTGCACAGGCAAAAAAGGTAGTACTCAGTGGTAGTTTCAACGACTGGCGCAGAAATGAGCTGGTTATGAAACCTACGGCCAGAGGCTGGGCTCTTTCACTTTACCTGCCCGAGGGCACTCATACGTACCGGTTTATTGTGGATGGCCGCTGGATGGCCGATCCGTTTAATCCTGACCGTATGCCCAATGAGTACCACGATTTCAACTCCGTAATCAAAATTGGCAAACCGTATATCTTCCGGCTCGATGGATTTGCAGATGCCCGCCAGGTAGTACTCACCGGTTCATTCAACAAATGGCGGAAAGATGAGCTGTTTATGAAACGTACGGCTACCGGATGGGAATTGCCTTATACACTTGGCGCCGGCAATTATTCCTACCACTTTATTATCGATGGAAAAGTAGCCGGAGCCGAAGGCCGCCAGGAAAACTTTTTCTTCGTGATTGCCCCCAATCATACATTCCGGCTCAAAGGATTTGCACAGGCTAAAGAAGTATATCTCTCCGGCGATTTCAACGACTGGGCTCCCGCCACTTTCCGTATGGAAAGAGAAGGCGATGACTGGATATTCAACGTACATCTTACACCCGGCAAACACCTCTATAAGTTTGTAGTTGATGGCAAATGGATCACCGACCCCGCCAATAAAGACTGGGAACAAAATGAACATAGTAGTGGCAATTCGGTGATCTGGATCGAGCCGGGTAAGTGGTAAACGTATTTTTTCAACCAGCCGACAGGTAATTTCCCCCGATTTCTGTTCATACTAAAAAAAACTGTCATCCGTTTTAAACCCGGATGGCCAGTGTCTCGTCTATCAGGCCAATGGTACAACTGCCCTGTGGCAGATTGTACTCCTCAAAAAACGTACTATGAAACAAAACAGCCTTTCTACTCTTTTTCGTAAGCCAATTCTAGGTGCATTATTTATCGTCTTTTTATCTGTTTGCTTCTGGGCCTGTCAGAAAAACAATGCTGATGAAGACAGCGCCAATCAGCAAACAGAAGCCCAGATTACCGCCCATGCCGATGATCAGGCACAGTTTTCGACCGATATGGATGCCGTAGCCGACGACGCCAACCTTATACTCGAAGCATCTGGTATTGCCAGCAAACAAATGGACCTCAACGGGCTGGTCTGTAATGCTACTGCAGATGTGGATACCACCGGTAATCCATGGAAGATAACGGTTACCTACAATGGACTTAACTGCCTGGGTACACATAGCCGTTCAGGTGTAGTGGCTATCAGTGCAGCACCACGTCTGCGCTGGGCAACTGCCGGAAGCGCGATTACCATCACCGCACAAAACTTAAAGATCACTCGTGTAAGCGATAATAAAAGCATTACACTCAATGGCGCTCAGACCTACACCAATACATCGGGCGGATTGCTCATCAATCTCTCAGCACAAAACAGCATTACACATACAATTACAAGCAATGGCATCGCCGTAAAATTTGACGACAATACCACACGTACCTGGCAGGTGGCCAAAAGACGTGTATTTTCTTACAACAACGGAGCTGTAATCACCACTACTGGTATGCATACGGAAGGTAACCAGGACAACATTGCAGAATGGGGTACCAACCGCTTTGGCGGTAGCTTTACCAGCGCTACCACATCACCGGTTGTTATACGCCAGGATTGCAGCTTCCGTATTACCAGCGGACAAATACGCCATGTAAATGCATTGGTAGATGCTACGCTTACATTTGGACTGAATGCAGCGGGGCAGCCGGCATCCTGCCCGGGTAGCAACCCTTATTATTACAAACTCAGCTGGACAGGTCCGGCGGGCAACACTTACAATATCATTGCCCCTTACAGATAAACAGGGTTGATGCAAATCTGATTGTCCCAGCTATTTTTTAGCCGGGATTTTTTTATAATCATACCTATCTTCGTCATGAGCAGACAGCTGCTTGTTTTCAACAATGGCAATACATACAATAAGCAACGGCATACTGGATGTACAGGTAAAAACAAAAGGAGCGGAACTGGCAGGACTGTATAACCGCCAGACAGGTTTGGAATATATGTGGAATGGTGACCCGGCATTCTGGGCAAAGCAATCGCCCGTATTATTTCCCATTGTAGGCACGTTGCGGCAAAATACGTACTATGTAAATGGACAGGCATACCAACTCGGGCGTCACGGTTTTGCGCGCGACATGGAGTTTGTGCTGCGCGAAGCAGACAGCCAGTCGCTGGTGTTTAGTCTGGAAAGTGATGCTGCCACACTCGAAAAATATCCTTTTCCGTTTCGGTTCGATATAGTCTATACGTTAAACGAAGCCAGCCTGCAGGTGGCCTATCATGTACATAATACAGGAAGTACTTCGCTTTATTTTTCTGTAGGCGGACATCCCGCATTCAAAGTGCCGCTTGTGGAAGGAACCGTTTTTGAAGAGTATGAATTGTATTTTGAGGAAGAAGAAAACAGTGGGCGATGGCTGATATCGCCCGATGGACTGATCGAAAAAAAATCTTCGCCTTTGCTGCAGCATACACATGTACTGCCACTTACCAAACCACTTTTCTACAAAGACGCTCTTGTGTTTAAAGATATACGCTCATCTGTAATCACACTCCGCTCTTCAAAAACACCACACGGACTTCGGTTTACCAAAAATGGCTTCCCCTATCTGGGAATTTGGTCGGCTCCCGATGCCGATCTGGTGTGTATCGAACCCTGGTGCGGTATTGCCGATCCGGTCGACAGCACCCAACAGTTGCAGGAGAAAGAAGGAATTGAAATGTTGGAGCCCGGTGAGGTTTTTGAACGCAGCTGGTCAGTGACTACCTTCTGATACGACTGGCGGCTGATCAAGATCTGCAATTTCTTTTTTGTATTGAGCCGGCAGAATGATGCGCTTCAGAAAGCCGTCCAGCTTTATACGCCTGCTTTGTTTATAGAAAAACAACAGCGGTCTTGCTGCTGAGAAACTTTTGTAGCCAAGTAAACCGGATACATGGGCAGGAATGACCATTTTCTGCGATTCACATAATAACCAGTAACGGAAACCACCGAGATGTTTGCGGTATTGCTGAAACAGATCGTTGGTGTATTTGCTGACAGCCAGGTTGGCCTGCAGATGTTCTTCCCGTGCTTTTAGCCAGGCGGTATAGTTGTCGGGCAGGTCTTTTAATCCCATACGTGTTCCCATCCTGATAAAGACATCAAATAAATCATCATGCTCCCGGGCAGTCATTGGCCGTTCCAGCAACTCATAAGCCGCAATGGAGTAGTGAATCAGCATAAACAATACATCGCGGTAAGCCCAGTCAGGTATTGTTGTGCCGCGGCTTTTTTCCACTGCCTTGTGAATGCCGGTGATGCTGTCGATAGCTTTATGAGCCTGCTCTTCATTGGCAAATACAATACGCCGTGCATACATAACGGTAGAAAATAACCGGCCAAGCGGGTCAGCCGGCAGGCGCCCGGTAAAATATAACCAATCCACAGCCCTGTTGAGGGCAAACTCCGCCGCCGCACCTGCAAATACAAACAGGATTGTATCACTTTTCCCCCAGATAGTGCGCACAACAGAGTCTTCGGCTACGTACGGCTTCATGTATTAAAATTAACCAATCATCGCTATTTCTCATAGTGCCGTTATCTTTGATAAACTCGTAAAAGAAAATAAATGATCAACTGGGGTATCATCGGCTGCGGAGAAGTGACTGAGGTAAAAAGCGGCCCGGCTTTTAATAAAGTTCCGGGCTCAAGGCTTGTTGCCGTTATGCGGCGTAATGCAGCACAGGCCGCAGATTATGCACAGCGGCATGGTGTACCAACATGGTATGCAGATGCCACAGCGCTTATTAATGATCCCCGGGTAAATGCCATTTATATTGCCACACCGCCTTCTTCGCACGAAGCCTATGCCCTGCAGGCCATAGCTGCCGCCAAACCCGTATATCTCGAAAAGCCTATGACACCCGATGCAGCGGCTGCACACAGGGTAGCGGTTGCGGCAGCACAGTCTGGCGTAAAGCTCACTGTCGCTCATTACCGGCGTGCACAACCTTTTTATCAAAAACTGAAACAACTGATCACTGACGAAACAATTGGTCAGATACAACTGATAACATTGTCTTACTCACGCCACCCCCTTGATGCAACGCAACTGACTCAGTCGCGAAATGCCTGGCGGGTGGATCCCGCTATTGCAGGCGGTGGTTTGTTTCATGATCTCGCCCCCCATCAGCTGGATATACTATACCATATTTTTGGAACGGCTTCTGCCTTACAGGGTATAGCCCTGCAGCAGAGTGGAAGGTATATGGCTCCAGACCTGGTAAGCGGTACGATCGCCTGGCCACAGGGAATTTTATTTACAGGTACCTGGAATTTTAATCTGCCTGCCTGGCAATCTCAGCAGGATGAATGTGTGATAACAGGTACTGATGGCGAAATCCGTTTCAGTTTCTTTGAGCAGGCGCCGCTTCAACTCAAAAAGAGCGGACAGGTCACAAACTTCGGATTTCCCGCATTACCCCATGTGCAGGAACCGATGATCAGCCAGGTGGTGGAATATTTTCAGGGAAAAAGAGAAAATCCCTGTACCGCACAGGAAGGTGCACAGGTTATGGAATGGATCGATCGGATAGCGGTGCAACCCTGATTACAGAAATTTTTTCCAGTACTCCAGCCAGTCGATCATGCGGCTTGTAAAACCATATTCATTATCAAACCAGGCAATGATCCGGGCATGATTACCCACTACCGAAGTGAGTGTACCATCAATCAGGCAGGAGTGTGTATTTGATTTGATATCCAGCGATACCAGCGGTTCTTCTGTGTACCCTACAATACCTTTAAAATCTATTTCGGCAGATTTACGGAAAAGCTCATTGATTCGTTCTGCTGTCACCGACTCGTGAAGTACCACGCTGAAATCTCCCATTGCCCCGTTAGCTACCGGCACACGGGTAGACACCGAAGCCAGTTTCCCTTTCATGCCGGGCAATAACCGTTCCAGCGACTGGTGCAAATCTATTTCTACAGGTATGATCGACTCTGCGGCCGCTCTTCCGCGGCGAAACTGCTTATGGGGTGCGTCTACCAGTTCCTGCCGGGAAGTGTAGGAGTGAAGCATGTTGACCTGGAGCGAACGGATACCGATAGCGTTCAGGATATAAATAACATGCACCGAACAGTTGGTCATACAGCCACCGGGAGAAATGATATGTGTATCGGCAGTAAGGCTGCTATGATTGAAGCCATAGATCATGAGCGGAATATCGGAGGAGCCGGTGGTCGACAACAGCACTTTTCGGGCACCTGATTTCAGATGCTCTTCTGCCGACTCTTTTTTGCTGAAGCTGCCGCTGCATTCCAGTACCACATCCACCTGCAGCTCGCGCCAGGGCAGCTTTGCCGGATGATCTGTCTGAAAAGCCTTTACCTGACGTCCATCGGCCACTATGGTATTCCCTTCGAGGCTCAATGTATCTGCATAAGTGCCATATACTGAATCATATTTAAGCAGATAAAACAGGTTATCTGTTGGCATGATATCGTTGACGGCTACCAGCTCTATCCCGGGCTGGTTTATCAGGCGGCGAAACATCAGCCGGCCGATACGTCCCATTCCATTGATCGCTACTCGCATGAACTCCTTTAATTTTGGACTGCAAATATCTATAAAAGAAAAGAAATAGGACACATATAGGATTTGGAAGGAATGTCTGCATACGGCTATCGGCCCCTTTGGCCTTTTAGAACCCACTCACCATCCTTACCTGCCTGTATTAACCTGCAATAATGACTATGCGAGCTGCAACCGTTCATGAAATAAAACAGGAGCTTACGGGCCGTAAACCGGCTGAACTGGTAGCTCTTTGCCTGCGCCTTTCAAGGTTTAAAAAAGAGAACAAAGAGTTGCTGACCTACCTGCTATTTGAAGCCCATGATGAAGCCGGCTATATTGAAAATGTAAAGCAGGAGATGGATGCCCTCTTTGAAGAGATCAATATTTCTCATCTCTATTTTGTCAAAAAAAGCCTCCGTAAGATATTGAGAGTGGTGAGTAAGCATGTTCGCTACATGGGTAGCAAACAGGCGGAAGCCGAATTGCTGCTGCATTTCTGTGCAAAGCTGAAAGCCTCCGGCATCCCTTTCGAAAAAAGTCAGGTGATCCTGAACCTGTACAATCAGCAGCTCAAAAAACTATATGCCGCCATCGGCGAGCTTCATGAAGATATCCAATATGATTTGAGGAAACAGATAGACAATGTGCTGATGTGATAAATGTGCTGATGTGCTGGTGGTTTAGAATATTTAGTTTTCTGCATATTTCAGTCTTTCTCAAGACAAGCAGATGAGAATAGTTTTACAGTAATAGAAGTCGCTCAACATCTAAGTATTTTGCGTGCCAATCATTAGCACATCAGCACATTTGTCACATCAGCATATTACTCTTTTCTCCTTATCCGCATATTCAACATTTCCACTATCAGCGAAAACGCGATTGTTGTGTAGATATAACTTTTGCTGATCTTCTGATGAAAACCTTCTGCTATCAGCATAATGCCGATGGCTATCAGAAAGGAGAGGGCCAGCATTTGCAGCGTGGGATGTTTATTGATAAAGCGGCTGATAGGTCCGGCAAAAGCCATCATTACGCCAATGGAGATAATAACAGCCAGGATCATTACTGCCACTTCCTCTACCATGCCGATAGCTGTCAGAATAGAATCAAACGAAAAGACGGCATCTACGAGTACTATTTGAAGGATTACCGCAGAGAGCGAAGCATATACTTTTTTCTGCCCGGGAACTTCTGCGGGTTTTTCCAGTTTGTGATGGATCTCCAGGGTGCTTTTCACGATCAGAAAAAGCCCACCGGCAATGAGGATCAGGTCTTTCCAGCTGATCCCAATCGGCTGACCATTATCTGTAATAAAAGATAAAGTAAATACGGGTTCTTTCAAACGCATGATCCAGGTAATGGTCAGCAGGAGACCGATACGGAAAATCATGGCCAGTATGAGGCCGATATTACGGGCCCGTCGTTGCTGTGCCGGTTCCAGCTTATCGGCTATAATAGAAATAAAAATAATATTGTCGACACCCAGCACAATTTCGAGAAATGTAAGTGTAAGCAGACTTAACCATATGGCGGGGTCACTAAAATCGGGGAAATGCATAAGAGGGATGAATGTGTGAGGGTAAAGATAAGGGAAATGTGCTAGTGTGCTAATGTGCTAATGTGGTAATGTTTATTTAAGTGTAAAAGCTAAGAGATTTTATGAAAAATCTTAATTTCCCAGATTAAGAAAAAACTAAAATACTCTTTGTGCTCTCTTAATTAGCACATGAGCACATTAGCACATTTTAAACTAATATTGCCTTGTGTCAACCAATCTTTTAAAAAATATTTCCCTGCTTGCTGGTGTACATGCACCGGAAACTGCATTGCGTGGTAAGGCGCTCGCGCAGCTGCCACAGATAGAACAGGCCTGGTTGCTGGTAGAAGATGATGCGATTGCGGCCTTCGGCAAAATGACGGATGTGGGATTACCGGCTGCTGATGAGGTAATGGATATGAGCGGATGTATGGTATTGCCCGCCTGGTGTGACTCTCATACCCACCTGGTTTTTGCTGCCAGTCGTGAATCGGAATTTATCGACAAGATAAAAGGACTGAGTTATGCAGAGATCGCCGCCAGGGGAGGAGGTATTCTCAATTCGGCCAGGCGTCTGCAAAATACTTCCGAAGATGAGCTGTTTAACCTGGCTTATGCCCGGCTGCAGGAGTTGATACAACTGGGCACAGGAGCCGTGGAGATCAAAAGTGGTTACGGATTGACTGTAGAAGCAGAATTAAAAATGCTGCGGGTAATCAGGAGGCTGCGCAATGCCAGCACTATTCCCATCCGTGCCACCTTTCTCGGTGCCCATGCCTTCCCACCGGAGTATCAGCAGGACCAGGAGGGATATATCCGCCTGCTGACAGAAGAGATGCTGCCGCGTATTGCAGCAGATAAGCTGGCTGATTATATTGATGTGTTTTGCGAAAAAGGTTTTTTCTCACCAGAGCAAACGGAACGTATTTGCCGGGCGGGTATGCAGGTGGGACTGAAACCAAAATTACATGTCAACCAGCTAAACAGTATTGGTGGAATTGAAACGGCTGTTTCATTGCCGGCTTTATCTGCAGATCATCTGGAGACAATGACTGACCAGGATATCAGCCTGCTGGCTGCTTCGCCTGTAATAGGCACTTTGCTACCCGGTGCTGCTTTCTTTTTACGAATGGCTTATCAACCCGGCCGTCAACTGGCAGATGCCGGTTGTGCCCTGGCAATTGCATCTGATTTCAACCCCGGTTCCTGCCCATCGGGCAATATGAATTTTATGCTTTCACTGGCCTGCATACAATTGCGCCTTCTGCCTGAGGAGGCAATCAATGCGGCCACTATCAACGGGGCTTTTGCTATGGATCTGCAGCAGCAGGTGGGCAGTATTGCCACGGGAAAAAAAGCAAATCTTATTATTACAAAACCCGTGCCTTCGCTGGCTTACCTGCCCTATGCCTATGGCAGTAACCTCATCAGCCGGGTCATGATCAATGGCAGATGGATAAATGATTAATACGTACCTTTATTTTCATGAATGGACTTAATACAGAACAAGTGCTGATAGCCTTGTGCAGCCTTGTAGTACTATCATATATTTTTTCGATACTCAGCCAGTACATCCGCATTCCATCTGTATTGTTATTACTTTTTGCCGGCATTGGATTCAGGGCACTGGCCGATGTTTATAAGCTGGATATTGCTTTTTCTGAGCAACTTGTTGAATCACTCGGTGTGGTGGGGTTGATCATGATTGTACTCGAAGCCGGTCTTGACCTCAAACTCGAACGTAGTAAACTCGGGCTGATCCGAAATTCTTTTTTTTCTGCCCTTATCATCTTTGCGATATCTACAGTTTTGCTGATGTATATTTTGCACTACTGGCTCAGTGAACCGCTCGATAAATGCCTGGTATATGCCATTCCGCTCTCTATCATGAGCAGCTCCATCGTTATTCCCAGCATTCATCCGCTGAGTGCGCAGAAAAAGGAATTTCTGGTATATGAAGCTTCTTTTTCAGACATTATCGGCATCATTGTCTTTAATTTCTTTACCTCCGGCGATACGCTTTCGGCGAAATCGGTTGGCCTCTTTGGCGCCAATATCGGCCTGTCGGTCATACTCTCTGTAATCCTGTCGCTTGTATTGCTGGTGATTCTTGCCAAAACAAAACTCAATATCAAGTTTTTTCTCATTTTTGCCCTGCTCATCCTGATCTATGCAGGAGGTAAACTTTTTCACCTGCCTTCGCTTATCATCATCCTTGTATTTGGATTGCTCATCAATAACTGGGAGAAACTGCGCTGGCAGCCTGTCATTAAATACTTTCCGCATGAACAGGTAGAAGGGCTTCGCCATCTGTTGCATTCCGTTACTGCAGAAACCTCATTCCTGATACGTACTTTCTTTTTTATTCTTTTCGGTTTCAGTATCTCCCTGGCATTCTTATATGAGCGCGATATACTGCTGGTAGGGGGTATGATCGTGCTGGCCCTTTTCCTGGTACGCATACTTTATCTCCGGTTTTTTGTGCGCACCAACCTTTTTCCCGAATCCTTCTTTATACCCCGGGGTCTTATTACCATCGTACTCTTCTATAAAATCCCCGACTCACTTAAACTGAGCAGCTTTAATGACGGCATCCTGTTTTTTATCATTCTCACTACCAGTATTATTATGGCACTCGGAATGATCTTTTATAAGAAGAAGCCGGAACAGATTATAGAAGAATCGCAGTTTTCTGAACGCCCCGATATTTTCTGATCGGTACGTTTTTTGTAAATTGGTGTAAATCTGTTTGTCTTAACTGTTGCTTAATAACGATGGCTTAGTTTCGTATGAGAGATCGTAACCATGATTCTAATCGATATTCTTTTTCCATTAAAAGACCCGGTGCCCATTCTCACCATCGTGCTCTTTATTATTCTGCTTGCGCCTATACTCCTGCGCAAGCTGAGGATACCCAGCATTATTGGGCTGATACTGGCTGGCATGGCCATCGGCGATCATGGATTCAATATCATAGCCAGGGGAAGTATTGATCTGTTTGGCAAAGCAGGGTTGCTCTATATCATGTTTCTGGCCGGCCTGGAGCTCGATATGGCCGAATTCAAAAAAAATAAGTATAAAAGCCTTGTATTCGGGTTTTTCACTTTTGCCATTCCGCTTGGACTGGGTTACCTGCTTTGCACCTACGTACTTCATTTTTCCCCGCTGGCATCACTGCTTGTATCTAGCATGTTTGCCACACATACCCTGGTGGCCTATCCGCTGGCCAGCCGTATGGGTATTACCAAGAATGAAGCCGTCACGGTAACGGTTGGGGGAACGATCATCACCGATACAGCTGTACTGCTGATACTTGCCGTAATAGCCGGTTCAGCAGCAGGTGAATTGAATCAGGCTTTCTGGATCAGGCTGGTGGTTTCTTTTCTGCTTTTTGCCGGTTTCGTGCTGTTTGGTTTTCCGCCCATCGGTCGCTGGTTTTTCCGAAGAATAAAAGATGACCAGACCACCCATTTCATTTTTGTGCTGGCACTGGTTTTCCTGGCCTCCTTCCTGGCACAGCTGGCTGGCGTAGAAGCCATCATTGGCGCATTTCTGGCTGGCCTCGCCCTCAATCAGCTGATCCCGCATAGCTCGGCACTGATGAACCGTCTTGAGTTTGCCGGCAATGCCATTTTTATTCCGTTTTTCCTGATAAGTGTGGGTATGATTGTAGACCTGCGCGTGCTGCTCAAAGGTCCGGAAGCACTTTATATAGCCGTAGCCCTGACGTCAATGGCGCTTGCCTCCAAATGGCTGGCCGCTTTTACCACTCAAAAGCTGTTCCGATACTCGGCCGATCAGCGGAAACTCATGTTTGGCCTAAGTACATCGCATGCTGCCGCAACTATTGCCGTGATCCTGATCGGTTACAACATGCATATCGTGGATGAAAACGTGCTTAACGGAACTATTGTACTGATACTGGTTACCTGTATGACCGGCTCTTTTGTAACAGCCAATGCCGGCAGACGTATGGCCACACAGGCACGCGAAGTAATACCCGCTCATTTGCTTAATCCGCATGAACGTATTCTGATACCGGCCGACAGTGATCAGCATACAGAAGAACTGATTGATTTTTCTGTACTGATTTACGATGACCGCGAAGAAAATCCAATTTACCTGCTGCAGGTAGAACAGGATGCGTCGGATGTTAAAAATAAAATCCTTCAAAGTCAGCATGAACTGGAAGGCGCGGTTAAATATGCAGCCAGCATGCAAACACAGGTGCAGCTGCTAAACCGGGTAGACCTTAACCGGGTCAATGGCATTGCCCGCACAGTTAAAGAAATGGTGATCTCCGATGTAGTGATGCAATGGGAGGAACAGACTGCCAGCGCTACTGATTTTCTTGTCAACAAGCTTCTTGGCTCCGCAGCCACCAACCTGCTGGATATTACCTGGGAGACCGTTTATCTCTGCCGGTTTCGTCACCCGCTGAATACGACCCGCCGCATTCATTTATTTGTAACCCGCAATGCAGAGTTTGAAATTGGCTTCAGCCATTGGGTACGCAAAGTAAATCGTCTGAGTAAAGAGTTGAATGCGAAAATCAGGTTGTATACAAAGGAAACAACGGCTACTGCCATAAGAAATGAGTTAAAACGTCAGCGTGCCAGCAGCGAGGTTCCCGTTCTGATTGTTGAAGATGCTGAAGTAATGGCTGCTGCTATCCGGCGTACCGATCCGCATGACCTGCTACTGGTCATCAGTGCGCGTAAAGGCACCGTTTCGCACCACTCCCAGTTTGATAATCTCGCGGGCAAAATTGCCCGGCAGTATGCGGATAGTAATCTCGTACTTATCTACCCCGAGCAAAAACAGGGCGAGGTAGTGGATATTGGTATGGGCGCACATGATATTACACTTACGCCTATCCAGGACCAGCTGGATAATCTAGGCCGTATCCGCAGAGGACTGCGCAATCTGTTCAGACCACGTAAATGACCTGCATCGGGCCTTGCGGCCCAGCAACGGTTTGCCTTTTATTTGTTTCTCTGTAGTCCCGCATTGCAATGTAGCCCCGCATTGCAATGCGGGGCTACAGCCATTTACCTTCGACCTTACCCTCTGCCACCGGCCCGCCTCGCAATGCGGGGCTACGGCCATTTATTTTCGGCCTTTACCTTCTGCCACCAGCCCGTCTGGCAATCCGGACCTGCCACGTTTCTTCCTTGCGATATTTCTCTGTATTCCCGCATTGCATTGTAGCCCCGCATTTCATTGTAGCCCCGCATTGCAATGCGGGGCTACGGCCATTTACCTTCGGCCTTTACTCTCACTTTTAACTTAACTTATCACTTACCACTTAAAACTTAAAACTTATAACTCATCAACCTTTCTGCCGCTGTCTTACTACATTTGTTGCGCCGGTAAAAAACTAACCAGTATGCAACCACTTATTGAATGTGTTCCCAATTTCAGTGAAGGCAATGACCCCGTTATTATTCGCCAAATAACCGACCAGATAGAAGCTGTGGAAGGAGTGAAGCTCCTCAATGTAGATCCAGGCAAAGCCACTAACCGTACCGTTGTGACTTTTGTGGGTCATCCGGAGGCTGTGATAGAAGCGGCCTTCCGCGCCATTGCCAAAGCAGGTGAACTGATAGATATGAGCCGTCATACAGGGGAACATCCACGTATGGGTGCTACTGATGTTTGCCCGCTTATTCCTATAGCGGGTATCAGCATGGAAGAAACAGCTGCCTGGGCTCAGCGCCTGGCGCAACGTGTGGGTACAGAACTTGCAATACCAGTTTATCTTTATGAAGAAGCACAACCCGATAAAAATCGCAGCAATTTGTCGGTAATTCGCGCCGGTGAATACGAAGGCTTTTTTAATAAGATAAAAGAACCTTCCTGGAAACCTGATTTTGGACCTGCTGTTATGGATGCAAAACGGGGTGCGACCGTTATTGGTGCACGCGATTTCCTGGTAGCCTATAATGTGAATCTGAATACCACCAGCACCCGCCGAGCCAATGCAGTGGCTTTCGATGTTCGCGAAGCCGGCCGGGTAAAAAGAGAAAACGGCAAGCCTGTACTGGATGAGCAGGGACAACCCTTATCTGTTCCCGGTTCATTGAAAGCCGTAAAAGCTATCGGATGGTATATTGAAGAATATGGGATGGCACAGATATCCATGAACCTGACCAATATCCGTGTCACACCCCTGCATATAGCCTTTGATGAGGTATGTAAACGGGCCGATGCACGCGGGCTTCGTGTTACAGGCAGTGAGTTGGTGGGACTGGTGCCTTTGCAATGCCTGCTCGATGCCGGTCGATATTTTTTGCGCAAGCAACAGCGCTCTACCGGTGTATCAGAAAAAGAGCTCATACGCATAGCCATTCTGTCCATGGGACTCGATGAACTGGCTCCTTTTAAACCAGAAGAACGAATTATCGAATATCGCCTGCGCGATGCCGGGGCAAGCCCATTGATTCATATGCCGCTCAATGCCTTTGCCGATCTCACGGCCAGCGAAAGTCCGGCCCCGGGTGGCGGATCTATTGCTGCATATCTTGGCGCACTCGGAGCAGCACTGGGTACCATGGTGGCCAATCTGTCGGCCCACAAAAAAGGATGGGATGAGCAATGGGAAACATTCAGCAACTGGGCCGAAGAAGGTAATGCTGTAAAAGATAGCCTGCTGCAGCTGGTCGATGCAGATACCAGCGCTTTTAACGGCATCATGCAGGCATTCGGCCTGCCCAAAGGAAACGAAGCGGAAAAAGCAGCCCGTACTGCCGCTATCCAGGCAGCGACCCGCACAGCCATTGAAGTGCCGTTTGCGGTAATGGAAAAAGCACTGGCCAGTATGCGGGTAATCCAGGCCATGGCCGAGACAGGCAATCCCAACTCCGTATCCGATGCCGGCGTAGGCGCCCTTTGTGCCCGCAGCGCTGTGATGGGCGCCTTCCTAAACGTACGGATCAATGCTGCCGGCTATAACGATAAAGCTTTTGTAGCAGACATTCTGGCCAGGGGTCGGGAAATTGAAAACAAATGCATAGCTTTAGAATCAACGATTCTAAAACTTGTCAATGAAAAAATCGGAAGCTGATACCCCAACCATGGAGGCCAGGCCAGCTGCCCTGCAGCACCTGAAAATCTATAACAAACAGGATATTCTGTCGCTGGTACGACTGCGTCGTTTTGAAACCAAACTGGGCGAACGCCTGCAGGTCTTAACTGATGGCAGCCTGGATATGGCACTGGCTCAGTCCACAGCCCGCTTTGTTTTATTTGGTATACCCGAAGATATCGGGGCCAAAGGCAATTACGGCATCGGTGGAGCAGATACCTTATGGATTCCCTTCCTGCAGAGTTTCCTGAATATTCAAAGCAATGACTTTCTCGATGGCCAGGAAATATTGCTGCTGGGACATTTCGACTTTGGCGATATACAATACCTCATTGAACATACGGCACGTGGCGAAGAAGAACGTATAGAAGCCTACCGGCATGCTGTAAACCGCATTGATGAAGAAGTGGAGCAACTGGCCAAAATAATTACTGCATCTGGTAAAATTCCGATTGTAATTGGTGGCGGCCACAACAACACCTATCCGCTCATTAAAGGCAGTGCAAAAGGCTGGCATAAAGCCGGACATATACCGCTGGCACAGATTAACTGTATCAACCTCGATGCACATGCCGATTTTCGCCCGGCCGAAGGACGCCACAGTGGCAACGCATTCCGCTATGCCGAAGAAGATGGCTACCTGCACAAATATTGTGTCGTAGCACTCCATGAAAATTATCTGCCCCAGAATGTATGGATGGATATTGTCAATAACCCGTTCATTGACTGCATCACGTTTGAAGACATCTTTGTACACGGCAAACGTAATTTTCGCCAGGCTGTAGCCCATGCTGTTGATTTTACCGACGATACACTTACAGGAATTGATGTTGACCTCGACAGTATCGAACATACACTCAGCAGTGCCATGACGCCCGTAGGCATTTCTGCTATCCAGGCCCGTCAGTATATCAGCCTGGCGGCCGCCACCGCAAGACCTGCTTATCTTTTTATCTGTGAAGGTGCTACCAGGCTTTCAGACGGACGCACAGATTCAACCAGCGGTAAACTGATCAGTTACCTCGTGAGCGATTTTGTAAAGGCGCTACCCGGCTAGTCAGAAGGGAATACCGAGATTGATAAAGGTCTGCACTTTTCCTGTCTGATCGCTGTACATAAGGCTCAGCTCCAGCGGCCCCAGGGCAAAATTGTACGAGAAGGTGAGGGCATAACCTGAATAAAAATCGCGCTCATTAAAGAAGCGGCTGCGACTGACCAGGTTGTTGAATAAAACATTGGCTCTGCCGGTAAGATATGCATTGGGGAAAAGAGACCAGCGCAGACCTCCCTGAACGGCTGCATAACCAGTACTGTATACAGACCCTTCCTGCATACCGGCAAATACCACCTGCCGCCTGAAAAAGGGTATCATTCCACCAATCACAAATTCATTCATAGCACGGTTATCATAATTGTAATTGATCCCGCTTTGTGCATATAGAAAGCCGACTGTTTTTTGTGTCAGCGGTGTGTAACCTTCTGCCACCAGGGTAGTGTAGAAAAATGGTTTATTGCCTACCTGCAGCGAATCCGGATTATTGAGCGGTTCACCATTGAGCAGAAAGCTTACTTTACGGCTCTGGCGGCCAATACGCCCGGCTTCCGCTTCTATGCGCATACCACGTTTGGGAAAAGTGCTGCGGTCAAGGGTGTGATGATTGATGTAGGTATAGACTGTCGAAAACTGGCTGCGCCCTTTGAATGCCAGATCGGGAGATATCGTAGGATTGTATTTCAGCCATTCGAAACGATGGCCAACGCCAATGGTAAGCTGGCGATTGGCAGAGTAATGAAAGCGCTCATTCATCTCCCAGTAATTCTGTTTATAGATACCGGTTTTTTTGAAGGCTTCGTAAGTGATGAAGTCAAACCGGTCAAACTGTGTCTTGAGAGTGAGAGCAAAATTCTTTAACCGACCTATATACTGAAGATGTTCACCACGCAGCCGGAAACTCTCACCCAGGTTGATGCTGACGAGACTACGGGAGTTTGGGGTAAAAAAATTACGTGTGGTAAAGTTGCCGATCAGACCGATGCCCGGGAAACGGGAATAGTGTAAACCGATTTTGGCAAACGTAAATGGATTTTCGGCAGCGGTAAAACAAATATGATACGTGCTGTCTGTTTTACGGGTAAGGGAATAGGTAATGCTTTTATAATAACGGGTGCCATAGGCCTGCCTTACCATACCTGCCAGTTGACGGGCAGTATACCTGCCGGGCAATTGCAGATCCATTGTATGAATAAAAAAAGCAGTAGTTGTTTTTTCCAGCCCTTTTACTTCAAAGGAACTGATCTGTACACTGTCTGCCCGCGGCAGGCGATTTAAAGGTCGTTCCTGAACCCCATATATAGCATTGAGCGAATCGGCAAGCCGCTTGAATCTCGGATATAATAAACGCCCTTCCGTAATTCCCCTGTCAATAATCGCTTCCGCATCGGAAAAACTTCCCATATTGTACTCCTCTAGCTTGAAAGGAATATAAATATCCGTCAGCGGTATTTCTTTTTTCGCATCCTCACTTTCCCGGAAAAAGGCAACCTGCAGCAGAATCTGAAATACATTCCGCACTTTATCGGAAGGAAGCAGGCCGGTGGCTACATTACTGCCAATAACAATATCGGCACCCATTTCCCTTACATCCCGCACCGGAAAATTGCGTACAATACCACCATCCACCAGCCGGTGATTGTCAAGATCGACCGCAGTAAACACAGATGGAATGGCCATACTGGCCCTTACAGCAGTGATGATCTCACCCTGCTTCATTACAACAGCTTCACCAGTGCCCACATCGGTGGTGATACATCGAAAGGGAATACTAAACTGGGAAAAATCTTTTTTATCATGAACAGGGAAATAAAGCTCCGAAAATTTCAGCCAGAGTTCCTGGCCCTCGAGCAGACCTGTGGAGAGATGAAAGCGATGATTGACCCAGGGCAATTCCACCACATATTTGGATGCTTCACTTTTCTCTTCCATAAACAGGCTGCGCAGATCGGCCTGGTTGCGTAAGAGGCGTTCCCAGTCAATATCACGCGCTATATGAATAAGACTGTCTGCACTGTATCCGATCGCATAGAGGCTGCCCATGATCGCCCCCATACTGGTGCCACTGATATAATCGATTTTGAGACCGGCAGAGTCGATGGCCTTCAGGATACCCAGGTGCGCCAACCCTTTGGCTCCTCCGCCACTAAGCGTAAGGCCAATACGCGGGCGATGTCCCTGCGATTGGGCCATGCCACCTATCACAGATAAGGAAAAAAGGAAACAAAAAATAAAACGCCAAGCTGACCGGCTAAAAGAAGTCATGTGTATCAGTATACCCGATGAAGACACAAAATACGCTGTAATTGTTGCAGGAAAGAATAAATAGCGCTCCTTTTTACGGGGCAATAAGGGTAATTCCGGGCAGGGTACAGTTATTTTACAATGTCGTAATATACGTGAGTAGCTCCCGGTGTATCCAGCTGGCGTTTTTTATCTAATAACAAATGAGGAAATAATCCGGGCGAAAACAACGGAGTACCACTACCCAGCAAAACAGGCGTAATATGCAGATGTAATGCATCTACCCATCTTTTTTCCAAAAACTGCCGGGCTATACTGGCGCCACCCATGATCCATACATTTTTTGATCCGGCCGTTGTTTGGGCCTGCTGCAGGGCATCGGCCAGCCCGGTTGTGATGTAGTTAAATCCAGCTGCTTTAATAACCGGCTCCTGATGGCAAATTACAAACGCCGGTGCAGCAAACGGAGTCTCTCCACCCCAGGCATCTGTAATGGCAGTACGATAGGTATGATGCCCCAGAATGATGGCGCCGGTACTATTCATCAGATGACGCAGCAGATCAGCATCTGCCGGAGTTTGTTTGTCAAACAGCCATTCGTGCAATAACGGGCCATTAAGCCCCAGCGGATATTCTTCACTGATGCCGGGCCCTGCAATATAACCGTCTGCAGAAATGGTTATTTCCAGTACAACCTTACTCATACTATATTGAATGAATGCAAACAGTTCAGTTGCTGTCGAGTTCCATCAGCTTTTCAAATACCTGCTCATATTCTTTTTCGAGTTGTTTCAATTCTTCTGATACACGTTTATGTGCGGTCTCTGTCTCCACAAATTTATTTTTGTCGGCATAGGTCTCGGGCAGGGCCAGTGCATCGTCCAGTTGCCGCTTTTGTTGCTTCACCTGTTCCAGCTTTTCTTCCAGTTGCTGAAAAATGCGTTGTTGCTTCTGAAGCTCCTTCTTTAATTCCTTATTGATAGGTCCCTGCGGTTTGGAAACAGCAGGAGCGGGCACAGGTGCCACAACAACAGGGGCCGGCGCAGGTTGCTTCTCTTTTACCGGGGCAGCTTTATCTTTTTGTTCCAGCTTGGCCATACGTTCTTTCCAGGCCACCCATTCATCATAGCCTCCTTTAAATTCCTTGATCTCGTGGTCCACAATTTCCCAGATCTTATTGGCAGTCTTGCTGATAAAATAACGATCGTGGCTTACAAGTATCAGGCTGCCTTCATATTTTTTTAGTGCATCTATGAGCAGGTCACAACTATGCATGTCGAGGTGGTTGGTAGGCTCATCGAGCATCAGAAAATTGGCCTTGCTTACCATGGTTTTGGCAAGTGCCACCCGTGCTTTTTCACCACCACTCAATACCCTGATCTTTTTATCGGCATCATCACCACTGAAAAGAAAACAGCCCAGCAGCGAGCGTAGCTCCAGCTCTGTCATTTGGCTGCCGCATTCCTTCATTTCATCAATAATAGTATTGTTGATATTAAGTGCTTCGAACTGGTGTTGGGCATAGAAACTCTCTTCTACATTGTGCCCCCAGCGGCGCTCGCCATCAAAATCCTCCACACCGGCAATGATGCGCAGCAGGGTAGACTTTCCCTTTCCGTTGGCACCGATCAGCGCAATTTTATCACCCCGCTCGATTTCGGCAGCAGCATGTTCGAGAATCACATTTGGTCCGAAATGTTTACCAATATCCTTCAACTCCACCAGTACCTTACCCGGCGTTTTATCAACCCTGAAATTGATGCGGATATTGGGACGCTCCAGGTTGGCCTCTTCAATACGTTCCAGTTTATCGAGTCTTTTCTGAATACTTTGTGCCTGGGCAGCCTTGCTGGCTTTGGCTTTAAACCGTTCTACAAACCGTTCCTGCTGGCGGATATAGTCCTGCTGGTTTTCATATGCTTTTTGCTGCATATCCAACCTTACAGCTTTTTCCTTTTCATAAAACTCGTAGTTGCCGTTATAAACATGCAGCCGCTGCTGGTACAACTCCACAATCTTGGTGACCATGCGGTTCAGAAAATATTTATCGTGGCTCACGATCACTACCGATCCCTTATAATGCTGGAGATATTTTTCCAGCCATTCAATAGATGGCAGATCGAGGTGGTTGGTAGGCTCATCGAGCAGCAGCAGATCGGGTTGCTGCAGGATCATCTTTGCCAGCAATACGCGCATCCGCCAGCCACCGCTGAATTCCTTATAGGGTCGTTGCAGATCACTATTGGAAAAGCCTAGTCCCTGCAATACCTCCTCGGTACGGTGGTGGATATCATAACCCCCAAGTGTTTCCATTTCATGCAGGCGATCCGAATATTCATGCAATATCTTCTCATCACCAGTTCTTTCCAGCTCTTTGCCGAGGATTTCTATTTCCTGCTCCAGTTGCAGCACACGCTCAAAAGCGCCAAGTGCTACCTGCAGAATGGATTCTTCGGTATCAAAACTCAGCAGATCCTGGTGCAGATAGCCAATAGAGGTAGAACGGCTGCGTTCAACCGTGCCGGCCGAAGGGCTGTACTGGCCTACCAGTAGTTTTAATAAAGTTGATTTGCCCGTACCATTGTAGCCAATGAGGCCAATACGCTCATTGGGTTGAATATGCCAGGTAGCATCGTCCACAATTACCCTTGCGCCAAATTCAAATGTTACATCCTGTAGTCCTGCCAGCATAAAAAAGAATCGATTAATCTGTTTTCCTGAATGAATTGTCTGCTCCCTGCGGGGGCACTGAAATAATTGGCAAAAATAAAGAATTATAAACTGCAAGCAGTTTGAATTACCTTTGAAAAAACATCATTATCCTGTCTCATGAAGAAGTTTTTTGCTATTCTGCTGCTGATAATAATCGTAGCCGCCGGTTCTATTTACTTTATATATTTCAGGGGAGGTAAGCGCAATCCCAAAGGCCCCAAACCTGTGCCCATGGCCGTTAGTAAGCACTCAGATGTCTTTAATACCTCTGTGCAGCAGGTGCTGGCAGCCTATTATGGTCTTTCTGAGGCCCTGGTCAACTGGGATACTGCTTCCAGCACGGCAAAGGCCACTACGCTGCTACAGGCACTCGACAGCCTCCGGCTCGATGAGCTGAAGGCCGATACAACCGGTATTTATCAATCAGCTGCAGACCCTCTGCAAAATGCCCGGGCCGCTACACAAACATTGCTGCAGACAGGCAATCTGGAAGCCCGCCGTCATGCTTTTCAGAATATCTCCGAAAATATCCGACTCCTTATCATTGTGGTCAGGTATGACCGCGAAAAATTGTACTGGCAGGAGTGCCCAATGGCTTTTGGAGAAGATGAAGCAGCCAACTGGCTCAGCAAGTCCCCCGAAATTCGCAACCCCTACCTGGGTCTGCACCATCCCGATTACAAAGATGGCATGCTGGGCTGCGGGGAAACCAAGGCTACGATCGACTACACTGCTGCCGATACTACCCAGAAAAAATAATAATATGTTTTTCCCTGTTTAGTGGAAAAAATGTGCATATGCCCGTGAAGGTTTTCACGGGCATATTTCGTCTAAGGGCACATATTCCATCACTCAACAGCTACTAAAACGACAAACATGAGAAAATCGCCCGTTCTGTTTTTGCTATTACTGCTGACAGGCTTTGTTTCGGCCCAGGAGAAACTGGACCTTAACATGATCAACAGGATTAAAGAAGAAGGTACCCGCAATTCCAAAGTCATGGACATTGCCTTTTACCTTACAGATGCCAATGGACCGCGTCTGGCCGGCTCACCCGGTTACATGAAAGCGGCCAACTGGGCCAAAGCTGAAATGACCAAATGGGGTCTCAGCAATGCAGCCCTCGAACCCTGGGGAGAATTCGGCAAAGGCTGGGAACTCCAGAAAAGCTATGTAGCACTTACCGCCCCTTATTACAAGCCCATGATTGCTTACCCTAAAACCTGGACCAAAGGCACCAAAGGTCTTCAGCATGCCGATGTATTGCTGATCGACGCACAGGACTCTGTAGCCCTGGCTGCTTATAAAGGAAAGTTCAAGGGTAAAGTAGTTGTGATGTATCGCAACGACACCCTGCGTCAGACTTTCAAAGCTGATGCGGTACGTTACACAGACGAAGAGCTGGATAAAATGGCACAGGCCACTCTGCAACCAGCCCGTCCGCAAAATAACCGTCCGGCAGATACCGCTCAGGCGCGTGCCCGCCAGCAACAGTTTCAGCGTATGCAGGGACCTGCCCAATTGCTGAACAAAGTGCGTGAAATGGCGCTTGCAGAAGGAGCCGTTGCGCTGCTCAGCACCAGCCCCCGTGGTCACGATGGTACCCTTTTCGTACAGGGTGGTGGCAGCTATGCCAAAGGAGCTCCTGAGAATTTCCTCGACATCATGGTTACTTACGAAGACTATCTCAGCATCTGCCGCCTGGCTAAATCAGGTGTTCCGGTTAAACTGGACGTGGATGTTAAGACAGAATTCAACGAAAAAGATACCAAAGGATACAACGTTATTGCAGAAATAAAAGGCACCGATCCTCAACTTAAAGATGAAATCGTAATGCTGGGCGGTCACCTCGATAGCTGGCAGTCTGCTACCGGAGCTACCGACAACGCAGCCGGTTGCGCCGTGATGATGGAAGCCGTACGTATTCTCAATACACTTGGTGTAAAACCACGCCGCACCATTCGCATCGCCCTTTGGGGTGGTGAAGAGCAGGGCCTGCTCGGTTCACGTGGGTATGTAAAAAATCATTTTGCAGACCCCGCCAATATGGAACTGAAACCAGAGCACAGCAAACTCTCTTCATATTTTAATATTGATAATGGTACCGGCAAAATCCGTGGTATCTACCTGCAGGGTAATGAAAAAGTGAAAGACATCTTCGCACAATGGCTCACTCCATTCCACGACATGGGTGCCAAAACCGTGACGATCTCCAATACAGGTGGTACCGATCACCAGTCATTTGATGCGGTAGGCCTGCCTGGCTTCCAGTTTATTCAGGACCCCATTGAATACAATACCCGTACACACCATACCAATATGGACTCGTACGATCACCTGATCCCTGAAGATCTTCAGCAGATCTCCGTGATTGTAGCCACATTTGTATACAATGCGGCCATGCGCGACGAAAAACTCCCCCGCAAAGAACTGCCCGCTCCGCGTGGTAATAATGCAAGGGGATTCTGATAAAACAGTTTCTATCATGTGCACCTAAGCTGCAGGCGAAAAACCTGCAGCTTTTTAATGTGCTAATGTGCTAATGTGCTGGTGTGCTAATGTGCTAATGGCGGACAGAATTACAGTTGTGATATCAAATAATGAGCGAAATGAAAACTGCCGGCTACGCCGGCAGTTCCGTTTAACATCCCAATGATCTTAATTACAATAAATAGAAAGGAAAGCTCCACCTAAATCCCATTAGCACATTAGCACACCAGCACATTAGCACATTCCTATTTCGGTTTCTGATAAATAAACCTCACCATCGAATTCTTCTTTTCATCCGATATCAGGTTAAGCTGGTAGCGCTTCTCGGCCGTATGCGCAATCATTAATGCCGTATTGGGAGGAATGGTTCCCAGGTTTTTACCCACCATGATCACTTCCTGCTGACGAGCCTCAAAATCAATTTTAATAAAAACTGTTACAGGCTTGGTACTAAGCATTTTATTAAGTACTACAGGAGTGTTGTCGACATACACGGAAATGGTATCACCATCTATCTGGCCGTTGTCGTAAAAGTCAAGGCGGATAGTGCCGGTATCCACAAATATTTCCCTTACCAGCTCAGTCTTTTTATTGGCCAGGTCTGGAGGCAGGGGAGGAGTAAAGGCCGATTTCTGGATACGTGTCATCACGATCGAACCAGATGGGCAGGCCGTTTTCCCATCCATAGTCTTACCAGTCCAGCTGCCACGCAATTGTTCTTCGCGGCCATCGGTATGATAAGTCAGGGTATAATTTTTTATGCAGGGAATGCAATCTGCCGGAATCTTAAAGATCGACACCTTCAGTTCCTGGATATTGAGCGCTTTTGTGGCCGTATCGAACTTTCCTTCAAATTCTTCTTTAACGTAGTTCGATGTATCGGAGTAGTGGTAGGAATTGCCGCTGATCTTTGCATCATCCAGCTGTAGTTGAAATTCGATATTATAAACAGGAAAACATCCCCCCGGTTCCATCACCAGGCGCCCCTTCCAGTAGCCATTGATCTGTTGTCCGCTGGCTGATATGGCGGTCAGAAATAAACACAGAACCAGTAGTCTTTGCATCGGGGTTGAAAGTAAGTGAAAAAGCATTAAGCCACCTGAAAAATTACAGAAACGGCAAATATGATCGGCCTTGTCAAAAGCTGCTAATTATTTCTTTTCGTAACGGAAGCGTACGACTGCATTTTTTTGTTCAGTAGAAGTAATCCGTACTTCAAACCGCTGATCGCCGGCCTCTACTATCATTAAGGATGTATTGGGTGGAATGCGACCCAGGTTTTCTGCTACCATCACCAGCTCATGATCGGGATCATCCTCATTCAGTTTGAACTTGAAAGTAAGCGGTGATGCCGTGAGCCGCTTATTCGACAACATCAGTTTATTATCCAGGTATACGGATATCGTATCGTCATCGATTTCACCATTGTCGAATATCTTAATGGTAACCTCATCATGATTTATCACCAGGGCTTTCATCAGTTCATTCTGCCTTGTCTTCAATACTTCCGGACGCGGAATAACCGGTTTCGGCAACGGTTTGCTGACCTCTTTCTGCACCCGTACCACACTGTCGGCAGATGGAAGCTGTACAGGTGTGGTACGTGACTGATTGGGTGCCGTGCTGGTATTCTTTGGTGCTGCTTTAGGAGCCGTTGTTGTTTTTACCGTATTATTTTTACCGGTTGCGGCCTTGTTGTTAGCAACAGGTGGTTTGGCTACCGGTTTTGTCGCTGTGCCGGTAGTTGTTTTTGGCGGCGGTGTAGTGGCAGGCGTTTTTGCTGTGGCGTTATTATCGGTGGCCGGTGCTTTCGGTTTAGCAGCAGAAGGCGGGCGCAGAAAGGGTTCGATGTAAAAATCCGACGTAGGTACTTTACGGAGACGTACTATACCTCCGCCACAATCATCGCCTCTTTTACCGCCATAAGCATCCTTTTCATAAATACTGTTGTATACGCCTTCCAGAAATTCTTCCTTGCCCGACTTCGAATACTCGAGCATATATTTCATAATACAGGGAACCGATCCGGCGCTCATCCGCAATTCTACGGTCTGAAGTTCCCGGATCACTGCCGACTTGGCCGCTTTGTTGAAGGTACCCGTAAGCGTGGCCTTGCCATAAAATACTGTGGTAAGATAGGAGTAGGTTACTCCCTTAAATCCATTATTGCTTTGCTTGATCTGGATCTCGAGTTTATATGTATCACCCAGGTCGGTTTTAAAATAGCCGCGCCAAATACCGGTAAGATTCTGGGCAAAAGTATCCTTACTTCCCAGCAACAGGGTCGCAAACAGTAAGAAGAATGATCGCTTCAGACACCTTTTCATCCGGTCAAAACTAACGAATCCGTTCGTAATTAAGCGATTGAAGCAATAACAGTTGGGGATTTTTTAACATTGGTCATACGGGTTGCTGGTTCTCGGTTTAAATTCCGGCCGGGTGCTTCGGTAAGAATCCCTTTCAGTTATCTGTATGCGGCCGGCTATCCGGGGTATTGAGGAGGTAAAAATTACCATAACCGGAAAATATAAACCACTCAGGCCTTTTAACCAGCGTTACTCCTGCCATGGATGCTTCAATATCTTTATTTTATACTAATTTTGCAGACCTTCTCCGGAAGCCGGAGCAATAAAAACTTAAGAAAAAAGGGGCGAAATACGGAATGATCAACATTACTTTTCCCGATGGTGCTGTCAGAAGTTATGAGGCAGGCATTAGCGGGCTCGATATTGCAAAATCCATTTCAGAAGGACTGGCCAGGAAAGTGCTGGCAGCAAGCGTAGATGGAGAGGTATGGGATGCTACGCGTCCTATTACCAAAGATGCTGCTGTACGTTTTCTGACCTGGGATGACGTGGATGGTAAAAAAACATTCTGGCACTCTTCGGCCCACCTCATGGCCGAAGCGGTAGAGGCCTTATTTCCCGGTGTAAAATTCTGGGTGGGACCTGCTACTGAAAATCCTGCAGGCTTCTATTACGACATGGACCTCGGCGATCGCAAGATGACTGAAGAAGATCTGGCTGCGCTGGAAAAGAAAATGAATGAACTGGCCAAACAGAATAACGCATATGTGCGTAAGGAAGTAAGCAAGCCGGAAGCCATTCAGTATTTTACTGCAAAAGAAGATCCCTATAAACTGGATCTGATCGGCGGTCTTAACGATGGTGATATCACTTTTTACACACAGGGAGGCTTTACCGATCTCTGCCGTGGACCGCATATTCCCAGTACCGGACTTATCAAAGCCGTAAAGCTGACCAATATTGCCGGTGCCTACTGGAAAGGTGATGAGAAGAATAAACAGCTTACCCGTGTATACGGTGTCAGCTTCCCTTCTCAAAAAGAGCTGGACGCCCATCTGGCCCTGCTGGAAGAAGCCAAAAAACGCGATCACCGCAAACTGGGTAAAGAGCTTGGTATCTACACCATGGATGATGATGTGGGACAGGGGCTCATTATGTGGTTGCCCAATGGTACCGTCATAATTGAAGAACTGGAAAAACTTGCCAAGGAAACAGAACTGGAAGCAGGGTACAAGCGAGTGGTTACACCGCATATTGCCAAAGAAAGCATGTACCTCACCAGCGGTCACCTGCCATATTATGCAGACAGCATGTATCCTCCCATGGAGCTCGATGGGGAGAAATACTACCTCAAATCCATGAACTGTCCGCATCACCACAAGATTTTTGCAGCAGAACCCAAAAGCTATCGCGACCTGCCGTTTCGTATTGCAGAGTATGGTACCGTATACCGGTATGAGCAGAGTGGTGAATTGTTTGGACTCATGCGTGTACGCTGCCTGCATATGAATGATGCACATATTTATTGTACCAAAGAACAGTTTAACGACGAGTTCAGGGCAGTAAATGACATGTACCTCAAATATTTCAAAATCTTCGGTATTGAGAAATATGTGATGCGCCTGTCGCTGCACTCACCCGAAAAGCTGGGTATTAAATATGTGAACGAGCCGGAACTGTGGAAGGAAACCGAAACAATGGTACGTAATGTGCTTATTGAGTCAGGCATTCCATTTGTGGAAGTACAGGATGAAGCAGCTTTTTATGGTCCAAAAATCGATGTACAGATTTATAGTGTGATCGGACGGGAATTTACCCTGGCTACCAACCAGGTCGATTTTTCCCAGGGCCGCAGCTTTAAATTGCAGTATACTGCCCAGGACAATAAAGCGGAGACTCCGCTTATTATTCACCGGGCTCCGCTTGGCACACATGAACGGTTTATCGGCTTCTTGCTGGAACAGTATGCCGGTCGTTTCCCCGTATGGCTGGCGCCTGTACAGGTAAAAGTCTTACCGATCAGCGATAAGTTCCAGGATTATGCCCGCTCGGTTGAACTGGCTTTGAAAAAAGCCGGTATCCGTGCCGAAGTAGATGACCGTAATGAAAAAATCGGTAAAAAAATCCGGGATACAGAGCTGATGAAAGTGCCGTATATGCTGGTAATCGGAGAAAAAGAAATGAATGAAGGCAAAGTGGCCGTCCGCCGGCAGGGCAGGGGCGACCTCGGAGTAAAATCCCTGGAAGAGTTCATTGCCGAAACAGCCGCTGAGATCAGTGAAAGAAGGGCAGAATAGCGCAGAAATGGTTTTATCTTATTAAAAATTTTCCAGATTCAGATTTCCAGAATAATTTACAGTCAGGAAGAAAACAACTTTTTAAACTAAAAAACGTAAATGGCAGTACCTCAAAAACCCGGAGGCGGGTTCAACAGGCCACCAGGCGGGGGAGGTTTCAGACCCGGCGGTGGTGGATTCAATAAAGGTGGCTTTAAAGGCCGCATGGCTCCTCGCAAGGAAGCCGAGCATCGTATTAACCAGTATATCCGTGTACCACAGGTACGACTGGTTGGCGATAATGTGGAAGTGGGTATCTACAATACCCAGGATGCACTGCGCATGGCGCAGGAAATGCAATTGGACCTGGTAGAGATTTCTCCGCAGGTAGATCCCCCTGTTTGCAAGATCATTGACTATAATAAATTCCTTTACGATAAGAAGAAAAAGGAAAAGGAGATGAAAGCCAAAAGCAAAGTCTCCGAAGTGAAAGAAATCCGTTTCACTCCCAATACGGATGATCATGACTTTGACTTCAAAGCAAAACATGCCGAAGGCTTTTTGAAAGATGGCAACAAAGTGAAAGCCTATGTACAGTTCAAAGGCCGTGCTATCCAGTTTCAGGAAAGAGGACAACTGTTGTTGTTGAAATTTGCTGAACGCCTTGCCGAAGTAGGTATACTGGAAAATATGCCGAAAATGGAAGGACGGCGGATGCTGGCAATGTTTGCCCCGAAAGGTAAAAAGAAGTAATCCACATCTTTTATACATTCAGACCCGGAACATGCTTCCGGGTCTTTTATTTTATTTGTTACGTAAGCATGTTTTGCGGAATTTGGGCATCCAATTCAGATTGCTGCAGCCGCAAAGGAACCTGCTGCAGCAATTCTTTTTTTATCCATAACTATACCATATGCGTTATTTAAACCACCTTTCATTTGCGCTGATGGCTTCCCTGCTGGTACAGGCAAGCTCGGCGCAAACAAGAACCCGTCCCCCTGCGGCTGCTGATACAACTGCCCGGCCGGGAGTACCTCCCGGAGGTGCCAGACCCAGCACCGGCCCCAAACCTTACTCAGAAGTGATCACTGCCAAAGCAGTAAGCGACAAAGGCATGTTTACCGTTCACAAGGTAGAAGACAAATACTTCTTTGAAGTGCCTGATTCCATGCTCAACCGCGATATCCTGGTTGTAAACCGTATTTCCAAAGCGGCTGCTGGTATGCGCAATGGTTTCTTTGGTTTTGCCGGCGATCAGATTGGTCAGAACGTAGTACGCTTTGAAAAAGGCCCCAACAATAAAGTATTTCTCCGCAATGTGTCCTTTGCCGAATACGCTAAAGACTCCACATCGCCCATGTTTACGGCTGTTACCAAATCAAACGTACAACCAATTGCTGCAGCGTTTGATATAAAGGCCTTCGCTAAAGATTCTGCTGGTACTGTAATTGATGTGACAGATTTTGTAAGTGGTGATAACGATGTTCTGTTTTTCAGCAGTGGTCTTAAGACCTCCATGCGCATCGGCGGTCAGCAAAACGACAAATCCTACATTTCAGGCATTCGCTCTTATCCGATGAACCTGGAAATCGCTACGGTAAAAACCTATAGCCGTTCTGCTGCTCCGGGTGGAATGCCTGGCGGTGGCCCCGGTGGCAATCTCACCATCGAAATGAATAGCTCAATGGTATTGTTGCCCAAAGTACCCATGCAACCCCGTTACTTCGACCCGCGTGTAGGTTACTTTGCTGTAGGATATACCGATTTTGACGCCAACCCCCAGGGTGTTGAAGCCGTTCGTCTCATCAAACGCTGGCGCCTCGAACCCAAACCCGAAGATGTTGAAAAATACAAACGCGGCGAACTGGTAGAACCTGCCAAACCCATCATTTTCTATATCGACCCCGCCACTCCCAAAGACTGGATTCCTTATCTCGTTCAGGGTGTGAATGACTGGCAGGTTGCTTTTGAAAAAGCAGGTTTCAAAAATGCCATTTTTGCTAAGCTGGCCCCTACCAAAGAGCAGGACCCCGAGTGGAGCCTCGAAGATGCCCGCTATTCAGCTATCGTATACAAACCCTCTGATATTCCCAATGCCAGCGGCCCCAGCATCAGCGATCCCCGCAGCGGCGAAATCATGGAAAGTCATATCAACTGGTATCACAACGTTATGCAGCTGATCCATCACTGGTATTTTGTACAATGTGCACCCGTTGACCCCGGTGCCCGTAAAATGACTTATGATACCGATCTCATGGGCCAGCTTATCCGTTTCGTATCTTCTCACGAAGTAGGTCATACACTGGGACTCCGTCACAACTACGGTTCCAGCTCTACTGTGCCGGTCGAAAAACTGCGCGACAAAGCCTGGGTAGAAGCCAATGGACATACTCCTTCTATCATGGACTATGCCCGTTTCAACTACGTAGCACAACCAGAAGATAATATCAGCCGCATCGGTCTTTTCCCCCGCATTGGCGATTACGACAAATGGGCAATCGAGTGGGGCTACAAACGCTTCATGCAGTTCAAAAACGAAGACGAGGAAAAAACATATGTCAACAACTGGGTAATCGAGCGTCTGAAAGACAATCGCCTTTGGTTTGGTACTGAAACCAACCCCGATGATCCCCGCTCACAGCGCGAGCAGGTGGGTGACGATGGCATGAAAGGTGCTTTCTACGGCATCAAAAACCTGCAGCGCATTGTGCCCAACCTGATGGAATGGACCAAAGAACCCAATAAGGATTATTCCAACCTGGCAGACATGTACCGCGAGGTTACCGGCCAGTTTACCATGTACATCAGCCACGTGAGCAAATATGTGGGTGGTATCATGGAAACTCCTAAAATGGTGGAAGAAAAAGGTCCCGTTTACGAAATCACGCCCAAAGCCAAACAACGTGAGGCGGTAGAGTTTCTTAACAAAAACCTTTTTGCCACACCTACCTGGCTGCTCAATGACGATATCTTCAGCCGTACAGGCATCAGTGCGATCAACACAATCGGCAATCTGCAGGATGGCGCCCTCAACCGTCTCCTGTCTGTACGCACCATGTCAAAACTCATCGATGGCGAAGCAAAACTGGGCGCCAGTGCCTATGCGCTGACCGATCTGATGACCGATCTGAAAAAAGGTGTTTGGGGCGAACTGGTTACGAAAGGAAAGATCGATGTATACCGTCGTAATCTCCAGAAGTCCTATATCAGCATACTCGACAATATGCTGAATCCTCCCAAACCCGCTGCCGGTGCCATTACGATCAACTTTGGTGGAAGCCCGATGGTTAATACCGATAAGTCTGATATCAAGAGTATGCTTCGTGCACACCTGACCGCCCTGCGTTCAGAAGCCCGTGCCGCAGCCGCTGTAACAGCGGATCCCATGACCCGCTACCACCTGCAGGATATCGTTACACGCATCGACAATTCGCTGAATCCCAAAGACTAATAAAGCATTCAAGCTAATTATAGCTAAAAATGGGGGCCTCCGGCCCCCATTTTTATTAAGCAACTCTTTGTAAATCAATAACGGTATCCTATCTTTGCAGCCCGAAAGAAATTTCGGCGCCGGTTGTAATAACCGGTACTATTGCCTGAAGAGGCTCCACAAGTATTCGCCCGTGCGAATCGCCTCAAGGGTTTCATTACAATACTGGGTAAAATGCCTAAAGTAAAGACTAACTCCAGTGCCAAAAAAAGATTTAAAGTAACCGGCACCGGCAAGATCACTCACCAGAAGAGTTTCAAACGTCACATCCTCACCAAAAAATCCAAAAAGCGCAAACGCAATATGCGTATTGATGGCCTGGTTGCAAAACCCAATATGGATTTTGTAAAACGCCTGCTGCGCCTCAAATAGTCATAGCTCCGCTTTGACTGGTGAAGACAAAACATTCAACACTTTAAACTCTTTAAGAAATGCCTCGTTCAAAAAATGCAGTTGCTTCCAAAGCACGCAGAAAAAAAATATTAAAGCAAGCCAAAGGCTTCTATGGCAAACGTAAAAACGTATTAACGGTTGCCAAAAACGTTGTAGAAAAAGGTATGACCTACATGTACGTGGGTCGTAAACTGAAGAAAAGAGAATACCGCAGCCTGTGGATAGCCCGTATCAACGCTGCTGTACGTGCAGAAGGCCTGACCTACTCTGAGTTTATCAACAAACTTCAGAAAAAAGGTATCGAGCTGGATCGTAAAGTACTGGCCGACCTGGCAATGAACAACCCTGAGACTTTCAAGTCGCTGGTTGACTCCGTAAAATAAGACACGACCGTTCTTATTAATATTGAATGCCCCGCACAGCCGGGGCATTCTTCTTTACAGGAAAATAAATTTGCCCCGGATAATTATCAAAATTCTACTTTTGTGCGGTTAAAACATTTTTGTCCACTGAACAGCCTTTTTCGCGCTCAATGAACAATACCTACAACGACCTCGTCAAGCAGACATTCAATTTTCCCCAGGAAGGCTTCGACGTAAAGGACGGTTATCTGCAGTACAACGGCCTCGACATTAAAGCTCTTATTGACAAGTATGGCACTCCGCTAAAACTGACCTACCTGCCCAAAATCGGCATGCAGATCAAAAAAGCAAAAACCATGTTTGCCAATGCCTTCAAAAGACATAAATACGAAGGCAAGTATTTTTATTGTTATTGTACCAAGAGCTCACATTTCAGCTTTGTAGTGGAAGAAGCCCTCAAACATGAAATTCATCTCGAGACCTCTTATGCCTACGATATCGAGATCATCAAGAAACTCTACGAGAAAAAGAAGATCACAAAAGATATTCATATCATCTGCAATGGCTTTAAGCAGAAAGGATATACCCGCCGCATTGCCAGCCTGCTCAACTCCGGCTTCCAGAATGTGATACCGGTACTGGACAATAAGGAAGAACTGAGAGAATATGCCAAAACAGTTAAAGTACCCTTCAAACTGGGTATCCGCGTGGCAGCAGAAGAAGAACCAAACTTTCCCTTCTATACCTCACGCCTGGGCATCCGGGCCAAAGATATCCTCGAATTCTATGTAGACCGGATCGAAGGATATGAAAGCAAGTTTCAGCTCAAAATGCTCCATATCTTTTTAAATAAGGGTATCAAAGACGATATCTATTACTGGAGTGAACTCAACAAGATCATTAACCTTTACTGCCAGCTCAAAAAGATCTGCCCCGAGCTCGACTCAATCAATATCGGCGGCGGCTTTCCGATCAAACATTCACTCGGTTTTGAGTACGACTACCAGTTTATGATCAACGAAATTGTAGGCAATATCAAATCGGCCTGCAAGAAAGCCAAGGTTCCTATGCCCAATATCTTCACAGAATTTGGCAGTTACACAGTAGGGGAAAGTATGGCACATATATACAGTGTGATTGGCGAAAAAGTGCAGAACGACCGCGAAAACTGGTATATGATCGACTCATCATTCATCACCACTCTTCCCGATACCTGGGGCATAGGCGAAAAATTCCTGATGCTGCCTATCAATAAATGGGATCAGGAGTATCAACGGGTGGTGCTCGGCGGTATCACCTGCGACAGTCACGATTACTACGACTCCGAAGAACATATCAACGAAGTGTTTCTGCCCAAAATAAATAATGGTGAGCCGCTCTATGTGGGCTTCTTTCATACCGGCGCTTACCAGGATCAGATAAGCGGCTATGGTGGTATTAAACACTGCCTCATTCCATCACCCAAACACGTTATTGTCGGTTACGATAAGAACGGCAAACTGGTAGACTGGTTGTACGCGCGTGAGCAAACGGCACAAAGTATGCTGAAGATACTTGGGTATATGTAAGCATATACTGCTCTGCAAATAAGAAAACGAATCCTTTAAATCTGTATACGATAAAAGGGATTCGTTTTCTTTATGGTAAACGTCATTACTATTTCTACCTGCGGCGATAGTGCCGGTTCCAGTCGCGGTACTGCCGGTGACTATGGTACGACCTGTTTACATACCGGCGATCGAGGTAGTAACGGTTGCCATATCCTCTCCAGTAAACATACCCGCCGGGAGCGCGGTAATAATAACGCCCATCCGAATACCGGCTAATCACCAAACCGGGACTGTTGCTTATAATCAGGGATACGCTGGTATGTCCGGGCGGAGGCGGGGGATAAGACCGGTACTGACGTCCGGAACTGCAGCTGCTGAATATAACCACTGCTGCCAGAAATAAAGCCGCTTGTACAATTTTGAGTTTACTCATAGTTAATGCGTTTATATTAGGACGGCAATGAGTTTTCCAAAAAGTCTTAAACCTTGTTAATATGCGTCGTTTTTTCACAATCTTAACAGCTCTGTTTATCGTGCAGCAGGGAATGTCCCAAACTGCCGAAGACTCTGTAAAAGCAGTCGTCAATTCTCTTTTTAAAGGTATGCTGGAGTCGGATGCATCGCTGATTGAGGGCGCCTTTGCAGATAGCGCCATTCTGCAGACATTCAGCCGTACCAAAGAGGGGAAAACGGTTATTATAAATGAACAGGTGAGCGAATTTGCCAGCTCAATAAGTAAACTAAAAAAAGGAGCGGCTGATGAAAGAATCAGTTTTGAAACCATTCGTATAGACGGTCCGCTGGCAATCGTATGGACGCCCTACAACTTTTACTACAATGGCCAGTTCAGCCACTGTGGTGTAAATTCCTTTCAGCTTGTACGTATTGACGGAAAATGGAAAATCCAGTACCTGATAGATACACGCCGCAAAGCGGGATGTACTCCCTGATAGAATCGGGTTACCTATTTCTTAAGCCGGTACTTTTTGTTAACCTTGGGGTTTTCAAAATAATCATTCAGCTCGGCCTCCGACATATTGTTGGCAATCTCCAGCGGCACATCGATCAGTTGCATCTGGCTCTGCTTAAGCTCATCCTTGAGTTTATTGGTTTTGGTAACAATGGCCGGATCCTTTTCGCCGATCAATGCATAGTCAAACAGCATATAGTTAAGCCGCTTGATTGAGTTTCGAATCAGCGAAGCCTGGTTTTGCTCCACATTCTTGTTGGGAGCTGTGGCTTCCTTAACCGGTACCAAAGCTACTCCCACGCTGGGCAGTATCTTGCCGGCTGTCTGAGATGATTCACCACCTGCCGTAGAAAGAATGGTTCCGGAAAGAGCAGCAGATGCAGAAGTAAGATCAAAGGTAGTACGGGTACTTTTTGTTTTCCGTAAACCTTTATCGATCATAAGAAATGAATATTTCAGCTGGTTTACGTATACCTTGATATTACTCACCACCAGGTCATATTCTTTTTTGGCCTGCGGATAATTAAGCGCATCCTTTACCACAATACGCACATAAGCCGTATCTCTCACTTTAAAACGTGAAGAGCCAATAAAGCTCAGGTTAAGTATTTTCACTTTGGCCGAGTCGGTTTCTTTCACGAAATCAAAAGGCGGCGTCCATACAAAGTCATCATCACACTGCTTGACCATTTTAAAATCGTGGATGGGTATATTGCTGGCAAATAGAATGTCTTCGATGGGGAAGTTTCCCGCTTCGCACTGTACTTTAAAAGAAACCATCTCGCCTTCGTCCACCACCAGCGTACCGGCTACCGAAGGCTTCACCTTTGGCATAATGATATCGGTGCTGTAAAATACCAGGGTAAAACTGGTATCTACCCGGTCCTTGGGATCAGCCAGATTCTGCACACCCAGTTTTACTGAATACTCCACATCATATTTCAGCTTACCCGACATGAAAAAAGACTTTTCCGCTTTGAATGTAAGCGTACCATTGTCTTTATTGATCTTAAGGCCTACCGGAGAATTTTTGAGGTACCAGTAATACTTGGTCTCATCTTTATTAATTGCCAACTGGTAACTCAGCACTGAGTCAACATGCAGGGTTATATAAGGATTCAGGTTAATAATCCGAAGAGTACTATCGATAACAACAGGTGGGGGGGTAGGAGGAACAGTATCTTTTGTTACTTCCTGCGCCTGTACCTTACAGGCAGCCAACACTACTAGCACAACAAGAGCCAAAATCTTTCTGAACATGTCTTTGGGGTTGGTAAAAAGTCCGCTAAAATACCTCATTTTCTGCAAAGCAGCTGAACCAAAAAGAGTTGGAATAAAAAACCCCGTCGTTGAAACGACAGGGTGTAAACCAAAACCAACTGCTTATGAGAAAGACCGTTATAATTCGTTTACTGAATACTGATTTCTTTTGCTGTCTGTTTGACTTCCGCTTTCTTCGGAAGGTTTAATGCCAGTACACCATTTGTGTATTTGGCTTCAATACCAGCAGTATCAATTTTTTCGTCGAGTGTAAAAGATCTTTTTACTGACCGGAATGCATACTCACGGCGCAATTCACGGGTCTTGTTCTCCACATTCTCTTCTTTTTTCTCTTCCTGCTGATGCTGGGCCGAGATGGTCAGCACATTATCTTCCACCGTTACTTTAAAATCTCCTTTGTCAAAACCCGGTGCCACCAGCTCTACTGAATAAGCTCCATCAGTTTCCTTAATGTTTACCGGAGCAAAGCCATTTACCTGATGACCGTTATTTTTCTGATAGACGGGAAAGCCAGTAAAAAAGTCATCAAACAAATTGTTAAAGCCTGCTTCAAAAGGGCGGCGGTTGAATTTTACCATTGTCATAATCCTGTTATTTAAGGTTTTTAAATGCTTAAGTACATTCTCCTCTTTTCAAACCATGTACCAGCAGCCAAAACTCACTTTTTTGCTGCCATTTTCTCCCAAACAGTTTAATGAAAGCGACAAAACGTCTTTCGCCTGTAGGCAAATCGGCCATAATGGCATTTTAATGCAACCGCTCAACTTTTTCAGTAGTTTTGCGTTGCATTCTTAAACACATTTACAATATGTATCCACAGCAAATAGTGGTTCCTATGAAAGAGGAACTGACCGACAACGGTTTTTCTGAATTACTCACATCAGAAGACGTTGATAATCAAATAAAAAAAGAAGGAACAACGCTGGTAATGATCAATTCTGTATGCGGTTGTTCGGCTGGTAGTGCCCGTCCCGGTGTATTAATGGCGGTTTTTAATGCCAAACAAAAACCCGATTATCTGACCACTACCTTTGCCGGTTTTGATATGGAAGCTGTAGCGCGTCTGCGTGAGCACCTGCTTCCTTACCCCCCCTCATCACCAGCCATTGCACTTTTTAAAAATGGTGAACTGGTTCATTTTATCGAACGTCATCAGATCGAAGGCCGTCCCGCACAGATGATTGCTCACAACCTGATCGGCGCATTCGAAGAACATTGCACCAACTAAGCAGTATTTAGCTCATTTATATAAAATACCTTCCCTGCCGGAGGGTATTTTTATTTTACCACATCCTGAATTTCGATTGTATATTCGCCAGCTTAAAACAACCATTGGTCCATGTATCCCAACCTATATTTTGCTTTCCATGATCTGTTTGGTGTAGAGTGGAAAGTACTCCGTTTTGTGAACTCGTTTGGTTTCTTTGTGGCCATCTCTTTTATTCTGGCTGCCATAGTGCTTTCTGCAGAGTTGAAACGGAAGAGCAGCCAGGGATTGCTGCAGCCAACCGAAATGCAGATGATGGTTGGACAGCCCGCTACAGCTATGGAAATCATCCTCAATTTCCTGCTTGGTTTTTTACTGGGATATAAGATTATCGGCCTGTTCATCATGGACAATTCGGCTACCGAAGATCCGCAAAGCTTTATTTTTTCCGGCATCGGAAGCTGGCCGGCAGGCATCGGACTGGGTTTATTATTTGCCGGCCTGAAATGGTATGATAAGAATAAACAGAAACTCGCCAAACCGGAAAAACGTACCGTGCGCATCTGGCCTCAGGACAGGGTAGGGGAAATGACCATACTGGCATTGATATTTGGCCTGGCCGGAGCCAAGCTGTTCGACATCTTTGAAAACTGGAGCGATTTTCTGAAAAATCCATCCTCCTATCTTTTCTCGCCAGCCGGCCTTACTTTTTATGGCGGTCTTATTTGTGCTGCCATTGCCATATGGCTCTATGCCCGTAAACACAAAATTGGTTTCTGGCATCTTAATGACGCTGCAGCTCCCGCGCTGATGCTCGCCTATGGTGTGGGACGTATCGGTTGCCAGGTAGCAGGCGATGGCGACTGGGGAATCGAAAACCTGAATCCGAAACCATTTTCGTGGCTGCCAGACTGGATGTGGTCCTATACTTATCCGCATAATGTAAATGAATCAGGCTCACCCATTCCCGGCTGTGTGGGCAAATATTGCAACGAGCTCAGTGTACCCGTTTATCCCACTCCTTTTTATGAAGTGATCATGGGATTACTGCTGTTTGCCCTCCTCTGGTCATTGCGCAAACGGCTGAAAGTACCCGGCACTCTTTTTGCTATTTATCTGATGGTCAATGGACTGGAACGTTTTCTTATAGAAAAAATAAGAGTAAACACCCGGTTGTCCATTTTTGGATTTCACCCTACACAAGCCGAAGTCATTTCAACCCTTTTATTCCTTTCTGGCCTGGGTCTGTGGTTTTACCTGACCAGGCGGGCAAGACAGACGAAATCAACCGTCTGATCGCATTTTGTTTTGATTAATCAAAAAAGAGAGGTTGGTCTGTAATTCAGTCCCAGTCTGCATTAGCGCCGACAGCGGCATTTTCCGACAACGCTTGTAGAGGTGAGGGTGGGAAGAATTATGCACAAAAGCTATGAGATTCAGCCTGCGTGACCTATTTTTGCAGACGGACTTGGACGGTTTTCAAAATTCTACCCATTTGCAACTTACTGCAAACAAAGACTGTCTACTATTTGTTGTATTACTAAATTGATGAATCATTATGAGGCAGCTAAAAATTGCTACCCAGATTACCAACAGGGACTCCCAGGCAGTCGAAAAGTACTTGCAGGAAATTTCTAAAATTTCCATGATCACTCCTGAAGAGGAGACGACACTGGCCCAACGGATTAAAATGGGTGACCAAAAAGCACTGGACAAACTGGTACAGGCTAACCTGCGTTTCGTGGTATCTGTTGCTAAACAGTACCAGCACCAGGGTTTATCACTGAGTGACCTGATCAATGAAGGTAACCTCGGTCTGATCAAGGCTGCCCAGCGCTTCGATGAAACCAAAGGTTTCAAATTCATTTCTTACGCCGTATGGTGGATCCGTCAGTCGATTCTGCAGGCTTTGGCCGAGCAGGGCCGTCTGGTTCGTCTGCCACAGAATAAAATCGGTACTTACAACAAAGCCAACAAAGCCTACATGGCATTTGAGCAGGAACATGAGCGGGAACCTTCTACAGAGGAACTGGCCGAACTGCTTGAAATGAGCGAGACAGAGATCAATAATATCTTCCAGAGCAATACCCGTCACACTTCGCTGGATGCCCCTGTGCACGAAGCTGAGGATGTGGCCATGGGCGACCTGCTGGAAGGTTCTGACGACACAGATGATGATGTAATGAAAGACTCTCTCCGCAACGAAATCCGCCGGGTGCTGAAATCACTCAGCCCGCGTGAAGCAGAGATCGTAAATGCTTACTTTGGCCTGGACGGTGAGCAGGGTGTGACCATCGAGCAGATTGGTCAGAAATACGACCTTACCAAAGAGCGTATCCGCCAGATCAAAGAAAGAGCAATCAAACGTTTACAAAAAGCCCGGTACAGCAGCGCACTCAAAGCGTACCTGGGTTAAAATAGCAGCCTCTTTTTCGCCCCCGGGCGGGAAAGAAAATTGGTGGGTTTAATTACAGAAACAGCTCCTGTCTTTTTGACTGGAGCTGTTTTATTTAGGTGAATGGTCTAAGGTAAAAGGTAGAAGAAATTATTATTATCCTTATACCTTTACCATAAAGCCTATACCTTATCTTAAAGTTGCGAGAGTTTCCTCCTTTTGCCTCCCACCTTCCACCTTTTACCTTCCACAAAATTCTCCTTTTGCCAAATAACTAATCGTTTAACTTTGCCCACTGAAAGTTCCAGCGGAGATTGAACAATCTCCTGTCTCTCTTGTTAAATGGTCTTTCTCCGAAACGGAACCAACGACACTTGCCATCGTACGTAAGTCAATTTTGTTTATGTTGAAAGTAACTATGCCAGCTACAGGTAAACGTATGCCTGTGTATGTGCTCTCTGTTCTTACTCTTCTTACTTCTTATACGGCTCAGGCACAGACAGCGTCTGACAGTCTGCTGACACAGGCCAGCCTGCCAGCTGTGATTCAGTATGCCCTCAAACATCAGCCCGCCGTACAACAGGCAGGAATAGATGAAAAAACTACTGAATTACAGATTAAGTCAAAACTGGCCGACTGGTACCCTCAGTTGAATCTGAACTATCTGTATCAGCACAACTTTCAGGTGCAAACCAGTGTGATTGGAGGCAATCCCGTACGCCTGGGTGTGAATAATACTTCCGCCATCCAGTTTTCGGCCACACAGGCTTTGTTCAACCGCGATGTACTGCTGGCCAGCCGCACCAAAGGTGATGTGCGGATGCAGGCAAAGCAACTCACCGAATCGGCCCGTATCAATGTGGCCTCCAGTGTTTCAAAAGCATTTTACGATGTGCTGGCCACGCAGCAGCAGATACGCGTAGCAGAAGAAAATATCGTGCGGCTGGAACGCAGTCTCAAAGATGCCCGGGCCGCCTACGATGCAGGAGTGGCGGATAAAACGGATTACAAACGTGCCACCATCGCCCTCAACAATGCCAAAGCTACCCGCATGGCAAATGCTGAAGGACTCAATGCCAAACTCATTTACCTGAAAACCCTGATGAATTACCCATCGGCTGCCGAACTACCCATCGAATACGATAGTCTCGCACTGGAAAATGAAGTTTATCTCGATACACTGGCACCGGTCGACTATAGCCGCCGCATAGAATACCAGACCCTGCAGACACAATTGCGCCTGCAGAAAGCAAACCTGCAGTATAATAAATGGAGCTTTATACCTACGCTGTCTGCCAATGCAGGTTATAACCTCAACTTTCTCAACAATGATTTTGGTAAACTGTACAGTCAGAATTTCCCCAATTCCTTTGCCGGACTTACGCTGTCATTTCCCATTTTTCAGGGAGGCAAACGTAAATATAATATCCAGCAGGCGGAGTGGCAGGTACGGCGCACTGAACTGGAGCTGACCAAACTCAACAATTCTATTTCTGCCGAATACTCAGCCGCGCTCGCTTCCTATCGCGCCAGCAAAGCCACTTACGAAGCATTGCGCGAAAATTTGCTGCTGGCAAAAGAAGTATATGACGTGATCAATCTGCAATACCGGTCCGGCATAAAAACCTATCTCGAAGTGATTACGGCAGAAACAGATTTACGTACTGCACAGATCAATTATTACAATGCATTATACCAGGTGTTGAGCAGCAAGATAGATGTGCAGGTGAGCCTGGGCAACTTAACTTTTTAACACGAACTGAATTCTCTATTTACAAAGCAATATGTATATGCTAAACAGGAATTTTTACTTCATCGCTTCAATTTCTTTAATGGGTCTGTTGAGTGCCTGTGGCGGCAAGCAGCAACCCGCTCAGCAGGGCCCGCCGCCTGCTGTGCCTGTAACGGTGGCCGAAGTGGTATCATCCGAAGCAGCTTACTACGATGAATACCCCGGTACAGTGGTTGCACTCAATCAAACCGAAATACGTGCACAGGTCACTGGCTATATCACAGGCATCCATTTTCAGGATGGAGCAACCGTAACAAAGGGACAACGTCTTTACAGCATCGACCAGCAACTATATGGTGCCAATTATCAGCAGGCACTGGCTAACCTGCAGGTACAGGAAACCAATCTGCTGAAAGCACAGAAAGATGCCGACCGCTATCATGAACTGGATAAGCAGGATGCCATCGCCAAACAACAGGTAGATTATGCCGATGCTGCCCTCGAAGCGGCCCGCAAGCAGGTAGACGCTGCTAAAGCCAATGTAAATGCAGTAAAAGCCAACCTGGGTTTTGCTACCATCACGGCTCCGTTTACCGGTACAATCGGTATCTCACAGGTGCGCATGGGTACAAGCGTGGTAGCCGGACAAACAGTACTGAATACCGTATCAACGGATGATCCCATAGCCGTTGACTTTACAGTAGACCAGAAAGAGTTGTATCGCTTCAATCAATTGCTGACAGGTGGCGGTAAAGGAGCGGATTCGACTTTCAGCATAGCATTCGGAAAAGAAGTTTATCCGGCCAATGGCAAACTCCTGTTGCTGGATCGCGCAGTTGACCCGCAAACAGGCACCATCCGTGCAAGGCTGAGTTTCGCCAACGGGAAAAAACTGCTGAAAGCAGGTATGAGCACAACGGTACGCATACTCAACAATAGCGGCCAGCAGTCTGTGACCATTCCTTACAAAGCGGTAACAGAGCAGCTGGGTGAGTTCTTTGTATATGTTGTCGGCGACAGCAGCAAGGTATCTCAGCGTAAGGTTGTACTGGGCAAACAGATCGGAACAAATATCATAGTACGGGATGGTGTGCAGAATGGCGAAAAAATCGTAGTAGAAGGCATACAAAACCTGCGCGAGGGTGCCGTCATCAGCACCGGCGCTCCGGGTACTGCCGGCGCTGCTGCAAAAAAATAAGACATTCCATGCTATTTGTATAGCTGTCGCAGGTATAAGACAGCACATTATCAGAATACTCATCAGATTAATAGCGTAGTAGAAAATGATAGCAGAAACTTTTATAAAAAGACCGGTAACCGCCATTGTAATCTCCATTGTGCTGGTATTGGTTGGTATTATATCACTCATCAACCTGCCGGTAGCGCAGTATCCGGATATCTCGCCACCCACAGTGTCGATTGCCGGTAACTTTACTGGTGCCGATGCCCAGACGGTAGAGCAAACCACTACCACTGCCATCGAAACACAGGTAAACGGTACACCCGGTATGACCTATATGAGCTCAAACAGTACCAGCAGTGGTCAGAGCAGTATCACGGTCAACTTTGAAGTAGGTACCGACATCAACATCGCCACCCTTGATGTGCAAAACCGGGTTAGTGTGGCTGAGCCCTCACTGCCGGATGCAGTAAAACGCCTGGGACTGACCGTACGTAAACGGAACCCCAGTATCATGATGGCCCTGGCCTTTTACTCACCCAATGGCACACACGACATCACCTTTATAGGCAACTATGTAAACCTGTATGTAAAGGACGCCCTGTTGCGGGTAAAAGGGGTGGGCGATATCTTCTCGCGTGCGGATGACTTCAGTATGCGCATCTGGTTAAATCCCGAAAAACTGGCAGCGCTGGGTATGACGCCTGCCGAAGTGAATGCTGCCCTGCAGGAACAGAACCTGCAGATAGCCGCAGGTACTGTAGGTGGCAACCCGCAGCCCAATGCTCAGACTTTTGAATACAGCATCCTGACCAATAGCCGTATCAGCACCAAAGAGCAGTTTGAAAATATCATTGTACGCACACGCCCGTCTGACGGTAATATCGTTTACCTCAAAGATGTGGCACGTGTGGAACTCGGCAAATTTGATTATACCGCCAACGCTTTTGTAAATGGCAAGCCCGCCGCCTTTGTACTCATCTACCAGGCTCCCGGCGCCAATGCCCTGGATACTTACGAAGGCATCAACAAGGCTCTTGCCGAAATGAAAAAAACCTTCCCCAAAGATGTAGACTACCTGGTACCGCTTGAAACAGCTACAGTGGTACAGGTTTCTATCAATGAAGTGGTACATACCCTGGTGGAAGCACTGATACTGGTGGTACTCGTGGTATTTCTTTTCCTGCAAAACTGGAGAGCCACACTTATACCTGTACTGGCCATTCCCGTATCACTGATAGGCACATTCATTCTCTTCAGTTCACTCGGATTTACCATCAATACCCTTACACTTTTTGCCTTTGTACTCGCCATTGGTATTGTGGTGGACGATGCCATTGTGGTGGTAGAAGCGGTACAGCATAATATTGACCACGAAAAAATGTCGCCGAGGGAGGCAACCCGTAAAGCCATGAAAGATATATCGGGGCCGGTAATTGCGATTGCCCTGATTCTGGCCGCGGTATTCGTACCGGTTGGATTTATTCCCGGCATTGTGGGACGCCTGTATCAGCAGTTTGCGATCACCATTGCGGTATCGGTCATCATCTCCGCTTTTGTGGCGCTATCGCTTACACCAGCCCTGTGTACGATTATGCTCAAGCCATCGAAGGAAGAAGGTGCCAAACTCAATCTGCTGGAGCGCTTCTTTGCCTGGTTTAACCGTGGCTTCAATCGCCTTACCAATGGTTATACCAAAGGCGTGGCGGGCTGGATCCGTCGTACACCGTATGTACTGGTGATGATGGTGGCACTGTTTGTAGGACTGACCTTTCTTTTCAAGAATAAACCCAGTGGCTTTATTCCTACAGAAGATGAAGGCCGTTTGTTTGTGACCTATGAAATGGCAGAAGCCAGCTCTACCAATCGCAGTATCGACATGTTGAAAACGATTATGGGCCGTGTACAGAAATTGCCCGAAGTAAATGTGGTAGGTGGTCTGGCCGGCTTAAATATCATCAGCTTCTCCAACAAATCAAACGTGGGTACCATGTTTGTGAATCTCAAACCATGGGATGACCGCAAAGGGAAGGAGCACCATGTACAGTCTGTAATTGCCAAAATCAGAGCTATTACAGCCGATATAAAGGAAGCCCGTGTAATGCCTATCGCACCACCTGCCATCCCCGGCCTGGGTGCCACCTCTGGTTTCACCTTCGAATTGCAGCAGACTGCCAGCACAGACAATATCCAGCAGTTTGAAGCAGTGGCGCGTGATTTCCTGATGAAACTCAACCAACGTCCGGAGATTGGCATGGCTTATAGCTTTTTCAATGCACGCACACCCGGCTACCAGGTAGACGTCAATAAAGAGCAGGCCAAAAAACTGGGTGTATCGGTTGCGGATGTATACAGTACGCTCAGCAATTTCCTCGGTAGCAGTTACGTCAACGACTTCAATCTCTATGGCCGCAACTTCCGCGTAATGACACAGGCAGACAGCAGCTTCCGCGGATCGCTGCAGGATATAGAAAAATTCTATGTGCGCAACAGCCAGGGCAATATGATTCCGCTGAGTGCACTCATCAATACCAAAGTGATCGAAACGCCTTCCGTAATCTCACACTATAACATCTATCGAACCATCGAAATCAATGGCTCACCCAAAGACGGATACAGCAGTGGTCAGGCTATTGAAGCCCTGAAAGAAGTGGCAAAAACACTTCCTGCAGGTTATGGATATGAATTTTCCGGTATGAGCCGTGAGGAAATAGCCGCCGGTAACCAGCAGACAACCATTTTCGCCATATCGCTGGTGTTTGTGTTCCTGTTTCTGGCAGCCCTGTATGAAAGCTGGTCGGTACCATTCTCTGTATTGTTTGCGGTACCAATCGGTGCATTTGGCTCAATCCTTACTCTTACATTCATTCCCAGCCTCAGCAATAATATTTACGCCCAGATTGGTCTTATCACCCTGATTGGTCTGGCGGCTAAAAATGCCATCCTGATCGTGGAATTTGCTAAAGAGCGGGTTGACCGTGGTATTGATATTGCCCATGCCACGCTGCAAGCCGTACGCCTGCGTTTGCGGCCGATTGTGATGACTTCACTGGCGTTTATACTGGGTGTGTTGCCCCTGGCCTTTGCCAGCGGGGCTGCTGCGGAAAGCCGCAAGACTATCGGATGGACTGTTTTTGGCGGTATGATCGCTGCTACCACACTGGCCATCTTTGTGGTACCGGTGTTATTTGTGCTCATCACACGCCTTTCCTATGGCAAGAAACTGAAACGCCTGCAGGAAGAACAACGTAAAGAAGCCGAAATAGATAAGGCCATCATTGACCAGCGCCTTGGTTAATAATCAAATGTTTTCTAAGTATAGCCCGCATGTATCAGCATGCGGGCTTTTTCTTTCACAGGTTGTCAACAGGTGTCAACAAGGTGTTTTGGCATTTTGGGCAAATAAACTTTCTTTTGCAGTTATTGTTTTATTAGGGAATAGTTAGAATATGTCAGTCGAAACAGTTGAAAAAGTATCCTTGTTAATCATAGGCAGTGGACCTGCCGGATATACAGCCGCCATCTATGCCTCCCGTGCCAACCTGAAACCTGTTTTATACCAGGGGATTCAGCCCGGCGGTCAGCTTACCATAACAACCGAAGTAGAAAACTATCCCGGTTATGCCGATGGTGTGCAGGGACCAGAGATGATGGTTGATTTTGAAAAACAGGCCAAACGTATGGGTGCCGATATCCGTTTTGGACTGGCTACCCAGGTAGATTTCAGCAAGCAGCCTTACCGGGTACAGATCGATGACGAAAAATGGATAGAAGCAAATGCCGTGATCATTGCTACCGGTGCTTCTGCCAAATGGCTGGGACTCGAAAGCGAACAACGACTCAATGGGTTTGGTGTAAGTGCCTGCGCAGTATGCGATGGTTTCTTCTTCCGTGGTAAAGAAGTGGCAATTGTGGGAGCAGGGGATACGGCGGCTGAAGAAGCGTTATACCTTTCTAAACTTTGCACTACCGTGCATATGCTGGTACGTAAAGGAGAAATGCGGGCGAGCAAAATTATGCAGGACCGCGTGCTGAACACACCCAATATTAAAGTCTACTGGAATACGGAAACAGAAGAGGTGATTGGTGACAAAAACGTAAGTGCTATCCGTATCCGCAATAATAAAACCAACGAGACACAGGAAATTCCTGTGAACGGTTTCTTTGTTGCCATTGGCCATGAACCCAATTCAGCGATTTTTAAAAACTACCTGGAAATGGATGAAGCCGGTTATATCATTACCGTACCCGGTTCCTCCCGTACCAATGTAGAAGGCGTGTTTGCCGCCGGCGATGTGCAGGATAAAATCTATCGCCAGGCCGTTACTGCTGCAGGCAGCGGTTGTATGGCTGCGCTGGATGCAGAACGTTACCTGAGCGCACAGGGATTACATTAATACCGTATTTTTTATTCATCAACCGGAGTAAATAAGACGTGGCGAGCCAGTTTACCATTTCGTTGCACAATGTACGTTTCCGGGCCTATCATGGGTTGTACCCCGAAGAAAGGCAAAAAGGGAATGACTTTGTAGTGAATATGGATGTGATATATATACCAACCAGCCGGTTGATCACAGATATCAGTGAAACCATTGACTACGCTCGGCTGTATTCAATTATGAATACAGTGATGGAAAGACCGGTTGACCTGCTCGAAACCGTGGCTCAGTCAATATGCCATGAAATAAAGCAGGCATACCCGCAGGTACAAAAAGTATCCGTGGAAGTACAGAAGCTGAATCCGCCTATTGATAACTTTACGGGCGTTTCGGCTGTACGGTATGACACTGACTTTGACATATGACCGGTCGCTTTATTCCCTTTTATTTATAGCTGGACAAATGATATTCCTGCCTTTTCCGGCAGGGTTTGGTGCCATATTTGCCATTCCACTACGGAATATCTTCATTACTTTGCAACAATTAAAGATTTTACGTGAAAGAGGTTTTTTCTATATACAGGGATAAGGCTGAATACAATGGTACCGAAACCCTTTCTGTATGCATTGGTAATCATCACCTGGGTTGGGCAGTGACCGGTCAGGATGGCCAAAGCCTGCAGCAGCTCAGCTGGTGGGGACAGGGAGATACCGAAGAAGCAGGACTGCAAAGTATCATACAGGCTTCGCCCGCATTGAACCGGCGCTATGCAGCTACCCGTCTTCGTTTCGATGCACCCTGGTGCACGCTTATTCCTGCAGCTCTCTACAGGGAAAGTGATGCGGTCACTTATCTGCATACACTGTATGGACATACCGGCTCCAGTCATATTGAAACCGAATACCTTGCCAACTGGCAATTGTATCTCGTTTATGCCGTACCACAGGCCGGTTGGGACTGGGCCAGGATTCATTATCCCGGTGCCACTATACGGCATAGTTACAGCCTGGCTCTGCAGAGCATTGAATCCACCGCATTTGAGGGTGCGCTGGCAGTAGATATCCGCAGCAACGAATTCTCGGTCATTGCTACAAGGGGTAATAAACTGTTGCTGGCTCAGACCTATCAATACGAGACGCCTGCAGATGTACTGTATTATCTGCTTAAGATCTGCCAGCAGTTTGGACTGACACAGGAGCAGGTAAGATTGTCGCTTACCGGCCTCGTAGATGCCGGATCTGCACTGTACCGTGAATTGTATCAGTACTTTCTCGAGCTGCGTTTCAGGGAAGCCAACTGGCGAATACCTGCCGCAGAGGAGCCCGTGCCTTCCCACTTTTTTACCACATTAAACGACCTGGCACAATGCGAATAGTTGGTGGCGATTTAGGTGGCAGAAAATTTAATCCACCTTCCAAAATGCCCTATACCCGGCCTACTACGGATATTGCCAAGGAAGGGCTGTTTAACGTAATACAGCATAAGCTGGATATTCCCTCGCTCAAAACACTCGATCTGTTTGGTGGCACAGGGAGTATCAGTTATGAACTGGCTTCGCGCGGCGCTACCGATCAGACTATTGTAGAGAAAGATAATGTGATGTATGCCTTTATTAAAAAAACTGCCGCAGAACTTGGCCTCGATCATCTGCAGGTCATAAAAATGGATGTATTCAAATACATTCAGCAATGCAGCAGCCGATACGATTTCATTTTTGCAGGGCCACCCTATGCGCTTACCAATATCGATGACCTGCCACGGCTGATTGCAGAAAAAAAACTGCTCAATCCCGGTGGCTGGTTTGTCCTGGAGCATACTCCCCGCAATGATTACAAGAGCTTTCCGCTGTACCGGATGGAAAAGAACTACGGCACCACCATCTTTTCCATATTCATACAGCCCGATGAAAGTTCCAGTTAAACCTATTTTCGTTATTGATCATGAATAAACAGGCAATCAGACAGGAGTACAGGGCCAAAAGACAGGCATTAACGGAATCTGATCTGCTGAAACTGGATGACTTGTTACTGATCAGTTTTCAACGGGTGGAGCTGCCTTTTATAAGTACCCTGCTGGCCTACTGGCCGATCGATGAAAATAAAGAACCCAACCTGCACCCGGTAGTGGATTACCTGCGTTTCCGCAATCCGGAATTGAAAGTCTGCTATCCCGTTACCGATTTTGAAAAAGGCAGCATGACCGCGATTGCCACAGATGGAGATACACCATTTACCAAAAAGAAATATAACCTTTACGAACCGGAGGCAGGTGAGCCATTACCAGCCGAAAGCCTCGATATGGTACTGGTGCCGCTGCTGGCAGTAGACGGGCAGGGATACAGGGTGGGGTACGGGAAAGGATTTTATGACCGCTACCTCCGCCATTGCCGGCCGGAATGCATTAAAGCCGGATTCAGTTATTTTGAACCCGTCAGCAAGATCAGCGACCGGCATGAATTTGATGTACCTTTAGATATCTGTATTACGCCGAATAACGTGTATGTTTTCTAACTTATTTCTCAAATCTTTCCGCATACTGCTGTTGCCATTTTCTATTCTTTACTGGATAGCTATTGCAATCAGAAATTTCCTTTACGACAAAAACGTTTTAAAAAGCTCGAGTTTTGGTCTGCCACTGATCTGTGTGGGCAACCTTTCTGTAGGAGGTACCGGCAAATCGCCGATGGTAGAATACCTGATCCGTTTATTGAAAGATGATTTTAAGATTGCTACTCTCAGCCGTGGTTATAAACGCAAAACAAAGGGATATGCCCTGGCCGATGCTACCAGTAATGCCCTGGAAATAGGCGATGAGCCCATGCAATTTCACCTCAAATTCGCCGACGTACCCGTAGCTGTGGGTGAAGAGCGCATTGTTGCTGTTCCCCAGTTGCTGCACGACCGGCCGGAAACCGAAGTCATTGTACTGGATGACGCCTTCCAGCATCGGGCCATACACGCCGGATTAAATATCCTGCTCACGGAACAGACCAATCTTTTTACCCGCGATTTCTATCTCCCTACAGGCGATCTGCGCGACCTGAAATCTTCTTACCGCCGGGCACAGATCATTGTAGTTACCAAGTGTAAACCAGATTTGAGTAGCGAAGAGAAGAAAAAAATAGAAACAGAAATAGCACCCCTGGCTGGACAGTCCGTTTTTTTTGCCAGCATGGAATACGGCCGTACCTATCATATCCTGGATAACCGCCATTATGAATTGACAGACCAGACAGAGGTACTCCTGGTAAGTGGTATTGCCAATCCCCGCCCGCTAAAACAAATGCTCGAAGCGCAGTGTAAGTCATACCAGATGATGGCTTATTCTGATCATCATATTTTCACCATTGATGACCTGAAGGATATCCGGAAAAAATTTGAATCGCTCACGGCCGAACATAAAATAATACTCACCACAGAGAAAGATGCCGTTCGATTGATTAAATTCAGGTCAGAAATGGCTGATCTGCCATTATATGTGATACCAGTCCGGCATCATTTTTTATTTGGTGAAGAAGACCAGTTTGCAAATAGAGTACGCCGGTTCATTACCGGATTCGAGCGTCCTCAGAAAAATTAACCTATGGGAAGAAAAAACAACTCAAGAAAAAAAAATAAACAAAGAGGAGCCGATGGAAAGCTCTATAAAGGAACCCTCGACATTACACGCTCAGGCATGGGATTCGTCATCGTTCCCAACCAGGAAACAGATATCCTGATCCGTCCGGCGGATTTTAATACAGCTATGCATGGCGATACCGTGCTGGTAAAAATTAAACCCGGCGGTGGCCGCCGGCTGCAGGGCGAGGTAACTGAAGTAATGGAACGAAAACGGGTAGAGTTTATCGGTCAGCTGCAGGTAAGTGAAAATTTCGCCTTTTTTGTGGCAGAGTCAGATAAACCGATGCCCGATCTTTTTATCCCGCTCAATCAGCTTAACAATGCCAAAAACGGCGACCGGGTAGTGGCACGACTGGTAAAATGGGATAATAAGGATAAACGTCCGGTTGGTGAAGTAATCAGTATACTGGATGCCGAAAACAGCAACGATGCTGCCATGAAGGAAATCCTGCTCGAAAACGGATTTCCACTCGATTTCCCAGACGATGCACTCGAAGTGGCAGCCCGCATTCCTGATCAGATAACCGAATCGGAAATAAAGAACCGGAAAGATGTCAGAGATATTCTCACGTTTACCATCGACCCCGTGGATGCCAAAGATTTTGATGATGCCCTTTCGTTTCGCGAGATAAAACAGGGACTGTATGAAATCGGCGTTCATATTGCCGACGTAAGTCACTATGTAGAACCCAATACCGCTTTGGACAAAGCTGCATACCAGAAAGCCACATCCGTATACCTGCCAGACAGGGTGAATCCCATGCTGCCGGAACATATCTCCAATGTACTCTGTTCACTCCGGCCCAACGAAGACAAACTGACCTTTTCTGCCATTTTCCAGATCAACAGCAAGGCTGAAGTAAAACAATACTGGCTGGGCAGAACGATCATGCATTCTGACCGCCGCTATACTTACGAAGAAGCACAGGAGATCATAGAAACCAAAGAAGGCGATCATGCCGCCACCATTCTTATCCTGAATGAACTGGCGCAGAAAATGCGCAAAAAGCGTTTCAATAAAGGAGCCATCAATTTCTCTTCGCAGGAAGTACGTTTTAAACTGGATGAAAAAGGCGACCCGATCGGCATCGTTATCAAGGAAAGCAAGGAAGCTCATCAGCTGATCGAAGAATTTATGCTCCTGGCCAACCGCTATGTGGCCGAACATGTATCCAAAATAAAAGTCAATAATAAACCACTGCCATTTCCCTATCGTATACACGATACTCCCGACGAAGAAAAACTGCTGCCGTTTATTGCCTTTGCCAATAAGTTTGGTCACAAGTTTGACTCCTCCTCGCCGGAAAAAATTGCCGAATCATTTAATCAGTTGCTAAAGGACGTAAATGGCCGCCCCGAGCAGCATGTGCTGGAGCAACTGGGCATACGTACAATGGCCAAGGCTAAATACACAACAGAAAACATCGGCCACTATGGTCTTGGATTTGAATTTTATTGTCATTTCACCTCACCTATACGCCGCTATCCCGATGTGATGGTACACCGGTTGCTGCAGGAGATTCTCGATGAGAAACTGGTGGCAGATAAAAAACTCGAAGAACGCTGCCAGCATTGCAGTGAACGGGAGCGTGCTGCAATGGAAGCAGAACGGGCCGCTAATAAATATAAGCAGGTCCAGTTTATGCAAAACCACGTGGGCGAGGAGTTTGACGGAGTCATCAGCGGTGTGGCCAGCTTCGGCTTCTGGGTAGAAACGGTAGAACATAAATGCGAAGGCCTGGTCAGTGTAAACAGCCTGCTGGAATACGACGAATTCCGCCATGCAGAATCAGACTACAGCCTGGTAGGTATGCGCAGCGGTAAAAAATTCAGGATGGGCGATAAAGTACGTATACAGGTTGCGGCTGCCAACCTGCTCAAACGCCAGCTCGATTATGAATGGGTAATGCAGGAGGAAGAAGAAAAGGAAATAGCCAACCGGAAAGCGAAGAAGAAGAAGAAATAATGTGCAAATATGCTAATGTGATAAATGTGCTGATGTGCTAATGATGCATATAACACCTTTAAACTTTTATACCTTTTTCCTTTAACCTTACTTAAAACTTATCACTTATTACTTCCATGTACTCTTTCGAACAGTTTTTACAGCAATTCAACCAGTATTTTGCAGATTATCGTTTCCCGGATCAGCCGGCAACTCTTTATGAGCCCAATGCATACTTTCTGAAACTGGGAGGCAAACGGGTACGCCCGGTTCTGTGTCTCATGGGAAATGAGCTTTTTGATGAAGTGCATCCCGATGCCTGGCGACTCGCTACGGCTATTGAACTTTTTCACAATTTCACCCTCATTCATGATGATATCATGGATAAGGCCCCGCTTAGGCGCGGACAGCCTACCGTTCCAAATAAATATGGTGATAATACAGCCATCCTCTCCGGCGATGTAATGCTGATAGCAGCTTACGAACTGCTGAGCCAGGTAGATATTGGTTTTATCAAACCCATCCAGGTTCTTTTCAACACAACAGCCCGGGAGGTATGTGAAGGACAGCAACTGGATATGGATTTTGAAAAAGCCGGTCAGGTATCACTCACCGAATACCTGCGAATGATAGAACTGAAGACCTCGGTACTGCTGGCTGCCAGCCTCAAAATGGGCGCTATCCTGGGTGGCGCGGGAGAGCGTAACCAGGGACTGCTGTATGAGTTTGGGCGTAAGCTGGGACTGGCCTTCCAGGTACAGGACGATTACCTCGATGCCTTTGGTGACCCTGCCCGTTTTGGTAAACAGGTAGGTGGCGACATCCTGGCCAATAAAAAGACTTTTTTACTGATCCATGCCCTCGAAACTGCCAATACAGGACAGGCTGATCACATCAATCAATTGCTGAATAGCAATCCGCCGGATAAGGTAGCGCAAATGCTGGCTATATTCCGGGACTGTGGGGTAGATGCCTGGGCTATGGAACTGAAGAATAAATACCTCGATGAGGCATTACGCCACCTGGATGATATTGCTGTACTCTCGGGCCGCAAAGCGCCATTGAGAGAACTGGCTCAGTTTCTGGTACAACGGGCATATTAAGCACCCTGTAGTACCGATTGTATCATTCGCTTGAAATTCTGAAGCGGCTTCACGATTTTTCGCTATTTTAAGGCCTTCAAAACTAATTGCTGATGGCAAATTCCCTGTTTCGCAAAAAATCTATTGAGACCATTCGTAAAGAATATGAAGCCGGACAGGCCGACCATGGCGCCGGACTTCGCAGAGTGCTGGGTGTACGTGACCTGACCTTTCTGGGAATTGCTGCAGTAATCGGAGCAGGTATTTTTTCTACCATTGGAGGAGCAGCCTATCACGGCGGACCGGGTGTATCACTTTTATTTGTCATTACAGCTATTACCTGCGGTTTTTCGGCGCTTTGCTATGCTGAGTTCGCCAGCCGCGTGCCGGTAGCAGGCAGCGCCTACACTTATTCATATGTCACTTTCGGAGAGCTTATTGCCTGGATCATTGGCTGGGCGCTGATCCTGGAATATGCGATCGGCAACATCGTAGTAGCCATTTCCTGGAGCAGCTATTTCAATAACCTGCTCGAGCATGTGTTCAATATTCATCTGCCCGACTGGATGCTGGTAGATCCGCAGACGGCCAGCAACGCCTACCAGGAAGCAACCAAAGCCCTGGCATCTGGCCAGGCCCTGAGTCCGGAATCACTTAAAAGTTACCAGTTTGCTGTAGATGCCTATAATAGTGCGCCTACTATCGGTGGCACACATATCTTTTTCAACCTGCCTGCTTTTCTCGTGGTATGCCTTATTACCTGGATCGCTTTCATTGGTATAAAAGAGAGCAAGCAATCTGCCAATTACATGGTGATCTTTAAAGTGGCGGTTATCATTTTTGTGATCATAGCAGGTGCATTCTTTGTAGATACCAATAACTGGAAACCTTTTATGCCCAATCAGTTCGAAGGAGTGCTGAAAGGTGTATCGGCCGTATTCTATGCCTATATCGGTTTTGATGCGATCTCCACCACAGCAGAGGAGTGTCGGAATCCGCAAAGAGATATGCCCAAGGGCATGATCTATTCACTCGTTATTTGTACCGTCCTGTATATATTAATTGCCCTGGTGCTGACGGGTATTGAAAACTATTCCAACTTCAAGGATGTAAATGATCCGCTCGCTTTTGTATTTGAGAAAAGAGCGCCCTGGATCGAAACCATTGTTTCTATCAGCGCAGTAGTAGCCACTACTTCGGTCTTGCTGGTGTTTCAGTTGGGCCAGCCACGTATCTGGATGAGCATGAGCCGCGATGGTTTGCTTCCCAAAAAGTTTCAGACTATTCACCCCAAATACCAGACACCTTCGTTTGCCACCATCGTAACGGGTATTATCGTAGGTATCGGCGCCCTGGTATTGCGCAGCGGTCTCATGACCGACCTCACCAGCATCGGCACCCTGTTTGCCTTTGTACTGGTATCCGGCGGCGTATTGCTGCTGCCACCTGCGCCAAAAGAACCAGGACGTTTCCGCATCCCCTATATCAACGGCCGTTATATTGTGCCGGCTTTACTTGCTTTCTTTATTTATGGCTTCCGTACGCGTATAGGAGATGCATTCAGCAATCTGGGGCATGAGGGCTACCAGGAAGTTCTTTTCCTCGTATTCCTCGTCATTGCAACGATCCTGACCATCCTGACTATCGTACGCAATTATTCACTTATACCTATTATGGGCGTACTGTCATGCCTTTACCTGCTGATAGAAATACCTGCCGTAAGCTGGCTTTGGTTTTTTGTCTGGATGGTAATTGGTCTGGCTATTTATTTCCTCTATGGCCAGCGTCATAGCCGCCTGGCGCAAACACAATCATAGTACTGTTAAGTGCATGCTGCCTATTTCGTAATTTTGCAGCATGAAATATCAGATTGGCGATACAGTACTGATTCTTCACTCGGAAGAGGAAGGGCAGATTGTGGATATTATTAATGACAAGATGGCCATGGTGGAGGTGAGGGGAGTTCGTTTTCCTGTTTATTTCGACCAGATGGACTTTCCTTACTTCAAACGTTTTTCGCAGAAAAAACAACAGCCTGCACGTAAAGAAAAGAAATATATAGATGATCTGCGTCCCGAAAAAACTTCACCGGTACCCCGCAAGGTTGATGGCGTATGGCTCAGTTTTTTGCCCGTGATGGATACCGACGAATTTGGTGATGAAGTGGTCATCACGCTCAAACTCCATTTAATCAATCATACCGAAGAAGCTTACCAGTTTGACTATCAGTTGCACTTTTTCGGACAAAAAGATTTTGAACTGCGCAATAGCATTCAGCCTTTTCATGATTTTTACCTGCATGATATTCCTTTCTCCGATCTGAACGACAGTCCCAGTTATCATATCGACTTCAGCCTGGTAAAGCCGGATAAAAAGAAGGCCTCCCATTATGAGACTTCGCTGAAAATAAAACCCAAACAGTTTTTTGCACGTATAGAAGAGATCAGGAAACAAAACCTTGCTACATTTTCGTACAAACTGTTTGACACCTATCCCAACAGAGCAGAGGAAGACACTCTTGAACTGGGCAGCCTTGCTGCGAAAGGTTTTAAAGTGTATGATGCCCGCGAGGCACGTCGCCATCTTGAGCCCGCCCGAAGTGTGGTAGACCTGCACATCGAAAAACTTAGCGACAACTGGGAGCATATGAGCAATCTCGAGATCCTGGGTATACAACTCAGCACCTTCGAAAAATTTTATGAACTGGCGGTTGCTCATCATTTACCCAAACTTACCATCATTCATGGAGTGGGCGAGGGACGCCTGCGCGACGAAATTCATGAACTGCTGCGAATGAAAAAAGAAGTAAAAACCTACATCAACCAGTATGACCCGCGATATGGGTATGGAGCAACGGAGATATGGCTGAAGGGATAATGTGCTGATGTGCTGATGTGCTAATGTGCTGATGAGTCTTACAAGCACAATCTTTTATTACTTATACAGTCAGTTTTCCAAAATGTTAAGAGGAACTGTAGGTGTAACCGGCAGTTCTCATTTCATTAATTTATTTCATAGTCCTTTTACAGGTTTCTCTCTGCATTAGCACATTAGCACATTAGCACATCAGCATATTAGCACATCTTCAAATCTAATTTTCCTACCTTTGCTTCGCTGCAGACCGGGTTATCGCGTCCCGATTTTTTCGGGAGGAGGAAAGTCCGGACAGCACAGAGCATTGTACCGGTGAAGAGCCGGGTGGCGGTTTTCGCCAACAGAAAGTGCCACAGAAAATAACCGTCTCCTGTAGCAATACAGGCGATAAGGGTGAAAACGTGAGGTAAGAGCTCACGGCAGTAGCTGGTAACAGCTATTGCGGGTAAACCTTACATGCTGAAATGCCACGTATATCCCCGTTCGGCTCCGGTTGCAAAACCGGCCCGGGGTGAGTGACTCGCTCACTATTCTACGGAATGCAGGGAAGGGTAGGCAGATTGATCCTGCAGGGTAACCTGCAGGACAGATAAATGATAGCCGCCCGGTGAAAACCGGGAACAGAATCCGGCTTACAGGTCTGCAGCCACTGATTTCATGATGCCGGTTGGTCAATTACTGACCACCGGCATCACCATTTATAGAGATGGGCCAGGTAACCACACAACTCCATCAGCCAGGCAATACCCAGGTGCACCATCAGTCCACCATAAATAGAACGGGTATGATAGGAAACCACACCGAGAATTAATCCACCAAAAAAAGAACTGATACATTCGCCCAGTGGTTTGCCGAAATGAATAGAACAATAAAAACAGGCCATGGGCAAAATAGCATCACGTCCCAGCCAGCGGGCCATACCTATTACCAGGAAACCACGGAAGAAAAGCTCGATGGAAATAAAATCTGTTCCATATGAAAGTTCGAAAAGTAATTTATACAACCATTGCGGTGATGCGCCTTCGGGCAGCGGCAGCACTTGTTTTAATTTGGGATAGGTAGCCTGAAAATCGGGCTGGGTTGATGCCAGTAACAGTAAAGGCACCATAATAAGCAGCATGATGGCATAGGGTCTCACCTTAAACCCTTCCGTATGTAAACCCCATCTGTCTGCGGAACGTCCTATAGCAATCCAGATCAGTAAGAGTATTCCAAAAAGAGTGATCAGCCGAAGTGGCCAGTAAAGAATGCGATTCCAGTAACTCCACCAGGCTGCATCCATAGAAAAAGAAACAGTCGTGTCCATTCCCACCTTTACCGCAAAAAGCAGCGGTGCTGCCAGGATACACAACCAGGCTTTCAGGGAGATAGCCTGCTGATCACGTACAATCAACCGGTACAATAAAAAAGACGGCAGCCAGGCCAGTGCATAAAGGCTGGCATAGCCCACTACAGCCGATTGCGGAAAAGCAGCTATTAGCCTGTCTTCGAGACCAAATGCATAATTGGCGGTCACCAGCAGGATCATCAGTAATACACAACAGATCAGCCAGACCTTGTTTATTTCCTTGAAAAATAGCCGGATATAATTGACGATCTTTTTCATGAATACATGGCAAAATAATTTTTTTTAACGTGCCTTTAAACTTTCGTTTTAATGACGGTTCCAAGATAACGTTATTAACTCCCTTAACCCTAAAAGTATAGCCATGAAACTTTTTTCAATGCAAACATCCATTCGCCTCATAGCAATCGGTATGTTAAGTACAGCAGTTCTTTTTTCCTGTAAAAAAGAAAACAAACAGGACACTGCTGCTATTACTGAAAACGATGCCACCATGTACTCCGCAGATGCCATGGAAACAGATGCGAGTTATGATGATATCCAGGATCTTTCCATGACAGCAGCCGAAGAAGAAGGTGCGGAGAGTGCAAGATCTGGTGATGCCGGCCGCGATCCGATCAGGGTATATGTATTTGCACAATTACGCCTGCGCATCGGCAATAATGCCACCGTTACGGTAGCCCCGCTCGATGGTAGCTTCCCTAAAACAGTAACCATCGATTTTGGTGCCAGTGGCAGCGTGGGACTGGATGGAAAATTCCGTAAAGGAAAAATTGTGCTGCACTATACTGCTCCGATTCGCGAATCAGGCGCTGTGCTCACCGTTACCCTGGTTGATTATAAAGTAGGACGCCTCAGCATCGAAGGCACAAAAGTAATCACCAATCTGAGCACAGGCGGTAATATCAAATACTCCGTACAGGTAACGGATGGCAGGGTAACCTTCCCCAGCGGACGTGGTTATGCCTATCAGAAAATGAAATATGTGACACAAACTGCAGGTAGCACTACCACTCAGTTATCTGACGATGTATTTGAAATCGAAGGCAGCTCACAAACCAACTTCAATAATGGTGTAGTGGTAAAACTCAACACGCAAACTGCGCTTGTAAAAAAACTGGCCTGTCCCTGGATCAGTGCCGGTACACTCAACATCAACGTAAATAATTTTTCACTGGCACTTGATTATGCTTATCCCTCCAACGGAGATTGTGACAATAAAGCATTGCTGAGCTGGAATGCCGGCGCCAGTACCCGTATTATTGTTTTACCTTAACCCTTCGTTAGCTCAACAGCAAACCCTTCCGGTATGGAGGGGTTTTGCTTTTATAATTTATTTCTTCTTCGACAGATTGCGTTTGATCCAGCTTATCGCTTTTTGTACGTAATATGCCTCATCATTTTCGAGAACGGTTACCAATGCTTCGATCTCCGGTACCAGGTGTGTATGCCGGGTATACCACTGCACCAGTACCAGCGCGAGCCGGCGTTGCCAGATACTTTCAGCCATTGCCAGCCTGTGTGCAAGGGCAAATAGTTCGACCTGGTATTTTTCGCGAATACCGTGTATAGCCTGCATACCCAGCGCATCGCACACGGCCCAGTTATTAATACCGGCCGAATAGCGTTCGATACGTTCCAGTACAGCCTCCGGATCTTTTCGCCCCAGTTTGCCAATGATGCGGGCGGCCAGTAACTGTTCTTCGTGTGACCCTTCTATCCATAAAGCATCTGCCAGAGGCAAACCCCCGCTTTTAAAGAGATTGGCTATTTCGTTCAGTACAGGCATACGAACTCCGTATTGCTTTTGTATACCAGGAATAAAATAGGCAGCCGATTTACCGGCTTCCGGGCTGGCTTCTGCCTGTAAGCGGGCTTTGATCGCCTGTAGCTGCGCATGTATGGAGAGATCAGTACTCATTTTTTACAAAATGGTCTCCCGTAAATTTAAAATTATTGGTCCAGGATAGTGACTCCGTTGGAAAGGTCTGGAAGAATTTATCTGCGTAAATCTGCGCCGTCTGCGGGAAATTTTGCGTGCCAAAAACGCAGAATATCGAAGATAAAGGATTTCAGCAGGAGGCAAAATAATGATGAAACCCGAATTAATCACTACACAGACTCAAATCAAGTAGTTTTGCTGAAAGCGATAACACAATGCGCATAACCCGATCCCTGCTACTGGTTGTTTTGCTGGCTACTACCGTTACCGGTTGTATTGTTTTGCGCAAAGCGCGGCCAACACGCGTACCCAGTGCAGAAAGCCTGTATTTACTGGGAGTATGGGAAAAAGAGACAGGTACGATGTTTAAGGGCACTTATGTAGGTGGCCTGTCAGGCATCGATTACGACTCGGCCCGCAATTGTTATTACCTGATCTGCGATGACCGGTCGGAGCGAAATCCTGCCCGTTATTATACAGCTGCCATTCATTTTTCCATGGCAGGTATCGACAGTGTGCAATGGTTGCGCGTAGATTCGTTGCGGCAGCCGGATGGATCTTTATTTCCCTACAAACATACTGACCCCGAAGCGATCCGTTATAACCCGCTGACTGATGAACTGGTTTGGACCAGCGAAGGCGAACGTACGCTTGGCGACAAAAGAACGGCATTGCAGGATCCCACAATACGTATTATGAACAGGGATGGTCAGTACATAGACAGTTTTCCCATACCAGCCAATGTACGCGTACACAGTACAGAAAACGGTATTCGCGATAACGGTGTGTTTGAAGGATTGAGCTTTACGCCTGACTATAAGGAAATGTTTGTGAGCATCGAAGAGCCATTGTACGAAGATGGTCCGCGCGCCGGCGGAGGCGACTCCACTGGCTGGATACGTATACTCCGGTATAATGTAGCCGACCGTAAGCTGCTCGCGCAATATGCCTACCAGATTGATCCCGTTGCACATCCCGCCAATCCGCCGGGCGCATTCAAAGTAAATGGTATTCCCGATATTCTTCATCTCGGAAATAATGTTATACTGGTAATGGAGCGTTCCTTTTCTACAGGAAAACCAGCCTGTACCATTCGTATTTACCTGGCCGATTTATCGCGTGCCACTGATGTATCTTCTGTTCAATCGCTGAGTAATAAGAAAAGCATTTTCCGACCTGTTCAGAAAAAGCTGTTGCTGAATATGGATTCGCTCAACCGGTATATCGACAACGTAGAAGGAATGACCATTGGCCCTAAACTGCCTAATGGCAACCCCAGCCTCATCATGGTTGCGGACGAAAACTTTTCGAAGCAGGAGAAGATGCAGTTTTTTCTGTTTGAAGTGAAGTAGAAGGAAAGAAGAGTTTAAAGTGTATAAAGGGTATAATGGGTTTAACGGGTATCTCACTTTAAACTCTTTATACTCTTTATACTATTTAAACCGCTCTCCATACCGACTCTTTTCTAAAAACGCTTTCGGATCCTGCAACTCCAGCATTTCTTTAATCGCTGCTTTTTTGTCGGTAGCCTTTTCGTAATAGGCTTTGCATATTTCGTAACCCATATAATACCCAAGGTCGGCAGGTTTATCGGCAGTTTCCTGGTTGCCATTGGCAATCCAGTTGCTGTAACGCTGCAGATACATTTCTTTTTGAAAATCCTCCCACACCTGCCGGCGGCGGGTTTGTGCCCAGTCCTGCTGACGCTGACTGGGATTGGAGCCAGTCACCAGTTCGCAGATGAAATCGGCCATGCCTTCCACCATCGCATAAAAAAGGAGCGTAGTGTCTTCTTTCATTTTGCTTTGCTGAAAATGCACCAGTTCATGAATAACGATGACCGGTATTTTCTTTACAGGCGTAAAGTTGTTTCGCTCCCAGATATTCAGTTCGTCCTCCGGTATGCCAGGCGATTTCGCAATCTGATCCACTCCCAGCAGAAGTCCATTGTCAGACACCGTGCCGGCAGAGTTCCAGCGACCGATCAGGAAGTAGATGTCCGGAAAAGTAGCCTCATCATACAGCGATTTGAGCTTATCGAAATAGCCATATATCTCTTCCTTCATTGTATCGATTGCCAGTGTATTTTGCCGGATCGCCGCATAAAAGCGTGGCTTACGGGCCTGATTACGCACAAACTGGTCGATCGTACCAATTTTTGTGGCAAAATAATCCTGCAGACCGGGAGATGCCTGGTTAAAATAATCACGTACAAAAATCTCCTTGCGGCGGGCTGTATCGGTAAGTACACGATCGTAGGCTTTCCAGAAATGATGAATATCGTCGGTAACCAGGCGTGAACGGCGCGGATCATGCAAAGCGATGCGTTTCTGTTGTATTTCTTTGATCAGCTTATCCCATACCGGATCAGTGTGAAGTGATACCAGATCGCCGTCTTTCTGCATATTATCAAGATTACTGTAGCCGTACTTTTCTACTGCCAGCTTCAGGTATTTCTTTGCCAGCTTTTTGTTTCCTGAAAGCGCATAACAACAGGCTGCATTATAATAATGCCCTTTAGGTGTTTCATAACGTGCCGTGTTTTTAGCAGCCTTAATATAGAGTGGGGCCGCAGCACTAAAGTTCTTTGCCAGGTAGAGACTATCGGCTTTTTTTGAAAAAACAGCAGACTGGGCGCAGGCACATGCTGCGCTGAGTAGTAAAATAAAAAACAGGAAAACTGGTTTCATACCGGATTATTTGCCGGCAATTTCGTTCAAAAAACAGAGAACAGTCAGGGTAACCCGGGAGATTGTCGTTTTTGTTAAATAAAATGTCTGTTTCACCGGTTTAAGTGTCAACCATTAGTTGATAAACGGAATAAAAAAGCTCAGCCGGATTCAAAACTGTTTTCTATTTTCACATTCACACAATCTGTCTATGCGAATAATTCCATTTTTGCTATCTGCAGTCATAACCGTTGCATTGGTATGGGCCCTGAATAAAAGCTGGGGCACCGTACCTCCGATGGGCCGATTTTTAAGTCCGCAACATGGTTTCTGGCAAAATGCCGAACCGGTAAATTATGATTTTACGGAAGAGCTGCACCTGGCAGGGCTAAAGGGAAAGGCAGAGGTTTACCTCGATGAGCGGCTCGTACCACATGTATTTGCAGAAAACGATGAAGACCTTTATTTCATACAGGGCTACCTGCATGCCCGATTCCGTTTGTTTCAAATGGATCTGCAGACACGTGCTGCCGAAGGTCGTGCCAGTGAGATTGCCGGCGCACGCGCCATTAATTATGACCGGGAGCAACGCCGTCTCGGAATGCGCTTTGCGGCCGAAAAAGCTGTTACGGAAATGGAAAAAGACCCCGTTTCGAAAGCCGTGTACAGCGCCTATACCAGCGGTGTCAATGCCTATATACACAGTCTGAAAGAAAGCGAACTACCTATTGAATATAAATTACTCGATTTTAAACCACAGGAGTGGAGCAACCTGCGCACAGCCCTGCTGCTGAAAATGATGGCCAAGATGCTTTCGTCAGGAACAGAAAGCGACCTCGGATACACACATGCCCGCTCGCTTTTCTCCGACCGGCAATTGCAATTGCTGTATCCCGAAGTGGCCGACTCACTGGTACCCATCATTCCAAGAGGCACAGCCTTTGACGCACCTGGCATCAAACCCGTGGCACCTGTTACGGCCGATTCGCTTTATTTCAACGATAAGACGGCCATAACCCAGCGGGAAGCTTACAAACCGGATGCTAACAATGGAAGTAATAACTGGGTTGTTGCCGGTAGCAAAACACAGTCAGGAGCACCCATATTGGCCAATGACCCGCACCTTGAGTTATCGCTTCCTTCCATCTGGTTTGAAATGCAGCTCAACAATGGCAGCTCCAATGCCTACGGTGTTTCGCTGCCCGGCAGTCCGTTTATTATTATCGGATTAAATGACAGCATTGCCTGGGGTGTGACCAATGCAGGGCGTGATGTAAAAGATTACTATTCCATCAAATTCAAAGACAAATCGAAAAAGGAATACTGGTTTAACGGGCAATGGACACCCACACAATTGCGTATCGAAGAGATAAAAGTAAAAAATGCTCCTACTGTCTACGATACAGTTGCCTATACCTTTTTTGGCCCTGTTATTTTTGATGAAAGCTTTGATGGCGGGGGCGTGGGGCCTTCACATAACCTGGCCGTACGCTGGACAGCACATGACAGCAGTAATGAAGGCTGGACCTTTTATAAACTTAACCGGGCTAATAATTACACTGATTATGTAGCAGCTATCAGCACATTCGAATGTCCGGGTCAAAACTTTGTATTTGCAGCCAAGACCGGTGATATAGCCATCTGGCAGCAGGGTAAATTCCCTGCACGATGGAACCGGCAGGGGCTCTATGTAATGCCCGGCGAAGACAGCAGTTATGCCTGGCAGGGCTTTATTCCGCAGGCAGAAAATCCGCATGCATTGAATCCCCAACGCGGGTTCCTGGAAAGCGCCAATCAGCGGGCTGTTGATTCAACCTATCCCTACTTTATACCCGGAGGTTATATTACGCCCAGAGGTATTGCGATTGAACATTTTCTGGGCCCTATGCAACAGATCACTGTACAGGATTTCATGAAGCTGCAAAACAATTATTACAATGTGACGGCAGAAGATATACGCCCCCTGCTGCTTAAATATGTAAACAGTGCAGAACTGAATGGCGATGCAGCCAAGTACCTCGAAATATTCCGCAACTGGAATCTCGAAGCCGGGCCTCTATCGGTAGGACAAACAATCTACCAGGTATGGTGGGATAGCCTGGAAGCCGAGATATGGGCCGATGACCTCAGCAGTGTGGCTCCCGCCGTACCCTGGCCTACAGAACAAACTACTTTTGAATGGCTGAAGCGTGACAGCACGGCCATGCCTTACATCGATGATAAGACAACTACTGAAATAGAAACCCTGCCTCAAATCGTAACCCGTGCATTGACAAAAGCCTCGCGTGTATTACTCGAAAAAGAAAGAGAAGGCAAACTGGAATGGGCAGCGTTTAAAAATCCTACCATCTATCACCTGCTGAAAGAAGGGCTAATGCCTTTTGCACATACGGGATTGCCTGTTGGCGGCTACGGCAACATCATCAATGCTGTTACACACAGCCATGGCCCCAGCTGGCGTATGATCGCACAGATGGGTACACTCACCGATGCCTATGGCGTATACCCGGGTGGACAAAGCGGAAATCCCGGCAGCCGTTTTTATGACAACTTCATTGACACCTGGGCAAAGGGGGAGTACTATAATTTATGGGTCATGAAAAAATCAGATGGCATTGACCGAAAAGTAAAATGGACACTAAAATTCTCGAAGTAATATAGCATACCGAATTTGTTTTTTTTAACGACCGAACTGAACCATACATGAAATTTATTATATCTCTTTTACTGACCATATTACTGGCATTTGTAGCAGGACTCTACATGCCCTGGTGGGGTATTGCCCTGGCCGCATTTGTAGCCTCGCTGCTGATACATCAGTCTGCGGGGAAATCGTTTTTAACCGGATTTACCGGGCTCTTGCTGCTCTGGAGCGGCCTGGCCTGGTGGATGGATACGGCCAATGAGAGTATCCTTTCCTCCCGTGTAGTTAAACTGCTGCCGCTGCCAGATGGCTCATTATGGCTCATTCTGTTTACCGGATTCGTGGCAGGCCTGGTGGGTGGAATGGCCGCGCTAACCGCTCATTTTCTACGCGCCCGTAAAACTTCTGCATAAGATAAAGGGCACTTTGGGTTTTTTGTAACAGTCAGGCCAGTATTTTCGTTTCACCAACCATGAACCGAATTTTACTTCTGCCCGTTCTGCTTCTTATTGCAGCAACCGCTAAGGCTGGCAAAATAACCGGCCGCATTACAGACAATACCGGCAAGGCACTTGCTTTTGCCAGCATCAGCATCAAAGGAACAACAAAAGGTACTACTGCCAACGGATCGGGAGTATACTCTATCACCGTATCACCCGGCGCCTATACACTGGTTTGTCAGCATGTGGGTTATGCTCGTGTGGAAAAACCGATACAGGTGTCCGCAACCGATCAGACTGTTGATTTTATATTAAACGTTCAGGAGCTCACGTTGCAGGAAGTTGTAGTGAAACAGGGAGGAGAGGATCCTGCTTACGAAATCATCCGCCAGGCCATTCGCAAAAGGGATTACTATAACGATCAGGTAGACTCTTTTTCGGTCAATGTATACATCAAAGGCCTGATGCGCTCCGGCGGCATGCCACAACGCATATTTGGTAAAAAAGTAGAACGCGATGCCAGCGATGGGCTGGATTCGGCCGGTAAGGGCATCCTGTTTCTGTCTGAGTCAATGACCAAAGTAGATTATGTAAAGCCCAACAAGATCCGTTACCAGGTGCTGTCTTCACGCGAAAGCGGTGGTGGTTACGGATTCAGTTTTCCCTTCTTTATTAATTTTTATCAGAACAATGTGTCCGTTTTTGACAATAACCTGAATCCCCGGGGTTTTATTTCACCCGTAGCTGACGGCGCATTGAATTACTATAAATATAAGTATGAGGGCAGCTTTGTGGATGAAGGAAAAATGGTGAACACGATCAAAGTCATACCCCGCAGGAAAAACGAACCGCTGTTTTCGGGTACCATTCAGATCACAGAGGATGACTGGCGCATCTACAGCATAGACCTCGTAACAAGCCGCGATTATCAGCTGGAGTTGCTCGACAGTTTACGTATTACACAATTGCATCAGCCTGTTACCGGCGATGTGTGGCGTACCCAAAACCAGGTGCTGTCGCTTGTATTTCGTCAGTTTGGCTTTCATGTAAGCGGCAACTTTGTGAATGTATATACCGACTACGATATTAATCCCGGATTTGCCAAAAAGCATTTTGGACGCACTATCATGAAATATGATACGGCATTTAATAAAAAAGATTCGGTCTACTGGAGCCAGGTACGTCCTGTAGCACTGGAAGATGATGAAAAAAGGGATTTTGTATTTAAAGACAGTTTGCACAACGCCTTGCGCGATACTAACCGCACACGCCTGCAACTCGATTCGCTCCGCAGAATAAAACGGCCGATAACTGTGAAAGGAATATTCTGGTCAGGACAGGGACGCAGTTTCTATGGTAAGAAATCGACTGTGGGCTGGCGTATGAAACCCTTGCTGCCTCAACTGGAGTATAATACGGTAGAAGGGGTTTCTGTAAACCTGGAACAAACATTTACCCTGTATAAAAAAGGCCGGTATTCCTACAGTCTCGACTGGAATACCCGGTATGGCTTTTCCAACAGCCATCTTAACTCCTGGGCCAGCCTCATGATCCGTCCAAGAAAATCAGGTTACCGCGACCGGTACCTCCAGTTGTCTGGCGGTAAACGGATAAGTCAGTTCAATCACGATGATCCTATTAATCCGCTTACCAATGCTGCCTACACGCTGCTGGCAAAGAAGAATTATATGAAGCTGTATGAAAACTGGTTTGGGTCTGTTACCTATAACAACAAACTGGAAAACGGATTACAACTGCATGCAAATGTTACATACGAAGACCGGCTGCCGCTTAGCAATACAACAGATTTTTCTTTCTTTAATAAAGACAGGGAATTATTACCCAATCACCCTTATGAACTGGCAGCGCTGCCCTTTACCCGGTCACAGGCTGTGGTAGCAGGAGTAAGCGTATCGTGGCAGCCCGGCATACGTTATATCGAGTTCCCCTATAGCAAAATGCCTATTCCCAGCAAGGCCCCCGTGTTTACCGCATCATACAGCAAAGGATTCCGCAATATACTGGGCAGTGATGTTGATTTTGACAAATGGCAATTCAGCATGGCCGATGGCATGAACTTTAAAATCGGCGGTGAGTTTAAATACAAAATAGGAGTGGGCGGATTCATCAACAGTAAAAAAGTAGGACTTCCCGACCTCCAGCATTTTAATGGCAACCAGACGTTTTATAATATCAAATACCTGAATAGTTTTCAGCTGGCACCTTATTACCGTTACAGCAATGCCGAGCCATTCTATGCATTCGGCCATGCCGAGCATCATTTCAATGGATTGCTGACCAATAAGATTCCGCTGCTGAATAAACTGAAGTGGCACCTGGTTGCCGGTGCCAATACCTTCCTGGTAGACAAGAATAACTATTACCTCGAGCTGTTTGCCGGTTTAGAAAACATCCTGAAACTGTTCAGAGTAGATGTGGTCAATGCGTTTCAACCCGGCATTGGCAATTCGTGGGGCGTACGTGTGGGATTTGGTGGGTTGATTGGCGGAAAGGTGAGTTTTGGGCAATAAAAGTTTAAAGGTTTAAAAGTATAAAGGGTTTAAGGACTTCCACATCCTTAAACCCTTTACCTTTCACCTTATACCTTATACCTTTTGCCTTATCTTTGTGCCGAAATTTGGTTCAGCCTGCAACTGACCAATTATTAATAATTTCCCGCCTCTGGCGGGATCAAATTTCAACTCAGATGGCTTTACACAACCGGGTCTCCCGCAGGGAGCTCAAAGAGCGTATATTAAAGGACCCGACTCCCCGCACGACTATTTCCTTTTATTGTTATTTCCGGATCGAAGACCCGGCACTCTTTCGGGATGAACTGTACCGCGATTTTGCTGCGTTGGGTGTAATGGGCCGGATCTATGTAGCACATGAAGGCATAAATGCCCAGATCAGCGTTCCAACCAGTCAGTTTGAAGCATTTCGTCAGCGATTATACGCGATAGAACCACTCAATCATCTCCGGCTTAATATTGCCGTTGATGATGATGGCAAATCGTTTTATGTTCTGGATATTAAAGTACGCCCCAAGATCGTGGCCGATGGTATTGATGATCCTGCATTTGACATGGAAAGAAAAGGACGTTATGTAAATGCGGCTGATTTCAATAAGCTCACAAATGATCCGGATACCGTAGTCATCGATATGCGTAACCATTATGAATACGAGGTAGGACATTTTGAAAACGCGATCGAAATACCCAGTGATACTTTCCGCGATCAGCTGCCCATGGCAGTAGAGATGATGCAGGAAAATAAAGACCGGAATATTATCATGTACTGCACCGGCGGCATCCGTTGTGAAAAAGCATCTGCCTATATGCTGCATAAAGGATTTAAAAATGTATTTCACCTCGAAGGTGGCATTATCCATTATGCCAATCAGGTAAAGGAACAGGGGCTTAACAATAAATTTCACGGAAAAAATTTTGTATTCGACCAGCGTCTGGGAGAGCGTATCACACCGGAGATCATTGCACAATGCCATCAGTGCGGCAAGCCGGCCGATACCCATGTTAACTGTGTCAATGATGCCTGCCACCTGCTGTTTATTCAGTGTGAGGAATGTCAGCAAAAGATGGAAGGTTGCTGCAGCGCAGAATGCCGGGAGTTCATTCATTTGCCCGAAGAAGAACAGAAAATTCGCCGCTCGGGTATCGACAAAGGACGAAATGTATTCAATAAGTCCCGCCGCCGCAGGCAGGATAAAACATCCGGATGAGTTGAATAATCACCTTACACAACAAAGTCCCCTGGAGGCAGGGGACTTTGTTGTGTAAGTAAGAAAAATTATTCTGCAATGATCCATTTCAGACAAACCGGCTTACCTACTGCAATGCGTTTACCACTGTCATCGATCAATCCTGTTTTTTCATTGCGGCTGAATACGACTATTTCATCGCTATTCTGGTTGGCCATAAGCAGCCATTTACCGGATGGTGAAAAATTGAAATTACGGGGGCCTTCGCCCAGTGTGGAATGAAAGCCAATGGTGCTGAGCTTTCCGGTGGCTGTATTGATCTGGTAGATGGCAATATTGTTGAAATCGCCCCGGTTGGTAGCATACAGAAAACGTCCATCGGCTGATACATGTATATCGGCACTTCCGGCAAATCCTTTTTGCGTGCGTGGCAGCGTACTGACGCGTTGAATACGTTTTAGTTTTCCGTTTTTAACCGAAAATGTCACTACATGTCCTGTTAGCTCCTCGATGAGATAGGCAAAGCGGCCATTGGGGTGAAAAGTGATATGACGGGGACCGGCACCCGCGTCTGTCGCTGCATAGGCGGGACTGGCGGCACTGATCTGGCCGGTTGTTGCATCAAATGAATAGATCATCACTTTATCAATACCCAGATCGGATACATAGAGCCATTTATTATCGGGCGAAAAAATCGTGCAGTGCACATGCGGTTTTTCCTGGCGCTCCTTATCGGGGCCACTGCCCTGATGGGCTTGTTTGGTGACGGCTGCGCCCAGGCTGCCATCGGCCGCAACGGGAAAAATAGAGAAATTGCCGCTGCTGTAATTGCCGGCAACCACCCAACGACCGGTTTTATCTACCTCTACATAACAGGGGTGGTCGCCACCTGTAAGCTGCCTGTTGAGAAAACGGAGTTGTCCGTTGCTTTTATCAAATGCATAGGCAGATACTTCACCGCCATTGTTGTCTTTTCCGTTTTCATGCACGGCATATATAAAACGCTGATCGGGCGATACGACTAAATAGGAGGGGTTCGATGCTTCTGTTTCGCTGGCCAGGGAGGAAGTGCCGGTAGCTTCATCAAATCTGTATACATATATCCCCTTGCTTTTACCGCCGGTATAGGTACCGGTTATAAGGTAACGGGTCTGAGCTGAAGCTATGGTTGCGATCAATTGCATGGCAAATAAGAAGAGAAGCATTTTTTTCATGCTGTTAAATTACAGATAAGGCGCTAAACCGCTATAAAATCTTTAACATAAAACGTTCTGTTTTTCATTGCTTTTAACAAACCCGCATCAAACCTAACGAGATATGGCATGGTCTTACTTACATATGAACCAGATGCTATTCATTACTTCAAAAATTGAACCGTTATGAAAAAGACTTTTACACTTGCCGGATTATTCATCACATTTATGCTTGTGCTGGCCGGCTGTACACGCCGCGGATACGATGGTGGCAGTGATATCGATTACTGGCTGAGTAAAGAAAACGGGTACGTGGTATATAGTGATGCCTATTGCCCTTTCATAGTAGTAGAAACCTATAATGGCTATACCATTATGCGTCACAGCGGCGGACTTGCACCTTACGAAGGAGATGAAATATTTGGAGACCTGAGCCGCCGTGGTTACCGTGAATTTTACAACTATACAGATAATTCATTTTTCAGAGGCGAGGTAACCGATTACTGGCTCACTTATTCCGAAGCACAATACATTATTGACAATCTCTGCTACACCTATGGCAAAGGCACACAGGTGGAAAAGAAACAGATCAAACAGGGATTGTATAAAAAAAGGTAAACAGTCAGTCGTTCAGTTAAAAGGCAACGCATTTCCGTTGCCTTTTCTGTTTTCATCAGCTTATTTTTTTCAATGAAGTCAGTATTCGTTCGTAGGTTTCTTCGTCTGAAAGGGACTGGGGAACAAACGTGTCGCCAATCAGTTTTTCGTACAGGTCGATATAACGTTGTGAAATGGTATTTACCCATTCGTCGCTCATTTCAGGAACCGTTTGACCTTCTTTTCCCATAAAGTCGTTTGCGATAAGCCATTCCCGCACAAACTCTTTACTAAGTTGTTTCTGACGTTCGCCTTTTTGTTGTCGTTCTTCAAAACCTTCTGCATAAAAATAGCGGGAGCTGTCGGGGGTATGCACTTCATCCATCAGGTAGATGGTGGACCCGATTTTACCAAATTCGTATTTGGTATCTACGAGAATCAGTCCCTGACGGGCGGCAATTTCGCGGCCGCGTTCAAACAGGCTGAGTGCGTACTGGCTCAGTGCGTTCCATTCTTCTGCTGTGGCCAGGCCACGGCTGATGATCTCATCGGGGGAGATATCTTCGTCATGCCCTTCTTCTGCTTTGGTAGAAGGAGTGATAAGGGGAGTGGGGAAATAATCGTTTTCCTTTAGCCCTTCGGGCAGCACTGCGCCACAAAGCGTGCGTTTGCCGGAAGCATAGGTTCGCCAGGCATGACCGGTCAGGTTGCCTCGTACAACCATTTCGATACGAAACGGATCACATTTTTTGCCGATAGAGACATTGGGCGCCGGTACTTCGAGCAACCAGTTGGGGCAGATATCTGCCGTGGCCGCCAGCATATGGGCGGCTATCTGATTCAACACCTGACCTTTGAAGGGAATAGGCCGGGGCAGGATCACATCGAAAGCCGATATCCGGTCTGATGCCACCATCACCAGCAACTCATCAATTGTGTACACATCCCGCACTTTGCCGCGGTAAAAACGGGTCTGACCCGGAAAGGAAAATGAAGCCATAAACGAAAGTAAGAAGGGCTTAAAAATCACCCAAAAGCGAGGGGCTCAAGATTTCAACAATTTATTCTTTCTCCCTAAAAATTAAATTTTTAGATAAAGGCCACAATCCTTATTTTTCCATTATATTCCAAAACTAAAATTGCTTATTTATGAGAAAAGGCTATCGATTCTTGGCTGCATGGATAGCTGCAAGCCTATTTACGATTGCTGGATTTGCTCAAAATGTTACCATCACCGGCAGTGTCCGCAACAGCTCCACCAAAGACATTGTGCCTGCCGTATCGGTACTCGTTAAGGGTACAAATCAGGGTACTTTTACAAATTCAGATGGTGTTTTCAGCCTCACCGTTGCCAAACTGCCTGTTACACTTGTATTTAGTTCTGTTGGTTTTGAAAACACAGAACTGGTTGTCAGCGATCCCCAGGCTAAGATTGAAATTGACTTCAAACCTGCCAGCACACTTGGCCAGGAGGTAGTGGTGGCTGCCACCCGTACTCCCACCCGGATTTTGGAATCTCCGGTAACTGTAGAGCGTATGAGCAGCACTACAATCCGCAATCTTCCTGCACCCAACTATTACGAAGCTATTGCCAACCTCAAAGGGGTGGATATGCATACTGCCAGCCTTACCTTCCGTACGGTTACTACCCGCGGTTTTGTAAGCAGTGGTAATACCAAACTGAATCAGCTGGTTGATGGTATGGATAACCAGGCCCCCGGTCTCAACTTTTCTGTGGGCAGCGTAATCGGACCTACCGAGCTGGATGTCGACAATGTGGAATTGCTGGCTGGCGCCTCTTCGGCACTGTATGGTTCAGGTGGCATCAATGGTACTTTGCTGATCAACAGTAAAAACCCATTCAAGTATCAGGGTGTTAGCTTTAACATCAAACAGGGTATCATGCATACCGATGGCAGCCAACGGAAAGCCTCACCGTATTATGACTGGGCATTCCGCTGGGCCAAAGCCTTCAACAACAAATTTGCTTTTAAAATATCTGCCGCTCTTACCAAAGCCAATGACTGGCAGGCAGACGACTACCGCAACAAACAACAGATCGGTGTACTCAGCAGCGTAGTGGGTGGCAACCGGCAAAACGATCCCAACTTCAACGGCGTAAACATCTATGGCGATGAAGCCAGTGCTAACATGCTTCAGTTTGCAGGAGCCATCAGAGCCGGGGTTCAGGCCAACCCGCTGGCACAAGCCTTTGCTAATTTTGCCAGCAGCGGCGCTACCACCAATATCGCCACAGTTACAAATGGGATCCTGGGCAATAACCCTTCTGCAGCACAGCTGAATGGGTATTTTGCCAACCTGACCGCCTTTGTAAACGGTGTTCCCGGTCTTACATCGGCCCAGCGTTCTCAATTCCTTTCTGCCATGCAGGGTTTTGTGCCCATCAACCTTGGCATAAACAACAATACCATCCCCAACCAAAGCGTATCACGCACCGGTTACGAAGAAAAATACCTGGTTGACTACAATACGATCAATGCCAAATTCAATCTGGGTCTGCATTACATGATCACCCCCAATATTGAAGCATCACTCAACTCGTATATGGGTACCGGTACCACCGTATATACCGGCGCAGACCGCTATGCACTGCGTAATCTGAAGATTGCCCAGCATAAACTCGAATTCAAGGGCAAGACATGGTACGTACGTGGCTATACCACTCAGGAAAATGCCGGTGGTTCCTACAATGCTACCGCTCTGGGTGTATATGTAAACCGTGCCTGGAAAGCCGATCAAACCTGGTTTACCCAATATGTAGCCGCCTATTCCGAATCTCTTCGCCAGGGTGGTACGGGTATGAGCAGCCAGAATGCCCATATCAATGCCCGCGGTGTAGCCGATGCCGGCCGTTACCTGCCCGGCACGCCTCAATACGAAGCCGCGGTAAAAGCAGGTCGCGAAATTCCCATTTCTCAGGGTGGCGCCCTCTTCCTCGACAAAACAGATCTCTGGGCTGCCGATGGACAGTTTAACCTCTCAGACGCACTCGATTTCTCCGACAAACTCGACGTAATCGTAGGTGCACAATGGAAACAGTATGTGCTGAACTCTGAAGGCACTTTGTTTAACGATGGCGGCGGTGTTATTAAGATCAACGAAACAGGTGGTTACCTGCAACTGCGTAAAAAACTCTTCAACGACTTCCTTACGCTTACGGCTGCCGGACGTTATGATAAACAAACCAACTTTGACGGCAAGTTCACTCCACGCTTTACCGCAGTGTTTAAAGTGGCTAAAGACAATAATATCCGCCTGTCTTATCAAACTGCCTATCGTTTCCCCACCAACCAGAATCAGTATATCGACCTGCTGACTGGTGCCGGTCTGCTGATTGGCTGTCTGCCCGAAGCCCAGACAAAATATGGCCTCAATGGCAGCAATCCCGGTTATACCGCAGCAAGCGTACTGGCTTACCGCAACAGCGGCAACCCGGCCAATACCAGCCTGCTTGTACCTGCCGTTTACAGAGAAGTAAAACCCGAAACGGTAAATTCATATGAAGTAGGGTATAAAGGCATCCTGGGCGAGCGCCTGCTGATTGATGCTTATGCCTACTACAGCGTGTATAAAAACTTTGTAGCTACCATTGGTGTCGCCCAGTCAAGTTCTGCCACACCTGCTGCTACAGATCTTTATTCGCCTTTCACCACCCGCAACGTGAGCTATGTACAGAACTCTGACGAAGATGTAAAAGCCCTCGGCTGGGGTGTAAGTGCAGAATACCAACTGGGCAGAGGATTTAACCTGTATGGCAACGTATTCTCCGATAAACTGCAGGATGTGCCTTCAGGTTTTGTGTCCTTCTTCAATGCCCCTCTGTATCGCTGGAACCTGGGTCTGCGCAACGATAATGTTTACAAAAACATTGGTTTCAACGTAGTGGTAAAATGGCAGGACAACAACTATTATGAAGGTACTTTTGTAAGTGGTACCCTGCCTTACTTTACCTGGGTAGATGCACAGGTTACATACCGCGTACCTAAAACCAAGAGTGTATTCCGCATTGGTGGTACCAACCTGGGCAATAACTACTACCGTACAGGTTTCGGCAGCCCCTATGTTGGCGGTCTCTACTATGTAAGCTATGGTTACAACCTGTTCTAAACAGGAACCTTACCGTATAAAATTAAAAGCAGCCTGCGAGGGCTGCTTTTTTAATGTGCTGATGTGCTAATGCAGGGACAAACCTGTAAAGAGGATTGTTCAATAAATTAATGAAATGAGAACAGCCGGCTACGCCGACAGTTCCTTTTACATTTGGAGATACTGACTCTATAAATAATAAAAGATTTTGCTGACGACTCATCAGCACATTAGCACATTAGCACATCAGCACATTAGCACATCGCTCATTTACTTCATTCCCGCAACCGCTTTCCCAATCATCATTCCTTTGTGCCAGACTTCAAGCAGGTAGTTGCCTTTCTGAAATTCATCTACATCGAGTGAAAAGGTGAGTGCTTTTTGTTCGCCTTTTGAATAGTCAAACCTGACCATGCGGGTATAGTTCTTGCGGCCAGACTGCGTATCCATACTGCCGGAATCCCAATTGGGGTTTTGCAATACCTGCCTGTCAGGCTGAACGATTACAATTGCTATTTCGGAATTGGGATAATCCTGTAAGTGATTTTGAAGTACAAAAGAAACCACCAGCTTATCGGCTTTTTTCGACTGGTTCGTTTCTGATTCGCGTGAGCCCCGCACATTGACGGCAGTGAGTTTTACATCAGACGCCACAAAAACCGCGGCAAGCGCTATTTTTTCCTGCAGGGCAGCATTCTCATCGTTAAGCTTACGGATGTTTTGCTCCAGTTTGCCTGCGTTCTGACTAAGATCGGCCAGGGTTTGCGCCAGCAGCTTCTTTTCCGTCTCCATTGATCCCTGTTGCACTTCCATCTGCTGTACCTGCTCCTGCAACTCGGTAATCTTTTTGCGGGCTATTGCCATATCGCCGGTTGATGCATTGCCTTTGTTGAGAATAGCGTTGATCTCTGCTTTCAGACGGTTGATTTCTGTCAGCCGATGCTCCAGGCGACGCTGCAGGCTATCGGCCTTTGCACGGGAGTAGGAGAGGCTGTCGCCGGTCACACTCAGGCGACTATCGAGGTCAGTAATAGTACCGGAATAAATCTTTTGTAATGAATCGCGGATAGCATCGGCTACAGCAGCAGAATCTCTTACAAACACTTCTGTTCTGCGCTGGCTGTAGATCGTTTTATCATATAAATGATAGGTCCAGGTACCAACCAGGCCGATGGAAAGAAGAATGAGCAGTAAAGGTTTGATATCGCGCATAGGTGTATACGGGTCAGCAGCCGAAAGATAATCACATTCAAATTCTTTACCAATTATACTATATAAATATATTGAAAATCAAGCAATAAAAAAGCCGTCTCACTGGAAAGCGAGACGGCTGTGTTGCACGGAGTGCAACTGCTTTTAACCGAATAAACCACCTTTTTTGAGGGTCCGGATACCTTCACCGATCTTGAACCCATTATGATAAATTTCAATTTTGTAATCTCCGCGTTGGAAGTCTTCCTGACGGATGGGGAACTGAACTGCTTTACGTGTACCTTGTTCGTATTCGATAGGCACTTTGGTTGTAAAGGGTTTGTCGCCATCTGTACGGGTAGTCAGTGTACCTGAACCCAGGCTGGGGTCAGCCACTACTTTACCATCAGGAGCAGTCACCATGATATACATATCTGCGGGACCAGAGCGTGCAATACGGTTTTCTACATCAAAGGATACAACCAGTTTGTCGACACGTTTGGCCTTTGAAGTATTTTTTTCTTTACCATTCTTTCTTTCATCTACCGGAGTGATCTGAATGTTGGCCGCGCTGAAAGTAGAACCTACGTCCACTGTCTGAGCCAGGGCTTCTTTTTCGGTAGCTGAAGTCTGAAGATTTTGCTCCAGTACTTGCTTTTCAGAAGACAGTTGCTGATTGTTGGCCGACAGTTCCTGATTTTCGCCAGTAAGACGGGCAACTTCTGCCTCGAGGTTACCAATCTGATTGTTGAGGTTGGCAATCAGTTCCTGTGCTTTTTTCAGGTCTGCCGCTGTAGCATTCTTGTCATTCAGGATGCGGCGAATCTGTGCCTTGTCTGACTCGATTTGTTTCAGCAGTGTGCTTTTTTCGCCCTGCAGGCTATTGTTTGCACCAGTGATTGAGTCGAGGCGCAGCTGAGCTTCATCAAACATAGATTTGAGTGAATCGCGCTGAGACATGTAGTTTTCAGACTGGGTCTGCGCCAATTGAACCTGCTCGCCGGATTTATTCTTATCCCAGAGCAGGTAACCCCATGTACCCAGCAATACAGCAACAAGAATACCGATCAGGAGGTTCTTATTACCAGATTTCTGAGGCTGGTTGGGTTCATTCTGCGGAGTGGCAGATGGATAATTTGTGTTTGTCATACAAGTGGGTTTTAGATGAATTTTAGGTTTACTGTCAATGGATTCGATTTTCGTTCGTCCGGTTAGCAATCGGCCTGAAAATCCATTTGATCCCGATAATTCCGAAAACCGTGCCAGAAAATACCCTGTACAGTTTTCCACTATTCAAAAACTTGTGGCTGACTACCGGCTAAAGCCTGTATCTTAGCGTTTTATGGCAGTAGAAAAAATCATCGCAGAGTGGAAGAAGGGTACCTTCAAACCGGTTTACTGGCTGGAGGGCGAAGAGACTTATTTCCTGGATAAAGTAGTAGATTATGCAGAGCATCACCTGCTGCCCGAAAGCGAAGCATCGTTTAATCTGTCCGTTTTTTATGGCCGCGATACATCCTGGACGGAGGTTGTAAATGCCAGCAAACAGTATCCAATGTTTGGTGAAAGACGCGTGGTGGTACTTAAGGAAGCGCAGCATATGCGCGACGTGGAAAAGCTGGAAAGCTATATTGAAAAGCCGCTCACTTCGACGATACTTGTTGTGGCCTACAAAGAAAAAAAAGTAGACGGCCGCAGCAAGTTTGCGAAGTTGCTCAAAGAAAAAACGGTTTACATCAGTACCAAAAAGATTTATGATAACCAACTGCCGGAATGGACACAACAGATGGTGCAATCGCACGGTCTTAGTATCTCTCCCAAAGGAGTGGCCCTGCTGGTAGATCATATCGGCAATGACCTTACCCGCCTCGAAAATGAGATTGAAAAGATTTCTGTAAACCTGGGATCTCGAAAATCAATTACAGAAGAGGATATTGAATCATTTGTAGGAGTTAGCAAGGATTATAATGTATTTGAACTGCAGGCAGCCCTTGCCCGTCGCGACCTCGCAAAAAGCCTGCGTATTATTCAGTACTTTGCCGCCAATCCCAAGGCAGCTCCTATTCAACTCGTCTTACCTTCTCTCTATGGTTTTTTCAGCAAGGTCTTTATGGTCTTTGGCGCCGGAGGGGGCGATGAAAAAGCAGTGGCAGCAGCCATAGGAGTAAACCCCTTTTTTGCCAAAGACTATCTGCAGGCATCCCGTACCTACAATTACCAGGGCGTGGAGCGTATACTCCTTTTGCTGCACCAGTATAATCTTAAAAGCGTGGGAGTCAATAGTGCCGGGGTGGAGGACGCCGAACTGCTTAAAGAAATGGTTTGTAAAATGGTGGCATAATCTGAATTATTCCGTTCTTTGTCTGGCAGCCGCTAACCGGCTTGCAACTAATTTCATCTAAAACACATCTTTCCGCCAATTAAACACTTTGTATGAAACGAATTCTATTAGCTGTGGCTGCAATTGGAACGTTGATGCTGACCAGTTGTGAAACCACTCGTGAAGTAACGATCAATCCCGATGGTAGTGGCCAGTATAGCAGTACCTCCGATTTCAGCGCTCTCATCGGCCTGGCCAAGATGGCTGACCAGGACGGCAAGATGGAAAAGATGGAAGATAAAAGCATGGATACAACTATTGCCCTCAAAGAACTGACCGATAGCCTGCCCAGCCTCACTGCCGAAGAACGTAAACTGGCAGCCAAAGGCAGTTTTTCCATGAATATGAACCTGGGAGATGAGAAAATGATGGCCAATGTAAAAATCCCTTTCAGCAAACTCGATGAGTTGGGCAAAATGGATCTGCTGGCATCACGCATCCTGGAGCAGGGCATGCAAAAAATCATGGCTGAAGGAAAAGGCGGAGGTATGGATGATATGAAACTGCCCGAAGGCGGTGGCATGGAAGCCTATTACACCACCACTTATTCTTCTGATAAAATTGAGAAAAAATTAATTGCAGAAAAATACGCTAAGGTTAATGATGATGAAAATATGGCTGCCTTAAAAGAAATCTCTGGTCAGGGTATGCCGATGCAAAGCAAACTCGTCATCAACCTGCCACGTGCCGCCAAAAAAGTAACCGGTAAAAATGCTGTGTTGTCTGACGACAAGAAAAAAGTAACCATCACAGAATCTACCGAAGACTTCTTTGATGACGGCAAAGCACTGGAGTTTACGATCGAATTCTAACAGGTCTCCCTTACAATAATAATAAAAAACCGCAGCGATCCGAAGTTCCGGATACAGGCTGCGGTTTTTTTATTGCTCAATTTAGTGACTCCCTTATTTCAATATAGCCAGACTGTCGATTTTATCCTGATCAATCTGTTTGACCAGCGCCTCCAGTGAATCGAATTTAACTTCGGGACGCAGGTACTCCATTACATGCACACGCAGGAGCCGGTCATATATCTCGGTGGAAAAATCGAACAGGTTAACTTCTATTACCCGTTTGGAGCCATCTACCGTGGGCCTGAACCCGATACTCATCATCCCTTTTAGCCGGGGCTGTGCGGCCTTACCATTTTCATCAAGCAGTTCGGCATACACGGCATAAATGCCATTGCCGGGAATAATCTTTTCCTCATCAGGCACGCGGAGATTGGCCGTGGGATAACCCAGCTGGCGGCCAAGTTTATCTCCATGCACCACAGTACCACTGAAGAAAAAAGGATAACCGAGCAGTTTTTCGGCTTCGGCCAGGCGACCCTCCAGCAAATCTTCCCGGATGCGGGTTGAACTTACCGCTATCTGATCCAGCACATGTTTGGGTATTTCCAGCAGCTTATAACCATATTGGGGTGCCAGTTTTTCGAGCAACAGATAATCACCCTTCCGGTCTCTGCCAAACCGGTGATCGTACCCGATAATAATCGAAGCGGGTTTAAACCGGCTCACGAGAAAGCCGGCCACATAATCTTCTGCCGCCTGATTGGCAAATGCATCCGTAAAAGGTACCACTACCAGGTGGTCAATACCCATACCAGCAAGCAGTCCGATCTTTTCTTCCAGGGTATTAATAAGTCGTACCCCCAGTATGGCCGACGACACTACTTTGCGGGGATGCGGATGAAAGGTAATGATCACCGTTTCGCCGCCAATGGCTGCGGCCTCACGCTTAAGGGTATCCAGTATCTGTTGATGACCGCGGTGAACCCCGTCAAAAGTGCCGATAGTGATTACGGCCCTGTTAAAGGCGGGCAGGCGGTCGAGGTCAGTATGTACTTTCATAAAATCTACAGCAAAACTAATTGAAAATTGTTCGTTGGAACACGATTGGTTAGTTTTGCGCCTTAATTCAGACCATGAGCCTGTATGCCAAAAGAGGGGTATCTGCCCAAAAGGAAGAAGTGCACGCCGCCACCAAAAAACTTGATAAGGGACTTTATCCCAAAGCATTTTGTAAGATCTATCCCGATGTGCTTTGCGGAGACGACCAGTGGGTAAATGTAATGCATGCAGATGGCGCCGGTACTAAAAGTATACTGGCTTATCTCTACTGGAAAGAAACCGGCGACCTGTCGGTATGGAAAGGTATAGCCCAGGATGCGATTGTGATGAACCTCGACGACCTGCTCTGTATCGGCATATATGACCAGTTACTCTTTTCCTCCACTATTGACCGCAACAAACAGGTAATACCGGCCGAAGTACTGGAAGCGGTAATCAACGGTAGCCAGGAGTTGTTTGACAACCTGAAACAATATGGTATCAACATTACTTATATGGGTGGCGAAACCGCCGATGTGGGTGATGTGGTACGGACTATAGCCGTAAACGGTACCATGGCGGCCCGCTGGCCAAAAGAAAAGCTCATCACCAACGAAAAGATAGCTGCCGGACAGGTTATTGTAGGACTGGCAGGCTTTGGACAGGCCGATTATGAAACAAGTTACAACAGCGGCATTGCCAGCAATGGACTCACCAGTGCCCGGCATGATATGCTGGTAAAGGTATATGCCGCCCAGTTTCCGGAAACATTCGACAACAGTCTCGACTCTTCTGTGGTATATATTGGTCCCTATAAAATGACCACAGCTTTTACAATAGGTGATCAGACTCTCCCGATCGGCCAACTCATTCTGTCACCCACCCGCACTTTTGCCCCGGTAATTAAAACCATACTCGAGCAGCATTTTGACGCTGTAATGGGAATGGTGCATTGCAGTGGCGGTGGGCAGACCAAATGCCTGAAGTATGTACCCGATAATGTACGTATTGTAAAAGACAACCTGTTTACACCTCCGCCGGTTTTCAGTCTTATTCAGCAGGCCAGTGGTGCCGATGACCGCGAGATGTACCAGGTATTCAATATGGGCACACGGCTGGAGATCTATACAAATGAAAACAACGCTGATGCATTGATCAGCGTTGCAAAATCATTTGGTATCGATGCCCGGGTGATAGGCAGGGTAGAAGCCGCTGCGACCAGAGAGCTGGTAGTACATACCGCTTCGGGCAGCGAACTGGTTTACGCCGGCTGATCAGTTTCTGACCAGTTTATAAGCCACCGCTTTTTGCAGCCCTGCGCCAGTCACCTGAATGATATATTGTCCTGGCTTGAGCGATGAAACATCAATCGGTACAGTATTGCTTCCCTTCAGCACACTTATTTTCTGAAATAAAGCTACAGTCCGTCCATTCATATCCATAAGACGGATCTGTACCTCACTGGCCTGATTGTCTGCAGGCAGCTGCAGGGTCACTCTGCTGTTGGCAGGATTGGGATAAATAACAGGAAGCGAAGCAGTGGCTTCCAGGGCTTCTTTCCGGGGCGTAGTAGCTGTTTCTGCTTTTTTGGCAACACCCACACCAACCACCACTACTTCATCGAGGGCAATTTTATCTGTTTTAGTTTCTTCAACTGGTTTCACGTTTACTACCTGCAGGGTGCTCTTTTTATCTGCCACAGCAGGTTTTGACCGGGCAGTAACAGTAACTTCTCCCAGCACTTGTTTGAGTTCCGAAATCTTTGGTTCCAGGAGTTTGAGTTCGATCGGTTTAATTTCCTCCTCTGCGATTTCCTCACCAGCTACTTTCTTGGGCTGATTATACACGACAGTACCATCCACTATAATTTTTTTAATCTCCTGATCAGCTGACTTTGTTTTATCCAGGTTCAGTGCCTCTATGTCTTTTATTTTTTCTACCAGTGCATCTACCTGAACTTCCTGAACTGTTTTTGTTCTTATCTCCAGTACTCCACCGCGGCCCTGAATGCCATATTTACGTTCGGCCGATGCATCTTTTAATACAGTAATGGATTTGATCTGCTCAGCATCCAGCGAATCCAGCCTGATTTCTCTTTCCTGTACCACATTATCAATTACCACCAGGGGTGATTGGGTAGTAAACTTAAGCGTAATAGTTTCCTTTTTTTGAACTGGTACAGAGTTGGCTGCCACAATTTTTACTTCTTTTACCCGCTCCCGTACAGGCACAGTATCGGCCAGAATTACTGCTTGATTTTCCGGCTGTGGTTCTGCGAGTGCCCGCATATTATGAAAATTGCGCAGGCCCTGCAAAATCTGATGTGCGAGTTTTTCCTGCGTTTTCTCATCACTGCAAAAGGCCAGATCCTGTTTATTGTTGATATAACCACACTCCAGTACAACGGCAGGTACGGTGTTTTCATCAAGTACATAAATGGGAGATCCTGTCCGCATTTTTACAGCTGATGACACGGTGTGCACGGTGGCAATGCTTTCCAGCAGACTGGCAGCCAGTAACTGGCCTGATTTGTCTGTGCGGCGGCTGGCGATATATGCTTCTGCACCTGCGTTTCGTTCCTGAAATGCAGCGCCGGTGGAGGTGTTGAGATGAATGCTTACATACGCATCGGGATTATTTGCCTGGCTGATGAGCAGACGCTGACGGTTGCCATCATCCTTATTGCCGGCATTGTTGGGAAACTGTTCATTGCTGCGGGTCATCACCACTTTGATATTATACGCACCAGCCAGTTGCTCTACCTTGCGGGCAATGGCCAGGGATAATTCGGCTTCGGTGAATTTTTTGTCAGGACTGTAAGAACCCGGATCCGTTCCGCCATGTCCCGCATCGATGACGACTGTAAGCGGTTCGCCCCAACGGGCTGCATCTGCTGTAGCATTTTTATATTTAAAGGCAAAAAGTGTGAGCACCAGGGCGCCCAGCGGTAATACCAGCAGTTTGCGCAAATAGCGGTGGCTGGTTTTTTGTGGATTTGTAATCATGGCTATACGTCTTTTGATTTGATTATGAAAAAAAGGCGTTACTAATCGTTGTTGGCTATCGAGTGCCTGCATGAGCAGCAATTCTGCATATTCCCATTTAGATTCCTCATCGGCAGCAAACCGGTCGGCCAGAAATTCGTGGATGATGCGCAATTCTTTTTTCATAAGGTGAAAAAAGGGATTGATCCAGCAGATCGTACGTACTACTTCCATGAGCATAACATCCCAGCTATGGCGTTGCTGAATATGATAGACTTCATGCCGGAAGATTTGTTCACCCTTGGCCGTATGCAAGTCAATGTCTTTATCCCAGAAAAGCCAGCTGAAAAAAGAAAAGGGAGTACCCGGTTCTTCCGTAGACATAAAGCGGATACTGTCCAGTTTCTCTACTTTATGTTTGCGGATGAGACGACTGATTTTGATGATGGAAGACAAAAACCGGATCAGCAGCACTACTGCAATAGTGGTATAGAATGTTTTGATCAGCCAGTGCCAGTCAAATGTATAGACTGGCTGGGTGGCATCTGTCGTGAAAGCTGCGGCATCCCACTCACTGCCCGAAAGCGCAAGCAGTGTTTTAAACATCACCGATGACTGCTCGGGAGCTTCGGTAAAATAAACCGGGATATTCAGAAAAGGAATACAAAGGCTCAGCACGGTGGCAAACAGGAGATAAAAACGGTTATACTGATGAAACTCCTTATTGCGGAGAAAGAAATGATAATAGCCATACAGCAAGCCCGATGACAGTATTACCTGGAGCAGGTAGGTGAACAGTTGGTTCATTTTTTACTGTTTTGTTTTTTGATTTGTTGCAGTAAGCTTTCCAGCTCTTCTACCGATATATTGTTTTCCTTTACCAGAAATGTAACCACATTGCTGAATGAACCTTCAAAATACCCTTTGACCAGCTGGCGCATGCTGCGCTTTGAATAATCTTCCTTGCTGAGCAAGGGATAATACTGATGCTGGCGACCAATCACATTTACTCCTACAAATTCTTTTTCAACCAGAATTTTCAGCAGGGTGGCAACAGTGTTCTGATGAGGCCGGGGGGTAGGCATGGCGTCTACAATATCACGCAAAAATGCCTGTTCAAGTTTCCACAAAACCTGCATCACCTGTTCTTCTGCTTTTGTAAGTGCTTTCATATTAAATCAAATTAACGTTTACGAATCTATAACTAATATTTTAGTTTACCAACTAAATTTTTAGTTTATTAAAAAAATTACCCCTTTCCCGGGCAGTTTGCTTTATTTTGCAGCAAACGAAAGGACGAATGGCTGAGCCGATCATTGAAATTAATCATGCGAATATATACCAGGGGTCAAATCTTATCTTACAGGATGTGAACCTGGTGGTAAATAAAGGGGAATTTGTATATCTGGTAGGTAAAACCGGAACGGGTAAATCGAGCCTGCTTAAGACCCTCTATGGTGAACTACCCCTCACAGAAGGCGATTCAACCGTGGCTGGCTTCAGCCTGCGCAATATGAGCTGGAGAGAAGTGCCTTATCTGCGGCGCAACCTCGGCGTGGTATTCCAGGATTTTCAATTGCTGACTGACCGTAATGTAAATGATAACCTCAAGTTTGTGTTACGGGCTACCGGTTGGACCGATGTAAAGCTTATGGATGAAAAAATCCAGGATGTACTGGATAAAGTGGGTCTCAAAGCCAAGGGGTTTAAAATGCCCTTTGAGTTGAGTGGGGGAGAGCAGCAACGGGTAGATATTGCCCGGGCCCTGCTCAATTCGCCCAAGCTGATTCTGGCTGATGAGCCTACGGGAAACCTGGATCCGGAAACCTCAGATGAAATCATGAACCTGCTGTTTCATATCAGCCGCGACTTCAATACCGCCATTGTAATGGCTACACACGATTATATTGTAGTACAGAAATTTCCTGCACGCATGATCCGCACCGAGCGTGGACGTGTAATTGACAATGCTACCATAACCATTGAGTAAGACGCTGTGTATTGCGGCGTACATCGTAGGTATTGCCCAGCAACTGCTCACGCAGTATCACTTCTTCGCGGGTAAAAGGCTGGTGATATAACTGGAGAATGATGGATGCAAAGGCATTGGCATTACTTCCGATATGACAGGCAGGCTCAAGGCCGGTGCCGGCCACCATAGGATCGTTTACCACACAGTGCCGCCCTTCAAACAATGCATGCAGCAGCTTAAGGCGGATACCCGTCACATTCTTATTAAAACAGGGCAGCACATGTATATGTGCTTTCCTGATCAGGTCATTCATTTCCGATTCGGAAGGATCGGCAACGAGGCAGGTATGCTGGCAAAAATGAGCCGCACGCTGCAGACGCTTACTGGGTTTTTTCCCGGCTATTACAAAAGGAAGGCGGGCCTTTGTAAATACTTTGCAGAGCAGCCACAATGCCGCCTTTTCATTTTCCGGTACAGACAGATTGCCGTGATATAGACAAAGATTTCCCTGTCCTTCCTGGCTGATTACTTCCTGCCAGCTGGGAAAGGTGGGAACGAAAACCGCTTTATCCAGTTTATAATCTTCTTTAAATACACGGATATCATTTTCGGATACACAGGCATATACACAATCTCCGGGCAGTTGTCGTGTATATTTTTTTAGCAGCAATGATTCTTTCAGGAAAAAAAGTTTGCGTGCCAGGTTATGTTCCGCCCGCGCCAGCTCGCGGTAATAAGTACTTTCTTCATTATGCATGCGCACTACGATCTTTCGGCTGCTATGATCCAGTTGCTGCAGAATGCCCGTGGTATGAATGCCTTCAAGCAACAGGGGATGCTGATCCTGCTGCAGACGGGCCACCAGCTCCTGACTGTTGCGTGATGCTACAATATAGGGCTCACTCAGCGAAAAAGCCTTTCGCGCAGGCTCCCGCCGGTATACATTTATAGATTCGCAAAACTGGTTGAGTTCATTAGGTGTTCCGCGTTCATTATAGCTGAAATAATGGAGATGGATACGTACGCCCAGTTTATGAAACATCCGGATGCGGTTAAACATATCAATGGCGCCACCATAATCGGCCGGCCAGGGCACATCGAGCGAAACAATATGTAAATGACGGTCACTCAAGGGCGTAAGATAGAATGATAAAACCTTATTAATACTTTTTCTTCTTCCTGCCAGTTCAGCTGCCGGCGTACTGCCAGGCAGTTTCGCTGCAGTTCTTCATACAGAACCGGGTCTGTCAGTAACTGGTTGAGCCGTGCCGCCAGGGCTTCAGGACTCAGGTCGTCAGTGAGTAACGCTACTGGTTGCGTTTTGTTCAGTTCGCGGTAGACCGGATAATCCACACAAAGCTGTGGAATACCGGCATGCAGGTAATCGAAGTATCTGTTGGCCAATGAATAATAGTTGCTCAAACCGGTTTTTTCAAATAAGGTAACGCCCGCCCAGGCCTTAGGTGTCAGCTCCCGTAACTGTGCCGGTAAAAGTTTGCCGGTGAATTGTACTTTTTCCTCCAATCTGTGCCGCGCTACCAGTTCCCTGGCTTTTTCCATATAGTTGCCATCGCCGGCTATTACCAGCCGGGCATCTACCCATTGCATGGCGGGAATAAGCGTATCAAAACTGCGTCCTTCATTTACTGCCCCCTGGTAAAGTATAAACCGTTCTTTCTTTTCTGCCACGGGCGTCATATGCAGCACGGGTACATTCCGCACTACTTCATAATGCCGCTGATACAGGCGGCGAAATTCATCGGCTATTGGTTGATTGACCGTATATCCATAACGAAACCTGGGCACAGTCAGCCGTTCAATCCATTTCCAGACACGATAAACCCGCGGCCGCCCCACGATCTCCTGCATTTCACAAAACAATTCGTGCGCATCATATACTCTTTTTTTGCGCCGCAGCACCGATACCAGCCAGCAGGGGAGAATCGTATCCAGATCAATGGCGCCAACGACATCGAGCCGGCGAAACAACAGCCACCAGAAAAGTCTGAAATTATAATCGGCATAAAATAACCAGCCTTTCCGAAACAAAAGTGAAAGACGTACCTGCTGAAAGGATTGCTGGCTCAGGGGCTTCGAATCGGGACGCTTAAATCCGACAAGTGTTACTTGATAGCCTGCACCCACCAGCGATGTACAGATACGTATCATCCGCTGGTCATAGGAAAGATCATTGGTAACAGTAAAAACAATTCTTTTCATGCAACACCCAGAGCATCAAATATACAGTGTGTAGCGGCAAGAAAAAACCCTCTGGTAATCAACCAGAGGGTTTTGGATATAAAACCAATGATTTACTGTCCCATACCACCACCTTCCATACCGCTCTGACCCTCACGCTCACCTTTCATATTCTTACGCTTAAACAGATTGGGGTCAAACTTGCCAAAGCGCCAGTTAAAGTTGATCCGTACGACCTGCGGATCGCGACGACGGAATGCATCCTGAATAAAGAATACTGATTCGGAATAAGTAGACTGACGGCGTGTGCGGAAGATATCGTTCATATTGATCGAAACAGAAGCTGCCCTGTTTTTGAGAAACTCATAACGCACCGCAATATCCACTCCATAATTGGCACGCACATACCCCTGCGATGACATAGATGGACCACCAAACATCATACCGCCACCACGGCCACCACTACCACTTCCACCGGGAGGCAAAATGGTTTTGGACTGGTATTCGCCCGAAAGCTGGATAGTTATATTCTTCGGCAACTTAAAATTGTTATTGAGTTTGCCAAACCAGCTCGTCAGTCTGCCCTGATCGGCCTGATTAGGATCATCAATTTTCACATCAGACATGTAAATGTTTAGGTTGCTGGTAATTTCCCACCACGAAATAAGTTTGTTGCGGGAGATGAGTTCCAGACCTGTTACATAGCTGGAGTTGGCATTGATATATGTATTCAGGATCAGTTTTTCACCGGCCGTGCCGCGGGCTGAGTCCTGGTAACGGGTAATCAGGTCAGTGGTCCTTTTATAATAAAGGCTGGCTATGAAATTATCCTTGTTCTTGAATGTCTTTTCGTAGGACAGTTCAAATGAGTTGGTGAACTCCGGTTTCAGAGCGGGATTACCGCGGCTGGGATTCAGCTTATCTGATGAATCGGTAAAGGGAGTAAGCTGCCAGAAATTGGGACGGTTGATGCGGCGGCTGTAGTTGAGCTGCAATCCCTGGTCATCACCGAGCTTTTGCGAAAGAAACACACTGGGGAAAAGGCTAACCGGAAATTTGATATCAAAGATTTCTCCGGTACGGGTCAGTTTACCTTCATAGTTAGAACTTTCTGCACGCAGTCCCAGCTGATAACCAAATGCATTCACCTGATTCGAATAGGTGGCATAGGCAGCGTATACCTGGTCATTACTTTCATAAACCACCTGCGATGCGGGTTGCAATACCCAATTGCCATGATCGTCTACATAAAAAGCACTATTGCTGCTGTTGGTACGCAGCTGGGCACGCAAACCTGCTTCAAACTTGGATTTGTCGTTAAGCGGATTTACAAAATCGGTCTGGATAACCACATTATCATTTTCGCCGCGCACCTGCTGCAACTGGCCATATGTACCCAGCAACTGGTTTTGCGCCAGATCGATGGTATCGGTTACGATATTACTGTTGTTGCTATTACGGCTTTTATTATAAGTAGCGTCAGCCGTCCATTCCATACCTGCCTTGGGGAAATTGTGTTTGAAGCTGAGCGTAGATCCCAGGTTGCGGAAATTACCTTTCACTGCCGACTCGCGTTCATAAAAAGAACTGCCATTTACCGGAGCCAGGGTATCTACCCAGATGCTGCTGGTAGAATTGGGTCTGAAGCTGCCACGGGCCATATTCACACTCAGTGAAAGCGTATTACGGTTGCTGATAAAATAATCAAATCCGGCACGGCCAAATCCAAAACCTCCGAGCATCACTGAGCGGTCGCGCTGAAACAAGGATGTTTCGGGATCATCAAAAAGATTCTGACGGGTAGTACGGCCGGTGCTGATCGATTTGCGCTGGTTATACATACCGCTGGCAAAGAAGTTGACTTTTTGCTGACGAAGATTGATATCGCCGCCCACACCTATACGTGCGCGGGAATCTATGTTGGCCCGCAGGTTTCCATTATAACCTACTTTCTTTTCTTTCTTTAATACAATGTTGAGGATGCCGGCTGTACCACCCGATGCATCAAACTTGGCAGAAGGGTTGGTGATCAGTTCCACACTCTGAATGGCATCGGAAGGGATTTGCTCCAGCGTAAGGTTGCTGGGGCGGCCATCTACAAATATCTGGGGGGCATTGTTGCGCATGGTTACATTTCCATCAATGTCTACATTGAGTGAAGGAATATTACGCATTACATCAATGGCGGTACCACCTGCCGAAACTATATTTTTGTCCACGCTGAAAATCTTACGGTCAATACCCAGCTGCAGTCCGGGACGCTCAGAAGTTACCGTCACGTTGCCCAGTACTTTTTCCTCAATTTCAACCTTGATATTACCCAGATCTTTATCCAGGGCACTCATCATGGCTGTCATATCCTTGCCGCCTGGTTTGATATCAAATGAAACAGGCATGATAATTTCCTTAAAACCGATGGCTGATACTTTAAGCCGGAGCGGACCAAATACAGGTACATTTTCAATGCTGAAATCACCATTTGAACGGGTGAGCATACCACCGATCACTACTTCCACTTTTTTGCGGGTAATAGAATCCGGCTTATCCTGCAGCAATTGCACGGAAGCAAATTCCACTCCCTTACCGGAGCTCGCTTCCACAATTTTTCCATAAATCCGACCCGCCATCTGGTTGCCGGCTGGGCGGTTAGCACCAGCACCAGGAACCTGGGCAAAAATGGAAACACTTAGAATTACAAAGAGTAACGAAATAGATATTTTTTTCATGTGATTACTTGTGTCAATTGGACGTGCAAAGTTGATTTTACTTGCTGACATAGCCATGACATTTTGATAAATGGTAACTAAATGCGGACAACGGTAGACTTAATCAGGCTAAAAGCAACAGGTAAATCACTGTTTGCAGCAGCGCGGTAAACAAACCGATAAGCAGGGCAGCCCGGCCCAGGCGTACAAAAGCAGGGTGGAGCAGGGGGGCCAGTTGGTTGTTAATTTCGGCAGGTGAAATGGCTTCCAGTTTTTCTTTAACAAGTTTACCCAACTGCAGATCTTTTTTCAGATTGCCGGCATACTGGCCTATTACCCTTGGAAAAAGCTTTTCAATTTCTGCGATAAAAATGGTTTTTAATGTATTTACCGTTTTATCGCCGATAAACATGCTGATCATGGGCATTTGTTCTTTCAGCTTATTGCGCAGGAAGTCATCAATATGTTCCTCAATAGTCGGTTTCAACCGGCTGAAATTTTCCGGATCAGTAAGCCTGGCTTCCAATCCTTCCATTTTATCAAAAGCGGTTTGAATACGCGCAGCCAGTCCATCGATGAGTTGCGGCCGGTAACGATGCAATAGTCCCTGCATCCGGAAACCCAGTACAGACCTGGGTTCTGTGGGGTATAAAAGTATTTTTTCGGTGAAAAATACCACACTCCAGCAACCCGCAACAGTAAGCAGGGGGATAAGTAAAAAAAGATAGTTCATTGCTGCAGTAAAATTAAAAACCCCGATCCGCTTGCACGTAACCGGGGTTTACGGGGTGGCTAACCGGGTTCGAACCGGCGACCCTCAGAACCACAATCTGATGCTCTAACCAACTGAGCTATAGCCACCATTTTTGGGACTGCAAAAATAGAGAAAATTTGATTCCCATAACAAAAGAGAGGAGAAAAGTTTTCTGAAAGAGGTAGAAGATAGAAAGTTAGGGAAAGGTAAAAGGTGAAGGGCCGAGGGTAGAGGGAATGAGAAAAAAGCCAACCAACTCATATCTGTCCCCTTTTACCTTCTGCCTTTTACCTTCTGCCCTTCACCTTTTACCGTCCACCTTTGACCGCTCTTTTGCCTCTCATCAAAAACCCTTGTTAAAAGCCTGTAAAAGCAAGAAAAGCATTGTTTTTGCGTTAATTTTGATAGTATGCGTAATGCACTAAAATTTGTATTCAATATGAAGCGACTCCCTATCGTGATCATGATGATTGTGGCAGGCTCATTCCTGGCATTTCAGACGCTTGGCACCGGCCCTAAAAACCCACCTAACAAGTATGAGGAGATCCTCCGGCTGATAGGTGAGATGCTTACCCAGGCTCACTACAGTCCTAAAGATATCAACGATGATTTTTCCAAAAAGATATTCAACAAGTATCTGACAGACCTGGATCCTGAGAAGAACATGTTTCTTCAGTCAGACATTCGTGAGTTGGATACCAAATACGGAAAACGTATCGATGATGAGCTGAAAGGTGCCCCGGTAGAATTTTTCCTCGCCGCAGGCAAAATATTCAATACGCGGATGGAAGAAGCGGCGGCCATTGTAAATGAGATACTGGCCAAACCTTTTGATTTCAAAGTAGACGAAACAGTAACCCTCGATGGTGACAAGCTGGGCTATGTGAGCAAACAGGCTGAAATTAAAGAGCGCTGGCGCAAGAAGCTGAAGTACCTGACGCTGGAGCGGTACGCCGATCTACTTGACACCCGCGAAAAGAATAAAGGCAAAGAAGGATTTGTGGTAAAAACAGATGCCGAACTGGAAATTGACGCACGTGAAAAAACACGTAAGATCATTGACCGGATGTTTGAACGCTTCCGCTTCAAATTCAACGATGACGATAAATTTAATGTCTTTGTAAATGCCATTACCACCACAATGGACCCTCATACAGAGTTCTTCCCGCCGGTGGATAAGCGCTATTTCGACGAAGAAATGAGTGGCCGCTTCTTCGGGATCGGTGCTTCACTGGTATACGAAGAAGGTAATATAAAAATCAGCAGTATCATTACCGGTAGCCCCGCCTGGAAATCAGGTGAGCTTCAGGTGGGTGATATCATCCAGAAAGTAGGTCAGGGCGCCGATGAGCCCGTTGAGCTTACCGGGTTTACCGTCACAGATGCTGTAAAAGTAATACGTGGAAAAAAAGGAACCGAGGTAAGACTTACCGTCAAGAAAGCAGACGGTACACTGAAGACCATCAGCCTCATCCGCGATCAGATTGTACAGGACGAAACATTTGCACGCAGTGCAGTAGTACAGGAAGGCTCCGCCAAAATAGGCTATATCTATCTGCCCGAATTCTATGCAGATTTTGAAAACCCCAATGGCGCACGCAGCTATATTGATGTAGCAAAAGAAGTCGTAAAACTCAAGGCGCAGGAAGTGGATGGTATTGTGATTGACCTGCGCAACAACGGCGGCGGCTCTCTGTACGATGTGGTACAAATGGCCGGTCTGTTTATCGAAGATGGACCTATTGTACAGGTAAAAGATAAAGATAACCGTCCGCAGGTTTTACGTGATAAGGATAAAGCTGTATTGTATAATGGCCCGCTGGCCGTGATGGTCAACGAATTCAGTGCATCTGCTTCAGAAATCTTTGCAGCAGCCATTCAGGACTATGGCCGCGGAGTAATTATTGGCAGCACCTCTACCTATGGCAAAGGCACCGTGCAGCGTAATATCGGACTTGACCGCGAAACAGGTTTCTCTATGTCCAACTCAGATCTCGGTACGGTAAAACTGACTCTCCAGAAATTCTACCGTATCAATGGTGGTTCTACCCAATTAAAAGGCGTTAGTTCCGATATCGTTTTACCTGACCAGCTTGAATACCTCAAACTGCGTGAAAAAGACGATAAAGATGCACTGCCCTGGGATGAAATCAATAAATCTCCCTACAGCGGCTGGAACCCCGGATATGATCTGAAAGTAATTCAGCAACTGAGCAAACAACGGGTAGACAATGACAGTGCTTTCAACATCATTAAAGCCAACACCGAGTGGCTGGCCAAACAAACTAATAAGGAGGCTTCGCTGCAACTCGATAAGTACCGCAAGGAACAAAAACAGATTCGTGAGAAATATGCCCAGATTGATGCAATTGCCAAACTACGCCAGGAACTGAATGTAAATGCGCTGCCCGAAGAAGTAAACCGCTGGGCCGATGATAAAGCCAAGCAGGAACGCTTTAATCAGTGGATCAAAAATCTGCGTAAAGATATTTATCTCGACCAGGCCGTGAAAGTGGTAAATGATATCATCAATCAGCAAAATATTGCTAAAGGCATAAAAGCAAATCCGGTTGAAGAGAAACCGAAGAAAGCGTTTTGATTTCAATGTGCTGATATGCTAATGTGCTGATGTGCTAATGTGCTGGTGTGCTAATGTGCTGATATGCTGATGTGCTGATGAGACTGAAGAAGAAATCCAGTTCTAATTATATATACAAAGATATCGTTGTGATGCAAAAAGAAACTGCCGGCATAGCCGGCAGTTTTTATTTCGCTCAATATTTGAGATTTCAGCTTAGAGATTCATTCATCATCAGCACACCAGCACATCAGCATATCAGCACATTATTTCCCCAGGTATCGTTCCTTCGTTACCTGCTGATGGTGCAGTGCATGACCAATAAGCGTATAGCCTACAGCCAGCACATAGCTGGGGCTTCCGGAGGCGGTACCATTGGCCTGCAACTGCTCTTCGTCAAAGGAAGAAAACATTAACTCAGAAGCACGCCGTACGGCTTTAAACTCTTCCACCAGCCGGTCCCAGGGGCGGGATGCTGCACGCGCATTTTCGGCAAAGAGATTCTCATCAAATCCGTGCAGGGGTGTATGATCAAACCGCGCAAAGCGCAGCGCGCGGTAGGCAAAAACACGCTCTGCATCAATCACATGCTGCAACACTTCCCTGATAGTCCATTTATCAGGAGCATAACGGTAGTCGTATTTGTCTGCCGGAACAGATTCGAGAAAACGGAGGAATGAAGCCGTCTGATTGCTGAAGGCCTCCATTATTTCATTTTCAGGTACTTTTTGAATATACCCATGATACCATTCGCCAACGCGGGAAAGATCGGGACGCATATTAGTTGATTTTGCCTAAAGGTAAAAAGAACTGGTACCCGATGTATAAAAAAAGGAGCCGCTGGCGGCTCCTTCTGAAAAATATGCTGTGTTTAGCTTTTCTCTTTTTCTTTCACCTTTGAGCGGGGTTTTTCCTGTTTTCCTTCGCTCAGGGCAGCGGCCAGTTTAATGGCTTCGTAAGCATTGATCACACCGCCTGTACGGCTCAGTTCTGAAAGTTTCACCTTATTGCCACTACCGGGCTGCTCCACTTTCGAATCGGGCTGACTCGATGATTGTTCAATCACTTTTTTCACCTGTTCGGGTGAAAGATTGGGATAATACTCCAGGATAAATGCTGCCAGGCCTGCCACTACAGGCGATGCCATACTCGTGCCCTGCAGGCTTTGATAGGTATTGCCACCAGGCACAGTAGAATAAATCTGCACGCCGGGAGCAAACACATCCACCTCATTTTTGCCATAATTCGAAAAGCTGGCAACCAGTCCACCAGCTTTGGTATCGCCGCTGGCACCTACCGTAATCCAGTTGGGCGCTCTTTTTTTATCTTCTGTCACCGGAGTGGGGAAGTTCCAGCTGGTATCAATATTAAGGGCACTGTTGCCGGCTGCATGTACCAGCAATACACCTTTAGCTGCTGCATATTTCACTGCATCATCTACCCATTTCTTTTCAGGAGAAAAGCCTTTACCAAAACTCATATTGATAACGCGGGCGCCATTATCCACTGCATAACGGATAGCCAGGGCAATATCCTTATCATGCTCATCACCATCAGGCACGGCACGTATCATCATGATCTTTACATTGTCGGCCACCCCGTTCATACCTACGCCATTATCGCGTGCGGCAGCAATGATACCGGCCACATGCGTTCCGTGCATAGCGGCCTTTTTACTCACCATTACATTATTATTGCCATAGAAGCGGTCATTGATGTCGTTGTAATTATCTTTTACCACATCATTACGATAATTGCGGGGCGCTTTTTCACGCATTTCTATCTTGCTTATTTCACCTTCGAGCTGACTGGTTTCGCCCTCCAGTTCATCCAGCAATTCAAGATTGGTTACTTCTTCTGTTTTATTGTCGCGGCAGATACTCGTCATGACGAGCCTTACCCAGCGGGCCACATCATTGGTAGGGTTATAGGACTGCAAATCTTTGCAGGAGTATTCCTGTTTGCCCAGATCCTTACGAATGATGGAGTCGCCGATATTAAACATAGAATCTACACGGCGCATCTCCTGGTAGTTTTGCTGCAGAGAAGTGAGCGACTTGGGATCAACATTGCTGGCCATTACATCTTTGCGGGCGCGTACGAAAACATCATATTCGCGGGCTTCAGCGGGTGTTAATGACGCCACATTCACATCTTTATTACCCCATTTGGGCAGCAACTGGTGATATACACGGGCGGCCTCATAAGAATCTTTTTCTACATTGGCGCCATCTGCACCTCCCAGAAAGTTCCAGCCATATACATCATCGATATAGCCGTTTTTATCATCATCAATTCCGTTGCCCGGAATTTCGCCCGGATTACGCCACAGTACGGCTTTCAGATCTTCATGGAGGGTGTCTATACCCGAGTCAATGACAGCAACGATTACAGGGGTGCTTTTCAGCTTTTTTCCGGCCACAAACTGGTAGGCCTTATCCATACTGATTCCGTAATAGCCACTATCGGCCTTATCCATGAGATGCCATCCACGGGGAACTTCATTAGATTGAGAGAATGACACAATTGCCATGACAAGGCTAATGCTTGTCAACAGGGTACACCGCAAAATCTTAATCATTAGTTGCTACCAGTTTTTTAATACTTGCAAATTTGTATAAAGCCACAAAATTATGCCATACCATTCATACATTTTGTGATACTGAAAAACCCTACAGCATGCCTGCTGCAGGGTTTTGGTTAATTCTGTGACGAAGCAGGTCTCTTATTGGTTGCTCAGCTTCAGCTCTACCCGGCGGTTTTTAGCCTGCTCTGACTCCAACTCGCTATTTGTCAGCGGCTTATCCGGGCCGTAGCCGATTGCTTCCATACGTCCGTCTTCGATACCTTTTTGCTCCAGGTATTTCTTAACAGCCTGCGCACGCTCCTGCGAAATCCGTTTGTTGACTTCATAGGCTCCTTCGCGGCTGGTATGACCTTCGATTGTCAGTTTCAATTCGGGGTTATCCTTCAACAGTTTTACTACTTCATCGAGTGTGGTAAAGGATGCCGGCAGCAGTATGGCACTGTTCTTACGGAACTGGATCCGCTTCGCCGCTATTTCCACTTTTTCTACTATTTCGCGGCTGATCTCCGGACAACCGTTATTAGCAGCTGTGCCTTTTGCATCAGGACATTTATCTTCTTCATCATTCACACCATCGCCATCGCGGTCTGGGATGGGGCAACCATTGTAACGGGCCAGTCCTTTTACATCGGGACATTTATCATCCTCATCATTCACACCGTCGCCATCGCGGTCAGGAATGGGGCATCCGTTGTAGCGGGCCAGTCCTTTTACATCAGGACATTTATCGTCTTTGTCCAGCACACCATCACCATCGCGATCGCCATAAGGACAGCCTTTATTATCGGCAGGACCAAATACAGTGGGGCAGGCATCATCGATATCGGGTATACCATCACTATCCTGGTCGGGACAACCTTTGAGCAGGGCAGTGCCGGGTTTATCGGGGCAACGGTCTTTTTTATCGGGTACACCATCGCCGTCTTCATCCTTACCGGTAAACTTAACAGACTGTCCGAGGAAAACACCCAGCCTCACACCCATTGTCTGATGGCGGAATTTGCCGTCATACTCACTGGATTCATAAATATTGTGCAGCCCACGCGAATAATTGGCCGTAAGGAATACACGTCCGAACTCAAAGCCTGCCAGGGCATTCACTCCGTAGTCATAAGTAGTGTATTTGCCGGGACCATCGCCTACGGGTGGATCATTGATCTCATCTGCGCTGTATGTGCCGTTTTTGGCAATGTATTGCGAACGGATATTTCCATTATAGAAAAATGAAAAGTAGGTACCGCCACCCAGTATGAATTTCACTTTTTTTCCGAGCGGAATCTTGCCAACTATATTGAAAGGAATATCAACATAATTAAGGAATTCGCGGCGGTCAATATTGAGTGTATCGTGCAGGGTCGTATCGAGAGTTTCATTGTATTTTCTGCCTTTGTTGTAAAAGATAACACCGGGCTGAAATACAAAATTTCCTTTACGGCCGAAGGGGAGATCCGCAATGAATCCGAAATGGCCGCCTGTACGTTTTTTGTAATTACTTTTTATCTGATCCCAGTTGGGCAGGTCGTTGGTTTCAAGAATTTCTGATTGATGTACACCGCCCAGGATGCCAATGCGCAATTGCGCCCGGGTGGCAGAAGATATAAGAAGGCCTGACAGCAGTAGCAGGTAAATCCTTTTCATGGATAACATGTTGGTGTTTAGGATATTGTTTCGAAAGCAAAAATTGCAAATTTTGCGCTGAAATCAAAGCAGTTAGCAAAAAATGCTATCCAGCATTACCAACGTCGGACAGGCCTTTTTAGTATCTATATATCAAACTTTATTCCTTGTGCCAGAGGAAGTTTGGTGCTGTAATTGATCGTATTTGTCTGCCGGCGCATATAAACTTTCCAGGCATCGCTGCCGCTTTCACGGCCACCACCGGTTTCTTTTTCGCCACCAAAAGCACCGCCGATCTCCGCTCCGGAGGTACCGATATTTACATTGGCTATACCGCAATCGCTGCCACCTGCCGACAAAAACTGTTCCGCTTCGCGGAGGTTAAGGGTCATAATAGCGGATGATAAACCTTGCGGTACACCGTTCTGAATGGCAATGGCCTCTTCGATAGTTTTATAACGCAGCAGGTACAGAATGGGGGCGAAGGTTTCCTGTTGCACAATCATATAATCAGGTTCTGCCTCGGCAACACAGGGTTTTACATAACAACCGCTTTCATAGCCTTTTCCTTCCAGCAGGCCACCCTCAACTACAAAACGGCCACCTTCTTTTTTGCATTGCTCAATAGCTGCGAGGTACATGTTTACCGCATCCTTATCAATCAGCGGGCCCACATGATTATGTTCATTCAGCGGATCGCCGATGCGTAGCTGTGCATAGGCTTTTACCAGCTTTTGTTTTACCTGATCGTAAACCGATTCATGAATGATAAGGCGACGGGTCGTGGTACAGCGTTGTCCAGCCGTACCTACTGCCCCAAATAATGCGCCCAGTATGGCTATATCGAGATCTGCTTCCTGCGAAATGATGATGGCATTATTACCTCCCAATTCTAGCAGGGCCCGACCCAGCCTCGCGCCTACAGCAGCGCCAACAGCCTTACCCATGCGGGTAGAGCCTGTGGCCGATACGAGGGGAATACGATGATCGTGGCTCATGCGTTCGCCAATGATGCGATCACCCATCAGCAAGCAGGATACGCCTTCAGGCACCTGATTGCGGGCAAATACATCGGCTACTATATGCTGACAGGCCACTGCACATAAAGGCACTTTTTCGGAAGGCTTCCAGATGCAGACATCACCGCATACCCAGGCCAGCATACTGTTCCAGCTCCATACAGCTACAGGAAAATTAAAGGCAGAAATAACTCCAACTATGCCGAGGGGGTGATATTGTTCATACATGCGGTGTCCCGGACGCTCACTATGCATGGTAAGACCATGCAGCTGGCGCGACAGGCCCACAGCAAAATCGCAGATATCGATCATTTCCTGCACTTCGCCCAGGCCTTCCTGCAGGCTCTTGCCCATTTCGTAGGAGACCAGTTGCCCGAGATCTGCTTTATGCGCACGCAGGGCTTCGCCGACCTGGCGTACGATCTCTCCGCGGCGGGGAGCCGGCCAGTTACGCCACTCAAGAAAAGCGGCCCCGGCCTTTGTCAGCACTTTTTCATAAGCAGCCTCATCGGCTCCGGATACAGAACCAATCAGCGTACCATCGGCAGGAGAATAAGAAGCAAACAAGGCACCGGAAGAATCCAGCCACTGCGTACCGGTACTGACACCTTTATTAACTGATTCGAGTTTTAACTGACGAAGAAATTCCATATAGCAGATTTGAAATGCAAAGTTAAGATAAACGCAGGCTCAGGCAGAATAATAGCCTGTTTGAAATTAAAGCCGATACGGCCTTATCAGTATTGCTCCTGATCGTTGGGGAAATCAACCGCTTTTACATCGCGGATATACTGTTGAACAGCGCCCGTAATCTGTTCGCTGAGATTAAGATACTGGCGCAAAAAGCGGGGCCGGAATTCAGTGTTGATGCCCAGCATATCGTGCATGACGAGCACCTGGCCATCGCAATGTTTACCGGCGCCAATCCCAATAGTGGGGATACTGAGGCTCGCACTCACTTCGCGAGCCAGTGCAGCAGGGATCTTTTCGAGCACGATCGCAAATGCACCGGCTTCCTGCAGTTTTAATGCATCTTTGCGCAGTTTATCTGCTTCAGCCTCTTCGGTGGCGCGTACCACATAGGTGCCGAATTTATTGATCGATTGAGGTGTAAGTCCCAGGTGTCCCATTACCGGAATACCCGCACTTACGATCTTTTTTACCGAATCAAGCACCTCTTCGCCTCCTTCTATTTTAACTGTATTGGCACCACTTTCCTTCATAATGCGGATGGCAGAGGCAAGGGCTATTTCGGAATTGCTCTGGTAATAACCAAAAGGAATATCTACCACTATGAGTGAACGCTCACGGGCTCTTACCACGCTTTGTGCATGATAGATCATCTGATCGAGTGTGATGGGAAGGGTAGTAGTATGTCCGGCCATTACATTGCTGGCACTGTCGCCTACCAGTATGATATCGATTCCTGCGGCGTCAAAAATGTGCGCAAAGGAATAATCATACGCAGTGATCATGGATATTTTCTCACCTGCCTGCTTCATTTTCTGCAGGGTATTGGTAGTGATCTTTTTGGCCTCTTTGCTTATTGACATGTACAGGTTTTAAAATGAATGGAAACCTATTGCTATAGCGGGTGGCTAGGCAATAGTTGTTTTTAGTGCGGTGGCGTCTGGTTTTATTTCTTCGTACAGGCTTTGTACCAGACCATCAGCCAGACCAATTTTGGGAACAAATATTTCTTCCGCATCGGCCCATCGCATTACATTGATATAGATGAGCAGTGCAGGGACCAGCACATCGGCACGGTCTTCGCGTAACCGGTAAAGGCTCATTCGCTGAGCCAGGGTCAGACTGCTGAATTCTTTATAATAATCTCTCAGCAGCTCCAGCGAAAGCGGTTTGCCGTCTTTACGTTTGGAAATGGAGAATATTTTGTTGATGTTGCCGCCGGACCCGATTGCAGTTACATGATGATAGCCCTTTGTCCGCGACTTAATAAACTCCTTCATAAGGTCCCATTGCTTTTCCTGCACCTGGTTTTTCAGCAGCCGGATAGTGCCGATATTGAAAGACTCTTTAAAGATGAGTTTGCCGTCACTGAAAAAAGTGAGTTCGGTGCTGCCACCGCCTACGTCGATATAGAGGTATGACTCCTCTTTAGACATATTTTCAGCCACATGATTTTCATAAATAAACGAAGCTTCTTCCTGTCCGGAGATAATCTGTATTTCAACGCCTGTTTCCTGTTTGACCCGGCTGATGATGGCCGGACCATTTACGGCATCGCGCATAGCAGAGGTGGCACAGGCTTTCAGATATTTTACATCGTACACATCCATCAGTAGTTTATACGACTGGATGGTCTTCAGGATCTTTTCTGCTCTTGCAGTAGATATTTCGCCTTTCTCAAAAACATCAAAGCCCAGGCGCAGGGGTACACGTACCAGGGCTATTTTAAGAAACTCGGGTTTTGTTTGCGGTATCTCAATCACATCTGTGATAAGCAGACGCGCTGCATTACTTCCTATGTCAATGGCTGCCAGTCTCACTGTTTACCAGGTTTTTTTGGTGCAGATATTCATATGTTTTTACCTGGGAGCGCAGCTTTTTGCGGGTCGTACGTACATACTCATTGCTGAGCTGGTTATCGAGCCATCTTGCCTTCACATTATCCTGCAGTTGAATATTCAGTATATCTATCAGCTCCTGCTTGATAGTCTCATCCCATACAGGACAGGTTATTTCCACACGGTGTTCCAGGTTGCGCATCATCCAGTCGGCCGAAGATATATAAACTTTCTCTTTACCCTTGTTGTGAAATACCCACACCCGTGCATGCTCGAGGTATTCGTCCACAATACTGATGGCCTGCACGGGTGAGGCAAACTTTTTGCTTTCCGACATCATACAGAAAATGCCCCGCACAATCAGCCTCACCGGCACTCCCTCGCGTGCGGCTTCATACAGTTTGGCAATCATGCCTTCGTCCGACAGCGAATTCATCTTGAGGGTAAGGCCGGAGGGTTTCCCCTTTTTTGCCTGTTTTATCTCTTCATCGATCAGCCTTACCAGTTCTTTACGCAATAGCTGGGGACTGGGAATAATATGCTGGCAATGGCGCAGACTGTGCAAATCGCCGGTGCGGTAATTTTCCAGGTAATTGAACACATGTACCAAATCGCTCATGATACGGGGATTGGAGGTAAGCAGGCAATGATCTCCGTAGACCCTGGCAGTGCGTTCGTTGAGATTGCCGGTGCTTACAAAACCATACAGCACCTGTTTGTCGCGTACCTTTTTGCGGATAAGACAGGCTTTGGCATGTACTTTCATATTGGGCATACCCAGCAATACGCGCGCACCTTCCTCTTCCAGCCGTGATTTCCATTCGAGGTTGGCTTCTTCGTCAAATCGGGCACGCAATTCCAGCATTACTACCACCTCTTTTCCGTTGCGTACGGCATTGATCAGTGCATTGATGATTCTCGATTGCGATGCGAGGCGGTAACAGGTAATCTTAATCGTACTTACATCCGGGTCAATGGCAGCCTCACGTATGATGTCTATCAGCGGGGTAAATGAATGATAGGGCAGATGCAGCATCACATCCTGTTCGAGCACCACATCACTGACGCGTCTTTCGGTAAGCAGTGGATGGTCGAATGGCTTTTTGCGGGAGCGTGTTACTTTAAATACCTGCTCGGGAAAATCCATGAAGTGACGGAAATTATGAATCCGTCCTCCGGGTATCAGATTATCACGCCGGGTAAGATTGAGGCGCCGGGTAAGGTACTCCAGCAGACCCGGATCCATTTCTTTATCATATACAAAACGAACCGGCTTGCCTTTACGCCGGTTTTTGAGTCCTTTTTCGATTTTCTGAATCAGGTTGGTCGACAGATCGCTTTCCATATCCAGTTCTGCATCGCGTGTCACTTTAAACACATGGGCCTGGTAATGATCGTAACCGAAATAAGAAAAAATATCAGGTAGGTTATAACGAATCACATCTTCGAGCAGAATGATGCTATGTTCATTTTTCCTGGATGGCAGGATCAGGAAGCGCCCCAAAACACGACTGGGCACTTCGATAAGCGCATATTTTTTGCGTAAAGCACTGTCTTTTTTCCACATTACTACAGCCAGGTAAATGGATTTGTCGCGCAGGTTGGGAAAATGAGGAATATTTTCAATCATGAGCGGAATGACGTTGGGACTCACTTCTGCTTCATAATAATCTTTTACAAAAGCCTGTTGCTCGGCATTCAGTTCTGTTTCTGTAACCAGGAATATTTTCTGTTTTTTCAATTCCTGCTGCACATCATCCCATATCCGGGCAAATTCGCTTTGCTGATTGAGTACGGTCATCTGAATCTCATCGAGTATCTGCTGCGGATTTTCCTCCAGGTGCATATGCCGTTTGCTGCCGGCCTGCATCATACGTTTGAGTGTAGCTACCCGCACCCGGAAAAATTCATCCAGGTTATTGGAAAAAATACCCAAAAAACGTACCCGCTCCCGCAGTGGCACCGTTTTATCGGCAGCTTCCTGCAGTACCCTCGCATTAAAAGAAAGCCAGCTGATATCGCGCGCAATAATCCTTGGTTTGGCCTGTGCCATCTGATCCGTACTATTTTTCATAAAGATAAAGTTAACCGGCCTGTAAACGCGCGTGTGTTAAGTTTTGGAAAACAGCCCTTAGGCAGAGGCTGCAGCACGGCGCTTATTGTGCCAGGGCAGCAAGGCGAAACTGGCAAGACCCGCCAGCAATATAATACTCGTCTGTGCCAGCCATAGCAGCCAGCCAAAAGCGGCAGCGATGGGCTGCGCCAGACCATACAACATCATGGTACGTTCAATGAGCAGCGCATAGCCGCCTATGCCACCGGGAGTAATGATCATACCAATGCTGCCGGCCGACAGTACTGTAAACGCTTCGCGGATCCCATACTGCTGTGTTTCCTGCAAAGCATGAAAGCCGATAAAACCGCCAGACAGGTAAAGCACCCAGAGCAAAAGAGTAAGAAAAAGAAACTGTCCCTTTTTGCGCAGATGACGGATGGTGCCAAGTCCCTGGCCAATACGCTGACCAATACGGGCAAAAATCTGCAGCAGATCCGACAGGGTTTTCCGTTTAATCAGCATCCACAGTAAAATGCCTGCTACAACTGCTCCGAGTATAATGAGTGTAAGAAGTCCGGAGTAGGAGGTTTCCTGCTGACCGGGTTCTGACTGAAACACTTCTTCGGCCAGCCGGCTGTACAGGCCTGGCTGAATAACCAGCGTAATGCCAAAAACAACCAGCAGGGTAATGGCATCTATCAGCCTTTCCAGAATGATTGTACCAACCAGTTTATCGGCCGGTATTTTTTCATAGCGCGCAAGCAGCGTGCATTTCAATACCTCACCCAGGCGCGGAAATCCCTGGTTGGCGAGGTAGCCGATCATAACGGCAAAAAAAGTATTGGACTTATCGGGTTTATAGCCCATGGGTTCCATCAGCAGCCGCCAGCGCAATGCACGTACATAATGACTGCCCAGCAGGATGATGAAAACAGGAATGATAAGCACATAGCGGGCATGACTGAGCGCATATTTGATTTCTTTCCATTTAGCCGCATCTATATCTTTTACCGACAGCCATACCAGAAAAAACCCGAGAGCCAGGAAAAAAAGATACTGGATAATGGTTCGTAGTTTTTTATGCATGACCGGGAGATGGGGTAGGGAACTATCGCTTATTACCTTCTTTGGGAAAAACGATCCAGGGCTTAAATGTTTTGGCTGCTTCAAAATCCATAGTAGCATAGGAAATAATCACCACCAGATCGCCTGCCATGCCTCTGCGTGCGGCCGGACCATTGAGACAGCAGATACCGGAACCTCTTTTTCCTTTTATCACATAGGTTTCCAGTCGCTCACCGTTATTTACATTTACCACCTGCACTTTTTCGTTTTCAATCAGATTGGCAGCATCCATCAGATCTTCATCAATCGTAATGCTGCCTACATAATTCAGATTAGCCTCTGTGATCACCGCACGGTGGATCTTCGACTTCAGTACTTCAATTTGCATCGTACAAAAATAAAATTTAAACAGCTTACCGGATAGTTTTATCCAAAAGCATATTATCAATTAAGCGAACCTGATTCAGAAATGCAGCAACCAGGGCCACCAGTGGCGTTTTGCCATCCCAGTCTTCGACAGGAGAAAGATCGGCGGCACTCGCTATTTCAACATAATCTACCCGGAACCCTTTATTAACAAGCCAGGCGCTGGAATGTTGTTTAAGTGCCTGCAGGTTGCCCGGACGAATATCTTTATTAATACCTGATAAAAGTTGGTAGATAGCAGTGGACTGGCGCCGTTCTTCGGGATTCAGACGGCGGTTGCGGCTACTCATAGCCAGTCCGTCGGCTTCGCGCAGGGTGGGGCCAAGCAGCAAACGGGTACGTTCCTGCCAGCCCATCAATTGCAGCAGGCGGCTGATGACCATACATTGCTGGTAATCTTTTTGCCCCATGACCAGTACATCAGGTTCCACGATACGCAACAACCGCTCCACCACCTGGCATACGCCCTGAAAATGTCCGGGCCTGAAGGAGCCTTCCAGTAATGTTTCGAGCCGGCCTATATCATAATTATTTATCCGATCGGTGCCCTGCGGATAGATTTCGGAAACAGCAGGCAGGAAAAGAATAGGTGTACCGGCCTGTTCCAGCAATTGAATATCCTGCCCGGTACTGACAGGATATTTTTCGAAATCTGCCGGATCGTTGAACTGGGTAGGGTTCACAAAAATGCTGACAACGGCAATGTCGGCAGTAGCAAGGGCCTGTTTTACCAGCGACAGGTGGCCTTCATGAAGGGCGCCCATGGTGGGTACAAAACCGATGGTAAGGCCGCTTTTGCGTTGTTTATCAAGGTACAGTGCCAGGTCATTTGCATGCTTAAAAAGGATCATATTCAGGCCAATTCGGGCCAAAATTAATCCCATCTTAGATAATACCTGCAAAAAACAGTACCTTTGCCCACGTTTTTCAAAAACGATTCACTTAAACGGGAGAACATGTCAGCAAAAAAAAGAGTACTGTTTATTGCCAACGAAATGTCGCCCTATCTGGAGCTGACCGAATTTTCTGAGACGGTGAACAAACTGGCCATCAAAGCCAATGATAATGGATTCGAAGTACGTTGTATCATGCCGCGGTTTGGTACAATTAATGAAAGAAGACACCGGTTGCATGAAGTGGTACGTTTATCGGGTATCAACGTAACAGTTGATAACGACGATATGCCCCTCCAAATCAAAGTGGCTTCACTGCCCAGCGCCCGCCTGCAGGTGTATTTCCTCGAAAACGAAGAACTTTTCAAACGTAAGCACATCTTTCACGATGAGGAAGACAACTGGTTTGAAGACAACGGGCTTCGCACTATCTTTTTCTGTAAAGGAGCACTCGAAACTGTTAAGAAATTTGGCTGGCCTCCTGACATTATTCACTGCAGTGGCTGGATGACCGGACTAATTCCTGCTTACCTGAAAACGGTTTATAAAAAAGAACCCGTTTTTGCCCATAGCAAAACCGTATTCACCATCGGTCAGAATACATTCAAGGAAAAGCTGGGAGCCGATTTTATTAAAAAAGCACTGATCCACTCTTCGCTGAAAGAAAAGGACCTGGAAGTATATAAAGAAGCTAATAATACCGCCATGTTCAGAGGCGGTGCCACTTTTGCCGATGCCATCACATTCGGGGCAGAGAAAGTGGACAAAAAGCTGCAGGAAGAATTTGCCAAAGTACGCGGCAAGAAAACCCTTCCGTACAACGAGGAGTCCGATTTAACAGAGTATTTACAACTCTATCGCGAACTTGCAGAGAAGTAAATTTTCCAAAACCGGTATAATTCATATTTGTGAAGTATAAACACCTGGCCATTCCCATCGGAGCCATTCTTATCTGTTCACTCATACTCTTATCCTGCCGTAAAATCAATGAAGCTACCACTTTGGGAGATGACCTGATTCCGCCGGTCGATAACATTACAACATTCGACACTACGCTCGATGTGGAAGTATTCAATGATACCTTTTCGGTAACGACAGACTCTACACGTTACACCAAAGACTATACGCATTACCTGGGTTATATCAGCAATGATCCGTTTTTCGGCATTACCGATGCGCGGATTTACATGCAGCTGAAACCTCCTGCCTACAAGTATACATTTCTCAACAAGCCCGACAGTCTTCATATAGATTCAGTAGTACTGATCCTGGATTATGTAGAGACCTACGGAGATACAACAGCCGATCAGACTGTCAACGTATATGAGATAAGCCAGACCAGCGATTTTCATATTGACACCATTGGAGTTTATGGCGGGTACCGGATTCGCAGCAATAATTTTGCCGTTGCCGGACAATTGGGTAGCCGTACATTCAAACCAATGATCCTGAATGATTCGGTAAAAGCCTATCAGGATACAACCGTCAATCAGCTTCGTATCCGGCTGGACGACTCATTTGGTCAGCGCTTGCTGAACTATGATACTGCCAGCGGCGTATTGGGTGCTTATGCTTCTGATTCTGCCTTTGATTCCAAATTCAGAGGCTTTGCACTCGAATCGGTCAGCGGTAATGCATTAATGGGTTTTAACCTGGCAGGTGCCAACACCAAACTGGCTATTTATTACAAGGACGATAATAATGATGCCCCTGTCAATAAATGGGATACGGCTGTTGCTTATTTCCAGTTTAATACCAATGCGCGTTCAGCCTCAGCACAATTAGTAAAACGTGGGTATAACGGAACACCTGTTGCTGCAGCTGCCGGCCTCACCACACCTGCAGACCAGGTATATATCCAGGCTACTCCGGGATCATTTGCCCGGATTAAAATTCCCGGACTGTCCGCACTCAACAACCGGGTAGTACACCGGGCAGAGCTGATTATGGAAGAAAACTATCACCTGTCTGATTCAATGTTTCCTGCCCCCACAGCACTCTTCCTGGATGCATGGGATGCCACTGCTACCAAGTACCGCACCGTACCGTATGACTTTGCCATTAACCAGGCTGGTACTTCCAACCTGGGCTCATTCGGAAGCTATCCCTACATTACGAAAGACCCATCTGGCAATACAATCCGGGTGTGGCGCTTTAACCTGAGCCGGTATGTACAACACCTGGTCAATGGAACCGAGCCGGTATATGACTTCCGTCTTACAGCACCGCTCTACCTCACAGACCGATATAGTGGCAGTGGAAGTGCAACAGGTACAACCGATTTAACGATCGGGGTGAACCCCACGGCTGCCCGCGGCAGGGTAAGATTATTTGGCGGCGGAGACGGATCGCAGCCGTCAGCCAATCCGCAGCGAATGCGGCTTAGGATCGTATATTCAAAAATTTAATCGCTTTGTTTATAGATTAGAATCGGGTGTTATCTTTGCACCCGATTTATTTTTATACTAACTCATTCATTCAACAAAATTTTAAACACATGCCTTACCTGTTCACATCAGAGAGCGTATCAGAAGGACACCCCGATAAAGTGGCCGATCAGATCTCCGATGCGCTGATCGATAATTTCCTCGCGTTTGACCCGCAATCAAAAGTTGCCTGCGAAACGCTGGTAACTACAGGTCAGGTAGTTTTGGCTGGTGAGGTAAAATCAAAAGCTTATCTGGACGTACAGGATATTGCCCGTGGTGTAATCCGTAAAATCGGTTATACCAAAAGCGAATACATGTTTGAAGCCAATTCATGCGGCGTACTGTCTGCTATTCATGAACAATCTGCAGATATCAACCAGGGAGTTGACCGTAAGAAAAAAGAAGAGCAGGGTGCAGGCGACCAGGGAATGATGTTTGGTTACGCTTCTAATGAAACAGAAGATTATATGCCGCTGGCTCTCGACCTGGCACATAAAATACTGATCGAACTGGCTGCATTGCGTCGTGAAAACAAACAAATCAAATACCTGCGCCCCGATGCCAAAAGCCAGGTGACGCTGGAGTATGATGACAATAACAGACCTGTACGTATTGATGCTATCGTGGTTTCTACCCAGCACGACGATTTTGACAGTGAAGCAAAAATGCTCGCTAAGATCAAAACCGATATCATCAATATTCTTATTCCCCGGGTAAAATCCAAGTATAAGAAATACGCCAAACTGTTTAACGACAAAATCAAATACCATATCAACCCCACAGGCAAGTTCGTAATTGGCGGACCACATGGCGATACAGGTCTTACCGGCCGTAAGATCATTGTAGATACATATGGAGGTAAAGGTGCACACGGCGGTGGTGCCTTCAGCGGTAAAGATCCCAGCAAGGTTGACCGTTCTGCGGCCTATGCCACCCGCCATATTGCCAAAAATTTGGTTGCTGCCGGTGTGGCCAGTGAGGTACTGGTACAGGTGTCATATGCCATTGGTGTAGCCCAGCCTACCAGCATCAACGTAAACACATTTGGTACTGCCAACGTGCAACTGACCGACGGTCAGATTGGCAAGATCGTGGAAGGTCTGTTTGATATGCGCCCTTATTTTATCGAGCAGCGCCTCAAACTACGTAATCCCATCTACAGCGAAACAGCTGCCTACGGACATATGGGCCGCAAACCGGAAGTAGTGGAAAAAACTTTCCGCTCACCCGATGGTAAGACCGTTACCCGCAAGGTGGAGCTTTTCACCTGGGAAAAGCTGGATTATGTCAGCAAAGTGAAAAAAGCCTTTGGTATCAAATAAGAAATAAAATAATAAACCCGGACCTCAAATCCGGGTTTTATTTTTCCCGGTCAAATGAACTGGTATGCATACAGATGAAAACAGAAATCCCTGGACCATTCTTGGTGAAAAAGAAATCTATGATAACAAATGGATCCGGATTACCGAGTATGATGTGCTGAACCCTGCGGGCGGTAAAGGCATATATGGCAAAGTACATTTCAAAAACTTAGCCATCGGAGTCATTGCACTCGACGATGACCTTAATACATACCTCGTAGGACAGTATCGTTTTACACTGAATCAGTATAGCTGGGAAATACCCGAAGGCGGCGGACCTCATGCCGATGCCCCCCTGGCTTCTGCGCAACGTGAGCTGCTGGAAGAAACCGGGCTTACAGCCAGTAAGTGGACTATGCTCAGGCGCGTTCATCTATCCAATTCTGTAACAGATGAAGACGGCTATCTCTTCCTGGCACAGGGCCTGGAACAACATCAGCCTATGCCGGAGGATACAGAAGAGCTACAGGTAAAAAAGATCCCCTTTGAAGCCGCCTGGCAGATGCTGGAAAGAGGTGAAATCACCGATGCACTTACCCTAATAGCCATGATGGAAGTAAAACTTATCCTGCAGAAAGGCGGATTGCGGTAAATCCCCTGTGCCTATTGCATAAAATACCCGTTATTTGCCGCGTGAAATCATTCAGACACCCTCAGCGTCCGCGCAAAAGCTCCCTGGTCATTGGCCGCGAAGCCGTGCAGGAAGCCATGCGCTCAGGTAAGGCACTCGATCGTATTTACCTCGATCAGCGGGCCGATGGGCCGGCTATCCAGGAATTGAAACAAATGGCCAATGCAGCCGGCGTGCCTATCAACTATGTACCACTCGCCAAAATCAATGCATTTAATGTAACCGGTCACAATGGCTGTGTGGCACTCATTGCCCGCGTACAATACCTGCAGCTGGGCGATGTCATTTCCTGGATACACGACCAGGGGCAAACCCCGTTATTACTTATTCTCGATGGTATCACCGACATCCGCAATATTGGTGGCATTGCACGTACGGCCTATTGCTGCGGCGTGCATGCCCTGATCATACCCGAAAAAGGAGTGGGGGCACTCAATGAAGACGCCCTGCTTACTTCTGCCGGGGCCCTGGAAAAAATAGCGGTGTGCCGTGTACCCAGCCTCATGAAAGCCGTAGATGAACTGCATATGCATGGCATCAGGGTACTGGCTACTGAAATGAAAGGCGCACGCACAATTGCCCAGTCCAATTTCCGCGACCCGGTTGCCATAGTAATGGGCAGCGAAGAAAAAGGTATTTATCCGGCATTACTCAAAATATGCGATGACCGCATCCGCATTCCGATGAAGGCAGACTTCGAAAGTCTCAATGTATCTGTTGCTACAGGAATGATACTGTATGAAGCAATGATGCAGCGGATGAGAACAGTATAAAGAGTATAATGTGTTTAAGGGGTATAAAGTGGTATGGAACTCCTTAAACTTTTTAAACCCATTATACTCTTTATACTTTTCCTTAAAACCGCCAGTTCAGAAACGGCAACGACCGCTTCCCGTTTTTATTCCACAAGCCCAGCTGAATCCCTTTGAGGTTCTCGCATTGATTCCACAGTCCAATCTGCAGCCCGGTGCCATATTTTGCCCTGCTGCATAATCCACTCAACTGTACTCCTCTTAAGATATTGATCCGTGAAGAAAACCCGGTAAGCGACAATCCGCGTACACGTGCAAGCTGAGAAAAGCCACCCGATACTGAAATACCATTTACCTGGGCACCTGTCAATCCACCCAAACTCAAACTAAGTCCGTTTACATAAACATCTGTATTCTTCAGATCGAGATACTCCATCCTGAATTTCTTTTTAGACGACACCAGATCCACAATAAAATAGGGGAATACAAACATGGTAACCAGGCCAACCTCTGCATTGATGCCATTTATATGCATCTCCTGCCGGCGCAAAGGCATGGCCTGAAGACCAACCGCCAGGCCATTGATATAATTTGCCCCGTTGGGCGTAAACCAGGCAACATGACGCGTACGGACAGGCCTCACAGAGTCGGCCTGCGCTTTTGTAGTATCTGGCTGGGCCTGCGATTGAATAGTTAGCAATAAAGCAGTTACTGTTGTTAAAATAACGGACACTTTCATTTGTTTACTTTGTTTCGTTGAAAGAAAAGGTTGTGTTTATTTAAATAATCCTGGTTTTAACTTCCGATGTTTTTCTTACCTCCCGGTCCCGGCTTCAGTAAAGCTTCCGGTTGCCCGGGCCGCTGGTATGCCCCGGGCTGTACAACAACAGGAGCAGATTTACCTTAACCGGCCTGTTGGTTACACTACAGTGGCTTTACACAGCAAACCTACCGGCTGGCCGGAGCCTTGCCTAATGAGGTTCTGCGTGTCTCTTCCCGCTACCGGCAAAGTCCCGTAAATACGCCTTCAATGATCAGCGCAATCTGGAAAATCAGTAAAAAATCAGCCGATCTGGTTTACCTGTACGGAAAATCAATTATTTATTTTACATCATTACGGGTTTCCCGTAATTTTCATTCTTATGGAATCAATTAACCTCCAGCAGCAACTGTTTCAGCACCTGCGCGAACAATTGCCCCCTCATATTTCCCTGGTAGATCAGCTTTGCGAATTACTGGATCTGAGTGCCGATAGTGTTTACCGGCGCATACGGGGCGAGAAGCCGCTGGCCCTGCAGGAACTGCAACTGATCTGCAAACACTACCGTTTGTCGATCGACCAATTGTTACAGTTGGGATCCGACTCTGTTCTTTTTGAAGCACCGGAATTAACAGCCGGTCCGCTCAGCCATGCCGATTATATGCGCGGTTTATTAAGCCAGGTCCGTTACTTCAATTCGTTTACCGAACGCCGGCTGCATTATCTCTGTAAGGATATTCCTGTCTGGTATTTTTATCTTTTTCCCGAAATGGCTTCGTTTAAAAGTTTCTTCTGGGAAAAAGCCATCAATAACGCTCCCGGGCTGGTCAACAAACAGTTTTCGATCGAAGAGTTTCCCTATACCGACTGCTTTGAACTGGGGCAGCAAATTTTACAGGAATACAACCGCATGCCATCTGTTGAATTGTGGAACCTGGAAAGTATCAACAGTACGATCAACCAGATTGCCTATTACCGCGATGCAGGTATGTTTCGCCGGCAGGCAGACCTTGCTGCCGTCATCACCTCTTTTCAGCTGATGCTTGATCATTTGCAAAGCCAGACCGCATATGGCCGCAAATTCATGCCCGGACACGGAGAAACCGCACAGCAGCAGACGATGGACTTTTATGTAAATGAACTGATCCTGGGCAGCAATACACTCTTGCTTAAACTCAACAACACGCAGCTGGCCGCAGTATCCTATAGCGTACTTCGCTATCTCACCACGCGCGATGAACGGTTTACCACCAATGTATTCGATACATTCCAGACATTACTGAGCCGCTCGATACTCATCAGCCACTCGGGCGAAAAAGAACGCAACAGGTTTTTTAATGCGTTGAGAGAAAAGGTTGAGCAATTGAGATAAGTTATAAAGGGTATAAAGAGTTTAAAGGGTATAAAGAGTTTAAAGGGTTTAAAGTGTATAAAGAGAAAGAACTATATCTATTTCACCCTTTAAACGTTTTAAACTCTTTATACCCTTTATACCCTTTATACCTTTTCTCTACCTTTGCCCCATGTCCGACAAAAACATCAAGCTGATTGAATGTCCGCGAGACGCTATGCAGGGCTGGAAAACATTTATTCCAACCACGCAGAAAGTGGAATACCTCAATACATTGCTGCAGGTAGGGTTTGATACACTTGATTGCGGCAGTTTTGTATCACCCAAAGCCATTCCCCAAATGGCTGACACGGCAGCAGTATTAGACCAGCTGGATATGGATGCAACAGGTACCAAACTGCTGGTTATTGTAGCCAATGAGCGGGGCGCAGCTGAAGCAGTTCAATACGACCAGGTCAGTTATCTCGGGTTTCCTTTCTCCGTATCCCCTACATTTCAGCAACGTAATACCAACTCGACACCCGAAGAGTCGCTGGCACGTGTAGAAGCCATTCAGCATTTATGTATACGTCACAATAAACAACTGGTGGTTTATTTATCCATGGGCTTTGGCAATCCATATGGTGATCCTTACAACGAAGAAATAGTGTCGGAATGGGTAGAGGCATTATTGAAAAACGATATCCGCATTTTGTCGCTGGCCGATACAGTGGGGCTTGCTACTGCTGACCAGGTATATACCATGACCCGGCATCTCATTACATCATTACCCCATATCGAAATAGGCGTGCACCTGCATTCCACACCCGACAACTGGCGCAGTAAAATGGAAGCAGCGCTGCAGGCAGGCTGTATGCGCTTCGACGGAGCACTCAAAGGAGTAGGAGGGTGCCCCATGGCCAACGATGAGCTGGTAGGTAATATGGATACAGAGAAAATGATCGGCTGGCTTACTCAGCAAAACAGGTTGCCGGCACTTAACCAGGCTGCCCTAAACGAGAGCCTGATACTGGCCAATCGCATTTTTAACTAATCGCCTTTACTGCAACTGTACTGATATGGAATTCATGACCCCGATAGCTATAAAACCATTACCGGAACCAATCAGTTACCGCGACAAAATATTGCTGACAGGGTCGTGTTTTACGGAACATATCGGTCAGTCGCTGACCGATCATAAGTTTACAGTATTACAGAATCCGCATGGTATCCTGTTTGATCCTGCCAGTGTATGCAAGAGCCTTATCAGTTATGTGCAGCAAAAAGAATATACCCGCGATGATCTTTTTTTGCTGAATGAGGTCTGGCATAGCTGGGATCACCACAGCCGTTTCTCACATATTGATCCGCAGGCTGCACTGGATGCCATCAATGCCTCGCAGCGCGAAGCGCATCAGTTTTTAAAAGAGGCCAGCTGGATTATCATCACGCTCGGTTCTTCTTTTTCCTACCGCCTCACAACTGAGGCACAGGGCAGGGTTACTGCAGATGGTGCTTTATTGCATGGCAGTTTTGCACCGGGTGTTGCCAACTGCCACCGGGCACCGGCCCAATGGTTTACCAAACATCTGCTCGAAATTGAAGAGACCATTACACTGCTCGACAATTGTTATCATCAGCTCATGCATTTTAATCCGAAACTCCGGATTCTTTTTACCATCAGCCCCGTAAGGCATCTGCGAGACGGTGTTGTAGACAACAACCGTAGCAAAGCCAGGCTCATAGAGGCGGTACATCATATGGTCCATAAGTTTGAGCGGCTGCATTACTTTCCGGCGTACGAGCTGGTGATTGATGTATTACGCGATTACCGCTTTTACGATGTGGATATGGCGCATCCCAATTACCAGGCAACAGGTTTTGTGATGGAACATTTTACCGGTTCCTGTATTGATCCGGCCACCCGTGGGGTGATGGAAGAAGTACGTAAGCTGGTGATTGCCCGGCGGCACAGGGCTTTTCAGCCGGACACACAGGCCCATCAGCAGTTTCTGCACAATCACTACGAAAAGACCCGCCAGCTGCAGGCACAGCATCCGTACCTCAACCTGCAGGAAGAGCTCAATTATTTTTCCGGCATCTCCAACACCCGGTAGGTGGTGCGGGTATGATAGGTTTCGCCCGGGCGTAAAATGGTATTGGGAAAATGAGGCACATTAATGGCGTTGGGATGTTTTTGTGTCTCCAGGCAAAGCGCACTGCTGGATCCGTATACCTGGCCGCCCTTACCTGTGAGCGGGCCAAGCCAGCGGGCGGTATACAAATGCACCACCGGTTCTGTAGTATACACTTCCAGCCTTATGCCCGACTCTTCGCTCTCCACAGCTGCCGGCACGGCCACCGCTTCATCCAGCACAAAGCTCTGATCATAGCCATGCTCCGGATCCCAGCGCTCACCCACACGATGCGGAGTACGAAAATCAAGCGGAGTATCTGCCACAGGCAGTAACCGGCCTGTTGTTACAAAATTATCGTTCTGCTGCAGCCAGTACGAGGCCGCAATCTGCAATTTGTAATCGGCTACTGTACCCCGCCCACCGTTGAGGTTGAAATAACTATGATGCGTGAGGTTGACAATAGTAGGCGCATCGCAGGTGGCCGTAAAAGCGTAGCTGAGTTCATTGGCAGCATTCAGCTCAAAACGTATACTTGTATGGAGTGTACCGGGATAGCCTTCTTCACCATCCGGACTGCTGTAGGATAATTCGACCCAGGCATGAGGCGTACTGCCAGACCCTGTAAGCCTCCATATTTTTTTATCAAACCCTTCCAGTCCGCCATGCAAATGATCGTTGGCATTATTGCGGGCCAGTTCATATGTTTTTCCATCGAGCGTAAATATGCCATGCCCTATACGATTGCCGTAACGGCCGATAACCGCACCCAGGTAAGGATAGGCTGACAGGTAAGCAGGAGAAAAATAACTCTCCACATCATCAAACCCCAGCACAATATCGTTTACAGAACCATTACGCATACGTATGCGAAAAGCCGTGATGATAGCTCCGTAATTAGTTATGCATACTTCTGTACCATTTGCATTGCATAACGTAAACAAATAAATATCTTCACCGGCCGAAGAAATAAGAACTCGTTTCTGTGTTAATAAATCCATGAATTAAAAATAGGATAATCCCGATGAATGAAGTTTCCCTGCGAAAAGAATTCCGCAACCGTTTCCATAAAGATCCCGAAACCGTTTATTTCTGTCCCGGTCGTGTAAACCTGATTGGCGAACATATCGATTATAATGGTGGTAAGGTGATGCCCGCAGCCATTACGCGCGGCACCTGGCTGGCTATTGGCAGCAACAACAATAACGAATTGCACATACAGGGCATGGATTTCCCTGAAGCGGCAGTTATCCCCGTTCAGCCTGCATACTCCAAACAGGGCACCGCCTGGTTCAATTATCCGCTCGGGATGATTGACAGTGCGGCGCGTGCCGGTATACATATGGGTGGCGCCGATATGCTTTTTGCCGGCGACCTGCCCATCGGTTCAGGTCTTTCTTCTTCGGCTTCCATCGAAGTGCTGATGGGTTATGCCATACGTCATAGCAAGACACTACCCGTTGACAGACCGGGGCTGGCCGTGGAAGCCAAACACGTCGAAAATCATTTCATGGGTATGAACTGCGGCATTATGGATCAGTTTGCCGTAGCCAATGGAAGAGCTGGTAATGCCATGCTGCTCGATTGCGATAGCCTGGCCTGCAGTTATATCCCGGTCGACCTGGGCGACTATCGCCTGGTAATTATCAATTCGCGCAAAGACCGCAAGCTGATCGAATCAAAATACAACGAGCGCTTTGCCCAGTGCCAGCAGGTTTTATCACTGATGAAACAGCATACAGACATCTCCAACCTCTGCGAATTGACGCCGGCACAGTTCGATGCCCTTCAACACCTGATCACCGATGAGGTGCTGCTGCGCAGAACCCGGCATGTGGTAACCGAAAATGACCGCGTATATAAAGCTGCTGATGCATTGAAGGCCGGAGAAATAAAGGCTTTCGGACAATTGCTGTGGGCATCGCATGACTCACTGCAGAAAGATTATGAAGTATCTGGCAGCGAACTGGATTGTATTGTTGAGTTTGCAGCCGGTTTTACCGCCTGCATTGGCGCCCGTATGACGGGAGCGGGGTTTGGCGGCTGCGCTATTGCCCTGGTTGAAAAGGATGCAGTCGATGAGTTTGCCAGTCAGCTGGTTCCGTTTTACGAAAAAAGAATCGGTTATCCCTGCGCTATTGTACCCGCCGGTATTGGCGATGGTGTGCATGCGGTAGCAGGCTGAGGAGCGGATCAATGCATCCTGTCGCCGCGAACGTCCAGCTTTTCGATAACAGCCGCTTCGTATTGTAACCATTCTTCCCAGCGCCTGCGCACCTTATTTTTATCCAGATAGGTCTCTGCCAGCTCCAGGAAAAGGGTGTAATGGCCGGCCTCACTTTCCATAAAACGGCGGTAAAACTGGCGCAGGTAAGCATCATCCAGCCCTTCGCTCAGGCGTTTGAAGCGTTCACAGCTTCGTGCCTCGATGAGGGCCATGGTCAGCAACTGATCGAGCAAACGATCCTCCACACTACCTCCTTTTTGCTGAAAATCAAGTAGTTGATTTACATATTCATCTTTACGCTGGCGTCCCAGTCTGAGGCCGCGTTTATGCAGTTCGGCCAGTACGAGCCTGAAATGTCCCCATTCCTCCGTTACAATCGGCGCCAGTTCGGTGACCAGCTTCTCCCGGTCGCTATACCGCTGTATGAGGCTGATGCAGGATGTAGCCGCTTTCTGCTCGCAATAAGCATGGTCTGTGAGTATGTCTTCCAACGACTTACCAGCCAGATCGACCCAGCGTGGATCGGTGGGAAGCCGGAGCCCCAGAATATTGCGCGTGTCTTGGGATAGTTCCATTCCACAAAATTAACCGTCAGGGAGATAGAAGAAAGGGTTGAGCCCCTAATTTTGCCAGGTATTCTTTGCGATTCGGGCAGGTTGCCTTACCTTTGCCGCCACAAAATATTATAGGAAAAAAATCGGATGACTTCTTAAACAAAACAAAGATGCCTCTTACAAAAGAAAAAACAAGCAAGATCTTCGCTGAATTTGGTGGTAGTGCCACTAATACTGGTTCTATTGAAGGCCAGATTGCTCAACTGACTGAAAGAATCAGCCAGATCAGCGCCCATCTGCAGGTTAACAAGAAAGATTTCTCCACTCACCGCGGACTCATGCAACTGGTTGGTAAGCGCAAGCGCCTGCTCAACTACATGCAAAAGCATAACCTGACCGGTTATCGCCAATTGATCGAGAAACTCGGAATCAGAAAATAAACCTCCTCCACTGCATCCTTGCAGTAGTGGGATGGTCTATTATGCTGCAGTTTCGCAAAAAAGATCAATTCTTGCGGATCCATATAATTGATTATTCCCAACCTCTGCAGAGACGTTGGGAATAACTGTTTTTGGACTTCACCGGTTTTCAAACAAGGCCGGCTCCCAAACGAAGCTTTTCCATTGGTGCAGCAGCAGGATTTTCTGACTTTTTGTTACCTTTTACTAATTACTAATTCCATCAATTATGTTACAACAACCAATACGCAAGACCTTTGATATGGGCGGCGGACGCATGGTGACGATCGAAACAGGTCGCCTCGCCCGCCAGGCTGATGGTGCCGTTACTGTCTCTATAGGTAATTGCATGATTCTTGCCACAGTGGTAGCTACCAAAGAGCCCAAGGAAGGACAGAGTTTCTTTCCCCTCACGGTAGATTACCAGGAAAAATTTGCGGCTGCCGGCCGTATTCCGGGTTCATTCTTCAAACGTGAAGCCCGTCTCAACGATTATGAAATCCTGACCAGCCGCCTGATCGACCGTGCGCTGCGTCCCTTGTTTCCTGAAGATTATTACTGCGAAGTACAGGTACTCGTGTCGCTGATCTCTTCCGATGCAGAGATCCTGCCCGATGCAATGGCCTGCCTGGCTGCATCTGCTGCTCTCGCCGTTTCAGATATTCCCATCAAAGAAATCATTTCAGAAGTACGTGTAGGCCGGGTAAATGGTGAATACATCATCAACCCAACCCGCTCACAACTGGAACAGTCAGACCTCGAATTCATCGTAGCTGCCACCGAAAAGAACCTGATGATGGTGGAAGGTGAAGCTCACGAATGCAGCGAAGATGACCTGATCAAAGTACTGGAACTGGCACATGATGCCATCCGGATCCAGATCAAAGCCCAGGAAGAACTGCGCAGCCTGGCTGGTGTACAGGGCAAACGCGATTACACAAAACCTGCTACCGACGAAGCTCTGAAAGAAAAAGTATACGGCTTCGCCAAACAAAAAGTATACGAAGTTGCCAAAGCAGCTCTCCCCAAACACGACCGCAGCGACCGCTTCAGCGCTATCAAAGATGAACTGGTAGAGTTTCTGAAACAGGGTCTCGCAGAAGGTGAAGAACTGGCCGACAGCACTAAAAAGATGGCGGTTAACTATTACGCCGAACTGCAGTACGATGTAGTCCGCGACATGATCCTCGATGAGCGTGTACGCCTCGACGGACGTAGCCTTGACCAGGTGCGCCCCCTGGATATGGAAGTAGATGTACTGCCTTCTCCACACGGCGCCTCTCTTTTCACAAGAGGTGAAACCCAATCTCTTACAACAGTTACTTTAGGTACTGCTTTAGATGATCTGCTGGTAGAAAGTGCGGCTCACAGTTACGATTCCAAATTCTTCCTGCACTATAATTTCCCTCCCTTCAGCACAGGTGAAGTAAAAATGATGCGCGGTCAAAGCCGCCGCGAAGTAGGTCACGGCAACCTGGCCATGCGTTCACTCAAACAGATGATGCCCACCGGCGATTTCCCTTACACCGTTCGCGTGGTAAGTGATATCCTCGAGTCAAACGGTTCATCGTCTATGGCCACCGTATGTGCTGGCTCGCTGGCCCTGATGGATGCAGGCGTACCCCTTCCCAAACACGTTTCGGGTGTGGCCATGGGCCTCATCACCAAAGACGACAAATTTGCGGTACTCACAGATATTCTGGGCGACGAAGATCACCTCGGTGATATGGACTTTAAAGTAACCGGTACACGCGAAGGCATCTGCGGTGTGCAGATGGACATCAAAGTAGACGGACTGCGCATGGAAGTAATGAAACAGGCGCTGGAGCAGGCCCGCAACGGTCGTCTTCATATCCTGGATGCCATGTACCAGTGTATTGATAAAGCCCGCGAAGATGTGAAACCACATGCACCGCGCATGATAAAACTGTTTATCGACCGCGAGTTCATTGGTGCAGTAATCGGACCTGGTGGTAAAGTGATCCAGGAAATGCAACGCGAAACAGGTACTACAATCAATATCGAAGAAATAAACAACCGTGGCGAAGTAAGCATCTTCGGCGTAGCCAAAGAAGGTGTGGATCGCGCAGTAGCCTGGATCCGCGGCATCACCGCTGTACCACAGGTTGGTGAAGTTTACGACTCGGTAGTAAAATCTGTTATGCCTTTTGGCGCCTTCGTTGAATTCCTCCCCGGCAAACAGGGACTGGTACATATCAGCGAAATCAGCTGGAAACGCCTCGAAACCCTCGATGGTGTGGTAAAAGAAGGTGATACATTTAAAGTAAAATTGATAGGTACTGATCCTAAGTCAGGCAAATTCAAGCTTTCACGTAAAGCACTGATCCCAAAACCTGAACCCCGTCCCCGTGAAGGACAGGAGCAGCAGGGTGGTGGTCGCCCACAGGGTCCCCGCCAGAATGATCAGCCGCAAAACGAAGAGTAAAACTGATCCTGATTAACAAAACATACTAACCCCGCTGCAACAGTGGGGTTATTTTTTATTTCTTAAATTATGGCTACGTACATAGAGATCATATTTGAACAGGTGAATCCCGAACAGTCGGATCTGCTGATTGCCCTGCTCAGTGAACAGGGATTTACCGGCTTTGAAGAAAATGAAAACAGCCTGCATGCCTTCATTCCCGCCGATGCGTTCAACAGCGAAATGCTGAAACAACTGGCCGGCGAGTGGCAGTTGTCGTGGAGCAGCAAAACAATTGAAGAAACTAACTGGAACCAGCTTTGGGAATCCAGTTTTCAACCGGTACAGGTGGATGATTTTGTAGCTATCCGTGCCGACTTTCATGCACCGGTAGCTTCTGTGATGCATGAACTGGTGATCACTCCCAAGATGAGTTTTGGCACCGGTCATCACGCCACTACGTTTCTGATGATACGACACATGCGGGCTATTTCCTGGCAGCATACCCATGTGCTCGATTTCGGCACAGGTACCGGCGTACTGGCCATACTGGCTCACCGGCTGGGCGCGGAGACAGTAAAGGGAATAGATAACGATTCCTGGTCTATTGAAAATGCACAGGAAAATCTTGTGCGCAACAACGCCGGCAGCGTGCAGATTGAGCTGGCCGATGTAGTAACTGGTGAGGCGCTCTACGACATTATTCTGGCCAACATCAATAAACATATCATCCTCGATCAGCTGCAAAAGCTGAAACAGGCGCTGAAGCCCGGCGGTCAGCTGCTGGTAAGCGGCCTGTTGCTGGCCGATGAAGCCGATATCAACATGGCTGCCGCCATTCACGGCCTGCAGCCCACTGCCCGCTCCGAAAAGGATAACTGGCTGTGTATTAGCTTTTCGTAAGAAGGGCGCTCCGGGCAATGTTAATAAATCGTTACCCGGATTCCAGATTTTCCGTATTTTCGTTGCTCAACTTCAACCCCAAGGTTCTATGAACGAACTATTGCTCATAGTTCTGGCTTACCTGATTGGCAGCGTTCCCACTTCTGTATGGGTAAGCCGTCACTTTTTCAATATTGACATCCGTGAATATGGTAGCGGCAATGCCGGTGCTACCAATACCTATCGCGTACTGGGTCCCAAATGGGGAACCATCGTGATGGTAACAGATATGCTCAAAGGCATGGTTGCTGTAAAGCTGGCGCTGTTACTGCCCGATTATGCAGATAGTGATATTCGTTTTGTAAACCTGCAGGTAGGACTGGGGCTTGCTGCCGTGGTGGGTCATATATTTCCTATCTGGGCCGATTTCAGAGGAGGAAAAGGTGTGGCCACTCTTTTCGGACTCGTAGTGGGCATCTCGCCCTGGACAGCGCTTAGCTGCTCCGGAGTATTTCTGCTCGTGTTATATCTGACACGCTTCGTATCGCTGAGTTCTATTCTGGCCAGTGTGGCCTTCCCGATTTTTATACTGGTTGTCTTTAATGTCGATAACCATGCCTACCGCGTCTTTGCCATTGCAGTAGCGCTGATGGTTGTACTCACACACCAGAAAAATATAGGACGCCTGCTGCGTGGCAGTGAAAGTAAGGTGCCTATTCTGAAACACCGCGATCGTCGCCGTCAGCGCCGCCGCGAAAATTCTGACCTCTCACACAACCAATAAGGCACAAAAAATGTCTTAACTTTCTGAATGTAAAAACACATTGTACCAAATCTGGTACAATGATTGGATTCTCTGTATCACAAATGCATAACCATGACCCGAGCTATTTTAACCGTATTTGCAGCTGCTGCCTTGCTGGTAGCCTGCTCCCGTAATGCACTGACTGGTAAAAGCCAGTTTACCCTGTTGCCCGAATCGCAATTGCAATCCATGGCAACTACAGAATATCAGCAATTCCTTTCTTCCAATAAAGTAGTGGCCACAACCGGCAGTAAAGATGCCGAAATGGTACGCCGGGTTGGTCAGCGCATCACTGCAGCGGTGGAATCGTATTATAAGGAAAAAGGAATGGCCGACCAACTGAGTGGTTTTAAATGGGAATATAACCTGGTTAATGATCCTGCCGTAAATGCCTGGTGTATGCCCGGCGGAAAAATTGTAGTATATACCGGTTTACTGCCGATAACACAGAATGAAGCAGCACTGGCGGCAGTAATGGGCCATGAAGTCTGTCATGCCCTGTTGCAACACGGCAATCAGCGTATGAGCCAGGGTATGGCCCAGCAGGGATTGGGAGCGGCCCTTAGTGTGGCGCTGGCCAATAAGCCCGCAGCCACCCAAAACCTGTTTATGACCGCTTATGGGGTTGGTTCAAACGTACTGGGCGTGCTGCCTTTTTCCCGCAAACATGAGCTGGAAGCCGACCGTTATGGTCTGCTTTTTACTGCTATGGCCGGCTATAACCCGCAGGAAGCCATAGCGCTGTGGGACAGGATGGAAAAAGCCGGCGGCGACCAGAAACCACCAGAATTCTTAAGCACACACCCTTCGGAAGGTCGTCGTAAAGAACAACTGGAAAAATTTATGCCCGAAGCACTGAAAGTCTATAAGCCCGTTGGCAGCAAATAACTACACTTGATATTTATATGTAAATCCCGTTCAAATGCAGTCTGGACGGGATTTTCTTTATATAAAGGGTATGATTCCCGGTAAATAAGCGTATCTTTGCACTCCCTGCTAATGAGAACTCTGACAATCAGCACCACTGAACCCGACTGTCTTTGTCAGAAACCCTTTAAATCGTTTTAAAGTATGTCAACAACAGTATTTGAGAAGTTACAACTGACAGACGAAAAAAATCTTCTAATTCAGGGTCTACCCTCCAGCATCGAGAAACAATTCAGCAAATTATCCTTCGCCAAAAACATGACTCCGCTTTTAAAGAACCGGAAGATTGATTTTGCCCTGGTTTTCGCCGTAAATGAAAATCAGCTCAACGGGATTCTGAAGGATGTAATGCCTTCGCTGAAAGGTGAATCGAAATTCTGGGTAGCCTATCCGAAAGCCACTTCCAAAATCGTTACCGACCTCAACCGGGAATGCAGTTGGAATCGCCTCACCTGCGAAGGCTATGAAAGTATTGAACGTATTGAGCTCGATCATGTATGGAGCGCCATGCGTTTTGTAAAAGGTGAAAACATCCGTACAGAAGACGCACCCGTAGGCCGTAAACGCCAGGCAGCAGCCATGGCAGAATAAAGGCTCTTACCCGTAAAATGTATTGAAGGTTTGCCGGTAACCGGCAAACCTTTTCCTTTCTATTAAGACCTCTATGTCTTTTTTGAACGTTGAAATAAAAGCCCGCTGCACCGACCCGGCCGCTATCCGCCATTACCTGCTCGCACAACAAGCCGAATTCAAAGGAGTGGATGAGCAGACAGATACTTATTTCCAGGTACCGAATGGACGCCTTAAACTGCGCGAAGGGCGCATCGAAAACAACCTGATCCAGTACAACCGCCCCAACCAGGCCGGGCCCAAAAACTCCGATTTCAAACTGGTAAAAGTGCCCGATGCCGCAGGTTTAAAAACCGCACTCGCCGCATCACTCGGCATAAAAGTAATCGTACAGAAAAAAAGAGAGATCTACTTTATCGGCAATGTGAAATTCCATATCGATGAAGTACCGGGTCTGGGATCATTTATGGAAATAGAAGCCGGCAATATTGGAACAGGAGCGGGGCTCGGTCAGCCGGAACTCCTGGAGCAATGCCGGCATTATATGCAGCAACTGGGTATCCGCAACGAAGATCTTATTCAGGTATCCTACAGCGATATGCTGCTGGCAGCAACAGAAGGAGCGAAGGATTAACGGATAATAACCGTACCCATTTGCCGGGTAAGCTCTATCTCCATTTTTTTAAGATGCTCATGCGTCTGATGCAGCATGGCATATTCTTCTTCGGTATGCTCTTTTTCCATGTCGAGCTGATTTTCGAGCAGCATACGTTTCACCTTTCGCAGCTTCAGGTAATTTACGGCCGATACAACCATTTCCGGTGTACGGTCTTCGCCCATCTTCGAAAAACGCATCAGCTCTTCATCATTCCCTTTGGCCAGTGTGCGGATAAAGTCTTCATAACTTTGCTTAAACAATTCCTGCTGGTAACCGGTAGACTGGCTGTATTCACGCTTCCAGTGTTCACTTTCTTCGTAGGGAAAATTGAGCAGCGAAACTGCCAGCGCACTGAGACGGGTATCGGGATGATAGATAAAATAACTTTTCCCTGCATTGGCCGGATCACGCTGCAAAAGTTCCCTGAATGCCGCAATAAGCTGCACGATATCCTGATTATCCATCAGGCTTTCATCCACCATTTCCTCAAAAATATAATCGGCTATCTTTTTGCTATCGTCCCAGCGGAGCAACCCGTACTCAAGCAGTACACGCGCTACTTCCCGTTCCTGCAGTTCATCTTTAAATAAGAGGTTGAAAGTAGACTCATCATAATTATGGGCCTCTGCCTGGCGTGCATTATCAGCATGCTGCTGCGCCTCCTCAAAAGGCAGTTTACGCTCCAGTGTGGCAATACGGTCACGGATAAACTTGTTGACCAGTGCATGCAGACCACTTTCATCAATACGCAGTATTTCCGCGCATTGCTTAATATAATCCTGCTGCCGGGTAAAGTCTTCGGCCTTATTGATTTTTGAAATCGTTTCTGCCACCTGGTTTACTACATCGGCTTTGCGCGAACTGTCGCCCTCCGTATCGCGCAGGGCTACCTCCAGCTGAAAAAGGATAAAGTCTTTTTTGTTGCGCTGTACAAACTCCCTGAAAGCTGCAGCACCTACTTTGTTGACGTAGCTGTCAGGATCTTCCTTATCCGGAATTAACACCAGTTTTACCTGCAGGCCTTCTTCAAGTGCCATATCAAGCCCGCGCAGGGCCGCTTTTATACCAGCTGCGTCACCATCATAAATGATCGTCAGGTTATTGGTATATTTTCTTACCAGCCTTAGCTGATCAATGGTAAGCGATGTGCCGCCGGATGCTACTACGTTTTCGATACCGGCCTGGTGCAGCGACAATACATCCGTATATCCTTCTACCAGCAGACATTCATCGGCCTTATCAATGGCTGTGCGGGCAAAATAAGATCCATAAAGAATTTTACTTTTTACATAGATCTCATTCTCGGGTGTATTGATATACTTGGGTGCCCGATCATTACTTTTGAGAATACGGGCGCCGAATCCTAAAATTTTTCCACTATGATTATGTACCGGAAAGATGACACGCCCCCGGTAATTATCCATCAGCTGATCGTTGCGGTTGGCTACAAGGCCTGACTTTACCAGCAATTCGGAGTTATACTGTTTGGCAAGCGCCTCGCGCGTAAAAGCATCACGCTTTTCGGGTGAATAACCCAATTGAAATTTGCGAATGATCTCTTCCCTGAAACCACGCTCTTTAAAATAGGCAAGGCCGATATCCTGTCCCTCTTCGGTTTCAAAAAGTGAGCGGGTAAAAAATTGCTGGGCAAAACTGTTGATGATATACAGGCTGTCTGCAGTCTGGTACTGCTGGCGCTGCTCATCACTCACAAATGTTTCCTGGATTTCTATTCCATACTTCTGTGCCAGCCATTTCAATGCATCTACATAACTGTATTTCTCATGTTCCATCAGGAAGCTGATGGTATTACCGCTCTTACCACATCCAAAACATTTATAGATTTCCTTGGTGGGCGAAACGGTAAAAGACGGCGTCTTCTCGTTATGAAAAGGGCAGTTGCCCAGATAGTTGGAACCTCTTCTTTTGAGTTTTACGAATCCGCCAATGATTTCAATAATATCAATGCGGCTCAGAATCTGTTGTATCGTTTCCTGTGGAATCATGGGGGAGGTGCAATTTACACAGAATGTGGCAGCAATAGGAGGGAGCAACCGGTCAAATCATTTCTTTTTAAAAATAAGTGCACCTGCCAGTAAACCTTCAGCTTCTGCAAAAGTCAGAGTAAAGCGATATATAAGCACCTAGCTTCCAAACCCTAATACATCTATTATGCAATTTACTCTTTCCTTACGCCTGCTGGCTCTTCTGTTGCTGGCCGGTATCGGTTCTGCCAGTGCCCGGCAGTCTGCCTCCGTTTCGGGAATAGACAGCACAGGTCTGCCTGGCGACCAGTTCAGCCTTCAGGGCGCACTGGCCATGTTTCAGCAATCTTCGGGCATCGAAGATTTTGAGAAACGCATCAACAGCTCTTCAAACGGGGTCAATAATCTTGACCTTAACGGAGACGGTGAAACAGATTATGTACGTGTACAGGATCGGGCCAATGGCGATGTACATGTATTTGTTTTACAGGTACCCATATCTGAAACGGAAAGCCAGGATATAGCGGTGATTGAGCTGGAACGTACCGGCGATACCTCGGCTGTAATACAGATTATAGGTGATGAAGATATTTATGGTGAAAATGTGGTGATCGAACCCGATGGCGGAAGCGAAGATGCTGCTTTTCTTTCCCCGGCCGAAGCATCGCTGGCTGGCGGTCCGTCTTATCCTGAATATGAATTTGGTACCCGCCGGCTCGTTGTCAATGTATGGTTCTGGCCCTCGGTACGGTTTGTATATGCACCGGCTTATCGTCCATGGGTTTCGCCCTGGTACTGGCGCCATTATCCCGGCTGGTGGCGTCCCTGGCGGCCACTTACCTGGCATGCGTATTATCCGCTGCGGGCCCGTTATTACCGTCCTTTTGTAGTGGTACATACCCGCCGGGTAGTAAGAGCTCACAGCATATATGCTCCCGTACGTGTCAGCTCTGTAACCGTTCGTACCAGGCACCAGGCCAGTGTACAGAATTATCGGGTAACCCGCCGGCAAACTACCGTCACCGGACCGCGCGGTAATTCCGCAACGCGCACTACCACAACCGTTAAAGGTCCCAAAGGCAAAGTAAAAACAAAACGTACACGGGTAAGAACCCGTCATTAACATAGCTCAGACAGTCGTATAAAGAAGCCATCGCACCTGCGGTGGCTTTCTTTGTTGCAGAAGAATGTGCAGAAAAAATGCATTTATTTCCGGGAAAAGAGTTTTAAATTAGGAGTACCATCCAACACCCGGGAAAAAAGAGTAAACAACATTCTTCACTCTTAAATTTTAAACCCATGGTTCAGGTTGAAATCGCACAGCTCACAGAGGAGTGCAGTACCTGGAGGGATGCACTTCGTCAGCTTCGGGAAGAATTTACCCGCGACAAAAGCAAACTCCAGGAATCAGCCCTTCTCCCTCTCTCCAAACACCAGCTCCAGGACGTAGAGCATCTCCAGAATCAGTTTCACATTCAGCTCATCAACATTCACGATCTCAAACAGGCTATCAAAACGCACTGCCGTATGATGGACATGGAAAAAGCCACTCACAAAGGTCAGTTGCGTGAAGAAACAATGGCTATGCACGAAGATCTCTATGATCAGTATCAGCGACTGGATGCAACATTAGGTGAACTGCGACAGGAATTCAATTCATTTCTCCGCAATACGCCTTAGTACTTCAGTACTTATTTTTTAGCAGCATCATCTGTGCCGGGCCGCATGGCCAGGCTTTTGTGCTTGCCATTCGTGTACCCGTATCTAACCGATTGCTCACCTAAAACTTTTTTTTATGGCAGAGTTTGATACCTCACATGTAAAAAACATTGTCTTGCTGGGCCATGCCGGCGCCGGCAAGACCAGTTTGGCGGAATGTATGCTCTATGAAGCAGGCATCATCAACCGCCGTGGTCATATTGCCGAGAGAAATACTACCGGCGATTATCATGAACTGGAGCAGGAGCGAGGCAATTCTATTTTCAGCAAACTGCTTCATACGCGCTGGCGCGGTTATAAAATCAATATTCTCGACACACCCGGTTATGATGACTTTGCCGGCGAAGTAATCTCTGCTCTCCGTGTAGGAGATACCGGCATTATGCTGCTCAATGCCGTAATGGGGGTCGAAGTAGGTACCGATATCATCTGGGAGTACACAGAAAAGTTTAAAACACCCATGATCTTTGCCGTCAATAAACTGGATGACGACAATGCCGACTTTGATAAGACCGTCCGTGAAGCCAAAGCGCATTTCGGCAGTAAGGTGGTAGTGGTACAGTACCCGCGCCAGACCGGTGCCGGCTTTCATGAAATTGTCGATGTACTCCGCATGACCCTCTATAAATTCACCGATAGTGGTGGCAAACCACAGAAGCTTCCCATACCGGACGAAGAGCGGGCCAAAGCAGATGAACTGCATAAAGAACTGGTAGAAGCTGTAGCCAGCAATGATGAAAGCCTCATGGAAAAATATTTTGAACAGGGTGAGCTCGATGAAGATGATATGAAAAACGGTTTAAAAAAAGCCATGATCCGGCATGATCTGTTCCCGCTTTTCTGCCTTAGTGCCGAACGCAATATGGGTAGCGGCCGACTGATGGGCTTTATCGACAATGTATGTCCGAGCGCCAACGAAATGCCCGCTCAGCGCACCAGGAAAGGAGCCTTACTGCCCTGTGATGCTACCGGACCTGCCTGTATTTTTATCTATAAAACACTGAGTGAACCGCATATCGGTGAACTTTCTTTCTTTAAAGTTTACTCCGGTACGATCAAAAGCGGCATGGAGCTCGAAAATGAAACCACCGGTGTCATTGAAAAACTCAGTCAGCTGTTTTTGCTCGAAGGCAATAAGCGAACTGCCGTCAACGAACTGGTAGCCGGAGACATAGGTGCCACGCTCAAACTCAGGAATACGCATGTCAACAATACACTGCATGCCCGGGGCCAGCAGTATGAACTGGAGCCGATCGTTTTTCCTGCACCAAACATGACAGTAGCAATAGAACCGCTGCGCAAAGGCGAAGAAGAAAAACTGTCACAGGCCCTGCATGTACTGCGCGAAGAAGATCCCACATTGCTTGTAGAGGTATCGCCGGAATTAAAACAAACGCTGATCCATTGCCAGGGAGATATGCACCTCGCCGTTGCCAAATGGAAAATAGAACACAATCATAAACTGGAAGTACGTTTTGTAAAACCCCGTATTGCCTACCGCGAAACAATCAGGCGGGCTGCCGATGCTACTTACCGGCACAAGAAGCAAAGTGGTGGGGCCGGCCAGTTTGCAGAAGTATATCTGCGTATTGAACCCTGGCACGAAGGCTTACCTGATCCTGCTGACCTTTCAGTACGTGGCCGCGAAGAGATCAATCTCGACTGGGGTGGTAAACTGATATTTTTCAATTGCATTGTAGGCGGTTCTATAGACACCCGCTTTCTGCCATCTATCCTCAAAGGAGTTATGGAAAAAATGCAGAATGGTCCGCTTACCGGTTCCTATGCCCGCGATATCAGGGTTTGTGTATATGATGGTAAAATGCACCCCGTAGACAGCAATGATATCTCCTTCAAAATTGCCGGTCTGCAGGCTTTCCGGCAGGCATTTCAACAGGCCGATCCATTGATCATGGAACCTGTTTACCGGCTCAGCGTACTGTGTCCTGATGACCTTACCGGCGCAGTTATGGGCGACCTGCAAAGCCGCCGGGCTATGGTGGAAGGAATGGACAGTGAAGGCCATTTTCAAAAAATACTGGCACGTGTGCCACTGGCAGAAATGGAAGGTTATTCTTCTTCGCTCCGTTCGCTTACACAGGGCCGCGCCAAATTCAGCATGCAGTTTGAAGCCTACGAACCCATGCCATATGAGCTGCAGAAAAAACTTATGGAAGAATATGGAAAGCAGGTGAAGGAAGAGGCAGTGGGGTGAGAGAGCGATGTGCTAATGTGCTGATGTGCTGATGTGCTAATGATCTTCTGCATTCTTCGCGATCTGAATACGGATGTGCTGATGCGTTTTGAAAGTGCTTAATTAATACATAAATCTCATTCAGGGTTTATATTAATCAATGCGTGTTCAAATACACAGACTGATTATCATCAGCACACTAGCACATCAGCACACTAGCACATTAGCACATCAGCACATTAGCACACTAGCACATTAGCACACTAGCACATCAGCACATTTCTCAGTTTGCCCCCCTTTTCCCTCAATTCATCCACTCTTCCTTTTACAACAGCTTCGGGTGACATTATTTTTATGCTGTAAATGTTAACTACCATGCGTAAAATATTTGTCATCCTTTTTTTAGTTACAGCCAGTATTGCCCGGGCGCAGCAGGCTGCTGATACACCAGGTATACAGGCTCCGGCCAAACTGCAGTATATGCAGATCACTACAGTAGAATCGGTAGTGGCCGGTGGACTGGGACGTTCCAAAATGATTGTAAGCAATCCCGATGGTTCACAAAAAGAATCCAGTCTCGAAAATCTTTTCAGTATGGCTGGCATCAATTTTAAGAATATCAGGGAAAATGAAAATGCTATCCTGAGCACACTCAAATCATATACCGACGAAGGCTGGACGCTGGATAAAGTCACTTCGCTGACGCTGAGTCCCGGCGACAATGGAGGCAATGGCATATTTATGACCCGCTACCTGCTCTCCAAACCAACAGATGGCAAAAAAGGATTCTAATCCGTTTCAGATAGGCAAAAACCAACTGAGGTCTACGGCCCTTTCCGCGAGGAAAGGGTTTTTTATTTGAATCAGCGGCAGAAAAACAACATAAAAATTCTGTTTTTTTCCCATGGTTATGCCCCGCATGCCCTATTACCTTTAATTCATCAAATGGCCACTTGATCCGGAGATGCCGAAAACCGGAATTGTGAAGAGAGTAGGCAGTATTAAAAGAATAGCCATGAAAAAAATACATGTTCATACCGCTTTATTTACCATTCTGCTCGCCCTTATTGCCATTGCCTCAGCTGCCCAGGATTTGCCCGAAAAGGCCGGAGGCTGGAGCAGGGGAGTAGCCGGGCCGCAGAAACTGATAGACCTGGTTATTGAAGGTGAGCCGGGCATTTTGAAGAGCAATGATGAGGTTCGTGTATCCGCTTTTCTCAAAGCCAAAAACGAAAAGATAATCCAGTATCTGAGCAGCCGTTATCCGCAATATGGTCCGCCTGTAGTGGATGCAGCCGATCCCGCAACGGTCTGGTTTGGTCTGATCTGCGCCATGTATGAGGCCAACAACTTTAAACCGCTTAGTGAGCTGAAGCTACAATCCATTTTAACAAGCCAGATTCCCGCTTGGTTAAGTTGTTCGCTCAGCGTATTGGGCGCCAGTTACGGAGTTACTCAGCTGGTAAACTCATTGGGTACATTTTCGTACAGCAGCGTATGGACGGTAGTCAAGTTTGTGGTAAAGAAATATGCGGTAGGATGGTTGGGCACTGCAGTTGCCATCTACCAGATTGCCAATGAATGTTTCTGATCTGCAAATGGGGTTATGTCCTCCCGGCATAACCCCTCTTTATACTAAAACAATGCGTATGACAAAGGTTATTGACATTTTGCTGATCGTATGCTGCAGCGCTGCGATACTAATCAATTGCTTTCGGATTATCCGTTTATTGTTTAATCCCCGCTTTCTGAAGCATCCCGTTTTTGATTTTCCGCAAAACCGCTGGCACCTTGTATTGGTACTGGCCTGTACCAACCTTGTAATGCTGGCCGCTATTTTGCTGCAGATGGGGTATTTGAAAAAAGCCTAGCCAAAGATGGCATAGGCTTTTGAAAAAGTTGAACGGTGATCTGAAAAAAAGAATAGCAGAGAAAGGTGTTTTAGTCAATAAGAGACGGATCGCGGCATTATGCCTGATCAAACTTTACACATTCCTTCAGCTCTTTTTCTGTATAAGCTACATTGTATTGTTTCAGGACATCGTCAGGTACGCCATTCCAGCGGTTGGGTTGATTGCCGGCATAACCCAGGTCTTTCACACCCATTTCGGATGTATAGAAGCCGGTAGCCGTCAGATTGCGCATGAGGCTGAAGAAAGCGACGCCCTGTTTCATTTCGGGTTTGGCTTTTTCGGGATAAGCGATCTGATCTACCATGGTAATGCGTTGTTCGGCGCTGCAATCCTGGAATGATTTTTCGAATTGACGCAGGCATTGCATATCCAGCCAGCGCAAACCACCCCGCATGGGTATCTGGTGCTGCGGCATATCCTTTACAATAAATTCTATAAACTCGGGCACCTTAGCGTCACTGGCACTTCCGCTGGTTTCATCTTTAGGAATGATGATATCTGCCAGCAATGTAATAGTGGCCATTTCGCGGGCCGTAAAGAATTTGTCTTTGGCCGCCACTTCTTTTTCATAAGCCAACTCTTCGGCATATCTGTCAAGCGCCAGTTCGGGCTGCGCAGATTTGGCTGCCTCTTTCTTATCTTCTCCGGTACCACAACCTGCTACCAGTGCGCCGGTAGCCAGTGCGCCACCTGCCAGAAGTTTAAGCGATTTACGACGATCCATAGTATGTTGTTTGTAGAAGTGTTTGTTTATACTTATTTATTCAACCGGGTTATCCGGCATTGCTCCGTACAATAACGAAGAAGACGATCAGAGATTATTCTTTTTCATTTCATCAATGATATACTCACTCGCACGCATAGAAAGCGCCAGGATGGTCCACGTGATGTTTTTATCAGCCTGCGATACAAACTGACCGCCATCCACACAAAACAGATTTTTACAATCGTGTGCCTGGCTCCATTTGTTGAGCGCCGAACGTTTGGCATCACTGCCCATGCGTACTGTACCGGCCTCATGAATGATCTCACCGGGTTTGGAAAGTCCCCAGTTATTTTTTTCATCATCATCGCCACCCCAGGTAATAACAGCTCCCATATTGTGCATGATCTCCTTGAAGGTTTCCTTCATGTGTTTGGCCTGTTTAACCTCATGCTCACTCCATTTCACATTGAATTTAAGTACCGGAATGCCATATTTATCGACCACATTGGGATCAATCGCGCAATAGTTGCTCTCCAGCGGTATTGCCTCACCACGTCCGGCCATACCCACACTGGCGCCATAGAAATAGCGGTAGTCTTCTTTCAGTGAAGCACCATAGCCGCCGGCTTCTTTTTGTTTACCATTCACCACGTATTTACCATTGAGATTCTCTACACCAAAATTGAACCCATAGGCTGGCTGTCCCATACCGCCCCAGTATTCGATATGATAACCCCGGGGAAAATCAAGTTTTTTATTATCCAGCCACCAGGGAGAATAGATGTGCATACCACCCACACCATCTTCGTTGTAGCGCTTACGGCCAAAGAGTTTGGGCAATACACCTCCCAGTGCTGCACCGGTAGAATCGTGCAGGTACTTGCCCACCACATCGCTGCTGTTGGCCAGTCCATTGGGATGCCGCTGCGATTTACTGTTGAGCAGCAAACGAGCCGACTCGCAGGCGCTGGCTGCCACTATCACTACACGGCCGCTCACCTGGTATTCCATCAAATCATCTTTGCTCACATACGACACACCGGTGGCAAGACCTTCTTTATCGGTCAGTACTTCGCGCGCCATACAGTTAGACAGCACATCTATCTTACCGGTTTTCATGGCAGGATAGATAAGCACGTTGGGCGAAGAAAAATCTGCTTTATAATAACTACAGTTACGACCACACTGGGCGCAGAACTGGCAGGAGCCACGTTCCGGACTGCCAGCCAGCGGCTGGGTGAGAATAGAAAGCCGTGAAGGAATCACACGCACACCGGCCTGTGTGGCGGCATTTTTCAGAAAAATCTCATGCAGGCGTGGACGGGGAGGAGGCAGGAAGATACCATCGGGATCATTCTCCAGGCCTTCATTGGTACCAAAAATACCTACCAGCTTATCAACGCGGTCATAAAACGGTTTCACCTCATCATATGTGATGGGCCAGTCATCGCCCAGGCCATCGATACTGCGGCGTTTGAAATCTTTTGGACCAAAACGAAGTGAAATACGGCCCCAGTGATTGGTACGGCCACCTAACATGCGTGAACGAAACCAATCCCATTGTGTACCCGACTCTTTGGTGTAAGGTTCGCCTTCTATATTCCAGCCACCATAGCTGGCATCAAAATCACCAAAAGGACGGAAGCGGGTAGATGCACCGCGACGGGGTGAATCCCAGGGGTTTTTGAATTGCGTGATATTTTTAACAGGATCATACATGGGGCCGGCCTCAATAATGCACACACTTAATCCCGCATGGGCGAGAATATAAGCGGCCATGCCACCACCGGCTCCTGATCCTACTATCACTACATCATACTTTTTCTGTTGTTTCTTGATTTGCAGATCTCCCATGATACACGAATTGGTATTTGTAATTGCGGGACAATTTACACGCAAACAATCATTTTAACGCCGTTTTTTCCAATTTTATTCAACCATTCGTCCACAGCGGCGCTTATCTTTAAGAACTCAAACAGCTTCCTCATGCAAAGATTGCTTATGCTGCTAAGCCTGTACCTGATCTCCGAACAACTGTATGCACAAACGGTCGGTTATAACAGCTATCCCGTGTATGCCGGCCAGGATCTCGGACTCACCCGCCGGGGCGATGTATATCAGTTCAGAATATGGGCACCTACGGCAGATGCTGTGCAGCTGCTGTTCTACACCAAAGGTGATACAGGAGAAGCCACCGATAGCCTGCCCATGAAAAAAGCCGAAGGCGGTACCTGGCTTGCGCAATCATCCAAAGCAACACCCGGATTATTTTATGCCTTTCGCGTACGCATCGGCAGCACCTGGCTCGATCCCGTGCCCGACCCCTATGCCAAAAGCGTAGGCGTAAATGGTAAACGCGCCTGCATCGTGGATCTCTCTGCCACCAACCCCGATGGCTGGTTCTACGATTTTATGCCTGCATTTGGCAAGGCCACCGATGCTATTATCTATGAGCTGCATATCCGCGATGCCAGTATTTCACCCAGCTCGGGTATACGGCAAAAAGGCAAATACAAAGGACTGGCAGAAACAGGAACAAAAAATGCAGCCGGGCTTTCTACCGGGCTGGATCATATCAGTGAAATGGGCGTAACACATATTCACCTGCTTCCTTTCTTCGATTATTTATCCGTCGATGAGCGGTATCCCGATTCAACGCAATATAACTGGGGGTATGAGCCGCTTAATTATAATGTGCCCGAAGGATCTTATGCCAGCGAAGCTACAGATGGCATTACACGCATAAGGGAATTGAAAGAAATGATCCAGGCCATGCATAAGAAAGGACTGCGTGTGGTAATGGATGTAGTATATAATCATACCATGCTCACTCAAAAATCATTATTCAATCAGCTGGTGCCCGGTTACTATTACCGTCATTTACCCGATGGCAGCTTTTCGGATGCTACTGCCTGCGGAAACGAGATGGCGAGCGAACGTACCATGGTACGCAAATTCATGATTGAATCGCTGGAGTATTGGGTAAATGAATTTCATATCGACGGTTTTCGTTTCGATCTCATGGGCGTACATGACATAGAAACCATGAACCAGATCGCCTACCGGCTGCGTACAATCAAACCCGGCATTCTTCTTTATGGCGAAGGCTGGACAGCCGGAGCATCTCCCTTACCCGAGAAAATGAGAGCAGTTAAAAAGCAGGCGGGTGAATTGTATGATGTGGCTGTATTCAGCGACGACATCAGAGATGCCATTAAAGGCAGTGTATTCCGCAACGAAGAAAAAGGATTTGTAAGCGGACAGGCCGGGCTCGAAAACAGTATCCGTTTTGGAGTAGTGGCGGCTTGTGAACACCCGCAGATAGATTACAGCCGGGTCAACTATTCCAAAGCGCCGTATGCAGCATCGCCCCTGCAAACCGTGAGTTATGCCGAATGCCACGACAATCATGTATTGTGGGACAAACTGGCCTTATCTGCCAGTACAGCCACTGAAGCAGAAAGGCGGAAAATGCATCAGCTGGCTTTATCCATTGTGCTCACATCGCAGGGAATTTCATTTTTGCATGCCGGCACCGAATTTCTGCGCAGTAAACAGGGCAATGAAAACTCCTATAACGCCGGCGACAGAATCAATGCCATTGACTGGAACCTTAAAACACAGAACGAAGACGTGGTTCGCTACGTACAGGCCCTGATAACACTGCGCAAAAAACATCCGGCCTTCCGGCTCAAAACCGGAGAGCAGGTTAAAAACCTGATTCATTTCCTGGATACAGTGCCCGGCATTGTAGCCTATACGATTGATAGTAAAAAAGCCGGTGACCGCTGGAAAAAAATTGCTGTTGTCTACAACGCCAACGAAAGCAACGCCACCTTAAACTTACCTAAAGGAAAGTGGCAACATCATATGCTGCCCGGCCAGCAGGAAATAAAGATGCAGGCAGGAAGTGTATCGGTGCCGGGCAGAAGCAGTGCAGTATTTTTTGTGAAATGAAGAAAGACGAGTTGAGCAATGTGCTGATGTGATAAATGTGCTGATGTGCTGATGAATTTGGGGGATGGTTTTCTGCAGCTCCGCGATGCTTCGCGGCGCTACCAGATTATCAGCTTTGTCTCTCCATTTTTGCACCCTCAAGATTAGCACATCAGCACATTTATCACATTAGCACATTATTATCATTTTTATTCCTATCTTTACAGTTCTTAATGTTTTGCTCTTCCAGTATTGTTGTGTAACACTCTCGCAACCAGCCTGATGGCTAAACGTAAGGCGGGTAAAGTATCCGGCAGATCCGGATAGCCTTACCAGATTTTCAAATTAAACGAAATTAATAACGTGTCATTTAACGACTTACAGCTCATTGAGCCATTGCTCAAGGCGTTGGGCGAAGAGGGCTATGTGCAACCGACTCCCATTCAGGAACAAGCTATTCCCATTGTATTAAACCGCAGAGACCTGCTGGGCTGTGCCCAGACCGGTACCGGTAAAACCGCCGCATTTGCACTGCCTTTGCTGCAGCTCATGCATGAAAAAGTACCCCAACGTAGCGAAGGACAGCGTAAAGCTATCCGCGCACTGGTATTAACCCCCACCCGCGAACTGGCCATCCAGATCGATGAAAGTTTCAAAGCCTATGGCCGATACCTCGGCCTGCAGCATATGGTGATCTTTGGTGGTGTATCGCAATACCACCAGGTAAATGCCTTACGCAGAGGGGTAGACATCCTTGTGGCCACACCCGGCCGTCTGCTCGATCTCATGAATCAGCGTCATATATCACTGCAGGATATCGAGTATTTTGTACTCGATGAAGCAGACCGTATGCTGGACATGGGTTTTGTGCAGGATGTAAAACGGATCATCGCCCGCCTGCCTCAGAAAAGACAAACCCTGTTTTTCTCTGCTACCATGCCGCCGGAGATACAGCAACTGGCCAATATCCTGTTGCATCAACCCATGCGCGTGGAAGTGACCCCGGTGTCGTCCACAGCAGAGACCATTCAGCAGTTTCTTTATTTTACCGAAAAACAAAATAAAAGTTCATTGCTCGTTCACCTGCTCAATGATCCGGCTATTCCCACCGCACTCGTGTTTAGCCGTACCAAGCATGGCGCAGACAAAGTAGCCCGTATTCTCAACAAGGCAGGTATCCGTGCCGAAGCCATACATGGTAATAAAACACAGAATGCCCGTCAGAATGCACTGAGCAATTTCAAATCACGTAAAACAAGAGTACTGGTAGCTACCGATATTGCTGCACGTGGTATTGATATTGATGAACTCACGCATGTGATCAATTATGATCTGCCCGATGTGCCGGAGACCTATGTGCATCGTATTGGCCGTACCGGTCGTGCAGGTGCCAATGGTGTGGCATTCTCCTTCTGTGACTATGAAGAAAAAATTGCACTACGCGATATCGAGCGACTGATCAAAAAAAGTATAGAGGTGGTAAAGGGACATCCGTATGATGTGCCGCTGATGCATACACCACCGCCACCTCCGCAGGGAACTGTTCAACCCAGCTATATGCAAAGCCGGAGACCCGGTGGTGGAGGCGGGCGCCGTGGCCGCACGTTTACCCAACGCGCCTGACCTACTCAACGCATACTAAACTAAAAGTAAAAGCGATAATCCCTTTCGGGTTATCGCTTTTTTATTGAACACGATGCAACAAGAAATGCGCTATTGAATGGCCTGATCCACATAAGCAGAGATCCAGCCTACCTGCCCGTTTTTTACCAGTTGAAATCCCTTGCTCTCATAAATGGAAGTAAACTGCCGCATGATCTTGAGCAGGAGGCCTGTGCCTGCCATAAGCGCGCGCTGGTCAAATACCTTGTGTACCCGTTGTACCTCACTGCGCAGTATATCCTGATCAGCCTGCGCATTGGCACGGGCAAGCGCCGAATCGCTCAGCGAAGAATAATTGTTCAGCAACTGATCGCTTAAACGCTTTACTTCTTCATACGTAACCGATACCGATGACTTACCTGCCTGCTCAGGATGGGTAAGTGTAGCCACTGCCCAGGCAATACCGCCACTAAAGGCAATATTATCACTCAGCGGATAGGCTCCGCTCGCATTCACTGCATAGATGAGCTCGGCATTTTCCACACCCGATAATACACGGCCCAGCTGCTTATTGTAGTTATTGAGCGTTTTGTCAAATTCATCGCAGCGTTTTTCTGTTTCATTGGCCACACTTTTGGTACCCCAGTTGAGCTGAAACAGTTTAAAATCGCGGGTATTGCCATTGGGAAAATAACCACCCTTGGTATTACCACTACCTATATCGATCAGAAAAGTAGTATAGCGGCGCGGAGCCGGCACGATGCCCAGATGGGAGAGACGTGCTTCTGCTATTACATCCACTACTTCAACCTGGCGCTCCGGCTCTTTGATGAGGGTGCGAAATGACTGGATCAATCCATTGATGGCATCATTGCGGTTATCTTTCTCTGCCTGCATCTTCACCCCGCTGCTGATGACAGTATAGATCTTGTCGGATGGAATTTTATAGTCATCCAGTGCTTTTGTGTAAAGCGCGCTAAGTCCGTTGAGGGTGGCTTCTGAACTGGCTGAGGTAAATGATATAAAGTCTGTATTGACGGAGGTATCTTTCAATACCTGAAAGGCGCCACTGCTTTGCGAATTGCGCCCCATTTCCACCACACTCATCTTTACACCTTTTGAACCTACTTCTATACCCGCATACACGGTAGAATTATTGTAACGGGTTTTAAGTGGCTGTGCCGGCACAACCAGCTGCAGAGATAACAGCAGACCTGTGAGCAGGCACACACGGATTACAGTACGCATAGCAGAAATTTTTGGTCAGGCGGTAAATGTAAGCATTAGCGTAAACCATTAATCCTGATTCGTAAAACTACTAATCCGTTTTTTTATGAAAAATGTGCCCAAATCAATATGTATAAAATACACCTAATTGATTCTCAGCCTCAACGTACTTTTACCCTTTTTTGGAAGATGGCAGAATAGTGTACTTCACAGAGACCAGTCCGGTATCGTAAGTAAGCGTTTCTGTCAGTTGTAAGGAAATACGTTGCTGCAGTCCGGTAAAAAGTGGTTTACCTGATCCCAGAATGATAGGGTGAATAGATAACCACAATTCATCTACCAGTTCTTCCTGCAGCAGGGAGCTGGTAAGACTGGCCCCTCCAAAAAGCCATATATCTTTTCCTGGTTCTGCCTTGATACGTTTGACGGCAGTAGCTGCATCGCCGGTTACCAGCTGGCGCTCTGGTCCCACATCGGTAAGAGTATTGCTAAAAATATATTCTTTCAACTTTGGCATTCCGGGAAACTCAGCAGCTTCACCCATGGCCTGTACTACTTCAAAACTCTTTCTTCCCATAAATGAAGAATCCACGCGCTCAAAGAAAGCAGCCATACCATAATCCTGATCGGTAAAGCACCAATCAAATTCGCCATTTGGTCCTTCAATAAATCCATCGAGGCTTACTGCCAGCCCTAATATAAGTTTACGCATACCGGTTATTTTTATTTGAAAAATGTTTGAACCCACAAATATAAAACAGCAGCAGGGTTGTGTTTATATTTTTCATCGTAATAAACCACAACTGATACAGCCTAAAAGACACTTCAACAGAATGGATAGCGAAACGCCTTTTTGTAAATGGAAATTTGTTCTATGCGTAATAGCTGTTCGTAAACAGGGCATCATATTTTAAATTATGCAGACCTGACACTTACCGCTCATACATCTTAAACCTTTAACCATTAACCTTATCTTTTATCATGCGACCTGTTCTTTTTCTTGCTGCCTTATTATCATGCCTGGTCAGTTGCGGCCAGGACAAAAGCCCGGCACAGTCACCTGTACCGGCAGAAGTACTCACCAATGACAGCACACACTGGACGGTATCTACACTGTCTAATCTGCAATATGTAAATACAACACCCGGAGCCTACTACAACACCAGCAAAAGCGGTGGTGGAATGATTGTAAAATTCAAATTTCTGCCCGGTGGAAAATATGAGTTCATGCTTTATGTACAGGTCAATACGTACGGGCTTGAAACGGAGAGCTGGACACATGCCGAAGGCAAAGTAGAGTTTACAAAGAATGAAAAAGGCCAGGCCATTTTTAAGACCTATCCTACAAAAGGCACTTACCGTTATACTAAAAACGGACAGGTCACAAACCGGGCGGCAACAAAAGAGGAACTAAAAAACAGCCAGTTGCGTACTTACCTCTGGGAACGCTGGGAGAATCCACAAGACCCACAAAACGATTACCTGCTGGTGGTTGACCTCACCGCCAATCCCGGTGCAGATCCCGATAAACCGGAAACACTTACGGCCGATATGATATCGAAGTTTCATATTCCCAAAGCAAAAAAATAATCGGTTGAATATCTGGAAAGCCTGTTCATGAATTGACAGGCCTCAATCCAGTCAGCCTTTTTGTCAATTCATGTTTCTTTTCTATCAGGCGGTGAGAAACAGCAGTAGTTTCAGGTAACCGGTATTAGGATCCGGGTATCTGAATAGAAAAAATGATCATGAAAAAGATGTTGCTATTAACAATCATTCTGCTGACAGGGCGTGTTTCGCTGCTGGCACAACCGGTAAGTCAGCGGGAGAAAGAAGAAATATTTACCCGCACAAAAAACTGTTTGGCGATGCCTATTATTTCTCTCAAACAGCTATCAGTACTATCGCATTTCTGGATAAGCAATGGAAAGCCGGAAAGTATAAACCGTTTATCACGGTAGACGATTTCCTGGCCTCACTGGGTGCCGATCTGAAAAATACGGCCCGCGACAATCACCTTAATTTTTTTCATGTACCTGCACTGGAGGCCGCAAATAAAGCCAGTGAACAACCGGCTGTACCCTGGTTTTTCTTCAATGATAAGTTTTCGAATAATGGTCTGACCGACAGTTGACAGTTGACAGATGACAGATGACAGTGGACAGATGGCGGTTGAAAAAAAGTAATAAATAATCAGTTTAACTTAAAACATAAAACTTATTACTTAAAACTCACTACTTATAAATACGAAAAGGGATAGAGAACTATCCCTTTTGTAAGTTTGATAAAGGGCGAATCGGAGAACCCTTCATCGAGCTTAAAATTAACCTAAACCTTAACCATCAAAACGTTTTCAGAACCTTAACCTTTATAGTAACAGTAACTGTGATCGTGTTATTGATAGTGCAAAGATCGAACAGGTGCTTATCCCAAAAAATAGTAGACGGCCCCAATCTCTTGTACTGCATTGTACGACCCGCTTGTAGGATATCGACTACAAGAAAGGGCAAGAGGTGGAAGGTCGAAGACGTAAGGAAAAGGCAATTTATTCATACATCAGATTGCCATTATATGTAAGCTAATAGTAAACAAATCAGTGTGCTCAATTTTTGGTAACCTTCTGCAACGCATTGATAGCGGTATACAATTGCCGGAAACAATTCCAGGGTGTATTTCCACCTCCTTCACTGTCGGGAGCACCAGCGTAGTAGCCACGCAGGAAGGGCCGGGCAGGCGACCAAACTGTTTGTGCCATACCCAGCAGGCGGTCCCGTACAGGCTTGCTGCTTTGACGGCGCGCGCGCAGGATATCTTCCAGTTGCAGCAATGCCAGGTCTGGTTTACGCCAGGGGCAGGTTACAACCCTTAATCCTTTCATGGCAAAATATACAGCCGTCTGATCGGCACGTTCATAATGCCAGTCGCAAATCACCACATCTTTCGGAATCATATCAATAGCAGTATGGGTATTATTCATACTGGCCTCCCACATGCCCAATCCGGTCACAGCACCATCGAGCAGCCGGTCGCCCCATATCCATAACTCACGCCCCGAAGCAGCCAGGTGATCGCGTATGCGGGTTACCTCGCCGGCAAAGAGTTTGGCTTTATCCTTTCCCTTACAGCGCGGGCAGCGGGAATCGCCTATATAAAATACTTCGTCCATGCCCGCATGAAAAGCAGTGGCTTCAAACGCCTCACAAATTTCATCCATCAATGCAAACACCACCTTATGCACACCGGGGTGCAGGGGACAATAACTCTTACAATACAGACTATCGGCATTGGGCCATTTATACTCCGCCGGCAATTTTACATGCGGTGTTTCATCAAACTGCGGATAAACTTTCAGCAGGTTCTCCAGCGTACTCTGCCATGACTGGTGGCCCAGCAGGTTGATCTGTGGAATAATGCGGATACCATTTTCGCGGCAGGCAGCCACAATCTGTTTTACATCCTGTTTTGACAGGGCTACGGCATTACGCAATTCGGGATGCGAGGTAAACTGGTAGTTATAATCTACACGCAGAATAAGGGTATTCACCTTTTGCGGTGCCAGTTCTTTTCGTATAAAAAGCAGAAAAGAATCCAGTTCTGCCGGCTGTGGTGCGGCAATACAAAAGCCACGTACGGGTAAAAGACTGTCCAGTTTATCCTGTGCCGGCAGACGGACACTGCCGGTGAGGCAAAGCATGGCCAGCAGGCATCGCAGTAAGGTTTGTTGCATCATCTCTAAATGTAAAACTTATTCGGCAATATAGAATTATCTGTGTTCATCTGTACCAACAGGGAAGGGAAATTTGCTAATGTGCTGATATGCTGATGTGCTGATGTGCTAATGTGCTAATGTGCTGATATGCGAATTACTGTTATCCAGGGAAAATAAATGTGACAAAAAAGAAATTTGATCCTCAGATTTATACAGATGCTTTTACAGGCTTTGGGAAAAGCAAGCCCCCCTTGTAACATTGTTGGTTCTCCTTAACAGCGTGAGCACTGTTTAATCGCTATTTCCCGCCTTATTCAGATCACGAAGAACTCAAGCAGATCGGGGATGCGAAGGGTCATTCGCACTCCGGCACATTACCCCATTCGCCTATTCTTTTCTTTGGTTCGCCAGCCGCGGAGGCAAAAGATGGGCTGAACGGTTGTGGAAACACCATAAAAAACAGTGTATGCTTATGTATCTGTTTGAAAAATCGGTAAGGATTTATCTGCGAAAATCTGCGCCATCTGCGGGAAATTTTGCCCGCAGAAAACGCAGAATACCGCAGATAAAGATATTTCCCCAGACAACAGCGATATGCTGATGTGCTAATGTGCTAATATGCGAATTACTGTTATCCAGGGAAAATAAATGTGACAAAAAAGAAATTTGATACTCAGATTTATACAGATGCTTTTGCAAGCTTTGGGAAAAGCAAGCCCCCCTTGTAACATTGTTGGTTCTCCTTAACAGCGTGAGCACTGTTTAATCGCTATTTCCCGCCTTATTCAGATCGCGAAGAACTCAAGCAGATCGGAGACGCAAAGGGTCATTCGCACTCCGGCACATTACCACATTCGCCTATTCTTTTCTTGTGGTTCGCCAGCCGCGGAGGCAAAAAGATGGGCTGAACGGTTGTGGAAACACCATAAAAAACAGTGCATACTTATGTATCTGTTTGAAAAATCGGCAAGGATTTATCTGCGAAAATCTGCGCCATCTGCGGGAAATTTTGCCCGCAGAAAACGCAGAATACCGCAGATAAAGATATTTCCCCGGACAACAGCGATATGCGAATGTGCTAATGAATGAGAGCAGGTATTTCACATATTGCCCCGCAGCACAATGATTGCTGAGACACCTTTCGCCCGGCGATCTGGTTGTGCCAACCCGGTTATCGGAAAACTACTTAGGTTTTTTATGTAGCCGAAACACTACAGCATACTACCAACCGTATTGACAGCAGAATAAGCGCTTTAACTATTTTTTTGGGTAATGTGACTTCGTTCCTTTGCTTCATCAAAGTACCAATACACATTAAACACTGCTTATCTAAAAAGATCAACCTATGGGAATGAGACAACTTAAAATCACGAATTCGATTACGAATCGTGAAGCATCCAGCCTGGACAAATACCTCCAGGAAATTGCAAAGGTGGAAATGATTTCTGCCGAGGAAGAAGTTCGCCTGGCTTCCTTAATTAAAAAAGGGGATAAGAACGCCCTTGATCGCTTAACGCGGGCCAATCTTCGTTTTGTGGTTTCGGTTGCCAAACAATACCAGGGCCAGGGCCTTTCGCTCCCCGACCTGATCAACGAAGGCAACCTGGGGCTCATTAAAGCCGCCCAGCGTTTTGATGACACCCGTGGTTTCAAGTTCATCTCTTTTGCCGTATGGTGGATCCGTCAGTACATTCTGCAGGCACTGGCCGAAAACAGCCGGATGATCCGCCTGCCACTCAATAAAGTAGCCCTTAGCGGAAAAATCCAGCGCACCCAGTCTGAACTGGAGCAGCAACTGGAGCGTGCACCATCGACCGAAGAACTGGCCGAAGCCCTCGATGTAAATGTTGATGACATCAATAATACCCTGCGTCATAAGAACGGGCATATCAGCCTCGACTCGCCTGTAATGGGTGAGGACGAAGATGGTTCGCTGATCGACATGCTGGTAAATCAAAATGCCGATCGTACCGACGGCGAACTGTATGGCAGCGATTCACTCAAGCAAGAGATTGGCCGTTCGCTGCAAATCCTCAACGCCAAACAAAAACAAACCATCTGCTATTACTTTGGCATTAATGTAGACCATCCGTTGAGTCTCGAAGATATTGCCCGCAGAATGGATCTTACGCCGGAGCGGGTACGGCAGATAAAAGATAAAGCACTCATGTTGTTAAGAAATACCAAGAATACTCAGGTACTGCGTAGTTATCTCGGCGCCTGATTAGTAGCCATCCGTCATGATTTAAAACAAAAAAAGCTCTCCTTTCGGAAAGCTTTTTTTCATTTTATTCATTGCCGGTTGCTATCGGTTTATCATTGCGCGACCATTCGCTCCAGGATCCCACATATAAGCGTGCACCCGTAATGCCAGCCTGCTCCAGGGCCAGCAGGGTATGGCAGGCCGTCACACCCGATCCGCAATGTACTATTACTTCCTCCTTATTCTCCAGCAGCGGCTGGTATAGTTCCTGCAATTGTCCGGCATCCTGAAATCTGCCTGCGGCATCCAGATTGCCGGTATAAGGCTGGTTCACAGCACCCGGTATATGACCTGCTACCAGGTCTATCGGTTCGCTCTCGCCGCGGTAGCGATACGCTTCGCGCACATCGATCACTAATTTATGCGGATCCGCAGCCGCTGCGGCTACCTCTTCGATAGAAGCTACCGGCATCTGCCAGTCCGTAGCGGGGTAAGCGGGCTTTTCTTTTATATCTGTTGCTGTAGCTGACAATACAGCACCCGCTGCCTGCAGGGCCTGTAAGCCGCCATTCACTACCTGCACCTGCAGATGCCCCACGGCACGGAGCATCCACCAGCAGCGGGCAGCAGCATTGGCTCCGGCCTTGTCGTCATATATGATCACCCGGCTGGCCGGATCGATGCCGGCTTTGCCCAACCATTGCACAAAAGCAGACAGGGGAGGAAGGGGGTGGCGACCTCCATCGGCCGCATTTTGTTTTACGGCCGACAAATCTTTATCCAGGTCGGCATGCACTGCCCCGGCAATATGTCCGGCAGCAAAGCGATCGGCCGCATCGGCACCACTGCGGGCGTCAATAAATATCACATCCGGCGTATTAATAAGTTCAACAGCTTCTGAAGCGTCAATAAGCGGTTTAATAGTCGACATAAACGGGTTTAATTAGTATTAAATAGTTGTACTGGGAGGATTAAAATTAGGCAATGCGGAGGTTATTGCCGAAAGAAATGGCAGAACATCTATGTTGTACTCAGCATGCGGTTTTATTAAAATAAAAACTTCATTTCCATGTTCGTGCGGCACCGTTTTCCGGTGGACTTATACAAGTGGTTGGTTTGCTTCTGTTATAGAAAAAACTCTTAGTGAATATCCTGTTCAAAAATATTTTTTGTTAGCTGTGTGCTTTTTATGAAATAAAATTCTCAAATTCATAGCACCTTATCTGCCACCATGCACCTAAACCGAATCCTGCTGCCGGGCATACTATGTCTTTGCCTGAACCTGCCTTGTTTTGCCCAACAACAGGCGGCAGGAGATACTTCTCTTCATTTCAGCGAAAAATTTCTCCGCTCCATCAACCGGCAGGCTTCTTCACTTGCGCACAAACTGGATAAGACAACCGATAAAGCACTCGCCCGCTGGCAGCGGCAGGAGACCAAACTCTTACGCAAACTCGCGAGAAAAAATCCGGCCTTAGCGGCACAACTAAAAACAGATGTGGCTGCACAAACGACCAAACTGCAGCAGCAGTTAAACAACCCCGCCGAACTACAGCAATACCTGCCCGCCCTGGATACGCTTAAGACCTCGCTTCGCTTTTTACAACAAAAACCAGATCTCGCCAAACTGGGACTAAAGAATGAGCAGGTAAGCGGAACACTCGACAAATTAAAAGGCATGGAAGGTCAGCTGCAGCAGGCCCAGGCCGTACAGCAGTTTTTGCAGCAACGGCGACAATTACTAAAAGAAAAACTGGGCAACCTGGGCCTGGCCAAAGAACTGAAGCAGCTCAATAAGCAGGCCTATTACTACAGCGCCCAGCTCAAAGAATATCAGTCCTTATTAAAAGATCATAAGAAGGCGGCGCAGAAAGGCCTGGCGATGCTGCGCAAGACAAAGGCCTTTGAAAACTTTATGCGGCGCAATAGCCAGCTGGCTTCATTGTTCCGTCTGCCGGGTGACCCCAACGATCCTGCGCAGGCAGCGAACCTCGCCGGACTGCAAACCAGGGCACAGGTCAATAACCTGATCCAAAACCAGCTGGCAGCTGGTGGTCCCAATGCACAGGCGCAGTTTCGCCAAAACCTGCAGGACGCACAGAGTCAGCTCAGCCAACTGAAGGATAAGATCATCAAATCAGGTGGGGGCAGCAGTGAGCTGGATATGCCCGATGGTTTTAAACCCAATCCCGAAAAGACCAAATCGTTCTGGAAGCGGCTGGAGCTCGGCACCAACATACAATCTCAACGTTCACGGGGCTTACTACCGGCAAGCAGTGATATCGGTTTATCGCTCGGGTATAAACTCAACCTGAATAGCATCATCGGTATTGGTACCAGCTACAAACTGGGTTGGGGTAAAGATATCCGTCACATAAAGATCAGCCACCAGGGACTGAGCCTGCGAAGTTTTATTGATTATAAACTGAAAGGGTCATTCTGGCTCACGGGTGGGTATGAGCTGAACTATCAAAGCGGGTTCTCGGATTTCAATGAACTGAAGGACCTGAGCCGCTGGCAGCCGAGTGGGTTGATTGGCGTGAGTAAGGTGGTGAGTTTACAAAGTAAATTATTAAAGAAAACAAAGCTGATGCTGCTCTGGGATTTTTTGAGCTATCGGCAAAAGCCGCGCACACAGGCGGTGTTGTTCAGGGTTGGTTACACTTTTAAATGATTATACAAGATGGTACGAAAAATTATTGTTGCCGGTTTAGTCATGCTGGGCTGTGGATTTTTGCTGACGGTAAAAGCGCAGTATGCATCCATGCAGATGCCACAGTTGTTACCACCCTCACCGGAGGCTTTTAAACTCGGCACGTATGGTACGGTGCCGGTCGGATTGTTTACCGGTACGATGAAGCTGGATGTGCCCATTCATGAAGTGCGTACGCGTAATTTGTCTGTACCGGTATCGCTCTCGTACAGTACCAATGGGGTGAAGGTAGATGAAGTGGCTTCGCGTGTGGGTACCGACTGGATCCTGAATGCGGGCGGCATGATCAGCCGTACGATTGTGGGTACCGAGGATGACATCTATGCACGTGATAAGCCTCCAACCGACTTCGTTAATCTTTCGGCCGGTCTTACTACCTATCTGCGTGACCTGGCAACAAGAGAAAACAGTTCAGAACCGGATATCTATACGTTTAATTTTGGCGGCTACTCCGGTAAGTTTTGTTATAACCGGATGGGGGAGATTGTGTGGATGCCGATGCAGCCCTCGCTCAAGATCGTTAAGGGGACAGATCCGACCCAGTGGCGGTTTAAGATGATCACGCCCGATGGAGTGGAGTATACATTTGGTGGTACGGGTGCCACGGAGAGAAGCCGGACACAGAATGGCGGTATTAGTTGCACGTACTCCAGTTATAGCTGGAAAGACAATGCCTGGTACCTGACCAAGATTAAACATCCGCTGGGGGATTCTATTGTTTTTAAATACTCCAATGTCAGCTATCGCTATATGTTAGGGTTTTCGGAGTCGTATGACAAATTATACCCAACGATTCAGACGAGACTTGATTGTTTGCGTTGGGATGGTGTTCAGGAATATTATGATCCTCCTAATAATACACAACGGTTGTGTTATACGACTATCACCAATGAAGGTGTTATACTATCTAAGATTGAATTTCCAGATGGGGAACTGAAGTTTAATCATGGCTACCGGTACGATTTAACTGATGATTCATCGTTTACTTCAGTTGATATTTCTTATGCAGGAAAGCTTATCAAGAAGATAAAATTTGACCAGGTATATTCTACTACCTCCAACGCCTATGCTAATGGAGATATAACCGATTATGGTGGTACACAACGATTATTTTTAACAGGTATCAAAGAAGAAAACACCAGCGGGCAATCTATTCAACTGTACACTTTTGACTATAATGACCGGACTGGATTACCTCCCCGACTCAGTCGTTCGCAGGATCATTTTGGTTATTTTAATGGGGCCAACAATGCCAGCTTTGTGCCCGCTAATAGTGACTTTGGCGGATTATTTAGCGGTATTGGTGGGGATCGTTCGCCAGACTTTACCTATGGCTCCAAAGGGGTAATGACCAGGATCACTTATCCCACCGGTGGCTATAGTAAGATCGAGTACGAACCACAATGGATCCTGGCTGACCGCATTTCCTATTTTCATGCGGGCGAATCGGTCGTAAACGGTCATATCGCGGTAGGAGGCGTGCGTGTAAAATCCGTTAAGAACTACACCGATAGTACCGCTACCCCTGTGGTACGCAAATTTTATTATGATTACTGGAATTATCCGGATTCTTCCAGTGGCATTGTGCTGCGCAGTCCTCAGTATTTTGTAGATCGTTCGATCTTACAGAGATGTACGCCTGCATACACTAATGCTAATATGCAAGTTTTTATTAATTGTCAGTTCAAAACTTTTACATTTAAAGTCTTACAGTCTAATTCCACCTTTCCTATTTATCATTCGTCGGGTGCGCTGGTACAATATGCCAATGTGCGCGAGGGGTTTGGTGATAATTTTGAAAACGGAGGTGTTTTCCACTCCTTCATAAACCATAGTGATGCTCTGCCAGAGGTTTTAAAGGGCAACGAAATTCCATCCACCAGTGTAACCAATTTCGGTGTGTATAATGGGTTAGAAGACAAAACACTTTATTATAGTTTAAATGGTTCTGGACAGGTTATTAAGAAAAAAGAGATTGTCAATAAATTTAAAGTCTTTGACCAGTTCAGTACGGCTTTACCCAAAGGTGATTTGACTAACACGGCTGTTTATAAAGCCGATACCTGCATTTTTATTAACCGGCTCGGTGTGCCTAATTGTACGGCAGACCCCGTAATGCAACAGGATGAGTATGATCTGTACGATGTGAATCGTTATTACCTGTTTTCCTATTTCGCTCACCAGGACAGTAGCTACACCTACGACTATGATGAAACGGGTAATAATCCTGCACTCACGATTACCGTGAACCAATATGATCCGACTTATGTGGTAAAAACGCAGGACAAAGTTATTACACAACTGGATGTGCTGGAGACGTCCTATAAATACGCACGCGACTTTGCCTCTTCCGGCAATGTGTATGAAAAACTGGTGAATGCCAATATGGTGATTGCACCGGTAGAGCGCTCCGTGAAGCGCAACAGTCAGTCGCTCTACAGCATGAAGACCAACTATACCGACTGGTTTAGCGACAATAAAGTACTGGTGCCTTCTACCGAAGATTATACGCCGGCCGGTCAGTCGGCCATCACCCGCATCCGTTACCAGCAATACACTACTGCCGGTGTGCTCACCGAGGTGTCGAAAGAGAATGATGTGCGCATGAGTTATATCTGGGATAAATGGAATAAGAGCATCCTGGCTGAGGTAACGAATGCCTCTGCCGCCGATGTGGCCGTGACCAGTTTTGAAGACCTGGGCAATGGCAACTGGACGATCAGTGGCGGCAGTTATGACCTGCGCTATGCCTACACGGGCAATCAAAGTTATAAGCTGAGTGCCGGCGTGACGATCTCCAAATCGGGACTCACCAGTGGCAAAACCTATATCGTGAGCTACTGGTCACGCAGCGGCTCGCTCACGGTCAACAGCGGGTCGGGTACAGCAGGTATCACCCGCAATGGATGGACCTATTATCAGCATAGTTTTACCGGAGCTACATCGGTGAGTATTACCGGTACTACTTCCATCGATGAACTACGGCTGTATCCATCCGGTGCGCTTATGAGCAGCTTTACCTATCAGCCGGGTGTGGGTATCACCACGCGTTGCGATGCCAATGGTGTGGTCAACTATTACGAGTATGATACCTATTCGCGATTGATGCTGGTGCGGGATGAGAACCAGCGGGTGCTGAAAAAGATCTGTTACAATTTCTATGGCCAGGCAGAGTCCTGTGCCTATTACCTGAGTGCGGCAAGAGATTCGTCGATCCGGCGCAACAACTGCAGCGCGGGTTATATCGGCAGCCTGGTTACTTATTCGGTACCGGCAGGTAAGTACACCTCTACCATCAGCCAGGCCGATGCCGATGCCAAAGCCAGGGCAGAAGTAATTGCCTATGGACAGGAGTATGCCAATACCAATGGCACCTGCACGCAGGTGACCATTTATGCACGGGCCGAATACCAGAACTTGTACCAGGACCTGGACTATACCACGGCCGACCTGGTGCTGCGCTTCTATAGTGATGCAGCCTGTACGACTCCGTATAGTGTGACTAACCTGAATGTAAACTACCGGCGTGTACGGCTCAACTGCGGTGGCTGGGGCAGTCCGTTGAATACGAACTATACTGCTACCAACTGCAATGGCTACCAGGTAAACCTCGGCAATGTTTATCTCATGCTCGACGATGGCATTCACTGTTACGAATACAGTTATAACACCACCACCGGTACCGGTTATACACCACAATAAAAAAGAGACTAATGAAAAAAAATATATCACTCCTGTTACTGGCATTGATCTGCATGACTGCACTGCAGGCGCAGGAAAGTATGGCTGAGCAGCAAGCCCGGTTGGATTCATCGCAGCGGGTGCTGATGAAAGATTCATTGCAGATGACAGATGCGCAGGTAGATACGGTGTTTGCCATCCGCAACCGCCACTGGGAAGCCATTGCTGCGGTACGTGCCAATAGCACTATCACTGTAGCGCAACAACAGGAGCAGTTTGAAATGCTTAAGCAGGAAACCTATGCGGCCATGCGCACGGCACTTGGAACAACCTTGTTTGACCGGTATACGCAACTGATCAGCAGCCGGGCACAGCGGCGAAACAATGCCAACGCTGCTGCACCTTTAACCGGTGCCAATAACTAATTCTGAAAAGATTCAATCCATCGGATATGAAAAAGACTGTCAATCGTTTTTGGTTCCTGGCCGCGGGTATTGCGCTGGTTGCAACATCCGCCGCGCAGACTCCCCGTACACTGCCAGCCGCTTATACAGGTAGTACGCCAGTCAGCTATGTGCGTACCTGGGATGCGGTGAAACCGCTCACCAATCCCAATGACCTCAATGCAAGCGTTTCGTTGAACACAGCGCAGATGACTACTGAGTATTTGGATGGCCTTGGCAACCCTCTTCAGATGGTAGTGAAAAGAGGTTCAATGATAACTGGCTCATCGCCGGTGGATTTTATTGGTATGAAGGAGTACGATGTGTTTGGCCGGGAACGCTTTATTTATTTACCTACGCCTGCAAACAGTACTGGTAGCAATACCTCCATTTCGGATGGCTTATTTAAGTTGAATCCTTTTCAGCAGCAGGAAGCTTTTTATAATGGTTATTTAAACGGGCAGAGCGGTGAAGTGTCTTCGTCTAAAAACTGGGCGTATAACCAGATCAATTTTGATGCATCACCACTTAACCGGCCACAGGAAGTGTTTGCACCGGGTGTGAATTGGGTAGGTACGCAAAGCCAAAGCCTGGAAGCGGACCGGCATTCGGTCAAAGTAAAGTATTTTAATAATAAGCTGACCGATTCGGTACGGATCTGGCAGGTGCTGGACCCTGTATTTGGCGGTTGGGGTACTTATACGAGCCCTGGTTCGCCCTGGTACCCGGCAGGCGAGTTGTCGAAAACAATAACGGTCGATGAGCAGGGTAAGCAGGTAATCGAGTTCAAAGACCGTTTTGGCATGATGGTACTGAAAAAAGTACAGTTGACCGCTACGGCCGATGATGGAAGCGGCAAGGGACATTATGGCTGGCTTTGTACCTATTATATCTACGATAAACTGAACCGGTTGCGTTGTGTGATACAACCGCGTGGGGTGGAGTTGCTGATCGACAACAGCTGGAATATAACCGCGCTGAGCAATGCTATTCCGAACGAACAATGTTTTCGCTATGAATATGACTTGCGGGATCGTCTAGTTATGAAAAAGATGCCAGGTATCGGGCCGGTATACATGGTGTATGATGCGCGTGACCGACTGGTGCTGACGCAGGATTCCGTACTGCGAGCAGGCAGTCCACAGAAATGGCTTTATATATTATACGACGACTTGAATCGCCCCGTTGGTTCTGGATTATGGAACAATAGCAGTAGCCTGACTACGCATGCCAGTGCGGCCGGAAGCAGTATAGCTTATCCTAATTTGAGCGGGCAAACCTATGAGGAGCTGACCCGCACTTTTTATGATGATTACAGCTGGCGCAGCAGCTACAGCAACCCATTAAGTGCAACGTACAATACGAGCTATGACACTTATTTCACCACAGCTTCGGATGTGACCTGGCCTTATGCACAGGCAAACACGCAATCCGCTCAACTAAAGGGATTGGTGACCGGTACCCGCGTCAAAGTTCTGGGAACCGCTTCTACTTATTTGTACTCGGTAAATTTTTATGATAACAAAGGCCAGCTTATTCAAATACAAAACAGCAACATCTCTGGAGGGACAGACATTCAGACAACTCAATATAGTTGGCAGGGACATCCATTGGTGGGTATTCTGAAGCAGGAAAAATCAGGAACTAATGCACAAACAACAGTTGCTGTTTCCAGAATTACCTATGACAGTTTGTGGCGGGTGGCGAAAACTGAAAAGAAAGTGAGTCATAGCCAGGTAAACAGTGGCAATATGCCGGGTAGCTGGACGACTATTGCCGAAAACGAATTTGATGCGTTGGGGCAGCTAAAGAAAAAGAAACTAGATCCTGCCTATAACAGCAATGCAGGTTTGGACAGCCTGACATACGATTACAATATCCGGGGCTGGTTGTTAGGTATGAACCGGCTGTATGCCAAAGATGTGCACCAAAACAACTACTTTGGTTTTGATCTCGGGTATGATAAGGCGCAGAATGGCATTATCAACAATCAGAGTTATACTACCCCGCAGTACAATGGCAATATCAGTGGCATGGTGTGGAAGAGTAAGGGTGATGCGGAGAAGCGGAAATATGATTTTACCTACGATGCTACCAACCGGTTACTCTCGGCCGATTTTAACCAGTATACCAGCAGCAGCTTTAACAAAACAGCTGGCGTTGACTTCAGCCTGAGCGGTATGAGCTATGATGCGAATGGCAATATCCTGACCATGAAACAGCGAGGCTGGAAAGTAGGTGGTTCGACCACAATAGATAGCCTGACCTATAATTATATGTCCTATAGCAATAAACTGCTAAATGTGATAGACGGTGTAAATGATGCGCAGACACGACTTGGAGATTTTCGAACATCTAGTCTCCATCCAGGTAGCGGAGCTAAAAACAGTAGTACTGCAGATTATACATACGACGGCAATGGCAATCTGGTAAAGGACCTCAATAAGGATATGGTAACCTATGGAGGGAATAATGGTATTGAGTATAATCATTTGAATTTACCCCAAAAGGTTACTATTAAAAAAGATGGTAGTAATAACAAAGGCGTCATAGAATATACGTACGATGCTGGTGGCACCAAACTGAAGAAAACAGTATATGAGCCTGGAGTTGACACTACGGTTACCTTATATCTGGCAGGTAATATTTTCAGGAATGATACACTAGAGTTTATCAACTTTGAAGAAGGTCGTATCCGTAAAAAAGGCACTACCGCGCTGGTATACGATTACATGCTCAAAGACCACCTGGGCAATGTGCGCATGCTGCTGACCACGGAGCGGGATACCTCATTCTATCCTGTCGCCAGCCTTGAAACAGCCAGTCTGTCTACCGAGCGCAACTATTATGGCGGAGTGGATACCGGTCGGGTTAATAAGAGCACGGTCTCCGGTTATCCCAGCGATACCTATACCAGCCCCAACGATTTTATCCAGAAGCTGAATGGCGCTGGCCCCAAGATCGGTACCAATATAGTGCTGAAGGTAATGGCCGGAGACAAGGTGAACCTGTTTGCCAAAAGCTGGTACAAGAAAAACGGCGTTACGCCCGGTACACCTGTGAACCCGCTTACCAATATACTCAACGTACTGGAACCGGCCATCGGTGGTATAACAGGCACGCATGGTGGGGCTACATTGACGGAACTACAGACTAGCAGTGTACTCGACAATCAGGTAACGAGTTTTTTGAACAGCCAGAGTGGCTATACGACCAGCAAACCCAAGGCCTTTGTAAACTGGGTGCTATTTGACGATCAGTTTAAATACGTAGCCGCCAGTAGTGGTTTTGAGCAGGTTGGTGCCGATAATACCCTGACCACGCATACCCCAGCTGCTATTAATATTTCAAAAGGAGGATATCTATACATCTATGTCAGTAACGAGACACCGAATATAGATGTGTTCTTTGACAACCTGCAAGTGACACATATCCGTGGACCGATCCTGGAAGAAACCCAGTATTACCCTTTCGGGTTAACGATGGCGGGGATTAGTAGTAGGGCATTGGCGTTTGGCGGAAACATCAACAGGTATAAGTTTAATGATGGAACAGAACTGTCGAAAGCCGAATTCAGCGATGGCGTCGGACTTGACTGGTATGAAACGTCGTTTAGGGGATATGATGCGCAAATTGGTAGATTTTGGCAGATTGATCCGCTTGCTGAAGCTACAGATAATATCACCCCGTATGCTTATTGTAATAATAATCCCATTTCATTCAATGATCCACTGGGGCTTGATACTACGGTAACTATTAACGGTAATCAGCAACTTACGTTGACCGATAGCGAACAGCGATCTGCAGTAACGGTATCGGCAACCAGGAAAAAGTCGGCAACTCCCGATACAAACACAGCGGCCAGTTCCACGCCAGGAGCTGATGCATCGGGTTCTAATTCAAGTGTCCCAACTTCTGAGGCCAAAGGAGCACCAGAGGGATTTCCAATTAACCCTCCAAAATTTCCGGTACAAACGAAACCACTGGGTCCCCAAACAGGACGTATTCCTATACCGGGACCAAAGCCAGGAGGACAAGGCATAGGTTTTTTTGCGTCTCGTACCGCTGGAGCTCTTTTAGCGGCTGCAATTCCTACTTATGGAGGACTCGCTAAGGGGCAATATAAACATCCTTACGAAGCCTATATTCCAGAGGTAGCTCCTTGGCTTGGCCATGGAAATAATCGAGGAAATACAAACCCACATATAGTTTACTATTTTACATACAATGCCAAACCAGGGGAATCCACAATTTTAAAATATGGTATTTCCGACTATCTTAGATATGGAAATGATAGACCGGAGAGACAATTAAGTTATTTTAGAGCAAAATATGGACCTGAAGTGACGTTTATAATATACATAAGAACGTCTGATAGGGAAACGGCGCTATTTATTGAAAGATTGATGGTGACCCAGCATGTGAATGTATGGGGTGAGAGGCCAATTGAACAGGACAAACCGCCACCTTTCCCACCGGGCAGCCTATATTAAAAAAAAGTTTTAAGTAGTGAAAATCGACATTTTCAGATTAATCTCTATAGACCATAACGGCATCGGAAACCGGGGTAATGGGCTATTAAATATTATTTACTCCTATCTTTTATGGAAGAATGGGTTGGACTACTACAAGTTTGTAAAGATTAACCAAATTGGACGGGAACAACAGGTTAAAGAATTTGTAGAAATCCAAAAAGGGTACGTACATATCAATTTAATTCACCCAACAGACAAAAATTTTGATTTGCTGGATGATGATCGGAAAAACAAGATTCGATTGGAAATAATACATGATGGCTTAATGCGACTGGCAGAAGTCGATTCTCGATTTTCAATATCTAAGCTGAATGAAATTCGTAAAGAAGTAATAGAAAGCAATTTTAGGATTACCTTGGAAAGCAAGGGTAAGATAAATCAATTTGACAAAGCAGTTCTTGTAAAACTATTGATTTTACCGTATACGACTTATTTCGACTATCATTTAATAGTTCAAAGGAATGAGATGGAAATTTGTCGGCAATTTTTATATCGAGGAAAACCTGCACCCGACATTGTTTCTTACTTCTTTTCAAAGCCAAAATGGAAAAATAAAAATGAATTGGTGATTGAAGGCGAAGAAAAGCAAATGCGTATTCGGTTAGATATATCCAATTGTACTTTAGAGTTTCAAAATTTGACTCAGTACCCAAATCCACCCCTGTGGGAAATGATGAAGGTGGGCATAAGCGAACAGGAGAACAAAAGTGCCTACGAAGACTGGCTTCACTCCCTTCCTCCTGCAGTCGCTGCAATTGTGAGAGATAGTAATAACTAGTCTTTATAAGGCAATCTATGACCGCTGGTTGTGGAGTTTGGATATTATTCCGGCGAAACAAAAGACAGCATGCTAATTCCGCGGAAAACAGTGGCTAAGGCCGGACAAAACTTCCGTGAATTAGTATGTTTAAAGACCCCGAAATATGTGTTTTTTTTAACACGCCATAAAATGAAATATCTTATAATCTCTGTCATCATACTATTGGGTTGTGGGAACAATAGCAAAAGGGATGAAAAATCAACTACTGGTTCTCAAAGGGATAATCTTGTATCCATTTCTAAACCAGCTCCTGATTCAATAAGTTATAAATTAATAAGAGACAATCTTTACAAAGGCAAGGAAGGCGAAATTGCATTTAAAGTGACAGATAAATCGAATTCGGATGTATATGTGCCAAGGTATGTTACCACGATTTTTGTAAACGGTGTTAGGGGAGCGGAACAGCGTTTACTGAAAGATTATGTCGACACGGCTTCCTTTCATTTAATTAAAGGGCTTTATTATAGGGATAAAAGTCGTGTCTATGTTCACAATGATATGGCCGATGGTGGTAATTTGGTGGCAATACCGGGTATTCAGCCGAACGACATTAAGGTTCTCAGTTGTTGTTACGCTAAGACAAAAAAGAGCGTGCTATATCAAGGCGGTATAATAGAAAACGCCGATCCTCAAACATTTAAAATAGTAAAAAGTGAGTTCGAAAAAGGAAGCGTTGGCCTCTTTGGTAAAGACAAACATAACACGTATTTCATGGGAGCACCAATCAGCACAGGAGAAAAAAAACAATACGGCGTTGATTGATGCTCATTTTAACGGTGATTTATAATTACCTAAAGTGACTTTACTGGAACGATGGGCGGTATAGGCGGCTATGAAGAGGTTCGCTACTATGATATTGAAACAAAAAATATTTAGGTGGAGCAACATTCAGGCTTTAATTGGAGCAGAGGGCTATTTGTTCTTTATTTAGCACACTTTCGTTTAAAAAATTGCAAATGAAGATTAAAGTACTTGTTGTAATGTTCTTTGTTGTCTTATTACAAATTAGTTGCAATAAGGAAAAAGAATTGCGAGATATATTGAAGGCTAATTGTTACTGGGATATCCTAAATAAAGGAGCCATTCATCCTGTAAATAGTTGCTTTAAGTTTAAGGATGACGGAAGTTGTAACTTCTATTACTATTACTTTTTTGATAAGAAGAGAACTGATTCTGTGTATAAATATGATGACGGCGATGTTATTGTTCCTAATAGGTGGCATTTGAAGAATGATTCATTTCAAATTAGAGCAAACCAGTATTATCTTATTAGGTATACTTCAGATTCAGTCTTTCTAACTGCTACAGGGATAGACACAATGGTCTTAATAAGAAATTGTATGACAGTTAATCCAAATGAAAAATAACAAATAACCTGCTTTTCTGATATTTATGAAATATTGATAAGTTGTCCGACTACTACGCTTGAGAAAGGGTTTTAGGCGTAAGCGTCCGGCGAACTGCATCTTTGTAGGACCGACTACTTTTTGTGCCAATGAGGTAATCAAAGCTCCCACAATTATTAGGTTTAAGCAGAAGTTTCCAAATAGGCTTCGTAAGAAGATATCTATAACTAAAATGCCGATCAGGGTTCGGAACGCTGAAGCGAGCGTGGCAACAGACGATGCTAGTAGTAATGCAGCTGGGTTCAAAAAAAATATCAGCGGTATGGTGTGGAAAATAAGGAAGAACCGCGTTCTAATTAATCTGCAGAAAGTTAAATATTTCATTGCTATACTTATCTTAAGGGCAGACTAATCAAGTAGTTTTGATATTATCATGATAAAAATTTCAGATTTTTTTAAAGAATTACATAAATTCTCTGCACATCTATACCAGTTACATGGAGCAGTAGATAAAAACAAAATCATCGCTTTTGAACAACGACACGAAGTTGTTTTGCCGGCTGATTATAAATTTTTTCTGAGCAAAACCAATGGAATTGATTTTATGGGAGTAACTGTATATGGAATTTTTGATGATACGACTTTTAAGTCTATCGGAGGTTCTTATGTTTTTGAGCACTATGAAGCAGGCAATCCGATGCCTTTGAATTTAATACCTTTTTCGCCTGATGGAGCTGGAAATCATTATTGCTTTGATTCCAATAATTGCACTAATGAGGTATGTAAAATTATATTTTGGCAGCATGATTTATCATACGATTCAGATAACCCGCCTGAAATAGTAAATGAAAGTTTTGCTGAATGGATGAAAGAGGTTGTAATAGATTGGACACTGGAGGACTATGACTATAATGGGAACAGGAAAAGACAATGATTGTAAAATTAGTGCAGCCTGGCCAATTCCTTTCGGAAGGCAATCTGGATAAGTGTTAGCTGGCGTTTAGCACGGCAGAATAAGCCAGTAACTAAAATGCCGATCAGGGTTCGGAACGCTGAAACGAGCGTGGCAACAGGCGATGCTAGTAGTAATGCAGCCGGGGTCATAAAAACAACTATTGCTGTCTTACTTATTTTATTCATAAGCTGAATATGGAGAATCCGCAGCTGGATATTCAATAAAAAAGCTGCCCCCATATATGGAAGGCAGCTTTTTTGTATGCCAATAGCTTTTATCAGTTTACACCACCTTTGCGGGTAGGAGAGGTCTGGGCAGGCCATTTGCCGGGTTCGCCTGTGCGGGGATTAACCGGCAGCACACTCTTCTCGCGTGAAGTATGGTTGGGATCTTCGCAGGCCATATACACCAGGATGGCGGTAAGAATGGCATTGCTGCGCACGTCATCAAATACGATCTTATCATACGTATCGCGATTGGTATGCCAGGTATAGCTGCCATACGACCAGCTGTTGGAGCTGAGCGAAAAACCGGGAGCGCCAGCCGCTACAAAAGAAGCGAAATCGGATCCGCCACCACCGGGTGAGCCGGGAAAACGTGTTTCGATCTGATTGCGGATCTCAGCAGGCACTGCACTCAGCCAGCGACCAATATAATCATAGGAATTCAGAAAACCCTGACCGGAAATATTGACCACGCGACCAGTACCATTATCCTGGTTAAACAGGGCCTGCAGGTTTTTTACAATCTCCGGATGATCTTCTACAAAAGCACGTGAACCATTCAGTCCCTGTTCTTCGCTACCCCAGTGACCAACCAGGATAGTACGTTTGGGATTGGGATATATCTTTTTCAGAATACGCATGGCTTCCATCATCACCAGTGTGCCGGTACCATTATCGGTAGCGCCAGTGCCGCCATCCCATGAGTCGAAGTGGGCAGACAGCATCACATACTCATCGGGTTTTTCAGTGCCTTTGATTTCGGCGAGTGTATTGAATGTAGGCATCATACCCAATTCTTTTGAATCGGCCCTTACACTCATTTTGGGTTTCTGACCCGATTCGGTGAGGCGATACAGCAAACCATAATCTTCGAGCGAAATATCTACAGTGGGAATTTTAGTGGTATTGGCACCAAAAATCTTGTTTACACCAAAACCATTTGACCAGTTGGATGCTACCACACCGGCTGCTCCGGCTTTTTCCAGTGCAAGGGCCAGGTTTTTGGCATTGAGTCCGATTTTGCTCATGCGTTTGCGCCAGGCATCAGTCTGCTCACTACGCTCTTTCTTCATTTTTTCGAAAGAAGCTTCTGTGGCAAACTCTTTCCAGTTATAATCAGGACGGCCTGTCGGCTGCGGCATGGAGATCAGCACAAATTTACCTTTTACATTGGGCAGCCATTGCTTGAAGGCGTTGGAGTCGGCTACTTCGGGAAGAATGATGGTTTCGCCGGTAACTGTTTTGCCACCTGTACCGGGGCTCCAGGCCAGTTGTGTGCCTTCGATGCTTTTTACCCAGGGTTGCACCATATCGATATGGGTCACGCCACGTTCCCAGCCACGCCATTCACCCCATTGTTCATTGCGGGCAGCAATACCCCAGGTACCGTATTTGGCTACAGCCCAGTCATGCGCCTGCTTCATCTTTGGTGTGCCTACCAGGCGGGGGCCAATGCCATCCATGAGCTCATGCGCCAGTTTTTCGAGCTGTGAGTTTTCGTTTGCTTCGCGTACAATGCCTTTGATAATAGTGGTATCAGGCTTTTGTGCGTACCCAATACTGCTTGCCAGCAGCAGGGTGACTAAAAATGATGTTCCAGCTTTTCTCATTTGTATCGTTTTAGTGAACAGGTAAGTGAAATATGCCGCCGAATTTAGGCAATCGGGATCGATTTCAGCAACCGCTGATACAATTAGCAGTGGTTGATGCTGTTTATTCAACTATTTTTCCACAAAAATGATTACTGCTATAAGCCTGTCGCACCACTCAGACATTATGCGCATCTGGGAAGCATCGGTGCTGGCCACGCATGATTTTTTGAAACCGGCACATTTTCAGCTCATCCGCGATCTGTTGCAAGACAATTTTCCTGCATCGGTAACCCTTTATGGTTTTTTTGACGAAAAAGGAGAGATGCAGGCCTTTATGGGTATTGAGGATGGAAAAATAGAAATGCTTTTTATAACACCGGCTATGCGGGGCAAAGGAATTGGCCGGCAGCTGATGCAATACGCCATACGGCAATGTAATGCTACAAAAGTGGATGTGAACGAAGAAAATCTGCAGGCACTGGCTTTTTACCGGCATATGGGATTTGAAGCAAAGGGGCGATCGGCTACCGATGGACTGGGCAAACCTTACCCCTTACTTCACCTGCAACTGATCATTACAGACTCAGCCGGCCAGTAGCAGGGTTTCAGTATTGTCCCCAGATCAGTCTGCCCGGCAATTCATAATACGACAGTCGCCCGGTATAAGCCAGTGTAAGAAAAACTATATCGATACAGGCATGCACCGCCATCAGCAGCCAGATATTGCGGCTGCGCAGGTAGATAACTCCAAACAAAAGTCCCCAGATGCCGGTAACGACAACCCCCGCCGTGCCCTCATAGGCATGGGCCCAGCCAAATAACAGGGCTGGAATGAGGCAGACCAGCACCGATCGCCACCGGCCCGGCGGCAGCAATTGCTCCAGGTGATAAAACATGAAACTTCTGAACAACAACTCTTCGCCGATAGCAGCGCTGATGAGCATAAAAGCCAGCATCCGCAAATAACGGGGCAGATCTCCCTGCAGTGAATTGAAATAGCTATAGTCCGGCACCTCATTAAAAATGCGGTTGATGCCCGGCTGAATAAGCCAGTCCATGAGCAGCTCCAGCAGCAAAGCGATCAATAGAACGGAAATAATCCACTTCAGCGGACGACCGATCTTCACAAAGCCCAGTTGCCCTGGTCTGATACGGGCAACCCATGCCCAGATCAGGATGAACAGGATAATCACCACAAAGGTCCAGGGAAAACGAAACAAACCGCTCCGCATAAGCCAGTAAGGAAATGCCATAGCAAATAAAGACATCAGCATGCGCCACCAGCGCGGGGCTGTTTGCAGATTTATCATCTATTTATACATTTTGAATAGGGCAAACTAATGGCTTTATTCTCTGCGCGGGCGGCATTCCTACATGAACCGCCGCATCTGCTGCATCAATTGAACAGATTGCCGCATCTTTGCAGCATTATAGCTATCGGCACACCCATATTCCCCTATACAGAACAGACCTTTTCCTTTGGCGAACAGGATGTGTGGTTATGCATACCCGAGGCTGTGGCCGTGCAGGCTCATTACGTTGAGCAGCCGCAGCACGCTTTCTGGTCGCGCGTATGGCCGGCTGCAGAAGCACTCTGCCAGTTTATAGCGCGGCATACAAATGAGATCAGAGGAAAAAAAGTATGGGAGCTGGCAGCAGGGCTGGGGCTTCCTTCATTACTGGCAGCACACTGGGCACATAGTGTATATTGTTCCGAACAACAACCTGCCGCCATCCCTTATATCAACCTATCGGCAATTAAAAACGGGCTCAGCAATTTGAAAGCGGCTGCCGGCAGTTGGGAAGATATACCTGCCACCATAGATGCCGATATACTTTTACTCAGCGATGTGAATTATGATCCCCGGCATTTTCCGGCATTACAAAAAAGTCTGCTCAACATCATCGGTCAGGGAATACCGGTATGGCTGAGTACGCCACAGCGATTAATGGCCAAACCATTTGTGGAAAGCCTGCTGCCTTACTGCACCTATCGCGAAGAAGTACTGGTCAGTAAAGATCAGTTGCCCATGCAGGTATGGATATTGCACAAATAACCCCTGATCTTACCGGAGTTGTTTACTTAACTCAGCAGCAGTGATGATGCCCTGTCCGCGCCAGATTTCTTTCCTGTTTTTATAAATAATAAAAGTAGGAAAGCTATCGGCCTTCAGCTCAGTGGCAAGTGTGGTTTGCTCACCGCCATCGATACGGATGACGGTATATTTTCCTTTTGCTGATGCTTCCAGGCTATCTATCACCGGCTGCATTTTTTTACAGGGCGGACACCAGGGGGCACCTATATCTACCAGTGCAAGGCCCTGTGCCGGCAGCATCGACGCGAAGGTCTCGGTACTGATCTGGCTTACCGAAACCTGCTGTGCTACGGCTTTGCCGGCACGTTTCCAGGCATTCATGCCGCCAACCATATTATATGCATGAAAACCGTTTTGATTAAGCCAGGCGGTGGCAGCCGTGCTGCGCGGCCCGGCCAGGCAGTACACATATACCGGCTTATTTTTATCAAGCGATTGAATCCTTTCTTTAAATTCTTTCTGATCGTTCCAGTTGGCCTGAAAGGCTCCGTCAATATGACCCGACTGGTATTCGCCCATCGTACGTACATCGAGGAGCTGTACATCCTTTTGCCGGATGGCTTTTTCAAAATCATCGGGACTCAAATCAGCCGAGCCGGTTTGAGCAACACAGGAGATCAGGCTGATGAGCAGGAGGGGCAGGATAGAGAGGACTTTCATTCTTCTTCAATTTTACTGGAAATGCAAAGGTAGGCATCACTGTTGTGCGGGAAAAATTATCTGATAAAGCGTTCTTTTCCTCATCAGATTCCTACAGGTGCTTTGAAGACTTTTGCAAATTCCAGACCTCCCTATCAATATTCTAATACCCTGTTTGATCATTCGCTTCATAAGCCGCCCGATCAGGCTTCCGATCGGTGTATGATTGGCTACGCCCACTGTTTATTATAGCAGGCGGGGCCGTAAAGGTTTCATTAGCACATTAGCACACCAGCACATTAGCACACCAGCACATTAGCACATTAGCACATCAGCACATTTCCCTATAATTATTCCCCCAACCTGTTACACTAACAATCGTTATCTTTACAACACTTTTTGCTAAAAAAACTATATGAAAGAAGTCTATATCGTATCGGCCGTAAGAACCCCGATAGGCAGTTTTGGAGGATCACTCAAATCTCTTTCCGCTACACAATTAGGCGCCATTGCCGTAAAGGCGGCGGTAAGCCGCGCCGGCCTTAAACCCGAGCAGGTGCAGGATCTGCTGATGGGTTGTGTGATACAGGCCAATCTGGGTCAGGCTCCCGCCCGCCAGGTAGCCCGGTTTGCCGGATTGCCCGATCATGTGAACTGTACTACTGTTAATAAAGTTTGTGCCAGCGGTATGAAAGCCATTGCACAGGCTGTACAAAGTATTTTACTGGGCGATGCTGATGTGGTGGTTGCCGGTGGCATGGAAAGTATGAGCAATGTGCCTTTTTATGCAGAGCAGATGCGCTGGGGCAATAAGTATGGTAATGTCTCGATGCTTGATGGGCTGGCCAAAGACGGGCTTACTGATGTATACGATGGTAAAGCCATGGGCAATGCAGCAGAACTCTGTGCCAAAGAATGCGGCATCAGCCGCGAAGAGCAGGACCAGTTTGCCATAGAAAGTTATCAGCGCAGTCAGCGCGCCTGGGAAACCGGTTTGTTTGATGCCGAAGTAGTGCCGGTGGAAATTCCCCAACGCAAAGGCGACCCCATTGTATTTGCTAAAGACGAAGAACCCTACAATGTAAAATTTGATAAGATCCCTTCATTAAGTCCCGCTTTCCAGAAAGACGGAACCGTAACGGCTGCCAATGCCTCTACCATGAATGACGGCGCTGCGGCCCTCGTGCTGGTCAGTAAGGAAAAAGCAGCAGAACTTGGATTAAAACCACTGGCCCGCATCCGCGCCTATGCCGATGCAGAGCAGGCTCCGCAATGGTTTACCACCACACCCGCACTGGCCGTACCCAAAGCGGTGGCCAAGGCTGGCTTAACGATGAGTGATATTGACTACTGGGAGCTCAACGAAGCCTTTGCCGTGGTAGGTATTGAGAATTCACGCCGCATGCAACTGGATCCCGCCCGTGTGAATGCACATGGCGGAGCCGTATCAATCGGTCACCCCCTGGGTGCAAGTGGTGCGCGTATCATCGTAACCCTGCTCAATGTGCTCAAGGCCAATAAAGCCAGGTATGGTGCCGCCGGCATCTGCAATGGCGGAGGCGGCGCCTCGGCCATGGTAATCGAGAATATGGATTGATCAACTCTTAAAAAATTAAAGCGCTCCACCAACCATGGAGCGCTTTTTGCTTTAAACAGGTAATGACTCAGTTTGAAAACCGGGAAACATTCATCTGCGTAAATCTGCGCCATCTGCGGGAAATTTTAACCACAGCAAACGCAGACAGGCCCCTGATGGCAGCGTGAAATGCAGGAATACCAAATTGAGTCACGACCTTCCACTGGATATGACTCAGTTTGAAAAACCGGGAAACATTCATCTGCGTAAATCTGCGCCATCTGCGGGAAATTTTAACCACAGCAAACGCAGACAGGACTCTGATGGCAGCGTGAAATGCAGGAGTACCAAATTGAGTCACGACCTTCCACTACAGATCGTTCGCCTTACAGACCAGAAACCGTAACTTTAAAAAAAGCTTGTCGCATGAAAATTTTACTCCTCCTCTGCAGCACAGCCCTGCTTATACTGACCACAGCAGCCCATCGCCCCGATGCCGATACACACGAAGGTTCCTGGCAGTCTCGCAAGGGCCAGGAAGAGCAATGGATACTGATCAAAGACCAGTATTTTACCTGGACAGCTTTTGATAAAGCCAACAAAAAATTCATTCGCAGCTTTGGTGGTCCCATCCGGTTTGACGGAAACACAGCACAGGTCACAATCGAATTCGACACACAGGTAAAAGACCGTATAGGCCAGGCTTTCTCGTATAACTACACCCGCAAAGCCAACACACTTACACTCGATCTGGGCACCGGCATCAGCAGCTGGCAACAGGGCGATGATGGCAAAGGAGATTTGTCGGGCAACTGGCGTATCAGCGGACGTATGCAGGGCGGCGAAATGAGCCAGATACCCAAAGCAGACCGTAAGACATTAAAACTGCTGACGGGCAACCGTTTTCAATGGATGGCTATTAACCCCGCCACCCGTGAGTTTTTTGGCACCGGCGGCGGTACCTATACTTTTATTAACAACCAGTATACAGAAACCATTGAGTTCTTTTCGCGCGACAGCTCGCGCGTGGGCGCTTCGCTTAGTTTCTCGGGCGAAGTAAAAGGTAACGACTGGCACCATAGCGGTAAAAGCAGCAAGGGCGATCCGCTGCACGAGATATGGAGCAGGGAAAAGTAAGCCAGAGGGCATGCTCTATCACTGCATAACTTTGACCCATTCTTAAAAATGACCCCCTCATGCGCAATCACCCTATGCTGACGATCCGCGAAGCCGGGCTGGCAGAAGCCGCTTTAATTGCCGATATGAGCCGGCGGACTTTTTATGACACCTTTGCCGCCAGCAATAAGGCTGCCGATATGGATAAGTTTATGGATGAGCAGTTTACTTTTGAGAAACTCGTGGAAGAAGTAGGCGCTCCCGGCAACTTATTCCTGCTGGCATTTGCCGGCGAAGATGTACAGGGTTATGCCAGGCTACGGTTTAATAACAATCCACCATCACTGGGCAACAGTAAGGCGATGGAAATAGCCCGCCTGTATGTAGAAAAATCAGCCATCGGTACCGGCATAGGACACTGCCTCATGGAGCAATGCATAGAGCGGGCAAAACTGGCCGGTTGTGAACAGGTGTGGCTGGGTGTATGGGAGCATAACCAGCGGGCTATCCGTTTTTATGAAAAAAACGGTTTTGTAAAATTTGCAGAACACCCCTTTATACTGGGCGATGATGTACAGACAGACTGGTTGATGAAAAAACAATTGCAATAAAAAAGGCCGGTATGAAGATACCCGCCTTTTCAGCCGGCTTAATGTTGTGCGGCTGCCACACTATCACACAGATACATCTTCTTTGTTTTACCTTATCCAGAGACCGGATTTAAAATATCCCGCGTATTATTTCCCACGGCAACGGGCGTGGCCTGAAAAGGCACCGGTGGTCTGGCAGATAAATACAGATGGCACTTGCAGCCATCAGAAATTCCTGTGTTCACACTAAACTATGCATGTTTACAATCGCTTCTTTCCGAAACAAACGATGGGTATTTTCTGCTGCATATACAGCAATTGCTGCAAGATCAATACACTGATAGGGAGGTAGGCTGCATTGATAGGTCTGTAATGCCGGTTGGGAGTCGTACACTCAGGCTGGTTGACCGGGTTCTGCTGCCGAACTGTCGAGAATGGCCAGCACAACTTCCTTATAACTGCGGCCGATAGGAATCAGGTGCTTATTAATCTCCACATCGGTAGCAGTAAAGGCATCAATCTTATCGCGCGACACGATAAACGAACGGTGTACACGTAAAAAATTGTTGCGGGTGAGCATTTCTTCCACCTGTCCCAGTTGAAACTTGGTCAGGATCGACTGACGTGGCGTAACGATCCGGATATATTCCTTAATACTTTCTATGTACAATATTTCATCGAGGAAGACACGTACTTTTTTCTTACTGACATTAAAATAAAGAAATGGTCTTTCGGGTACGGCCGGTACAACGGCAGTGGGGACCGGAATACGTGTCTGTCCCTGGCGCAGTTTGTTGACTGCCTGCAAAAAACGGCTGAACTCGATCGGCTTGAGCAGGTAGTCGAGTACATTCAATTCATATCCCTGCACCGCATATTCATGATAGGCCGTGGTGACAATGATGGCGGGAGGCTGCTGCAATGTCTTAATAAAATCAAGTCCTTTGAGCCGGGGCAGATGTATATCCAGAAAGATGAGATCAACAGGTTCCTGCTGCAGGTATTCGATGGCGAAAAGAGCATCGGGGCAGATTTTTTCCAGCGACAGAAAAGGTATCTGGCGCACATAATCGGCCAGAATCTCTGCTGCCAGGGGTTCGTCTTCAACGATGATGCACCGGTACTGTTGCATATGATTGCAGGTTTAGGATAAGGCAAACGGAAAACCGGTCCTTTAAACTTTCCAGGCTTAGCTGATGGTCGGGATACATAAGCTGCAGTTGCCGGCGCACATTGCTTAACCCGATATTTTCCTGTATCGGCTGGTCATCGGCTTCGGCCATGGAATTACTGATCATAAAGGTAAGTACTCCGTTTTGAAGTGTGATGCTCAAATGGATGAACGACTGAAAGCGGCTTTCGCTGGCACCGTGCTTAAATGCATTTTCTACAAATGGCAATAAAATGAGCGGGGCAATGGGCTGCTGCTCATTGTCTATCAACCGTTCCATTTCTATCTGCAGCCGGTCATCGTACCGGATGCGTTCCAGCTCTATATAATTATCCATTACACGCAGTTCTTCTGCAAGCGAAATGCTGGGCCTTGCTGATTCGTACAACATAAACCGCAGCAACTTCGAAAGCTTCATGACCACCTCGGGCGTTTCATCCGATTTTTTGCGGGCCAGGGCGTAAATATTATTCAGTGTATTGAATAAAAAATGAGGGTTGGTCTGTGCACGCAGAAATTTCAGCTCTGCTTCCAGTTTTTCCTTTTCCAGGCCTTTCTGTTTTTCTTTCATAGCCTGCTGCATGCGGTACTGATTAAATGCAATGAGCAGACCAGCTACAAATATGAGATCAAGAAAAGAAGAAATGATCCGGTTGGGTTCAAAAAGCGCACTGGAGGAAGTGGGCTCATGATAGCAGTAGGGCAGGATAAAGAAAACAATCAGCACCCGATGAAGCAAAGTACCAACGGCAAACGACAATACCATGATTGCCACCTTGCGAACAGCCCCCTTAAACCACAAGCTATTCTCCGCATTCAGCAGATAAGACAGAAAATAACAAAGCGGTACTTTAATCAGCACCAGCGTACATTCTGCTTCCAGCGCCATAATCCATCGCTGCAGGGGAGGAGTGGAGGCAAAGGATGAACTGATCCAGGCAAACTCGACATAGGTTTCAAACAACACATATCCCACCCAGAATAAAACATGATAGAGAAGTCGACGCCGCATAACATTAAAAGTCGTTATTTTCCGGAATAGCTTCGAATGCTTTCTGTAAAAAAACAGCTTTCGCCCCATCAACACCGCTTTTCTCCCTATCAGCCGCAAAATACGGGTAGACATGTTTTATATAGGCGCTGATGCACGTCCTGTATACAGTGTGACAGCAACAGGATAGATCCGCCTATTTTGCTTTTAATCTGATAAATATGAACAAGCTGATTCTTTATGCACTCACCTTATTGATTGCCGATAGCCTGGCTGCTCAGGTTAATCCTTTTACGAATGCACCGGATACAGCCAGTCTTTTTAACCGCTTGCCGGTAAATACTTCGCTGCGGGAGCGGGATTTCGCTCTTTCGCCCGACGGACAGGAAGTATACTATACACTGCAGGCGCCGGCAGGCGGTTTACAAACCATCCTGTTTGTTCGGAAACAACCCGATGGTACCTGGAGCGCTCCGGAAGTAGCGCCGTTTTCGGGCCGGTACGCAGACCTTGAGCCCTGTTTTTCGCCAGATGGGCAGCGGCTCTTCTTTGTTTCAAACAGGCCGGTACAGGGCGACAAACCAAAAGATTTTGATATCTGGTGTATGCACCGTACCAGTGCAGGATGGAGCCCGCCAGTAAATCTGGGCAGCCCCGTCAACACAGAAGCCGATGAATTTTATCCCAGTGTAGCGCGCAGCGGCACACTTTATTTTACAGCTGCCTACAGGCGTGGAATGGGAAAAGAAGATATTTATGCGGCCGGTTGGAATGGCAGCAGCTATGAAGAACCGCAACCACTCGATGCGGCCATCAACAGTATGGGTTATGAGTTTAATGCATTCGTGTCGGCCGATGAACAATACTTGTTGTTTACAGCATATGGACGTGCAGATGATATGGGCGGAGGAGATCTTTACCTGAGTAAGAAGAACAGAAGCGGACAATGGCAGCAGGCTCAGCACCTCAGGCTTATCAATTCCGATAAACTGGATTACTGTCCCTCACTGAGTCCCGATGGCCAGATCCTGTTTTTTACCAGCGAGCGGATCTCTTTGCCTGTAGCCGGTACTGCTGTGCACAGGTTTACTGAACTGCAGGATGCCTACATGCAACTGCAGAACGGAGGAGGAAATATATACTGGATCAGTTTTGCTGCATTGCTCAAAACACTTTCAGCAACCGATGACTAAAACATCAGGGTTTGGGTATGCGGGGAGCATCGGAAAAATAATCATACCCATGCACACTTCCATCTTCGAGCGTGATGGTCCATAGCAGGTGTGTCTGCTGATGACCCAGTTCCGGATTATCAGCTCCCAGCACCAGCAGGCGGTCGCCTGTGCAGAGCCAGTACGCCCATTCTGTAAGGCCGGTATCAAATTGCCAGCGTATATTCCCCGATTTGTCAATACGCTTCAACACAACTGTACCCTCACGACCCACCCGGCTTTTACCAATAAAAAGCCATGAATCGGGATTGCGCAGATGAATGGGTTGGGCAGTGGCTTTATCGAGCAGGAAACCCCCATCGAGCAGATAAGCTGCTTTTTCGAGTTGCACTACCGCTGTTTTCTCAAACTCGGCCTCATCATATTTATTCATGAAATAAGGTGCTGTATACAACAACCTACGTACCGCATCGCCATTGGCCTGTTGCCACTGGATGCGTACATTGGCTTCCTTCATTTCATCGGCAGACAGCACGGCATACAACTGACCGCCCGTTGTATCCACACTGGTATGCATTTGAGAATAAGAAGGGTAGTAGCTTTCACTTAATTGCTCCTGCCGACGGTATAGCTGTTGCTGGTCTCTTTGTATTTTTTCACCATTCCTGATCAGTAAATACAAGCTATCGCGCTGCTGTTGTACACGCTGCCGCAGGGCATAAAACTGCGGTGCAGCCAGCTTTTGCTGACGCAGCAGCGTATACAAACTATCCTGCTGGTGCTGTTGTGCCTGTACCAGCCCGCGCCAGTAGCTGATCTGCAGCTCCTGATCATCTGCCGGTTTAATCTCCGTAGCAGATTTCAGCAACAGGCTGGCCGGATCCAGTTGCCAGCGACTGCCGTCTGCCAGCGTCACGAGCAGTTGCTGCCGGCGGGTATCAAATTCATAATAACGCCGCTCCTGTGGCCACAAGCCCCGGCTTGCGGGGTTGAGTTTTTCCAGTATCTCCGTATCGGCTTTCTTTTCCAGCGTAAAAGGATCAAAGGCCATGAGTTCGCCCATGTATACCCAGGCCAGCTGCCCCCAGGCTGCAATGGTCTCTACCGGAAATGACCGGATATCTTTATGCCGTTTGACCTGCTTAACAGAAATCTTTTCGGCGGTTGCCACATCATTGTTTTGAATGAAATAAGTGGTACTGACTGTCTTTTGCGTAAACCCGCCTTTTTGCGAATAGGAAGTGGCTTCTTCGGATTGTATAATACTGAACAGTATCTGCCTTTCTTTGCCGGAAAAAAATAAGACAGGACCGATGGCAGAGCGCTCATCATATTGCGAGAGGCATCCCCTGATAAGGAATAATAATCCAGCTACAAAAGCAGCAATAGCCAGCAGACTACCCCAAACAAGCTTGCGCATGGCAGAAGTTTTGGTAAAAGTAATCTGTGTCTGCAGGCGCCTGAAGTTTTTTCCAGCGGACTGTATTTTATAACCAGTGAATGGTAGCAGCCTGGTCAGGAACGGTGGTAGTTCTGCTTAATATGCTCCACTATGGCTATGGCATGCGCCCGCGAATTTTCGATAAACAGCCGGTGGGTGTTCATACCGCCACAAATCACACCCGCCAGGTAAATTCCTTCCTGGTTGGTTTGAAAAGTGAGCGGGTCTACTTCGGGCGTACGGATGGCATCGGGCGCGAGGCGAATGCCGAGGCGCGTTAAAAACTGCAGGTTGGGCTGATAGCCGGTAAGCGCAATGACCCAATCGTTGGCAATTGTAACAGGGCCATTGGGTGTATTAATTGTTACTTCTTTTTCGCCAATCTCAAGTACCGTACTGTTATAATAAGCGTTGATCGATCCTTCGTTTATGCGGTTGATGATATCGGGCCGCACCCAGTATTTGACCCGTTGACCTATTTCCGGTCCACGTATCACCATCGTCACTTCGGCACCCTTGCGCCAGGTCTCCAGTGCGGCATCTACAGCAGAATTCTGTGCGCCTACAACCAGTACTTTCTGAAATGCATAAAAATGAGGATCCTTATAGTAATGGGTTACTTTGGGCAGATCTTCACCCGGCACATTGAGTTTATACGGTATATCATAAAAGCCTGTTGCAATGATGATATAATCGGCCGTATAAGTTTGATGGCTGGTTTCGACACTAAACCGGTGCTGCGCAGTTGTTGCCTGTTTATGAACGGCCACTACTTCTTCGAAAAGATGGATACGCAACTCGTAGGAAAGTGCCACACGCCGGTAATACTCCAGCGCCTCTGCCCGTGTAGGCTTGGGGTTATTCGAAACAAATGGCACACCCCCAATCTCCAGCCTTTCGGAGGTAGAAAAAAAAGTCATATTCACCGGGTAATGATAGAGTGAATTGACGAGGCATCCTTTTTCAATAATACAGTAATCGATCCCTGCTTTTTTTGCTTCAATAGCACAGGCCAGTCCTATGGGACCACCACCGATAATGAGTAGCGGATAATGGGTGTGTTGCATAGGCAAATATACTGCTACTTCAAATTGAGTATTGGCTACGCCTGCAGGAATGGGTCAATTTGTAGCAACAAAAAAACCTGTTATGAAACAACTCTTCTTTGCCCTGGCAGTGGCTTTACTGCTGTCAGCCTGCAACAACAATAAGCAACCTGAAATGGGTGGCAATATGTTTGGCAACAACAAGGGCAAAAGCCCCTGGCAAAACAACAATAACAATAATAACAACAACGGTAATGTCAACAATACCGGTGGCGGCCGCTGGACTCCGGCTTTGCGCAACGCTATCATGCAGGGTTGCCTGGGCGAAGTAGGTAATGACCCGCAGGCTAAGGAAAAATGTGATTGCTGGGTAGGTAAGGTAGAAGCCCGTTTTCCCAATGCGCAAACAGCTGATCAGATTCCGGAAGAAGCAGCCAACCAACTGGCTACAGAATGTATGCAGCAGTTTGGTGGCGGCAACTATGTACCTCCGGTAAACGATAATGGAGGCAATGACTACAACAATATAACTGATGGGGGAGTGACGGCACGTACCTGGCCCGCCGCTCAGCGTCAGCAATGGATTATGGGTTGTGCCGGCAATGCCCAGCAGACATTTGGTCTCAACCAGCAGCAGGCTACCGAATATTGCGATTGCATTACCCGCAAGGTGGAGCAGAAATATACGTTTGCCGAAGCTGTTCGCCTCACCGTTCAGGATTTCTCCACCCCCGAGTGGGAGGCAGTACGTATGAACTGCCAGGCCGCGCTGGGATACTGAGGTGATATGCTAATGTGCTGATGTGCTGATGAATTTCAAGTTGACCAGGTCGATTTGGCCGGTACTACTAATGCAATCAATATCATCGAAAATATTGAAGAGAAATAGCCGGCGTAGGCCGGCTGTTCTATTTCTGTCATTTATTTGATCTGTCATTTTATATGTCTGTCCCTGCATTAGCACATCAGCACATTAGCACATTAAAAAGGGGCTGAAAGCCCCTTTTTAAGATTAGGTATTCTCCCCGCACTCGCTTAAATTTGCCCCACTTTTAAACAGTTGTACTACAATGCCTAGATCAATCGCTTTCAGGGAGGCTCTGCGCGAGGCCATGTCAGAAGAAATGAGGCGCGATGACCGTGTTTTTTTAATGGGTGAAGAGGTTGCCGAATACAATGGCGCCTATAAAGTAAGCCAGGGCATGCTGGATGAATTTGGTCCACGCCGGATCATTGATACCCCCATCGCAGAACTCGGATTTGCCGCCGTAGGCGTAGGCGCCGCTCAAAACGGACTGCGTCCCATCGTAGAATTCATGACCTGGAACTTTGCCGTACTGGCTTTAGATCAAATTTTAAATACAGCTTCTAAAATGCTGGCAATGAGCGGTGGACAAATTTCCTGTCCGATCGTTTTCCGGGGTGGTAATGGCTCTGCGGGCCAGCTGGGTGCCCAGCACTCTACCGCATTTGAAGCGCTTTATGCCAATATTCCCGGCATCAAAGTGGTATCGCCCAGCAATGGTTATGATGCCAAAGGCCTCCTGAAACAGGCTATCCGTTATGAAGAAGATCCCGTGATGTTTATGGAAAGTGAGCTCATGTACGGCGACAAGAGCGAGATTCCCGATGAAGAATATTATATCGAACTCGGCAAAGCCGATGTAAAGAAACCCGGTACAGATGTAACCATCGTTTCTTTCAATAAAATGATGAAAGTAGCACTGGGTGCTGCCGCTGAACTCGAGAAAGAAAATATCAGCGCCGAAGTAATCGACCTGCGCAGCATCCGCCCGCTCGACTGGATGACCATCCTGGAAAGTGTGAAGAAAACCAACCGGCTGGTGATTGTGGAAGAGCAATGGCCATTTGGTTCCGTTTCTTCTGAGATATCTTACCGGATCCAGAAAGAAGGCTTCGACTATCTCGATGCACCTATTCGCCGTATTACCGCCGCCGATGCTCCGCTGCACTATGCCCCCAACCTGGTGGCTGCTGCACTGCCCGATGTACCACGCACGGTAAAACTGGTAAAAGAAGTAATGTATCTCCGCAAATAAGACCTTCCTGTTTTATTTGTTCAGCTAATAAACGAGAGCCCGGTAATCACCGGGCTCTCGTCTTTCATTGAGTATCGTAAAAATACGCTTAATAATTTTTTAATGAGGATGCAGCGTTTTGCACTGAATTGTGCATCTTTGTTATGGTTTTTCATAGGATATTGGATTTTAAAACGAGGCTGGATTTCTATCCGGCCTCCATTTTTTTAAGCCCATCCCAAAAACAGCCAACCTTTAAACCCGCCGCATACTCAACAGTTTGAGTTACTTTTGCGCCTAAACCGAACATGAATGGCTGATATACTGATTATAGATGATGAAAAAGCGATCCGTAAAACGCTGATCGAAATCCTTTCTTTTGAGGGCTATAAACTGGATGAAGCAGCAGATGGTGAAGAAGGTCTGAAAAAATTCAAAGAGAAGACCTACGATGTAGTGCTTTGCGACATCAAAATGCCCAAACTGGACGGCATTGAATTTTTGCAAAAAGCCGGCGAGATCAATCCCGATACACCTATTATTATGATCTCCGGGCATGGCAATATTGAAACTGCTGTGGAAGCAGTTAAAAAAGGCGCCTACGATTTTATTTCCAAACCCCCTGATCTCAACAGGCTCCTGATTACCATCCGCAATGCGATGGAAAAAACAACCCTGGTTACCGAAACCAAGGTGCTGAAGCGCAAAGTGAGCCGCGTGCAGGAGATGATCGGAGGATCGGCCCCCATTCAGAAAATCCGCGAAACAATCGATAAGGTAGCACCTACCGAAGCCCGCATCCTCATCACCGGTGAGAATGGAGTGGGAAAGGAGCTGGTAGCCCGTTGGGTACACGAAAAAAGCAATCGCAATGGCGGTCCGCTGGTGGAAGTCAATTGTGCGGCTATACCTACAGAACTGATCGAAAGCGAACTGTTTGGGCACGAAAAAGGATCATTTACCTCGGCTATCAAACAACGGATCGGTAAGTTTGAACAGGCCAGTGGCGGTACCCTCTTTCTCGATGAGATTGGCGACATGAGCCTTAGTGCCCAGGCCAAGGTATTACGCGCGTTGCAGGAGGGAAAGATCACCCGTGTAGGTGCCGATAAAGACATCAGCGTAGATGTTCGTGTCATTGCTGCCACCAATAAGGATTTACTGAAGGAAGTAGAAGCAAAGAACTTCCGGCTCGATCTGTATCACCGGTTGAGTGTAATCCTGATTCATGTGCCTTCACTCAATGACCGCCGCGATGATATTCCGATGCTGGTAGATCAGTTTCTGGATGATATCTGCGCCGATTACGGAATTGCCAAAAAAACAATTGACGAAGACGCTATTCAATTACTGCAGGAATATAACTGGACGGGTAACATACGCGAGCTGCGCAATGTGGTAGAACGCCTGGTTATTCTTTCTGCAAAGGCCATTACGGGCGAAGATGTGCGGAGTTATGTGATGCCGCGCTGAAAAAACGGGCCTGCATTTTCGGTCGTTTACCGGCTGTAGCCCGGCGTTCACCGCCTTTAGCAAAACTTTCGTTCCGCTGATTTTGACAGGCGGAATATTATAATATTTTTGATAGCAAACTAAAATACAGGCTCATGCCTTTACAACAATTACTGGTCATCTATCTCATTGGAATCCTTCTTGTTTTGCTGCCGGCTTTCGGTCTGTCAAAACTGTTTGTAAAAGCAGGTGAACAATCCTGGAAGGCATGGGTTCCCTTTTATAATACCTGGGTCATGCAGCAACTGGCCGGCCGGCCCAAACACTGGGTCTTCTGGCAGTTTATTCCTGTAGTGGGCTGGTTTATCACGCCCGGTATTTTTATTGAGTTTGCCAAAGTTTTCAATCGGTTTTCTTTCCTCGATCATGCCTGTGCTGCCCTGCTGGCACCATTTTATTTTCCCTGGCTGGCGCAGCATAAAGACACCCGGTTTATCGGACAAAAAGGGGTGGCTATGCATAAAAAAGCCGGCTGGCGCGAATGGGTTGATGCCGCTGTATTTGCAGTGGTAGCTGCCACACTGATCCGCACTTTTGTTTTCGAAGCATATGTGATTCCCTCGGGTTCTATGGAAAAAACCCTGCTGGTAAAAGATTTTCTCTTCGTAAGCAAACTGAGCTATGGACCGCGTATTCCCAATACGCCGCTTTCCTTCCCGTTTGTACACAACTATATGCCTGTTACCAACGGTAAATCCTATAGCGAACTCATCAAACTGCCTTATATCCGCTGGTTCGCCAGTGAGCCCAAAAGAGGTGATGTGGTGGTGTTCAATTTCCCTGCAGGTGATACCGTGGTGCATCGTCCCGAGTTTGAATCAGCTGTTCCTTATTATGATCTTGTTCGCCAGCTCGGCCGTGAAAATGTCTGGAACGACAGCAGGTTTAAACCGATTGTGGTACACCCCGTCGATAAAACCGACAACTACATCAAACGTTGTGTGGCCGTAGCCGGAGATACATTACAGATCATAAACGGGGATGTATTCATTAACGGAAAACCGGCAATCGTTCCTCCCTATTCAGCCCGCAAATACAATGTCACCCTCAAACAGGGATTCACTCTCGATAAAGATTATCTCGAAGAGCTGGGCATTATGATCAACGAAACAGAAGGGCCCGGCACAGGCGACCTCCGTGGAAGTGCTCCGCAATACGAAGTGAATCTTACAGAAAAAGAAAAAAACATCCTGGCGCAAAAGACAGATATCGTACAGGCGATCATTCCCCGTTATGATACCGTTCCCAATGCGATGGTCTATTTCCCTTACGATAATATCCACCACTATTCAGTAGATAATTACGGCCCCATCTGGATACCCAAAAAAGGAGCAACACTCACCCTCACGCCCGAAAATTATTCGGTGTATGAGCGTGCCATCCGCAATTATGAGAACAATGACTTTACCATGAAAGATGGAAAGTTCTATCTCAATGGTCAGCCCGTCACCTCCTATACTTTCAAAATGAATTATTACTGGATGATGGGAGATAACCGACATGGTTCACAGGATTCCCGTTTCTGGGGCTTTGTACCCGAAGACCGCATTGTAGGCAAGGCCTGGATGATCTGGTTCAGCTGGGATAAAGGCCCACGCTGGAAACGCTTGTTCAATATTGTTAAATGACACGAAACAACTAACTTTAAATGCCCCGGTCCGCCGGGGCATTCCTGTCTATAAATGTACAGACACTATGAACAGTCATACCTATGAATTTTCTTACGAAGTGGCAGATGATATCAGCCAGCTTAATGCCGATGATGTGGCACTGTTAAATCAGGCCCGCTCAGTAACAGCGCAGGCGTATGCTCCCTACAGCAATTTCCGCGTGGGTGCTGCAGCCCGGCTCAGCAATGGCGCCATTATCACCGGTACCAACCAGGAAAATGCCAGTTACCCGGTAGCCATCTGTGCCGAAAGAGTGTTGCTGGGCAATGCAGCCACACAATATCCGGGTGTTGCCATCGATACACTCGCCATCAGCTATGCGAGCGATCACCAGTCAAGCGATCATCCCATTTCTCCCTGCGGCATGTGCCGCCAGGCCCTGCTGGAATATGAAAACCGCACCCATCAGCCTATCCGTTTACTGCTAAGCGGGCAATCGGGGAAGATTTATATTATCCATACCACTTCTTCATTACTGCCGCTGGCGTTTACCGGCGAGGAGTTGTAAGTGTTTAAAGAGTTTAAACCGTTGAAAGGGTATAAAGGGAAAACCTTCCACCTTTCTGCTTATACCTTCTACCTTTGGCCTTCTTCCTTTTCAAAACAGCGTTTGCACTCCAAAAGCCACCTTGCGCTCATGCTCGAGCAGCCAGCGTTTACGGGGCAATCCACCTGCATAACCGGTGAGTTCACCATTGGCACCTATTACCCGATGGCAGGGTACTATAATAGCAATATTGTTGCGGCCATTGGCACTGGCCACTGCGCGGGTCGATTTGGGATCACCGGCCTGAATAGCCAGCTGAATATAACTGATGGTTTTACCAAAAGGAATACCCATCAGCAGATTCCATACCTGTTGCTGAAAAGCAGTGCCTTGCTGCGCCAGCGGCAATTCAAATACGCGACGCTGTCCGGCAAAATACTGGATCAGCTGCTCCATGCAGTTGATGACCAAAGGAGGAATTTCGGCAGATGTAGAAATGGGCTCATCCGCAGGCCTGAAACTAACTTCGCTGATAAAAGTTTCCGTACCGCTGATGCGGATGGGGCCCAGTGGGGAATGATAATATGCAGAAAAGGTGTCAGCCAATCTTTAACCCATTGCCCAGTTTTTTATCAGGCGTTAATAAAACTACATCATTATTTTCATCATATACACCCAGCACCAGGCATTCGCTCATAAAATCTGCTATTTGCTTGGGCGGAAAATTGACTACTGCAATTACCTGCCTGCCCACGAGCATTTCGGGTGTATAATGTGCGGTTATCTGGGCCGAAGAGCGGCGTAAGCCCAGCTCAGCACCAAAATCAATCAGCAGTTTATAGGCGGGTCTGCGGGCTTTGGGAAATTCATTCACTTCCTGAATGGTGCCTACACGGATATCTATTTTTTCAAAATCAGCCCAGCTGATGTATGACTGTTCGTTCATATTTATTCAACTTCGTTTATTATGCGGAATGAATGATTACCGGCGATCCAGTTTTTTTTGCCTGTAATATTTCTTGATCTTACCTTACTGCAAATTTATGGCCGTATGGAATCAAAAAAGAATAACGGGTTGAACCGTCGCCGTTTTCTTCGCAACACCGGACTGCTGGGTGCAGGCATTATGATTGTACCTCGTCACGTACTCGGAGGTAAGGGTTATATTGCTCCCAGCGACAAACTCAATATTGCTGCAATTGGCGCAGGAGGCAAGGCCAATGTAAATATTCATAACGCGTTTAATGGCGGCGCCGAAAATATCGTCGCACTCTGCGATGTAGATGACCGGCAATCGGTAGAAAGCCGCAAAAAACATCCCAAAGCATCCTATCACAAAGACTTTCGGGTAATGCTCGAAAAAGAACGCAATACCATCGATGCCGTTCTGATCAGCACTCCCGATCATATGCATGCCACACAGGCCCTGGCCTGTATGCAACTGGGCAAACATGTGTATGTCGAAAAACCGCTCACCCACGACATCTATGAGGCCCGTATTCTCACCCATGCCGAAAAAAAATATAAGGTAGTCACCCAGATGGGCAACCAGGGTGCCAGCGGCGATGATACCAGACGAATTGAAGCATGGGTACAGGACGGTCTCATCGGTCATGTACATACCGTGCATGTATGGACCAACCGTCCCGTATGGCCCCAGGGTATTCCTATTCCACCCGGCAAATTCGATATCCCCAAAGAAGTGGACTGGGATCTCTGGCTGGGTACAGCACCGGTAAGAGACTTTAACCCGATCTATATTCCAGCTAACTGGCGTGGCTGGGTTGATTTTGGCACGGGCTCGCTCGGTGATATGGGCTGCCATTTTATGGATGTGCCTTACCGCGCACTGCAGCTCAAATACCCCACAGCCGTGGAATGCAGTGTCACATCTGCCTATACAGGTTTCTTCCAGGAAGTATTTTATACAGATAGCTATCCATCTTCCTGCAAGATCCATATACAGTTTCCGCAACGCGGCAAACTGCCTCCGGTAGAAATGATCTGGTACGATGGTGGCATCAAACCAAAACGCCCCGTAGAACTCCTGCCCGATGAAGAAATGGGCGAGTGGGACGGAGGTATCATCTTCGAAGGCAGTAAAGGAAAAATCATGGCTGGCCTCTGGGGACGCAATCCCACCTTGCTGCCCACCCGCAAAATGAAAGAAGCCAAACTGCCCGCTATGAAACGACCCAAAGTAGTGGGTGGCGCCGATGGTCACCAGACAGAATGGGTAAATGCCTGTAAAAAAGGATACGGGGCTTATACTAGCTCTCCATTCAGCTCAGCAGGACCGCTTACCGAAACAGTACTCATGGGTAATCTGGCTGTATTGAGCTATAATCATATCGTAAAAAACAGTAAGGGAGAAAATACCTTCCCCGGACGCAAACAACTGTTATGGGATGGTGAGAATATGCGTATCACCAATTTTGAAGCAGCCAATCAATACGTAAAAAGACAGTACAGGGCAGGATGGACACTTAATCTATAACCTCACCGCAATCCTTTGCAGTGGGTTACATGTGGGAAAAATATCAGGATAGAAAGGATTTCATCCCTAACTTTAGTCGTCTTATAACAGTACTTCATTTTACTCATTATTTATAATTACCATAAGCAGCATGAAAAAAAAGAACGTATTTTCCGCTTCACGCCGCAAATTTATCCGTAACAGTTCGGTCGCGGCAGCGGGATTTTTTATCGTACCCCGTCATGTACTGGGCAATGGCTATATTGCTCCCAGCGACAAGCTCAATATCGCCGGCATTGGTGTTGGTGGCAAGGGTGAAAGCGATCTCGCCGAATTTGCCAAAAGCCCTTATGTCAATATCGTTGCTCTTTGCGATGTGGATGACCGCCAGGCGGTAAAATCGCGTGAGCGTTTTTCAAAAGCCAATTACTATAAAGACTTCCGGGAAATGCTGGCTAAGGAAAAAAACAATATCGATGCCTGCTCTATTTCCACTCCCGACAACACACACGCTGTAGCAACTCTCGCTGCTATGCAACTGGGCAAACACGTGTATACACAAAAACCACTCACCCACGATATCTATGAAGCCCGCGTACTGGCAGAAGCGGCTAAAAAATATAAAGTGGTTACTCAAATGGGCAACCAGGGTGGTTCCGGCGATGGGGTACGTAAAGCCAAAGAAATGGTGAATGCCGGTATGATCGGAGATGTAACCGAAGCGCATGCCTGGACAAACCGTCCAGTATGGCCACAGGGCATTCCCACACCCAAAGGCAATTTTGATATCCCCAAAGAACTGGATTGGGATCTTTGGCTGGGACCAGCACAAAAGATCGATTTCAACCCGGCTTATCTGCCCTTCAACTGGCGCGGATGGTGGGCCTTCGGTACAGGCGCCCTGGGCGATATGGCCTGCCATATCATGGACCCCATTTACCGCATTCTTCCTATCGACTATCCTGATTCTGCCGAATGCAGCGTAGCCAATATCTGGAAAGACATGTGGGCCGAAGGAAACTTTGTAGACAGCTGTCCCCCTGCATCGATTATTCACCTCAACTATCCACGCAAGGATAAAAAAGGAAATATTAAAGTATCCTGGCACGATGGCGGTCTGCTGCCTAGCCGTCCTGATGAACTGCTGCCCGAAGAAGAATTTGGTAACTGGGATGGTGGTGTATTGCTGATTGGCACAAAAGGTAAACTGCTGCTCGATTGTTATGGAGCCAATCCACGCCTGCTCCCCACCAAACTGATGAAGGAAAAAACAATGCCCAAACCCACCATCAAACGCGTACCCGAAGGACATTACCTGCAATGGGTAAATGCCTGTATTGCGGGTTATGGCAAGGGCGAAACCAGTTCACCATTTGAATATGCCGGTCCTTTTACCGAAAGCATTCTGATGGGTAACCTGGCCATCCGCAGCTGGATGATGGTAAATCCGAAACTCAAAGGCTGGAACGACAAATACCTCGGTCGCAAAAAGCTCCTTTGGGATGCAAAAAATATGAAGATCACTAATTTTGATGAAGCCAACCAGTTTGTAAAACGCGAATATCGTGATGGATGGAAACTGGAACTCTGATAAAACCAGGATCAATTGCTATAGGGCCACTCGCAAGAGTGGCTTTTTTATTCAGTGGCGCAAAGACGCAAAGTGGATTAAGAACGCAAAGACGCGAAGCGAATTAAGGACGCAAAGACGCAAAGCGGATTAAGCACGCAAAGACGCGAAGCGGATTAAGCACGCAAAGACGCGAAGCGAATTAAGGACGCAAAGACGCGAAGCGAATTAAGGACGCAAAGACGCGAAGCGAATTAAGGACGCAAAGACGCGAAGCGAATTAAGGACGCAAAGACGCGAAGCGAATTAAGGACGCAAAGACGCGAAGCGAATTAAGGACGCAAAGACGCGAAGCGAATTAAGGACGCAAAGACGCAAAGCGGATTAAGGACGCATAAGATCAGGCAACCAGTGTATCCAAACATTTATCCGGGTACAACATAAAAGCAAAGGTTTTTCAAGATTTCCCCGAACACAGGGATTACGCACCCTTCAACCGGTTATCGAGATCGAGTGCGGTTACTTTTTTTATGGTGACCAATTCCGCAAACCCTGCAAAGAGCGGATTCAACAAATAATTATAATCAGTAGGATTCACTGCAGAACGCACCCGTATGCCCAGGTGGCGGTTAGCGTGCATCCACCCATCGCCCAGCCGGCGATTGGCTGTCTGATCCGTTTGCAGCCAGTGATCGGGATAATCCGTATCCTTTATTAAAAGGAGAGGAGCCTTGTCGGATAATTCGAGCGTCATCAGAAATAGTTTATCGGGAACCGAGAAGCGATCAAAGTGAACCAGGTTTTCGAGCAGGGCCAGTGAACTATTACCGCTGGTGTAAAGCATATACACGCCTCTGCTGTTCCAGCGCCCACCCACCTTAAATGCCCCCGTACCACTTAAATCGCGGGTTCTGATTTCCTGCTGCACTATTCTGAAAACATCCATAGCTGCAGCAGTTTAAGCGTATACACCTTCTTCTATGCGAACCAGTACATCAGTAACCAGGGATATACCAGTAAATGTATCCAGCAACTGATAAGGTTGTTTGTTGTGGAGTGCGCGGTTGGGTGTGGTAAACCAATGACGAACCTTTTCCTCGCTGCCAAAAACCTGGTACGCATGCTCCATTACCTTGGCAATTTCTATAGCGTGAGAAGATATCTTTTTGTTGAATCGCTCTGTGGCCGATTTGCGTTCAAGCGTTTTGACAGATACATCCAGTACTTCCTCCGCCATAGCCTTTCTGCTGATACCCAAAAAGCGGGCGAGACTTTCTATAGAACGACGGGTAACACCCTTTTCGCCCAGCATGATATAATCAAACTCGGAAAGAATGCGCACAGAAGCTTCTCCGAGCCAGCGAAAAACACCCGTCACGCCGGAACTGATGGAATAGGCCAGATCAGGATCCTGCACTATAGACTCAGCTTCGGTTTTCTGATGGTAGGAGCGTGAAGCTGTCTTTTTCTTTTTGGGGGAGGGAGATTTCCGGACACCACTTTTCATATACGACATTTTACACAAAATTAGGCACTTTTGTCCAGGTCCGTAACACAACAAATAACCGTTTTTTCACCTTTATCAGGAGAAATAAGGAGAGGTATAAAATTACTTACTCGCCCAGCAGAGAGGTAAGACTCAACAATTCGTCTTTTTTGTAGTGATCGGTTTCATCTTTGAAACACTTGCTGAACTCTGCCAGCAGGTATTGAATTACCTGACGGTTGCTTTGTGGTTTGAAATACTGTTCGCCCGGCTCGACAGAGATTCGTTTAAAATAGCTTTCCACATCGGCATGTGAAAATACCTGTCCGGTAGTAGGATCAATAAAAAATTCTGCCTGATGAAAAGGATCTGGCAGATTAAGCGAAGAATAGCCCGGCTTGAAATAGGCAATAATAAACTGGCGGGGTATTGTGAGTGCTCTTACCGGTATATCCAGCATTTCGCATAAGAGCAGATATAATATACCATTAGCCAGTTGGTTGCCCCGTTTAGCTTCCAGTACTTTATGTAAAAGAAAATCGTTGGGCTCATTACTATTTATCTCACCTCCTTTTAATCCATAATAACTATACAGGATGGTAGTCACGATCCGTATCTGCTCGAGCGGCGTGAGATAATTGGTGAGTTCTAGCCAGATATTGCGGCGTATTTTCTCCACCTCTTTCATTACCGGAGCTGCTGTAAGTTCGGGGTATTGAAATTTGGATACCAGTAATGCGCCGAGCATGAGGTCATGATGACCAGCTACATTCCACTGCCGGAAATCTTCAGCAAGATCACGGAAATGAAGGCGATGAATGAGCATTTCGATACGTTGCTGTATGTGGTTGTCGGGCGTATTTTCCCAGAGATGCTCAAGATTAGGAATGATAGGACGGCCATAGTCCACAATTTTTTGCGACACCACATCAAAGACCTCCGTATCGGGGTCATCGATCAATTGCAGCAGTGCAGTTATTTCCTTGTTTGTGTCCATTGTCCAGATCCCGGGCACAAGTTCAAACATGTACAGGAGATAAGGAAGCGAATGTTTTCCACAGGAGGGGAAAAGACATACAAATGGTTTAAAAAGTATAAAGGGTTTAAAGGGTTAAAAAATAAATCTTGATCAGCATTTTCTTTTACCAACGTCCCTTTAAACTCTTTGAACCCTTTATACTATTTACTGCTTCTTCATAAAACCTATCACCGGCAGTGTATTGCCCTCAAAATCGAAAAAGGCATTATTCTCCCAGGCAGAGCCGGTGCCCCAGCCATCATTTAATCTGCTGCTGATCCAGGCAGGTTCCCAGTACATAACACCTGTGCCACCTCCATTGCGAATGGCTTTTACCAGGTCCTTCATATAACGATACTGACCATCGGGAGTGGCCGGATATCCTGGTAAAATATCGGTGGCAGAAATGATGTTGGTATAATTATCGGCATTGTTGCCGGTCCAGGGATAGGCTGTCTCCACAATCATGACAGCCTTACCATATTTTGTTTTTAAGGCCCGTATCGTTGATTCTACAGCAGCCATATCGGGTGTGGTGCTCCATTTTACATAGTGCGACAGACCGAGTATATCAAAATCAGTAACGCCATTGCTGGTAAGTTGCTGCATCCAGTAATCGGCAGTTGGCAATTGGGCTTCATGTAAAATGATCAATGGTTTTATAGAAGAAGATTGGGAAAAATCACGTACTGCTTTTATGCCGCTTTTGAGCAGGCGGGCAAATTGCTGAAACTGTCCATTCTCTGCTTTTCCCAGAGGCCACAGCATGCCATTATTGGTTTCGTTACCCACCTGTATCATTTCCGGAACCAGGTCCTGCGCCTGCAGGTATTGCAATACGCGCAGGGTATAATTATATACGGAATCGCTGAGCAGATCGAGGTTCAGACTGGCCCAGGCGGCGGGTGTTTGCTGATGGGCGGGATCGGCCCAGGTATCGGAATAATGCAGATCGAGATTAACTGCCATGCCTGCATTTTTTGCCCGTCGGATGCTGGCAGCAATACCGGGCAGATCATAATACATCCGGCCATTATTCAATGCGGCAATCTGGGTGGGTGTATGCCAGAGACGCAACCGCACTGTATTGGCTCCATGATCGTGCATGATACGAAACGGATCACGTTGCTGTCCCGAGTCGCGGTAACGCCCTCCATAATCTTCTACCTGCGGTACATAGGAGAGATCAACACCCATGCTAAACTCCTGCCAGCGCCAAACAGAATCCGTTTCCGGACTGGCAGGATTTTTTGCTGGTTTTTTACAGGTAAAAGCCGTCAGTGTTATGCCGGCTGCCAGCAACAGGGCAGGAATTCGTTTCATACTTCTCATTTATTATTCATTACAAATTTACCGGATCTTCCGGGCTATCACCAGCCAGTCCCAGGGACGGGGAGAATCGAGCCATTCTGGCGGCTTAATAAACTCGGTGCTCCAGTCGTATTCGAGTTTTGCAGGTTGTTCGGGTTTAAAATCTTCCTGCTGCAAGAGCAGCATCAACTCATCGGCCAGGTAATGTTTGGTTGCAACCTGGTCAATTTCCGCATTGCCTTGCTGGATGTCGTGATAACGACCAGCCGCTGTTTTATCCGAAATACTTCCGGCAAATAACTTTTTATCGATCTTCCAGCGGTGCTGAATAATGCGTGTCAGCAACCACGACTCAAGAGCCGGCACTACGAGTATTAAAGTGCCCTCTTTGCGCAGGCAGGCATGCAGGTTGCTGAAAAAGCGTATCCTTTTTTTCAGCGAGTCGGTCAGCACTGCATTGACGCAAAGCGCTACATCAAAACCTTTGTACGGCGTAACGCCTTTCGACATATCGGAGCGACTGAAAGTTATTTTCTTTATGGCACCATAACGCTGCCGGGCTATAGCGAGGTTGCCCGATGAGATATCGACCGCTTCGATCCGGCCATAATTATCGGCCAGCAGGGGCAGCCATTTGCCTACGGCACACCCTACATCTATGACCGATTTGCGGGCACCCCCGCGTTGCTCCAGGGCCGACCTGATCAGGCCTTTCCGGTCATTTTTCAGTACATCGAAGATCTCATCATCGTAAGCCGGTGCCATTTTTTCCCAATATTTCCGCTCCATGTGAATAACTATTTTCTGCAAAATACACTTTGGTGCGCTTTATGCCATTGAAAAATTGCCCCATTCGATCCGTACCTGCACCATTCCATCTCCGCCCCACTGAGGCCCTGATTGCGCTGGGACGCGCATCCTTTATTTATTATTTAAGCTAAACTCATGCATGTATGAAACACCTACGTCGCATTTGCCTTTTTATGGGCATATCCGTCTTATCCATTGTGCTTATTTACTCCTGCCAGAAAGACAATATCAGTAATCCACAAATTCCCGAAGGACAACAGCGGGTTCGTATTCGTCTTAGTGACAATCCTGTCAATTTTGATGCAGTCAATGTAGATATCCAGCGGGTAGAAGTGCAGGTACTGCCGGATAGCTGCCGTAATAACGACGACGATAACGATGGCCCGGGCTGGAATAATGGCTGGGGCAATGGCTGCCATCACGATCATCATGGCGACCGGGACAATGACAATTACAGCTGCGCAGTATGGGATACGCTGGATATCCGGCCCGGCGTATATAACCTGCTCGATCTGACCAATGGTGCAGATACCTTACTGGCTTCCGGCCTCACTGTTGCCGGTAAGATCAAAAAGATTCGGCTCACACTGGGCACCAGCAACACGGTGATGATAGACAGTGTCAACTATCCGCTTTCGCTCTGGAACGGTTATGACCGTATTACCATTAAACTCAAAGGAGAAGACGTTGACGAAATCTCGCCTACTGATCTGCAGCTCTGGCTCGATTTTGATGCGGGTCGTTCTATTGTAAAAGTATCCAACAACCGTTTTGTGCTTAAACCTTATCTGCGTATCTGGATCCCCGACCTTACAGCAAGTATAAAAGGAAAGGTATTGCCAGATGCAGCCGGAGCAGTGGTTGCGGCTATAGCAGATGGAGATACACTCGTGGCTATTCCTGAACGCCGCGATGGCCGCTTCAAAATACGTGGCCTGAAAGGCAGCACAGCCGATCTGCTTATCAATGCCACGGCCAATGGTTACAGGGATACGACTATTACCGGCATCAGCCTGCAGGCTGGCCGCGAAACAGATATCGGAACCATACAGCTACATCAGTAACGTTTATTGAAGATATCCCTTGAAAACGATAAATGCCCCATCCATCCCATAGATGAGATGGGGCTTTGTCATTAAAAAAGCCTGTCGTTTCCACGGCAGGCTTTCTGTTTATTTTTTCTTTTTGGGAGCGGCTTTCCTGGCCGCTTTTTTCGGAGCTGCTTTTTTTGCGGCCGCTTTTTTGGCAGGGGCTTTTTTCTCCTTTTTTGTAAACGCGCCCGGCACTTCCACTTCAATCATCTGTTTCACTTCATCGAGCGTGAATTTGGCGGCTTCCTCTGCGGTGTATTTGGAGTCATCGGCCTTACGCGGCATCTTCAGCATTTTCTTTCCAAAGCGGATAAAAGGTCCCCAGCGGCCATTTTCGAGGGCGATCTTTTCATCGGCCCAGCGTTGTATAAAACGGTTGGCTTCTTTTTTCACTTTACCTTCTATCAGCTCGTTAATATCTGCTTTGGTCAGATGATCAAAGTCGTACCGTTTGGGAACATTGATAAACATACCATCCCACTTTATAAAAGGTCCGAAACGACCTTTGCCCTTCGTCACAGGTTTATCTTCGTAATGCGCCACGGGCGCATCTGCTTTTTTCTTTTCCTCGATCAGTGCAATGGCTTTATCTATATCCACTGTAGCGAGATCTGTACCACGCGGTATCGAAATAAACTCTTCACCCCATTTTACATAAGGTCCAAACCGGCCTACACTCACCGAAATATCCTTACCCTCATATTGCCCCACGGTACCCTGCAGGTTAAAGAGATCCATGGCCTCGTCAAAAGTGATGGTCTCAATACTTTGTCCCGTAGGGATTTTCGCAAAACGCGGTTTCTCCTCATCTTCTGCGCTGCCTATCTGCACCATGGGACCATAACGCCCCATGCGGGCTACTACAGACTTGCCGCTTTCGGGGTCAGTACCCAGTTCGCGTTCGCCTTTGATGCGCTCTGCGGTTTCGATTGTATTATCTACATCCTTTTTGAAGGGACTGTAAAATGCATCTATCATCTTATTCCACTTCATCTTACCCTCTGCCACTTCATCAAACTCTTCTTCAATCCGGGCAGTGAAGCTGTAGTCCATGATATCATCAAAATACTGCTTCAGAAAATCTGTTACCACCAAACCCAGGTCGGAGGGAAACAGTTTGGACTTTTCTGCACCGGTGGTTTCTGTTTCCATTTCCTTACTCACTTTATCCTTCTTCAGCAGAAACACGCGCAACTCACGGATCACACCTTCCTTATCTCTCTTTTCTACATAGCCGCGTTTCAGAATGGTTGAGATAGTAGGAGCGTAGGTAGAAGGCCGGCCAATGCCCAACTCTTCCATCTTTTTAACCAGCGATGCTTCGGTATACCGGGGCAGGGGCCGTGTAAAGCGCTCCATGGCTTTCATCTCCTGCAGCGGCAATTCCTGGCCTACGGTGAGCGGCGGCAGCATACCTTCCTGTGCATCATCTTCACTCATATCATCATCATCCTTATCTTCCCGGTATACTTTGAGAAAGCCATCAAACTTCAATACCTCACCTGTTGCGGTGAGTTCTTCCTTATTAGTAGAGATATCAATTTTTGCGGTCGTCTTTTCCAGTTCTGCATCCGCCATCTGCGAAGCCATGGTGCGTTTCCAGATCAGCTCATACAATCGCTTCCAGTCGGGCTCCTCCACCGTAAGATTGCTCATATAGGTAGGGCGAATGGCTTCGTGTGCTTCCTGCGCACTTTCATTCTTGTTCTTGTACTTGCGGAACTGATGATACTTCTCACCATACATTCCCTTAACGGTGCTGGTGATGTCTCCAAGTGCAGTATTACTAAGATTCACACTGTCTGTACGCATGTAAGTGATATATCCATTCTCGTACAGCTTCTGTGCAATGAGCATGGTCCTTGCCACACCATAGCCCAGTTTGCGTGAAGCTTCCTGCTGCAGGGTAGAGGTCGTAAAAGGAGGGGCAGGAGAGCGTTTACCAGGTTTTACCTGAATATCCGTAACGGTATAATCGGCACCCACACAGCTTTTGAGAAAGCTTTCGGCATCGGTAGATGATTCAAACCGGCGACCTTCGGCTTTAAACCCGATTGCTTTACCAGCCAGATCTTTGGCGGTAAACCAGGCATCAATTTTAAAGCTGCTCTGTGGCTGAAAAGCATTGATTTCTCGCTCGCGTTCCACAATAAGACGTACCGCCACACTTTGCACGCGACCGGCACTCAGGTTGTTGCGCATACTCATTTTGCGCCACAGTACCGGGCTCAGCTCAAATCCCACGATACGGTCCAGGATACGGCGTGCCTGCTGTGCCATCACCAGGTTCATATCCAGCTTGCGCGGATTCTCCACCGCCGATTTAATGGCAGGTTTGGTGATTTCATGAAATACGATCCGCTTGGTCTGGCGGGGATCCAGGCCCAGCACTTCGCACAAATGCCAGCTGATAGCTTCCCCTTCACGGTCCTCATCCGTTGCCAGCCACACTTCATCTGATTTTTTAGCTAAATCTTTTAATTCCCTGACAACCCTTTCTTTATCATCAGGAATTATATAGCGAGGCTCGTAATTATTTTCGATGTCGATCCCCATACCGGCCTTCTCCAGATCGCGGATATGGCCGAAACAGCTCTTTACCTGGAAGTCCTTTCCCAGTATTTTTTCAATAGTCTTTGCTTTCGCAGGGCTCTCAACAATCAATAGGTTCTTCGCCATTTTTCACACGATAATTATATATGATACAGCCACGGGCAACAGGCCGGTCAGGCTGCAAAAAAAACCGCCATCGGCGGCTGCAAGTTAGAACAAGAATAATAATTTTTTTCAGAATCTGATTTTAAGCCTGTAAAAACAGGGGCTAAAATCCCGGAATACAGGCATTTGTACCCTCGTATACGGACATCAATAATTATTTCTGGAGAAGCCTTTCGTAATACCCGGCAACCTTTTCTGCCCATCGGGCATACTCTTTACCGGAAGGGTGCAGTCCATCGCCCGCCAGCAGGCTTTCGTCGCCGGCGGCTTCCCGTGTGCCCGGTGTAATGTCGATATAATTTACACCCGCCTTTTGAGTTAATGCCTGGTTTACCCTGTTGTAAGCATCAATCTCCTGTGCAATAACGCTGCGGTCGCGGCCGCTGGCATAAGGCGTGACTCCCCAGTCGGGGATGGATAATACCAACACCCGGCCTGTATGCTGCCCGGCAAATCCAATTGCCTGCTCCAGCAACGCGCCAAAGTCCCTGCTGTAATCAGCTATATTATACCCCCGGTATTGATTGTTGACACCAATCAGCAGCGTAACCATATCGTAGGTATCCGTAATGGCTGCTTTATCGATTGCCTCCTGTAACTCGCCGGTGGTCCAGCCTGTTTTTGCAATAACGACAGGCGCTGCCAGCGGCAGACCGGCAGCTTTTAACCGGTCGGCTACCTGCATGGGAAAACTTTCAGTGGCGGGCACCTGCTCACCAATGGTATAGGAATCGCCCAGGGCGAGATACGTCAGTTCCTTAGTCATAGATGGCCTTTATTTTTTAATCTATCAGGATAAAAATTGAATCACCCTGTTTATAACAGACTGATCGCGATATATACGCCGGTGCCCCAACCCTTCGGTGATCATAAACTGCACATGCGGCAGATTGTGTTGCATTACCGGTTCTACGTCGGCTATGGGAGTAATGGCATCGTCTTTATCATGCACCCATAAGACGGGGATATTCATGGCGGCTACAGCTCTTGCCACAGAAAACCAACTGGCAGGGTGTCCGCTGATGTCTACAATGATCTGCTCAAACTCACGCTGCACAGCCGGATCCTTTAATCCGACCATATGAAAAAAGTGAGCAATAGCCCGGGTTGTCTCTGTTGCCGGCGCCAGCAACACCAGGCGGGCGTTCGGGGCTGCAAGCTCTTCTGTAATAGCCAGGCTCACAGCAAGACCACCAAAAGAGTGTGCAATATAAGCGTTGATGGGGCCATAAGTGCGGCTGACGAAAAGAACAAAATCACGAAACAGGAGGGCATTGATCCGCTGTCCGCTGCTGCCACCATGTGCAGGCGCATCAAAAGCCAGCACTTCATATCCCTGCTTCACAAGAGGCAGTACGTACATGCCAAAGTTGAGGACCGATGATTGAAAGCCGTGTACGATCAGCGCTCGTTTGGTGGCGCCCTTATTCCAGATAAACCCGCGGATGCTGTATTCCCGGAACGACAGCATAATCTGGTCTGCCTCCAGGAACGGCGAAACCACTTCTCCCTTATGCCTCACGGGCGGGGTGCAGAATAGCCGGAATGCCGATTGTGCAGCTTTCTTTTTGGAGATGGCAGAAAGAATAGTGAATTTTGAACGAACGAGGAATAGCGCAATACGGTTAACCAGCTTCATATGCCACAAAGATAATTATGGATATAGTAATGATTGGATCGGGAAATGTAGCAGCGGTACTCGGCAGAAAATTTGTCGCTGCGGGGCATCGTATCGTCCAGATATTAAGCCGCAACTCTACCGAAGCAAGTGCGCTGGCTTATGAATGGGATACCGAATCGGCCAACTATATGTCACTGATCAATCCCTCGGCAGATGTATACCTGCTGGCTGTAAGCGATAAAGGTCTGGGCGAAGTGGCCGCGCAACTGAACCTGCCCGGAAAAGTGGTAGCCCATACAGCAGGGGCGGTCGCAGCATCGGTGCTGGCGGATGTTACAGAACATTATGGCGTGCTGTATCCGCTGCAAAGTCTGCGAAAAGAAAATCTGCGCCTGCCCGAAATCCCTTTTTATGTTGATGGCCATACGGCGTATGCCAAAGCAGTACTGCACCAGCTGGCATCTTCGGTCAGTTCATTGCCGGTAACGGAAGCGACCGATGCACAACGTCTGCCACTGCATGTAGCCGCAGTATTTGTCAACAATTTTGTGAATCACCTGTATGTGCTGGCACAGGACTATTGTATAAAAAACGGGATCGATTTTGCACAGCTTACCCCGCTGATCCGTGAAACTGCCGAACGCATCAGTCAGTTGCCACCGAAGCAGGCACAAACGGGGCCGGCCATACGTCACGATGCCGACACATTGCGTCAGCACCTGCAATTGCTTGAAGCACATCCGCACCTGCGTCATATTTACCTGCTGCTAACAGAAAGCATTCAGCAGGAAGGATAACAGATCCGTAAAATAAGGCCGTGTTTCCGCAGGCATCGGTGTCTGCTGCGATAATAGAAGTTACCCAGGGGTCCCGAATACTCACGCCATCCTGTATCTTCGTTTTATATAAACGGCAACCTGAATGGCGCATATATCGTTTGAACAGATCAGCACATTTGTTTTTGATGTGGATGGCGTACTCACCGACGGCACCATACTGGTACTCGAAAACGGGCTGCAGGCCCGCCGCATGAGCATCCGGGATGGTTATGCCCTGCAACTGGCCGTGCGCAAAGATTACCATGTACTGGTTATTTCCGGTGCGGCGGCCTCGCCGGTCGTGGATCGCCTCAGCAAACTGGGCATTACTGAAATACATATGGGCGTTAGCAATAAATGGGAATTACTGCGCCAGTATCTCCACACACATTCTATTTCACCGGCCGAAGTACTTTTTATGGGTGATGATATGCCTGACTATGAAGTGATGACCAGGGTGGGGCTGCCTGCCTGTCCCGCTGATGCTATTGAAGACATTGCCGCAATTTCGCTGTACCGATCGGGTTTACCCGGTGGTGCTGGTTGTGTCAGAGATGTGATCGAAAAAGTAATGCGCAGCCGCGGACACTGGATGCATGAGTCAGCCGTCAACTCGCGCTGATTACCGGCCGTCAAAGCGGTTTTCATTCCTCGGCCGGGTAATGTATCTTGCACAAAATTTTTGTTCATGAGATTGATAGCAGCCTTCTTCAAAATGATCCGACTGCCCAATCTCCTGTTTATTGCACTTACGCAGGTGCTTTTTCAGCTTTGTATTTTCAAACCATTATATGCATCGGTCATTCCCGGCGATGACTGGTTCCGGTTTACATTACTCCTGTTATCTTCTGTTTTTATTGCCGCAGCAGGGTATATCATCAACGATTATTTTGATATAAATATCGATGAGGTCAACAAGCCGCAGCGTATGGTTGTAGACCGGCTCATCAGCCGACGCTGGGCCATAGCCTGGCATTTTATGCTGAGCATGGCAGGCATCGTGCTAACGGCACTGGCTTTGCCGGTCAGGGAAAAATGGTATCTCGTGCTGGCCAATGCCGGCTGCGTTGCACTTCTCTGGTTTTATTCTACCAATTTTAAACGACGCATACTCATCGGCAATATCCTGATCTCAATCCTTACTGCCTGGACCATCTTGCTTATTTTTTTCTCCAAGGTATCTGTACAGGATGCCTGGGGGCCGGGGTTTGAAGGGCAACCCAAGTTTTTTCGTTTCGCGTTCCTCTATGCGGGTTTTGCATTCCTGATCTCCCTCATCCGGGAGGCGGTAAAAGACATTGAAGACATGCCGGGCGACATGCGTTATGGCTGCCGTACCATGCCCATCGTATGGGGCGTAAACGCTACTAAGATCTATACGGGTATCTGGATACTGATCCTGCTGGCAGTGCTTGCAGTGGTGCAGGTATATATTTTGCAGTTCAGGTGGTGGGCCGCAGTAGTTTATTGCGGCATATTTATCATTCTGCCACTCATCTATATTTTCCTTCAGTTGCTGAAGGCTACTACCACGGCCGACTTCAGCCGGCTGAGCAAATGGACCAAGCTGGTCATGCTCACGGGTATTCTGTCTATGACATTTTTCTATTTTTACTTATGACACCGATAATACTGGCATCAAAGTCACCCAGACGTAAACAACTGCTGGAATGGGCAGAAATTCCCTTCAGCATTCTTGTACAGGAAACAGATGAAAGTTTTCCGGAAGAGCTCTCACCGGCAGATGCAGCTATTCATGTAGCCCGTGAAAAAGCAAAAGTTATACAGCAGCAGGCTGGTCAGGCGGCCTGTATTCTGGCTGCCGATACAATGGTGGTGCTGGGTACCCGCATTATCGGCAAACCACGCGACCGGGCAGATGCCATCCGTATACTGCAGGATCTCGCCGGCCAAAGCCATCGCGTAATTACCGGGGTTGTAATCAGGCAGGGAGAAAAAGAAGTAGCCTTTGCCGATATTACTGAAGTAAGTTTTCATCCGCTCACCACAGAGCAGATCAGTTTTTATGTAGACAAATACCAGCCTTATGACAAAGCAGGAGCCTATGCTATCCAGGAATGGATTGGAGTGGTGGGTATAAAATCGGTGAACGGCGACTTTTACAACGTAATGGGTCTGCCGGTGAGCCGGGTCGTTCAGGCCCTTTCAACATTTTAGCGCCGTTTTTTTCTCATTATATCATGGTGAAAAACACATACGGGAGGAATTTCTCCCTTATAGCTTTGTGTACAAACAAGTGTACAAAGTATCGTGAACGAGCGGCTGCTGCAATATATCTGGCAATTCCAGCTTTTCAATACACAGCAATTGAAAACCACTGATGGTTTATCGGTGCAGGTACTCCATGCCGGCACTTTTAATCAAAATCAGGGCCCGGACTTTTCGGAAGGCCGCATACGCATTGCAGATACGCTGTGGATAGGACATATTGAACTGCATGTGCGCAGCTCTGACTGGAACAAACATCAGCACAGCGGAGACAGCAATTATCAACCGGTCATACTGCATGTAGTATGGGAAGAAGATATAAAAGTGAATACTATTCCGGTACTGGAACTAAACGGGCTGGTAGCAAAGCGGCTGTTAGAAAAATATGAACAGCTACATAATCGTCCATCGTTTATTCCCTGCGAAGACCTGATTACTCCATTGCCCAACCTTATCTGGCATAGCTGGCGTGATCGCCTGCTTATTGAGCGGCTCGACAGTAAAGAAGGACACATCAGGCATTTGCTGCAGCAAAACCGCTACAACTGGGAAGAGACCTGCTGGTGGTTGCTGGCCCGTAACTTTGGAATGAAAGTAAATGCCGATGCCTTTGAAGCTATTGCACAAAGCATTCCCCTGAGCATGCTTGCACGCCAGAAACATTCCTTATTACAACTCGAAGCACTGCTGCTGGGGCAGGCTGGCCTGCTTAACGGCAATTATACACATACCTATCCCAGGCAGCTTCAGCAGGAGTACACGGCACTGGCCCATAAGTACGACCTGCGGCCCATACTTTTTCCGCTCCACCTGTTGCGGATGCGACCCGTCAATTTTCCGACCATTCGCCTGGCACAGCTGGCATCGCTCTTATTCGAACGGCAGCATTTATTTGCCAGTTTCAGAGACAGCAGGCATCCGCGTGATATCAGAAGACTGCTTGATATAAAAGCAAGTGCTTACTGGACCGACCATTACCTGTTTGATGAACCCAGCACAGCCTGCGAAAAGAAGGTAGGCAGTATGCTTTGCAACAGTATTATCATCAATACACTTTCGCCACTGCTCTATACGTATGGGCACTATCATAAAAAGCAGCAACTGATAGAACGAGCCATCGACTGGCTGAGCGAATTGCTGCCCGAAAACAATCAGATCGTTTCTTCCTATGCAAGGCTGGGTATTCCGGCAACAGATGCTGCAGATACCCAGGCCATGCTGGAAATGAAAAAATCATATTGTTCACATTATCGTTGCCTAGATTGCAGTATAGGTAACCATCTGTTGCGTGCAAAAGAAAAATAACCGTTTACTGCTTCAGTATAGTTCGTGAAATATTACTCTTATTGGTGCGGATATGAATCATATAAAGATCTGCCGGAATAAATTCTTCAACCGTTACTTCTGCCAGGCAGGCATCGGGTTGCCAGTGCCAGTTGATACGGATATTACGACCCAGCATATCGGTAAGCATTACTTTCTCAGGATAAGTGCCGACAGGAAAACGAATGGTCAGCTTTTTATCAAAAGGATTCGGGTAAATAGAAAATGGTGTGGAAGAAACGGAACTGATCTTAACCGTTTTACTATTGTAAACAGTGCCGGACTGCGGCTGAGTATACTGGATCATATAATGATTAAGCCCTTCGAGAGGAAATTTGTCGGTGATTGAATAAGAAGGAGTGATGGCGGATACGGTGAAACTGTCGACCGGAGAGAAATAACGTCCATCGGCCGAGCGCAGCAAACGAAATACCATGCCTGGCTGTGCCCCGGCACATTGCCAGGTAAGCAGGTTGCGATCATTGGCGGTACGGGCTGCCTGCAGACCGGTGAGGTTTACCGGTAGTACAGCAATGCTGGCGCAGGAAGTGCAGGCGGGTACAACCTGTGCAGCGCCCCAGTTGTTGGGCGCGCAACCCCAGGGTATACAGCCTGAATCGGAGGTATGACCGGCCGCCACACAGGCATTAAGAGTGGGGCTACTGGTAAGCACTCCATAAAATTGTGAGTACTGAAATACGCTCAGGCAGGCTGTACCGGAGGTAACGCGGTAGCTATTCGGGATTTTATTGATGAGTACAGCCATACGTGTACTGCTGCCGGAACCCATTTCTACCACACCGGCACCAGCCCAGCTGTCTACAATGATTCCCCAAAACTCTGCTGAGCCATTATTCACAAACCACGAATACGGATTATTGATGACCAGGTATTGATTAGACATTTTAAATACGGAAGCCGAAGTGGCATTCACAATCAGGTTGGGTGTGGCAGCACTGGCATAACCCCCATTGAGCGAAAGATTGCGCTGTATTTCGCAGGTGCCATAGTTATAAATAGCAGCGTTGCCGTACAATACAAGTCCTGCACCGTTGCCTGATGCAATTACCAATCGTGCTGCTGGATTAATATGAACAGTGCCGCTATCCATATTATAATTGTTGATGGTAAGGTCACCGCAGATGATCAGTGTGCCGCCTCTTAATGTAAGATTACTGAATGTAGCAGCGGGTCCGTAATACCACTTGGTAACTCCTTTGGTAAGCACCTCACCGTCTGTCACCAGAGGTTCGGCGCCGGTACAACCCGGCGGTGGAGGGGCGGCCGGACTCTGAGCCGTCACAAAGAGGGGAGTGGCAAGCAAAAGAAATGCCGCCAGCAGAGAATGTTTTTTCATGCGTGTTGGTTTAGGTGGCGAATCAGCTTCCGGAAACATGGCACGCAGGAGTATATGATCTGGTTCTGAAAACAGAACCCGGTCTTTCATTCACCGCACTGCAGCGCCTTAACGGAGGTGAGCTGATACTGGATATTTATTTCTCCAATCTACTCTCACACCAGCGGCTTGTCAACCGCTTTTGCAGCAATGGCCGTGATTGCAGCATGAAATGCCCGGTATTGTGCATGAATGAATACGTGGCGATGCAACGTTTTGATAACGGCTGAGAGAAACTACTTATCCAGCCACTCTTTGAAATCACTTACACGCTTGCGGCTTACAATGACTTCTTTATCGGCTGCAGGATGCAGGTAAAGTTTAAGCCGGTTGCCAAAATAAGAATGGATTTCTTTTACCGAGAGAAGAGAGATAATAAAAGAGCGGTTGATCCGGAAAAACTGTTGCGGCGGCAGCAGTGTTTCCAGTTGCTCGATACGGTATTCGAGAAGAAATTTCTGGTTATCGAATGTGCGGAAGAAAATGAATCGTTCCTGTGAGAAGAAATAAGCGATCTGGCTCACGGGTATGGAAAGAAGCCGCTGACCCTGTTTTACCAGGAAACGTTCTTTGAAACCGGGCAAATGCAGGGCTTTACCTCCTTCGGTCCAGTACTGGTCAAAATTTACCAGGCGACTGTCTTCGCCGGGTATGCGCTCCAGCAAATGACGAATGGTATTGTACCGGTATGCTTCAAAATTATATTCGGCAGTGGTAGTGGAAATGGTAACCGTGGCTTTAATATCCGCCCTTCCTCTGCGGCGGCCTGCGCCGGGGATCGTGCCTTCATTGGCCAGGATAAGATCGGGAATAGAATTATGGTTAAGCCATTCACCCGCAGCAAAAAGATCGCTGGTAACTCCAACTACATGAATGGACTCATCAATTTCGTTGAGCAGGTCCTTTATCTTTTGCACCATCCCCTTTTCATATTCTATCACCAGTACGTTCATAAACTACCCGATTGTCCTACAAAAAAGCAAATTTTAAACGTATATAAGCAGATTCAAACGATTAAGAGCACCAATTGCCCAAAGCGATGAATGAATTGCCGCATCCCCACAACAGGCCATCGTACATTTTCGATTTTTGGCAGCGAGGCCATGTTGAATGTATCTTTTAGCCGTACCTGCATTTACAGAAAAAGAAATACCCGCACTGCTGCAGGGAATGTTAAATACGTGTCAAATAATGCAACGGTTGACGCTTGCGGTTAGTCAGTATCCCCGTTGAGTAAGTGCTGTGCAGGTAAGAAACCGGCGGGCCATTATGCCTCGGTTCAAAACTTTGGTGACCGGGCAGGTCGGGGAAGGGCTATTTGAATAATTATCCTAAATTTACGTTATGGCAGGGTAGGGCGAAGGCAACCGGAGTGCGCCTCCGGTCGATCCGTTAAGAGCATGCCTGTCCGGGAACAATTCAATTTAAATAAGTCGATCTGTGAAGAAACTAAGCCTGATTGTATTATTGCTGCCACTGGCACTGACCAGCCTGGCTCAATCCACGCGTGAGGAAAAAAAGGAAAAGAAAGAAGCCAAACGTCAAAAGATAAACGAACTGGTTCGTCAGGCAGAAGAAGGCGTATTGGTTTATCATAAACAAAGCATTTTCGGCATACAACTCCGCACCAACGGATATGGCGCTTTCTACGAAATGGGGCGCATGAAGACCAACCGCAAAACAACTATTTACCGGATCGATATTGCTGAAATTAAAAATGCCAAAGAAGAGAAACTGTTAGGTGAAAATTTCATTTTTGGCAATCCCTTTATCTACGCCAAGCGTAATTATTTTTACCCCGTAACCCTTGGCTTTGGACAACAGTATGTTTTTGGCAACAAGGGCAACCGCAATGGTGTAGCCGTTACCGGCCTTTACAATGCAGGTATCTCGCTTGGTCTGCTGCGCCCATACTATATCCGTGTAGATGACCCCAATTTTGGCGGTGAGCGCGATATCAAATACACAGTAGAAGACAGTGCTCTTTTTGTTGACCGCAATTCGGTGATATCCGGCGGCGGATTTGGTAAGGGCTGGGGCGAGATCAAACTCAAGCCTGGAGCCTTTGCCAAAGCAGGTCTCCGCTTCGATTATGGCCGTTATAATGAAAGTGTGACCGCTCTGGAAATAGGCCTCAGCGTAGATGCCTATGCTTCCAAAGTGCCGATCATGCTGTTTCAGAAAGAGCGGCAGCTTTTCTTCCAGGGCTATGTAGCCATTGTATTCGGAAAACGCAAATAGTCAACCATTACCGGACCAGGTTGTTAATTATCGGAATAACATTTTCATCCGTATTTTTGCAACATGACTGAGCTTCCCGTAGTGCCCGCTGACAATACCGCCTCCCGCATAAAAAAACCTGATTGGTTACGTGTAAAGCTACCCATTGGAGAAAGCTATAAAAACGTGCGTAATCTCGTGGATACGCATAAGTTGCACACGATCTGCGAAAGTGGCAACTGTCCCAATATGGGCGAATGCTGGGGAGCCGGCACGGCCACATTCATGATTCTGGGCAATGTTTGTACCCGCAGCTGCGGTTTTTGTGCTGTAGCAACGGGCCGCCCCGAAGCAGTAGACTGGGACGAACCCCAACGGGTGGCAGAAGCCATCCACCTCATGAAGGTAAAACACGCGGTAATCACCTCTGTTGACCGCGATGAACTCAAAGACGGCGGCTCAATCATCTGGCACAACACCATCCGTGCAGTAAAAGCACTCAATCCCGATACCACGCTCGAAACCCTGATTCCCGATTTTAAAGGTAAAGCCGAAGATATTCAACGCGTCATTGATGCCGCGCCGGAAGTGGTATCGCACAATATTGAAACAGTAGAACGCCTCACCCGCCAGGTACGCATACAGGCTAAATACTGGCGTAGCATGGAAGTGATCCGTATTCTGAAGCAGGGCGGACGCCGCACCAAGAGCGGCATAATGCTGGGCCTGGGCGAAACACGCGAAGAAGTGATCCAGACACTGACCGATCTGCGCGACAATGGCTGCGATGTAGTCACCATCGGCCAGTATTTGCAACCAACGCACAAACATCTGCCCGTACAACGTTTTGTGCACCCCGATGAATTTGCCGAATACCGCGAAGTAGGCTATCAGCTGGGACTGGACTATGTGGAAAGCGGCCCCCTTGTACGATCTTCCTATCACAGCGAAAGACATGTATTTCCCGGACTGGGTCGTCAGGAATGGGAAAAGAAGAAAAGCGAACAGATTCTTTAAATTGTCTTCAATTGGGGGTAAATTAGTCGCTTAATTAACTTAAGCTGCCACATTTTTTGCCCATGACCATTTTTCGTTCCCTCTGGATTGTTATTTGCCTTCTTGTACTACAGCTGAATGTTAGTGGTCAGCAATACCAGCTCAATGGAAACGCGCGGGCCAATTCCTGCAATTGTTATACACTTACCGACCCGGCAACCTTTCAAAGCGGAAGTGCCTGGAATAAGACACTTTTTGATCTCACCAATCCTTTCGATTTTCGTTTCAGCGTTTTCCTGGGCTGCCAGGATGCAACCGGAGCGGATGGCATTGCCTTCATGCTGCAGCAAATGAGTACCAGCCTTGGTGCCTCCGGCGGAGGTATGGGGTTTGACGGTGTATCACCTTCTATCGGCATCCTGCTCGATACCTGGCAGAATACAGAGAATAATGATCCCGCCTACGACCATATCAGCATCCAGGCCAATGGCCGGCTTACGCATGGCAGCGATCTCGCCGGCCCCGTAAGAGCCTCAGCTACCAGCGATAATATAGAAGACTGCGCCTGGCATATACTGCGTATCACCTGGGATCCTGTGACCCAGCAGATCAGTGCCTACTTTGACGGCAACCTGCGCGTGCAGGCCCAGATCGACCTGGTTGGCACCATCTTCAACAATAACCCGAAAGTATACTGGGGTTTTACAGCAGCCACCGGCGGATCGTATAACCTGCAGCAGTTTTGTACGGCACTGGCCCCTATGTTCAATACCGATTTTACCAATAATACCGCCTGTACCGGCAGTACCATTCATTTTACCAATACATCCGAATCATTTGCACCCATACAGGCTTATTACTGGGATTTTGGCGATGGCACACACAGCACCCTGAAAGACCCGCCACCGCACCTTTATGCCGCCCCGGGATTATATACGGTAAAACTGGCACTCAAAGGTTTTGACGGATGTGATAGCGATACGTTACGCACAGTTATTACGATCGGAGACCCGCCGGTTGCCGGCTTCGATATTTTTGACACCTGTGCGGGCATTGCCCCACGCATCATTGACCGCTCCAGCGTAAACGTAGGCTCCATTACCCAATGGACCTGGGAGGTAGATAATGTAACAGTAAGCAATGCGCAGCAGCCACAACTGAATAACCTCAGTGCAGGACCGCATACCATTCGCCTTACGGCCGGCAGCAACAATGGCTGCCCCGCGGCATCTGTACAAAAAAGCTTTACCATTCTGCCTACTCCGCGTATCAGCGCAAGCGCTGATGACGGTTGTGTGAATATTCCTGTCTCCTTTACCGGTCAGCAACTCGACAATGCCACTACCATTACACAATGGGACTGGAGCTTTGGCGATAATCAGCGGGGCTCTCAGCAGCAAACACAACATATTTACCGGCAAAAAGGCAACTATACAGCGCAGGTAACAGCCGTTGCATCCAATGGCTGCAGGGTTGTATCCGACAACATCCCCCTGTTCATCAACCAGGCCTCTGCATGGGCCGGCAACGATACCGTATTTATCAAAGATGTACCGTTTCAATTGCAGGGCTCCGGTGGTGGCAGTTATCTGTGGACACCTGCCACCGGTTTAAATAATGCGGCCATTGCAAATCCTACTGGAGTTCTGCAAGACGATATTACCTATACGCTCAAAGTCACCACTCCGGAAGGTTGTGAGGATACGGATGATATTCATATCACGGTTTTCAAAGAGTCGCGTGTATATGTACCAGGCGGTTTTACACCCAACCAGGATGGTCTTAACGATATCCTGAAACCTTACCTGATCGGTATCCGCAGTATGGATTACTTTACTGTTTACAACCGCTGGGGACAGATCATATATTCGACCAAAGATCTCAATGCCGGCTGGAATGGCCAGTATAAAGGTATGCCGCAACCGACTGGTGTATACGTGTGGAGATTGCGCGCCACCGATTATGTGGGCAAGGTATATGAACTAAAAGGCACCTCAACCCTGATACGCTGATTATGCGTCTGTGTTATTTTCTTTTTGCACTTGTATTGAGCTTGCTGTTTTTGCCGGCAACAGCGCAGCTGCACTGGCAACAGATTGATACAGGATATGGTCAACTGCCGGCATCAGTGAAGCTGTATAAAACGACCGATTCGCTGGCAGGGGAGCCCAACATAGCTTTTTATCTGGAGGCCGATCTGAATGACCGCAGCCTGGAGTTTACCACCGATACCACTTACGGACGCCGCCTTACCCCCGCACAATTTGCCGCCAAAAATGATAACCCGCTTGCCATCATTAATACCACTTTTTTCTCCTTCGAAACCAATCAGAACCTCGGGCTGGTGGTCCGAAACGGCAAGCTGCTCTCTTACAATATCAATTCGGTATATAGCAAGACAGACAGCCAGTATCACTATGTACTGCCCGGTACTTTTGGCATCCGTAAAAACCGGAAAGCAGACATTGCCTATGTGTTTACCGATAGCCTGCACAGACGCCCTTACACACTTACTTTCGGTGTGCCCCGCTACAAAACAGGAAAACCCAGCCCTGTGCTGAAAGATGTGGTCTGGGGTATGCCCTGTTCCTTTGCACGCAGAAAGAAACGATGGCGGATGGAAACGGCGGTTGCCGGCGGGCCGGTGCTCATTCAGAAAGGAGAGATCAGGATCAGCAATGAAGCCGAACGGAAATTTATGGGCAATGCCATTAATGACCGGCATCCACGCACAGCCATCGGCTATACGGCCTCAGGCAAACTCATCATCCTGGTTATTGAAGGCAGGCATGAAGGGAAAGCCGCCGGGGCTACGCTGACCCAGGAGGCCATGATCCTGCGCTCACTGGGCTGTGTCGAAGCCCTCAACCTCGACGGCGGCGGCAGCAGCTGCCTGCTGGTCAATGGCCGGGAGACGATTACCCCGTCTGACAGGGAGGGACAGCGGGCAATCCCCGGAATTTTACTAATCCGGTCAAAAATAAACCCCTAAAAACAGATTTTCCGGGGGTAAAATTTGCATAAGCGGGGGATTGGCACAATTTTGTCTCTCCAAATCAAAATTCACTCCATGAAAAGGCTCATCTACCCCCTGATGCTCGTGACGCTGTCACTGTTTGCAGCTGCTGCCATTACAACCATTACCGCTAAAACGCTGGCATCCTACTACAAGGACGATGCTCAGCCCGCCGGTCTGGCTCATGGCAATGCCGAAACACTGAAGCTCACCGCCAGTCGATGAGATCGTAGTAAGGTGAAACAAGATTTGTCAACACCCATGCTACCCCAAACCGGGGCCGGCATGTCAGTCAACTTCATAAAAAAGCCCCCGAAAGGAGGCTTTTTTGTTATACGCTTAGCAGGGTAGAGGGGTTAAGGTAAAGGGCAGAGGGCCATTGTTCTAACATCCCCTTTATACTCTTTATACACTTTATACTCTTTATACCCTTTATACCTTTAAACTTTTAAACTCACTTCATTTCCCAGGCCAACGCACTTGCTCCCAGTATGGCGGCATCCGATTCTTTCAGGTGACTGATCAGAATTTTTACTTTATTCTGGAATACCTGAATCAGGTTGGCTTCCATATGCTCGCGCGTAGGCTTGAGTATAAGATCGCCGGCCTTGGTAAGACCACCGAATAATACAATGGCCTGCGGGCTCGAAAACATAACGGCATTGGCCAGTGCCAGGCCAAGGATACGGCCGGTAAATTCATATACATGACGGGCCAGGGCATCACCCTGTATCGCCGCTTCATATACTTTTTTGGAGTCGAGATCATCTTTGGGTACATCGCGCAGGAGGCTGGGCTCATCGGTGGTTTCCAGCAGCTCCAGGGCTGTATAACGAACGCCTGTGGCAGAGGCATAGCTTTCGAGCGATCCGCGTTTGCCGGTGCCCGGATGCAGACGCCCATCGGGGATGATGATCGTATGCCCCAACTCGCCGGCAAAGCCATCATGACCATAGATGAGCTGGCCATTGGCTACAATTCCGCTGCCCACACCCGTGCCCAGGGTAATCATAATAAAATCGCGCATGCCCTTGGCTGCACCATACATCATCTCACCAATAGCAGCCGCATTGGCATCATTGGTAAGTGTAACGGGCAGCTTGAATTTATTTTCAATCAGCTTGGCAAGCGGTATAATACCTTTCCAGGGCAGGTTGGGTGCATACTCGATTGTGCCGGTATAAAAATTGCCATTGGGCGCTCCCACACCGATGCCTTTTATCTGCCCCACACCACCTGATTTCTCAATAAGTGCAGAAAGCTCCGTATACAGTTCATCGATGAATGAATTGACATCTGCATGTTTTTTGGTAGAGATTTCGCCCGAGAAAAGAACATTACCATCTCTGTCAACAATGCCGAATTTAGTGCCGGTACCACCTATATCGATACCTACTGCCAACTGCTGCCTTGCGATTGATTTAGCCGCCATCTTGAAGTACTAAGGTTAAAAAATAAGCCCCGTTAATCAACGGGGCTTAAATGTACGAAGGAAATCATTATTAATGGCCTCCGCCAATCTGTTCGTCAAAATCGAGACCTTGTTTATGTAAAACGGCTTTGAACTTGACAGCCAGCCATGCCAGAAACAGGAAGCAGGCAGCTGCAACGAGGTAAGAATTATGCATACCTATGCTGCTCAGATCACCCAATGAACCCTGTAATGGCGGAATAACTGCACCACCCAGAATCATCATGATGAGGAAGGCCGAACCCTGGCTGGTGTATTTACCCAGACCACCTACACCAAGTGCAAAAATACAGGGCCACATAACCGAGCAGAATAAGCCTCCTGCTATAAGCGCATAAACCGATACAATGCCTTTGGTAAATACGCCAATAAGCATAGCGATTGTTGCCAGCAGAGACACCACCACCAGCGTCTTAACCGGCTTTTCCTGACCATAAAAGAAAGCGGCCAGCGCTATGGCAATACAAACTACATAGCCATACAGATCACTTACATCACTGCCATATAAATAGTTTACAAATAAAACGACTCCAAATGCTACAAGAGGAACAATAATGCGGGCAATGGTCTTTGTCATTCCCTTCAGGTTAAACACACTCACAGCGCCCATCCATCTTCCGATCATGAGGCTACCCCAGTATAGCGACACATAATGCGATATCTGACTTTCATCCATACCTGCTTCGGTAAGGTAACCAGGTGTTTTAAGAAGCGCTCCAAAGTTGTTGTCGATGGTAACTTCAACACCTACATATACAAAAATGCCCAGCATTCCATAGATAAGCTGAGGATACTTCATAGCGCCCCAGCCATCAGATAACTTCTGAGCCTGCGAATTAGAATAAAACAAAATGCCTACAACAACCAGTAATGTCAGCAGCAACAGCGGAAGCTTCGGAATATCTGTCAACTGACCAACTATGATAATGGCGACAATGAGACCGGTCATAAATAGCAGTGAGCCCGCTGCCTTGTTACTTTTCTCGAACTGCTCATCATTTTTGCCGGACGGCAGTTTTGAAAAAGCAAAAAACAACGCTACAGCCAGGAATACAGCGGCCACAATCAGGTAAAGTGTATTGATATTGGTAACCGTCACTTCTTTTTCGCCGGCTCCCAGTGAGCCAAACAGGAAAAAGCTGACGATAATAGGTCCGAGTGTTGTACCAAACGAGTTTACACCACCGCCGAGATTTAACCGGTGTGAACCGGTAGCAGGATCACCCAGCAGAATAGCGAATGGTTGGGCCGCCGTTTGCTGAAGCGAAAAACCAAGTGCTACCACAAAGAAAGAAGCCAGAATAGCGGGAAATGAGTCTGCATTAGCAGAAGGAATAATCAGTAAAGCGCCGGCAACAGAGATAAGCAATCCATAGATAATACCTTTTTTGTAACCAATTCTGTTTAAGATATCATATCCCAGCACATTCGACAACAGGAAAAGAATCAATGATCCAAAAAAATAAGCTCCGTAAAAGGCCGAGCCGATAAGCTGAGATTCAAACTGGGTAAGTGAAAAGTGAGATTTACAGAAAGGTATAAATATACTGTTGGAAGCTGCTATGAACCCCCAAAAGAAGAAAACGGTCACCAGTGTGCCTAACGCACCATAGTTGGTTGGGATTTTGCCCTGTTGCTGCATAACAATCGACGGTTTAAATATTAAGCACTCAAAATAACAAGATTTCAGTTAGCGAAAAATTTTTAATTGGAACGAACAGGCATTAGGAAAAACAACTTAATTTGACTGCAATTGTCATTTTAATAAAAGCACTATGGAAATAGTACACGTAGCGGCAGAATGTTACCCGGTGGCCAAGGCAGGTGGGCTGGGCGATGTGGTCGGCTCTCTTCCCAAATACCAGAACGAACTGGGCCATGTAGCCAAAGTGGTCATGCCTATGTACCGTACCAAATTCCTTTATCAAAACCAATGGGAACTGGTGCACGAAGGAGGTCAGCACCTGGGCTCACACTGGTTTCATTACAGCGTGATCCGCGAAAAGACAAATAAGCTGGGCTTTGACCTTTACCTCATCGATATCAATGGACTGCTTGACCGCGAAAAGATCTATGGCTACGATGACGATAACGAGCGCTTCATTGCCTTTCAGACAGCTGTTTGCGACTGGCTCAGTCACTGGCAGCATAAACCCAATGTCATTCACTGCCACGACCATCATACCGGTCTTATCCCGTTTATGATGAAGCATGCCTATGCCTTCCGCAATCAGCTGGCGGCTGTCCCTTCTGTATTCACCGTACATAACGGGCAGTACCAGGGATGGCTGAGCTGGGATAAATATTATTACCTGCCCGCTTACGACAGCTGGAACTGGGGACTGCTCGACTGGAACAATACCATCAACCCCATGGCCTCGGCTGTAAAATGTGCCTGGAAGGTCACAACCGTCAGCCATAGCTACCTGGGCGAACTCCGCGAATCGGCCAATGGCCTCGAAAACCTGTTTGAATACGAAAAAGGCAAGAGCAGCGGTATTCTCAACGGCATCGATACGCAGGTATGGGATCCGCGTACGGATAGCTACCTTATACGTAATTACGATATAGAACTGGTAGAAAAAGGGAAACAGAAAAACAAAGCGGAGGTATGCGGACAGTTTGGGCTCGATCCGGATAAACCCCTGATCGCATTTATTGGCCGGCTGGTAGGAGAGAAGGCGGCCGACCTTTTACCCGATGCCATCAGCCAGTCTATCTACCATCACCACGGAAAAGCCAACTTCCTCGTACTCGGCTCCGGCGAAACACAGCTGGAGTCGCAGCTCGACCACATGAAAAGCCAGTTTAAAGGCTACTTCAATACGTTTATCGGCTACAGCGAACCACTCAGTCACCTGATCTATGCCGGTTCCGATTTTCTGCTCATGCCGAGCCGCGTAGAACCCTGTGGCCTTAACCAGATGTATGCCCTTCGCTATGGAACCGTACCCATGGTGCGCAGTGTGGGCGGATTAAAAGATACCATCCGCGACTTTGGCGACTGGCAGGGCTTTGGTATCCGGTTTGACCAGGCCAGTGTGGGCGACATCACGTATTCTGTTGGCCGTGCCATTGATCTGTACCAGAACAGGCCAGATCTTTATCAATGGATGCGTAGCCATATGATGACCATCGATCACTCGTGGGATTCATCAGCACAACAGTATATCGACCTCTATCAGTCACTTCAATAACATTATAGCCACAGGAATATTTTCGGGGGCTGCATTTTCATTCAATATTCTTACTTAACTTTTACGCAACAATACATTAAACGTACTTCGCCATGTCAATCGCCAAAGAAATTGTAAGTGTGATACTGGGGGGTGGTGCCGGCTCAAGGCTCTATCCGTTAACTGCCAGCAGATCAAAACCAGCCGTACCTATTGCAGGTAAATACCGCCTCGTGGATATTCCCATTTCAAACTGTATGAACTCGAATATCAACCGCATGTTCGTACTCACACAGTTCAACTCCGCCTCACTCAACCGCCACATCAAGAATACCTATCATTTCAGCGCATTCAGTTCGGCCTTTGTTGATATCCTGGCTGCCGAGCAGACACCCGATAACCCAACCTGGTACCAGGGCACAGCCGACGCCGTTCGTCAAAGCCTCCGGCATATCGCACCATTCGACAGTGAATATGTGCTGATTCTTTCCGGTGATCAGCTATACCAGATGGATTTCCAGGAAATGCTCGATAATCATAAGCGCACCGGCGCAGATATTTCCATTGCCACCATTCCCGTAGGAGACCGCGAAGCGCCGGAATTCGGCATCCTTAAAAAGAACGATGAAGGCCTTATCACTTCCTTTATCGAAAAACCTAAAAAAGATGTGCTGGCTGACTGGGAAAGCGACACGGGCGAAGAAATGCAAAAAGCCGGCCGCAAATACCTGGCATCAATGGGTATTTATATCTTCAACCGCAACCTGCTCATCGATTACCTGCAGAATCTTTACCAGGATGCCACCGACTTCGGAAAAGAGATCATTCCCCAGGCTATTACCAGCTGCAGAGTGGCTTCTTACCAGTATGAAGGCTACTGGACCGATATCGGAAATATCTACAGTTTCTTTGAAGCCAACCTCGGACTTACCGCCGATCTTCCCGACTTCAATCTTTTCGACAATAATAAAGCCATTTATACCCGTGCCCGCATGCTGCCGCCGGCAAAAGTGAGCGGCACTACGCTGGAAAAAACGGTGATTGCAGAAGGCTCTATCATCAATGCATCGCGCATGGAACAATGTGTAGTCGGCATCCGGTCCCGCATAGGACATGGCACCACCGTGGTAAGTGCTTACCTCATGGGCAACGATTATTACGAAACACTGCAGGATATAGCCCTTGACCAGGCCCGCGGTATTCCCCTGCTGGGTATCGGCAACCGCTGCTATATCAAAAACGCCATTCTCGACAAAAACTGCCGCATAGGAGACGACGTACGTATCAACGGCGGTCCCCATCTCGAAAACACCGACCAGCCGCTTTATACCATTAAGGATGGAATTGTGGTAGTGAAAAAGGGAGCGGTGATTCCGAATGGCTTTGTGATATAGGATAATAAGGTCAGAGGTATAAGGTAAAAGGCAGAGGGTCTATATGTACGATAACCCTTCTGCCTTTTATCTTATACCCTTTACCTTTCAAGATGTGTACAAATTACATATTGTTGTATATTGCTTCTTCAACCTAACGGAAAATACGATTGCTATGGCCAATGCCACTATTCCTGCCGGGAATAATGAAACCGGTAAACCATCTCTGAGTTTTGGTCAGATATGGAACATGTGTTTTGGTTTTTTGGGGATTCAGTTTGGATGGGGGCTCCAGATGGCCAATATGAGCGCCATCTTCGAACATCTTGGTGCTACCAAAGTTGCCGGTCTCTGGCTGGCAGCCCCTCTCACCGGATTGCTGGTGCAACCAATTGTGGGATACCTGAGTGACCGGACCTGGCATCCACGACTGGGACGCCGCCGGCCCTACTTCCTGGTAGGAGCGATACTCAGTTCAGCAGCACTGATTCTCATGCCCAATTCATCGGCCCTTTGGATGGCTGCCGGGCTACTATGGGTGCTGGATGCATCTATCAACATCAGCATGGAACCATTCCGGGCCTTCGTTGCCGATAAACTCCCGCAACGTCAACGCACACTCGGTTTTACTACCCAAAGCTTTTTTATAGGGGTGGGAGCGGTTCTGGCGAGTATGATGCCTTATATGCTTACTAACTGGTTTGGCGTAGAAAATGAGGCAGAAGGCAATGCCATTCCAACCAGTGTACGTATTTCATTCTACATCGGAGCTGCCGCCTTCTTTACTGCCGTATTGTATACCATTCTTACTACAAAAGAATATCCGCCTGATCCGGCACAGCAGCAGGAAATAAAAAATAATAAAGGTTTTATTGCCGGCTTTCGCGAAATAACCGGCAGCATTGCTCATATGCCCAAAATCATGCGGCAACTGGCTCCTGTGCAGTTTTTTACCTGGATGGGATTATTCTGCATGTGGATATTCTTTGGCGTTACCATTGCCCGATCCGTATTCGGTTACCAGGATCAATCTCCGCAAACCGATCTTGGATTTGAAGCAGTAAAGACAGCTGCATTTGCACAACTTGAAAAAAATACGGGTACAAATTCTGTACAGGGGAAAAAAGAACTTGCAAAATACTTCAACACCCCAGGCCAATCTTTTCCTGCCGGCGTTGGAATCAGTACCACCACTTTATTTCAGAATTTCAGACAAATCCGTGCTGCTAATCCAACGGCATTTAATAGTCTCGATGAAAAAATTAAAACTATAAAAAATACAGATGGCCAATCCGCCGATTGGACCAGCATGGAAAACTTCATAACCGGAAAAGCAGCCTCCGCCGACCTTTTTATAGAAGAATACCGCAGCAATAAAAAGAAATACAATGATGGGGTTGAATGGGGTGGCAACTGTTTCGCCTTTTATAGTGTCATCACTTTTCTGGTTGCATTCCTTTTACCAAGAGTGGCATACCGCATTGGCTTAAAACGGACTCATTTTATGTGTCTTGTTGCCGGTGGAATCGGGCTTCTTGCCATCTGGATTATCCAAAACAAATATGCCCTCTTTTTATCGATGACTGGCGTAGGTATAGCCTGGGCCAGCATACTATCCATGCCGTACGCCATGTTATCAAACCGGATACCAGCCGAAAAAATGGGCATCTACATGGGTATATTCAACTTTTTCATTGTTATCCCTGAAATCATTACGGCTCTGTCCTTTGACTGGATACTGGAAAATATTTTTGACTGGAACCGAACGATTTTTGTAGCTACCGGTGGCGCCCTTCTGCTTCTGGCATCCCTGTTATGCTTACGCGTTAGTGAATCGAAATAATCTGTTTTTATGAGTTATAAGAATATTTTACTCGGAATTTTTCTCTTCATTACCTGTCACACACTGAGTGCACAGAAAGTTTACCCCTCCAACTGGTGGGTAGGTATGAAAGATCAGAAACTTCAGTTGATGGTCTATGAAGAGGGGATCGCCAACCGCATTCCCATGTACAAACTCAGCGCTGCCGGCATGAAACTGGCCGACGGAGTAACACTGAAGCAAATACACCGGGTAGAAAATCCCAACTACGTATTTCTCGATCTGGTCATCGATAAACTGGCCAAACCGGGTAAACGTCTTTTCCGCTTTGGTAATGGCGACCGCCAGGTACAGATCAGTTACGAACTGATGGCCCGCAATAAGGAGAATGGCAAAACACGCGTGCAGGGCATCAGCTCTGCCGACTTTGTATATCTCATGATGCCCGATCGCTTCAGCAACGGCAACCCCGGCAACGATATCGTAAAAGGTTATCGGGATGAAACCAGCGACCGGAGTAATAAATTTTCCCGCCACGGTGGTGATTTCGCCGGCATTGAAAATCATCTGGACTATTTCAACGAACTGGGTGTAACCGCCATCTGGATGACACCTGTTATTGAAAACAACACCAGCCTCATGCACGAATGGGGTAATACGGTAGCGGGTTATCATGGTTACTGGTTTACCGATCATTACCAGATCGATCAACGCTTTGGCGGCAATGAAGGCTATGTGCAGCTGGTAAAAGCAGCACACAAAAAAGGTATCAAAATCATCCAGGATGCAGTATATAATCACGTGAGCAAGGAACACTGGTTTGTACTCGATCCGCCCAGCAGCGACTGGCTCAACAACTGGCCGCAGTTCACTTCGCCCAATCACCGCGAAGAAGCCATCTTCGATCCTTATGGATCGGCATATGATAAAAAGAATATGCTCGATGGCTGGTTTACCGATCACCTGCCAGACCTTAATCAGCGCAATCCCTATCTGGCCAATTACCTGATACAGCACGCCATCTGGACAACAGAATATTTTGGTATTGACGGCTGGCGGGTAGACACCTATAAATATTGTGATGAGCAGTTTCTCAACAATATCAATACTGCGCTAGAACGTGAGTTTCCCGGTATCACCATTTTCGGCGAAGCATGGGTGAATAGCATCGTTGCAAATGCCTACTTTACCCAAAACAATATGAAGGCGCCGTTTCAGCACAATGCCAATAGTGTGATCGACTTTCAGGTCTGCTTTGCATTACACTCGGCCATGCAGCGCGCACAGGGCTGGACCGATGGCGTCAATAAAATATACATGACCCTGGCCCAGGATTTTATTTATAAACGTCCTGAACGCAACTGTATCTTCCTCGACAACCATGATATGGACCGGGTCTTTTCGGTAGTAGGCGAGGACTGGAGCAAACTGAAAATGGGACTTAACTGGCTATTGACCCTGCGCGGTATTCCACAGCTTTATTATGGTACAGAAATCCTGATGAAGAATTTCAAAAACCCCACAGATGCCCTGGTACGCGAAGATTTTCCGGGAGGATGGAAGGAAGATGCCACGAATAAATTTACTGCTGCCGGCCGCAATGACCGTGAAAATGAAGCCTTCAATCACCTGAGTGCCTTGGCTCGTTTCCGGAAAAATTCCAGTGCGCTTACTACCGGCAAAACCATGCAGTATGTACCCAAAGACGGACTGTATGTGTATTTCCGCTACGATGCGCGGCAAACGGTGATGGTGATCGCCAATACAGGCGAGAAAACCCTCCGTCCCGACTGGCAGCGATACCAGGAGCGGGTGGGAGGGTTCTCAAAAGCGCGTAATGTAATAAACCAATCGGTGACTCAGCTGAGCAACCTGGAACTGCAACCGGGAGAAAGTTTTGTATTCGAGTTGCAGCCTTAACCAGTTTCTTACAAACTATATCATAAAGGCAAGTACCAGCTTTTGTCCATATTTATCCCATTGTTTGAGTAAGCGGTCCATCTGCAAAAGCATGGTGGCACGGTCTACTTTTTTACCCTTGCTGGCCGGAGCCAGTTGTTTGAGGTCGGGGGTCAGACTTACTTTGGTAGCAAACCAGGTGGTATGCAGGCGGGGAACACCTACACCCAGGATCATACCGGGCAAACCGTGTATGCCTTCCGGGCCACCCGAAACCATGATCTCATCGGTATAAAAGGCAAATACTGCCACCGTATCATACATAATACCAACCGCCTTACGGCATTCAAAACCGGCAATATTGCGGGTGTCACTGGTAATCTTCCAGCGGATTTTCTGCAGGCTGTCCTGAACCAGGAATGTCTCTTCAAAAACGGGTTTCTGCGTTACAGTGGTACCTGCTGTGTAATCATTGTACACTTTATTATCATCCGCAAATGGCTCATACCACATGCCGCGGGGAATATCGGGTTCTTTGACTCTTTTGTAATAAGACCGTGTACCATCACTTATAAAGCTGAATTTACTCACCAGGCTGTTGGGCAGGCTGTTTTTAATTGACTCGAACCACTCTGGCTCTATTTCCTTAATAAGTTGTTTTACAGCCACTGTCTTATCAAATTCGATGCTTACTTTTTCAGCAAAAATCTGCTGCGCACGCAGGGGCAGGTAAGCCACCAGCAGCAGTACGTATATTAAAAGCTTTTTCATATTCAGCGTTTCTTGAAGTTTGATTAAATTATAAGTTGCTCCCTTACTCTTTGGTCATTCCGGGCATTTTGGTAAACGTCCAGCGGATGTTAAACATAAAATACTGCGCCAGTTGATCGTAACGCTGCTCGCTCACGAAGTTGCTGTTGATCGTACGATTGAACCCGATATTCTGATTCAGGATATCATGCGCCACAAAGGAAAGACGAAGGTTCTTGTTTTTAAAGAAGGTGCGGCCAAGACTGGCATTCCATACCGTAATATTGACCGGGTTGGGGAATGCACTTGTTTTCTGACGCAGGTTTGATTGCACATCGGAATCAAAATCCAGGCCTCCCGGAAGTTTCACATACACATTTGCCCGTCCACCATAGGTCCAGTAATTGTTATTGGCTGTGGGGCGCAGTGATGATTCTGAAATATTACGGCTTATCATCGGACCAATGCTCACGTTGAGTTTCTCCTGGATATTGTAACGGATGTTATACTGCAGCATGAGGGTAGTGTAGGTGTTTATATTTTCCTTGCCGTTAATGTAGTTTACATTCCGTCCGCCATTGGCCTGGGGAGATATTTCATGGATCAGTTTCTTCTCACCCTGCCCTGTATTGAAAGCACTCCACATATACCAGCTGCGGTTTCCGTCTACATTAATCGGCATATAAGTGGTCTTACCAAATTCGTCCACACTGCTGTAATTGGTAATGGCATGCTGATTGAAGTTCATACCCACATTGACGAAAAGATACTGGCCCTTCAGTGTTTTGTAATCATTGAAATTAAAGTTCAGATTGTGATTAAATCCTACACGCAAATCCGGATTACCCACATAAATACTCAGCGGATCGGTATTGTTGCGCAGCGGTTGCAGCTGGTTCAGCGTGGGCTGCACGGTATTTCCACGATATGAGAAGGATACACCTGTCTGCGCTTTCAGTTTATATCCTACCTGAAACTGGGGAGTAAGGCCGGTGAAATTGTAATGCGTTTTATTCTGTGCATCCAGGTTGTCGAGATTGAGGCGGATGGCAGAAATGCCGGAACCAAAAGCCAGACGCAATTTTTTATCTATAAACCGCGCTGTCAGCGTTCCGCTATTGGACAGGGCATTCAGGTCGAAGTTGTTACTGAATGTAGGATTAAAATCGCTGTACTTGCCATCGAGCGCTTTGTCGTAGCTGTTATTGCGCGATTCAGATACATTCTGATTCAGGCTGTATTCGGCCACGATGTTCCATTTATCGGTAATGGGTTCATTGTAGGTGATCTTGGTACCGATGGTTCTGGACTGACCGGTATTGATCTTTTGCTGATCAATCACATCTACCGAATCAACGTTGCCATTGGTATAAAACTGGGAGGTAGAAGTCAGTAATCCGGTAGACTCATCATCTACCAGACCAAGACGGAAAGTGGCGGTCAGCTGCCGGTTCTTTTTCTTAAAGAGCTGTTTGTAGGTGATGGTATTGTCAAGTTGTTTCTTTTTGCTTACCAGATCATTTATCCGGTTATTGTTATTCACGAATTCCGACTCTTCGTTGAGCGCTTCGCTGTAGCTCTCTGTACGATTGGTCTTTTCGCGGCTCAATGCAGCTATATTAAATTTAATACTTGCCAGTGAGTCGATCTTCCACTCATATTTTCCCCTGGCAGAATGCTGCTGGGAAAGGCCCTTGCTGCGTGAGCGGGAGTTATTAAAGAAGGTTGTATCCTCCAGCAATGTCTGAGACAGGTTATAAGAATTGTTGGTTGTGCCGAGGCGATTGTAGAGGTAAGAAAGATTCAGTTTTTGTTTATCCTGACGCCATTTATTGGCATATAATGCACCGGCCGTATAGGCAGTAGGCAGACCTTTCAGGTTCCAGGAAGAATACTCATTATCCCCGCTGCCGAAGCTATAGTAGAAACCGCCAATCTCATCATATTCATAATCATCTTCATCATCAATACCCAGTTTGCCCTGGTCTTCCCAGCCCAGACTACCGGTATTGGTATTACTTTTCGTTCCGTATATAGAAATCTTTTCAGATCCCTTAAACTTATTAAGCATCAGTTTGGCATCATTCAGATTGTTGAAGTTGGTACCGCCTTCTATTTTTCCGAAATAGCCGCGTTTGGCATCCTCTTTCAATTTGATGTTGATGGTTTTATTTCCATCGCCCGTGGCTCCAATGCCTTTAAGCTGATCCTGCTCGGTTTTGGTTTCATAAACCTGTACTTTGTCAACAGCTTTGGCACTGATGTTTTGTGTAGCGATGGTAGGATCATCACCAAAGAATTCTTCCCCGTCTACCAGTACCTTATCAACACGTTTGCCCTGCGCAGTCACTTCGCCTTTTGCATTTACCTGCATACCAGGTATTACTTTGAGCAGATCTTCCACAGTAGCTCCGGGTTTTACTTTAAAACTGTCTGCTGTAAACTCAGTGGTATCGCCTTTTATACGCACCGTATTGTTGGCGCGAATGACAACCTCATTGAGCAGCACACTGGTGGGCGTAAGCGGAATGATGCCCAGATTACCGGGTGTGCCGGCCTTCAGTTCAATCTTATCGGTATAATCGGCAAACTTTGGATAGGTGACCATCAGTACATAATTACCAGCCTCCAGGTTGCTGATATTAAACTGCCCCTGGTTGTCTGTACGGGTAAATTTTACGAGTACAGAATCGCTTCCACGCAACAGGGTCACTACCGCATGTGGAAGGTTCCGGTTTTCTACCGTGTCTTTAACGAATCCCTTAATAGATGTACTTTGGCTGTATGCTGCATGGAAAATACCCAGCAGCATGAGGAGAGACAAGAGTTTTCTCATGGCTTGTTTTTTTGGCTATACGGGTGTAAAATAGGTGCTACTATATAATCAAAACCCATCTTTTACACGAACGCGGCAAAAATGCTGATTTATGGTAATAACTAAAAGCATAGTACGCTCAGATACTGTTAAACTTTCAACAATTTTGCGTAAGTTGAGAAGTACTGTGTACATCAGCACTCCCGTACAATTAAATGGGTATGAAAAAGGATATTGGCCGAAACAGTCTGCAAAATAAGGATGATAAAAATGAAAAGTTGCCCTCTGATCTAACAGAGGGACGAAAATTGCCGTTAGCAGCATCAACGGAAGAAAAACGGTATGAAGAGCTCAATTTTGTGGATACAGAAAAGCCGGTTTGGAATTACTCGTTGCTGGATGCTGACGACATCCGCAATTTTCAGCAGGGATCTCATTACAGCATTTATAAAAAAATGGGATCACACTCCATAGAGGTATTGGGCAAATGGGGCATGTATTTCTGTGTATGGGCTCCCAATGCCACAGCCGTATCGGTCATTGGCCATTTCAATGAATGGAGTCCCGGACTTCATCCGCTCACACCGCGCTGGGATAAGAGTGGGATCTGGGAAGGTTTTATACCGGGCTTTGGTTTAGGGGAAGCCTACAAGTATCACATTACGGGCTTTGAAGGACGCGAAACACAAAAAGGCGATCCGCTGGCTCACTTCTGGGAGAAGCGACCTCATACAGCCTCCATTACCTGGGATCTTTATTATGAATGGCAGGATCAAAACTGGATGCAAAACCGCCACCGGCACAACAGCCTCGATGCGCCCTGGAGTGTATACGAAGTACACCTGGCCAGTTGGCAGCGACCTGTACCCGGCGACGAAGAATCCTACAACAGCTACGATCAGCTTGCAGAAAGACTGGTGCCCTATGTAAAAAAAATGGGCTTTACACACGTAGAGTTTATGCCGGTGATGGAACATCCCTTTGATGGAAGCTGGGGTTACCAGTGTACCGGTTTTTTTGCTCCCACTTCACGCTTTGGTGACCCGCAGGGACTTATGCGCCTCATCGATGCATTTCACCTGGCCGGCATTGGTGTACTGCTCGACTGGGTACCCTCTCATTTTCCCTATGATGCGCATGGCCTTTATATGTTTGACGGCACCCATACTTATGAATATGCCGATATGCGCAAAGGCTTTCACCCCGACTGGAACAGCTATATTTTTAATTACAAAAGAGGAGAAGTAAAATCATTTCTCATCAGCAGTGCGCGCTTCTGGTTTGATGTATTTCATATTGACGGTATAAGGGTAGATGCAGTAAGCTCTATGCTTAAACTCAATTATTCGAGAGAAGAAGGAGAGTGGGAGCCAAACGAATTTGGAGGCAATGGAAATCTTGAAGCCATTGCTTTTATTAAAGATCTCAATGAAACCATCTTTCGCGATTTTCCCGATGTACAAACTATTGCAGAAGAAGCTACCGACTGGCCGGGTGTATCGCGCCCTACCTGGAAAGACGGCCTGGGCTTTGGCATGAAATGGATGATGGGCTGGATGCACGATACACTTGATTATTTCAAACTCGACCCGCTGGCACGCCAGCATCATCAGAACAAGTTTTCATTCAGTATGATGTACTACTACGATGAAAACTTCATGCTGCCGCTCAGCCACGATGAAGTAGTACACGGCAAAAGCCCTATGATCTATAAAATGCCGGGCGACGAATGGCAAAAGTTCGCTAATCTCCGGTTGATGTATACATACATGTGGACACACCCCGGCGCCAAGCTGTTGTTTATGGGCGATGAATTTGCTCAGACATCCGAATGGAATTACAAAACAGAACTGGACTGGGGCCTGCTACAATTCGACTGCCACCGGCTGATGCAGGATTGTATACGACAACTGAATGCACTGCTGCAAAATGAACCCGCTCTTCATATCAACCAGTTTAACGAATATGGATTTGAATGGGTAGACCTCGACCACCAGGCCGAATCGGTAATCGTATATAAGCGAAAAGCCAAAAAACCGGGCGATGACTTATTGATTATCCTCAATATGACACCCGTCATCCGCCATAACTGGCAAATCCGGCTTTCGGGAGGGAAAGCCTATACACAGGAAGTTTTCAACAGCGATGCGAAGGAATATTGGGGTAGTGGAAATATTTTCAATCCCGATATAAGATGCGAACTCATTGAAAAAGAGGACGAAACATATTTACTTACGGTAAACCTGCCCCCGCTTGGCGGCTTAATTCTGAAATAATTGCGTACCTTATATCGTTTCCCGAAGGGATAAATTAATCCGGATCCGGTGGGGATTGTCACCGAATCAATTTACCTTGCATGTACTACCTATTTAAAAACCGGCAAAAGCCATATCCAATGATCCGTAAACCCTTCCTGTTACTCCTCGCGAGCTTTAGCCTGTATTCAGGTCTTTACGCTCAGTCTGCACTTCAACCAGATAGTGCCAGCCATTTTTTACAAAAAGGTCTTGCTGAAAAAGAAGCCGGCCGCCGGCTCGAATCATTAAAGCACTTCGAAAAAGCTACCAAATACAACAACCAGGACAAAGCTATTATTGCTGAGTTGGCTTCGGCTTATCTAGATCTGCGGCGCTATCCGCAGGCCTGTGAATCATTTAAGCAACTTGAAGCACTGGGTGATCAGTCTGCTGCAACCAGCAAGCAGATCATGAATCTCTCTTTCAACCTCAAGCAGTATGATGATGCACTGGCTTATGCTGCTAAACTTAAAAAAGCCGATCCATCAGAAAAAGTAAGTTATATCATTGGCAAAATCCAGTATGAACAGGAAAACTATGGTGAAGCCATCCGCCAACTCAACCAGGCGGCAAAAGAAGATCCTGCCAATGCCGAAGTGCCTTATATGATTGCACGCAGTTATGCAGACATGCAGAACTTCAAACAAGCCATTCCTTTTTTCCAGAAAGCACTGGAACTGGACCCTGGCAAAAACAACTGGATGTATGAGCTGGGGCTTATCTACTATGCCATTCATGACGACAAGAATTCGCTGAAGATGATCAAAATGGCTGGCGATAACGGCTACAAAAAAGACAATGACTACCTCGAAAATCTCGGCATTGCCCATCTGAATGCCGGTAACCTCGAAGAAGGAGTGGGTATCCTGAATGAAATTCTCAAAAAACGTCCCAGCGATATTAATATCCTGAACATGGTGGCCGAAGCCTATTACTTCAAAGGCAAATTTGAACCCGCTATCGACTATTGGGATCGTATACTGGAATATGACAAAGAAAATGCCTCAGCCCTTTATATGATCGGTATGAGTTATCAGAAAAAAGGGGAGAAGGAAAAAGGGCAACGCCTGTGTGATAAAGCCATTGAAATGGACCCCAGCCTGGCTTCACTGAAACAGAAAAAACAAATGCCGGGCGGTCTCTGACCCGGATAAAAGATACTAAAATAGAAATGCCCTCCTTCGGAGGGCATTTGCTTTAAAAAACTGTTTTCTTTACATCCGCTCGGGTACCCGTATACCCAGCAAACGCATGGCGGCTGCAATGGTATTGGCACTAAGCGCGCAAAGACGCAACCGTAATTGTTTTTTTTCTGCACTCTCAGCATTCATTACCGAGTGAACGGTATAAAAAGTATTGTAGGCCTTTGCCACATTAAAGGCATAAATGGCAATAAGTGAAGGATTGTGCTCCTGCAACGCCTGTTCCAGTTCTGAGTCAAACTGCTCCAGCAAAACCAGCAGTTCTTTTTCGCGCTGCAACAGTTCTGTCCCCACAGCCTCTCCCGCTGCAACCGCTTCTTTCCGCAGGATAGAGCGAATCCTTGCGTAGGTATACTGCACAAAGGGCCCTGTAAAGCCATGAAAATCGATACTCTCTTCGGGGTTGAAGACCATACGGCGTTTGGGATCTACACGCAGCAGGAAAAACTTAAGCGCCCCGAGTGCAATTGTATCGTACAAGTCCTCCAGCTCAGACGGACTAAACTCTTTCACCTTACCCAACTCCTGTGTTTTTTCCTGAGCCACCTTACGCAATTCATCAATCAGATCATCCGCATCCACCACCGTACCTTCCCGCGTTTTCATACGGCCGGTAGGCAGTTCCACCATGCCGTAGCTCAGATGATAAATACCGTCTGCATAGGGTTTGCCCAGTTTCTGCAGTATCAGCTTCAGCACTTTCATGTGATAGTTCTGCTCATCGGCAATCACATAGATGCTCTGATCATAATGAAACTCGTCGTATTTTTTATCCGCCAGCCCCATATCCTGGGTAATGTATACGGAAGTACCGTCTTTACGCAGAACCAGTTTCTGATCCAGTCCGTCTTCCGTAAGATCGATCCATACACTACCATCATCTTTGCGAAAAAAAACACCTTTCTTTAATCCTTCCTCCACAAATTCCTTACCCAGCAGGTAGGTTTCACTTTCGTAGTAATTTTTATCAAAGTCGCTGCCGATTTTTTTATAGGTTGCCTCAAACCCTTCGTATACCCAACCATTCATCGTTTGCCAGAGCTGACGCACTTCCGGATCACCGTTTTCCCAGTCCTGCAGCATCTTTACCGTGGCTTTCATGATAGGCGCTTCTTTTTCTGCCTGCTCTTCGCTCATGCCTTCGGCTACCAGCTTTTTTATCTCCGCTTTATGCTCCACGCCAAAACGCACATAATAGTCTCCTACAAAATGATCGCCTTTAATACCTGTCGATGCTGGTGTGGCACCATTGGCAAACCATTGCCAGGCCACCATCGATTTACAGATATGAATACCACGGTCGTTGAGGATGGCTGTTTTGCGTACTTCATAACCGCAATTTTTCAGCAACTCTGCCACACTCCAGCCCAGAAAGTTATTGCGGAGATGTCCCAGGTGCAGGGGCTTATTGGTATTGGGAGAGGAGTATTCAACCATTACCCGCGTACCGTTGGCAGGCCGCTTTCCCAATTGCGGCTCATCATAGGTCTTATCCAGGAAGCTCAGCCAGTATGCATCGGCAATGGTAAGGTTCAGAAACCCTTTGATCACATTAAAAGCGCTGAAAAATCCGGGAGCCTGGGTTACCAGCTGGTTACCGATCTCGGTACCGAGTTGCTCCGGAGCTTTTTTCAATTGCTTCACAAAACCAAACAGCACCAGGGTATAATCGCCTTCAAACTCCGGTTTGGTAGTATTGATCGTAAGGTCGGCTACGGTAGTATCAAGGTTATAGAGCTCTTTTAAAGCCTTTACTACCAGTGGTTTTATATCATTCACAACACCCATGAAATTCATCGATTTAGGGGGCGAATTTACGAAAAGCAGGCGTTGGGTAATTAAAATAATTACAAATCGTTTATTCCAAAGCCCCTTCCATTTTTACACTTTATATAGATGAGGTAAACCTAACTTACGATATTTTTGCCGCCCACCATGCGCAAACATCTTCATACAGTACGTGATTTTATTTTACCGGTTATTGATTTCTTCTATCCGCCTTTCAGACGGGTGATGAACCTGCAGACTTTCCGTTATGCGGCAGCCGGTGGAGGTAATACCATCCTGGGGTTTGTGCTGTATTATATCAGCTATCATTATATACTCCGGGAAAGCACGCTTGATCTGGGCTTTTATGCCTTTAAGGCACACGTGGCCGCACTTTTTATTTCGTTTATCGTGACGTTTGTTGTCGGTTTTTTCCTGTCAAAATATGTAGTGTTCAGCGATTCTACGATGAAAGGACGCGTGCAGCTGTTTCGTTACCTGATGATCTGTCTGTTTAACCTGGCCATCAATTATATACTTCTCAAAATAATGGTGGAGCGTTTTCATATATACCCGGTACTGGCGCAGATCATTACTACAGCCGTTGTAGTGATTTTCAGTTACCTGGCACAGCGTCATTTTTCGTTTAAAGCCGGTGCAGACAGTACTGGTGATAGTACGCCTCCCGGATCCTGAATCCTGCCTACTGGCAACCTGCCACCATCGGCCCTCCTGCCTACAGGCTAAAATCTACCGCATCTACCTTTACCGAAAGCCGGCCACTACAGTTGCTGCGGATGACCAGCGATTGGCCCATGGGATAAATACCGATCAACTGGATATCATTAATCGCTCCTTCGCTCCTGATTCCTTTTACCCATTCCTGGTTCAGCTGCTGATCGAGGTTTACTTTGGCGCTATCAATAAATGCAGTGAGATCAAACCGGCTTTGCTTTTCTATTTCGTGAATGATGCGTTTATTAAACATCCATTCGGCTGTATTGAGCAGCGCATTACGTGAGCGGATATCAAAATCGATATCTTTTATTTCGAGCAGATGCCGGCTGGCATCATAAGCCGGCTTGCCGGTGAGGTATATCGTACCTTCATTGCTACCGCTGAAATCTACACGAATGATGAGTTTTTCATTGCCGGCTCCGGATAAGCGGCACTGACGAATCACGAATTTTTTATTAACAGGTCCCTTTTTAAAATTATAGGACTGGCCTACCAGGTGCTGATTCATGAGCGTACTGAGCGAATCATAATTGAGCGTGGCATCAAGGAAAATCGAAAAACCCTGAAGTTTGCTGTTTCCCGCCATATCAGGTATTTCGCGCAATTGCTCTACGGGCTTTTCAAAACTCACTACCGGTCTGGCCATGAGCCCAAGGTTCAGGTAAAGGGAGTCATTCTGCGCATAGAGATTATTTATCTGCAATCGCTCGGGATTGATCTGCAGCCATCCCTTATTGTAAATGTTATATACTTTGCCGAGCTGATTCCAAACCTGTTGAAATTGAGGCCGCAGGTTCACCGTACCATAACTCCGCATCATGGCCGCCCGGGCTGTATCCAGCTCTGTTTTCAACCCCTTCAGAACCTGGTTGGTAATATCCTGCCCCCAGAAGCAAACCTCACATTTATCAAGCGCCTTAGGCTCATCGCGGGTAATATTCAACCGAACCTTATAGTCTGGTTGTACACCAAACGTACTGGTAAAAGATACGTTTACACGGCGCTCTGGCTCATCAAAACCACAGCGGCAGGGAGAGGTCCAGGAAGAAAGAGCTGCCCCGGCTACACATACACGGGTAGAACCTATGATGCGATAATAGCCCGTAAAGCCGAGGTTGAACTTATTGCCGCCGGCCTTTAGTTGAAACGGACTCCGCCGGAAAGTATATTTATAGCGCGTATCGCAGCCATTTTGCACCCACTCATTGGGATAATTGGGCGAGGTAAACATCGTATCAACCTGCCTTTCGGCCATACCATAAAAAGGCCGCAGATTGATCCGGATTGGAATATTGATCTCCGACACGGGCAGCGAATCGAGCTTAAAATTGGTAAGCCCCAAAACAGGGCGCTCAGGATTGATTTTTTTGGAGCAGGATGCCAGCAAAAACAATATTGCCAGTGCCGGAAGAAATTTGACAGTATTCATATACAGATACTGCTGCTAAAATAGTAAAAAGAAAGGGTATAAAAGTTTAAAGGGTTTAAGGCGTATAAAGAGTTTAAAGGGAAATGTGCTAATGTGCTGATGATTTGAAGATTTGAGGATTTGAGGATGAGCAGAATCTATAACCTGTTACCTATCCACTATCCACTGTTAACTGTCAACTGTCATCTGTCATCTGTCCACCGTCCACTAAACGCTCTATCTGAAATTCTTCAATTCCTGCTTCATATTCTCAACTGTTTTGGCGACGCGTGTCTGCCGGGTTTCTTCTTTCTTTGCGGTTACGATCCACTCCACATATTCTTTACGGTGTGTAAAAGGAAGGGAATCGAAAAACTTCCGTGCTTTAGGCCATGGACGTAATCCCTTTTCGAGATCCGCCGGAAGGCGTATGATTCTCTTCTCGCGGTCTATATATTCATCGAGCGGAGAAACAGCAATCGCTTTTTTCTTTTTTGCGGCCAGATCCTTTTCCGTTGTTTTCCTTACCGCAAATGCAGACCAGGTATCATCAAAGGAAATCAGCGTTAACCAGGTGAGTCCATTTTCCGGAGCCATCAGCAGTTCCCATCCCTGATCGCGGGTAAGATCTGTTTGTATGCCGGAACTGCCTTTGGGATAATAGACCCAGAGTGTGATGCCGGATTTCAGCTGCGCCAATATCTTCTTAATATCTTGCTTCAATACCTGCTGACTGGTCACAAACCAGTGAAGCTGGTCGGCCGGCTGGCCCCATTTCTTCCATTGTATCTTTACAGGCAACGAGTCAATGGTTGTATGAAAATGAGTGGGCGCATTAAGAACCGCCAAACGCGCACCAGCAGCGATTTTTAATTTTTTCTCCAGGGCCATAAATGTAAAGGTATAAAGGTTTAAAAGTATAAAAGAGCAGGCGAGAATGTGCTGATGTGCTGATATGCTGATATGCTGATGTGCTGATGTGCTAATGGTTTGAAGATTTGATGAAGAACTGAGTACTATGTACAACTGTTCACTGTCATCTGTCCACTGTCAACTGTTCACTGTCATCTGTCCACTGTCAACTGTTCACTGTCATCTGTCCACTGTCATCTGTCCACTGTCAACTGTCATCTGTCCACTGTCCACTCCCTAAACACTGCCCACAATATAGTAAAGCATAAACAGGCAGACTACGAGTTTAAGGAATGAGCCCAGCAAAAAACCTACAAATGAACCGAAAGCAGCTTTCAGCGATTGGTCGGTTTGCTGGCCGCCAATGAGCTCGCCGATAAAAGCACCTGCAAATGGGCCGATGATCACTCCCCAGGGGCCGATCCAGAATGCCGCGAGGAAACCGATTGTACAACCCCATACGCCATATTTTGTGCCGCCAAAACGTTTGGTGCCCCAGATCGGAATCAGGTAGTCGAGTACCAGCGACAAAATGACTATTCCCGCCCAGATCAGAAGAAATTTTGTCGCAAAGGGCTTGTCAGGCCGCAGTTGCTGAATAAGCAGGCCAACATAAGCAACAGGAGGGCCGGGTAATAAAGGCAGGAGACTGCCGGCCAGGCCTACCAGTACTAATACAACCCCCAGGATAATCCATAACCATTCCATGGATTAAATATAGCTATTCTGCCCATTTTATAACGAGGTGGGATGGGGGAGAAACTGACAACCTCAGCCGGCCGAAACTGCCATTTTTGCATTTTTGGCAGACACGGCATAATCATTGAGTATCAGATGCTGATTGCCCAAAGTGGCAGTCAAAAAGGAGAAATAATAATTATGGGAAAAATAATCGGAATTGATCTGGGAACCACTAATAGCTGCGTGTCAGTTATGGAAGGCAATGAGCCGGTGGTAATTGCCAACGATGAAGGCCGTCGTACCACGCCTTCCGTAGTGGCTTTTTTGAAAAATGGAGAGCGTAAGGTAGGTGACCCGGCAAAACGCCAGGCTATTACCAACCCGCATAACACCATTATGTCTGTGAAGCGTTTCATGGGCCGCCATTTCGATGAAGTGTCGCAGGAAATCAGCCACTGGAGCTACAAAGTAGTAAAAGGCGATAACAATACCGTACGTATTGATATCGATGGACGTCTGTATACTCCCCAGGAGATCAGCGCCATGGTACTGCAGAAAATGAAAAAAACAGCCGAGGATTACCTGGGTCAGGAAGTAACAGAAGCGGTGATTACTGTACCTGCGTACTTTAATGATGCCCAGCGTCAGGCTACCAAGGAGGCTGGTGAAATTGCCGGTCTTACCGTTCGCCGTATTGTAAACGAGCCCACTGCCGCTGCCCTGGCCTATGGCCTTGACAAAGGCAAACACGACCAGAAGATCGCTGTATTTGACCTGGGTGGTGGTACATTCGATATCTCTGTTCTTGAGCTGGGTGACGGTGTATTTGAAGTAAAATCCACCAACGGTGATACACACCTGGGTGGTGATGATTTTGATAAAGTAATTATGGACTGGCTGGCCGATGAATTCAAAAAAGATGAAGCCATCGACCTGCGCAAAGATCCTATGGCACTGCAAAGGCTGAAAGAAGCTTCCGAAAAAGCAAAAGTGGAATTGTCTTCTTCCAGCGAAACAGAAATTAACCTGCCTTATATCACTGCAGTAGACGGCGTGCCCAAACACCTCGTTAAAAAACTGAGCCGTGCTAAATTTGAACAACTGGCCGACTCCCTGTTTACCCGCTGCCTCATTCCCTGTGAGCAGGCCCTGAAAGATGCAGGCCTCAGCACATCACAGATCGATGAAGTGATACTGGTAGGTGGTAGTACACGTATCCCTAAAGTACAGGAGATAGTAGAGAAATTCTTTGGTAAAAAACCCAATCGCGGTGTAAACCCCGATGAGGTTGTAGCAGTAGGTGCCGCTATCCAGGGTGCCGTACTCACCGGTGAAGTGAAGGATGTACTCCTGCTCGACGTTACTCCGCTTTCGCTGGGTATCGAAACAATGGGCGGTGTAATGACTACGCTTATTGCCTCCAATACAACTATTCCTACCAAAAAGTCGGAAGTGTTCTCTACTGCCAGCGACAACCAGCCGGGCGTACAGATTCATGTACTGCAGGGCGAGCGCAGCATGGCAAAAGACAATAAGAGCCTCGGTATCTTCAACCTCGATGGAATACCGCCCGCTCCGCGTGGTGTGCCCCAGATCGAAGTTATCTTCGATATCGATGCCAACGGTATCCTGCATGTAACCGCAAAAGATAAAGGCACCGGTAAGGAACAAAAAATCCATATCGAAGCCGGCAGCGGCCTCAGCAAAGACGAAGTAGAACGTATGAAAGCTGAAGCTCGTGCCAATGAAGCGACCGACAAAGCGGAACGCGAAAAGATCGACAAACTCAATGCAGCAGACAGTCTCGTATTCCAGACAGAAAAACAACTGAAAGAATATGGCGACAAGATTCCTGCCGATAAAAAATCTGCGATCGAATCTGCAGCTGAGAAACTGAAAGAGGCGCATAAAGCACAGAATATCGCTGAAATTGATGCTGCCAGTGCAGCTCTCAATGCAGCCTGGACTGCCGCCAGCGAAGACATCTATAAATCGCAGGGTGGTGCGGCTGATGCTGCCGGCGCACAAGGTCAGCCCGGAGCCGGAGAGGGTGCTTCAAGCGGTGCAGATAATGTAACAGATGTACCTTACGAAGAAGTAAAATAATAGCACACCTGTTATCGCAACAGATCAAATAAAAGAAAGCCCTTTTCTGAACAGAAGAGGGCTTTCTTTTTGTAGATTAGCCTGTGCCTTTACCCATTCTTACATATGGACATGTGCAGCTCCGGCAACCCTGCGCAGCAGCAGATCCGCAGGATCAAGACCTTCCTGCACTCATAAAAAATATGTGGGAGACCATGCATGCTGCTAAGGGGAGTGGACTGGCTGCAAACCAGGTTGGTGTGGATGCGCGGTTATTTGTGATCGACAGCCAGACCACATTCGATCATATGCGCGTAGAAAGCCGTTCTGTTTATTATCCCGGTGATCATGGTATCCGGGAGGTTTTTATTAATCCCTGTATTACCAGTTATTCTTCCAGAGAGTGGGAGTATGAAGAAGGCTGTTTAAGTATACCCGGCATTCATGTCAATGTCACTCGTCCCTGGTCAATACATATCGAATACCTCGATCAGCAATTGCAACCGCAAAGCCGTTTTTTTGAAGGCCTCACTGCACGTATGATCCTGCATGAGTATGATCACCTCGAAGGTGTACTGCTCACCGACTATATAAAATCATGGCGGCTGAAATTGCTGCAATACAAATTGAAAAGGATCAGTAAAGGAAAAGTGAAAACAGCGTATGAGATGAAGGGGGTGAAAAGTATAAAGGTATAAAGGTTTAAAAGTGTCGGAAGTTTCTTCGTTATCTTAAAAAACATTGGCTATGAAATGTTCAATTTTATTGGTTATTCTTTTTATTACAGGCACAGTCATTTATTCACAAAAAATTACGCTTGTTTCTGATCATATATCGGTAGACTTTAAGTTTAATAAAAAGGCTGATAGTATTGCTGCTGAAATTACTATTACTAATTTTTCCGAAGAAAAAATATGCATCCCGGTTTTTCCGGGTAGTTCTGTAATCCCCAGACATGAATTAAGTTGTGTAGCAGGGACCCTTGATATTCGAATCGGAGCATCCAGCCGCTCAGCGGGCATACCGTTGGAATTCCCGCTTATTTTATATGAACTGGCCCCGCAAAAGAGCCTGTCATTTTCAACTATTCATATTAGTAATGCTGGTGCAAGCGAAGCTGTGACAGGCTTTGACTATATCAAACTGGATGAACTTTCTGCATATTCATTCAGAGAGGCTATAACTGGCTTTATTCATCTGAAAGCGTCTAATTATGTCCCGATAATGCATACCAGCAGGGGCTATTTTTCGCCAGTTAGTTATTAATATTTTTTTTGAATGAGCATAAAAAAAAGGAATACTGGTATATATTTTATTCATCTTTTGGGGAGTATGATATCCATTGGTGATAGTTTAAATAATAAGATGAAACAAAAACTGTCACCAGTGCCTGGTTCCGGAAATAATACTTCAATTAATATAAAATGAGGCATATTTTATTTTCTTTTTGGTTTGTATATTTTTTCGCTGGATGTTCCGATAAAGCAAGTAAGTATAGTAATCAGATTGATACTGCAAAAAAGATATTAAGTGCTATTCGACAATCAGATACTTTGCAGGTGAGGAAACTGCTGATAGATGGGAGTGATGACCGGGAGGCTACTACTTATACTTCGATTTTGTCAATGAACGCAATAAAGGAACGAATTGTAAAGATGGAGCCGGATTGTCTGGAGTATCCTAAACTAAAAGAGTATCCATCGAATTCACCTCAATTGGTGGATGTTATTTTCCCGCTCTGTGCCCCATTTCCGAAGGAAGATTACATCATTTTTTCATTCGTGAAATATAGAGAACCTGATAGGGCCGTTTCTTTTATGCTAATTCGATCCGGACCAATAGATGTCCGGAGTGTAGAGCCCCCACGGTAACTAACCGATGCGGCGCCAGAATTCGATTTCCCCTGGTTGAATTTACAATATATTGAGCCTCCTGATAAGTAGCAGGTAAAATTCAATATTTTCGATAATATTCCTGTAAGCAACATTACGTTTAAGCATTTAATATTTGTATTATATTTATGATGTACATTTCTTTAGTCATCATTAGGTCACAAGATTTATGCGATTGTTCGTAATTGAACCTGGCCTCGCTGTAATACAATATCGCGAGTTTTTCTCTGTTAGGGTTGAACTGTATTTTTATTTTTTTAATGAGGATAGAAGGCTTGGAAATTGTCAGAATTCTTTTTACGAGCCATCCGGAGCAAGGATGCCGATAAAAGGAAATTCGAATCGACTCCCGAACATATCGATTCTATGTTTCGATTAATTAGTTCAATGTTTTTATTGTAGAGATACTTCTCTATCAAATACACATTGATGATGCCGAATTTATATTTACCTATAATGCGCTGCCCAGCACAATGGCTATGAATTATAAGAAAAAAGTACTGTTTTTATTGATTCTGCCGGCAATTTTGCTCTTCTTAAACCGATGCAGGATGGGGACGAATGTCTACAAGGATTTCCCAAAAGGGACGGTATTAAGTTTAGATATTTTGAAGAAAGCGAAACAAATAATAAAGAACAATCATGATATTGTTTTAGTGATAAATGTTTCAAAAAGCTGGGACAAGTCAATAAACTATCTTCTTTTTTTTAATGCTTCTAATATACTTTATTCCGCATCATACCTCCCCTCTATAAGGGTTGATTCAGTATTTAAAGGAGTGTTATATGCGACAGAAAAGCAGACTGAAGATGCAATACCTCGAAAGTATATTACTGATCTTCCTGACGGGTATTCGATTCATCTGTCTGAGAAAAAGGTAACTGCCGGAGGCTGGGAGTGTAATAAAGTGATTGAGCAGTTAAATTATAAAAATGATTCAATAAGAATGGTTATACGGAAATCAGATGATTTATATGCCTGCGGAGGGTGGAATAGTGATGCAGATACTTCTGCTTTTTTTAAGAATTTTAAAATACTGGATACGTTGAGTTACCCTATATCTGACTTATATATAGACTACAAAAGCCAGCTTTTGATGATCCCAAAAAACAGAGATGGATATTATCTTATATCCGATCGTTTTGTTGTAATTAATAAAAGCAACTTCGATTCTCTTTTTTATCCGATTTTACTGAACAGGCAGACTACTAACTAACCTTCGGGTTTGAAGATTATGATCGCCTTTATGACGGTTCAACAGGGCCTGAAACTGTTTGTGCGAAATCAGGCTTATCAATTGGGAAAATACATCACAACTAATATTCATAAAATTGATTACCAATGAGTTGAATAGAACTCAAAGCGTTCATTTTTCAAATCGTTTCCCACAACAAATCCGCGCAAACCCAATACAGGCAATACTTTCAAAGAACTGAAACAATCAACATCAAAACGCTAGTGAAAAGTTTAAAAGTAGAAGGTGTAAGGTGAAAATCAGTTCCAGGCCCCTTTAAACTCTTTAAACGCCTTAAACCCTTTAAACTTTTATACCTTTATACCTCTCCAACAGTTCACCCCCTAAAACACACCATTCACTGGACAAATCGGGCGTTTTGTCCAATGGTCGCTTGGAACAACGGCGTTTCTGACGTATATTTGCACCGTCAAATTGAGCAGTAGTACAGTACTTACCACTTAGGCGATAGAAATCAACACTTTCTTCAACGATTCTTTAGTGTTTTCTCCCCCTTCAGCTCAATCATAATTTTTGTAATCAAACAAAGGAGATATATCATGAAGAGTGATGTGATGCCATCTATTATCCAGATGGAAGCAGACGAATTGAAATCCCTTCTCACTGAAGTGAAGGAAACAGTAGCCACAGTTGTTATGCCCGAAGCAAAAAAAGCTTCTTTCGGCACAGTAGATATGTGGAACATCCGTAAGGGTGCAAAGTCTGCCAGCAATATGCTGAAAAGATAAGGATTCAGTTGACAAATGACAGTTGGCAGATAATTCATTTTTTCTGTCAACTGTCCACAGTCCACTGTCAACTATTTTGTTATTTTCCCTCCAGCGCTTATTTTTGCCAAAATTCTAACGCATGGAACAAACCAAAAAATATCGTGGTCTCTGGTGGATGCTTTTCCTCGCTTCCACAGCCGGACTGATCGCTGCTATTGTTGGCCATTGGGAATGGCTTACCCTTATCCTTCCTTTCCAGACTACGTCGTTTGTAAAGGCAATGGATATTATGTAATCGACTAATCATTTTCAGTATACAAACCCGCCTGCCATCCTGCAGGGCGGGTTTTTTAGTGCCCAAATGAATCGCTGTTTCCGGCCCAAATGGCAGGACTTCAAACGTTTGCAACACTTTTTTCCTGATCTTTCAAATAAATATGCGAACCTTGCATGATTTATTTTACTTTCGTAATAATGTGTGCTTCAGACACGATAGAATATGGCGTTAAAGAACGAATCAACGATTGCGATGCGGCTTGAATTTTTTATCCGTTTTCATACGGAATATGGCCAAAGCCTTTGGCTATCCGGAAATACTGAAAAGCTGGGCATGGATGATCCTGCTAAAGCGGTCGCCATGACCTATCTCAATGAAGAATTCTGGCAATTCAGCATCGATATCGACAAAACGGAATGGCCGAAAGAAGGTATACGCTATAAATATTATCTAAAAGGAAAAGACGGAGAATGGATTGGCGAATGGGGCAATGACCGCCTTGCTTACAGCTCGCGCAAACATACTAACACCATTCAATTACTCGATACCTGGAACCATGCCGGTGAATTTGAAAACGCTTTCTATACCGCTCCGTTCCGAGACGTACTGCTGCCCAACACATCGGGCCCCAAACTTAAAATACCCAAACACTATACGCACAGCTTCCAGGTAAAAGCGCCTTTGCTGAAACGGCATGAAATACTTTGCCTGCTCGGCAGTGCAGATGCATTGGGTAAATGGGATACCAGCCAACCGGTACTGCTGGCTCAGCAGAATGAATGGTGGGTAGCTCATCTCGACCTTACCGGCAGCCACTCGCCCGTAGCTTACAAATACGGTATTTACAACAGCAAGGAAAAAACATTTGTGACCTACGAAAGCGGCGATAACCGCCTGTTGTATACCGATGCACCATCACATACCCATTGTATTCTGCACGATGGATTCGTACGTCTGCCCAACAATACCTGGAAAGGTGCCGGCGTAGCCATACCCGTATTCAGCCTCCGCTCCCGGCAAAGCTTTGGGGTAGGAGAGTTTACCGACATCCGGCTGCTGGTAGACTGGGCACTCGAAAGCGGGCTACGACTCATTCAGTTACTCCCCATCAACGATACGATAGCCACCAATACCTGGACAGATTCCTATCCTTATTCTGCCATCTCAGCATTTGCACTTCATCCACTTTACATCAACCTGGCAAAAGTGGCCGGCAAAAAAGAAGCAGACAAGATCAGTGCACTTAAGCGCAAACAGAAATACCTCAACGAACTGGCCGAAGTGGATTACGAAGAAGTACTCCGGTTCAAGCTGGCCATGCTGCGCGAGCTCTATGATGCATTGGGTACAGAAACCCTGCAGACTGCCGATTACCAGGATTTCTTTGAGACCAACAAGCACTGGCTTAAACCCTATGCTGCTTTTTGCTATCTGCGCGACAAATACAATAGTGCTGTCTTTAACAGCTGGAAAACACACAGCAGCTACGATGCCGCCGAAGTAGACCGCCTTTTTGCGAGCCGCAGCAGCACCCGCAAAGAATTACTTTTCTATTGCTTTGTGCAGTATCACCTGCATCTGCAGCTAAAGGATGCCGCCGACTATGCACATAAAAAAGGGGTTGTACTGAAAGGTGATATCGCAATAGGCATTTCACGTTATAGCTGCGATGCCTGGGTAGCACCGCAATTATACAATATGCATGCGCAGGCAGGTGCTCCGCCCGATGATTTTACACCCATCGGGCAAAACTGGGAGTTCCCTACTTACAACTGGAAACAGATGCAGGAAGACGGGTTTGCCTGGTGGAAGCAGCGCTTTGAGCAGATGAGTTATTACTTCGATGCCTTCCGCATTGATCATATACTTGGCTTCTTCCGTATCTGGAGTATTCCGGACCATGCCGTACAGGGTTTGATGGGTCATTTTGTGCCCTGCCTGCCTGTACATTATGTTGAATTTGGCGAAAACGGAATCTGGTTCGATGAGCAACGTTATTGCAAACCTTATATCAACGACGAAATCCTGCACGAGCTTTTTGGTCACCTGGCCGATCAGGTTCGCGCAGAATTTGTACTGCCGAATGATCAGGGTGGCTACGATCTGCGTACAGAATTTGATACACAACGTAAGATAGAAGCCTTTTTTTCCAATCGTTCGGAACCAGACGATGAGCGGCTCAAAGCAGGCCTTTTTGAACTCATTGCCAACATTATTCTTTTCAAACAGGAGGGATCGCAGGGACAGGAGTTCCATTTCCGGATTGATATGGAAAAAACACGGTCATTCCGCTACCTCATTCCGCATGTGCAGGACCGACTGCGTGCGCTTTACATCAATTACTTTTATCGCCGCCAGGATGAATTCTGGCGCAAAGAGGCAATGACCAAGCTGCCGCAGCTGAAGGCTTCCACCAATATGCTTATTTGTGGCGAAGACCTGGGCATGGTACCACATTGTGTGCCTGATGTAATGAAACAACTGGGCATCCTGAGCCTCGAGATTCAACGTATGCCCAAGAACCCCGAAAAGGAATTCTTTTATCCCGACGAGGCGCCCTATATGTCTGTAATCACTCCATCTACACATGACATGAGCACCGTACGGGGGTGGTGGGAAGAAAACCGGGAACGGACCCAGCATTTCTATAACCAGGTACTGGGACAATGGGGCGATGCACCCTATTTCTGTGAATCATGGGTAAGCCGTGCCATCATTCTGCAGCATCTGCACTCACCGGCCATGTGGAGTATCTTCCAGTTGCAGGATATCCTGGGCATGAGTGATACACTGCGCCGCGAAAATCCGCAGGAGGAACGGATTAACAATCCGGCCAATGCCAAACACTACTGGCGCTATCGCATGCATATCTCACTCGAAGAACTCATCCGCCAAAAAGAATTTAATGAAGAAGTGAAAGGGTATGTGCAGACAAGCGGAAGAGCGATTTGAGTCGATGTGCTGATGTGCCAGCCTGCTAATTAATATTTAGACACATATTGAACACGTTGATTTGACCAGCCGAAATACCCATTTATTGAGTATTTTTGTCTGACCATTTTGTTCGTAACAGTATTAGCATACTGGCAAATTAATCACGCAACAAGTTGTCTACTACCGCGAGCCTTAGCACATCAGCACATTAGCAAATCAGCACATTAATCATGAAGCTTTCCTACTTCCCGTTTTCGCTGCGTTTCCGCCATCCTTTTACCATTTCAAAAGGCACAAAAACACATCAGCCCACGCTCATTGTAGCACTCGAGCAGTTTGGCATTACCGGCTATGGCGAAGCACCGGCCATTACTTACTACGACATTACAGTCGAGAAAATGATTGCCGATATCGAAGCAAAGAAAATGTTTATCGAAAAATTTGCCTTCACCGAACCGGAACGCTACTGGCATTACCTGCACCACCTGCTGCCACGCAATCCTTTCCTCGTATGTGCGCTGGATATGGCAGCATGGGACCTGTTTGGCAAACTGAAACAACAACCGCTGCATCAGCTGTGGGGCGGCAACCTGGCCGATAGCCCGCTTACCGATTATACTATTGGTATTGACAGCATCGATAAAATGATTGCGAAAATGAAGGAGCGGCCCTGGCCAGTTTATAAAATAAAGGTGGGCACAGCAGACGATATAGCCATTGTAAAAGCTCTGCGTGCCGAAACAGATGCCCGTATCCGTGTAGACGCCAATGCTGCATGGACGCTGGAAACAGCCTTAACACTGATTCCCCAGCTGAAAGAGCTGGGAGTTGAGATGGTAGAGCAGCCACTGGCCAAAGACAACTGGGAAGGAATGAAGATCCTATATCAGCAATCGGCGTTACCACTTTTTGCCGATGAAGCCTGTGTAAGCGAGCAGGATGTGGCACGCTGTAAAGATCATTTTCACGGTATCAATATCAAGCTCACCAAATGCAGCGGCATTACCCCGGCCAGGCGCATGATTGCTGAAGCCCGTCAGCTGGGGCTACAGGTAATGCTGGGATGTATGAATGAATCAACCATAGGGTCGGCCGCCATGCTGCAACTGGCGCCCTTTGTAGACCTTATAGACATGGACGGACCACTGCTGCTGGCAGAGGATGTGGCAGAAGGAATTTCTTACAACTATGGGAAAATCAATGGTTCAGATGAACCGGGCCTGGGAATCACCTATACAGGGTTACGGCCTGCCGCGGATTTGTTATAATTTATCCCCAATCGTAATATCTTTACACTTTATTTACAGTTATTCCGTTGCAGAAATAGCTGTTATCCGGCCCAAAATTTGCCCGGAAGGAGTGACCCAAAAGTTATTGTTATGAAGAAAGTTCCGGTTATGCTGGTATTGCTGGTATTCACCCTATTCAGCCAGGCACAACGTTTTCATCTTGGTATTTTTGGCGGCCTGGCCGCTTATAACGGCGATCTTACCGACCGTTATTTCCCTAAAAAAACAACGAATGGCGCGGTAGGATTAACCGGCAATTATGAGCTTACCGATCACTTTATGCTGCGTGCCGGTTATACCTATGCTGTAGTGGGAGGAGCTGACCGTTTTTCGAGTGACCCGGAACTGGTAGCGCGTAATCTGAGCTTTGAAACATCGATACACGAGTTCAGCGTAGTGGCAGAATATTATCCGCTCAACCTGAATGAACACCGGTTTTCTCCCTACGCATTTGGAGGTCTGGCTGCCTATCATTTTAATCCTTATGCCTATGATGCAGCCAAAAACAAGGTATATCTCCAGCCATTGAGTACAGAAGGGCAGGGGCTGGCAGCATATCCCGATCGCAAACCATATAAACTTACCCAAATGGCTATTCCTTTCGGCTTCGGTGCCAAATATGCCATTACCGATAATTTACGCCTGGGTGTGGAACTGGGCTTTCGCAAACTTTTTACCGATTATCTCGACGATGTAAGTACTACTTATGCCGCTCAGGCAGATTTGCTGGCTGCCAAAGGACAACTGGCGGTTGATATGGCTTACCGGGGCGATGAACTGCCCGGCGGTAACCAGAACTATCCTGCCAAAGGATATGGCCGTGGCGGATCCAAATACAAAGACTTTTATTACTTCACCGGTCTGCATCTTACTTACAGACTTGGTTCGGGTAATGGCGGATGGGGAGGCAGCGGCCGTAAGAGCCGGATGGGTTGCCCCACTAATGTTTATTGATTTCCCAAACATTAACTGCCCGTATGTGTTGTACTTTTGCACGCATACTTTAAGCGCATGGCATATAAAAATCAGCAGGCCTTTATAGACGCACTGGAAAAGGCAGGCGAACTGGTACGTATCAGCACCTACGTCAATCCACATCTCGAAATAGCAGAGATCACCGACCGTATGAGCAAACAGCCCGGTGGCGGTAAAGCAATCCTGTTTGAAAATACCGGTTACGATTTCCCTGTTTTAATGAATGCCTATGGCAGCGAAAAACGCATGTGTATGGCATTGGGTGTACAAAATCTGGATGATATTACCCGTGAAATAGAAGATCTGTTCAAATTACTTTCTGCACCCAAAGAAGGCATTCTCGATAAGCTCAAATTGCTTCCCAAACTTGGCCAGTTTGCTTCCTGGATGCCCAAAGTAAAAAAGGGCAGGGGCGAATGCCAGGAAGTAATTATTACAGACAATCCCGATATCGGTAAGCTGCCGGTAATCACCTGCTGGCCCAAAGATGGCGGCCCTTTTGTAACATTACCCGTCATTCATACCAAAGATCCGAATACAGGTCACCGTAATGTGGGCATGTACCGCATGCAGGTATTTGGTCCCCAGCTTACGGGCATGCACTGGCACAAGCATAAGGTATCTGCGCGCCATTTCGCAGAATATAAAAAACTGAATAAAAAAATGCCGGTAGCCGTGGCACTCGGAGGTGATCCCGCCTATGCCTACAGCGCTACCGCACCGTTGCCCGAAAATGTAGATGAATATATGCTGGCGGGGTTTCTGCGTAAAAAAAAGGTGGAACTGGTGCCCTGCATCACTCAGCCGGAAATCGAAGTACCCGCCGATGCCGACTTCATCATTGAAGGCTATGTGGATCCGGCCGACGAACTCATCTGGGAAGGTCCCTTCGGAGATCATACCGGTTACTACTCATTACCCGACTGGTATCCGCGTTTTCATATCACAGCCATCACACATAAAAAGAACCCGGTTTATCCCGCTACCATCGTAGGCATTCCTCCACAGGAAGATGCCTGGCTGGGTAAAGCAACCGAACGTATTTTTCTCGCGCCCATCAAAATGACCATGGTGCCGGAAATAGTGGATATGGATATGCCCGTAGAAGGAGTATTTCATAACCTGGTCATCACCAAAATCCAGAAAGAATATGCAGGCCAGGGACAAAAAGTGATGAACGCCATGTGGGGCGCCGGTCAGATGATGTTTAATAAAATACTGGTTATCGCCGATGGACAAACACCTATCAGCGACTACCGTCAGCTGGCCCGTTATGTGTTTTCGAATCTCAATGCAGCCACTGATATCTATTTCTCACAGGGCCCTATGGATGTACTGGATCATAGCTGCAGTAAACTGGGTTTTGGCGGTAAGATGTGCATAGATGGTACACATAAATGGGAGGAGGAAACAGATGGCACAATCCCCGTTATACAACCATCACCTGAGCTTACTGAAAAATGGCTCTGTGATGAGTATTCCGAAATAAAAGCAGCCAATCTTTCCCTTCTAAAAGATGATATTGCCTGTATAATCGTATCTGTAAAAAAACAACGTCAGGGGCATATCAGGGAATTGCACCGGCAGCTCACAGGCACCCCGCAGTTGAACGGTATCAAAATTATTCTGTATGTAGAACATACCGTCAACCCGCATGACCTGGCTACAGCACTCTGGCGCTTCTGTAACAATCTCGATCCCAAACGTGATGCAATCGTTACAGGAGAGGAGCCGGGCAGGGTGCCCTGCGCCGGACTTGACGGTACACGCAAAACCCGTGAGCTCGACAATTTTCAGCGCGACTGGCCCAATATCATCGTAGCAGATGATGCCACCATCCGTGCGGTAGATGAAAAATGGCATCAGCTGGATATTGGTCCATTGATACCTTCACCATCTCTCCGCTTTAAAGACCAGATATATGGTATGGAAGCCGTTGTGGCAGATTAACACCGTGTTACCTGAAGAAATACTAATTTTCCAAAAAAGAAACCGATGAACCGATTTGGTGTAGTTTTACTGATGAGCCTTTTAAGCATTACCGGCATTGGACACGCGCAGGGCGATAGTACCCGCACGTTGTTATGGAAGATCAGTGGTAACGGGCTCGATAAACCGTCTTTTCTCTTTGGCACCATACATATGCTTTGTAAAGATGATGCCGTACTCAGCAACAACCTTAAAGAAGCTATCCGCAATGCAGATGAGGTCTATTTTGAAGTAGATCTCGACAATATGTTTGAGATGCTGGGAGTAGTCAGCAAAATGAAGATGCGTGGCGATACCACGCTGCGCGATCTGCTTAGCGAAGATGAATACGGCCGGGTTAAAAGTTTTTTTGAGTCGCACAGTACAATGCTGCCCTTTTCCATGCTGGAAACCTATAAACCAATCCTGGCTGCCTCGCTCCTGGAGCAGAACAATATGGCCTGCGATGCTACCGCCATGATGGAGCAGGTGATTATGGAAGAAGCACGCCGGCATAACAAAAATATAAAAGGACTGGAAACAATGGGATACCAGGCCGGAGTGCTGGATAAGATTCCATATAAGCTGCAGGCCGAGCAGCTTTTGCGCTATGTCGATGATGCGGGCAAAAAGGAAAGTGATGATGCGGAACTATCGCAAATGATGCAGGCATACCGCGATCAGGACCTGGATAAACTGGAAAAGATGATCACCCAAAGTGATCCGGCTATTTCAAATTATACCGACGTCTTACTGAATGATCGTAATAAAAACTGGGTAGAAAAATTAAAAGGCATACTACCGGGCCGTTCTTTACTGATAGCTGTCGGCGCAGGACATTTACCCGGAAAAGAGGGCGTGATTAGTTTGCTGAGAAAGGCGGGCTATAAGGTGACTCCGGTAGCTAATGTAACGGGCAAAAGTATTTAAAAAGGTAAGAGGTGAAAGGTAGAAGGCAAAAGGTTTGTTTATATATTCTACCTTACTGATAGCAGTCGGCGCAGGACATTTACCCGGAAAAGAGGGCGTGATTAGTTTGCTGAGAAAGGCGGGCTATAAGGTGACTCCGGTAACTAATGTAACGGGCAAAAGTATTTAAAAAGGTAAGAGGTGAAAGGTAGAAGGCAAAAGGTTTGTTTATATATTCTACCTTACTGATAGCTGGCAACGCAGGCCATTTACCCGGAAAAGAGGGCGTGATTAGTTTGCTGAGAAAGGCGGGCTATAAGGTGACTCCGATAGCTAATGTAACGGGCAAAAATATTTAAAAAGGTAAGAGGTGAAAGGTAGAAGGCAAAAGGTTTGTTTAGACCTTCTACCTTTCACCTTCTACCTTTCATCAGAATTGCTCCAGTCCGGAAAAGAAAAACGCGCCTTCAATAGCCGCATTCTCATCGCTGTCGCTGCCATGTACGGCATTTTCACCTACAGAAGAAGCATATAATTTACGGATAGTACCTTCAGCAGCCTGGGCGGGATTGGTAGCGCCAATCAACTCGCGGAAAGATGCCACGGCATTCTCTTTTTCCAGGATAGCTGCGAAGATGGGACCACTGCTCATAAACTCCACCAGCTCGCCGTAGAAAGGCCTTTCTTTATGAACGGCATAAAACTCTCCGGCTTTCTCGGGCGATAATTTTGTCAATTTCAGCGCCACGATCCTGTATCCCTCTTTAATAAAACGGTCGATGATAGCACCGGAATGGCCTTTACGAAAAGCATCCGGCTTGATCATGGTAAATGTGCGATTGCTCATGATGATGATTGCTTTTGGGGCGCAAAGGTAGGAATTTCCGGGCGCTTGCCCCAGGAATACGCCAAAAATCCGGGCTTTAAGCGCCGCCGTACCGTCCAGAAAAGTCTTTCCGGGAAGTCAAATCGTAACCGGCAGAGCCGGGATTACCCTTATCTTCGCAATCCTTTATGAAACCGATACAGGATTTTTTCCCACTACTCAATCAGCCGCATAAGGTAGTTGTGACCATGCACCAAAAACCGGATGCCGATGCCATGGGCTCCAGTCTGGGCCTGACGCATTTTTTACGGCTCCTGGGTCACCAGGTGACGGTGATATCGCCTACCAACTGGGCCAAATGGCTCGACTGGATGCCGGGTTGCAATGAGGTGATCGATTTTGAAGCTGCCCGCGGCAGAGCCGAAGCTGCACTCGATGCGGCTGAATGGCTGTTTTGCCTCGATTTCAATATTTTCACCCGCACCAAACACCTGGCAGAAAAATTACGGTCTGCGCAGTGTGTCAAAATCCTGATCGATCACCACCGCGAACCCGATGAGCCTTCCTTTGACTATGGTATCAGCGATACCGGCAAAAGCTCTACCTGCGAAATGATTTACGATTTCATTGTAGGCTCCGGCAATGCCGGTCAGATCAATATGGAGATCAGTGAATGCCTGTATGCAGGCGTGGTGGCAGATACCGGTTCTTTCCGCTTTTCTTCTGCACAAGCCAGTGTACATGCCCTGGTAGCCGATCTGAAGCAGCGCGGACTGAATCATTCCAAAGTACACGAAAACCTTTTCGACAATTTTCTCGAAAATAAAATCCGGTTTACAGGGCATGTGCTGCTCAACCGGATGGAAGTATTCTATGAATACAATACAGCGCTTATCGCTATTCCGAAATCAGATCTGCTGAAATTTCATATCAAAACAGGCGACACAGACGGCCTCGTCAACTTTCCCCAATCTATACAGGGCATAAAACTGGTGGGGCTGGTGATAGACCGCGACGAAGAACGGAAATGGAGCTTCCGCAGCAAGGGCGATTTTGACTGCAATGCATTTGCCCGTAAATACTTTGAAGGGGGCGGCCATTTTCACGCATCCGGCGGCAGAAGCAGCGACAGCCTGGAACAAACCGTACAGAAATTTAAACTGGCGGTAAAAGAAAATAAATCTTTATTACAATAAACAAAACAAATGAAAACAGTTTTTCAACCCGTGTTGGCAATTATGGTATGCGCCCTGGCGGTGTCATGCAACAGTGTGTCTTACAAAAAGACAAAGAGCGGCCTGATGTACAAGATCTATCCTGGAAGCAATAAGGATTCTGCCTTACGGGAAGGTGACTGGCTGAAATTTAATTTTGTTACCCGCTATAACGATTCTGTTGTACAAAGCAGCTACGGTGAGATGCCTGCCTATGTTCGCTATACTGCAGGGCAGCAAGCGCCTTATAATCCCGCTGAGATCTTCGGTATGCTGAAAAAAGGGGATAGTGCCGTTACCGTAATGATGGTAGATACGCTCCTCAAACGTGGTATACAGCTGCCTCCCACCTTTAAAAAAGGTGATCGGCTGATTACTTCTTTCACCGTACTGGAGGTGTTCCGCAATGACAGTCTGCTGCGCGTCGACCAGGCCCTTGAAACAGAAAAAGATAAACCCCGCCAGGAGCAACGTCAGAAAGAAGAACTGGCCAAGTACAAAAAACAGGTCGAGGAGCAGATGCAACAGCAATATGCCGAATATGAAAAAGAAGGAGAAGTTGCAAAAGGCGTTAAAGCCATGCAGGATTACCTGGCTTCCAAAAACATCAACGCGCAAATGGTAGGCAAAGGCACATTTGTAGTGATAAAAGAGCAGGGTACCGGCGCCCAGGCAGCTCCGGAAAAATTTGTGACTGTAAAGTATAAGGGTGACCTCATTCGCAAAGACAGCACATTTGATGCCGGTACCTTTACCCGTCAGCTCGGAGTAGGTGCCCTTATTCCTGGTATGGAAGAAGGTCTTGAGGTTTTCAAACAGGGAGGCAAAGGCACTTTGTATGTACCTGGCTTCAGGGCATATGGTAAATCACATCCTAAATTTCAACCCTTTGAGGCCATGAAATTTGATGTAGAAATCCTGAATGTAGCAGATACTATGGCAGCCACGGCGGAACGCCCCATGCCCATTCAATAAAAGGAAATTGATATGACTCAATAGCCTTTTTATGGCTATGTGAAAATAAAGTCGCACCTTTACACCGTCCTCCTTCCGGGGGACGGTTCCTTTATAAGGACTTGCATATACTGGTCCCGTTTTTAGTCCAAGGTCCGCGTCTTTATCTCTCCCCTCTGAATGCCCTCAATCAAGACTACCGTACTTGCTTATTTAATACTGATCCATTTCCTTTGAAATGCACTGAAAAACACCATCAGGGCCTGATTATACTGTATTCACGGCCAAAAAAAATTCCCGCTTCGGCGGGATTTTTTTATACCTGAATTGTATCAGGCATTTTCCATGGCCTGCAAGAGTAAAACAGCTTCCCGCGCTTCCTTTACATCATGCACACGCAGTAGTTGAGCGCCTTTCTGAAGTCCTACCGTATGCAATACTGTAGTGCCATTCAACGCCTGGGCGGCCGTAGTTCCAAGCGTTTTATAAATCGTTGACTTTCGTGAAACACCAAGCAGGAGAGGGCGATGCAGCAGTTGAAACAACTCAAGCTGTCGCAGCAACTGAAAATTATGTGCAATGGTTTTACCAAATCCAAAACCCGGATCAAGAATCACATCGGTGATACCCAGTTGCTGTAACCGTGCCAGTTCAGCAATAAAGAAATCCATCACCTCCTGTACCACATTGGTATAATGAGGTGCATCCTGCATATGTTGTGGTGTGCCGGCCATATGCATCAGTATGTAGGGAACACGTAAACGGGCTACCGTTGATAACAGATCCTCATCCAGCCGGCCTGCACTTATGTCGTTGACAATAGATGCACCTGCCTGCACAGCCATTTCTGCCACCCGCGCATAATAGGTATCTACAGATATTATTGCGTCCGGAAAATGCCGGTGAACCGCTTCTATCGCGGGCACCACCCGATCCATTTCTTCCGTCGCTTCCACTGCCCGGCTGCCCGGCCTGGTGCTTTGTCCACCCATGTCGAGTATAGCCACACCAGCCTTCAGCATTTCATCCGCACAACTCAGCAGCTCGTCCTGCATTTGCCGGCGACTGGGTGCAAAAAAAGAATCAGGTGTGGTATTAATAATACCCATAATCATGGGCTTATCCACATTCAGTAAGCGGCCTCTGCAATTCAACAGGTACATTCCCCTTTGTTTCTTTATTTTTGAAGCTAAAGGTAGGCAGAAACCGCTTAGCAGCATTATTGAGCCGATGTATAAACCTGCTGCAGCATAGCCTGATCAATACAAAAACAACCTGTTTGAATGGAAGCTACTACTACAGAGCGGCAATACGATGAGGTGATTAACTCCAGCCGGGATATTTTCCTGAAAAAAGCGCGTGATTATGGCACTGCCTGGCGCGTATTACGTACGATCTCCATAGTGGATCAGCTTTTTATAAAGGCACAGCGTATACGTACCATCCAGGAAAAAGGAATGCAACGGATTGCCGATGATATTGCAGCAGAATTCAAGGGCATTGTCAACTATGCCGTCATTGGTCTCATTCAACTGGAGCTGAAAGCCGGCTCGCCTGAAGAACTGGATATAGACACGGTTGCCCGTTTGTATACCCATCATATTCAGGCCAGCAAGACCCTTATGGAAAATAAAAACCATGATTATGGCGAAGCCTGGCGCAGCATGAGCCAGGAAAGTTTTGTAGACCTGATACTGATGAAACTGCAACGCATCCGCCAGATACTGGCCAATGAAGGCAAAACACTGATCAGCGAAGGCATTGATGCCAATTATCACGATATCATCAACTATGCAGTATTTGCGCTTATCCTCATCAGCGAAAAAAAACATTAACTGTTAACCCTCCTATAAGCAGCTACACATGAAAGTACTTACCCAGATAGCACGGATCGTTGTTGGACTGCTCTTTATTTTTTCCGGACTGGTCAAAGCCAATGATCCGCTGGGCCTCAGCTATAAAATGCAGGAATTTTTTGAGATCTGGGGATGGTCTGGTCTGCATGATTATACGCTATTGAGTTCCATACTCATGAATGCCTTTGAGATCATTGCAGGATTTGCATTGCTGCTGGGATGGCGTATCCGCTTATTTACCTGGCTACTGCTATTGCTGATCGTCTTCTTTACTTTCCTTACAGGCTACACCTACATTACAGGAAAACCCGCCAACTGCGGCTGCTTTGGCGACTGCCTGCCCATCACATCCTTTACATCGTTTATGAAAGATGTGATACTGACTGTACTGATTACTTTCCTTTGTTGGCAGCAACGACATATTAAACCACTTTTTGGCCGGCGCCTCAACACCGGGCTTATGCTGCTGGTAACGCTGTTTAGTTTCGGACTGCAGTGGTATGCACTTACTTACCTGCCGCCGGTAGACTGCCTGCCTTTCAAAAAAGGCAATAATATTCCGGAGAAAATGCAGCCTCCGCCGGGAGCTGTTCCCGACAGCTTTGCCATCCGTTTTATTTATGAAAAGGAAGGAAAGGAATATGAATTTTCTCCGGCAGAATTGCCTGCCGACCTGGATGCCTATACATTCAAAAGCCGTAAGGATAAACTGATCCGCGCCGGAAATGCGATACCACCCATCAAAGGTTTCCGCCTCAGTGCTGCCGGCGATGCCGATGCCACGCAGGAGGTATTGATCTCTTCTGCAGCCCTCGTATTATTCTGCGAAAATTTTGAAACCGTTCCCTTCAAAAAATGGTCCTCCACCTTCGGACAGATCGTGAATCAGGCAACTAAAAAGAATATACCCGTATATGTAGTTACCAGCAACAGAGAGGCTATTAATAACGAGTTTGCCGGAACTACTTTTGCTGCTTTACCCGTACTGACCGCTGATGCAATCCTGATTCATACCGCGGCCCGTACCAATCCCTGCCTGTTTCTGCTTGAATCGGGCACCATCGTCGACAAACAGGGGTATCGCCGGTTGGATCGTATCCTAAAACAGGTAGAAAATATGCCGGCTCTTAACACACCGGCTACACAGGACCGTTAATAAACTATGCTACGCTTCATTGCAAAAAAACTTGCTTATGGCCTGCTGGTGCTGGTGGGCGTGGTAGTCCTTGTCTTTTTTCTTTTTCAGGGATTTGGTGATCCTGCGCGTCTGGTAATGGGGCAGGGGGGAGATGCCCGCACCGAACAGAATATCCGCAAAGAACTGTACCTCGATCAGCCCAAATGGAAACAGTTTCTGCTTTATCTCAATGATGTATCGCCGGTTTGTATCCATACTAAAAAAGAGATCAGTGATAAAGGACTGAGAGGATTTTTTATTGGCGGTGATACAAAACTGGGATTAAAAATTCCCTATTTACGTAAGTCCTACCAAAGCAAACAGGAGGTTAGCACTGTGCTGATGCAAGCCCTGCCTGGTACCATTATGCTGGCTTTTTCGGCAATGCTGCTGGCTATAGTCATCGGTATTCCACTTGGAGTGCTTGCAGCGGTGCGCAAAGGTTCCTGGATGGATCAGTCTGCCATTTTCTCCAGTATTCTCGGTATTTCAGCCCCTTCATTTTTTATGGGCATCATCATTGCCTATCTGTTTGGATTTGTGTGGAGCAACTGGACCGGTTTGCATATTTCGGGAAGCTGGTACGATGTAGATGACTATACCGGCGAGCGTCGTTATACATTACAAAATCTCATACTACCCGCCATTACGCTGGGCATCAGGCCACTGGCGATCATTACCCAGCTCACCCGCAGTGCCATGCTGGATGTGCTGAACCAGGATTTTATCCGCACAGCCCGTGCCAAAGGGCTGAGCCAGCGCGCCGTGGTATGGAAACATGCGCTGCGCAACGCCCTTAATCCCGTCATTACAGCCGTAACAGGCTGGTTTGCAGAGTTGCTGGCTGGTGCATTTTTTGTAGAATATATTTTTGGCTGGCAGGGTATTGGACTCGTTACTGTAGATGCACTGGAAAAGCTAGACTATCCGGTGGTAATGGGTGCCGTACTTGTAGCTGCCTGTTTTTTTATTCTGATCAATCTGCTCGCAGATATCCTGTATGGGCTGGTTGATCCGCGTGTGCGTATACATTAAAGTCACGCCCCTATAAAATTCTTTTCGCTTGAAGCGTTGTTTCCAGAATTAATGTAACTTAACAGACGTTTCCCCCACTATTTCGCTCCGCCTGACTGTATTTTTTAACCATTAAATCCTGGTTATGGAAAACATTACCGTCATTCTGGAACAAAAGCAGCCGCATTTCAACAGGATATCTCCGCAATCAACGGTGAGTGATGCCTTATGCCGTATGGCCTGTCTGCAGGCAGACTATCTTATTGTGATGGATGAAGATGATCAGTTTCTCGGATTAATAACAGATCATGACATTGCCACCCGGGTCATATTTCATAATAAAGATTTTCATGCTGTCACTGTACGGTCTGTAATGAATACGCAATTGCCTATTGCAGAAACTGCGCAGTCGGTAGAAGATTGTATGAAACTGATGAAGTCGCATCATGTGCGTTATATTCCTGTATTCCGGGAGCATAGTTTTGCCGGCATCATATCTGCACAGGATATTCTGGAAGAAGCTGTGAGACAGCGTCAGGATATATTTGATGAAAATGTAGAAAGAGGAAGAGCGTTAAGTAATCCTTATTGAATCACTACTTCTTTGACCAGATTTTGTCCCATGGCCTCATTTACCCGCTGCATAATTTTTTCACGCTGGTAAATGAGTTCCTGCCGGAGGGGAGCAACGCGGGTAGATACGACCAGTTTGCCGCCAAAAAGTTGCAGCTTATCGGTATAACGGGCTACTGTGCGCCCCATAATCTGCTCCCATACTTCCTCGATCTGCATAGCCTGTATATCACCTTTGATACGGCTCTTTTCGAGAAACTGGCGGATAGCATCACCGATTGAATATTCACCCATGCCACAAATGTAGATAAAAACGGGTTGGCCGGAAGAGAATATGTCAGGTAAAGACTCGCATCAGAAGAATTGCATTTCCTTTGCCATGATCGTTGGGCAATCGGTACAGGACCCGCCGCTGCATGATCTGTTTGCCGCATGAAACTACTTTACAGCAAAAAGCGGTTGCCCCCATTCCGGAGACACATTAACCGACTTCCCTTATTTTTAATTGATGAACCATCGCTGCCTGCTCCTTTTGGCCGGATTCTTTTTGTGGTTGGGCCACCCCCATAGCCAACCTCTCAGTGAGTCCTATTTCGTTCGTGTACCCGGACTGAAAACCAGTGTGATATATTGCATTCAACAGGATCGCCTCGGGTATATCTGGATAGGCACAGATGCGGGAGTAGCCCGCTACGATGGATATGAATTTATTTTTTATACCACGGCCGATGGCCTGAGTGACAATGAAGTTTTTCAAATCAGAGAAGATCAACAGGGCCGTCTCTGGTTTCTCACCTACAATGGACGCCTGAGTATCTACGATCATGGACGGATATTAAATGCCGGCGATCTGCCGGCACTGAATAGTATAGCGGCCGGTAGTATGAGTATGGGATGGGCGCAACAGGGCGACAGTATCTGGTATGTGAGCAGACAAACGGCTTATCTTTTTGTAAAAGACCAATTGAAAATCCGCTTACCGGCCCGCGAATTACTGCAGGTGGCGGATGCCTCATTTGCAGACATCGTTCGGCACAACAATACATTTCTTCTTATAAGCACCAAAGGAATCTATGATCCTGCCGGTAAGCACTTAACTCATTTTCCGGACGGTGAGCCGTCCTTACCTGTATCCAAAACGATCCTCTGCTCCGGTAATCTCTTTTACCACAACGATAATTATTTACTGAAATATAATATCGGCCAAAAACAGTTCAGCCGTTTTTCTTCGCCCGATGGAGAACCGATCAGCGCCGTCCATTACCAGGCTGCCAGCGGATTGATTTTACTGGCAACCAGCAAGACGGTATTTACCTTTAATCCAGACAACAATCAATTTATCCGATTATTTGATGCCAGCGTCCCATTCTCCTGTTACCTCTACGCAGATCGGTATAAAAATTTCTGGATGGCGTCACAAAACCAGGGATTATGGATACATCGTCCCAATTATGTGCATAGTTTTTTGCCACAAACGGATTTTCAAACGATAGAAGCTTATACCCTGGGACAAAGCAACGGACATATCTATGCCGGTTTTATCAATGGCGAATTTATGGAATGGAAGAATGGTCGGGCCCACTGGCGTCATTCACTTTTGCCGGCAGGTTTAAACAAGACCTATGGATTCGAATCACTGCGTGGAGAACTGTTTGCCCTGGCGGGCTCCCGGCTTATTGAGGTCACGTCCGGAAAAAGCATTCTGTACCCGGGTTCTGTAAAAGCGATTGCTACAAAAGGAGATACCGCTTATGTAGGGTTGTCGTTTAGTGTAAATGCAATTGCAATTTCTGAAATATTAACAAGGGACAAGCTAAATGCGGAAAAACTATCGGGGGCCCCTTATGTCTACAATAAACGGGTATATAGTCTGTTGGTAAACAGCGACACACTCTGGCTCGGTAGCGATGAAGGTTTATTCTACTATACAGGTACTGGAGTTGCAACCGCTTATCCGGTTCATCACCCCGTTTTAAAGAGTAAGGTTACAAAAATCGTCGCCACAACAACCGGAGCGCTCCTTTTCTCAACAGCAGGCAGGGGAGTAGGCATAGTAAAAAATGGAGCATGTTTTACGATCGATATTAACCAGGGCTTATCAAGCAATAACTGTAATAGTTTATTTACCGATTCAGATTCTACAATATGGGTCGCTACAGATCGGGGTATCAGCCGTATTTGCTATCAATGGACAGGTAACAGACCCCAGTGCCGGATCAAAAATTATTCTGCCAGAGACGGACTACCCTCAGATGTGGTCAATGACATACTGGTGCAATCAGATACCGTCTGGCTGGCCACAAACAGAGGAGTATCTTATTTCAGGGAAGACAGTATACAGCATTCTGCACCACCGGATATCATTATCGAACAGGTTTTTGTAAATGGGAATATCCGGAAGCCTTTCGCCTTTCTTCAACTGGCCTCATCGGAAAACAACTTACGGATCGACTTTACAGCTTTATCCTTTTCATTGCAAAATAATACGGAATACGCCTATATGCTGGAAGGAGCCGATACCAGTTGGAGTTATTCTTCTGCCCGGCGGATTCAGTATTCCAATCTGGCGCCCGGGCAGTACACATTCAGGGTAGTGGCTGGCAATCCCTATACAGCTACAGGAAAAATTCAGACTTTTTCATTTCATATCCGCCAACCTTTCTGGAAAAGCCAGGTGTTTATAATTGCCTGTATTTTATTTGCAATAGTAATCGCTACAGGTATTACGTTGTTGCGTATCCGCAGTATCCGCAAAAAACATTTACTTGAGCAGACTGCTTTACAATTGAATAAGGAAAAAGCAGAGTTGGAACAAAAGGCCGCCGCATTACAGATGAACCCCCATTTTGTGTTTAATGCCATGAATGCGATAAAAGGCTATTATGCGTCTGGCGACATGGAAGGAGGGCATAATTATATTAGCCGGTTTGCTGGCCTTATGCGTATGATTCTGGATAAAAATGCACTTCCATTGATTTCCCTGCAGGATGAAATCACCATGCTCAACCTGTATCTTGAACTGGCAGTACTGCAACGTCCCGGAAAATTCGATTATAAAATAACCAGTCCGGGGATTGTGGCGCCACAGAAAATATGGTTTCCGCCAATGCTTATTCAGCCATTTGTTGAAAATGCAGTGTTGCATGGAGTAGCCCCTTTAACAAACGGAGGTATGATCTGGATTGATTTTGAGCTGGAAGACGATATGCTTGTCTGCCGGATTAAGGATAATGGAGTAGGTTTGCAAAAATCTGCCGGATTAAACAGATATAAGTTGCATAGTTCTAAAGGAATCAATATCACCAGACAGAGACTTCAGCTATTACATGCAAACAGTCAGTTGTCGGTGACTGAGTACCCGGATCAACATGGAAAAGTAGCCGGGACAATAGCAATGATCCGTTTTCCGGTACTATTCAAAAACCTGTCACATGCGCGCACTTATCATTGATGACGAAGACCAATCGCGGAGTGCAATACGCGAGGCCTTACGATTACACAGCGACCGGCTGCAGGTAATCGCTGAAGCCACCAGTGTGGCACAAGCCGTTAGGTTAATCGATGACCTTCATCCGGATTTATTATTGCTCGATATACAGCTGGGTGATGGAAGCGGATTTGACGTGATTGAACAGGCCCGCTGGAAACAGTTTCGGGTCATCTTTATAACGGCTTATAGTGAATATGCCCTCAAGGCCTTTCGGGTCAATGCACAGGCCTACCTCTTAAAGCCCGTAGATAATACTGAAGTAACGCTTGCCCTGGATAAAGTATGCAATATTCCTTCAGACAACAAAGAATCCTGGAAGCCGCTGTTGGAATTTGTGAAAAATACGTACGAGAAAATCTGCTTTTCCAGTGCCGAAGGCTATCATCTTTATACCAGAGATGAAATTATCAGGTGCGAAGCCGACAACAATTACAGCCGCATTTACCTGCAGTCCGGTGAGCAGTTATATGTAGCGAAAACATTAAAAGAGCTGGAAACTCAGCTGGGCTCACAGCTCTTTGAGCGAATCCACAAGTCGCATCTGATCAATACCCGGCATCTTCGCAAATACCTTAACCGCGATGGCGGCTCTGTACTGCTGACAGATGGCACCGTATTGCCGGTCTCGCAGCGCAAAAAGCCAGAGATGATTCGGCTGCTCACCCGGAGCAACAGCTGATATCAATCAACACCAGCCTAAATACATACCGGCGTTTACTAAATAAAAATAACCGGTGATCATAGTGCAACGATTTGGATCCAGGAGCAACAGACCTTTGATCCAATCGATATACAACGCTATGAGAATTCTCCGAAAAACCACTTCCTGCTTTTTGTTCCTGTTTCTGTCCTCCGCTTCTATGCAGGCACAAACAACACTGGCCGCTGGCGACATTGCCATCATTGGTTACAATTATGATGCTTCTCCACAGGAAATGTCTATTGTGACGCTTGTGCCGATACTTTCCAACACACGCATTTTTATTTCCGATTATGGATATGAAGCGGGGGCTTTTGTATCCAATACACTGGCCAATAATGTGGAAGGATCAATTGAATGGCTGACCACTTCCGATATTCTGGCAGGCACTGTTTTTAGAATTCAGATGGCCTCAAGCAATGCCGGCACTACTGTGACCGGTTTACCGGGTACGCTTACCATCCGTGGCTGGAAACAGGAGTTTAACGCAAATGCAGTTTTGGCAACCAATTGTCCGGCACCCGCAGGTGGCGAAAACTGGTTTATTTATCAGGGTACCAGCTATTCTCAACCCACACAGTTTGTCTTCGGTTGGGCCAACTGGGCTGCTACAACATTCGGTACCGCAAACGGTTGGCTGGTATCTCCCCAAACCGTTGGTACCAATATACAGGTGTCATACCTGCCGGCACAGCTTACCAACGGTATAAATGCCCGTTCGCTGGCATGGCTAACCGGCAATGGCGGCATGCATGGCGATAATAATGTATATACAGGTATTCAGACGGGTACAAAAGCCCAGCTCATAGCGGCAATAAGCGACCTTAGCAACTGGTCGACCAATGAAACCACGACTTACGATATCTCCGTGGGAGGAAGTTTTTTCTCCGGCTCCAATCCGGTATTTACGGTGCAGAGTTCAACCCTGCCAGTGACCTGGCAGCAGATCAACGCTGTGGTTAACAACAGGCAGGTTAACATTTACTGGACTACACTCACTGAGCCCGGCAACAGGGAGTTTACCATAGAGCACAGCATCGATAACCAAAGCTGGCAATCGCTTCACCATCTGCCTGCAGGCGGTAATGAGACCAGTGGCGGCCAATACCAATATACACACAGTACGCCCGCTCACGGAATTAACTATTACCGGATCAGGCAGACAGATCTGGATGGCAGATTTAGCTATAGCCGTATTGTAAAGGTCAATGTGCCGGCAGACAACACCGTATTTAGCCTGTTTCCCAACCCCGCACAGGGTATGGTAACCATCGAAAAACAAACAACAGACCCTGCAATGCTTACTATTTACAATATGAGTGGTATTGCTGTCAGCGTGCAAAAATTGCAGGTATCGCGTACATCGTTGGACCTTCGGCATCTGCCTGCCGGTCAGTATCTGTTTCAAATAAAATATGGTATGCAAAAGGAGAATATCCGGCTGCTGTTACAATAAGTGATCGGCTATGCGGCGAAACAGCGTTATACTCTGATCAATCCGTAAGGCAATTTGAGTGCTTCAAAGTGTGTACGCAGCCGTTCTTCGTGGGTATCGGTAATGATCACCTGTCCGTCGTAGCGATTGCAGACCCGCTCGAGCAGGTTGCGGATGCGGTCTTCATCGAGTTTTTCAAAAACATCATCGAGCAGCAGGAGCGGGGCAAATCCCTTCTCGCGCTGCAGCACCTCCATCTCGGCCAGTTTAAGCGCAAACAACAGGCTTTTACGCTGCCCCTGCGAAGCAACTGACTTAAATGACTGATCGTTGTACTGCAGTGAAATATCGTCGCGGTGCGGGCCTGCTGTTGTACGCTGCGCCATCATATCGCGCTGGCGGCTGGCGGTTAACAGTTCCTGAAAAGATTGCTGCAATAATTCGCTTTCATAAATCAGGCTGACTTCTTCGGGTTGCCGCGCTATCTCCTGGTACAGGTGTTTTACCGCCGGCAGAAAGCTAACCAGGAAGTCTCTCCGCTTATCTGCCACATAATTGGCCGGAGCAATGAGTTGCACGTCCAGCACATCCAGCAATGCGGCATCCCGCCGGCCTGTTTCTGCCATTGATTTGAGCAGTGAATTGCGTTGCTGTAATACTTTGTTGTAGGTGATCAGTTGCTGCAGATAGGTAGCATCCAGCTGGCTTAGCAGCGCATCCAGAAAACGACGGCGCTCTTCGCTGCCACCGGTGATCAGTTGGGCATCATCGGGAGCAATAATCACACAGGGGTAGCGGCCTATATGCTGCGAAAACTTATCATAGGCCTGCCCATTTATCTGAAACTCTTTTTTCCCGTTTTCGCGGTAAATACAAACTGCTTTTTCCTTTTTTCCATTTACCATGAAATCGCCTTCGATTCTGAAGCCGGCAAAACCCTGTTTTACCAGCTGACTGTCAAGGCGGGTAAAATAGCTTTTGGTAAAACAGAGATAATAAATAGCATCGAGGAGGTTGGTTTTGCCAACACCATTATTACCGCAAATACCTATCACCCGGTGGTCCAGACTAAAGACCCGGTTGGTATAATTTTTAAACTGAAAAAGGGTGATACCCGTAAGCGATAACATGATTCAATATTACACAGAAAACCGGTCAGGCTTCCACGATGACCGGATCGAGGTCAATAACATGACAGTTTTTACAAAACTCAGGTGGTTCGTTTTTATACCACATTTTCCGGAACTGCCGGTAATCGCGGTTATTGAGACATTTCATCAATCCATCGTCAAACACACTGCCGAAGTTGAGTTCTTTCGGAAAGGGTTTGGCACAACAGGGGGTCGCATACCCATCCCATGACACATAAAAATGTGACCATACCAGGTCGCATTTACGGAATCCGCGGGGTGCTTCAATATCCCAGGTTGTCAATTCCATATCCGGAAAATTGCGGGCGGTTTGTTTGGCCCGTTTCAACTCTTCTTTAAAAGCCGGAGTTTGAAAAAAATCATAATAGGATTTATCGTAGATCGTCACAGACGCCACATTAAAAGGAGTAATGTTTACATAAGCCACACCCAATTGTCCGGCCAGTTGTACCACTTCGGCCATCTGCTGATAATTTTCCCGGATTGCCACAAAGTTGAACATGACACTGGCCCGCTTACCCCGGCATACATCCACAATCTGCCGCATATTGTCGTAAAAGAAAGGATAGTCGCTCTTGAGGCGTACCTGCTCATAGGTTTTGCCAATGCCATCAATAGAAACCTGGATGGTATCAAGCTTATCGGCCAGCTCTGTTACCATAGGTACGCTGGCGGGAAGGTGGGCATTGGTAGAAACACTGATAATGATACCCTGGTTTTTGGCCCGGATATAGTCGACTATTACCGGCAGTTTCTTGTACATAAAGGTTTCGCCCAGTCCTGTAAGTCCAATGGAGTCAACGTAGGGAAAAGCTTCGTCAATCACCTTTTTCATTTTCTCCAGGTTCATAAAGCCTTTATCCATCTGGTGGCCATAGGCATATTCGCGGGGGCAGGTGATACAGGCGAGGTTACACTGGTTGGTTATTTCCAGCATAATGGTGGAGGGGTGGGGCACGCGGGTGCTCCTAATGCTGCGCAGGAGCAGCCCGTAAGCCTTGTTCCAGCTATATTTCAGGAAATTTATTCCGCCGGGAAGCCTTCGCAGCCTTTGCCAGGCTTTACGCAGGCGCCTCCGGGTGATCCGATTGGCCATGCCACAAAAATAGAACATTTACATCTTGTTCTTTTTCACCGAATTTGCTCAAAAAAGACCGGGAGCAACGCATTCTTAAAATATCCCGAATTCCCTTATTTTTGCAACTCAAATTTTTAGCCTGTGGCTGCCAAATTTTCCAAAGAGACTTATCTGTACTGGTATGAGCTGATGGAGCTGATACGCCAGTTTGAACTTACGGCCGAAGAAAAGTATAAAATGGAGGGAAAGATCCGGGGCTTTTTCCATGCCTACATAGGGCAGGAAGCCATTGCAGCCGGATGTATGACGGCCACCCGTCCCGAAGACATGTTCATTACTGCCTATCGCGATCACGGCCTGGCTATTGCCAAGGGCGTATCGGTAGACAGCTGTATGGCTGAGCTGTACGGCAAAGCCACAGGTTGTGCCAAAGGCAAGGGCGGCAGTATGCACTTCTTTGGCAAAAAAGAGAACTTTTATGGCGGTCATGGTATCGTAGGTGCACAAATCGGCACCGGTACAGGACTTGCTTTTGCAGAAAAATACCGCGGTTCAGATAATGTGGTGCTTTGCTTTTTTGGCGACGGCGCTGCCCGCCAGGGTATCCTGCATGAGTCATTCAACCTGGCCATGCTCTGGAAACTGCCGGTTGTATTCATTTGCGAAAACAACAACTACGCAATGGGTACTTCTGTGGAGCGTACTTCCAATGTAACCGATATTTATAAACTGGCTGATGGCTACGAAATGCCTGCAGATGTGATTGATGGCATGAGCCCCGAGGCTGTACACGAAGGCGTGGCCCGTGCGGTAAAACGTGCGCGTGAAGCCGGCGGTCCTACTTTGCTTGAGATCAAAACTTACCGTTATAAAGGGCACTCCATCAGCGATCCCCAGAAATACCGGACCAAAGAAGAGGTAGACGAATACCGTCAAAAAGATCCGATTACAGTTGTGCGTACTACTATTCTCGAAAACAAATTTGCTACCGAAGAAGAGCTGAGCGTCATCGATGCCCGTGTGGCAACCATTGTGGCCAACTCAGTAACATTTGCCGAGGAAAGCCCCTGGCCCAATGATGATGAGGTGCTGAAAGACATCTATGTGGATGCCAACTATCCTTTCATTGTTGATTAATCTGCACCACACACCGCTTTTACCATAATAACCATTTTTATTAATTATTATACAAAATGTCAGAAAAGAAACATACGCCCGAAGCAGGACAGAGCGAAGTAGCGCTTGCAAAGGCTAAAGATTTTTGGTCACGCAACAGCAAACCCATTCTGGGTATTGGCACTGCCTTACTCGTAGTGGTAGCCGGCTTTTTTATCTATAAACAATATTTTGTAAAGCCTAAAGAAGAAAAAGCAGCTGACGTAATGTCGAAAGCGGAAGAATATTTCCGTCTTGATTCTACCCGTCTGGCATTGAATGGAGATGGACAAAATATCGGTTTCCTGGCCGTTATGAGCCGCTACAGCGGTACTGATGCCGCTAACCTGGCCGCTTTCTATGCTGGCGCCTGCTATATCAAACTTGATGATAATGCCAATGCTATTAAATACCTGAAAAAATTCAGCTCGGATGCCAAACAAATCCAACAGCGTGCTTATAAGCTGCTGGGCGATGCCTATGCTGATCAGGGAAATGCCAAAGAAGCACTGGATTATTATAAAAAATCGGCCCATCACTTCGAAGCAGATAAAACTGCTGCTGCTGAAGCGTTGTTTCTGGCTGCTTACCTTGCCGACCGTGTGCTGAAAGACCCCAAACAGGCCATTGCCCTGTTTAAAGAGCTGAAAGAAAAATTCCCGGCTACTCCTCAGGGTACACAGGTAGACCAGTACCTGGCCCAACTGGGAGAATATAATGCAAACTAATTATGGCTGATATCAGCAACAGTAAATTACTTACAACAGATACAGGCATTCTCCACGCAGAGGATGCCTGCATTGTTTTGGTAAAAACCGAATGGAACGCAGCGATTGTGGATGAGCTGGAACGTGGCTGCATCCGGGCACTGCAGAGTGCCGGCATCAAACAGATCATACAGCTGACGGTACCCGGAGCGGTGGAGATTCCCTTTGCCATCCGGCGTTGCTGGGAGCTGAGCGCCGATACCCGCAAACCCGCCGCCTTTATAGCGCTAGGCTGCGTGGTACGCGGCGATACACCCCATTTTGAGTATGTATGCAATGCCGTGACAGATGGCGTGGTATTGTTGAATCATTCTTTACCTGTTCCCACTATATTTGGGGTACTCACTGTAAACACAGATGAGCAGGCGCAGGAGCGTATTGGCGGCAAACATGGCCATAAAGGAGAAGAGGCAGGTGTCACAGCTCTTAAAATGATTGCCCTCAACCAGCAGTTGGCCCGTTAGTCATCACCCTAAGTTTTTGAATCATGAATGTCCAGCTTTTTATACCCTGTTTTGTAGATCAGCTGTTTCCTGATACAGCCTTTAATATGATTAAAGTGCTGGAAAAAGCAGGCTGTACCGTTTCATATAATACCAATCAGACCTGTTGCGGTCAGCCCGCCTTCAATGCTGGCTTCTGGGATGAGTCGAAAACCGTCTGTAGCAAATTTCTCAAGGACTTCAGGGGCACGGATCTTATTGTGGCCCCGAGTGCCAGTTGCGTGGGCTTTGTCCGTAACTACTATTCCAAACTCTTCGAAAACTCATCGCTGCATCATGAGGTAACAGATATGGGCAACCGCCTGTATGAGTTTTCTGAATTTCTGGTAAATGTGCTGGGTGTAGATCAGTTTAATGCGCGCCTCGAAGGTAAAGCCACCTATCATGACAGCTGCGCCGGGCTGAGAGAATGTAAGATTAAGAAAGAACCCCGCCAGTTGCTGGCAAATGTAAGTGGCCTGGAACTGCAGGAAATGGAAGACGTGGAAACCTGCTGCGGCTTCGGGGGTACTTTTGCTGTAAAGTTTGATTCAATTTCTATTGGCATGGGTGAGCAGAAAGTTGAAAATGCACTGGCTACCGGCGCCCGGTATCTTATTTCTACCGACCACTCCTGCCTCATGCATCTGAAAGGTTATATTGAGCATAAAGGATACTCGCTGCAGCCGCTTCATATTGCCGATGTGCTGGCCAATGGCTGGTAAATAAAAATTCCTGCACAGAAATTACTCTATGCAGGAATAGAACCACAGTAAATGTCTGCATAGGTCAGCGCGGCATCAGCACCGTATCCACCACATGGATCACTCCATTACTTTGATATACGTCTTTGATAGTGACCAGTGACTTGTTACCCTTTTCGTCTTTGATCACTATATTTTTTCCTTCCATCATTGCCCATAATTTGCCGCCGGCTACTGTAGTCAGCTCTGTTTTTCCATTACCCTTTTTAATCCAGGCCGCCAGTTCTTTTGAGTCAATTTTGCCGGGTACTACATGATAGGTGAGAATGCCTGTTAGCATTGCCTTGTTTTCGGGTTTTACCAGGGACTCTACTGTACCGGCAGGTAATTTTTCAAATGCTGCATTGGTAGGGGCAAATACGGTAAAGGGCCCCGGTCCCTGCAGTGTCTCCACCAGTCCGGCAGCTTTTACGGCAGCTACCAGCGTTGTATGATCTTTTGAATTCACTGCATTCTGAACGATATTTTTGGAAGGATACATCGGCGCACCACCCACCTCCACGGTTTTTTCATTATTCATGGATTGAGCAGAGGCTGTAGTAAAGCCAGCTACTACTGCAAGCAGTGCCAGCATTGATCTGAACTTTTTCATTTTGTTTTGCTGTTTTACAACTGTTATTAAATGTATATAGAAGGGCCGGTGTCAACTGCATGCATCAACATATCCATATACGGCAGATAATTTGCGCGCAGATTGCCCGGCGGCATATTTTTTTTGCTGCTTCTTGTTTACTTTTGAATCAAATAATGACGCTGCTATGGCTTACTGGCTTATCAAATCAGAACCGTTTAAGTATTCGTGGGAAAATCTGAAAAAGGATAAACAAACTTTCTGGGATGGCGTACGTAACTATGCCGCGCGTAATAACCTTAAAGCAATGAAAAAAGGGGATCTCGCTTTTTTCTATCACAGCAATGAGGGTACCGAGATTGTTGGTATTGCCAAAGTTGTAAAGGAAGCCTACCAGGATCCCACATCGGCCGAAGACACCTGGGTAGCCGTTGATTTTGCACCTCACAAAACGCTCAAAAAACCGGTAACACTGGCGCAGATCAAAGCTGAAAAAAAACTGGCCAATATGGCGCTCGTACGCCTGGGCCGCCTTTCCGTACAACCGGTTACAGATGAAGAATGGGAAATTGTAATGGGGATGGCGGGAGAAAAGTAAAATTCATGTCTTTCAATACTATCAGCCGAAGGGATGTAGCACGTAAACTACATCCCTTCTGTTTTTAACACCGCAACCGGGTTACCTTTTAATGCTATCTGGAATAAATAACAGAATCACGCCGGCGTCTGTCTTTTAAAGAGCGATAAGTATTAAGTAATACGTTTTAGGTAAGCTTAATTCTTGCCCTTTTAAACTATTTATACCTTTTACACTCATAACCTCCAACTTAAACCGCTTCATTTACATGAAAAAAATATTGCTGCCTGCCCTGCTGGCCGGGCTGATTCTTGTTGCCTGCAACAACATGCAGGAAAAAAGAGATGTGACTGTAGCCACCGATCAGGCTAATACACCTATACCCGAAATGCCACCAGCCGATCAGCCCGGGCCAGATCAACAGGCTGAAAAACAAAAAATACGTACCGCTACCACAGCTACTGCGACTACTTCCAATCCGGATTGGGACCGTCATATTATCCGCACAGCCCGCCTAAAACTGGAAATAAAAGAACTGAAGCAATACTACAGTGTTATGCGCGACAGGATACGTGGCATGGGAGGCTATATTGCAAGTGAAGAACTGACTGAAAACGATTTTGAGCGACAGTTGCAGCTTAGCATCCGTATACCCGTCGATCAGTTTGACGCGGCACTTGAAGCAGTAAGTATACACACGGAAAAAACACTGGAGCGACATATTACTTCACAGGATGTATCGGAAGAGCTGGTAGATACAAGGGCCCGTCTGCAGACAAAAGAACAGATGCGGGAGCGCTATAAACAATTGCTTGGCCAGTCAAATAAACTGGATGATATCCTTAAAATGGAAACCGAAATAAACCAGGTACAGGAGCAGATTGAACGCGGAGCAGGGCGCATACAGTTTTTACAACATGCCGCAGCCTACAGCACCATCGAACTAAGCCTGATCCAAAAGCTGGGCGATGCTCCGGCTGCTGCTGAACCCGAAAGCGAAAATGCATTGCTGCAAGCTATTCGTACAGGGTGGAGTTTTATGCGCGATCTCTTGCTGGCGCTCATCTCCATCTGGCCATTGTGGCTGATAGCAGCGCTCATATATATGGCAATACGTCGTCATAAACATAAAGTGTCCGCCAAAGGAAACACCCATCTCTAAAACCGGGCAACCTGGGTTAGGGATGTACAGACTCACACTATCCACTATTCACTGTCCACTGTTAACTGTCCACTGTTAACTGTCCACTGTTAACTGTCCACTATCTTTGCTTATGGCGAAGAAAAAACTGGTAGTGCTGACAGGAGCTGGCATCAGTGCCGAGAGCGGGCTGCGTACATTCCGTGACAGTGATGGATTGTGGGAGGGGTACCAGGTTACTGAAGTAGCTACACCCGAAGCCTGGCATCGTGATCCGAAACTTGTACTGGACTTTTATAATTACCGCCGCCGCGATGTGCAGGCTGCCCAGCCCAATGCCGCCCATCTGGCACTGGCAGCACTGGAATCACACTACGATGTGACCATTATTACTCAAAACATAGATGATCTGCATGAGCGCGCCGGATCGCGCCGGATATTTCATTTGCATGGCGAAATCTTTCGTATGCGCAGCGAAGCCGATACCGATAATACCTACGAAATACGGGAAGATATGAAACTGGGACAGCTGGCGCCCGATGGGTATCAGCTAAGGCCGGCAATAGTATGGTTTGGTGAAGCCGTGCCTATGATGGAATATGCCGTAAGAGAAGTATTGCAGGCAGATATCTTCCTTGTTGTAGGTACTTCGCTTGTGGTATATCCGGCAGCCGGATTGCTGGATTATGCATCGCCAGACATTCCAAAATACATTATTGATAAACGTATACCGGCCACCGGCCATATCGATAACCTTGTTAAGATTGAAAAACCAGCCACGGAAGGTATGACGCTGCTGCTGAAAATGCTGACAGCGGGAAAAGGATAAAGGTAGAAGGTGTAAGGCGGAAGGTCGATTGGCTTACACCTTATACCCTTTACCCTATACCTTTTCTCTTATACCTTCTTAAACGCGATTCCATTTTTCTCCAGTTCTCTCAACACCGGCTCATAAATATCGGCTGTGGTTGGTATACACAACCCGCGACGGGTAATGGTACCATTGAGAATAAGACGGGCTGCGATACCTAATGGTAATCCGACTGTCTTAGCCATAGCTGTATGCAGGTTATTATCACCTTTCACGACCAGTGAACTGGCGTGATACTGCATTTTCCCTTCTTTTTCTACTTCCAGCTCATGCAGCATCACAATCATATCCTTATCGGTGGGGGCAAGGGCCAGTTTGCGCTCTGCAGCAAACTGTAAAAGATCAGCTGCGCTGAACATACCTTTATCTACCAGCGTATCTTCATCGGTAATGCCCAGGTAAAGCAGTTGCTGCCAAAACAAACCTGCCTGTTGCATATGCATGGCCATATCTGCATTCATATCGGAGGGTGGTAAAACAGCTCCTTCCTCTCTGAGAGAAGGAGGCACACCCAGTGCCTGCAAAACAGGATGGGCTGGTTGCAAATGTTCGTCCATGATTTGACGCAGCTTTTGATGAACAGCTGGCTGCTGCAGGTGCTCACGAAATAACTGTCCCAGCGTTTTTCCCTTAGTCTCATAAACGGGTGTCTCATCGGTAAAGCCAAGTTCAATAATATGTTTCCAGCCACGCATAAAATCCGGATGACGCAGTGTAGTGCGAACAAAAGTAGGAGTGTGCTGAAGTCCATAGAGTGGCTCATAACTCAGTGAGTCGCGGTTGGGATACCAGCTGAGTTTTTCCAGACCGGGAATATTTACCTGCCTGTCGGGGGTGAACAATTCCTCATGTGTCATTCTTATTTCCTTACCGCCTTCGCGATAATGTGCACCGGCTTTACCGGCCATGATTATATTGCGGGGATTCCAGCTGATTTTATAATGCCAGGGATTATCATCGCTTTCCGGAGCCACAAGGCCGCCACAATGTGAACGGAAAGTGGTGATATGTCCGCCATTTGACCGGATCTCATCAATCAGTTGCATGGCACTCATGTGATCAATGCCCGGATCGAGCCCCATTTCGCAGAGGAAAAGAAGATTTTTTTCCCCAATTGCATCCTGTAGACCGCGCATGCCCTGATCGATATAGGATGCAGTGAGCAGATGTTTTTCAAAACGCACACAATCCTTCGCAACCAGCTGATGCAGGGTGGGAGGCAGCATTGAAATTACCAGATCGGCCTGTAAAATATAGTTAGTACGTGCGGCGGCCTGTGTTATGTCTAATGATACGGCCCGGCCATACGGAGAATGCCCTACTTTGGAACGGGCCAGTTGCAGATTGGCATCTGCCAGCATCAACTGCCATTCACCCTCGGCTGCATGCGATAAAAGATAATCTATCAAAACCGTGGCCGATTTGCCGGCTCCAAACAGCAATATTCTTTTCATAAAACAAATATCCTGATTCAGATCAAACAGATGGTACTAAATTTGTTTAAACATTACCCGAAAACTAAAATTACCAAAAACCATTTTTATGAAACTATTCATTACCGCAATCTCCATGCTGACCGTATCTGCCGTGTGTGCGCAAAATATTTCCGGCGGGGTCAAAGGCGGCGTTAACGTGACCAATTTTACCGGAGGCGATTTTAATGATGTTAAGAAAACAGCCCTCGTTGGCTTCCATGCCGGTGGCTATTTGAACTTTTCGCTTGGCGGAGTCTCTATTCAGCCAGAAGTGCTGGTCTCTACCGGCGGCGCCACACTGGAGGACCAGGGAAATAAAGTAGATGTAAAGCTTACCTACATTTCGGTTCCTGTAATGGTGAAATTTAATCCCGGAGGCGGCTTCTACCTCGAAGCCGGTCCGCAGGTTGGATTCAAGATCAGTGAAGATGTAAAAAATCAGACAGTAGGAGATTTTGCAAAAAGCCTCGATCTTTCTGCCGGCGCCGGCCTTGGCTATAGCTTTGGCAAGCTGGGCATCGGAGGCCGTTATCTTGTTGGCCTCTCTAAAGTAGGCGACTTCGACAGCGGCAACGTTGACCCCGACTTCAAAAACAGCACAATACAGGTGGGACTGTTTCTTAAGTTGGGAAAATGAGAGGAAAATGTGCTGATGTGCTAATGTGCTAATGTGCTAATGTAAGGGACTGTTTTGTAAACAGATTTTTCAATAAATGAATGAATTGAAAACTGCCGGCTACACCGGCAGTTCCTTTTTATAGTCGGTATCTAATGATTATTGCATAAAATTGTAAAGGTCACTATTCAACTCATTAGCACATTAGCACATCAGCACATTCACTTTTCATCTTCCTGCCAGCGCGTCCTGCGCCTGTTTGCTATTGATCCTGATAATACGATAGGTCACTTTAATGCCCCGGTTTGTATCGGGTATGCGTATGGTGGAAGATTCATTGGCGGCTATGGCACCAAACTTAATTTGCTCTGTGCGTAAGGGTTCTTCACTGGGTTTGATGTATTGTAATTCTACCAATACCTGGTCGAGTTCAAAATTGCTGTTATTGGTCACAGTAAGCCTCAGATCACGAATACCACCAAAGGCTACCCGTTTATAATCGTTGCTGCGTACCGTCACCTGACTGGCAAGTGCATCGGTGGTTGATGGGTTGCGGGTGATGGTACCCGGATTGGCTGCAGGCTGTTCTGTAACCGGTGTATCGCCAGTGCGTACTGCCTTACCTCTTTGTCCTGTATGCGGATCCTGGGTGGCGGACTGATATTCTGCTGTTTTAGATACCGGATAGGTTGCCGCTTCGGGAGCTGCCGGTTGTATGCCGGAGGATGTATTATTTTTTTTGTATTCGGGTGTTTTATGCTGCAACGAAAAACTGGCTGCCGTCTGGTCACGTGTCAGCAACCTCGATTCGGTGCTTACATTCACAAGAGGGGCATCTTTGAACTTTTCCGGAGCAGGCATGGGGTCATTCTGCAACTGCACATCATCTGCCACCACCTCCTGTTTTACCGGTGACGACGAGCCAGGCTCAGCAACAGCAGCTTTACCTGCAGGATTCCTGTTTTCTGAAAGTACCGGCGACTGTGCTGCACGGGGGCGGACCATAAATCCTACCAGAACGCCCACACCAATCAGGCTGGCAATAACAGCAGCTGTACGAAGGTAACTGCGCCATTGCGAGCGGCGGACCAGCTTTTTCTTGCGGTCCTGCAGTGTCTGCACATACATATCCTTGATATCGTCGAGAGATTGGCTGTATTTGATCTCTGCCTCTACTGGTTCTGCTTCACGTACCTGCATCACGGGAGGGGGCGTGACGGGTTGGGGGGCGGGGCGGGAGGTAGTCGCCGCTTTACCCGGCATGGTCACAAAAACAGACTTTCGGACAGCCGGGTCTGCAGCCTTGCTGGCCGGAGGCGGCATATATTTTTGATGCGGGTCGGTATAAACATCGACCAGCCGTTTCGATTTTTCGTTGTTTTCGTTTTGATCAACCTGCTGGTCGGTGTGAACACCGACCAGTGATGACGAAGTGTGGACACCGACCAGTGATTTTTTATAAAAGCGGTCGAATGGCTGTTCCTCTACGGCCTGGGCATAAGGTTTTAGTTCCTCTACTTCGGAAGGGTAACGCCAGGCGGCACTTCGCCCTTCCACCCAGACGAGGTCATATGGCCGGAGGCCCATGGTAAGCAGGGCCTGCAGCGTGTGCGGACCGCTTTCCTTGTTGTTGCGGAGCAGAAGATACGTACTCATGGGATTACTCTATTGGTACACATAACAACGTAAAATCTGTGCCGTCAAGTGCAAAAGGCTTGTTATAATCCCTTCATTTTAACAAGCTTTATACTATCCACAAAAGGTGGAAAACTAGGGTAAAAAACAGGCGCCCGGATCAGGTTTTGAGGCCTAAAAAAGGTAGATTTGCGAACCTTTGGAATGGCCTGATTTTTAGGCCGCAACAACCAAAGTCACTGCCTAAAAACTGTAGCCGAAAAAGCGAATATGGAAGAGAAGTTTGAACCACAGGAAACGAATGACAGCAACCGGATCATTCCGGTCAACATTGAAGAACAAATGAAAACGGCCTATATCGACTATTCGATGTCGGTTATAGTAGGCCGTGCCCTGCCAGATGTGCGCGATGGTCTCAAGCCTGTGCACCGGCGTATTCTTTATGCCATGAATGAGCTGGGCCTTCATTACAATAAGCCTTTTAAAAAGTCTGCCCGTATCGTTGGTGAGGTACTGGGTAAATATCACCCTCATGGTGATAGCTCTGTATACGATGCCATGGTGCGTATGGCCCAGGAATGGAATATGCGTTATACCCTGGTCGATCATCAGGGTAACTTTGGTAACCAGGATGGAGATGGCCCTGCGGCCATGCGTTATACCGAAGCGCGCCTCGAAAGACTGACCGAATACATGCTTGATGACCTGGATAAAGACACGGTCGATTTCCAGCTCAACTTCGATGACTCGGAAAAAGAACCAACCATTTTACCTACCCGTATCCCTCAGTTGCTGGTCAATGGATCGAGTGGTATTGCCGTAGGTATGGCAACCAACATGATGCCGCACAACCTTTCGGAGGCTATTGACGGTTGTATCGCCTACATCGATAACCGTGAGATTACCATCGATGAGTTGATACAGCATGTAAAAGCTCCTGACTTCCCTACCGGTGGTATCATCTACGGTATGGAAGGGGTGAAAGCAGCCATGCATTTTGGCCGCGGCAGGGTAGTGGTACGCGGCAAACTACACGTGGATACCAAACCCAGCGGACGCGAGCAAATCGTTATCACCGAAGTTCCTTACCAGGTAAACCGAGATGCACTCACCAACCGCATTGGCGAACTGGTCAATGAAAAGATCATTGACGGTATTGCCCATGTCAACAATGAATCAAATGAAAAGGAAGGTACACGCATTGTAATCGACCTGAAACGCGATGCTATTGCCAACCTCATCATCAACCAGCTGTTTAAACTCACAGAACTGCAGACCTCCTATGGTATCAACAATGTGGCTATTGCCAAAGGACGTCCGCGCACACTCAACCTCAAAGACATCATTAGTGAGTTTGTGGAGTTCCGCCACGAAGTAGTGGTACGCCGCACTCAATATGAACTGCGTGAAGCACAGAAACGCGCCCATATACTGCAGGGCTACCTGATTGCACTCGATCACCTCGATGAAGTAATCGCGCTGATCCGCAGTTCGGCAACACCCGATATTGCAAAAGACAACCTGATCAACGCAGGGTGGGGACTTGATGAAATACAGGCCAAGGCCATACTTGAACTCCGTCTCCAGCGCCTCACCGGTATGGAACGCGAAAAGATCAAGGAAGAGTTTGATGAGCTGATGAAACTGATTGCTCACCTGCAGGAATTGCTGGGCAATGAAGCCATGCGTTTTGACATCATCAAAACCGAGTTGCTTGAAATAAAAGAAAAATTCGGTGATGTTCGCAAAACCGAAATCACTTACCTCGACAACGAAGTACGGATCAAAGACCTGATCAAGGAAGAAGATGTGGTGATCACCATCTCACACCTCGGTTATATCAAGCGTACACCGGCAGAAGAATTCCGCGCCCAACGTCGCGGGGGCAGGGGAGTTCTTGGTGGTAAAACAAGGGAAGAAGACTATATTGAACATCTTTTTGTAGCCTCTACTCACCATACGCTGCTTTTCTTTACCGAAAAAGGGCGTTGTTACTGGCTCAATGTATATGAGATTCCTGAAGGCGAAAAAACAGGCAAAGGCCGCGCCATTCAGAACCTGATACAACTGCCACCAGACGACAAAGTGCGCGCAATACTGGATGTAAAAGATCTGAAAGATGAAGAGTATGTAAAAGCGCACAATATTGTTCTTTGTACCAAAAAAGGAATTATTAAGAAAACAGCGCTGGAAGATTTCAGCCGTCCGCGTCAAACCGGTGTGAATGCCATTACCGTGGTGGAAGGCGATGAACTGCTGGAAGCCCGTATTACAGATGGCGACTCGGAGATTATGATGGCCGTGAAGTCTGGCCGGGCCATACGCTTTTCCGAAAAGAATGTTCGCCCCACAGGCCGTGGCGCCATTGGAGTAGCGGGTATTGAGGTAGACGATGTGCAGGATGAGGTTGTTGGTATGATTTGTGTAAATCCTCTGACAGATGCATCTAAAACTGTACTGGTGGTAAGCGAAAAAGGATTTGGTAAACGTACCGCAATGGATGAATACCGTTTTACCAATCGCGGCGGGAAAGGTGTAAAAACGATCAATGTGACGGATAAGACCGGCAGCCTGGTCGGTATGCTCGATGTACAACCCACGCAGGATTTGATGATCACCTGCAAAAGCGGCGTGACTATCCGGATGAAAGTAGCCGATATCAGCGAACAGGGTCGCGCCACACAGGGCGTGAAACTGATCCGCCTCGATGAAGGGGATGAGATAGCTGCCATCACAAAACTGGACGACCAGGAGCAACCTGAGACAGAGACCGCAGATACAGATACCCCTGCACCTGAGGCAACCGATAACGGCAGCGCTGCGTCTGACAATGGACAGATAACCGAAAATCCCGAAAACACTGAGCAATAAATTGTTCTTATTTATTAATACTCAAGTCAATACACACTGATGAAAAAGATCGCTCTTTTATCAACGATGCTGAGTCTGGTGCTACTGGCCCAGGCCCAATATGAATCGATCAAAAACAAACTGCTGATCGTCACACCAAAAAATCTGCAGGAGGCCAAAGAGGACGTAGACAAAAAAATGTCGAATGCCAAGTTTGCTTCCAAGCCTGAAGCATATATGCTGAAAGCAACCATCTATGCCTACCTGGCTGCCGACAGCACCAACAAGGCCACCGGTAAATCAGATGCGTTTGAACAGGAAGCTGAAGCATCGCTGAAAAAATACCAGGAGATGGATGCCAGCGCCGAACTGATCAAAGACCCCATCTACCGCAATGCCGCCATTGGACTGTATGAAAAACTTTTTAACGAAGGATATGACTATTACCAGTCGAAAAAATATGCAGAGTCGTACAGCAAATTCAAAAAAGTTTCCGAGTATTCAGATCTTCTTATAAAAAATCAGTTGCTCAACTCACCCGTTGACACCAATGTATTGATCCTTGCTGCGTTTACGGCCGATAACAGCGACCAGAAAGCAGAGGCCGTTAAGTATTATAAGCGCCTGGCCGATGCCAATGTAACTGGCGACAGCTACGAAAACGTATACCGTTTCCTCGTTACTTATTACTTCACCAACAAAGACATGGATTCTTTTGAGAAGTATAAAGCACTTGGTCTGAAATACTATCCCAAAAGCGAATTCTTTACGTACGACAAAGTAGATTTTGCCGTGGGTCTGGAAACAGATTTTGATAAAAAACTGGCCGCTATTGATGAGCTGCTGGTATCGGATCCCAACAACTACAAAGCCAATATGAACCTGGTGGAACTGGCTTTTGAAGCACTCCATTCAGAAAAGGACGATGTTAAAAAACCTGCCGATCCTGCCAAACTGGAAGAAAAAATGCTGAAGGCGCTGACATCGCTGCAGCAAACACGCCCCGATGATCCGCTGCCATTTGTGGTAATGGGCGACCATTATATTAACATGTCAATCCTGGCCGATAAAAAACGCGAAGACCATGTAGCCGATATGCGCAAACGTAACAAACCCGGCACACCGGCTTCAAAAGAAGACATCGCCAAACGCGATCAGCTCGAAAAAGAATATGAAGCCACCTATTATAAGGCTACCGAGCCTTATGAAAAAGCTGCAGCTCTTTATGCCAAAAAAGGCAGTGAGCTGAATGCACAGGAAAAACAACAATACAAAAAAATTGCCGGCTACCTGGGTGATATCTACACCTTCAAAGCTGCCCGTTCCAAAAATGCCAAACCTGCCGAGATCGCCAAATTCGAAGCAGAAGCTAAAAAATGGAATGATATCTATGGCAGCATCGGACGATAAGACAGAATAGTAAAAAATTGTAAACGGCCTTCCGGATGGGAGGCCGTTTTTTATTGCAGTTATCAGGAGCAGATCAAACGTTTGCTCATAATTATGTCAGATTAACGACATCAAAAGAGTTAGAGTTAGATTTGTTGATATGATAAAAACAAAGTCGTTAAACGTTGTGGCAGCGGTTATGTTCTTTTTCGCGACTACAGCCATCAGTCTGAGTACAACAGCGCAATCGTGGAAAGAGATACCTGCCGGCATACATATAAGTTTTGCTTCCGGCAGTGTAAGATATGCCCAGGACGTAGTGCCGCAGATTAATCAGCGCAGCAGATGGACCATCTCAGCATGGAAAGGAGAAAAGGTGCATACTCAATTATTAATCTGGGGAAAAGAAAAAATAAAGAATCTTAAAATTATTACCGCCCAACTGAAAGATCAACACGGCAACATCATACCACGTACAGCAGTTACTACAGGATTCATTGAATATGTAATGACAGATGAATTCAAAGACGGCTGTGGATACCGCAACTCCCGTGATTTCGATTCCTCACTTGTAGCAGACAGAATAAATACGACTATGCAATCGGCAACGGTAGCTGCGGAAACAGTACAGCCGGTATGGCTGAGTATTAAAGTGCCTGCTGGCAGCATCCCGGGGGAATATGCCGGCACTCTTACTATTGAAGCGGAAAAAAAATATACGCTTGGCATTTCGCTTACTGTCATTAATAAAACACTGCCACCAGCCCGTGACTGGAAATATCAATTGGACCTTTGGCAGCATCCTGCGGCAATAGCAAGAGTGCACCAGGTGAAGCTTTGGAGTAATGCTCATTTTAATTTAATGAGAAAATACTACACCATGCTGGCAGAAGCTGGTCAGAAAAACATCACCGCAAGCATTGTCAACGAACCCTGGGGGCATCAGACATACGACGATTATCCCAGCCTGATAAAATGGACGAAAAAGAAAAATGGCACATGGGCATATGACTACAGTTTGTTTGATAAATATGTATCGTTTGTGATGAGCTGTGGTATCAAAGGCCGGATCAACTGCTACAGTATGATACCCTGGAAAATTGCTTTCACCTATTATGATGAAGCCCTGCAAAAAGAAGCCGTGTTTGCAGAAGCCGTTGGCACGCCGGCCTACGATCAATTCTGGAGCATCATGTTAACCGATTTTACCAGGCATCTGAAACAAAAGAAATGGTTCGATATAACTACCATTGCTATGGATGAAAGACCCATGGAAGCCATGCAGTCTGTCATTGCCCTATTGAAAAAGATTGATCCAGCGTGGAAGATTACACTCGCCGGCAACTATCATCCCGAAATTGAAAATGATATTTACGATTATTGCATCGCTTCGCGCTGGCTCTTTCCGGAACATATACTTGCTAAAAGAAAAAGAGAAGGGAAAATCAGTACCTGGTACACCTGCTGCACCGAACCTTATCCAAATGGTTTTTCTTTTTCTCCGCCAGATGAGCATGTATGGATGGGCTGGTATACCGCTGCTACGGAAATGGATGGCTATCTGCGCTGGGCTTTCAATAGCTGGACAAAAGATCCGCTCCGCGATAGCCGTTTCACTGCCTGGCCGGCAGGTGATACTTACCAGGTTTATCCGGGTCCGCTGAGTTCGATCCGTTTCGAAAAAATGATTGAAGGCATACAGGACTACGAGAAAATACAGTTGCTGAGAGATGAATATAAAATAACAAAACAGACCGCGAAACTAAATGAACTGGAAGCAGCACTAAAAAAATTTGAACTAAACAAACTGGCAACTATCAGTGCTCAAGAAACTGTTGCAGAAGCAAAATATCTCCTTAATCAATAAATAACCGAAGTAAAAGAAATCTCATGCTTAAACATATTTCTCGAATCAGCGTACTGATATTGCTGTTGTCTATAGTCTCTTGTGCATCCAGGTCTGTTTCGGGAGTAAGAAAAGATAATAACTCCTTAAAGCTGATGAGCTACAATGTGCATCATTGCAATCCGCCATCGCGGCCAGGAGTGATTGATGCAGATGCCATTGCTGCAGTAATAAAAAAAGAAAATCCCGACATCGTTGTTTTGCAGGAAATAGATGTCAATACCCGTCGCTCCGGGAAAATAAATCAGGCAGCACTGTTGGCGATGAAAGCAGGTTATCCCTCTTTCTTTTTTGCACGGGCAATCGATTATGACGGCGGACAGTATGGAGTAGCTATTTTGTCAAAATACACGCTGGTCAATACCCAGGTGCATCGTTTACCCACCGATGCAAAAGCGGGAGGGGAGCCGCGGGTGCTTGCCACTGCTACCGTCACACTTCCGGGAGATAAAGTGCTGCGCATTGGCTGCACGCATCTCGATGCTGAAAATGACCCGGCCAGCAGGCTATTGCAGATTGGCGAAATCAACCGCCTTGCCAGTGAGATAACCACGCCGTTTCTGATTGCCGGCGATTTTAATGCCACCGAAGGCAGTCCTGTGATCAATCTGCTTGATGAAAAATTTGTACGGACATGCCAGCAATGCAAGCCGACTTTTCCGGACAGCGATGCCCGGGCTATTGATTTTATTGCCTACCGGTTACCGGAGCATTTTTCAGTGCGAGAGCATCGGGTGATTACTGAGACTTATGCTTCGGATCATTTTCCTGTTGTAGCGACATTGCAGTGGAGGTTCTGAGCCAGGACAGCTTAGATAGTTACCGCTTTGAACAACAGCTTGATTTTACACCAGAATACTATTTAACATAATATAAATTATAGGAAATATCGGGAAGGGTTTATAAACCGTTATAAATCAACCCCAAAATGAATGGCAAAGTTTCAAAAACACAGGATCAAAGCGCTTCGCGCCAATTTGGACAGGCTCAAGGTTGCGGCTATCACCAAGACAACATTTGTGGAAACTTACCGGGATGTGTACCGGTTTCCCAAAAAACTGACGGATCGAAATATTCGGGATTACAAACAGCTGATCAAAGCGATAGAGAAAATTCAATCCTTCGATCTGGAAGTATTCAGGTAAAGAGAAATTTTTATCCTGCTTTTGTATACCCTGTTGTTATCGCCATCACGGCTTTGCTGTGGTGGCTTTTCTTTTCAATCATTTTTTAAACATCAATTATGCAAAAGGATTTTATTCTGAACCGATTTAAGTCGGTACAAGGTTATGCACCTTTTACAATGGGGTGTCCTGCTAATACAGTCTCAGTGGATCGTTCAGTTTTTGTAAGGCCTGATTGGCAACGTTACGGATGGGGAAATCGTCAGGATATGCCTCAACGAAACCGTCCTAAGTTGGTCACCATTTTCAAAGGATCTTTTTGATATTGTTCTTTACGACAATTTTATTTTTTCTTTTTTCTCTTATTTCTTTTTTTTCATTTAAACCAAATAACTATGGCTCGCGACTATTCAAAACAGCAATCCTATTACCGGGTGACTGTGTATTTCCGGCACAAGACAAAAACGTATACACTTAGCACAAAGCAGGCCCTTGATGAATTTCTGCGAAATGCCAAGCAGAACGAAACTATTATCCATTATGTGGTGGAAGCTGTTTCGAACTTCATTTATCCTGAATATAAAAACAGGTAGTTATGCGATATAGATATAAATATCACGGGGCAATGCGTAGTCATCGTGCATTACTAAAAATGGCTAATGCTGGCAAAATCCGTTGGGTTATGGTTTACGCAAAGTTGCTTAAGCGTCCCGGGTCTTTTTCATTCTTTGAATGTCAAACTGCCGTATAGTATCACGGCAGTTGTTTTGACATGAAAGTTACAGTTACACAATGTTTTTTTTCTTGATATGAATTGTATATCAATAGATTGGTTACAGCTTCACGTCAAAATACGTGTTGAGCACTTTTTACAGGCTGATTTTTCACCTTCTGGCGCCTTCGGCATCCTCAAAAAGGATATCCGATCAAACGTCTTTAAGGAACATAGGGAATTGCTCAGCAACCTTACCGGTGAGTGGGAGGCATGTGCCACTCTTTCCTTCTCCCCTCTCTCCGGTATACTGCCTCAGGATAGCGCACATATCAAGATTCTGAATAAGTACCTGTATCATTCCGATCTGAATAGATTGGTTTGGTACCTGCTGCATGATTTCAAGTTTCAATTTGTCAATGTGTCGCGTTTTGATGTTGCGGCGGATTTTTATGGTTTCTTCCGCAAACTATCTGTTCCAAAGTTTTTTAAGGGCGTTTTGGAAAAGAAGATTTTAAAGCGTATGTCCTGTAGTATCGCTATCGAGGGATTTGCCAGTAAGTCGATGCCGATACATTACATGCGTTTTGGATCAAAGAATAGCCCCGTACAGTTTTATATCTACAACAAATCAAAAGAACTCCGGGACAAGACAGATAAGCCCTGGATCAGGCAAAAATGGGAATTAAATGGACTTCATCCAGATGCTGCTGATATATGGCGAATGGAGTTTGTACTACATCCGTCAAAGTTTGGCGTTGTCGATTGCGACAATGGCGAAGCGATTGATTTTACCAATCTCCAAGTTTTGGAAGAATCGTTTTTAAGACGCTTGTTTGTGTCATTGCTCAACCGGTATGCTGTCTTTGTTATCAATGACGGTCAGGTGAGAAAAGAACGTATGAAGCAATTGCAGCTCTTTAATGTGAAAGAAGATGTGCAATCTGTTTTTGTGCGTATCAGTGAAAAACAGTCGTCCAATCGAATGGACAAGGTTTTTATCAAAAAGCTATATGAGCTTAATCAGGAGTGGCGAAGCCACAACAAAGATGATCCGCCTGTTACTGATTTGTTGCAGGAATTTATAGATCGTAAAGACTTGCAGAAATGGTTTGCTGAAAAAATGATAACTAACCCCCAAAATACTTTACAAAATGTCACGTCACTATAATCAGTTATTGGATCGCCGCAAGCGGCTTGTTGTTGAGTTTTATGCCTCTTTATTAGGTGTTGTTTCAGCCGACATCGTGGAAGATTGGTTGGAGGAAAACAACCCATATATGCGCCAGACCCTTATGGTTAGTATCATGAGTGCGCAAAATTTAAAACTGCTTATCATTCACTGTATCAATAAAGACAATATTTCCGATGACTATAAAAAATAATCCTAAGGTTTCAATAAAGGAGTATATGGCTACCTTTTGTTGCAGTGAAAAGACGGCCATTAAGTACAGGCAGACAGATAAGGATACGTTAGGCATAGCAAAAAAATCTCCTTTGCGCTATGAGCATTTCAAGCAATTGTATGGTTATTATCCACTCTCCTGAAGTTTCAAAACCTGTAAAAACCTGTAAAAACCTGTAGAAACCTGTAAAAACCTGTAAGCTTGCTAACCCTGTAATGAAATATTGCAGGGTTATTTTTTTTCATCAAATCTTAAAAAGTTATGTCTAAAGTTATTTCGATCGTAGGCGCTGGCAGTGCGCCTAATCAGAAGATACAGCAGCAGGTGGGGCTGTTGAAGTTTCATTTTAAAACACCCAATGCTCAGGCTGCGGACTGGCCAACGCTTATTGCGCGTATGAATGGTGTTATTGTAAATGTTGACCTGCAAACAAAAAACGGTCAGCAAACAACCCTGATACCAAAAATTCCCATGGGCACTTTGGCTGAACTGTATAGTACTGCCGAGCAGTTTATACAGGTTTCTGCCAATGGTGTAGACCATGATGTCGAGTTCGGTGTAGAACTGGGTTATGAGGGTGCATTGGCAATTGATGCTGATACTACGATTGTTGTCGATGTTACCGGTATGGTTGCTAATGATGCGTTGGATGTTTACGCAATGGATTTACCGCTTGCTTCTCGTGTTGCTGTAAAGACCAACGTCATCCGTTTTCAGGCCGGGGTTGCTCAAAGTGTCGGTTTGCAGTCAAACGGTATTCTTCACCTTCCCGTTGCCAGTTTCTCAAAGCTGGAACTGTTCTATCCGAACGGCAAAAATTTGACACTCGAACAAAAAGAGGTTGAACAGTGGTGCCTGGAAGGCAATGAAGAGGTTGGTTATCTTAACGGTGTTGCCAAGCTTGGTTTTATCAAGTATTACAGCATCAACGTTGCTGATGCCACCAGTGCTAAAGTGACGCTTTCCGCTGATGCTAATGGCTATGTATTTACGCCTGTTTCCCTGTAAACAATTTTCCAAACCTTTTAAAACTAAACAAACAAATGAGTTTACTCAGCAAGATTTTTAAGAAAAAGGCCGGGGGTACATTGATCGGGAATTTGTTCCGTTCGGTTACCGGTGGTATTACTGGCCCCGCCCCTACCCAGTATGATATTGATTTGAAAGAACTCAACGATGCTGATTTCGCAAAGAAATATGGTACTGATAAGCGCGGTGTGCCTATTGACGGCGTTACGCCTACACCTCAGCAGCAACAAAATTTAAATGCTGCTGGTAGTCCTACCCCTGCTGGTGCAAAACAGTCATTTTGGCAAAAGAAATGGGTAAAGGTCACAGGCATTGCGATCGGTTCCCTTCTCCTTATTACTCTTATCGTCTGGGGTGTAAGGAAAGCTAAAAAAGGCGGCAAACGGAGGTACTAACCATGTCTTACAACAATCAATACAACGGTTATGGAAATCGTTACGGGTTCAGCCCTTACCGAAGCAATGGTTGGAATAATGGCGGCGGTGGTTACAATCGCGGCTTTAATCGTGGTGGAAATTATCGCCCACAGCAGCGCCAGCAAAAGAAGCATTCCGGGTGCAAATTCGGCTACTCGAATGGTGATCAGGAAAGGCCGCATGTACGTGGGTGGAAATTCGATAAAACGCATGGGATGCGTGCATTCATCGCCGGGCCGAATAAGAAGACTAAGCGGACAACGTCTCGTAGCGGCCAGACGTGGGAAAACTGGACGGTGAAAGTCACCGGCCCCCATGGCGTGCAGTTGTACAATGCCCTGTACCATCACGAAAAAAAGCGTGTGTATATCAATGATCTGGGTATAGTCATGTCTCCCAATGGTGGTTCCGGTGGCTACGTTGGCCCTTATTTCCGGCGTAAAAACCGTTAACAAAATTATTAATCAGTGAGGGCCGGCCTGCCGGCCTTCTCCTAACAGTAAAGTGTCATGCTAGTTTTGGTTTTAAGTGTAGCCATGTTGGCCACAATGCTAACAATGCGCGGTATAGGTTCTGATCCGGTGGTAAAATCCAATCCTAAAAATCCATCCGTACCCGCTGGCGGCGGCTCTCCTGATTATAATAAAAAAAGTAAACAGTGAAATCGTTCCTATTCTTCATCGGCGGCGCAGTTGCCGCCGTTGTTGTTACCTACATTGTCCTTACTACGAAGGCAAAAAACTTTTTTAAGGACTTATTACCTAACCATTAAAAGTAAACAATGAAAGGAGTTTTAAAGTTTGTTACTGCGCTCCGCGCTGTTGTAAAGTACGCAGGCCTTATTCTTATCGTGGTCGATATCATTGGATATGCAGCTGATAAGATAGAAGGTTACGTAACTAAGAAAGATCAGGTAAAAAACGAAGAAAGCAATATACAATGAAAAACCTGATGGCCGGCATGACCGGCATTTCTCTTTGTCAAATTCAATTCACAAACACGCACCTTGAATTATTGATACAGCTGGGTATTGCAATTACTACCGGCTGGTTTCAGTGGAGGTTGCACAAACAAAACAAAAATGGCTCTAATAAAGGATGACGCAATCCGGGTATTAAGTACTGCAGCCAGTGCTAAAATACCTTTCTATGCGCAAAAGCTGCTAGCCGCACAGGCTATGCATGAAAGTGCAAATTTTTCAAGCAATGTGTATCAGAAAAACAAAAACGCTTTTGGTATGAAAATGCCCAGCGTACGTAAGTCTCCATACATACAGGGGCCAGGTACTGCTGCACCTGCCAGTGAGGGTACAACTCCTTACGCGTCCTATGCTTCTTTGGAAGATAGTGTAAAAGATGTGTTGCATCTTTACGCTTATAATGGTATCAACTGGTCTGCAATTAAGTCCCCCGCTGATTTTGCTATGTGGCTTAAACAAAAGAGCTACTATGGGGGCGACCAGTCTGTATATACAGCTGCATTGTCTAAGTGGCTCGAATCAATGTCTGATATTTTGGAACCGGTTACAGTAACCGGCAAAAAAAAAATCGGGATTATGGATTGCTATTGCCCTTATTGCAGTCGTGATATCCGGACTGACGTATTTATTAACTCGTAAAAAGAAAAGGAGGAAATATGCGTAGTGGTAAAATAATAGTAGCAGTTATTGTACTGCTTTTATTTCCGGTTGCTTTTGTTGTTTACAGCATCTTCGGAAAAAAGAAAGATGAATTACCGGAACCGGCTCCTGTACCTGAATCTAATGCTGAACCCGTAGAAGTTTCTACAGCCGGTATAAAAGTTTCAGCTAGTGATGGAATACCGATTATCAATGATAAGGGCGTATTGGTACAGGAGGTTAAGCGGTCGGAACTTATAGCGGCTTCAGAAACGTTACCCAGTATAGAAGGGGAATTATTAATCAAAACTTCAAAAACCGATTTGTATGGCTTCCAAAAATAACAATCAATCATGGTTCTGGCGTATGTGGTCGGAATCAAAGATTTTTCAGGTACTGGTTTTTTTGGTGCCAGCTGCTATTGTTTTTGTTGTTGTTCGTAAAGTGAAGCGCGATAAAAAATACATTGATCAGAACCGTTATGATGATCAGGTTATAAAAGATATCATGACAGAAGATGGTGTTGACGAATCTGCTGCTTCCAATACTCTGCAACAGCTTAAGGATATAGCCCAAGGCATTAGCACTGCTTTCTTTGATTTTGAGTGGCGTTATATTTTAGGCCAAAAGGCTTATGTTAAGTGGAAGCTTGACGAAGATGAGGAAGAAGCGATAAGGTACATTTACCAGTGTCGTAATGCTTCTGATGTGCGTAAGGTGAGTGATCTATATAACATGTATAATGCGCAGTTTGAATTTGGGGGAGGTCTTACTTCTTTGAATTTTACTTCGAAGGGTAAAAGTTTGGCTGCTGATATGAAGTCATATTTGTCTAATGCGCAGTATACAGGCCTCCCTTCTTTTATCCGTAACAATTTAAAATAAAAACAATGAACATTGAAAAATTGATGGGCGATTCGTTGCCTGATTACAAACTGTTGCCTGAGTATCGTTTTAAACTCATTCCCTGCCCTTTGCAGTATGATATGATTGAGGGATGGCGGATATTGCTCAGGCCTGACAAACCCGTGATACCGCTGGCTTATGGGGCAATGCTGCCCGCTGAAGGTCCATTAGTTCAGGGTGCTGAATCTGGTTTTTATGGCACATTCGCCGGTAGTAATAGTTTTTTCTATAATAAGGGTCAAAGTGAGCCGTACAGACAGTATCCGGCTATATCTGTCTTTGGTGCCTGGGGGTTATCTCTCGATGGTATGAAGCTGGATTATACCGATCTCTGCCTTCTCCCGGGTAATTATTATTGGAGGCCAAGCCAGGCCGGCCCTGCAGGTGGTGAGGAATGGACTACTGATTACACGTTTCAGGTTCTAGTGCTTGAAAAGGTGGGTGATATATAGTCCTGCGATCGAGGCAGAAAGCGAAATAGGCCCCAATCGGGGCCTATTATTATTTTTGAGAGCAATGCCCGCAGGGCCACAAATAGGCGTTAAAAACGGCTTGCCGGGAACCCCCTATGAAAAACCCGTCCTCCCGGGGGCGATACCCGGGCCGTCGTGCGGGGGCGGAACCCCGCAATGCCCATTTGTGGTTAATTGACCATTGGTGACTGTTTTAGTTTTTCAGCCCTTTCTTTTCGTTGTTCTTCCATTATCTCTTTTATCATTTTGGCTTCTCTTATACTGTCTTGCTGGGCTTTGTATTTAATCTCCTCTAGTGATGGTTTTGATAGGTAGTTATTGATTCCAGATATAAGGAGTAGGGCCAGTATAGCTATTATTGCGAATTGCCAATTTTTCATAAAAGGTGGTTTAGGTTGCTAACATACTGTGAATAAGTCAATTTTGCAAGTACCTGATTTTGTTTTTAACATTGCGCTGTACTTCCCCTCCCCCACGCTCCTATTTAACAGTAATATAAATTATAGGAAAAAAATAATACCCGGTCTTGGCTGTACAATAGTCCTCTGGGAATTAATTTAGCCGGCCTGATTGGTCAACTTCAGCAATTGTCGCATTTTTGAAGCTCCGGACATGAATTATCTTAAATCCATATTTTCCCAGTACAAATCTCTGATGCTGTATGGCAGCCTGCTGGCCGTGCTGGTTTTTTTGCTGAAATGGCTGCAATGGAAATTCCTGATCGTCGATAATTCGATCGAGATTTATATCGGACTCATCGCCGTCTTTTTTACCATCCTCGGCATCTGGGTGGCTACACAGCTCGTAAAACCGAAAATTGAAACCATCACCGAAACAGTGATCGTCAAAAAAGAAATTTATGTGCCCGGGCCGGCAGCATTTTCGATAAATCAGAAAGAACTGGAAAAGCTCAATCTGAGCAGCCGTGAGTATGAAATACTGCAGCTTTTAGCCAAAGGTTACAGCAATGCCGACCTGGCCGGCAACCTGTTTCTTTCGCTCAGCACCATCAAGACCCATGTTTCCAACCTTTACTTCAAGATGGATGTAAAAAGCCGTACCCAGGCGATTGAAAAAGCTAAACGATTGAATATCATACAATAAAAGCCAAGTACTAAAGTATAATTTTCCGCAAAAGCCTATTTTGGTACTAAAGTATGAGCGGTTGATATCACACGGCTTTTAGTTTTGGGTCAACCACAAAACGAAAATCAAATGAGAAAAACTGTCCTGATCTTTAGCCTCATCCTGGGTATCATTATGAGTATCAACATATTCGTAATGGTCAATATGCTGTACAACAATCCAGATTTTAAAGGCAATGATGTGCTGGGCTATGCGGCGATGGTTGTTGTTTTTTCCCTGATCTTTTTTGGTGTCCGGAACTACCGCAACAAACAACTGGGTGGTTATATCAGTTTCGGCAAAGCCTTTACTACCGGTGCATTGATCGCTTTCATTGCATCGACCATTTATGTGGCTGTCTGGCTTTTTTACTATTACCAGTTCGTTCCTGATTTCATGGATGTATACACCCGGCATGTGTTGAAAAATACCGCTGCTGCGGAACTGGCGGCCAAAACCAAAGAAATGGCCGATTTTAAAGAGATGTACAAAAATCCGCTGTTTACCATCCTCATTACCTATTCGGAAGTATTACCTGTTGGACTCATCGTGGCCCTGGTAAGCGCGTTTATTCTTAAGAGAAAAAAGGTGGAGGGTTAAAGGCAGAGGGTTTAAGGCCGGCAAATCATTATGCCTTCTTCCACCTTCTCCCATCAACCTTTCACCTTGTAGGCCCGCCGGGCATGGCGGGCCGGCAAATCATTATACCTTCTTCCACCTTCTCCCATCAACCTTTCACCTTGTAGGCCCGCCAGGCATGGCGGGCCTACAAATCATTATGCCTTCTTCCACCTTCTCCCATCAACCTTTCACCTTGTAGGCCCGCCAGGCATGGCGGGCCTACAAATCATTATGCCTTCTTCCACCTTCTCCCACCAACCTTTCACCTTGTAGGCCCGCCAGGCATGGCGGGCCTACAAATCTTATACCTTACACCATATACCTTCTACCTTTCACTTAATACCTATAACTTCCTTCAACTTTCCCTCAAAATTCCCTCCGTACCTTTGCGGCAGTATGAAGATCCTTATTGTGGAAGATAACCGGGAACTTGCCCAGAGTATGCTTTATTACCTGGAAGGTGAGCGGTATATCTGTGAGTGGGCCGGCAATTTTGAGGAGGCGGCTGAGAAACTGAGTCTCAACTCGTACGACTGCATCCTGCTCGACATCATGCTGCCCGACAATAATGGACTGGAACTGCTGAAACTCATCCGCCGCGATAAGATCAGCAGCGGTGTACTGATCATTTCTGCAAAGAATGCGCTCGACGATAAAGTCACCGGTCTGGAGGAAGGCGCCGATGATTATATCACCAAACCCTTTCACCTGCCCGAGCTGCATGCGCGGGTACGAGCGGTATTCCGGCGAAAAAAACTAAATGGCTCCAATAAAGTGAGCTTCAATGAAATTTCACTGAATACTGACACCCTGGAGGTATCTGTAAATGAAACGCTACTGGATGTAACACGTAAGGAATTTGAATTGTTGTTATACTTTCTTGTGAATAAAAACAGGGTACTCTCCCGCCAGTCGATTGCCAATCATCTCTGGGGCGACCACACCGACAATTTATCTAATTTTGATTTTGTATATCAGCATGTCAAAAACCTGCGCAAAAAAATCAGTGCGGCCGATGGCATGGATTATATAGAAACAGTATACGGATTAGGATATAAATTCAATGTTGCTAAAACAAAAGCCTGATTCCGCCGCATGAGCCTGCTTAATAAAATATCTATCTGGTTTATTGCCGTAGTACTGCTGGTAACCCCCATCAGCATGTATATTTCCTATACCAGTATTAAGAAGCGGCTTGATGATGCGGAGATCGTACGCCTCAAAGGCGTCAACAGCTATATTGTCGCTCAACTGCAACGCGGCGAAACACCTGAGCATTCCTCACAGGGACTGCCTATCGTTGTAAGCAAAACAGATCAGCCCATTCCCGCTCAGAATCCGGAAATCACCCGTTCCTGGCATAAGCCAGAAGGAGCAGATCACAACGAATGCCTGGTACGTGTCAACTCCTATGCATCTATCGGCGGACAGGTGTACAAGGTCTCTTCCTACAACTACGTCACGAAAACCGATGATATTCTTAAGGGCATGATGAATGCAGTGGTCTGGAAGATGCTGATGATTATCGCCGTGGTAGCGATCACCGGTCGTATCCTCTCCCGTTTTATTCTGCGCCCCTTCCGGCACGCCATGCAGGCGATCCGCGGTTTCAGCCTGCAGCAGCGCGAGCAACTGCAACTGACGCCCACGAGTACGCGGGAGTTTAAAGAGCTCAATGGGTTTTTGCAAACAATGACCGATAAGGCAGTGGCCGATTATGCTTCGGTAAAAGAATTCAGTGAAAATGCTTCGCATGAATTGCAAACGCCGCTGGCAGTGATTCAGAGCAAGATCGAATTGTTGACAGAAACCGATATTAATGGCGGCCAGGCCGAACTTATTGCCGATATGCAAAATGCCATTGATAAGCTGAGCCGCATCAACCGGTCACTCACCCTGCTCACCCGGCTCGACAATCATGAATTTCCAACGCATGAAGAACTCCGTTTTTGTCGTGTCACACGCGAAGCCATTGCTGCGTTTGCTGACCGTATGACGCTGAAAAATCTGCGGCTCAGTACACATATCGACAGCAGTGTACTCATCAAAATACATCCCGCTCTGGCTGAGATTCTGGTCAACAATCTTCTTTTAAACGCCATCCGCCACAATGTAAAAGATGGTGCGGTAACACTTACACTCACACATCAATATCTGCAGATCAGCAATACTGGTCTGCCGCCCGTCATTCCGACCGAAGAACTGTTTCAGCGATTCAAAAAAAGTAATCAGTCGGCCGATAGCATTGGACTCGGGCTTTCGATCGTGAAACAGATCTGTACGGTCAGCGATTTCTGTGTTCAATACAATTTTAAAAATGGCTGGCATACCGTAACGGTTCAGTTTTGCCAGACACCAATGGAGGAGTTAATTCCAAAACCTGCTTTACTGCAGCCGCAAACAGAACCCGGTAGTATCCAGCCTGCTATTTCGTGATATTTCATCCCGGCATACGGTGCAAATAAAATCCGGTCGGGACGCGCTGCGTTCTGTCCATGGCCGCAGACGGGACAGTTAGAATCCGAAATAATCGGCTAACATACTCGTATAACAATGACGTTTGCGCAAATCAGGCAGGCACTCCTGCAAATTTCAATTTCCATTCAACCCTTCTTCAAAATTGCTTCAAAATAGCAGCCTTGCTTTGCAGCTGGAAAAGCACCTCTCCTTTTTGATTGCCTGCCTCATTTTTTACAAAACCCGAAACCTTCGATTTCTCTGTATGTGGAAAAAACTGATCGCATATATCCTGCTGCCCATCATCCTGCCCGGCATCCTGCAGGCACAGCAGGTGCTGACACTCAAAGCAGCTGTAGACACGGCCTTACACAATTATGGCAGCATCCGTGCCCGACAGCAATATGCCCGTTCTTCGCAGGCATCTGTTGAGCAGGCCCGGCGCGACTATCTGCCCAATATCAATTTTGGATTGCAGCAGGATTTTGGCACCGTCAACGGACAAAACGGTCCGCTATATGGTTTTGGCGGACTGGGCGTAGCCTCTTCGGGTCTTCCCCTGCCGGAGCAAAACTGGAATGCCGCTTTCGGTGCGCTGTATCTCACCAATGTAAACTGGGATTTTTTTGCCTTTGGCAAAGCCAAAGAAAAAATCAATGTGGCCAAATCTGTAGCGCAGCGGGATCAGCAGGATCTTTCGCAGGAGTTGTTTCAGCATTCAGTCAAAGTAGCAGCAGCTTATCTCAACCTGCAAGCCGCGCATCAATTGAGTTATTCGTATCGCAAAAACCTGGATCGCATCGATACGGTGCGGCGTTCCGTAGTCGCGAAAGCACTAAACGGACTGGTGGCAGGTGTTGACTCATCGCTGGCTAATGCCGATTATGCCAATGCGCTTATAGCCTATACACGGGCACAGGATAATGAACAGCAACAAGCCAATCAGCTATCGCAACTGATGGGCATCACCTCCGGTGAATTTATTCTCGACAGCACATTCCTGACACGAATTCCCGCGAACAATACGTCTACACCAGCCCCGGAACAACATCCGCTTATGCAACTGGCCAAAAGCCGGATAACAGTGAGTGAGCAACAAAGAAAATACCTGAAAACCCTCTACTACCCTACCTTTTCACTTGTAGGCATTTTGCAAACGCGCGGCTCAGGCTTTGGCAGTGGCTATGCACAAAACCAGCATGATTTTACCACAGCCTACTGGCCTGGTATAAAGCCAACGCGCACCAATTACCTGCTGGGCCTGGGTGTAACCTGGAACATTACTCAGCCTTATCGCCTGTCGCAACAGGTACGCTCACAGGAAATGATCAGTAAAGGACTGCAGGAAGAATACAATCTGGCTGCACAGCAACTGGACGCGCAGCGCAAACTAGCTGATACCAAATGGCAAAACGCATTAACCATTTACCGCCAGGCGCCTGCCCAGTTAAAGGCTGCCGGCGATGCCTATACCCAGCGTTCCGTGTTATATCAAAATGGATTGACCGATCTCGTTGACCTGTCACAATCCATTTATGCACTGGTGAGAGCAGAGACCGACCGGGATATTGCGTACAACAATGTATGGCAGGCTTTGTTGCTGAAAGCCGCTGCAGCCGGCGATTTCAGCATATTTACCAGTGAGCTGCCTTAAACAATAATCATCTTTTTATTTATATAATCAACCGATGAACCTGATCAGATTTGCATTAAGAAAACCAATAACCATCCTGGTGATCGTAGCCGGGCTGTTCTTTTTTGGGATTAAAGCGGTCAATACCATCAAAATCGACATTTTCCCCAAACTTGATCTGCCGGTAATATATGTATCGCATCCATTTGGCGGTTATACACCAGCCCAGATGGAAGCTTTTTTTGCAAAGCAATACATTAATATCTTCCTTTTTGTAAATGGTATAAAGAGCATTGAGACCAAGAATATCCAGGGTCTTACGCTCATGAAAATCAATTTTTATCCCGGTACCAATATGGCCCAGGCAGCCGCGGAACTCAACTCCTTCTCTACCCGGATACAGGCTGCCTTTCCGCCAGGCTCAAATCCTCCGTTTATTATCCGCTTCGACGCTTCTACCCTTCCCGTTGGTCAATTGGTGCTGAGCAGCGATAAACGGACCAATAATGAGCTGCTCGACCTGGCCAACGTATACGTGCGTTCTACGTTTACCTCCATACCCGGTATCGTTTCCTCCCCACCTTTTGGAGGCAATGTGCGCACTGTTGTTGTAAACGCTAACCCATCTCTTTTGCGCCAGCATAATCTCACTCCTGATCAGCTGGTAGAAGCGTTGCGGTTCAATAACCTCACCGCTCCTTCGGGTAATGTGCGCATTGGAGATAAATACTATATCACCCCTACCAATACAACGGTCAAAACGGTAAAGGATTTTGAGAATATTCCGCTTTTTAAAGGAGGAGTTCAAAACCTTTACCTGCGCGATGTTGCAACGGTAAGTGACGGAGCAGATATGACAGCCGGTTATGCGCTGGTCAATGGGCGGCGATCTGTTTATCTCAGTATTGCCAAAAATGCAGATGCCTCTACCTGGGAGGTGGTTCAAAACCTGAAAAAAGCCCTGCCCCGTATTCAAACCAACCTGCCCGAAGATGTAAAAGTGAGTTATGAATTTGACCAGTCAACCTATGTGATCAATTCGGTGAAGAGCCTGATGAGTGAAGGGGTGATCGGCGCTATACTTACCGGCCTGATGGTATTATTATTTCTGGCAGATATGCGGGGAGCACTCATTGTTATCCTTACCATTCCTGCATCCATCATTTCGGCCATACTCTTTCTGAGTCTTTTTGGGCAGACCATCAACATTATGACGTTGAGCGGACTCGCTCTCGCGATAGGTATCCTGGTCGATGAAAGTACGGTGACCATAGAAAATATTCACCAGCATCTTGATATGGGCAAACCGAAGGCGCTCGCCATTTGGGATGCCTGTAAGGAAATTGCTTTCCCCAAACTGCTGATCCTTTTTTGTATCCTCGCGGTATTTGCACCTGCCTTTACGATGGGTGGTATTCCGGGATCATTGTTTCTGCCACTGGCCCTGTCAATAGGCTTCAGCATGATTGTTTCTTATTTCCTGGCACAGACCTTTGTACCCATCATGGCCAACTGGCTCATGAAAGTAAAAAAGCATAAGGCAAAAGACGGACACGAATTAACGGATGCCGAAACCCTGCAGGCTGCCGGCCTCAGCGATGAACATAATACCTGGGGCCAGAAAGAAATTCTGCTGCAGCGCGATGATAGCAACCGCGATGGGAAAGTAAGCTGGTTTGAACGCCTGCGGGCACGTTATCTCCGCTTCATCAACCGGATGATGCCTTACAAAAAAATTATTGTAACCGGTTATATACTCGTTACAGCAGGACTTGCCGCCTGGCTATTCAACTCCATCGGGCGCGATGTGTTGCCACAGGTCAACGGAAGCCAGTTTCAGGTGCGTATGCGTGTACCCGATGGCACACGTATTGAAGAAACTGAGCTGGAAACGCTCAAACTGCTCAATGGTATTGAAGAAGTAGTGGGTAAAGAAAATGTATCTATCACATCGGCTTATGTGGGCAATCATCCGGGGCTCTTTTCTATCAGCCCTATTTATCTTTGGATGGCAGGCTCACATGAATCGGTATTGCAGGTGGCTTTAAAAGAAGGCTATCATACCGACCTCGATGACCTCAAAGATCAGATCAGGGAAAAGGCCGGTAGTATTAATCCATCTATGCGCTTATCGTTTGAACCTATTGAGCTTACAGATAAGATTCTGAGTCAGGGTTCGCCCACACCGGTAGAAGTTCGTTTTTCGGGCCGTAATAAATCAGTCAACGAAACTTACGCCAAAAAGATGGTCGATGAGCTTAAGAAAATCGCCTACCTGCGCGATGTGCAGATTGGTCAATCGATCCGCTATCCTGCCATCAATATCAATGTAGACCGGATCAGGGCCGCACAGCTGGGTGTGGATATGTATGATGTATCGCGGTCGCTGGTGGCCTCCACTTCTTCATCGCGTTATACAGAAAAGAATATCTGGACCGATGAAGCTGCCGGGTACAGTTATAATGTGCAGGTGCAGATACCTGAAAACAAAATGAACAGTAAAGAAGAAATTGGCGCCATTCCCCTGCTGCGTAATAACATTCGTCCATCGCTAAGCGATGTGGCCAGCATCAGCGAAGGCTATACTTATGGCGAAACCGATAACCTCGGGGCTATCCCCATGCTCACCGTCACGGCCAATCTCAATCACCAGGATCTGGGCACGGCGGCCGGCGATGTACAAAAAGCAATTAAAAACCTGGGAGAATTACCACGCGGCCTGAATGTGGAGCTGATTGGCCTGAGTAATACACTTACAGATACACTCAGCAGTCTGCAAAGCGGATTGCTAATAGCTGTAGTAGTGATCTTCCTGATGCTCGCAGCCAACTTCCAGTCATTCAAAGTATCCGGTATTGTACTCGTAACCGTGCCTGCTGTATTACTGGGTTCACTGGCCCTGCTGATATGCTGTGGATCTACCCTCAACCTGCAATCTTATATGGGCATGATCATGTCGGTAGGCGTTTCCATCTCGAATGCCGTACTGCTCATCACCAATGCAGAGCAGTTGCGTAAGCATAATGGCAATGCCCTATTATCGGCACGTGAAGCAGCTGCCCTGCGGATGCGTCCCATCGTCATGACGGCACTGGCCATGGTGGTGGGTATGATACCGATGGCACTGGGTATGGGTGAAGCAGGCGATCAGTCATCGCCGCTGGGACGTGCCGTAATCGGCGGATTGATTGCCTCCACTTTTGCCGCCCTGTTTATTCTACCGCTGGCATTTGCCTGGGGACAGGGTAAAGCTTCTACACAGAGCCTGTCGCTGGATCCCGAAGATGAAGAAAGCACCCATTATATTCCCGGACTGGCAGATGCCGGCAGCACACCTAAACCATCTACTCATTTATAAGCAGATAAAAAATGAACCGTTTCTCAACTTATACGTTTTATGTACTAATGCTGGCAGCAGTAGCTGCAGCGCTCACAGCCTGTGATGAATCAGAGGCAACGGAAAAAAATATAAAAAAGACTACAGCTGCTCCTGCTGGTATCCCGGCTATTCTGCCACAGGAAGGAAAACTTTCGGCCACCGTGCGCATACCGGGTGAAGTGCAGGCCTGGCAGCAGGTAGATTTGTATGCCAAGGTAAGCAGCTTTGTGAGCAGGTTGTATGCAGATGTAGGCAGTGAAGTACAGGCCGGTCAGCTGCTGGCTACACTGGAAGCGCCGGAGTTAAATGCCCAACAAAATGCAGCTGCGTCACGACTCAAATCAACTTATGACCGCCTGTTGCAAACCAGCAAAACGCCGGGTACCATTTCGCCCAATGATCTGGAACTGGCCAATGCGCGCCAGCAATCGGATCTGGCACAACTGGAAGCTGCACGTGCTACCTATCGCGAAGTGACAGATACCCGTAATTATCTGCAGATACGGGCTCCCTTCAGTGGCATCATTTCTGCGAGGAACGTAAGTGCCGGCGCCTATGTGGGACCAACAGGAAAAGGATCTGAGCAGCCCATCTTCACGCTGGTAGAGCAAAAGAAACTGCGGCTGGTGGTGAGTGTGCCCGAATCCTATACCGGTAGCCTGGACAGAAACGGGGAAGTGAGATTTACCGTTCAATCCCTACCCGGCGATACATTTACTGCCCGCATTGCCAGAGCAGCAGGTGCGCTCGACAATCGACTGCGTTCGCAACGTGTGGAAATGGATGTAGTGAATAATGATAAAAAATTACTGCCTGGCATGGTTGCTGAAATCGTGCTGCCCTTGCAAAGTGGTGCAGGTACTGTCAATGTCCCCGGCACTGCCATTCTCAATTCAACGCTGGGCGTATTCGTGATCCGTGTAAAAGATGGCAAAGCAGAATGGGTACCCATTGCCACCGGCACCAGCAATGGTGAGCGTACCGAAATAACGGGAGCAGTGACGCCACAGGACACACTGATAAAAAAAGCTTCTGAAGAAATCCGCAACGGACAGACGGTGCAGATTCAACCAGAGCATTAATGGTAGTTTAATAAATAAAATCTGAATATATGAGCTCAACAAATACCGTTTCGCTGACTTATAATCTGGCTGGCGAATACACTATCAACCGGCTGGGCTATGGAGCAATGCAGCTCACTGGTGCCGGGGTATGGGGAGAAGCAGCAGACCGCGCCAATGCGCTGAACGTTTTACAGGAAACCGTAAAGCTCGGTGTCAATTTCATCGACACGGCAGATTCATATGGTCCGCATACCAACGAAGTGCTGATACATGATGCACTCAGCGACCAGTATGATCAACTCGTAATTGCTACCAAGGGTGGCCTTACCCGCACAGGTCCCAATCAATGGCCGGTAAATGGTGATCCTGCCTACATTGCACAGACCATCGAGGGCAGTCTCAAGCGACTGGGCAAAAAACAAATCCAGCTCTGGCAGCTGCACCGTGTTGATCCGCGTTTTTCTATTGAAGAGACGCTGGCACCCGTTGCAGCCGCAGTAAAGGCCGGAAAGATCAAACACGTGGGATTATCTGAAGTGGGTATCGAAGAAATTGAACGCGCACAGAAAATAATTCCCATTGTATCTGTCCAGAATCTGTATAACCTGGCACAGCGTAAATGGGAAGATGTGCTTGATTATACTGCACAGCACAACATCGCTTTTATTCCCTGGTATCCGCTGGCATCCGGTCCGGATAAATTAAGCGACAAGATCAACGCTATTGCAAAAGCACATAATGCCACTACAGCGCAGATTGCACTGGCCTGGCTATTGCGCCGGTCAGCCAACATCCTGCTTATACCCGGCACCAAATCTATTACACATTTAAAGGAAAATATGGCAGCAGCAGGTATCAGCCTCAGCAATGAAGAGTATGAAGCGCTGTCAGAATGAATATACTGATGTGCTGATGTGCTAATGGCGAGATGAATCAATAGCCGACTTGCCTAAAGATTTGATTTCTGACCGGAAAGAGGGAAAACATTCCCACATCGCAATAAAGCTTATATGCTTATAAGGCGCTGAAACTATTTAGCACCGTCCACAAACAACAGTGCAATTCTGATTTTCAGACCCTATTTTTAGCATATATACTTTCTCCGGGTACCAGCCATCTTCTAATCCCATTAGCACATCAGCATATTAGCACATTGTCTCCCCATCTTCAAATCTAATCAGCCCATATTTTTTTCCGGTCAAACGCTTCTTTTATCCTAATTTGTTATACAAATAGTATACTATGCAATTCGGAAAAGTAGCTGATCCCGGTAAGGTTGATTTTTCATTACCCAAAGATTCTCCCGATACAGCACGTGTACTTAAAGCAGGTAAAAATAAAGAGCAATTTGAGGTATGTGTAGGCTGTGCAAAATGGAATAAGACCGATCTCAAAGGCTTTTATCCCAAAGGCACAAAAGATGAACTGGCTTACTACTCCACTCAATTCAACAGTATTGAGTTAAATGCAACCTTTTATGGTATGCCCTCCTGGCAACAGGTGGAAACCTGGAAAAACAAGACACCCGATAATTTCCGTTTCTTTCCCAAACTCACCAATACGATCAGTCATTTTAAACGATTGATTGACGTGGAAGATCCCATTAGTGAATTCTGTAATGCGGTCAGCAATTTTGAACACAAGTTGGGTATGGCTTTCCTTCAGTTGCACGACAATTTCAAACCCCGCGATTTTGACCGGCTCAAACATGTGCTGGAAAATTTTCCATCAGAGATACCTCTGGCGGTGGAAGTAAGAAATGAGGAATGGTTTTCGGATAAGAAAGTGAGTAAGGCCTATGGCGATCTGCTGGAGAAACTGGGTATGGCCAATATCATTGTGGATACCGCCGGCCGGCGCGATATGCTACACATGCGCCTTACCAGTCCTGTGGCATTTGTAAGGTATGTAGGTGCAAATCACCCCAGCGATAAAGCCCGTCTCAATGACTGGCTGACAAGAATAAAGAAATGGCGAAAAGACGGATTGCAGAAGCTTTACTTCTTCGTGCATCAAAATATAGAACTGGAATCGCCCTTACTGGCCACGCATTTTATTGAAGGCATTAATAAGACTTTTAAACAAAACCTGCCCATTCCGGCACGTCAGCCAAACCAGCAATCGATGTATGACTAACAGTCATTATTAATATGTAATATGCTGTTTAAAATAATACCGGTTATTGCAGATATTTTCAATGAGCATGAAACTGATCGACCAGATAGAAAAAGAACACTCCCGTGCCAATTGTATGAAGATTGTACAATGGGTGGGAAACTCGCAGCAAAGGTTTAATGAATTATTCAACCTGTTTATGACCGGTACGGAGCGGGTGATACAACGATCTGCCTGGCCGTTAAGTTATGCGGTGCAGCAACATCCGCAACTGATCAGGCCACATCTTACGGCCCTCATCCGCCAAATGGAAAAAGATGATATGCCCCCGGCTGTCAGACGCAATGCTGTGCGATTGCTGCAGGATATAGATGTGCCTGTTCGCCTGCAGGGCAAACTCATGAACTACTGTTTTGATTATATCTGTGACCCGCAGGAAAAAGCTGCGGTAAAAGCTTTTTCACTGACCATACTCGAGCGCATGAGCAGGCAGTATCCCGACATTGCCGGTGAATTGCGCCGTATAATAGAAGAACGTTGGGACCAGGAGTCAGCAGCATTCCGTTCGCGCGGGCGTAAAATACTGGCTCGCCTCGCCTGATCTTATTTTCATTTTTTTTTGAAATAATTATTTTTTCTGATAAAGAACTTAAATTCTCCTGGCTCGTTTTAGTGCAGGCAAACCATTAAAACGGATTGCTTATGCGTTCTTTATTTGTATGCCTGGCAGTTCTGACCTGCCTTAGTGCCTGTAAAAACCAGGACACCCGCTTCTTCTCCATGTTTTCGCCCGATAACCTGCCTCTTCAGGAATTCATAATAAATCCACAGGCAGATACCGTAGTAAAAACCATTCATGCAGCTCAAATTCATATTAAGGCAGGTAGCATTTCGGGTAAAGGGTCTGCTGTTATAAGAGTTCGGGAAGCCATTACCGCCGGCGAGATTTTGACAGCCGGACTTGTGACCAGATCAGGAAATGAGCTATTATCAAGCGATGGAATGATTTACTTTGAAGCGCAGGATGCAACTATTCTTAAGCCTATTGAAATCAAGATACCCCGCCAGCAGACTGTAGCCAATATGCAGTTGTTTAAAGGTGAAATAAACGACGCCGGAGTCATCGACTGGCAGAATCCGCGACCTCTTTCCTATCCTTCTGTCGACAGCGCCTGCCTCCCTGAAGCACGCATGTTTTTTCGCAGCAAATGTACGCCCTGCCACAATCTTTTAAAGGATGGTACAGGTCCAGCGCTTGCACAGGTAGGCGCACGCGGGCCCTGGAGTAATCCGGACAGTTTCGCTTATTTTATCCGCAATGCAAGTGCTGTAGTAAACACTAATCCTTACCTAATTGGTCTTAAAGCAAAATTTGGCTCCGTCATGACTTCCTTTCCGGACCTGTCGGATAAAATGCTGGCCTGCCTGCTTGATTACCTGAATGCCGCAGGAATAGAAGAAGGAATTGCCAATAATAAGTGGCGGCAGTCCAACTGGCGTATGGATACCAGCATTACTATGACACCTACTGACAACAACACAGTTCTGCAGGATCGGGAAATAATAGTTTCACCTACAACAGAATATGCCACTTATGATTTTGAAATAACCAGTGAAGGATGGTATAATATTGATCTGTTTCTAAAAGAAAATATCCCCTTTCTCGCCAAACAGGATATCAGGATAAAAATTACAAATAAAGAAATCGGCAATGCTATCGGATTCTTTCTACTACCGGAAAGTAAAGTGCTCATCCAAACCGATGAGTTAGACAATGATATACTCACTTTTGAAAATGACCCGCTGCTCCCGCTTGATCAACGGGTCATTTTACTGGTTCTTTCCAGCGACGAAAACAATGCATTCCTTTACAGCCTGAGCGAATTCAAAACAACAGGAAGATGTCATACTACAATTACATTACAGCCGGGCAGCCTTCCACAAATACAGAAAGCTATTGAACAGAAAAAAATTGATCATATAAAAATAGTACCTCCAGCTACCGGTACATTTCAATAAAGATGAGACGAATTGCTGATTAAGCACCGACAGAAGTGGGTTGTACTTCGCTCTTGCTGGCTTTATTATTATCCCGGTCAAACTCGCGGAATATCAACCGCAGGTTTTGATCGTAGGTAAAATAGTTATACAGCCAGTTTACAAATACAAAGAACCGGTTCTTCACCCCCAGTATCATCATCAGGTGCAGCCCCATCCAGATTGTCCAGGCAAAGAAACCGCCAAAATGCAATTTGGGTTTGGGAATATCCACCACTGCCAGGTTGCGCCCAACCGTAGCCATACTGCCTTTGTCGTGATAGGTAAACTGCTGCAGGCTGCGCGCAGGCGATTTCCGTTCCAGTTTTACCAGGTTATCACCTACCAGGGCCGCCTGCTGCATAGCCACTGGCGCCACCTGGGGGTGACCATTGGGATACTCTGGTGTTTCCATATAAGCCAGGTCACCGATAACATACACATCGTCCCAGCCTTCTACCTGGCAATACCTGTTGGTGCGGATACGGTTGCCGCGCGCAACAAGGGCCGGGTCAATGCCCGCAGGCAGATTACCCCGTATGCCTGCGGCCCATATCACCGTATGTGCGGCAATACTGCGCCCATCCTGCAACCGGATATCCCGGCCATCATATTCCTTTACCAACGCTCCCGTCATCACATTTACACCCAGGCGCCCGAGATATTTTTGTGATTTTGCCGATGATTGCTGACTCATGGTAGCGAGTGTCTTGCCAGCTCCTTCGAGCAGAAATATCTGCATCCGCGAAAAATCAAGCTCCGGATATTCCTTGGGTAATACATATTTTTTCATTTCCGATAAGGCACCGGCTACTTCCACACCTGTAGGACCACCGCCCACTATCACAATATTCATGCGCCTTTGCAATTCATCCTGATCGGTAATTGTAAGCGACTCTTCAAGGTTTTGCAAAAGACGATACCGCAGTTGCAGCGCTTCAACTGTTGATTTCATGGGAAAAGCATGCGCTTCCAGATCCTTATTGCCGAAAAAATTGGTGCCTGCACCGGTGGCCAGCACGAGTACATCATACCCGATCTCTTCTGCATCCGTAATGATCTTCTTTTCTGCCGGTACCACCTCTTTTAATTCAGCCAGCCGGATGCGTACATTATTACTGCGTTGAAATACTTTGCGTAAAGGGAAAGAAATATTGCTGGCATCCAGTCCCGCTGTAGCTACCTGGTAAAACAATGGTTGAAACTGATGATAATTAAACTTATCTACCAACACCACTTCAAATCCTGCCTTGTTATTGAGCCGCCGGGCCAGTTTCAGTCCCCCAAAACCCGCCCCTACTATTACAACTTTCATGGGTGATTAATTTGATGACACAAATTTACACAATTTTCAATATTTTTTGAAAATATTAGAAATATATTCCGGTTTTCGAAACAAACACCGGGGGCAACATTTCCTGACTCACCGGTAAAAGGATTACCGTTTCCCCACAATAAGCGAATTCAAACATTGTGCTGGAAAAGTTTAAATGGCAATACCATGCCGAAAAACTGAGATTAAACACACAAAACCTGGCAGCATCCAGCAAAAATTGTAACATTTCTACCCAAAACTGGCAGCCCTTACCTGCAGTAAGAATTATTCACGTCAAAATCTTACCAGGTGTCAAAAATTGCCGGATTATTTGCAGCTGCACATCAGGGATTAGTAGAAAATGAAACGCTCGAATTTGGTTGCTTTCCAAACTTTGTTGCCCAGAAAATCAATATGGAAACCGGCGTTAACATCAAAGGCGCTAAGCGTTTAATAACGTCAAGTGGAATCAGCCATGCCATTAAACAGCATGGGAATGATCAGTTAGAAAAACAACGCGGACAAAAGGGATTAACAGTATCCGACTTTGAATTGATCCCAACAATCATCGCGAATTATGATCGGGTTGAGAAAGGACATGAAAACAGAGGGTGCAAAGGCCTGCTTTTTATTAAACAGATAAATGATGTTGACTATTACGTAGCCATGAAGCTTAGAACTAATGGAGGCGACTCAAAACTTGAATTTGCTACAATGTATGCAAAGCATAAAAAAAGCCAGTGTATAAATACACCGGCCAGTAATAAATTACTTTAATTCTGTTATAACAGGGGAACGTAATAACTATTTCTAGCTGTCGCCCAGACGTCCGAAACGCTCTGTTACATCACAAAAGTAAACAGATTGTTCTTTTTTTTAAAAAAAGAAGCTTTATCGGCCCTTATAGATTAATAATCAACAAACTACTACACCTTAATAAAGTAGCCGCACTTTGATGGTTTCTTTTACCGCTCGCAGTAACTGCTGCGCCTGTGCTGACAGTTTTTTATCTACGTCCAGCACTACATAGCCAATTTCATCATTGGTTTTGAGGTACTGCCCTACTATATTGATATTATGTTTGGAGAGTTGCGTATTGATAGCACTCAGTACACCGGGTACGTTGCGGTGAATATGCAAGATGCGGTGCGATCCTTCCTGCGGTGGCAGTGCCAGTGCAGGTACGGTATGCGAACCGAAAGTGATTCCTTTTTCGAGATAGTTAAGCAGTTTGACGCTCACATCCTGGCCAATATTCTGCTGCGCTTCTTCGGTAGAGCCGCCAATATGCGGGGTCAGGATCACATTGGGCAGATCCTGCAGAGGTGACTGAAAACGGTCGCCATTCTTCTCGGGCTCCCAGGGAAAAACATCAATAGCAGCGCCGCCTATTTGTCCATCCACGATTGCTTTGCGCAATGCATCGAGATCCACTACTTCGCCACGGGCATAATTGATGAGGATAGCGCCTTTCTTCACATATTTGAGCGTGGTCTTATTAATGATATTTTTGGTTTGCGCAGTCTCGGGCACGTGCAGCGTGATCACATCTGCTTTACCCAGTACTTCTTTGAGTGTTTTTCCATCCGCTGCATTACCCAAAGGCAATTTGGTTTCCACATCATAGAAGATCACTTTCATGCCAAGCGCTTCAGCCAGCACACTTACCTGCGAGCCGATATTGCCATAACCAATAATGCCCAGCGTTTTGCCACGGAGTTCAAAGCTTCCTTTGGCATCTTTCATCCAGATACCTTCATGAGCTGCTTTATTCTTATCGGGTATACGACGAATAAGCATAATGGCGAGACCGATTACCAGTTCGGCAACGGAACGTGTATTGGAATAGGGCGCATTAAACACTACCACTCCTTTGCGGGTGGCTGCTTTCAGATCTACCTGGTTTACGCCAATGCAGAAGCAACCAATGGCCTGCAGCTTCGTAGCAGCTTCCAGCACACGTGCAGTGATCTGCGTTTTGGAACGGATGCCCAGAATATGTACATCCTTTATCTCTTTTACCAGTTCATCTTCGGTAAGAGCTTTGCTGATTTTTTCTACTTTTACATATCCCTGTTGCTGAAAACTTTTAACGGCGAGGTCGCTGATATTTTCGAGAAAGAGAACACGTATTTTTTCTTTGGGGTAACTCGTTTTTTCGGTGCTTGCCATACTGCAAATATAACCCCGTCGTTATTAAGATAAATTAGCAATTGGGGAAAAGTTGATAATCTGTACACTACGAACGAACGCTATTTTTGCTAAAAGAATTCTATTGAAAAATTGGTTGACTATACTGGCCCTTGGATTGCTGTTATATGGCTGTAAAGAAGCTGCATCCAAAACAGAAAAACCTGTAGCAGAAGATTCACTGAATTATTATCCCAATACTCCTGCCAAACTTGATAAGGCCGCTTTCCGGCATTATTACCGGCTTGTTTCGGGATACTTCGACTCCATGCTGCTCCGCCGCGGGTTTAGTGGCGGTATGCTGGTAGCCAAAAACGGAGAGATTGTATATGAAGATTACCAGGGCTTTGCCGACTCCCGTAAACGTATTGCCATCACCGATAGCACTTCATTTCATATAGCCTCCACTACCAAAACCTTTACAGGAGTCGCGATCCTGCACCTGGTACAGGAAGGAAAGTTATCGCTGGAAGATTCTATTCAGCATTTTTTTCCAGGCCTGCCCTATCCCGGCATTACCGTCAAAATGCTGCTCAACCATCGCAGCGGTCTGCCCAACTACCTGTATTTTATTACACCAAAAAACTGGAAGTCGGATGCTTATGTAACCAACGAAGATGTACTCCGCTACCTCTATACGGAAAAACCGGTACGCACTGCCAGCCCCGACCGTAAGTTCAGCTACTGTAATACCAATTTCGTCATGCTGGCACTTATTATAGAAAAGATAACAGGTGTTAGTTATCCGGACTATATCCGCCAAACCATTTTTGGCCCGCTTAAAATGGACCACAGTTTCGTATTCAGAGCGAGCGACAGTACCGCTGTTTATCCCTCATTTAACCCGAATGGAACCGTATGGGCCAATGATATTTTCGAAGGCACTTATGGCGATAAAAATATTTACTCCACACCCCGCGATCTGCTTAAATGGGATCAGGCACTTTACACGGAACAACTGGTGAGTAAAGCCCTGCTCGACTCCGCCTTTAGTCCATACAGCAATGAACGACCTTCCATTCACAACTATGGACTGGGTTTCCGCATGCTCAATTTCCCCAATGGCAAAAGAGTGATTTATCATTTTGGCCGCTGGCATGGATTTAATGCGGCATTTGCCCGACTTACCGATGAGCAGGTAACGATCGTGATTCTCGGCAATAAGTTCAACAGGAATATCTATTCATCGGCTACGAATTCTTATGACCTGTTTGGTCACTATCGGGATACAGACACGGCCGATGAAGATGATGGCAGCCCGGAATCGGCAGGTAAACGTTAAGCCTTTACCCCTTAAGCGTCCACCATTGCTTCCCTGGATTTCCTACCTTTAAGCAATGAAAATTCTGAATGCTGCTTATATCCGTGAATGGGATCAGTATACCATTCAGCACGAGCCGATCGCCTCTATTGACCTGATGGAACGTGCGGCAGAAAGCTGTGTAAAGTGGCTGCAGGATAATGCACTCGCACAGGGGTCTGTTCATATCTTTTGCGGTAAGGGAAATAATGGCGGCGATGGCCTGGCTATTGCCCGTTTACTGGCTATGCAGGGAGTTAAAGCAGTCGTTCATATTCTCGAATTTGGTCATAAAGGCACAGACGATTTTCAAATTAACCTGGCCCGGCTGCACCAGCAGGGCATAACCGATATCCGTTTTATACAGGACGAAAATCATTTTCCGCAACTGGGTCCCGATGAACTGGTCATCGATGCACTATTTGGTACCGGGCTCAGCCGTGGCCTGGAAGGCGTAACCGCTGCACTGGTCACACATATCAATCAACTTGACCGTATGGTTGTCTCTATCGATATTCCCAGCGGATTGTTTGCCGATCAGTCTTCTGTAGGCCAAACGATTGTAAAAGCTACACATACACTCAGTTTCCAGTGTATGAAGCTTGCTTTTATGATGGCCGAGAATGCAGATAGCATTGGCCAGGTTCATATTCTCGACATAGGCCTGCATCCCGATTTTGGGCAATTGCTTTTTAGCCGGTTCGATTACCTGGATATCAATATTGCCCGCAGCATTTACCGTCCCCGCAATGCATTTGGCCATAAAGGCAATTTTGGACATGCCCTGCTCATTGCGGGCAGCTATGGTAAAACAGGTGCAGCCGTATTGAGTGGAAAGGCCGTTTTGCGCAGCGGAGCCGGCCTGCTTACCTGTCATATTCCTCAAAGCAGTTATTCTATTTTACAGTCTACGCTGCCCGAGGCAATGGTGCTGACCGATTACAATTCATCATTCTGTACCAAACTCGAAACCGATCTTACCCGTTTTGATACAGTAGGCATCGGACCCGGACTGGGGCAGGCCAGCGAAACAAGAGTCTTACTTCGGGAATTGCTCGATGCGTATCGTGGTCCGCTGGTACTGGATGCTGATGCACTTAATATATTGTCGCAACAGAAAGACCTGTTGCGTTTACTGCCTTCAGGAGCTATACTCACCCCGCATCCCAAAGAATTTGAACGGCTTTTTGGCAGCACGGCCAACGAGTTTGAACGCATAGAACGAGCGCTGGCGATGGCTGCCGAATGGCGGGTCGTGATTGTGCTGAAAGGCCACCATACATTCATTGCCACACCCGATGGCAAAGGCTTTTTCAATAGCTCCGGCAATGCCGGTATGGCCACAGCAGGCAGTGGTGATGTGCTCACCGGTATACTCACCGGACTGCTGGCGCAGGGCTATAGCCCGGTAGAAGCCGCCCTGCTGGGTGTATTTCTGCATGGAGCTGCAGGCGATATAGCCGCAAATATGCTTTCCATGGAAGCCATGATAGCCGGCGATATTATTGCTCACCTGGGGAGTGCCTTTCGCTCAATTCAGGTTGGCTGATTGGGTTACCTTTCTTACTCAGGGATATTAACCATTGAGCCTTTTACCTTAAACCTTTACCCATATGCGCTTTCTCCTGCCGGCTGTACTACTCTGCCTTTTATTTTCCTGCAAATCTTCCAATACCCCTTTAATCGGCGATACGTCACTCCTGCCCACATTACAATTTAGCGTCAATGTTGCTAACGACACCACTTTGCGTACGCCGGGCGGGGCTGTTATACAGATACCGGCGGGTGCCCTGCAGGCAGACGGTACAGGCCCTGTAATGCTGGAAATCAGAGAAGCCCTCACCCTGCAACAGATGCTTATGGCCGGACTCGTCACTTCCAGCAACGGAGAAGCGCTATCCAGTGGCGGTATGATCTATATCAATGCAGCAGCCGGCCGTTCGGTACGTATCACCAGGCCTATCAAAGTCGCCCTGCCCGCTGCCAACCTCCAAAAGGAAATGCAATTATATAAAGGAGTGGAAGAAACGGATGGTTCAGTAAACTGGACCGATCCGCAACCGCTGCCAGCCAATCCACAGATAGCCGCCTATGACAGAGGGCGCGCCTTATTTCAACAAAAATGCAGTAGCTGCCATAGTATCGGAAAAGAAGGCACCGGACCAGATCTGGCGCATTTACTCAAACGATTTCCGGTTGAATCGGCCAATACCAATATTTATTATAATCATTTCCGGGAACCCGATACAATTCAGGCTGCAGATATTGTACGGGAAGAAAATTTCTATAAAGATACTTCCAACAGCAAGCATGATGAAGATAGACTGGTACAACTACGGGATCATTACCCCGCTGCTGTCGCGTATAAATGTAATCTGCAAGCGCAATACGCTTCATCTGGCCCGGAGATTCAACAACTTTTACCGGTTAGTGATAGTGCGGGGGAAATGAATGACTATGCTGCTGTGATTCGTTATATCCAGACCGAAAGTGACCGGTTATCCTTACCACTTCCGCGTCAGGAACAACTGAGACGCAGTGCAGACAGTTGCGCATCATACCAGCAGGAAATAAACCGGTTAACACAATCTATTGATCAGGTAAAAGCTACCCGAAAAAATCTGCAGGCAGATAATGGTAACCTGGTGGAGCGTATTCCTGATCCTACCTGGGGAGGCGGTACTACTCTACCTGCAATAGATGATCTGGTCTCGCCGCAAAATATCAATGCCAGCTATTATCAGTTTACCATCGAAACCTTTGGCTGGTATAATATAGATATGCTGGTAAAAATGGTGAAAGGTGTAGAGGAAAGTCAGTTGACCGTACGCCTGCAGGGCAGTTATAAAAGTAAGGCCACGGTATACCTGGCCATTCCTTCATTGAATATACTGGGTGAGGCAGGGCCTTCCGCTGCGGATCCCGACTGGCTGGCTTTTTTTAAAAAAGATGGCAGCATTCCTCTGCCGCAGGAAGCGCAGGCTTATATAATAGGTATGGCCGAATCCGCAGAGTCGGCCTATTTCGGTATACAACGCTTTACAACCAGTACGAGCCAGCAACTGGAGCTGGAGTTGAAAGCCGGAACAAAACAGGAATTTGAAGCGGCTATTAAAGCTTTGCCATTAAAAGATCTGCAGATAACACTCAGTGATACAAAAAATGCCGGCGCCATCCGCCAGGCCGATACAACGCTTCAGCAGCTCGAGCAGGCACTTCAAAAAACGGAACGCCTCAAACCAGTGGGAATTGATTGTAATTGTCAGGCAAGCCCAATTAGTGGAAAGCCGACAGCAAGTTATAAGTAATAAGTTTTAAGTGGAGGTAAAAGGCGGAAAACGGGTTTGAAGGGAAATGTGCTGATATGCTAATGTGCTGATATGCTAATGTGCTGATGTGCTGATATGTTAATGTGCTGATGTGCTGATTTGAAAATTTGAAGATTTGAAGATGATAGGAGAAAATGTGCTGATGTGTAGGAATGTACATCTGTCCACTGTCAACTGTCCACTGTCAACTGTCAACTGTCCACTGTCCACTGTCAACTGTCAACTGTCCACTGTCCACTGATTATCAGCTATTTTACAGTTCTTGCAGTATTGCTATTCATCCCCTATCTTTGCCGTCCTTTTAATTTTTTATTAAGAAGAAAATCTTTATGGACAAATTGATCTATCTCGTTCCCTTAATGGGGCTTATTGGTCTCCTTTACACCTGGCTTAAATTCAATTGGGTTTCCCGGCAGGATGCGGGAAATGATCGTATGAAAGAGATCAGCAATTACATTGCTGAAGGTGCGATGGCCTTCCTGAAAGCGGAATGGAAGATCCTGGGTTATTTCGTGGTTATTGTAGGCATTCTGCTGGCAGTAATGTCTCAATCAAACCCCCACTCTCACTGGGCTATTGCCGTTGCCTTTGTAATTGGTGCGGTACTGAGCGCCCTGGCCGGCTTCATTGGGATGAAAGCCGCTACCAAGGCCAATGTACGTACAGCGCAGGCGGCCCGTACCAGCCTTAGCAAGGCACTTAACGTGTCTTTCACTGGCGGTGCTGTAATGGGTGTGGGTGTAGCCGGTCTGGCCGTAATGGGTCTGGGTGGTCTTTACATTGTCCTCAAACAATACTTTGCTCCCGATGCTGCACTCAACAGCGATGAAATGCTCCGTACGATTGAAGTACTGACCGGTTTTTCGCTGGGTGCTGAATCTATTGCTCTTTTTGCCCGTGTGGGTGGCGGTATTTATACAAAAGCGGCCGACGTAGGTGCCGACCTGGTAGGTAAAGTAGAAGCCGGTATTCCCGAAGACGATCCCCGCAACCCTGCTACTATTGCAGACAACGTGGGCGACAACGTAGGTGATGTAGCTGGTATGGGTGCCGACCTGTTTGGTTCTTATGTGGCTACCGTTCTCGCCACGATCGTACTGGGTCAGCAGACACAGGTACTCGATGCCGATACGCTGGGTGGTTTTTCACCCGTAGTATTGCCCATGCTGATAGCCGGCGTTGGTATTCTTTTCTCTATCATCGGTACTTTTTTTGTACGCATCAGCGATGCTGCAGGTATCAATACCAACACTGTACAGAAAGCCCTCAATATGGGTAACTGGGGTTCCATTGTACTCACTGCTATTGCTGCTGCCGGACTCGTATCCTGGCTGCTGCCCGAAGAGATGATTCTCCGTGGCACCATATTTACTAAGTGGGGTGTGCTCGGAGCTATTGGCGTAGGTCTGCTGGTAGGTGCCCTTATGAGCATCATCACTGAATATTATACAGCCATGGGTAAACGCCCTGTGCTGAGCATCATCAAACAATCTTCTACCGGTCATGCTACTAACGTAATTGGTGGATTGGCGATCGGTATGGAATCTACCTTCCTGCCCATTATCGTACTGGCTGGTGGTATCTGGGGTTCTTATGAGTGTGCCGGCCTTTATGGTGTGGCTATCGCTGCTGCCGGTATGATGGCAACAACTGCCATGCAACTGGCTATTGACGCCTTTGGTCCTATCGCCGATAATGCCGGTGGTATTGCCGAAATGAGCGAATTGCCCAAAGATGTACGCGAAAAAACAGACGTACTGGATGCTGTTGGTAATACAACTGCCGCTACCGGTAAAGGTTTTGCCATCGCCTCTGCTGCCCTCACCGCCCTGGCGCTGTTTGCTGCCTTTGTGGGTGTAGCTGGTATTACAGGTATCGATATCTATAAAGCAAATGTACTGGCCTGTCTTTTTGTAGGCGCTATGATTCCCTTTATCTTCTCTTCACTGGCTATCCGCGCTGTAGGACAGGCTGCCATGGCCATGGTAGAGGAAGTACGCCGTCAGTTTAAAAGTATTCCCGGCATCATGGAAGGTACTGGCAAACCCGAGTACGATAAATGTGTGGCTATCTCTACTGACGCTTCTATCAAAAAGATGATGCTGCCTGGCGCTATCGCCATCATTTCCCCCCTTATCATTGGCTTTATGCCTGGCCTGGGTGCTGAAGCCCTCGGAGGATTCCTGGCTGGTGCTACCGTGAGCGGTGTACTGATGGGTATGTTCCAGAATAATGCCGGTGGTGCATGGGATAATGCTAAAAAATCATTTGAAAAAGGTGTGGAAATTAATGGTGAAACCTATTACAAGAAATCAGAACCACATAAGGCTTCTGTAACAGGTGATACTGTAGGCGATCCGTTTAAGGATACTTCAGGTCCTTCTATGAACATTCTGATCAAACTGATGTCGATCGTATCACTGGTTATTGCCCCCACCCTGGCCCAGATTGACAGTAAATCTGAGGCCTCGGCCAAACAGGAAACAAAGAAAACCGAGTGGAAGGCCGAAAAAGCTACTGCAGCTATCGACCCCGCCACCACGGCCAGTTATAAATAGTTGAAGTTCTTAATCAGAACCATTAATGAAGTCCTGCTGTGTCTACAGCGGGACTTATTTTGTACATTAGATCAGGAACTGCAATAAGGCGTTCCTGCTGACAGTGAAAGATGGTTATGACGCAGCTGCCCCCTACATATCCTCCAAAGAGTAAGCCCCTGAGCAGTTCGCTGCTCACCGGAGTGCTGACGGCTATACTGGTGGCCTGCGTTTGTTTTATACTCATCTACCTCGATTACCGCCTCCGCAAAAATGAAGAAGACCGCAACCTCTATACTGCTGCCGAAATTGTGCGCAGCCGTCTGCAGCAGGCCCTGCAGTACAGCCTCTCGGCAACGCAGGTCATGGAACTTACCATCAATGAACAGGGCATACCGGTCAATTTCGATTCAGTAGCTTACCGTGTACTCCGGCAAAACAAATACATTGATGCGCTGCAACTGGCTCCGCAGGGCGTCATCCGGTATGTATACCCGCTTGAACCCAACAGAGCAGTACTTGGCTACGATGTACTGAGCGACTCCACCCGTAATAAGGAAGCACTGAAAGCCCTGGCACTTCGCCAGCTTTTTTTTGCCGGACCTTTTGAACTGAAACAGGGAGGTCTTGGCGTAGTGGGACGATTGCCCGTTTTTATTCAGAATAAATTCTGGGGGTTCTCTGCTGTTGTGATCCAGATGGGAACACTGCTACAGGCAGCCGGTATTGATACGACCGGTAAGAGCGGGTATTATTATCAGCTTTCAAAGATCAATCCCGACACACAAAAGGAAGAGTTCTTCCTGCCCCGGATGAATAACAGCAAATCGGCCTATGATGTGTCTGTACCTGTGCCTGACGGAGAGTGGAAACTTTCTATAGCTCCGGCCAACTCCTTTCGTCCGTGGCAACCCACCCTGCTGCTGGGTATACTGGCACTGGGCCTGTCTGTGGTAGGTGGCATATTTGCCTTTTACGGTGCCCGTGCACCCGAGCGGTTGCGTCAGCTGGTAGCACAGCGCACAGAAGCTCTCGACAAAAGTGAAAAAAGAAATAAAGCCATAGTTGAAGCCATCCCTGATCTGCTGCTTGTAATTGATAAAGACAACCGGTTTACAGACTACAGCAATCCCATGGGGCATCATACCCTGATGCCGCCCCATCATTTCATCGGTAAAACCATTGCAGAAGTAATGCCCGAAAGACTGGTCGATGAAATACTGACTAACAAGAAGAAAGTGCTCGAAGAACAGCAACAGCTTTCTCATCGTTATCATCTCGAAAAAAACGGGCAGACCCGCTACTATGAGGCCCGCTATACTCCCCAGGGCAAAGAAGACCTACTGGTATTAATACGTGATATTACTGATACACAACTGGCACAGCAGCGTATCAGCGAAAGTGAACACAAATACCGCACATTGGTAGAGCAGGCCAGCGATGCCATTTTCATTGCCAACTTTAAAGGAGAATTTCAGGTGGTTAATCCTGCTGCCACACGTATCTCTCAATACACAGAGCAGGAACTGCTGCAGATGCGGATTCATGAACTTACGATACAGCAGCAGTTGCAGGCCATGCCTTTCAGGCTAGAAGAAATTGCTGCCGGCAACACCGCCACTTCGGAACGGAAGCTGAAACGAAAAGACGGCAGCATCATTGACGTGGAAATAGCCGCCAAGATGATTGCCCCTGACCGCTTTCTTGCTTTTGTGCGCGATATCAGTGAGCGCAAAAAAGTAGAAGCTGCACTGATGCAATCGCGCGAAGACCTGCGCAGGCTAAGTAACCATATCGAGAATATCCGCGAACAGGAACGGCTGCATATCTCCCGCGAAATACACGATGAGCTGGGCCAACATCTGACTGTACTAAAAATGGATGTATCACGCCTCGCAAAAAAACTTGACCCGTCAGAGAAAGTACTTCACAACGAAATTGAACATATACTCGGATCCATCAACAGCATGGTAATGGTCGTGCGCCGCATATCCACTGCACTGAGACCCGGTCTGCTGGACGATCTGGGTCTGATTGCCGCTATTGACTGGTTTTGCCAGGACTTTGAGAAACGCACGGGCATACAAACCAGTTTCATCAGCGGGGTTCGGGAAGAGGAATTACCCAAAGACTGGAATATCGGCATTTTCAGAATCCTGCAGGAATCACTCACCAATATTGCCCGACACGCCGGAGCCACCCGGGCCGATGTCTCACTGGTAAAACAAGACGACCAGCTGATTCTGCTGGTGGAAGATAATGGCCAGGGGCTCGACCCTCAAATTGTTGAAAATCAGAAAACGCTGGGTATCATGGGAATGAAGGAAAGAGCCATCATGATGGGTGGCAGCTATTCCCTCCAAAGCTCACCTGCCCATGGCACCCTTGCCGAACTGGTACTTCCCCTTCCCGCTGCCACCCGCTAACCGCGCTGTAACATTTGCATAACTAGCTGCGTATCACTGTTAATCAATGTTAAATAATACTAAAGCGTGAAATAAAATGTTTGCAATACGAAAAAGGTCGTATATTCGAAGCGTAAAACTACAACCCATGTCAGCAATAAAGTCTATCAAACCCACAGAGAGTGAACTGGAAATACTGCAGATACTCTGGAATAAAGGTGTGGCGACAGTACGTGAAGTGCATGAGGAACTGGCAGCTACCAAGGATGTTGGTTATACAACCACGCTTAAGCTGATGCAGATAATGCATGAGAAAGGCCTGGTAAAACGCGATGACAGTATGCGTACACACGTCTATCAGGCTGCCGTCAATAAAGAGAAAACACAAAAACATTTGCTGGGAAAAATGATCGATAGCCTGTTTGGCGGTTCACCCACTCAACTGGTAATTCAGGCCCTGGGTGAGCATAAAGCCAGTCCCGAAGAACTGGAAAGAATTCAGGCACTGCTCAACGATCTTAAAACCAAATAAACCCTTCCTGCACCATGACTGCTTTTAGCCAATCCGCATTTTTGCAGGCACTCGGTTGGGCCATGCTCAACAGTTTATGGCAGCTGGCTGCCGCCTGGGTTTTATTTCAGTTACTGACCGGCCTTGGAGTGGTAAAAAAATCATCTGCCCGCAGCACTCTGGCTAGCGCCCTGCTGTTGACGGCTTTTGCCTGTTTTATTGCCAGCTTTATACAATTGCTGTGGACCAATGGCCATAGCCAGCCCGTTATTCCATTATTATATACTGCCAGTTATGGCAATGCAGGATTAATGGCATGGGTACAGCAGATCATGCCTATTGCTTCTCTTTTATACCTGGCTGTTCTGATCTTCCCACTGCTGAATTTTATCCGCAATTACCGGTACGTACAAACGATACGCAAATACGCGTTGAAAAAAGCAGATGTACAGTGGCGTTTGTTTGTTCAGAAACTTTCTGCACAAATGGGTATCCGCCGGCAGGTACAATTGTGGATGTCTGATTTTGTAAAATCACCGGTTACCATCGGCTATCTGCGTCCGGTGATTCTGTTGCCCATGGCTGCAGTCAATCAACTCAACACAACACAAATAGAAGCTGTATTGCTGCATGAACTGGCTCATATCCGCCGGTTCGATTACCTGCTCAACCTGATTACGCGTATCATTCAAACTGTTTTATACTTCAATCCTTTTGTAAAAGCATTTGTCCGTATCATTGAGCATGAACGTGAAAAAAGCTGCGATGAACTGGTATTGCAGTTTCAATACGATGCACATGGGTATGCGTCGGCATTACTGGCCATGGAAAAAAGTGCCACAGTAGCCAGGGGGCAGTTTGCCGTTGCAGCTGCCGGCAGCCGCAAGCATGAATTACTTTCCCGGGTAGAATCATTGCTGGGCATAAACAGGAAACCCACTTTTTCTTTTGCCCGCCTTGGTGGTGTACTCGCAGCACTGCTTTGCATACTCGGATTACACAGTCTCCTCATTCTGCATAAACCGGATGTGGTTACAGCCGATACCAACATGCTGGCCCTGATGGATGCACCTTACAACTACAGCGACAATACCAATACCGCTGTAAGGGAAATGCAGGTGAAGCCATTAATAAATAATGCGTCTTCGATGCAATCTGTCGCTTTTGTTTCACCGGCAACTCCTGCTCCGCCCCCGCCTCCGGCTGCCATGGCACCCGCAGTGGCCAATGATAAGAGTATAGCAACTGCAGATGATTTTATGGAAGAGGCTACTGCAGTAAATCCATTTGCAGTACAGGCAGGCACACGACAAAACCTGCTCTCTGCCAACGAAGAGGCCCAGGTAAAAGAAGCGCTCGGTGCATCGAAACGAATACTGGAAGAAGTGCAATGGAAAACTGTAGAAAAGAGCATTGCTGATGCCCTGACCCTTGCGGAAAAAGAACATGTCAAGCTACTCTACCAGCAAGAGGCCGATAAAGCCAACTGGGGAAAAATGGAAGATCAGCTGCGCCAGGCCTATGCTCATATCAACTGGAATGAAGTACAGACAGGACTTAACCAGGCTCTTGCAGAAATCAAACTCGACAGCCTGAGCAGTGTATACAACCAGGCCCTGGCCAGCCTTGACAAAGTAAGCAGGGAAATGAGTGAGACTAAGCAAAAAGCCATCCCGGATACAGATGTAACCCTGCAAAAAGTAGAGATTAAACGTCAGCAGGTACTCGGCGCATTGAAATCTATCAACGAAGTTAAAAGACAACGTAAGATCATTCGCCTGTAATAAGCCGATCTGAAAATATTATTAAAAAACCGTTGATCCGAAAGATCAACGGTTTTTTAATTTATTTCATATCCCTTTTAGCTTATTTACCACACGTTGCGCGGACAGGTATCCCCATACCGGTTGCCAATCAGGAAACCTATCATCAACTCATGCGTACCACGGCTGTAGGTGCGGATGGCGGTGCGGGTAAAGTCATATGCATATCCTATGTTGAATGTGTTACCCACATTTAATCCAAGCATAGCCGCATAGCCATCAAACTGCCGGTAGCTGCCTCCTACCCAAAACAGATCCCGGTATTGCAGTTTGAGATTAGCTTCAGCCTGATAATTATTTTTAAAAGCGCCATTAATATACTTGACCATTACAGAAGGAAGTGCATTCACATCATCATTAATCAGAAAGCGGTAACCGGCTGTAAGAAAGACATGCGGTATAAGCCTGCCATTTTGCTTAAACGTGGCATCATCTACAAAAGCCAGCTTCTGCGGTATAACCTGCTGACCCGATACACCAATGAAATAATCAGCGCTGTACAGCCACAACCCTACCGAAAGATCGGGTTTGATACGCCGAAGCTCGTTGGCCGTACTGCCTCCAATTGCCGGGTCAGAAGGGTTGGGACCAAAAAATGCCTTTCCGTCAGCATTAAGCCCCACCGAAGTAATGCCAGTGGAAAAACCGGCTGACAGATTGGTGCGTGGTGTTAACCCAAGGTGATAAGCGTAACTGGCAGCAGCTGTAAAGCGGTTAAAATTGCCCGTTTTATCGTTGATCACCGAAAGCCCAACGCCATGATGCGGTGGCGATGCTGTATAGGTTTCCCAATAAGCCTGGCCACGCGGATTTTCGCCCGGTACCTGGTACGAGGTAGCGGTGGTTTTATAGTCCGCTTTCCCCAGCGGGCCATGGATAGTGAAATAAACAGTGCGCGGAGCTCCGCCAAAACCCACCCACTGATCGCGCGCACTGATCTTGACATCCGTATAATTTTCGATGCCGGATAGCGCCGGGTTGAGAATGTAATTGTTCAGAATATACTGAGTATAATGTGAGCGTTGCTGACTTATCGCCGGCAGCATCGCCCCTACTCCTATCAGCAGTATGATAATCTTTTTCATGGCTTATCTGATTATATCCACATAACCCGTCATTGGCTGGCGGCCATTGCGCGGATCAATTATATAATAATAAGTGCCTACCGGCGCATCCTTTCCATTGATCTTACCATCCCAGGGCGTAGTGTAATTGACCATTTTCAGTACCTGTTGTCCGTAACGGTTAAACAGCTGAATAATACAGCCGGGATAACTTTCCAGGTGTTCAATCACCCAACGATCATTAATCCCATCGCCATTGGGACTGAATATGTTTGGTATGACCGGTTTTAGCAACAGTTTTACAGCTACCTGATCGCTGGTTTCGCAGTCCCGGTCTGATCGCACGGTAAGCGTATAGACCATGTCTTGCGAGGGCGATGCATACGGACTTGCCACTCCGGCATCATTAAGCCCGGTAGCAGGACTCCACGTATAGGTAACCGGTATGTTTGAAATAAGCTGAGGCGTCAGTTGTACCTGTCCGCCTTCCAGCACCACTTTATCCGGACCGGCATTGGCCTGTGGTGTGGGATATACTTCTATTTGCCGGCTCAGCAAAGATTTACACCCATTATCTGCTTCGTAGGTATAGGTAATGGTGTGCAGTCCGGCGCCGGCCTGGGCCGGATAAAAAAGACCATTGTTGTTAACGCCAACACCGCTGAATGTACCAAAACCATTCATGGTATTTTGCAGCTGACCATTTAACTGCACAGGTGCTGCATTGGAGCAAACAGGCAGTGCCTGGTCGAAGACAAGCTGCGGTGCCGCCAGCAGGGTTATTTCTTTTTCAAACGTATTTACGCAGGTAATACCCGAGTATACATTGTAGCGTATACGATAAGTGCGGCTGGCCGGGCTGCCAAAGGAATTATACTGATGACTGTAGACTTTTCCCGGATAAGGAGCAGGATCAGTTTGCACAGATGCCGGATCTGTTGCATCCCAAAAAATGTCTATCCGGGTAAATTTTCCGTAATCGATCTGCGTGGCATCCTTTATCCGCAATTCATTATTGCTGCATATTATGCCGGCCGTGGTCGCATTTTCCAGTGTAAAAGCCGGCGTAAGCACTGCGCCGTTTACCTGAAATGTGCGCTGAGTGGTATCACTACAGCCCAGGTTGCTGGTCGTTATCAGTTCAACCGTATACATACCCGGCAAGCTATAATGATGCGAAGCAGTGGCCGTGGTTGCGGTATTGGGATTAATCCCCGTGGCATTCGCATCGCCAAAATTCCATTGCCAGGCCGAAATCGTTCCTCCGCTGATAGTGGAATTATCTGCAAAAGGCGCCTGCCGGTCATTCACACAGATTACGGGAGGCTCAAAAGCAGCAGCCGGTGTTGGATGAATGGCAAGTGCTGCCGTGTTGACCGTACTCACACATCCCTTATCTGTTTCTACCTGCAGCGAAGTGGTATAAGAGCCGGTTGATGTATATATATGATATTGCGGAGTCGCAGCATTTTGGGTAATGCCGGTATTATCTCCATAGTTCCATGTCCATTTAATAATATTACCGGCAGCCGTGGTTGCATTGCTGATAAAACGCACCGCCTGCCCCACACAACCGGGCAATTGCACCTGGTAGCCAGCTACCGGCAGGGCCAGCACCTGCACGGTTTGTGTAGCGGTTTTTCCCGCCGTGGCACAGCCTTTATCTGTCGTCACACGTAATGTCACCGTATAAGTGCCGGCAGTAGAATAAACCTTAACCGGGTTCTTCTCTGCCGATGTTGTACCATCTCCGAAATCCCATTGCCATTGTGTTACAGTTGCGCTTGCTGCAGTGCTCTGGTCTGTAAAAGTGAGATTATTGCCCAGGCAAACTTCTGCAGCAACTGTAAAAGCGGCCTCCGGTTCAGAAAAAACAGTTGAAAGTGTTTGGGTGGCCGACGCCTCACATCCCCGGGCAGAGGTAACAGTCAACTGCACCTGGTAAGGTCCTGTTCCCGTATACTGATGGGTAGGTGTTGCTCCCGCTCCAATAGCAGAGCCGTCTCCAAAATTCCAGGCATAGGTAAACTGAGCTTCGGTGCCATCGGCAATAGTTGATGTGCTGCTGAACTGAGCAGTGCCGGCTGGTAAGCAAACCGTTCCCGGCAGATTGAAGCTGGCCACCGGATCGGGGTATATCTGAACGGTACTGCTGAATACGGTACTCACACAACCAGTAGACGATTCTACCTGAAGTGTAACAGTATATGAACCGGCACCGGTATAAGTATGTGCCTGGGCAGCATTGCTGGTGGCTACTACCGGATTGCTGCCGTCGCCAAAATTCCAAACCCAGCGATTGATGGTATTACCCGCAGCAATCGTGGAGGCATCGGTAAAGCGGATTGTTTTGCCAGCACAAAAGGGACCAGCCGTTGTAAAGGCCGCTACCGGCGGTTCGATCAGATTTACCTGTTTCGAAACCGTATCCGACTTACATCCTACATCGCTGATAAAAGCATAACGTACTGTATAGTTACCAGCGCTGGCGTAAGTATGGCTCGCTGTACTACCAGTTGTATTCGTATTGCCATCTGCAAAATTCCAGTACCATTGAGCAGCAGGCCGGCCCGAAGCAGGAGATGCATCGGAAAAACTGACCGGCGAGTTTATACAACCATTGCTCGTAAAATTGAAGTTGGCAGCAGGGCGGTTGTAAATCTCCAGATCATAATCAATTTCCTGCATCCCGTTACAGCCATCGGCGGTCGGATTCTGCGCCATTACCTTAATAGGATATGTACCTGCAGCCGGAGCCGTATAGGATCCTGCCAGCGAATACCGGTATAATGTTCGTCCGTTTACCACACTGGTACTGGTGAATACCGGGTTATCGATAGCTACATCGGGAAAGAGACCATTAAATTTCCATTCAATACGGGTAGGCTGATAAGGAAAGGTCATATACAAGGAAAAGGGATCTCCTTTACAGGCCGCCGGAAAATCGACTGTAGCCAACTCATTTTCTACGGACACAAACTGATAAAGGTCCTTTACATTGGAACCTGCATTATATCCATACGATTCAAACTCTCCATACCCATACGCCACCGCATTGAAGCCCGAGTCTGATTGCAGAATATGCTGTCCAGCCGATACCTGAATCCGAGCATAAGAGTAAGCCGGGTTTTGGGGATGCGGGGTAAAGGAGTTGGACATCAGCTGACCATCAAGCCGGAACGAACTGATAGCAGTACCCTGGGTGGGGATCGTCACATTTACATAGTGTTCCTGAATGGCATAATTGGAAGTAGAATTCAGAATAACCCGGTTAATAGTCTGTTCTATGGGACTCAGGTAGATTACTTCCGGATCACCCAGATCGCCCGAACGCCTGTTGCCGCAAAAACGACCGGTGGAAATATACTGGGCTACCATCACTGGTTTGTCTGATTCAATTCTTAATGGCTGATCGGTCGCTTCTACCTGATAATAAAAATTCTGCTGCAGATTGGTTTGTACCACTCCATTTACCCTAACCTGCGTGGCCGGATCGTCTACGCCTATCCGGAATACATTATAAGTAAGCTGTGCGGTAGGCACTGTGAGGTAATTTTTGCCCCAGGCATTTTTGGGCACGGCCTGCACCATGTAGTTGTCTGATGATTTCTGACCACTGCCAGCTCCGTCACAAACCAGTGCAATACGTCCACTGCCACTGAAAACAGCAATCCGTTTACATCCTTCTGTACCACTGCTGATGGTTCGTATCCGCGAGCCGGTCAGGTCTACGCCCCGAAAAATATCGCCGGATTGGCCTACCAGTTGCCCCATGAGATTGATGACCTGCCCCTGGTTGAGATTAACAGTGAATGGTACACCCGCCGCATGGGTAAGGGTTGGCTGCGATGGCGTGATCTCTATCGTAGTTATGCCCGGGTCTACCGCTATGGCATACATCCAGCAATTGGCATCATTGGAATTGGATATCTGCTCATAGTTCATAGAGTAGTATTCCTTACCCAGTGTATTGGTCGGAAAAAGCAGGGTTGCCCCTGACACACTCTGGTTATAGATATGGGCATAGGCCACAATCGGCTTGTCGCTGGTAATATGAATACCCCGGTTGGAGACGCCCTCCGTGTTGAGCCGGGCATCATTTACACCGGTCTTGGGGATGGGCGCTGAGGTAAAAATGGTATTGGCGGGGATCGAATAAACTACCTCGTAGCCAGTACCCGGAATAGAAACCGTGACATTGGTATAGGCTTCGGTAGCGAAGTAAAGTACCATATTCTGTGAGCCTCCACCACCCGCTGTCATGCGTTCATGGTAGCCATAGCCCACCCAAAAATCTTTTCCCTTATTAGAAAAGTCCTGCCCAAATGACAGATTACTGATGATTAATAAAAATAGCAAGAGGGTGCCCTGCTGCAGTATTGTTCTCATGAAGTTAGCCGTGTCCGGTTTGGTGAATCGGTCGATGCGATCTTTTACTTGTCCAGGTTTTACAAGGAGGATTTGGAATGGCGTTTTCCGAGGACAGTGGAGAGGAGTATCAATATACACATTTTAACCGAGCCGGAAAGCATGGGTAGAGGGAGTGAGGAAAAAAGGCGTTTTTACAGGCACCCAACCACCAATCATATAAGCAAAACACCACATTCATACCTGATATAAAAGTAAAATTTCAGTAAAAAACCATAATTAAATAATAATCAAATAATTAAATTAAAAATATAGACATACTTAATGATATGGAAAATAAGTCGGAAAACGAGATCAATAGGATTGATTTTTTATAAAATTAAAATTTAGATAACTGCATTATTTACTTGAAAATTAAATAATTAAATACATTTTATTAAACTAAAAATATTATCAGCTTTATAACAGGTGCATAGCCTAAGGTTTGCTAAACAAATTTGCCTGAAAATTCGCATTCTGACAAGCTCATCCGGGGGAGCATTGCTATTCTCCGGGCTTCTGCCTCGCGCCTGCTATCGCCTCCCCCTACCCGTTTGTTACGCCCGGCGAACCGGGGATGTCGCATTCCTCGGATCATCTCATACACCGGATGTTTTGTTAAATCCAGTTATACAAACCGGCTTTCTGAAATTGTTATCAGCAGCATTCTCCGGCATTACTTATTTTGCAGCATGCTCAAACAAATTTTTACCGCCGCTACGTTTCTGGTCATTTTGTCATCTTGTGGAAAAATGAAAAACCCTGAATTCAGGGGCATCGAATCGATATCTATGGAAGATGTCAAACTGGGAACCAATACCATACGGCTCAACCTCAAATACTACAACCCCAATTCTTTTAAGGGACAGTTGAAATGGGCAGAAGGTGATGCCTGGGTCGACAGTAGCTTTCTTGGTCACTTTACTGTAGACACCGCCCTGAAGGTTCCCCCGCGCCAGGAATTCATTGTGCCGGTTAAATTGAATGTGTCTATGCAGAATATGCTGATGGTTGCGGCACCTCTTTTAAGCGAAAAGAAGACCGCTATATGGCTTCGGGTCAGTGGTCAGGCCCGGGCTGGCCGCAGCGGGGTTTACAAAACCGTACCGCTCAAATACGCCGGCAAACAATCGCTTGAAGAACTGGTGAAGGAATAATGTGCTAATGTGCTGATGTGCTAATGTGCCAGCGTGCTAATGACTTTCTGCTTCCTTAGCCTGCTTTGCGTTCTTTGCGATCTGAATGAGACAGGGAAATAGCGATAAAATAGTTCGAGACCCGTACTGAAGATTTAGTGATGATGGCAGCAAATGTGCAGGTTTGCGGATGTGTCGTTAGACAGGTACCGTAACTTCTTATATATAAATAAATTAGGATGGTTATTTCAAATTATTTTGAAATAACCATCCTAATTTATTTTACCCGGTTCTAAGCTATTATTCCATTTCCCTGCCCCCTATACCCTTTAAACTTTTAAACCTTTAAACCTTTAAACCTCACTCCTGCCTGGGTTTGGGATGCCCACCACCATCCTCGGCTTTTTTGCAGGTGATGGGAAGCTTTTTGTATGATTCCTCGTTAGCCGTTATATCATCCGCATCATAGCCCTGATTGGCAATGGCTGTCTTGATCTCTTCGATGTTGGTTCGATCCGTCAGAAACTTCACCGTGGTTTCGCCGCGACGAAAGTTGACATTCACCATTTGCACACCATCAATACGTTTGAGATACGTCTCAATCCGGGTCTTACAGGCCTCACAAAGGGCATTGGGGGTTTTTATCTTGGCTGTCTGGAGTGCCTTGGTCTGAGCCTGCGAAGTGAGTACACCGGCCAGCAAGAGGCCCGCCAGCAAAACGATTTGTTTCATGAGTATGATTTGTTACAAATTACAAAACTCCCTGCCAATTGGCCGGATCCTCGCGCCATTTTAACAAAACAGACTGCGTGGCGGCATCCAGCGTTCCCTTCTCCACAGACAACTCCAGCAGGGCCGGGTAATTGGTTAATGAGTGGTAAGGTACTCCGGCTTTGGCGAAGGCCTCGGTGGCAATCGTAAAGCCATAGGTGAAAATCGAGACCATTCCGATCACTTCCACTCCGGCATTTCTGAGTACGTCCACCACCTGCAGACTGCTTTTGCCGGTCGAGATCAGGTCTTCGATCACCACGGTCTTCTGTCCGGGTTCATAAAAGCCTTCGATCTGGTTGCCCAGGCCATGCTCCTTGGGTTTTGGGCGCACGTAGATATAAGGCAGTTTTAGCTGATCGGCCGTCATTGCTCCCCAGGCAATGCCTGCAGTAGCAACTCCTGCCAGCAGTTCGGCTTCCGGAAATTTTTCAAAAACCAGGTTGCAGAGTTCAGATTTTACAAAATCACGGATAAAAGGAAAAGAAAGTACACGACGGTTGTCGCAATAAATAGGGCTCTTCCAGCCACTGGCCCAGGTAAATGGTTGCTGAGGACTGAGTTTGATAGCCTGTGCCTGCAGCAATTTACCTGCCACTACTTTTTCGTTAATCATGCCGCGAAGATAGTTCAGTTAAAGAAAGGAGTAAAGAGTTAATGTGCTGATGTGCTGATGACGGACAGAATCATGGATTGGGAAGTCAGATAATTGACGAAATGGTAACTGCCGGCGCAGCCGGCAGTTCACTTTAACATTACAATAATGTTGATCCTCTTATTATAACAAATAATGCAGCCTGAGCCCCATCAGCACATCAGCACATTAGCACATCAGCACATTTTTCTCCTACCTTTACTCCATGCACCTGAAGATCTATTTCAACGACAAGCCTCTTTTTTTGTGTGACCATATTGATCCTGTCATTGAGCCGTATCTGCATCATGACGATGCCGTCTTTATTGATGAGCTCAATGTGCATACAGTCAATACCATGATTCATGAAATGCAGCTCGAAAAAGTGCATGCCGGCGTATTTCTGCATGCTGACCTGGCAGAGCTGAAACATGATTTTTACCGGAAATTTGAACTGATCCGCGCCGGCGGGGGACTCGTGCTGAATGAAAAGCAGGAGGCCCTGCTGATCTTTCGCCGAGGCAAGTGGGATCTGCCCAAGGGCAAGCAGGACGAAGGAGAATCCATCGAAGCCTGTGCCGTTCGTGAAGTGCAGGAAGAAACGGGTTTAAAAACACTTACCATCGAAAAACCTCTCCCCGTCACCTATCACACCTATCACCAGGGAGCGCGGTATATTTTAAAAGAATCGTACTGGTTTTTGATGCACACAAAAGGTGTACCGGCACTGACTCCCCAAAGCGAAGAGGATATCAGTGAAGCGCGTTGGGTCTCCAAAGCCGCCGTGCCCGCTTATCTGCCAGAGTGCTTTCCCTCCGTAAAAGAAATTCTAGAGACTTGGCTGGCGGAATGATTCCTTGCGGGGAATAACAGCTACCGTAAGGCGGCTCACACAAATCAGGCGGTGAGCCTCATCTTCAATCCTGATATCCCAAACATGGGTATTACCACCAAGGTGAAGGGGGGCTGCCCGGGCTATTACAAAACCTTCGCGCGCACTACGCACGTGGTTGGCATTGATCTCCAGACCCACGCAGGCAAAACGGGTATGGTCAACCACCAGTGCCGAAGCTACACTGCCCACGGTTTCGGCCAGTGTGCACGATGCTCCGCCATGCAGCAGGCCATAAGGCTGCCGGGTACGGTTATCAACCGGCATACGTGCGGTAAGATGACCATCGCCGATCTCTACCCATTCAATTCCCAAATACTCAGCCATTGTATTGGGTAAAAGCGTGTTAAGATGAGTTATCGACAATTCTTTATTAAACCAAATGGACATATGCTCTTTATTTTGGTAATGAAGAATAAACAACTTCCGGCAGGAACAAATGGGCATCACCGCCATTGCGGATAATATCCCGTACGATGGTTGATGCCACGGAGGTATACTTGGGTTCCCCGGTCAGAAAGATTGTTTCAATACTTTTATCGAGTGTACGGTTGGCATCGGCGATCGTTTTTTCGTATTCAAAATCGCTGACATAACGGATGCCTCTCAGAATAAACCGTGCACCGATCCTGCGGCAATAATCGATCGTGAGCCCTTCATACACGGCTCCTTCCACTTTTGGTTCATCCTTATATATTTCGCTGATCCATTGCAGGCGTTGATCGGCCGAAAACATGGGCGCCTTGGCGGCATTGAGGCCTATGCCCACAATAATTTTGTCAAACAGGGGCATTGCCCGGTTGATGATATCCACATGCCCGAGCGTAACGGGATCAAATGTGCCGGGAAAAAGGCAGATACGAGCCATAACTGCAGTCTGGTTTTGTGTGGCACAGACCGGCAATAGGCCTTCGCATGGCCTGCTGATCAGAGCCGCTGGTTAATTATTCCGGTTAGAAAGGAGATATAAAACGGCCATACGCACAGCCACTCCATTCTCTACCTGCTGTAAGATAATGGATTGTTTACTATCTGCCACATCGCTATCCAGTTCTACCCCACGATTAATGGGGCCGGGATGCATGATCACCACCTCCTTATGCAGACCATCGAGCAGTTTACGGCTGATGCCATAAGCCAGATTGTACTCCCGCAGCGAACTAAATAATACCTGGTTCTGCCGCTCCAGTTGGATACGCAGCACATTGGCCACATCGCACCACTCCAGGGTTTCCTTGAGATTATAGCTGACTTCCACCCCCAGTGCCTGGCTGATATATTTGGGTATAAGTGTGGGTGGACCGCATACGGTTACATGAGCGCCCATTTTGCGAAGCAGGTAAATGTTACTTTGTGCCACCCGGCTATGCATGATATCGCCAATGATAGCCACTTTACGGCCTTCGAGTGAACCTGTCCGCTCCTCTATCGAAAAAGCATCGAGCAGGCCCTGTGTGGGGTGCTCATTGATGCCATCGCCAGCATTGATAATGGCAGCGGGAATATGCTGAGCCAGGAAATGAGGCGCTCCGCTGGCACTGTGCCGCATGACCACCATATCCACTTTCATCGACAGAATATTGTTGACCGTATCCAGCAGCGTCTCACCCTTCGCCACAGAAGAAGAAGATGCCGTAAAATTGACCGTATCGGCCGAAAGGCGCTTTTCGGCCAGCTCAAATGAAATACGGGTGCGGGTAGAATTCTCAAAAAAGAGGTTAACCACCACCACATCGCGCAGAGAAGGAACCTTCTTTACGGGACGCTGTAATACTTCCTTAAATTGCCTGGCTGTTTGTAAAATAAGAGAGATATCGCTGGTAGAAAGGTCTTTAATGCCCAGAAGATGTCGAGTAGATAGTTGCATTAAAAAGCGAAGTTAGGGCAAAAAGGGATATGTTCAATGTGCTAATGTGCTAATATGCTGATGTGCTAATATGCTGATGTGCTAATGTGAGAAAAAGCAAGAGCCGAACGGTCTAAAATATTTTAATTTCTGACCGGGAAATGGGAGAATACTTTCTTCTATTCATCCTAAAAACTATTCAGAGATACTTAGACCGATTCGTTTTAAAACGTATTAGCACATCAGCATATTAGCACATTAATCCAGTATCACTACCTCTTCTTTCCCGTCTTTCTGTTGCCAGAATACGCGTACTTTTTGCGTAATGATAGAATCGATTGATTTACCGGTATAATCGGACTGTATAGGAAACTGACGGCTAAAACGCCGGTCAATCAGTACACAAAGTTCTACTTTATCGGGGCGTCCGAAATCGAGCAGTGCATCAAGCGCCGCACGGATAGTACGGCCTGTATATAATACATCATCTATCAGGATCACTTTTTTGCCCTCAATAGAAAAAGGGATATCAGTCTGATTAGCCACATGTAATTCCTTACGGATATCATCGCGGTAAAAAGTAATATCCAGTTTTCCGTATTGTACAGCAGTATCCGGAAATTCTTTCCGGATCTCAGCCACTACCCTGTCTGATAAATAAATACCCCGCGGCTGAAGCCCGATAAGCACCGTATCTGTTAACCCTGTATGATTTTCGAGTATCTGATGGGCCAGTCTTTTGATTGTAATAGCCAGCTGTTCCTGCGAAAGAATCGATTTCAAGCGTCTACTTTTTTGTAAAAATAACGAAGCCCTTTGAAAAAGGGCTTCGAAATATAAAAGGAGAATAATGATTAACGATGCGAGCGGCCACCCCGGCCGGCAGTGGGAAACTGGTAAAATACACCAATCTGGAAAACGCGGTTTTTGACAGTGCTGTTGTCATTATCGTCTACATTACTTAAACCGAGATTAAAACGACCATCAATACCCCATCCCTGTTTAAACAGATACCCGGCGCCAAATACCCAGGAGAATTCGGTGCCGCTGAGGTTATCTTTTACATCCACCTCCACATCGCCTGTTTTGGATTTGGCGGCTGCAAGTATGCCCAGTTGCGGTCCTGTCTGCAACCGAAAACCATCATTGGCCATATACTGCCCCAGGAAAGGAATATTTACATAATTCAGCTTAATAGTCTGGTTATTTCGCTGACCACCCTGCATCGAATACATCAATTCGGGCTGCAATGCAAAGTGGGGGGAGATATGGATATGTGCCAATCCACCTACATGTAATCCGGCTTTGCCATTCAGATCGGCGCCCGAGGTTTCCAGGCTGGCCACATTTAGCCCGGCTTTAAGTCCAAAACTGGTTGTTTGTGCTGCTACGGGTCCGGCCATACAAAGGCTCAACCCTAAAATGCTCAGTACTTGTTTCATATATACTTCATTTTATGGTAAAATGACAGATAACTGAGCCCTGTATCCAGAAAATCATGCCAAAAAACATAACCATATGAAAATCAAAAGCAGCCAAATGGCTGCCTTTGATTGAAATCCTGGAAAAAATCCTGCATTCGTTACCGGGTAATTCTTCGCCCGGTAAACTAAGCATCTTTAGTATGATCAGTGTTGTACGGTTATACGTATAGTTTCTGTTTCGCTTCGCAACGTATAGATTCCTGCAGCGAGACGGCTTACATCAATCTTTTGTGCGCCGGCATTCAGCTTACCCTGCCATACCAGGCGTCCGTCGGCAGCCAGCAGTTGCAATGATTGCGTTTGAGTAAGCATCAGGTTAATTTGTTGCGCTACGGGGTTGCCTAATACAACAACGGCACTCGCTTTATCCGTCATACGCACAGTGCGTACGGGGCTGTAGCTGCTCTTTCCATCCTGATCGCGTTGCAGCACGCGGTAGTAATTGTTGCCCGGTGCCGGTGTTTGGTGTATATAACTATAATCAGAACGCTGTGTGGTATTGCCTGTGGCTGCCACCTGTCCCAGATCATTCCATTGTACACCATCGGTTGAATGTTGTATGATATAATCCTTTGCATTGGTTTCGCTGGCCGTACTCCAGGCCAGGTCTACCCTGCTGCCCTGGCGTGTGGCTGTAAAGTTTAACCAGCTTACCGGCAGTGTAAATGTATAGTCAACTACGGCAAAGGGTGAAAAAGTACCGGTATAGCCAGTATAGGTCAGCGAATTGGAAGAGGCTGTGAACGAGCCATTCAGGCGATCCCATTTGGCACCGTTATAATGGTGCAGGTAGGGATTCGACAGCAGGTTATATTCGCCATCATTCCAGTTGAAAACAAAGTCTACCCCCGCCCCTGTGTTGGCATTCTGCTTATGAATATCCCAGGTGCGCTGTACACGTGAGGTGGTTATGGCCTGACCGGCAATGCCATCGCGATATACTTCATCGAGGACTTTCACTCCAAAGATGTCGGCAGCTGCGTTTCGGTTGGTAATAGAAAGCGGGTTGTAAGCGCTATTACCCAGGGGGAAGGTTCTGGATTGACCAGCCGGAATCTGGATTTGCAAACGGCCGGTTCCATCTGTTACAAAATAACGCTCTTCGCTGGCACCTGTAATAGAAGCCGAATTGCTTAATTGCATATCCTGATTTCCTAACAGAATCTTTCCATGAGTAAAGGTAAGGGTACCTCCGATCACTACTTTGTTACCGGGTACCAGCAAGGCCTCGGGCGAAGGTATGGGGGCCAGGAATATGGTATAATCTTCAATATCGCCATAATCTACATAACAGGGCTCAATAGTACCATACATGTAACCGCCTGCAATCCGCATCCTTTTTTTACCTCCAGTTATATCACCACCTATAAAAGGTGTGGTAAAAGTAACGGTCACTTCATTGCTGTTGCTATAATCGAAGTAGTTAGAACCTACGCTTTCGTTGGCATCATCAAAATCACCATCATTATTCCAGTCAATCCATATATATACAAAATGCTCGTAGTAGTTACTCACCGTTACCGTAGCTGTATAACTGCTACCCTGCTGAAGCGTGGTAGTATCGGTTGCTGTATAATCAAAATAGCCTTCGCCATTCACAGCGAGATCACTGCTTTTGTCAATATTTCCCAACTGTACGCGGCTGATGCCCATTTCAATGAAAGGGTAACTGGATATGGGTGTACACTGCAATACGGGATCGGTTGCCTGCACGCCCTGTTTATTTACAGTCCAGTTGGCAAAATGGTTGCTCGTGCCAGGTACAGATTGATCGAAATAGATGGGTTGTGAATTGGTATATCCGTTAAATACAATCTTACTGGTAGCTGACCCTTTCAATACACCGGTGCTGGGACCGCTTATATCGCCTTCTACTGTAAGTGTATAACCATTTACACCAAGCGATGTGTTGTCCTCAAACAGAATACGGCCAAGCGTACGGTCCTGGTCGAGCAGGGGCATAAACGGTGCGGTGGTGCTGATGCGGATATCTTCTCCGTCTGCCGGTATCTTACAGGACCAGTTGCCCAGTTTACCGAAGTCGGTGTCGATAGTACCCAGCCAGGTGTTGACACCGCCCAGATAGGTAACAGTATAGGCAGAAGTATTTACGGTATTACAGCTGCCATTTTTTACAACGGCGCGGTAAAGTGTGGTCATGGTTTGATTCGCCAGTGAAAGAGAAGCTGTGGTGTTGGCAATATCAGACCAGACGAGGCCATTATCAGTAGATTTTTGCCATTTTACAATATTGCCGGTATATCCGCTCAGGGTGAGTGTACCCGTAGCTCCCAGACCACACAGTACGCTGGTACCTGCAATAGTACCGCTTACTGAGCCGGAGGCAGCAGATACTGTGATTTGAAGAGAAGAGGAAATTACAGTTGTACCACAGGCAGCATTGCTTACATGTACGCGGTAATAATAAGTACCGGTTGGGAGTGCGCCTGTATGGTATTGCACACTGGTGCTGGCAATATCGCTCCAGCTATTGTTGTCTGTGCTGTATTGCCATTTTACTACATTACCGCTATTACCTGTAAGTGAGATGAGTGCACCTGAGCCATTGCACAACGATGTATTGTCGGCCGACAGATTACCCGCCACTGTTGTACCAACTGTTATTTTGGTAGATGCGGAAGGTGCTTCACTGCAAAGGTTACCCGATGCAATACTGCGGAAGAAGGTGGTTTGGGTGAGGTTGGTGGCTGTATAAGTGGCACCGGTATGGCTGATGGCAACGCCGGGGGTGATAAAGTTATCGTAGGAGTATTCCCATCTTACAATGTTTACACCAGGCACAGCCGCAGTAGTAGTAAGCGTCACGGAGTTAGAACCCGTACAAACGGAAACATTGCCTCCGGTGATTTCGCCACCGAGGGTATTGGACAGTTCGAGACGACGGGTATAGTTATTATTTTGGGGTATATCGCCGGGCATACCGCCATATTCTACCAGGTATGGCAGCTGACTGCCGATTGGTAAATCATTCCAGCGTCCCTGCTGGGAAGAATACAGTTGAGTATAATATTCGGCTGTATTGCTGTAGTTGTTGGGCTCACCGGGATTCCAGTTCATATATTGTCCGTTCTGCGCCACGGGACTTCCCAGGCCGGAGCTGACGAACGTGCCCTTTTCAGGCCCGGTTACCCAGTACACCTTACCGATTGCAGCAGCCTGATTGGCATAGGCCGTAACACCTGCAGCAACCAGTTCATCGTAGTCGTAGGTACTGCCTACCCAGGCATCGGATGCCATAAGTTTCCAGATGAAATTGTTTTCGGCCTGTGAAGAAGAAGTAGCCAGGTAGCCCTGCAATCCGTTGTAAGAACGGCCTGCCGCTGCATCTTTGGCCTGTTTCCAGTTAAGGTTATCACTTACATATTCGTAATAATGACCGTTGAACTGGTTGTACAGGTATCGACCCGACATAAACTGTATTTGCCGGTTACCGGGACCGCATTCAGCTGTTGTATTGCGGAAGGTAACAGTACGCAGGAGTTGCTGCCAGCTTTCGGGCGATGCTGTGCCGGAAAAATTAAGAATACCGGTTACTCCAGACATAGTTGTGTAGCTTCCGGTTATGCCAAGGCTACCGGCCAGACCACCATCAAAAGACAGTTCATCGCCCAGATAGTAGTTGCCTACAATCTGTACGGTAAAATCAGTGATGTTGCCGGAGCCGGCAACCTGCAGACTGGGATCAATGATCGTAAAATTGCCCGGATTAACTGTAAGTGGGGAGGATGCTCCGGTGACCTGTTGAGCGCTGATGGAAGAAAAACACATCAGCAAAATGGCAAGCAGGTAAAGTCTACCCGTAACTAAAAGGTTTCTCATACTGGATTTTTGGATGGTTCAGAATAGCGTTAAATGATGGTTCGGTTATTCATTTAACTGTGCGAAACTATTCAGCAATCCAATTATCTCCTATAAGTAAAACCTCTTAAAATGCAATTAATTGACAATTATCAACCACTTTGCCAGTCGTTTTTAAATTCATATAAGTTGAAATATATGAGCACTTACCTGCCGTAATACAAAGAAGAAAGCCGGCAAATGGCCGGCTTTCGGGAATAAAAAAGAAATTGTTTCGGCTTAGTTACCACCAAATTTGTAGATAGCAGTCAGACCAAGATGGCTGGTAGTACCGCCGTTTTTGGAAAGGCCGTTGTAGTTTAAAGCAACCTGGAATGCCTCTGCATTGTAGCCAACCTGAGGCTGATAGTTGAACCCACCATTGCTGCTACCACTTGTTGTAAACAAACCGTAACCGATCTGTGCACCAACGAAGAAGTTAGTAGAAGGATATACACGCGCACCCACGAGGATGGGAATATAACCCATTGCTTTGGGTTTGTACGATACACCTCCACCGAGATCAATGTTTTTGCCAAAGAAGCTGGAATAACCAGTTGTAGCAACTGCCGATATCATATCGGAGATTCCATATTCACCCTGCAGCTCGGCACCAATACCAAAAGAATAAGAGTCAGAAAAATTACCAATAGGCAGAGAAGCACGAACGCCTCCGCCAAACTGAAACCCTTCAGCAGGCTGAGCATACGCACCCATAAAACTTGCAACTACAAATGTTGCGGCTAAGAAAACCTTTTTCATAAAATGTGTTTTGTGGTTTAGAATGTAAATCAATTCCGCCGCAAACTTAAGATCAAGTTTTTGGAATTCAAAGGGTTAACTACGTTAAAATAAATGCAAAAGCTGCAGAATACCACGTGGCGGGTATTGCATTTTCCAATTCAATTAAGTATTATCCAACCCCTCTTTTCCGGTAACAAAGGCCTTAAAAAATCCCCGTGTTGCTGTTTATAACAAAAGAAGGCTGTTCTTACGGGAACAGCCTTTATTGAAATAAGCGATTGCTGAATGCTTATTTATTTCCACCCAGTGAAAAATTATATGCCAGGCGAATACCTACAAAACCCGAGCTTTCGCCATCTTTCGACATGCTTTGATAACGGGCGCCGATTTCTGCATTTTTATAAATGTAACCCACACCTGCGGCCCAGGTAAATGCACCTTCTGAATCGCTGGTAGCAAAATCGCCTCCTTTAATTTTACCGCCATAGATACCATATCCAACCTGAGGCTCTACAAAGAAACCGCTGAAATGATGACGGTAGCCAGCCAGGATAGGCACAACTGTGCTGGTGATTTTATCAGCACCAAGCAGATCAGCAAACTCACTTTTGGCAGAGAAAGAAATGAATCCGGTAGTAAGACTCAGTTGTCCGGCAGTGCCAATACCATACAGGCCTTTTACTGTACCGCCAAAACCAGCCTTGCTTACATCACCGTTATCGCCTGTGGGGAGACCCAGCTCCACACCCACGTTAATCTGATTGTTACCCTTTTGAGCAAAGCCTGCAAACGACAGAAGACTAATACCGATCAGTAAAAATGTTTTTTTCATGAACTTTTGATTTAGATGATTAATGTGGATGCAAACATAGCAGGTCATTGAGGCTGCCGGAACTGAATGACGCCTGAACTGACATTTTGCATTGCTGAATTGTATCAGAAGCTGTTTGAAATAAATAAAAAGCCCGGTCGAGTGACCGGGCTCTGAAAAAATATTTTCCTTTCTTACTTCTCCTGCAGAAACGGATAATGGTAATCTACCGGAGGATTAAATGTTTCTTTAATCGTACGTGCACTCAACCATCTGTACAGGTTAAGAATGGAACCAGCCTTATCGTTGGTACCGCTGGCACGGGCGCCGCCAAAAGGCTGCTGCCCTACTACCGCACCGGTAGGTTTGTCATTGATATAAAAATTACCAGCCGCCTGCCGCAAACGGGTTGTTGCCAGTTCAATGGCGCCGCGATCGCGCGCTATGATAGAACCGGTAAGCGCATAAGGCGATGTATTGTCAACCAGCTCAAGGGTTTTCTCAAACTGATTGGCCGGATATACATAAATCGTAAGTACCGGACCAAAAATCTCCTCACACATGGTCACATATTGCGGGTCTTTGGTTTCAATAACAGTAGGCTGTATAAAATAACCTTTACTCTTATCACATTTACCACCTACCAGTATGTCGGCTTTCTTATCTTTTTTGGCATTATCAATATAGCTCTTGATCTTATCAAAGCTTTTTTCATCGATCACGGCATTCACAAAATTGGTAAAGTCTTCTACGGTGCCCATCTTAAAGCTCTTCACACCGGCTACGAGTTTCTTTTTTACCTCTTCTGCAATATTGCTGGGAATATAAGCCCTGGATGCAGCAGAACATTTCTGTCCCTGAAATTCAAATGCGCCCCGCAATAATGCAGTAGCTACCACATCTGCATCGGCACTGCTGTGCGCTACCACAAAGTCTTTACCACCGGTTTCACCCACAATACGCGGATAGCTGCGATAGCTGCCCATATTCTTACCGATCGTTTCCCACATTTGATTAAACACGCCTGTGGAACCGGTAAAGTGTACGCCGGCAAAATCGCGATGGCTGAAGCAAACCTTACCCAGCGTAGGACCATCCACGTATACGAGGTTGATGACCCCGTCTGGCAGTCCGGCTTCCTGCAGAATACGCATAAACATCTGGGCAGAATATACCTGCGTATTGGCCGGTTTCCATACCACTACGTTACCACACATGGCCGCAGAAGTGGGGAGATTACCGCCAATGGCAGTGAAGTTAAAAGGTGTCACCGCCAGTACAAAACCTTCGAGCGGGCGGTATTCCATGCGGTTATGCATACCCGGTCCGCTGATCGGCTGCTGCTTATATATTTCACTCAGAAAATGTACATTGAAACGGAGAAAGTCGATGATTTCGCAGGCCGAATCGATCTCTGCCTGAAAAGCATTTTTACTTTGTCCCAGCATGGTCGTACCATTCATGTACGGGCGATATTTGGTAGCAATCAGGTCAGCTGCTTTGAGGAAGATACCAGCCCGGCTTTCCCAGCTCATGGCAGCCCAGGCATCTTTGGCAGACAGTGCTGCTTCAATAGCCTGCTTCACATGTTTTTCTTCTCCGGCGTGAAAATGCCCCAGGGTATGGGCCGTTTCATGGGGCGGATGCAGGGCCACCTTTTTATTGGTGCGTACCTCTTTTCCACCGATATACATGGGAATGTCTGCAACCTGCTTTTTCAATTCAGCCAGTACCTCTTTGAGCCGCTTCTTTTCAGCCGACCCGGGACCATAATTCAGAATCGGTTCATTTGCAGGAAGAGGATAGGAAAAAGTGCCAATGCTCATGTGATTTGAAGATTTTGCTGGCAAAGGTAAAGAGAATGAGTCAACTAATGTGCTAATGTGCTGATATGCTAATGTGCTGATATTTTAATCACTGTTGTCCGGGAAAAATAAAAGAAAATATTTTTTCGAAAGCTTTACTATTGAAATGGAGAATCGGGTGCCGTCCCGAGGCTTTGGACCGGTAGTTAAATAGGAAATGATCGAATAGTTTACTACCGCATTATACTGCTCACCGCATTCGTATGTGCTTTTAATTCCATCTTTTTTGCCGCCATGGCGGAGCCGGTGCTGTGTTTTCTCCGGACTCTGTTCATGCCAGTATCAATAAAGATTCAATAAGCCCCCTGCAGACCACAATAATGTGCTGATATGCTAATGTGCTGATATTTTAATGGGAAAATTCTTTTTTTTCAACGTTTTTTTCCCATGGCTGGCTGAATCGGGATTTGTTATTTTGAGAATGACCGATAAAAAAGCACCAAATACGATTGTTCAATTAACCTTTCAATTTGCACTACAAATGATCGATTTTGCTGTCCAATTAAAAGAATCACATCATTTTATTATAGCCAACCAGTTGGTTCGATCGGGTACCGCGATAGGTGCATCTGTAAGAGAAGCACAGCATTCCGAAAGTCGAAAAGATTTTATTCATAAAATGAAGATCGCAGCCAAAGAAGCTGATGAAACCTGTTACTGGCTGGAGCTTTGCAACACATCTTCATTTTATCCGAATTGCGATTTATTAATTCAACGTTGCCAGCAAATTTGTCGCATACTGTCTAAAATCATTTTCACATCGCGGCAACGGCTTTCCCGGTAAAATACATTAGCACATCAGCATATCAGCACATTAGCACATTCTTCTCAACTGTTCTCGGCTTCTTTCTCACTCATCAAGTATGCTTTAATAAATCCATCCAGTTCACCATCCATTACGGGTTGAATATTGCCGGTTTCGTAATCGGTACGGTGATCCTTGATCATTTTATAGGGATGGAAAACATAAGAGCGGATCTGGCTACCCCATTCAATCTTTTTCTTTTTGCTGTTGGCTGCATCTTTGGCTTCATTGCGTTTGCGCAGCTCTTCTTCATAGAGCCGGCTTTTGAGCATGGTCATCGCCTTTTCGCGGTTGCCCAGCTGCGTACGTTCCGTCTGGCATACCACCACAATACCGGTTGGGATGTGGGTCAGCATTACCTTTGTTTCCACTTTGTTTACGTTCTGCCCACCGGCACCACCACTTCGGGCTGTTTCCATTTTCACTTCCGAATCCTTTACCTCAATATTGATCGTATCATCTACCAGCGGGTACACAAATACCGAGCAGAATGAAGTATGGCGACGGGCATTGCTGTCGAAGGGGGAAATACGTACCAGACGATGCACGCCGCTTTCAGCTTTCAGGAAGCCATAGGCAAACGGGCCCTCAAACTGGAGAGTAGCCGTTTTGATACCGGCACCATCGCCCCAAACCCAGTCGAGCTCAGTGACTTTCCAGCCCTGCTTTTCGCCGTACATACGATACATACGGGCAAGCATCTCGGCCCAGTCCTGGCTCTCCGTACCTCCGGCTCCTGAGTTGATCTGCAATACAGCAGGCAACTCATCTTCCGGCTCATTGAGCGTGGCTTTAAACTCGGCATCATCGAGCATAACGAGCGCCTTATCGTAGGCCGCCTGGGTCTCTTCCTCCGAAGCATCACCCCCTTTCCAAAACTCGAATAAAACGGCAAAATCCTCTACCGCCGTCTCTGTTTCTTCAAAGAGGTTGACCCAATACTCGTTTAGCTTAATATTTTTTAGAATTTCTGTAGCGCGCTTGTTATCATCCCAAAAACCGGGACTTAATGATAACTGCTTATCGGCTTCTACTTTCTGGCGTCGGTTCTCGACGTCAAAGAAACCTCCTTATCCCGGTAACGCGGGACCGCATATCCTGTAATTTTTCGATTGTCATAGGGCGCAAAGGTAGGGAAAAGAGAGATAATGTGCTGATCTGCTAATGTGCTAATGATGAATCCTCCGGGAATTTGATTAATTTGTCAATGAACGAAAATTACCGAAGAAGAAGGTATTTCAATACTAAGATCCGATATAAAAAACAGCAATTGGAGCTTTGGTCAAATCGGCCGTAAAAGCATCAGCACATTAGCAGATCAGCACATCAGCGCATCATTTCTTTAGCGCTTAACGGCATCGTCACCATAAAACTGGTGGTGCCCGAAGGGGAAATATTGATTTCATACTGTCCGTGCAGCAGGCGAATGCGGGTAATAATGGCGTTTAAACTGATTTGGTGCTGCCTGTCAGAATCAAGCGGACGTTGATCGCTATGCAACAGTACCAGTTGTATATCCTGGTCTACCTGAACCCGTATGTGCACCGGCCCGTTTATCTCCCTTTTTTCAAGCAGCACGAGGTACTGTGCAAGGATGCGATAAAGGTTAATGGCCGTTTCGTCCGATAACATGGCGGGACTTTCTTCCCAGTCGAGTTCCACGTCAAAAGGGGCCTTTTTGGCAAATTGTACAATTAGCTCCCGCAGCACTTCCTCCAGGGTGACTGCCGGAAGACTGATAGGGTTATAGGTGCGCGATAACCGGCGCATTTCCTGCAGCAGGTCTTCAAGCGCAGTACGGGTCTTGAGTAAAAGCGGGGGCGCCAGCTCTTTTTCTTCCATAGCCACGCTGAGATACATGAGACTGGCCGCCAGTACCTGGGCAAAGTTTTCATGCAGCTCCACTCCAATGGCCTTGCGTTCTATTTCCTGTTGCTGTAAGGCAAACTGAAGTGTGCTGCGTTCTATATCGATAAGTTGCTCTGCTTTTTCACGGATTGCCAGGTTACGCAGGCGTAATTCGAGCAAACGGGTCACCTGGCCGGCAATGATGGCTATGGCCCGCTCCTGGTCAGGAGTAAAATTTTTAAGCTCAGTGTCAAAAGCGCATACCGTACCAATATTATATCCATTGGCAGATACAATAGGCGCCCCGGCATAAAAACGTATCCGGAGCCCATCTGTCACCATCGGATTATCAGCAAACCGCTCATCAACACGCGCATCCGGCACCACCATTACCTGCCGGTCGAGAATCGTATGGCTGCAAAAAGATATGTCGCGGGGACATTCTTCCACATTCAATCCAATACTGGCTTTCAGCCACTGACGGTTATTATCGATAAAAGAAATGGCTACATGACTACAGCCGGTGACCAGGGAGAGCAATTCGGTCAGTTCATTGAAAGAGGTTTCAACCGGTGTATCCAGAATCTGACAGGCATCAAGCTCAGCCAGTCGCTGCGCCTCATTCCACGGCAAATTCGCTATTTTCATACGTACGGGTATTAGGGGATGCCTGCCGCAACTGCAGACAATAGTGCAAGGTAAAACAGAAGAGTCATTTTCATAAATTTCCCTGATACATTGATAATCAATTGAGTGATAACTCTTACTGGCAGACCTGCCTAGCTCTTACCAAAACGGATACCGGCGCCCGGAAGCCTGTTTACTGTTCTTCCACATCTGTTGAAAAGATTGTAGTGCAAGTGATTGGGTAAATAAGATTATTTTATATTTTCTTTGCCTGGATTAAAACCTAACTACTCTATATGAAAGATGTGATCATCCCTGTTGACTTTTCTGAAACTTCCCTGCACGCTGCCCGCTATGCCGCCGCCATGCTCAGTGGCCGTACTGATACCCGGGTTATTCTATATCATATGTTTGAAGAAGAGGCTGAAGCCGATACTACAGAACAGTATCTGCAGACGCTGAAAACCGAACTGGAACAAAAAGGCGTAAGCAACATTGAATGCGTAAAAGAACTGGGCGATGATCTGATCGACAACCTGGGTCGCCTGGCTTACCAGAAAACGGCCGAACTGATTGTAATGGGTATTACGGAAAAAGAAGAATGGCGCCAGATTTTCAGCGGCAGCAAATCGCTTAAGATGGTGCAGCAGAATGTATGCCCCGTCATGATCATACCACACGAAGCAACTTATACAGGTGTGTCCAATATTGCGCTCACCTCCGACTTCCAGGACGTGGAAAACACCACACCAGTACTGGCTATTAAAAATGTGCTGGAACTGTTTAAAGCCAACCTGCATATTGTTAATGTCGATAACCAGCACTACGTAACACTTACAGAAGAGTTTCTGAATGGCCGTGCAAAAATGCAGGAGATGTTTGCCGAGTTCAAACCAGAATTTTATTTTATTGGTATGAATGATTTTTACGAAGCTATCGAACAGTTTGCGCGCGACCGCAACATTGATCTGATCATTATCATTCCCAAAAATCATACATTCTTCAACAATCTTTTCAGCAGCAGCCATACACGCAAACTCGCCTACAACAGCAGCGTACCGTTGCTGGCGGCGCACCAGTGAACAATGTGCTGATGTGCTAATGTGCTAATGCAGGTTGAAGATTTATTGGCTTGTTTATTAAAAATGAATGTATTTAAAGCTGCCGGTTGTACCGACAGCTTTTTTGTATCTCCATATAAAAGGAAAATTATCGCTTCCCATTAGCACATTAACACATCAGCACATTAGCACATTACTTTCCTTATCTTTGACCAACGATTGTTAGTTTTAAGTATGGCAAAGAATAACACACAGATAAATGTAAGTTCAGAGATAGGAACACTGCGTCGGTTGCTGGTACACAGCCCCGATAGTGGTATTGGTAAAGTTGTGCCTTCCAAAGCGCAGGACTGGTTGTTTGAAGACATAGTACACCTCGACACGATCCGCCGCAAGGAGTACGATTATTACACCAAACTCCTCCTCTATTTCCTGGATCCCGAAAAAATTACAGGCCGCCTGCATGATATAGATCATCCTGACCATGAGTATGTATTCTACAAACCGGATAGCCCCCACTTTTTCCGTTCAGACAAAGTGGTGGAACTGCAATGGCTGCTCGGAGAAATACTCGAAGACCGCGAAATCAAACTGAAACTGATCGCATCGGTATGTGCACTTGAAAACTGCTCGTATGAAATGCAGGATCACCTGGCCGGTATTGATGGTCAGAAGCTGGCCAAGGTTTTTATCAGCGGCACTATGAATGATAAGGAAATGTTGTTTCCGCCAATACCTAACTTCATTTTTACACGAGATATCGGTATCACCATCAATGAGTATATCCTGCTCAACAAACCTGCCCGCAAGGCCAGAACACGTGAAGCCCTGCTCGTAAAATATATTTTTTATAATCATCCCCTATTTGCCGGATACCGGAAAAATATCATTGAACTCCCCAATACATCGCACCATTTCCTGCTGCCAAAAGATGGCGACGACAGAAAAGTGACCCTCGAAGGTGGCGATATCATGGTGGTCACACGCGACCACTTACTGATCGGCATCAGCGAACGCACTACCATGGAAGCGGCGCATCAGTGCATTAATATACTTTTTGCGCGCAATATTGTTAAGAAGGTTACCGTGATAAAAATCCCCAAAAAGCGGGATTACATGCATATTGACACTGTATTTACTCAGGTAAAACGAAATGTGTGGGTACTGCTGGGCGCTTTTTCCAAAAAAGCTATTAAGATGGAAGATGCTGATCCGGTACAGCGGGTACTGGAAGGATCTCGTAAGGACGATAAAATCCGTATCACTCAATTCCGCAAAAAAGATCCGTCTAACCCAACATTTTTCGACAACCTCGAAGACCTGCTGAGCGATATCAGCCGTCATGACCTGAAATGTGAAGACAAAGTAAAATTCATTTACAGCGGCAACAACGAATTTCCATACGATGCCCGCGAACAATGGACAGACTCGTGCAACCTGCTTGCCTTAAAAGAAGGGGTTGTACTGGGCTACGACCGCAATGACAAAACCCTGGAAGCATTTCGGAATGCCGGTTTTTCTATCATCCATGCCCACGAGCTGGTAGCTGCGCTCGAAGCTGGCACTATTAAAGTACAGGATCTGAGCGATACATTGATTACCATGCCCTCGGCCGAACTCTCCCGCGCGCGGGGTGGATTCCATTGTATGAGCATGCCCCTGCTGCGTGATGAGATCGATTAAACTGTATCTGTATTCAATTCTATGCAAACAACTTCTCACTTACTGATGATACGACCGGTCAACTTTGCATTCAATGCAGAGACGGCTGTAAACAATGCTTTTCAGGTGGCCGGAGAAACTGACCATGTGCAGGAAACTGCCCGCGGCGAGTTTGATGGTTTTGTATCATTGCTGCGTGAAAACGGCGTGGATGTAACCGTTGTAGAAGATACGCCCGTGCCATATACGCCTGATTCTATCTTCCCCAACAACTGGGTTTCTTTTCATGCAGACGGCACCTTACTGCTATATCCCATGTTTGCCCCCAACCGGAGGGCAGAAAGAAAGCCGCACGTTTTGCAGGCGCTCGCTGACCGTTTTACAATCCGGCAAACCCTGGACCTGACCGGATTCGAACAGCAGCACTTATTTCTCGAAGGCACAGGCAGCATGGTACTGGACAGAGATCAGCAGATTGCCTATGCCTGCCTCTCGCCCCGTACAGATCGTACCGTACTGGAAGATTTCTGTGCAAAAATGCATTACCGTGCAGTGATCTTCGATGCGGTAGACGCTGGCGGCCAGCCAATTTACCATACCAATGTGATGATGTGTGTGGCTGATCGTTATGTGGTGATCTGCCTTGATAGCATTCCGGATGCCGGTCAGCGCCAGCTGGTGAGTGACAGCATAACCACATCAGGCAAAGTTATTATCCCGATCAGCCTCCGTCAGATGGCCCATTTTGCGGGCAATATGCTGCAGGTTCAGAATACATCCGGTGAGCGTTTGCTGATCATGTCTTCACAGGCATTTCAGTCACTTGATCAGGCACAGCTGGATCAGCTGACAGCCTTTAACCGTATTCTTCATGCCCCGCTTAATACGATTGAAAGTAATGGCGGCGGCAGTGCGCGCTGTATGCTGGCTGAGATACATTTACCCAAGAAGGTATAGTCTTGTTTACCGCGTATAAAGGGTATAAGGGGGTATAAAGGGTATAAGGGGGAATAAAGGGTATAAAGGGGTATAAAGAGTATAAGGGGTATAAAGAGTATAAAGGGTATAAGGGGGTATAAAGAGTATAAAGAAACAACTGTCCACTGTCAACTATCAACTGTCAACTGTCAACTGTTCACTGTCAACTGTCCTCTGTCCTAAATTTTAATAAATGAAAACAATAGTAGCGGCCTTGCTGATTTGTTGTTTTGCAACCGTTCAGGCACAAAACAATTACAACGATTCTATTCAGCAATACCTCAGCAAATATGTAAAAGAACATGAAGTAGTAACCGGGGATAATAAAAAAGGATTCCGCTTTTATGCTCCCAATCCTGCCTACCGCTTCGTGGCCCGTTTTGAAAAAGCTGCTGACAGCAAATGGTTCAATATGCCCACTTCGGGCAAGATCCAGAAAGCATTCCGGATATATGGCACGCTTTATTTTTCAAAAGGAGATACTGCCATTCAGCTTCCCGTTTATCAATCGCAAAGCCTGCTCGAATCACCCAGGTACCGTGAAAATCTCTTTCTTCCCTTCACCGATCTCACCTCGGGCGACGAAACCTACGCCAGTGGACGTTACCTGGATCTGAAACTGGGCGATATTCAGAACGGCCGGATTGTGCTTGACTTCAATAAGGCTTATAATCCCTATTGCGCTTATGTAACAGGAAAATATAATTGCCCGATCCCACCCCGGGCCAATCAATTGCCGATAGCGGTAATGGCCGGCGAAAAAACATTCAGCGGACATATTGTGGCCGAATAACGAGTTTGTTATTGACCATACAACCGCCGCAATCCTTCGGCGAAAGAAAGAGGGGCATATCCGATAGCAGCTTTTGCTTTTTCTATACTCAGACCCGTACGCATTGGACGTCTGGCAGCGCCAGGTATTACAGCAGACAGGCAGGGTTGTATTAACGCAGCATCGAGTTTCAGCAATGCGGCAAGTTCCTTTGCCATTTCATATGGACTATAACCATCGGGTCCGCTAAGATGGTAGATACCTTTGCTTCGCTGTTGTACCAGTTGTACTATACCGGCAGCAAGATCTTCTACAAAAGTGGGCGTTCGCCATTGATCGCTGACCACCTGGTACGTTTCTCCCTTTTCCAGTTTTTCTTTCACAACAGACAGCAGGTTACTTCGGCCACCCTGCGGCAGGCCATATACCAGCACTGTACGCACAATACCCCATGCATGGGCATATTCCTGTACAGCTTCCTCTGCTTCTGCCTTTGTTTTGCCGTAATAGTTAACCGGGTTGACGGTGGCTTCTTCGGTATACATCCCCGTTTCCCCATCAAAAACAAAATCGGTGGATACAAAAAGAAAGTAAGCTTCGCACTCTTCGGCATTAGCCAGCAAATGAAGGGTGCCTTCCACGTTGACAAGATAAGCCTGCCATTGATTCTTTTCACACTCATCGGGTTTACTCATGGCACCCGCGTGAATCACCGCTTCGGGTGCGAAAGCTTCAAATACATCATGTACGGCAAAAGGATCTGTAAAATCCAGGGATGCATACGCATAAGCAATATCACCATGCCGGTTACCGCCTTTGCCCGTAGCCAGCACGGTATGTCCCGCTGCATGCAACTGCCGGCAGAGATAATAGCCCAAAAAACCATTTGCTCCTGTCACCAGTACTTTCATAATATGTATTAAACCGGGAAAATCCCTGTCACCAGGGATTTTCGAAATAAGAATTAATAATTTTAGTTTTTTCGTTTGCGCAGTGGAGAACTGCTGCCTTGCTGTTGTTGTGCGGCTTTAGTGGCTGGCGAACTGTTTGTATTGCCGGTTGCGGGTTTGGATCCGGACTCCTGCTGTGAAGCCGGCTGGCTCTGATTACGGGCACCAGCATTGCTGGCTCCCTTTGTATCCGTCGCACTACCTGATTTTGAAGGCAGTGAAAAACTGCCATCACCACCACTACCCTTTCCTTCAGTTGCTGTACCTCCTTTGCCTACGCCTGCACCGTCTATGAAAGACATTCCCAGCTCATTCATCACAAAGCTCCAGATATCGGCTGCTTCATCGATCGATTTGCTGGTTGGTTTGCCGGCTCCATGTCCGGCATCTGTATCAATTCTGATCAGCAGTGGCGCTCCGTTTGTTTGCCCTGCATAAGCCTGCAGACGTGCTGCAAACTTGAATGAATGCGCCGGCACTACCCTGTCATCATGATCGGCTGTTGTGACCAGCGTGGCCGGATACTTCACGCCCGTTTTCAGGTTATGATAGGGCGAATATTTATACAGGAAAGGAAACTGACTGGCCGTATCGGCATTGCCATATTCCACTGCCCAGGCTGCTCCCACGGTAAATTTGTGGAACCGCAGCATATCCAAAACCCCCACTTGTGGCAAAGCCACCCTGAACAGATCGGGACGCTGCGTCATGACCGCTCCTACCAGCAAACCGCCATTGCTTCCTCCGCGAATGGCAATCCGGTTGGGATTGGTAAACCGGTTTTTGATGAGGTATTCTGCAGCTCCGATAAAATCGTCAAATACGTTTTGTTTTTTCTCCAGCATACCGCCTTTGTGCCAGTCCTCGCCATATTCACTTCCGCCACGGAGGTTGACTACTACATAGATACCGCCCTGCTCAATGAAAAATGCATTGCTGATGCTGAATCCCGGCGTCATGGGTATATTGAACCCGCCATATCCGTAAAGTAATACAGGATTGTTGCCATTACGTTCTATTCCCTTTTTATAGGTCAGGAACATAGGCACGCGGGTGCCGTCTTTACTATTGAAAAATAGTTGTTCCGTAACCATTTCACTTGTATTCATCGCTATGCTGGTGCTGCGAAACAGATCCGCTCCGCCAGTTGTAATATCATAACGGTAAATAGCAGGTGGGGTGGTAAATGAGGTAAACGTAAAAAACAGTTCTTTATCTTCCGGTTCTCCGCCAAATCCGCTGGCAGTACCAATACCGGGCAGATATACTTCGCGTACCAGGCTACCATCATAGTTGTACTGGTAAACGCGGGTAGACGCATCTTTGAGATAGTCTGCAAAAAGCTGTCTGCCGCAGGAACCTACGCCCTGCAGGGCCTCGGATTTTTCGGGAATAATCTCTTTCCAGTTTTGCTTAGCCGGCTTTTTCGGATCAATAGAAACGACACGGTAGTTGGGTGCATCGATATTGGTGCGAACCAGCAATCGATCTCCATCATTATCCACTACACTGGCTTCGCTGGCGAAGCCGGGAATGAGTAATTTGAACTGCTTCTGCGATGCATCTTTCCGGTCCATATACCAGAGCTCTGAACCGCTTGTGCCTTCCGACACATACAGGATCAGGAAACGTTCATCTTCGGTGGCACCTACTCCATGAAAGCGAAGCGGGTGTTTTTTATCCTCGTATATCAGTTTGTCTTCGGCCTGGCTGGTACCTATTTTATGATAATATACTTTTTGAAATTCGTTGCGGCGGCTGAGCCGGGTCTTTTCATCGGGCTGGTCATATCGGCTGTAATAAAAGCCATCTTCACCCAGCCAGTTGAAACCGCTGAATTTCACCCAGCGGATTGTATCGGGCAATACCTTTTTGGTGGCCGTCTCCATTACATACACTTCCTGCCAGTCGCTGCCGGCTACTGAAATGGAATAAGCCATGTATTTTCCCTTTTTGCTGAATCCCAGTCCGCTCAGGGCAGCTACGCCTTCTTTATTAAGGGTATTGGGATTGAGAAACTCTTCGGGTGTGCCCTGCAGTCCTTTTTGGCGGTACATGACCGACTGGTTTTGCAGGCCATCATTTTTAAAGAAATAATACCAGTCGCCCTTTTTGAAAGGAGAAGAATATTTAGGGTAGTTCCACAGCTTTTCGAGCCGGTCGCGGACCTGCTTGCGAAACGGAATCTGATTGAGATAATCGAAGGTGATTTTATTCTGTTCAATAACCCACTGTTTGGTGCGCTCACTGTTATCGTCCTCGAGCCAGCGATACGGATCTTCTACTGTAACCCCGTTATAGTTATCCACCACATTCTCGCGATAAGTTGCCGGATATTTTATTTGTGCAGATGCACCCAGTTGTGACGCCATAAAAAGCAAACAGATTAATTTTCTCATGATGGTGAGTTGAGGAAAGTAAAGATAGGGAATGTGGGCAAAGTGCTTATGGGTTCAATATGCTGATGTGCTAATGTGCTGATGATTTTTTGGTCTGGAAGACGAATTATTGAGCAAACCATTTTGCGGTTTGAATAGGAAATCGGTTTTTCGGATAATAAACGCCACCACAATTAGCACATTAACACATCAGCACACCAGCACATTAATACTCACGTCTGTTAGCCTCTTCACAATTCCATCATGTCTGCATCACACACAATGCCAACAATACCTTATTTTTGAGGCGCTAACGATAGGGTAAGAGACGAATCCCTGCCACGGTCATAAAAAATATTCCTAAAAACCAGTTATTTACGAAAATTAATGGCAAAGAAAGTTACGAAGATTGGCGTTTTGACATCCGGCGGTGATGCTCCGGGCATGAATGCAGCCATCCGTGCGGTTGTACGCACGGCTACCTATCATGGCATTGAAGTATTTGGAATCATGCGCGGTTATCAGGGCATGATTGATGATGATATCATCAAAATGGATTCCAAGTCGGTGGCAAACATTATTCAGCGGGGCGGTACTATTCTTAAAACTGCCCGTTGTAAAGATTTTTATGAAACAGAAGGACGTCAGCGTGCCTATGCGAACCTGAAAAAGCGGGGCATCGATGGCCTGGTAATCATTGGAGGTGACGGCTCTTTTCGTGGTGCGGTGAAGCTGAGCCAGGAGTGCGATATTCCCTGCATTGGCCTGGCCGGCACGATTGATAAGGATATTCATGGTACCGATTTTACCATCGGCTTCGATACTGCTGTCAATACTGCTGTACGAGCTATTGATAAGATCCGCGATACCATGGATGCGCATGACCGCATTTTTATTATTGAAGTAATGGGTCGTGATGCCGGTTATATTGCTCTGCATAGTGGTATTGCCACTGGCGCCGAAAATATCCTGATTCCCGAACGTAAGACCGATATCAACGATATTATCAGCACACTCCAGGAAAAAGAACGCCGCAAAAAGCTGGTAAACCTGATAGTAGTTGCCGAAGGAGATGAATTTGGCGGTGCCAATGAAGTGCAAAAAGCCCTTCAAAAAGGACTGCCCAATGCAGAGATCCGCGTGGCCATCCTGGGGCATATTCAGCGGGGCGGATCCCCTACCTGCATCGACCGCCTCATCGCCAGCCGCATGGGATACCATGCCGTAGAGTCGCTGATGGAAGGCCGGCACAACGTGTTTGTAGGTATTCATAACAATAAAATGCACTACATACCGCTGGAGCAGGCCGTAAAAAACAAAGGTCATATCAGCGAAGAATGGATGAAGATCGTCAAGATTCTGGCATCCTGATCAGTTAAGGCAAACCGAAACAAGCAACCCCAATGACAAAGAACGCAGAGAAATATTTTCATACCCAGATGGACCGCACAGCCGGTCTTACACACACATTTCACAAGACAAAAATCGTAGCTACCGTAGGCCCTGCCTGCGATACCTACGACAAACTGCTCGAACTGGTAAAAGCAGGTGTAAACGTTTTCCGCCTCAACTTTTCGCACGGCACACATGAAAACAAAGCGGAAATCATCAACCATATCCGGAAAATCAACAAAACAGAACCTTACAATATTTCGATCCTGGGCGATCTGCAGGGACCCAAACTGCGTGTGGGAGAAATCGAAAACGGCTCACTGAAAATTGAACCCGGCGATATTCTCACCTTCACCTCGCGCGAAAAAGTTGTAGGTACCAAAGAAAAGATTTATATCTCCTACCCCGACCTGCATAAGGATGTAAAGACCGGAGAGAAAATCATGATCGATGACGGCAAACTGGAAGTAGTCGTAACAGAGATCACTCCCAACGATGAAGTAAAGGTGCGCGTAACTTATGGCGGCAACCTGCTTCCCAAAAAAGGAGTGAACCTGCCCGACACCGCCATCTCACTGCCGGCTATGACACCCAAGGATATCGAAGACTTCGAATTCATCATAAAACATGAACTGGATTGGGTAGCCCTCTCTTTTGTACGCCGTGCAGAAGATATTATTGATCTTAAAAAACGCGTAGCGGATTTCAAGAGCAATATAAAAGTGATGGCAAAGATCGAAATGCCATCTGCCCTCACCGACCTGCGCAATATCATAGTAGAATCAGACGCTGTAATGGTGGCCCGCGGCGACCTGGGTGTGGAACTGCCCGTAGAGAAAGTGCCCATGGCCCAGCGCGAGATCATCCGCAAATGTATCCACCGCGGCAAACCCGTGGTAGTAGCCACACAGATGATGGAAAGTATGATCGACCGCGTAAAACCCAACCGCAGTGAAATCACCGATGTGGCCAATGCGGTACTGGAAGGCGCCGATGCGGTAATGCTTAGTGGCGAAACCGCTACAGGCCATCACCCCACCCTGGTGGTCGAAACCATGCGCAAAATCATCCTCGAAGTGGAGCGTACCGAATACCGCTACAACCGTGCAGAAGACCTGCAGGCTATTTCACATTCCCCTTCTTTCCTGAGTGATGCCATTTGTTACAATGCCTGTAAAATAGCCAGCGACATTTCTGCCAATGCACTCGTAGGCATGACAGAAAGTGGTTACACTGCATTTATGCTTAGCAGTTATCGTCCCAAATCACCACTGTATATTTTCACCAAGAAAAGATCGCTGGTAAATCAGCTGAGCCTGAGTTGGGGTGTACGCGCCTTCTTCTACGATGAAGAGGAAAGCCTGGATGATATCATCTTTGATCAAATCGCCATTTTGAAAGAACGTGGTTTTGTAAAATCAGGCGATACTATTGTAAATACAGGCAGCACTCCCGTGCAGCTGCATTTGCCCACGAATATTATTAAGATTACGAAAATAGACTAGGGAAGGTTAAGGGTAAAAGGCCGAGGTATAAAGGAGGAAACGAGAAGATAATCCCGATTCTCCTTTATACCTTTATACTTTTATACCCTTCCAACAGACCAGAAAGGTGAAGGGTAAAAGGCGGAAGGTGGAAGGAGGAAATTGAGATGTGAACATCGATTGCTCCTGCTTCAGCCCTCAACCTTCTACCTTTTACCTTATCCACAGGTTAAGGGTAAAAGGCCGAGGGTGAAAGGAGGAAATGAAATCTGAGAACATCGGTTATCCTTATTCAACTTCTACCCTCTACCTTATACCTTTTACCTTATCCACAGGTTAAGGGTAAAAGGCCGAAGGTGAAAGGAGGAAATGAAATCTGAGAACATCGATTGCTCCTGCTTCAGCCCTCAACCTTCTACCTTTTACCTTTATACTTTTATACTTTTCTCACCGCCAGCACGATAAAATGATCGCTGCCGCGATGTGTCCCGCCAAATGATATCCTCCATCAATAAAATAGATGGAGGTGGGGCGACTTTCATAAACAAAAGAAATAGCCACAGCAGTACAGGCAAAAAGCAAGCCGGTAACAGCGCCCAGTTTAAGACCCGAAATCCACACGAAAAGATCAAGACGGTTCACCAGCAGAGCGAGTCCAAGGCAGGTAAGCAGTATCAGGATAAATGAGGTCAGCATCATTTTACCCAGTCCCTTCTTACTGGGATCATCCATTTTTAAGCCTGCAGCGTGGGCCCATTGGGTAGCAAACAAGGCTTTTGAATACCAAATAGCTCCCAGCATAAAATAAGCAACAGCAGCAGCCAGTACTGCCAGCCAGTTGAGGTGCGAAAAGAGATCGGTAGTCATATTAGTTAGTTTTATAATAGAAAGCTACGGAAAAGATGGGGGAAAAGGCAAAGGGTAGAAGGTAAAGGGCAGAAGGTGATAAAGAATCACAACTCCTACCTTATGCCTTATATCTTATGCCTTACGCCTCATTAATAAAAAAGCCGCGGTTTAACCGCGGCTTTTTTTATAGAGCAGGGTTTCCCCTTTAAAGCTTCCTGATCTTGATATTCCGGAACCACACATTATTGCCATGGTCCTGCAGGCCTATATGTCCTTTTTTATAGGTGCCAAAGCCTTCGGTATTTTTGAATTTGCTGCCGGCAATCAGATTTTTCCAGTTTTCATCCCACATAGTAGTTGTCACTACATTTTCTCCATTGAGGAAAAGCTCCAGTTTGCCATTCTGTGCAATGATCTCCACATGATTCCATTGCAGGGCAGGTTTCACCGTTTCCTTGCTGCATGAGATCAGGTCGTAGAGGTCGCCGGCGCGGTGCTTTGTGATTTTAGCATCGGGATGGCCGGCATTATCGAGTACCTGCATCTCGGGACCGGTTTGCCAGGGCCAGGTATATTTCACACTGTCTTCATGAATGAAAATGATGATGCCGCTGTTGCCATTGGTATCGATCTTCCAGTCGAGTTTCAGGTGAAAATTGTCGTATTCGCCATCGGTCACAATATCACCTCCACCTTTGATCTGCCAGTCCTGTTTGGAGGAGGCATCAAGATAGATGCTGCTGTCTGCTACTTTCCAGGCGGCTCCTACGGGGTTACCTCCGTATTTGTGCCAGCCTGCGAGGCTGTTACCGTCAAATAACAGCTCCCAGCCATCTTTTTTTTCCTGTTCGCTAAGTGTGTTATTGGAGGCCACAGTAGTTGATGTTTCTGCTTCTTTATTTTCGGTACTGGCCGATTGGTTATTGCAGGCGGCGAGCATACATACAGCCATACCTGCTACCAGTGTTTTTTTTAACATTGATTGGTTTTATTTTTTCAATAAGAGAATGTATTTCACCATGGCTTCTGCATCGGCCTGGCTCAGGGCGGGGTGGGCAATCATCGGCACCTGTCCCCATACACCTGACCCACCTTTGATGATCTTTTCGGCCAGTTTGGGAACAATATCCGAACCTTCTGACGCATACTTTTCAGCTACCTCTTTGTAAGAAGGACCGGTGAGCTTCTCATCAATTTTATGACAGGTAAAACAGCCGCTTTTTCCTACCAGTTCAATACCTTTCTGATAATCGGGATTATCGGCAAGAGAGCTTGTGGCAGGCGTTTTAGTTTCCTTTTCGCCAGCGTCTGCTGTTTTCTTATCACCACTGTTGCACGCAGCCAGGATCGCAAGGCTGCAGGCTGCCATAAATATTCTTTTCATGATTGTAGGGGTTGTTTCGTTGTGTCAAATTTCAGTAAAAAATCAACTCAGCCCTAATAAAGAGCGGATAAATGCCTCATCAGTTTTTACGCCGGCAAAATCATCGAAGGCTTTTTCTGTCACACGGATAATGTGATCCTTAATAAACTGAGCTCCCTCACGGGCTCCATCCTCGGGATGTTTGAGGCAGCACTCCCACTCCATCACGGCCCAGCCGCTGTAATCGTATTCGGTCAGCTTACTGAAGACCGTTTTAAAATCAACCTGTCCGTCGCCCGGAGAGCGATAGCGGCCAGCCCGCTTCAGCCAGCTTTGATAACCGCCAAAAGTGCCCTGCTTGCCGGTGCTGTTAAACTCGGCATCTTTTACATGGAATGCGCGGATACGCTCATGATAAAAATCGATATACTGAATATAATCCAGCTGCTGCAGCACGAAATGAGATGGGTCATACAGCAGGCAGGCTCGTGGATGCTGGTTCACTTCTTCCAGAAACATCTCATAGGTTTCGCCATCAAAAAGGTCTTCACCGGGGTGGATTTCATAACATACATCTACCCCGTTTTTATCAAACTCATTCAAAATGGGTGTCCAGCGCCGGCCCAGTTCCTTAAAGCCTTCTTCGACCAGTCCGGCCGGCCGTTGCGGCCAGGGGTGAAAGGTATGCCAGAGCAGGGAACCACTGAAAGTGGCATGTGCGGTAAGGCCCAGGTTGGCCGAAGCTTTCGCGGCATACATGAGCTGCTGTACGGCCCACTCCTGCCGGGCTTTGGGATTTTTTTTGAGTGCATCGGGAGCAAATGCATCAAACAGGTCGTCGTATGCCGGATGCACAGCTACCAGTTGTCCCTGCAGGTGAGTGCTGAGTTCGCTGATCTCCATTCCATATTCGGCAATGGTGCCCTTGAGTGTATCGGCATAGGTCTTACTTTCTGCAGCCAGTTTGAGGTCAATGCAACGGGCATCCCAGGTGGGTATCTGTACGGCTTTAAATCCCAGATCGCTGGCCCATTTGCAAATCGTCTTCAGCTCATTGAAGGGAGGCTGATCTCCCAGAAACTGCGCCAGGAATATACCCGGACCTTTTATTGTTTTCATTTATTAAAATTTAGAACAGATGACAGTGAACAGTTGACAGTGAACAGTTGACAGTTGACAGTGGACAGTGGTTCATTCCTAGCCATTCTTGAAAATTTCAAATCATTAGCACATAAGCACATTTCCCCTTTAAACTTTTATACCTTTATACTTTTATACTTCGTTACAACCGCGTCCACTTTTGCTCACTCTTTCCGCTTTCAATTACTTTTTCCACGAATTCCATTCCACGCAATCCATCGCTTACACCGGGAAAATCGAGCCATTCGGCCTGGGGTTCCACACCGGCAATATGCGCTTTGATGCAAAGGGCAAAATTGCGGTAGAGGTTGGCAAACGCTTCGAGGTATCCTTCGGGGTGTCCGGCAGGTACCCGTGTATTATGCAGGGAATAACTGCTGAGGTAAGGTTGTCCGGCGCGAAATATCTCGGTAGGTTTATCCAGCCATTTTACCAGCAGGCTGTTGGCATCTTCCTGCCTCCATTCAAGGCTACCCAGTTCACCATACACGCGCACCTTGGTATTATTCTCTTCGCCGGCTGCTACCTGTGTGGCATAAAGGAAGCCACTGGCACCATTATCAAATTTCAGTAATACCGTGCCATCATCGTCGAGCCGGCGTCCTTCCACCACGGTATTTACATCGGCACAGATATGCGTGACGGTAAGACCGCTTACATATTCAGCCAGGTTGAAAGCATGCGTACCTATATCGCCCATGGCACCGGCAATACCACTTTGTGCCGGATCGGTACGCCACGAGGCCTGTTTGAAAGAACGTGCATCCGCACCGGCTCCTTCGAGGAAACGACTGAGCCAGCCCTGCGGATAGTCTACATATACTTTTCTTATTTTACCAAACTTACCACTCAATACCTGTTGCCGCGCTTCTTTTACCATCGGATAACCGGTATAGGTATGTGTGAGACAAAAATAAAGCTGACTCTTATCTGCGATAGCAGCTAATTTTTTTGCTTCATCCAGATCAAAGGCCAGTGGCTTATCGAGTATAACATGAAACCCATTTTCCAGGGCCAGTTTCGCGGGTTCATAATGCACATGATTGGGCGTTACAATACTTACAATATCTATACGCTCATTCAGCGGGCGCTCTGCTTCGGCTCTTATCATTTCCTTATATGAACCATATACGCGGTCGGCCGGCAGGTTCAATTCAATACCGGCCTGTTTCGATTTTTCCGGATCGCTGCTGAATGCGCCGCATACCAGTTCTATCTCACCATCCATACAGGCCGCAATGCGATGCACTGCACCAATAAAAGCACCGGGTCCTCCGCCTATCATTCCCATTCGTAATTTTCGATTGATCATATCAAACAATTGTTAGTGACGGTGTTAATAAAATATGTGTAAGCTACATGATTATGGTTTTAAAAATAGTACATTTAGCTTTTACAAATCACCTTAAGGCAAAACTAACGATATGCAAGTCAACATCAACCGTCAACAACTTTTTGTAGCAAGCTGTCTGGCATTATTGGTCACTTCGCTTTCATTTGGTATCCGTGCAGGTCTGCTCGATACGTGGAAACATCAGTTTGGGCTCACCCAGGAAGATGCCAGTATTATTACCAGTACAGCATTCTGGGGTTTTCCACTGGCGGTAATCATTGGTGGTTTCCTGGTTGATATTATTGGTATGAAAAGATTGCTGGTGATGGCCTTTCTTCTTCACCTTGTGGGTATCCTGCTCACCATTTTTGCCGGAGGCTTTACTGCCTTATTTATTTCCACCTTATTTATAGGTATGGGAAATGGCACAGTAGAAGCGGCCTGTAATCCACTTGTAACAGCGATTTACCCTGATAAAAAAACGACTAAACTCAATCACTTTCATCTCTGGTTTCCCGGCGGTATCGTGATCGGCACCCTGGTGGTATTTTTCCTTGGACAGAAAATTGCCGATACACAATATCTCAGCAACTGGCAATGGCTGGTAGGTTTGATGCTGATCCCCACCGTACTGTATGGTTACCTGTTCCTTAAACTGAAGTTTCCTGTTACGGAGCGTGTGGCTGCCGGCGTATCAAGCGGAGAAATGTATCGCTCACTGGGCAATCCGCTCTTCCTGGTTATGATCGTGCTGATGTTTGGTACAGCCATTACAGAGTTGTTTACCGGACAGTGGATCGATGTATTGTTAAAAACGGTTACCGACAACGCATTACTGATACTTACCATCTCTACGGGGGTTATGGTGATTGGCCGCGGCCTGGCCGAGCCGGTCGTTCATCGTTTATCGCCCACGGGTGTACTGGTAATTTCCGCTGCACTCTCTGCCGTGGGTCTGTATATCCTGGGCCATAGCAGCGGCTCTGCCCTCTATGCAGGCGCACTGGTATTCGGACTGGGTGTATGTTATTTCTGGCCTACCATGCTGGGCTTTGTGGCTGAAAATTTACCGCGCACCGGTGCCGTTGGATTAAACCTGATGGGTGGAGCCGGCATGTTTGCCGTGTCTGTGTATATGCTTATCATGGGTAAATTTTATGACAATAAAGTAGCGTCAAAATTGCCCGAAGGCGCTGATATGGGTGCCTACAGTGCCCCTACTGCCACTCCTGAAATGGCTCAGCAACTCAATGCTGCCAAGACGGCCGCGGGTCCTGAAATCATCAATGCTACGTTGATCATTCCGGTAATATTAACCGTCGCCTTCATCCTCCTGTTTTTTTATATGCGTAACCGCAAAAAACCAACACTTCAGGCTGTTTAATTGATTCTAATAAATTACGTACCGCAGGCATATGAAACCAACGATCCGTTTTCAGCTTTCCTTCATGATGTTTTTGGAATTCTTTATCTGGGGAGGCTGGTTTGTGACACTCGGCACTTTTTTGAGTACCAATCTGCATGCAACAGGCGCAGAAAGTGCGCGCGTATTTTCGACCCAGTCATGGGGAGCCATCATCGCACCCTTCATTATTGGGTTGATCGCAGACCGCTATATCAACGCAGAACGTATACTCGGCATCCTGCACCTGGCAGGTGCCGCGCTCATGTATAAACTTTATACCGCAGAAAATATTGGTGCATTTTATCCGTACGTTCTGGCGTATATGATCCTGTATATGCCGACCATCGCACTGGTCAATTCCGTTTCATTTAATCAGATGAAAGATCCGGAAAAAGATTTTTCCGGCATCCGTGTATTTGGCACCATTGGCTGGATCGTAGCAGGTGTACTCATCAGCAATTTGTTTTTATGGGACTCTGAAGCCAGTCGTACACAGGGCTTATTAAAAAATACATTTCTGCTTAGTGGCGCGGCCTCCTTACTGCTTGGCCTGTTCAGCTTCACCCTGCCCAAAACGCCACCCAGGAAAACAAGCGGCGGCAAAGTAAGCCTGCGGGAGATACTGGGACTGGATGCGCTCCGTCTCTTTAAAGACAGCAATTACCTGTTATTCTTCATTGCATCCATTCTTATCTGTATTCCCCTGGCATTCTATTACCAGATCACACACGAATTTTTATCCAATCTGAAAGTAAGCAGTGTGACCAGCAAAATGGCCATTGGCCAGGCTTCTGAAGCAATATTCCTGCTGCTCTTGCCGCTTTTTTTCAAACGCTTTGGATTCAAAAAAACCATCCTGGTCGGCATGCTGGCCTGGGCGGTACGTTATACGCTGTTCGCCTTTGGCGATGCCGGCGATCTGGTATTTATGCTCCTGCTGGGCATAGCCCTGCATGGCGTATGTTATGACTTCTTCTTTGTATCCGGTTATATTTATACCAACAGTAAAGCCGGAGAGCAATATAAAAGTGCCGCACAGGGTCTTATAACCCTGGCCACCTATGGCGTTGGGATGCTGATCGGCTTCGAAGTAGCGGGTTTTGTAAAAGACCATTACCAGCTTGGCGAAGGTGTATTTGACTACAGGGCCATCTGGCTCATACCAGCCGGTATCGCCGCAGTGATCTTTGTATTGTTTGCCCTGCTGTTCAAAGAAGAAAAAAAACAAATATGACTGTTGGTAGCACCATTTCATTCATCATTCGTAACTTGTAAGGCTTGTTGATATGACTGAAAAAAACTCCCGCCGTAAAATGCTTAAACAGCTCGCTACCGGATCGCTGGCAGCTGCCGTGATCTCGCCTGCAGAAGCGCTGGCTGGCTGCGTAGCGCCTGATGCTTCTCCACTCAAAGGAAACATTCATCACTCCGTTTGTCAGTGGACCTACAACGATCTTACCCTCGACGAACTTTGTATCGAAGCAAAAAAGATCGGCATCAAAGCCATTGATCTGATTGCTCCCAAAGACTGGCCCACACTGAAAAAACATGGTCTGCACTGCAGCATGTGTTATATTGCCGGTAAGGTAAGCCTCACCGAGGGATGGAATAATCCCGCCAATCACCCGCAGCTCATCAAAGACTATCTCGAAGCCATTCCCCTGGTTGCCGCAGCAGGATATACCAATCTGATCTGCTTCAGCGGCAATCGCAAAGGCATGGACGACGAGACCGGACTGGCCAACTGTGTGGCAGGACTTAAGCAAATTCTTCCTGTAGCAGAAAGTCATGGTGTGATCATACAGATGGAACTGCTCAACAGTAAAGTGGATCATAAAGATTATATGTGCGACCGTACCCCCTGGGGTGTTGAACTCTGCAAGCGCCTGGGGTCAGACAACTTTAAACTGTTATACGACATCTACCACATGCAGGTAGATGAGGGCAATGTGATCCATACCATCCGCGACAATCACCAGTACATTGGTCATTATCATACCGCCGGTGTACCGGGTCGGCATGAAATAGGAAATGACCAGGAGCTGTATTATCCCGCCATCATGCGCGCTATCCTGGCAACAGGATTTAAGGGATATGTAGCACAGGAATTTATGTCGGTTGGTAAAACCAAAGCAGACCGGCTGGCCGCACTCGAAGCAGCCGTGAAAATCTGCGATGTTTAAAAAACAATTATAGAAATAAGTATAAAAGATAAGTTTTTAACCTTCAAACAATACTCACCTTATGGCAGATAATACTTATGATGCGATTGTGGTTGGCTCGGGAATCAGCGGTGGCTGGGCAGCCAAAGAACTGACCGAAAAAGGTCTTTCTGTAATCATGCTCGAGCGCGGTCGCAATATTGAACATGTGAAGGATTATACCAATGCGGCAAAAGAAGTGTGGGAATTTCCTCACCGCAAAAGAGCCACGCAGCAGATGATCAAGGATTATCCGGTATTGAAAAGAGATTATCCGCTCAGTGAGGAAACACTCGACTATTGGGTAAAGGATAAAGAATGCCCTTATACAGAAACCAAACCCTTCTCCTGGTTTCGCGGCTACCATGTAGGCGGACGCTCACTCATGTGGGGCCGTCAAAGCTATCGCTTCAACAAATGGGATTTTGAAGCCAATGCCAAAGAAGGTATTGGAGTGGACTGGCCCATCCGCTACGATGAAATAGCAGCCTGGTACAGCTATGCCGAAAGATTTGCCGGCATACAGGGTAGCAAAGAAGGCCTGGAAGTACTGCCCGATGGCGATTTCCTGCCTGCCATGGACATGAATATCGTAGAAAAAGATGTGGCCGCACGCATCAAAGAACATTATAAAGGCAAACGCCATATGTTCATTGGGCGCTCTGCCAATATCACAGAGCCCCGTCCCGAACAAAACCGGGTGAATTGCCAGTACCGCAACCGCTGCTGGCGTGGATGTCCCTATGGTGCTTATTTCAGCACACAGTCGGCTACACTGCCTGCTGCCATGGCTACCAAAAAACTGACCCTTCGCCCCTTCTCTATCGTGACGAAGGTGCTGTACGATAAAAATACCAAACGCGCAACCGGCGTGGAAGTGCTGGATGCAGAAACGAATCAGACTATTGTATACAAGGCAAAGGTCATTTTCCTGAATGCCTCTGCCTTCAACTCTACCTGGATCCTGATGAACTCCGCTACTGATATCTGGCCCGATGGACTGGGCAGCAGCAGTGGCGAACTGGGACATAATGTAATGGATCACCATTTCCGTTGTGGTGCCGGCGGACGTGTAGAAGGATATGAAGATAAATACCTGTTTGGCCGTCGCCCTACAGGTGTGTATGTGCCCCGCTTCCGCAATATCTACGACGATAAGCGCGACTATGTGCGTGGCTTTGGCTACCAGGGTGGTGCCGGCCGCGAAGGCTGGGGACGCAAAGTGGCAGAACTGAATGTAGGTGCCGCACTCAAAGAAGCCCTGGCCGAACCCGGTTCATGGACCATTGGTATCACCGCCTTCGGCGAAATGCTGCCCTATCACGAAAACAAGATCAGCCTCAACAAAAATGTAAAAGACAAATGGGGACTGCCTGTACTGGATATGGATGTGGAGATTAAGGAAAATGAGAAGAAGATGCGGGTAGATATGATGCAGGATGCCAAAGAAATGCTGGAAGCAGCCGGCGTAAAAGATGTATACACTTACGACAGCGGTTACGAAGTAGGCATGGGCATTCACGAAATGGGTACTGCCCGCATGGGTCGCGATCCCAAAACATCTGTACTCAATGGTCACAACCAGGTTTGGGATGCACCCAACGTGTTTGTAACAGATGGAGCCTGTATGACTTCAGCCTCCTGTGTAAACCCTTCACTCACTTATATGGCGCTTACTGCACGTGCTGCAGACTTTGCCGTATCTGAATTGAAAAAAGGAAACCTGTAAGCACTATGGGCGATACCACCGGCGTACATATCAACAATAAGGCTGTGACACAAAACAGCTACGATGCCATTGTGGTAGGCTCTGGCATTAGCGGTGGCTGGGCTGCCAAAGAGCTCACGGAAAAAGGACTGCGCGTATTGATGCTGGAGCGTGGCCGTCCCCTCGAGCATGTGAAAGATTATAAAACAGCCGGCAACATGCCCTGGGACTTTCCGCACCGCGGCCGCACCACCGAGAAGCAACGGGCCGACTATCCCGTTATCCATCGCGGCTGGGCGGCATCAGAAGCAGTAATGGAGTACTGGGCCAATGAGAAAGATAATCCCTACGTGGAAAAGAAACCCTTTACCTGGTGGCGCAGCTATCAAATGGGTGGACGTTCACTACTATGGGGACGCCAGAGCTATCGCTGGAGTGATCTCGATTTTGAAGCCAATGCCAAAGATGGCACCGGCGTTGACTGGCCTATCCGCTATAAAGACATTGCACCCTGGTACGACTATGTGGAGAAATTTGCCGGCATCAGCGGTTCACGCGAAGGCCTGGCACATTTACCCGACGGACAATTTCTGCCACCCATGCAGCTCAACGTAGTGGAAAAAGATGTGGCCGCGCGTATCAAAGATCACTACAAAGGAAACCGCCACCTGATCATCGGTCGTGTGGCGAATCTTACAGAAGCCATACCCGGACGTACCGCCTGCCAGTTCAGAAACCGGTGCTGGGAAGGATGTCCCTATGGTGGCTATTTCAGTACACAATCATCTACCCTGCCGGCTGCAATGGCTACAGGCAAACTGACCGTGCGTCCCTACTCGCTCGTAACTCAGGTACTGTACGATAAAGACAGCAAAAAAGCTACCGGCGTAGAGGTCCTGGACACAGAGACCAATCAGACCTATACGTTCAGCAGCAACATTGTTTTTCTCTGCGCCTCTGCACTCAACTCAGCTTGGATACTCATGCGCTCAGCCAATGGTATATGGCCGGGAGGACTGGGTAGCAGCAGCGGTGAACTGGGACATAATGTAATGGATCATCATTACAATATCGGTGCCAGTGGTACAGTCGATGGCTTTGAAGACATGTATGTGTATGGGCGCCGTGCCAATGGATTTTATATTCCCCGCTTTGTAAATATCGGCAACGACAAACGTGACTACCTGCGTGGCTTTGGCTACCAGGGTGGTGCCGGCCGCAGCAACTGGCGACGCGATGTAGCCGAGCTTGCTGTAGGTGCAGCATTAAAAGATGCACTCACAGAGCCAGGCGGCTGGAGCATTGGCGCCACAGGGTTTGGTGAAATACTGCCCTATCACGAAAATAAAATCAGCTTCTCGGCAACCGTAACCGACAAATGGGGATTGCCTGTACTGGAGATGGATGCAGAGTTGAAAGAAAATGAGTTCAGGATGCGGGAAGATATCAAGACCGAATTGAAGGCCATGTTTGAAGCAGCAGGCGTAAAAAATGTGAGCACACACGATGGCGGTCATGCCATGGGACATGGCATTCACGAGATGGGTACTGCCCGTATGGGACGTGAAGCCCGCACATCTGTACTGAATGGCAATAACCAGGTTTGGGATGCCCGCAATGTATTTGTAACAGATGGCGCCTGCATGACCTCATCGGCGTGTCAGAATCCATCGCTTACGTATATGGCCCTCACCGCCCGTGCTGCAGATTTTGCTGTGAGTGAATTGAAAAAAGGAAATATCTGATTTGTATTAAATAAACGCTTTACGAACATTAAAACCTGGAATAATGGAACGCAGAGAACTTTTGAAAATGATAGCCCTGGCCACCGGTAGTGTATTCATTGGCGGTGAACTGCTGCTGAGTGGTTGTAAAAACTCCCCTGCCCTGGGCGGTTCTACATTCAGTGAAGACGATATCAAATTCCTGGATGAAGTAGGCGAAACCATTTTGCCAAAAACCAATACGCCCGGTGCCAAAGATGCCGCTATTGGCTCATTCATGACGTTAATGGTCAATGACTGCTACACACCGGAAGATCAGAAGGTATTTCACGCTGGTATCGCACAGCTCAATGAAGCCTGCAATAAAATGCACAGTAAAGATTTTATGAGCGCCACTGCCGAACAGCGGGCAAGCCTGCTCACTTCGCTCGATAAGGAAGCCAGAGAAGTGGCGTCTTCTAAAAAGAAAGAAGAACCCAATCATTATTTCACCATGATGAAACAGCTTACCCTGTTTGGCTTCTTTACTTCTAAACCCGGTGCTACAGAAGTACTGCGTCATGTAGCCGTGCCCGGTAAATTTGATGGCGCCTATCCCTACAAAAAAGGAGATCGTGCCTGGGCTGAATAAGCTATTGTACATTCATTCGATTATTACATTCTAAAATCAAGATAATGGATCATAAAAGAAGAGCATTTCTGCGTTTGAGCGGCAGCCTGGCTGCTGGTCTGGCCCTGGCCCCAACCGCCTGCAAGCTGATGTCGAAAGATGAAAAGAAAGAAGGAGAAGAAGCCGGCAAAACAGAAACACCGCCGGCAGCAGCCGGATCGGCACTCACTACTTTTGGTCTCCAACTGTATACATTGCGTGATGATTTTCCCAAAGATCCCAAAGGCGTTCTGAAACAGGTAGCCGATATGGGGTATAAACAAGTGGAAGGCTATGAAGGAAAAGACGGCATCTTCTGGGGTATGGGCGCAGCCGGCTGGAAAAAGTATATGGATGAACTGGGGATGACGTTTGTATCAACCCATTGCGATATCAGCAAAGACTTTGAAAAGAAAGCGGCAGAAGCAGCTTCCATTGGCATGAAATACCTCATCTGTCCCTGGAAAGGCCCGCAGAAAAGCCTCGACGATTTCAAACGCTTTGCAGACGAGTTTAATCAGAAAGGCGAAATCTGTAAGAAAAACGGACTCCGTTTCGCCTATCACAATCACGACTACACCTTTAAGGAACTGGGTGGACAAATGCCGCAGGATCTGCTTATGACCAGCACCGATCCTGCACTGGTGGATTTTGAAATGGATATTTACTGGGTGGTAACGGCAGGTCAGGATGCTGAGGCCTGGTTGAAAAAGTATAAAGACCGTTTCCGCCTCTGTCACGTCAAAGACCGTACAAAAGGCGCTACAGAAACAGCCGACTCCTGTACACTGGGTCAGGGCAGTATCGACTATTCACGTATTCTCAAAACCGCCAAAGAATGCGGTATGCAATATTATATTGTAGAGCAGGAAAAATATACAGGCACCACACCCCTGCAGGCCGCAGCAGATGATGCCGCCTACATGAAAAAATTAGTGATCTGATTATAGTAACTGCTCCAGCGCCCGCCGCAGGTTTTGCCCGCTGCTGATGCGCCTGGCCAGTGGTTCCATATTTTTTCGCATAACAGAAAAGCTTTCTTCGGAAAGCTTTTTTAATTGTGCAGGCAGTTCCTCCAGTGAGTCGATGATCAGGCCAATGCCATATTTCTCTACTAATATGGCCGAAGCGGCTTCTGCAGATACTATCACCGGCATACCTGCCAGTATATACAACGACAATTTATGATGACTGATATACTGCATATACCGGCCCAGCGCGCCTTCTGCTCCCTTTGCAGAGTCTCCATCCCAAACCAGTCCAAACGATCCCTGCAAACGCTGCGGCAGTTCTGCAGGTGCAAACTGCCCTTCCCAGTCTACCTGTGCCGGTTGCAGCCAGTTTTTTTCTACGCCCACTCCATATAATCTGAAATGCAGGGATGCCAGCTCAGGATGCCGCAATTGAGCCAGAAATCCGCTCTTGGAGAGGTTGCCGGCAAAGACAACCTGATTGCTCAGCCTGCGCTCGGCAGTATTGACCGGTGCCAGAAAATCAAAAAACTCCAGTTGCGCTACCGGTGCTTTCTTTACATACTTTAACACCCATTGCTCCATAGCCTCGCTATGTACTACATAAGCGTCAAACAGGCTGAGTAGTTGTATGTCCTGCTGAAGCAGTCTGGCATCTGCATCTTTTAATCCATCGATATCCGCTACCAGCGCTATTAACCTTATACCTTTTTGCTTTACCCTTTTCAACAGCCACTGATCCATGCGGCCATATACCGGGTATACAACAAATAAGGTGTCGCCGGCAACTAAGCGCTGGCTGATACGCCAGGCCTGCCAGAAACGCCGGATACGTACAAACCAGCCCGATGCCGTCAATTGCAATGGCCGAAATCCAATCTCTTCCGCAATCTTCTCTGCATCACTATACCCCACGCCTCCATGCCGGTATTTTTGACCGGCATATTGTTTCAAATAATACGTATTACTTTTTTGCATCCGTTTGTATAACCACTTTAAGGTACTTTTTAATCCAGCACCAATTATACTTCCTTTCCGGAAGGTAATATAACAATAAAGTCAAAAGTAGCTTGTAAAGTGTAGTTTATGCAACGGGGAATTTGTTGGAGCCAGCGATTGGGCAAGGCGGGACGGAACATTTACGCCAACCCTATCATCCTGTAAATCAAGATAAATTCTGTAGAAACAAAATCAATTTCAACCAGGCTTACCCTGATATTTTTAATGATTGTATAAGTGCGCCTGTAAAACTGAAACGATAGCTCAATACAGCCGGGCTGCCAGGAAAATCTCCTGTTATTTCAGCTTTGAGAGTATTTGCTGCTTCATAAAACTCAATTGGTTTCATTATAGCCCTGTATTGTTGATTGGCTCTGTCAATCCAGTTCATGATTTCGGTTCTTCCTTTATAGGTATTCCCTTCATCTACGACTATCGCAGTTTCAGAAAAACAGCTGGCATAAGCAAGACTGTCAAAATTATTCTGCGCTTTAATCAGCTCTGTTACTATGTCTGGTAAGTTCATTGTTTTATTTTTGGGTTATTAATATTTTTGACAATAATGCATCGGCCTCTCCATGTATCAGCACAGATGGTCAGCAAATTTTTAAATAGTCGGTATTGTACCTCCGTCAATGACAAACTCAGCCCCTGTTAAATAACCGGCTTTGGGAGAAACCAGGAAGCCGACCAGTTCGGCAACTTCTTCTGGTTGTGCCGGCCGGCCGTATGGAATACCTCCAAGGGCATCCATTACACTTTGCGTAGCCTCCTCTACCGAGATGTTCGAATTTTTAGAAATGCGCTCCATCATTCTCCTGGCGCCATCCGTCATGATCCAGCCAGGAGATACGGTCAATACCCGTATCCCCTTTGGCGCTACTTCATTGGAAAGGCTCTTACTGTAATTCAGTAGTCCCGCTTTTGCAGCTGCATAAGGTAGTGTAGATTCATACAATGGCAGCCTGCCCTGAATAGAAGCAATATGGATAATCACACCACTTCCACGGCCAATCATCTGTGGCAAAAAGCCCCGATCCAACCGGACTGGTGCAAGCAGATTTGTATGGAGTGTTGCTTCCCAGTCTTTGTCAGACAATACGGCAAACCCGCCTGCAGGAGTTTCAGAACCGCCCAGATTGTTGACCAGTATATCCAGTTTACCAAACCGAGACAGGACATCTTCCACCAGTTTTTTTGTACCATCGGGCACGCTCAGATCAGCAGAAATAAAATGCAGATCATCTTTACTTTCTTCCGGTTGGTTCCGTGCCGAAATAATGACGGTAGCTCCTGCTGACAATAACCTTTTTGCAATAGCTTTCCCGGTACCCTTAGTACCGCCTGTGACCAGGGCCGTTTTGCCGTAAAGCTCATTTGTCAATTCAAATTGTGTTCCCATTGCTGAAATCTTTGTACAAAATTGAGCTATACCAGCATCTCTCACAAGTACGGAAATACGATTCACATAGGGATAAATTACTCCCATATTGCCTGTTCTGGTACATTGGTTTACATTTGGTTCATGTATGAAAGAAAAACAAAGCCCAATCTAAACTGCGGACTGGATCTCATTGGTGAAGTCTTATACGGTAAATGGAAAATCCGCTTGTTGTGGTTTATTAATGAAGGGTATAAGCGTCCAAGCGAATTACAGCGAAAAATTCCCGACGCTTCAAGGCGTGTACTGAATATGCAATTAAAAGAACTGGAAGAACACGAATTGATTTCGAAAACTATATATCCCGTTGTTCCTCCAAAAGTAGAATACAACCTTACAGAATTTGGGAAAAGCCTGATTCCGGTTATTGCAGCATTAGGAAAATGGGGCGATGAAAATGAAGGGCGATTGAGAAAAATACTTTTAAAAGAAGAATAATTAAAGAACAGTTTACCGATCACTTTACTCCCAGATACCCTACCATGTCTTTTTATTTATTCCTTTTAAATGAAAGAGAGCGCCCCAACTGCCACAGCCTTTGTGCAAATGTGTTACGTACCACAAATATCAAAAATCCAAAATAGACCAGTTTACAGGCCACTACGGCAATCAGCAGAAAAGCCCACCCCTCCATACCTGCGTAGCGCAATAGCAGTACTACCGGTATAAACAACAGAACACCTCCCAGACCTTGCAGGAAAGTACGTCTGTCTGTCACTGGCAATTGTGGCAGCTCACGGCGTACGGATAGGTAGTTAAGTACTATCAGCACCAGCTCTGCACCCAGCAAACTCCAGCATATGCCTGTGTCGGCACCATAATATCCTGCAGTAAGCGCCGCCACTACAAACAAACCTGTACTGATGACCAGATTGCGTAAAAAATTAATCTCCCGGTGATGAGCAATCAGTATCGGGTTGCTCAAAAAAAGACTGAAGCCTTTTAATAAAGGGAAAAAAGCCAGTATGCGCAGGTTGTATCCCACGCCGGCAAATTTATTTCCGAAAAAGTATAAGGCAATATCATCGGCCAGCAGAAACAAACCCATACCCATAGGTAAGGCGAGCAGGAGAATAAACTGAAGATTGAGCCGTAATTTCTGCTGCACTTCATCCATAGCCTGCTGGCTGCCCAGCGCTACAATACGTGGAAAGAAAACAAGAAAAGAATCGGTAACCAGTGTGGCGCTAACACGTACAGCCCTTACCGAAAAGGAATAAAACCCAACCGCTGTTGCTGTACTTACCAACCGCAGCAATACATGATCGAGCATCAGGGGTACACTGTATAGCAGGCTGATGAGGTAAGTGACCCATACCCGGCGCAGGTGTTTTACCAATTGTACCTCTCGCCATGAGTAACCCGTTTGCCGGATAAGGATCGCTATATTCCAGATGCCGGCAATCATAGCCGAGCAGGCAATAATGGCGTAGTAGATATAATAATCGGCCGGCTCATGTATCAGCAGAAACATACTCAGCAGTCCGGCCACCCTGATGAGCATGGAGCGTGCTGCAATGTATCCAAAACGTTCCTGACCGATAAAATACCATTCGCAGGCAAATGCATTGACCACAAGAAAGGATATGGAAAAAATAAGCAACCGGATATCGCCGATCTTTTCCCAGAGCAGCCATACACCTGCCAGGTAAACAATCAGCACAACAGCCGAAGTGAGCAGGTGTAGTGTAAGCAACTCCGATACCAGCTGCTGCAATGCCGCGGGCCTATCGCGCAGTTTCGCTACTTCGCGTATACCATACATCATGATGCCAGCTTCGGCCAGCACCACAAAATAATAGGTAAATGAATCCATAAATCCCACACGTCCTATACCATCCGGATCCAGTACACGTGAAATATAGGGTATCGACACCAGGGGCATGAGCACCTGGCTGAAAGACAGCAGGAAATTATAAACAAGATTGCGCCGGATATTCGCCAAAACATTGCAGCCTGCATTATGGCAGGCTCTGCTACAAACATAATATATTTACCTGCATTTTGGGATCAACACATGCACATCCTCATTTTTGAAACAACTCATTTTGAAGCCGCCTATCCCCTGATCAGGCTCTTTGATGTGCCCGGCAACCAGATCAGTATTTTCTGTGAGGAACAGACCAGCCGCCAGTTGCAGTGGTTGTTACACGACGATGCAAGCCGTTTTCAGTGGACGATTCAATCTCCCGGCACATCGCGCCGTCATTTTATCGCCCAGTTAAAGCAGTATATTCAAACCCGGCAGGTTGACTGGCTCTGGCTAAATACCGTATCGGATAATTTCATTCTGTTTGCCGGCCTCCGCAAGCAATTGCCGGCACTGCGCATGACGGTGACCCTGCATGCACTGCGCAGTTATATTGCCCCTCCCCTCAGCCTGAATCTACGCAGGGTAGTGCGGGTATGGGGAAAGAAAAAGATGCGTGCCCGTTTTACTGAATACAATGTACTCTCGCCGCTTTTGCTCCCCTTTGCACAGCAGCACCTCCCACTTACCACAATTCATACCGTACCGGGCGGTATTTTTGAAGAAGAAAAATATTCACCCGCTCCTGCCGGCCTTTTGCGCCTGGTCGTTCCCGGCAGTGTGGATATACGGAGGCGTGATTATGGTTTCATCTATCAGCTGTTGCAGCAGGCCGAGCTGGCAGGTTTACGCCTGCACATCAGCCTGGCAGGCGGGCCCGGTAAGGGGGGAACAGAATGGATCAGCCGCTTTCGCCGCTTCCGCGGAGAGTATGCGCAGATAAGTTGTTTTGAAGAACATGTAGAACAGCCTCAGTTTGACAAACTGATCCGGGAAGCGCAGTTTATCTTACACCCCTCGGTTCTTGATACAGTGCTTGAAGATGGCGCTGCCGAGAGTTATGGAAGTACTGTTTATTCCGGCAATTTTTCAGATGCCATTCGCCATGCTCGCCCACTGCTAGTCCCTGCCACTTTACCGGTTGATCCGTTCATTCAGTCCTCAGTGATCAGCTATACCGATTGTGCGGGCTTACTGGATTTGCTGATACAGTTGCATGAGCATCCCCGCCAGGCGGAACGATACCAGCAATGGGCGCTGGAAGTATCCCGGCTATTTACCGCTGAAGCCATCCGCCCACGTTTCCCTTTACTTTTCTCCGGTATTACCGGTTAATTTATTTCGCACGCCTTAGCTGCAGAAAACTACGCCTGCGGCCATAATAATAAAACAGCAGTACCAGTAAAGGGGCAAAGCTGAGTATTTTCAGAAAAAAGAAACCGGTCAGAAAACCCAGCAGATAAAGTACGGCCATAACCAGGAAGCCGGCCCACAGTTGCAGGTCATCAATAGCGCATACCACTTCGAAATTGAAATAACCCGGCCGCTTATAAGTAAGTTGCAATGGTTTGCTGATATGATAGCCATCGGTAAGCACAATGCGGGGGCTATCGGAATAGAGGGGAATGAGTACAGGTTCTTTGGCAGTGAGCGGATAGATATCCTTATTATTCACTACTACCCTTACATTCAGGAAACCAAGCATTGCCTGGTTCCTGAGTGTAAAGATGATATAATAAGGTGCTTTGGCCAATTACTTTAATGCGCGGATAATGGCAGCAAACTCTGCCGCCTGCAGCGAGGCTCCGCCAACCAGGCCACCATCCACATCGGGAGAAGCAAACAACTCCTGCGCATTGGCAGCTTTTACGCTACCGCCATAAAGGATAGATATCTGATCGGCAATGTCCTTACCGTATTGTGCCGCCAGTATAGAACGTAAGTGAGCATGCATTTCTTGTGCCTGGGCTGTGCTGGCAGTTTTGCCGGTGCCGATAGCCCAGATAGGCTCATAGGCTATCACAACAGAAGTGATCTTTTCGGCTGGCAGGTGAAACAATGATTCCTTCAGCTGCAGGGCCACATAGTCATTTTGTGTACCCGCTTCGCGGATATCGAGCGGTTCGCCACAGCAAAAAACAGGTGTAATATAATTTTCCAGGCAACTATTTACTTTCTCAGCCAGTGTGGCATTGGATTCCGCAAAATATTCGCGGCGTTCGCTATGCCCTACAAGGCAATAGTTGACACCCAGGGAGTGAAGCATCTCTGCAGAAACTTCGCCGGTAAAAGCACCGGATTTCTTATGGTGACAGTTTTGTGCTGCTACATAATAGTTGGGTGATTGGGCCACTTCGCTGCGCGTCATGAGCAGGTAGGGAAACGGTACCGCAAAAATGGTAAGCTGATGCGGCTTCAGTGCGATATCGGCAGCCAGTATTTCATCCAGTAATTTTTCTCCCTGTTGATAAGTCAGGTTCATCTTCCAGTTTGCCGCCGCAATCTGTTTTCTCATTGGTTGGTTGCTTTTATTTATTAATTAAAAAATAGCGATCACGCTGCTCAGGTCAGGTGATCAAAGATATACTTCAATATACTTTTTTCCTCGTCGGTGAGCGACTCGTTTTTCAGCTTCTTCCATCCTGCTATATCCTGCAATGCCTTCTCCCATTCATACCTTTTCACCCCTTCACTGCCCCAGGAAAAATTAGGAATGTATTTGGGTGTAAGACCGGCTCCCGATACATGGCAGCATACACCAACGACTGTTCCGGTATTGATTGCTGTATTGATACTGGCACGTGAGTAGTCACCCATCAGCACGCCGCATTTGAGGCCGGCTTCTATTTCTCCGCCGGGTGTCCATACACGTACTATGCCGGCATTGTTTTTCAGATTGGAGTTGGTAGTGCCTGCTCCCCAGTTGCACCATTCACCAATTACAGAGTCGCCCATATACCCGTCATGCGCCTTATTGGAATAGCCGAAGATCACAGAATTTTTTACCTCACCGGCCAGTATGCTGTATGGGCCGGCAGATGTGGCGCCGTATATACGGGCGCCCATCTTTACACATCCCCCCTGTCCCAGCGCAAATGGACCACGTATCAGGCTGCCTTCCATTACTTCGGCATCTCGGCCAATATAAATGGGTCCCGTACTGGCATTGAGTATGGCATGACTGATACGCGCGCCCTTTTCAATAAAGATATCGCCGGCATTACCTGTTTTGGTGCCGCGCGGTACAGCCTGCGATTTGCGGCCACGGGTAAGTAATGTAAAATCCTGTCGCAGCGCCCAATCATTTAGCTGAAATATATGCCAGGGATAACGAATGGTTTTTACTTCCCCTTCAAATGGTACAGCGCCAGATACCCTGACCTGATTTTTATCTCTTACTTCTTTTTTACTGATGCGGTAAACAATAGCATCGCCGGAAGCGGAAAGAAACTGACCGGCTTTGAGTGCTTTGGTGGCCTTTACGAGTGCAGGAGTAGGTAGCAGATTGCCATGAATCATAAAACAATCACCGTCCTGCACACATTCATCGATGTCCATAGCACGGCCGAGGTCCTTATAATCATTTTCGCGACGGTCAAAAGATGGAAGTTCCAGCATCCGTTCCCACTTTTCGCGGATAGTGAGTATACCTACACGGATATCCTGGATCTGGCGTGTCAGCGTAAAAGGATACAGGTTTTCAGGCTGACAAAACTCTTCGGTAAACAGAATTCTGTTCATGATACTGACCACTACGGGTCTGCTGATTTTGAGAGGAAAGATACTCGAAAACCGTTGAATGGCCTTGCCCTGAAGCCGATGTGCAGCTGTAAAATAAAAATGACCCCCTGAGGAATCAGGGGGTCGTAAAGTATAGCCATGAAAAACAAAACTCTTTGCCTGAGCTCAGAGTCAGCTCTAAAGCTAAGTAATTATTTTTTCTTCTCGTACTTCTTCTTGAATTTATCGATACGTCCTGCAGTATCTACCAGTACATTTTTACCGGTAAAGAAGGGGTGAGATGTGCTTGAAATCTCAAGCTTGATCAACGGATACTCGTTACCGTCTTCCCACTTTACAGTTTCTTTTGTAGCGGCAGTAGAGCGGCTCAGAAACTGATAACCGTTACTCATGTCTTTGAAAACTACCAGGCGGTAACTTTCAGGATGGAGACCTTTTTTCATAATTCCCTGATTTTAAAGGTTGTACGGATTTTGCCGTACAGAGTTTTGTAAAAATTAAGTGGGCAAAGGTAGCTTCGAAAAGCGGAAATTCCAAAAAAAAGGTGGATGGTTAGAGGTAGAAGGTAAAGGGCATTATTCTCTACCATCTACCTTCCTCCTTCTACCTTCTTCCTTTCGCCTTCTTCACTAGCTCCTCATATTCTCATACTGCAAAGGAATGCCCAGGTCCTATGTTTTGGAAGCCTGGATCACCGATTGCAGGTCATTGATCTTAAAAAGGTGGATGGTTAGAGGTAGAAGGTAAAGGGCATTATTCTCTACTATCTACCTTCCTCCTCCTACCTCCTACCTCCTACCTCCTACCTCCTACCTCCTACCTTCTGCCTTCTTCACTAACTCCGCATATTCTCATACTGCAAAGGAATGCCCAGGTCCCATGTTTTGGAAGCCTGAATTACTGTTTGCAGATCATCGATTTTTTTGCCGGTTACACGAACCAGGTTATCCATAATGGAAGCCTGTACTTTCAGTCCTGATTCCTTGATGATCTTTACGATCTTCTTGGCATCTTCCTGTGCCAGTCCATTCCGCACCATCACTTCCTTTTTCCAGACCTTCCCACTCTGTGCCCCCTCTTTGGAAAGATCAAATGCCTCGGGGGCAATACCTTGCTTATGTGCACGGCTTACCAGCACATCCAGCAGTTGCCGCATCTTCATATCATCTTCCGTTTCGATATTGAGCTTAAATTCTTTCTTGTTAAGATCTATCACCACATGGCTGCCTTTAAAATCAAAGCGGTTGCTGATCTCTTTGGATACAACGTTAACGGCATTATCCAATGCCTGGGCATCTACTTTGCTGACAATGTCAAAAGATGGCATAACAATGAATTTGATGAATGAAAAGCAAAAGTAGCAGAAATAGTTGACAGTGGACAGTTGACAGTGTATAGTGAATGGTGGATAGTGGATAGTGGATAGTTGTACATCCCTAACCCAGGTTGACCGGTTTTAACCTTTTTTGTACGGTCAACTGTTCACTGTCCACTGTCAACTGTCAACTGTCAACTGTCGACTGTCAACTGTCCACTGTCAACTGTTCACAAAAAAAGCCCCACCTGGAAAGGCGGGGCGGGATTTCACATGAGAAAACTAAGAACTTATTTTAATGATCAGGAGCCATTATCTGCCTGACTGGCGCCTGAGGTTATAATGTGGTTATACCTGTTTGTCAGAAAATAATGCGGTCGCCGATGAGCTGTTTCAATCACCGTATTCCTTTTGCCGATAGTATTGCCTGAGGTTATTTTTATCTGAGAAGAAATACCCGCATAATGCAGACTGGCCGCTACAGCCTGTGATGACTGGAGACCTGCCGACACCAGGCCTGCCGGCCACAGTGTGGGGTTATATATAGTAGTGACCAGCACCACTATAAAGGTGATAGAATTCTTTCTCATGGTATACTTTGGCTGGGTTCTACTGTAAATATGCAGCAGAAAAATGCGGATTCCCTGCAAAATATGACAAGCTTCGTACTTTACGTGTTAAAGGGCAATAAGATCATGCCGATACACAAACGGCAAAAAAGAAGGCAATTGGAAGATAACTGTGAAAAGGCGTTAACATTTTTTACATCATGCAGGCTTCGGGTTAATACAAAAGGCAGTATGAACTTGTCATACTGCCTTTACTTATCAGACTACGTATTGCTTACTGATTATTTTACCCGGCTTTGCTCATCTTCCGCACCATTGCCACGGCGGCGTTCGGGTTTGATTGTCGCTTTACCAAAACGATAGGTAAAGCTGAGATTCAACTGGCGGCTGTCACGGCGGCCTTTGAGTTTTACATCAATATCACTGTAGCGGGCAAAACCACTGAATTGCTGGGTGAAGAAGATATCACGGATACCGAGTTTCACTGTACCTTTTTTCTGCATAATCTGTTTGGCGATACCAAAGTTCAGCGCCCCCATCCCATTGGCCACCAGCAGTCCCTCGGTAGCACGGGTACGCATCCAGCCACTCAACTCAGCATTCCAGGTTTTGGCAAAGGTGAAAGAGCTGGTTCCATTCATCATAAAACTGGTGTATTGTACTTCTACTGGCTCATTGTTATACAGACCGCTGAAACGGTTATTCACTACATTGGCATAGAGGTTCAGATTCCACCATTTCTTTATTGGTATATTAGCCATCATGGCTATACCCCACTGCTCCATCGTACTCAGGTTTTCCTGCGTCTGATACGTTTCGTTCTTCACTGTATTCTGCTTGAGCAGCTGAGTGATGATATCGTTTGTACGCGTATAGTTTACGGTGGTGGTCAGAAACCGGTTATATGTATGGCTCAATTCAAAGTTGTGTGTGAACTGAGGTTGCAGATAAGGGTTGCCCTGGCCATAGGTAAGTGAATCCAGGAAATAAGTAAATGGATTCAGGTCATCATAGTCGGGTCTGGTGAGCCGGCGGCTATAACTGAAATTGAACTGATTCTTTTCGCTTGCATTGTAGCCTACGCCCACATTGGGAAACAGGTTGGTATAATGGCGGTTGAAACTGCTGTCGTTACTTACCTGGTGCCCTTTGGCATTCGTATTTTCCATACGCAGGCCGGCACTCAGCTCCCATTTTTTGAACTGACGCGAGAGAATACCGTATACCGCATTAATATTTTCCTTATAAATAAAATTGTTACTCCGAGCATCAGCCACCCAATCGGTCCCACTGCTACGAAAGTAGTTGACCCGGTTGTCTGTTTCCACGTAGCTGCTTTTGACGCCTGCTTCGAGTTTGAGTCCGTTTTTGAAGGGATGAACGTAATCCACTTTACCACTATAGATACTGATATTGGAAGGGATTCTCCCCCGCAAAACCACATCATCACCTATTTTCTCATCAGTGGGTGTCAGGCTCTGTGTAGTAAGTTGTGTATTGCTGCGATTGTTATAATAGAGATAATCGAGATCGGCAGTAAGCTCACGACCGGTAGAATCAAATGTATGCTTGTAGTTGAAATTGGAAGTCAGACTCCGGTTGCGGCGGTCGTTCCGGGAAAATGTGTAGAGCTTTGACTGAATGTCACCATTCACGTCTCTGATATTGGTATTGCTATAAGGATTCTCATCGTTGTTGTTGAATCCGGCATTGACCACGATACCCGCCACATTTTTCTTATTAAAATAATAGTCAACACCAGCCTTCACATTATGATAATTGCCATAATTATGATTACGTGATACCTGGTCTATTGAACGCAGCTTTACTTTATCTGCATCATACAGACTGCGGTCAATGCTGATCCGGTTGTAGTTTTCGTATGTACCGCCATTATATCCGCCAAAGATGTTGATCTTATTGTTGCGATAGTTAAGATTCACACCACCATTGTAACGGTCATAAAACCCCTGGTTGTAGTTAAAATTGGCGTTTCCGTTCATACCACGAGTCAGGCCTTTTTTGGTTTTGATGTTGATGATACCGGAGTTACCTGCTGCATCATATTTGGCAGGGGGATTGGTCATGATCTCAATCTGGTCGAGCTGACTGCTCTGCATACTTTTCAGTAAGGCGGCGAGATCGGCACCACTCAGATAAGTAGGTTTACCATCTACCAGGATCATTACACCCTGTTTTCCTTTTACACTGATATTGCCATCATTATCCACAGCCACTCCCGGCGTTTTCTCCAGCAATTCCAGTGCGTTCAGTCCGGTATTTGTTTGAGAAGCTTCCACATTTACAACCGTTTTGCCGGCTTTTTGCTCTACAGGTGGTTTACGTGAAGTAACCGTCACACCACTCATCGATTTGGCAGCAGGCACCAGTTGCAGTTTATTGAGCTGAACGGTATTGCCAGCCGCTGTAATAGTTGCAACTTCCGAATAAGCTGTTTGATGGCCAATAGCCGACACAGAAACCAGGTAACGGCCTTCTTTCAACTGATCGAAGTGAAACTCACCGGTTTTATCAGCTACTCCCATTTTTGCCAGCGATGAATCTGCTGCACGCAGCAGGCTGATGGTGGCAGATTCAACTACTTTTGCAGTACCATCAGTAACCTGGCCTTTGATAATACCCCGACCGGATTGTGCCTGTATCAGATTGATACTTCCCAGCAACATTACTACCAGCCAGACAAAATGCTTTCTCATTGTATTTATTTTAAAATATGATTGGTTCGGTTTTATGTACCATCTGACGCAATGCGCAGAAACCGGTTACAGACTTTTGATCGATTGGGATAAACGGAAAGAACTGTTGATAAGCGGAGAATCGGGGCAAAACCGTCCCCGGAGGGCAGAAGGATTGCTCCTGCCCTGCCGGCAGACTGTTTATATATGATGAGGGATTGTTGTCGCCTTAATTGCCCACGTTGACCCGATTCAGTTCGTCATCAGCACCACCTTTCTTACGTTGTCCGCCCCCGTTGAGTTTTCCTTTATTAAAGCGCCATGTAAAGCCCAGACTCAGAGCGCGGCTGTCATTTACATTTTTGAATTGTACATCCACATCACCGTAACGGCTGTATCCATTATAAACACCCATGGCAAAAATGTCACGTACACTTACACGCACAGTTCCTTTATTCTTCAATACCTGCTTGCTGAAGCCTGCACTCACCTGTCCGAGCTGTTGGATGTAAATCACTCCTTCCACTCCTTTGGTACGATAGAAACCGCTCACTTCCGCATTCCAGCCTTTGCCCAGCTTAAACTGTTGCTGCGCCTGCAGCATTACACCTGTAATAGATACTGAAACCGGATCATTATTCACAATACCCTTGAAATGATTGCTGAATACGTTTATATAGATACTGCCACTCCACCATTTATTCAATTCTTTAAATGCGCTGATAGATAAACCAGCCTGTTTGAGATTGGCAATATTGGCTTTTTTGATAAAGGTTTCGTTGGTGGCTTCGTTCTGCTCAAACACCTGCTGAATGATATCATCTGTCTCCGTATAGTTGAGTGTGGTGGTCAGAAACCCTTTGTAGGTATGACTCAGCTCGATGTTGTGCGAAAACTGTGGCTTCAGATCCGGATTACCCTGCTGGAACGTATACCGGTCCAGGAAGTTGATAAAAGGATTTAGGTCCTGATAATTGGGACGGTTTACGCGGCGGCCGTAATTGATCACCCACTGATTTTTTTCACTGGCCACATACTGCAGGTACACAGTAGGAAACAGTTGTGTATAGCGGCGTTTGAATTCTTTTTCGGTATAGGTAAATTTATTCTGCGCCTGATCCCAGCTATATCCTTTAGACAGTCCATTGGCATTGGTATTTTCCAGTCGCAGTCCCATCTGGGCATTCCACTTTTTACCCAGCGGACGGCTATAGTTTACATAGGCTGCGTTAATGTTTTCGTCGTATAAGAAATGATTACTTCTGCCGGAATCAAGTACGGCCTGACCACTCATCAGATTTTCGTAGATCGCGTTATTGTCGGTTTCTACATAACTTGACTTCAATCCTGCTTCCAGCTTGGCTCCTTTGCCTAATGGCAGTGAATAGTCCAGTTTGCCACTGTAGATATAGATATCCTGGGGCAGTCTGCCCAGCAGTGTATCTGGTGTCAGCGATGGATTGCCTGCTGCATCGAAATAAGAACTGTACAACGGTTGAGAATTGGCAGAGCGGTATTGTATATGATCAAAATCGCCTGTCAGCTCCTGGCCGGCCGAGTCAAGTACCGTACGGAAGTTGAGGTTAACACTATAGTTTTTCCATTTCTCATCATTACGTGTATAAGCATACGTACGGCTTTGCAGATTGCCTGCCGGATCGTAGATCCAGGTTGGTGTGCGGCTCTGCCATTCCGATGGATTGTAAAAACCATTCAGCACAAAACCCAGGGTGGTGCGTTTGCTGGCGGAGTAATCGAGTCCCAGCTTGCCGCTGAAGAAATCACCACTGTTGACCATACGCGATTCCTGTTCAAATCTTGACGAAATATCTTTACTAACCGGCTCTCTGAAATTGCGTTTGATAAACAGGTTTTCTCCCCGATGATTTTTATTATAGTTGAGACTGGTAAACAGGTTTACTTTACCAGTGCGGTAGTTAAAGTTTACAGACTCATTGAATCGGGCATACCAACCCAGTGTATAACCGGTCGTAATGCTGCCATTATAACCAAACTGTTTGGTTTTTTTGGTGCGGATATTAATAACACCCGAGTTGCCGGCTGCATCGTATCGTGCAGGAGGATTGGTCATGATCTCAATCTGGTCAAGCTGGCTGGCATTCATGCTCTTGAGGAGGTTGGCCAGGTCGGCTCCGCTGAGATAGCTGGGACGGCCGTCAATATATACCTGCACACCCTGTTTTCCTTTCAGGCTGATATTACCGTCTTTATCAACTGTAATACCCGGCGATTTCTCCAGTACCTCCAGCGCCGAATTGCCTACATTGGTGGGAGAGGCTTCTACATTTACGATAGTGCGGTCAGGCTTTTGTTCTATCAGTGGTTTACGCGCCGTAACAGTCACTCCGCTGATTGCACGGGCTACGGGAACCAGTTGCATGACGGGGAGCTCAAGCGCCTGCCCTGCTTTTACTTCAAATATGGCTGATCGCAGCGGTTCGTGCCCCACGGCAGTTACAGCTACCTGATAACGGCCGGCCGCTACCTGCTCAAATACAAAGGCACCCGTTTTATCAGCAACCGCCATTTTGACCAGCACAGAATCACCTGCACGATGCAGGCCGATGGTAGCCGATTCAACGGTTTTGCTGCTGCCATCCAGCACCTTTCCCTGCACGCGTGTACCGCTTTGCCGGGCCTGGCTTTGACTGGTTACCAAAATAATCAAACAGATAAGGGTAAATAGCTTTCTCATTTTAAACGACTTATATATTTTACAGTACTAGTTGTTGATTATTACAGTTCAAAATTAGGTACTTTGCATTGCATAGATCATTGTTTTGTACCAAACGGTAAGAATCAAGGATAACCGGCTACTGGAATCAGGCTGCTTTGTGACGTGGAACTGACAAATTCGTTACAGACACCGCGGGTCATTGTGGTAAGCGGCAAATACAACCGGGCCACTGGTAGCAAAGCTACCAGTGGCCCGTGCGGTTGAAAAGAGGTTCCGGGCGAATTGCGGTTTTAAACCAGTGAATGGAGGGAAAGTGAGGTCGGCCTGAAAAACTCAGAGACCAAATTCGTTCTTGATATCATCATAATAAGTACGTCCTGAGGTGAGGCGGGTGGCATTCTTATCATCCATCACAAAGAGATACCGGCCGTTGAAATGACGGTGCATCTCGCGGATGCGCTCTTTATTGAGGATATAGGACTTCTGGATACGGTAAAACTCAGCAGGCAGTTTTTCGGCCAGCGAGGTTAGTGACTGATCGGTGAGGTATTTCTGCCCGTCCGCAGTATATACATATACATATTTGTCCTGTGCCTCAAGATAAATGATCTGTTCAAAACGCAGCAGCGTAATACGGTCGCCGGTGCGGATGGGCAGTGCAGTAGCTTTGGGAGGAGCCTGCAGTTGTTTGATGATTTCCTGTAAGCCGTTAATATTTACAGACTGATTAAGGCGACCAAACTGTTTGAGTTTGGCCATACTTTTTTCCAGGCGTTCCTCCTTGATTGGTTTGAGCAGGTAATCGACAGAAAAGTTATCGAATGCCTTGATAGCATACTGCTCATAGGCTGTTGTGAAGATTACATTGGGTTTATGCTGCAACCGTTCCAGTACTTCGAAACCGGTAAGGTCGGGCATCTGGATATCCAGGAATACGAGGTCGGGATGCAGTTGCTCGATTAGTTGAATGGCTTCTGTACCGGTGCCTGCCTCGCCTATTACTTCAACTATATCGGTATAGTCCTGCAGCAGACTTTTCATCAGGCGCCGGGCTGCAGGTTCATCATCAATTACGAGGGCTTTAAATACCTGGTTCATTTTTCATCAGTTTATTCAATGTAATGATCACTTGTTTGCGGGGGGTGTTGGTAAACCGGATCTCATAATCGCCGGGAAAAAGAAGATCCAGTTTGTCGAATACACTTTTCAGACCATAACCGGGCACCAGCTCGTCTGGAAAGCCAGGGCCATTATCGGCCAGGATGATCTGCAGGCTGTCGCCCACCAGCGTCACCTCCAGTTGTATTTCCGTCATGCGGCCGGTAGCTTTCAATCCATGTTTGACGGCATTCTCTGCCAGGGGCTGAAGCAAAAAGCGGGGCAACAGGTAATGCCGGGCATCTTCCTGCACATTTACCGAATAGCTCAGCTGGTCTTCAAACCGGATCTTTTCGATCTGCAGATACACTTCAGCCATTTCAATTTCATCGGCCACCGTCGAATAGTTATTCTGACTGTAATTAATACTGTAGCGGAAAAGATCGGCCAGGGCTATAGTCATTCGCCGGGCTTTACGGCCATCAGTAATAGAAAGGTCGGCGATGGAGTTAAGCGCATTATAGAGGAAATGAGGGTTTACTTTCGAGTGTAATGCATCCAGCTCTGCCTTGGTTTTGAGCACTGTAAGCTGTGCTACTTCCAATTCTTTTTCATTTAGCTTCCGTTTTCGTTCCTGGTCTACATAATTGATGGCTGTATAGATAAGGCCGGTGGCAAAGGCATTATAAAGCGCAAACACCAGAGTAGCCCGCAGTTCCTTGAAATGATAACCGTGGTTGAGGTAGTTTAATACGGAATAGATAACCACAGCGGCCAGTACAATGGTGAGCACTACCACGGCATGGTGCCGGAAGAAGCTGAGCTTTTTGACGGCAGGAATCTGCATCACAACCCATACTACATTAAATACAAATAAAACGATGAGGGTAGATTGCAGCATTTGTATGGCCAGCGCTTTCACCCAGCCCTGTACTGCAGCCTTCATGAATATTTCGGACGATGCCGAAAGCAACGAAAACATGAAACAGAGTCCAACCACAAGCACGGCCAGATTTTTTCGCAACCATTTATTGCGAACACCTATAAACAGGCGGTTGAAGATCGACAGGAGGTACACGGCCACCCCCAGCATGATAGTGGAAACAATTACTATCAGAACCAGAATCCATGATGCCATTACAAACTATTGTTAGCGCAAGATATTTATTTACAGAAGATAAAAGGTTTTATGGATTCGCCAACTGCCTCATTTGCGGAGCGAACTGATTATCTTGCAGCAAAAGACCCGCATGTTAATCGATTACCGGTCCGATACCGTCACCCGCCCCACTCCCGGCATGCATGAGGCCATGATGAAAGCCCCGCTTGGCGATGATGTGTTTGGCGAAGATCCTTCCATTAATGCCCTTGAGCAGCAATGCGCTTCCCTCTTTGAAATGGAGGCGGCCCTGTTTTGTCCGTCGGGCACCATGACCAACCAGATCGCCATCAAATGCCATACACAGCCCGGCGATGAGGTCATCTGCGATGAATCGGCTCATATCTACCAGTACGAAGGCGGTGGCATTGCCTTCAATGCAGGCGCTTCCGTAAAATTGCTGACAGGCAACCGCGGTCGCATTACGGCCGCTCAGGTGCGCGAAGGCATCAATGCCGACGATGTACATAAAGCGCGTACCAGCCTGGTATGCCTCGAAAATACGAGCAACCGGGGTGGCGGCAGTTGTTATGACTTTGCCGAAATGGAGGCGATTGGCCAGGTTTGCAAAGAAGCCGGCCTGCCTTTTCACCTCGATGGTGCACGGCTGTGGAATGCCCTGGTGGCTAAAGGAGAGACGCCTGCACAGTATGGTCAGCTGTTTAACAGTATTTCGATCTGCTTCAGCAAAAGCCTGGGTTGCCCCGTAGGCAGTGTATTACTGGGCGATAAGGCTTTTATACGTAAAGCCCGCCGCATCCGTAAGGTATTTGGCGGGGGCATGCGCCAGGCGGGTATGCTGGCTGCAGCGGGACTGTATGCACTCGAGCACCATATTGACCGGCTGGCAACTGATCATCAACACGCGCAGGCCCTTGCCGGCTGCCTGCAGCAGCGTGCTTATGTAAAAGAACTGCTGCCTGTAGAAACCAATATCATCATTTTTGAACTGCATCCCGGTCAGTCTGCCCCGGCACTGGTGCAGCAAGTGAGGGAAAAAGATAGCCTGGCTTATGCCATCGCCCCCAATCGCGTGCGACTGGTAGTGCATCTCGATATCACCCCCGAAATGATTGATCATACAATTACTATCTTAGAATCTATATAACACCGCCTATGTTTCCGAAGATCAACCCTCAGTCAACAGACACCTGGCAGCTTCTGCGCGAAGAGCAGGCCATTATGCAGGCCATTCAGATGAAAGACCTCTTTGCCAGCGACCCGCAGCGTTTCGAAAAATTCAGCATACAACTGGAAGATATCCTGTTCGATTATTCGAAAAACATCATTACAGAACATACCCGTAATTTATTGCTGCAGCTGGCTACTGAATGCAAAGTGGCCGAAGCGCGGGATGCCATGCTGAATGGTGAACTGATCAACGAAACCGAAAACAGAGCTGTGCTGCACACGGCACTGCGCAATTTTTCCGGCAAGCCCGTAATAACGGAAGGTGAAGATGTGATGCCGGCTGTTAAAAAAGTGCTGCGCAAAATGAAAAAATTCTGTGGCGAAGTACATGATGGCACACACCGCGGCTATACCGGCAAACGCATCAAATACATCGTCAATATAGGTATTGGCGGCAGCGACCTGGGTCCCCAGATGGTTACCGAAGCATTGAAACCATATGCTTTTGACGACATTGAAACCTATTTTGTGTCCAATATCGACGGCACACATATTGCCGAAACGCTGAAAAAGGTAAAACCCGAGCGCACCCTCTTTCTTGTTGCTTCCAAAACCTTTACCACGCAGGAAACCATGACAAATGCCCATACGGCCCGCGACTGGTTTCTGCAAACGGCAAAGGATGAAGCACATGTGGCCAAACATTTTGTGGCCCTCAGTACCAATGAAAAGGAAGTGGTACGCTTTGGGATCGACAAGAAGAACATGTTTGAATTCTGGGACTGGGTAGGCGGCCGCTATTCGCTCTGGAGTGCCATTGGCCTGTCGATCGCGCTCAGTATCGGCTACGACAACTTTGAGCAGCTGCTGCGCGGTGCACACAGCAGCGATAAACATTTTGCCGAAGCGGCACCCGACAGGAATATCCCCCTCATCATGGCGCTGAACGGCATCTGGTATACCAATTTTTTTGGTGCACAGTCGGAAGCCATTTTACCTTACGATCAGTATATGTACCGTTTTGCGGCTTATTTCCAGCAGGGAAATATGGAAAGCAACGGTAAAAGTATGGATCGCAACGGGCAGGCAGTCCACCACAGTACGGGACCGGTAATATGGGGCGAACCCGGCACCAACGGACAGCATGCGTTCTACCAGCTCATTCACCAGGGCACCCCGCTTATCCCCTGCGATTTTCTGGCCCCTGCACAATCACATAACCCCATCGGTGATCATCACCCCAAACTGCTGGCCAATTTTTTTGCTCAAACGGAAGCACTCATGAACGGTAAGACCGCGGCCGAGGCACAGGAAGAACTGGTCAAACAGGGACTCAGCCAGGAGCAGATCTCCCGCCTGCTGCCCTTCAAACTGTTTAGCGGTAATAAGCCCACCAATTCTTTCCTGATAAAAAAGATTACGCCTTATACACTCGGACAACTCATTGCACTGTATGAACACAAAATATTTGTTCAGGGTGTGATCTGGAATATTTTCAGTTTTGATCAGTGGGGAGTGGAACTGGGCAAGCAACTGGCAGGTAAAATTTTGCCGGAACTTCTGTCTCCCGGCCAGGTCACCAGCCATGATGCCTCTACCAATGGGCTGATAAATATTTATAAAAAAATGCGAAAAGATTCGTAGATTGTGTACCTAAACCACAGCAGTATGAGAGTTCCATTACTGACATTAGGCTGTTTGTTGTTTCAGGCGGTCAATGCCCAACAGGAAGAAATCACCCTCCCGCTGACAAAGACAGATACGGTTTCACGTCCTTTCAATGCGCTGATTATACCCAACGAACCGCAGGCGCAACTAATGCACACTTTACCTAATGGCAATAAAGTATATGCATTGCCACAGGACAATATGCCCTGTGTGGTACCCAATGTACCACCTACGATGCCGGTGACGGGTGGACAACGCACTTCAGGTCTTTTCAATTATAATATGCCGGTGATGGGCTTGCGTAAAACACCATTGATACCGGGTACTCCTGTCAATCCGATGATAACGCCGCAGGTACAAACAGAACCACATTCACCGGTAAGCATATCACCAATCAAGCCAATAAGACCTGCCCAAAAATTAAAAATGTTTCTACCGAAACAGTAAAACAATGATAAAGTAAAAGCGCTGTCAGATTGACGGCGCTTTTACTTTATATAAACAAAAGAACCCAATCTTTGGTATTTCTTATTCCTTATACCCTCTTCCATTTACCTCAAAAAAAAGCTGCTCCCTCAGGAACAGCCTTTAAATAAGCTATACAGTTAGTTCAGGTGCTTATTACCATTTGTCTACTTCTTCAGAGCTGGCAGCAGCGGCAGAACCGGATTCTGCGGGTGCACTGGCTTCTGCAGGAGCCGGAGCAACTTCGGAAGTGGAGACGTTGTCGCCCAGACCATCCACTTCACCTTCGCCCAGTGCTTCATCATGATTGAAAGCATCGAAATCGAAGTCAGGCATCAATTCTGTTTTTACGTAATCAACCGCCTCATTCAATGCTTTGATGAATTTGTTGAAATCTTCTTTGTACAAAAAGACTTTGTGCCGGTCGTAACCGTTGTCATCAAAACGCTTCCTGCTCTCTGTAATGGTCAGGTAATAATCATTACCGCGGGTAGCTCTCACGTCAAAGAAGTAAGTCCTTCTTTTACCAGCACGAATTCTTTTGCTGTAGATACTCTCCATTTTCTTGTCGTTATTCTCGTACGCCACGTTCGTAATTTTTACAGATTAATAAAATGCTTAAAGTTTAAGGAGTTACAAATATAGAGATGTTTTTGAAACAGCCAAAAGTGATGCGATTTTACTTAAAATACGTGAGCGGTGAGGGAAAATAATGAAGGAGAACAGCTGTTAGCGTCCGGGTTCCATTTCCTGCTGCCGGGCATAGAGGCTGGCATAATAACCGCCGGCAGCCAGCAATTCTGCATGGCGTCCTTCTTCTACTATTTCACCTTCTTCCAGCACCACAATGCGGTCAAATTCAAGCAGGGAAAATATACGGTGTGTAATGATGATGGCTGTCTTACCGCGCAGATACTCATTGAGATTGCTGATGATAGCATGCTCGGTACGGGCATCCACGGCGCTGAGGCAGTCATCAAAAACCACCATGGCGGGTTGTTTGATCAGCGCCCGGGCTATTGAAATACGTTGCTTTTGTCCACCGCTGAGCGTCACCCCACGCTCACCGATCATAGTCTGGTATCCTTCGGCAAATCCCAGAATATCAGTATGTACGCAAGCCATTTGTGCCGCGTGCTCCACAGCTTCCTGGCTGGCCTTCTCGAGGCCAAATCCAATGTTGTTGGCTACAGTATCGCTGAAAAGAAACACATCCTGCGGCACATAACTGAGCTGCTCCCGCAGCTGCTGCAAGTCGAGCTGGCGGATGTCGTGTCCGTCAACAAGTACACGTCCCTGCTGCGGATCCATCATCCGCAGTAGTACCTGCGCCACGGTGGTCTTACCACTGCCGGTACGTCCCACTATGGCCACTTTTTCGCCCTGGCGGATATGCAGGTCGAAATCTTTCAGGGCCACAATTCCGGTATCCGGATAAGTATAACTCACGGTTTCAAAACGTATATCGCCCTGCACCTGGTGCGGGAGCGGTTTTGCCGGATTCGTAATGGCGGGTTCGGTATCCAGAAATTCATTAATCCGTTTCTGCGAAGCAGCCGCACGCTGTATCATACTGGCCGTAAGTCCGATGGCACTCACTGGGAAGGTTAGCATATTCACATACATCACAAACTCCACAATGGTATCCATGCGAACCCCATGCTCGTCATTGATATAATAAAGTCCCCCGATCATGATAGTGAGCAATGTACTAAGCCCGATCAGCAGGGTGATAGCAGGAAAATAAATAGCCTCCACTTTGGCCAGCGAAATGGCATTGGCCCGGTAAGTCTCACTGTTTTTAGTAAAAAAAACGAGCATGGCTTTTTCCTGCACAAAAGATTTGATGACACGGATACCGGAGTAGGATTCCTGTGCATTGGTGGTCAGATCAGATAACGATTCCTGAATACGCTCACTACGCTTATGGATCGTATTGTTGACATAATAAATCGCAATGGCCAGTATGGGCAATGGCGCCAGTGTATACAGGGTAAGCAGCGGATCGCGCCGCAACATAAAGAATACGCAAAGCGAAATTACTGCCACAAGGTTCACGAGATACATAATGGCAGGACCGGTAAACATTCGCACCCGGCTCACATCTTCAGCAATACGGTTCATGAGATCGCCTGTGCTGTGGCGTTTGAAAAAAGTGGAATCGAGCAACTGATAATGATCATATATCTCATTCTTCTGATCAAATTCAATATGACGGCTCATGACTATAATAGTCTGCCGCATCAGAAAGAGGAAGAACCCACGGATAAGGGCCAGCAACAGGATCACAATGCCACAAACGGCCATCACCCGCTCCCAGGAAAAACCGCTGCTGTTGAGCCAGTGAATAAACCGGTCTACCAGTACATCATAATCGGGGTCCGTTTGCCGCGGCGTGTAGCCGGGCAGTTGTAATACACGCTGTACATAATCGATCACATACCCGGTTATCTGCGGAGCCAGTACGCTGAAATAGTTCGACAGGAAAATAAAGAGGATACCGACAGACAACCGGACCCTGTATTTCCAGAAATATTTATTGATTGCGCGTAAATGCTTCATTGGGGCTGCAAGGTAGTAAATATGGACGTAGAAGGAAGGTTAAAAAGGTGAAGGGTAAAAAGGTGAAGGGTAAAAGGGGGAAGGTGAAAGGTTATAGGTTTTAAGTTATAGGTTTTGAGTAGTCCTGCCTCCCTTCTCCCTTCTCCCTTCTCCCTTCTCCCTTCTACCTTCTACCTTCTACCTTCTCCCTTCTCCCTTCTACCTTCTACCTTCTACCTTCTACCTTATACCTTCTCCCTTCTCCCTTCTACCTTCTACCTTCTACCTTATACCTTATACCTTCTACCTTTTTACCCTTCCTCACGTGAGAGGCGTAAATAACCGCCCCATTGCCGCTGATAATTATAAATAATGCCGGTGTGCTGATTTTCCTTATTTTCAACACCTTCAATTCACATCAATCATGAGAAAGGCACTATTTAGCAGCATCCTGGCCCTGGGCATCAGTTCACTGCATGCACAAACCAACCCGGCATGGGAAAATATTTTCCAGCGTATCAACACAGAAGTACAGACAAACTCCAAAGCATACAGCACGCTGCAGGATGCTACCAGTACAATCGGTCACCGGCTTACCGGCTCTGCCAATGGCGCAAAAGCAGAAGCCTATGCCTATAACCTGCTCAAAAGTTATGGCTTCACCGATGTAAAATATCAACCCTTTGAAGTAGAAAGCTGGTCGAGAGGTACGCTGGCTGTAAGCATCGGCAATAGCACTACCACACTTGAACCGGTCAAATCCGTTTCACTGGCACATTCTCCCGTTAAAGTAGATCTCACCGCAGAACTGGTAGATATGGGCAATGGCCTCGACAGCGATTACCTGGCACGTCCCGGTATTGCCAAAGACAAAATCGTGCTGGTCTACCTCGGCACCCTCCCCGGCACACAGGGCCGCAGCCTGCACCGTTCCGAAAAAACGGCGATCGCTATTAAATATGGCGCCAAAGGAATCATAGTTATTAATACAGTAGATGGTGGCACACTGCTCACAGGTACAGCTTCCGTAACAGGAAAATTAATCCCCATCCCCGCTGTCTGTATCGGCAAAGAGGATGGCATGCGCTTAAAAGAGCAGTTGAAGAACGGCTCACTTTTCAGCCGTATCAATATGACCAATTTTTCGGGCATGATCAAAGCGCGAAATGTTATAGCCACTATTAAAGGCAGCAGCCTGCCCAACGAAAAAATTGTAATTGGCGGTCACCTCGACAGCTGGGACTTGGCCACGGGTGCTATCGACAATGGCATTGGCTCTTTCTCCGTTCTGGATATGGCCCGTACCTTCCAGGCACTTAAACTAAAACCCAAACGGACCATCGAGTTTGTGATGTTTATGGGCGAAGAGCAGGGGCTGCTTGGCTCCAAGGCATATGTAAAAGCTGCTATCAAAAATAAAAGCATCGATCATATCCGCTATATGCTCAATTATGATATGACGGGCGATGTACGCAGTTACTCCTCTTCTGTGCCCGAGGCCAAAGATCTTTTCCTATCCATCGGTGCTATGGCCCAGCAAATAGATACGGCCTTTACCAATAGTTTTTCCAGCCGTGCCGGACTGCATAGCGATCACCAGCCATTTATGTTGCAGGGCATTCCTGTTGGCGGCGGCGGTGGTGGGCGTGGCAGTGGTAATGGTCCTGCCGGCTGCTACCATGCCGACTGCGACAATTTCAACCTCGTCAACAATGAGCAGTCATTGAAAAACACCGTTAAGTTTTCGTCCATGCTTATCTATGGACTCGCAGATGTACAGGTACTACCGGTAAAAAAACTTACCGATGAAGAAACCAAATCCTTTCTGCTGAAAAATAACCTGAAAGAACCGCTGGAACTGGAAGGCGAATGGAGATGGAAAGATTAAAATATTACACTAAAAATACCCCCGGCCCCGCATTGTATGCGGGGCTTTTCTTTATATCGCCATCCCCCATAAAATCTCTCCCGTAGGCCTGGCCTATTATCAACCCACATCCGGAATGGCGGAGTTGCCGGAGGCTCATTTCATTTATTTATTTGAATTATATATACAACTTTCCGCATCCTTTATCTATTGACCCTGCCCCACTCTGGCCCGACCTTTGAAACGTAATACCTGAAAGCAAATACCTTTTAACAACTATTAAAACAAGCGTATGAGTAAGATTACAGTCAAAGACGGCACCGAGATCTATTACAAGGATTGGGGAAAAGGACAACCTATTGTATTTCATCATGGCTGGCCGCTGAGCAGCGATGACTGGGATACACAAATGTTGTTTTTCCTTCAGCAGGGCTACCGTGTTATTGCCCACGACCGCCGCGGACATGGCCGCTCCACACAAACGGATGTTGGTCATGATATGGATACCTATGCCGCCGATGTAGCCGAACTGGTTAAACACCTCGATCTGAAAGATGCCATTCATGTGGGACACTCCACCGGTGGCGGTGAAGCTATCCGCTATGTGGCCAAACATGGAGCAGGTCGCGTGGCCAAAGCTGTACTGATCAGCGCCATCACTCCGTACATGATTCAAAACGAGGCAAACCCCAACGGAGTACCACTCGCCGTTTTTGATGATATCCGCTTTAATACGGCTAATCACCGCAACCAGTTTTATCAGGATATTACCCTGCCGTTCTATGGCTACAATCGCGAAGGAGCCAGTATATCTGAAGGCATTCGCCAAAACTGGTGGCGCCAGGGCTTAATGGGTGCCATCAAAGCTCATTACGATTGCATAAAGGTATTTTCGGAAACAGATCATACCGAAGACCTCAAAGCCGTTGATGTACCTGTGCTGGTGTTGCATGGCGAAGACGACCAGATCGTGCCCTATCAAACCACCGCATTGAAAGCAGTGAAACTGTTGAAAAACGGAAAACTCATCACTTATCCCGGCTTCCCGCATGGTATGCCCACTACTCATGCCGACACGATTAATAAAGACCTGCTGGCCTTCTTCAAATCCTGATCGGCGACGACAGGCTTGAAAACAGACAGACAGTTATATACGGATAACCAGTTGCCGGATTGATCCACAAAATCAACCGGTCAACTGGTTATCTTTCTTTTCATACTTTCTTTCCCTCAATTCACTACACCCGCTGTTTCCATCGCTTCGTATCATAAGTAGGTTTGCGCCGTAAAAATATTACAATGTATAAACTACTTATCCTTCCGGCGGTATTGTTCTCGCTCCTGCTCAGTGCATGTGAAAAAGACAAAAAAGATTCTTATGGCGATGGCCCCAAAACAGAGGTCTCCGCATCCCTACAGGGCGTGTGGATGTACGGCAACTTTTCTATGACCGAATACTGGAGTCAGAATCCGGCCGACTATATCGGTAATGCCTTCGAACTGGCCATCGCATTTAAATTCAATGCCAATGGTACTTACGAGCAGTATTTCACCTCGCGCACGGTAACCACCGGCATTAGCACCTATCACCAGTCATTCACGCGTGGTACGGTGGAAATAAATGAAGCGACCAAAACCATTGTAACACATGCGGCCAATGCACATTACAAACAGACCAAAAACGGACAGACCATTCAGGATCGCAATCTGGAAAAAAGTGAAATCACCGCAACAACTACCTATACCTACGAGGAGACGACTGCTCCCAACGGTACGAAAGTGCTTAAACTGAAATTGAACGGAAACGGTAATGCACTGGATTTTCTGAAGAAATAAAGACCTGATTTCAATTTCCGGAAAATCAGATATTGATAATAATTCTTTTAATCCCAAAGAGCATTTCGGCTGAAATGCTCTTTGGGATTTTGGTATATTTCCCTTCACCTCACAAGAGTTGGGTTAAAAAGACTTCGTTTGATTAAAAGTACCCTGCCGTTTTAATATCATCAATCAAACCCGGTTGCAGCGGCTGCCAGCCTGTTTGCTCCATGGTCAGCGTAGCACTTGCCGGACAATCGATCTGCGCAAAATGAGTAAACCAGGCGAAATGATCCGCTGCCTCAGCAGCTGTTTTACTTACGAGTGAAACATTGAGTCCTGAAGCAATGGCGGCAGCTATTTCCCGAAACGGGATACCGCTTTCCGCTACGGCATGAAATATTTTCTGAGCCGGTTGTTGCTCCACGATCAGCCGATATAATACGGCTGCGTCGAGTCGATGCACGGCCGGCCACTGATTAAGTCCCTGCCCGACATAAGCCGATAAACCCTTGTTGCGCGCGATATCAATCAGCATGGGCACAAATCCATGATCACCCCTGCCATGCACACTTGGAGGCAACCGAACCAGGTACGCATTCACGCCCATATCTGCTGCTGTACGCACGGCCTCGTCGGTCGCTACCCGGGGTATTTGCGCTGCATCAGCCACAGGACTATCCTGTTCTGTAACCGGCCGGTTAAAGCCACTCATCAGCCCGATGCCGCTGGTAACGACCAGTGGCCGCGAAGAGCCTGCCAATACCGCCGCCAGGGCACCTATCACCTTACGATCGGTCTCACAGTTTTCTTTGAACCTGGTAAAATCGTGATTAAACGCGGTATGAATAACCGCATCACATTCAGCCGCCCCCTTTGTGATACTTTCCAGATCGCCGAGATCACCCCGATGCACCTCCGCACCCGATGCCAGCAGCTTTTGTGCTGCCTCCTCTGAACGAACCATACCCAGTACACGATGACCTGCCGTCATCAGTTCCTGCACCACAGCAGAACCTACGAAGCCCGAAGCTCCTGTAACAAATACATGCATATACGTTGCTGTTTTTGCACGAAGTTCCGCCGGTCGTTTTTGCCAAACATGGTCATTTGACCAAAATTTAGTTTAGCGGGCCCACTGTGCGTGACGAATACGGGTAAGCGTCTTCAGGGATATGCCGAGGTAAGCTGCAATCATACGCAGCGGCAAACGAGCCAGCAAAGAGGGATTGGTCCGCACAAACTCTTCATACCGCTCTTCGGGAGTAGCTCCCAGCGCAGTTTGCAGACGTTGGCGGCTGCTATAGATATTACGGGAAATAAGTTGTTCGGCATACTTTTTTAACGCGGGAAAATCTGCCAGCAGCCGGTCAAAATCGTTCTTGTGCCAGAGCAGCACCTCACTGTTCTCCACAGCAGAAATATAATACCGCGATGGTATCTGCTGATCATAACTTTCAGCATCGAGGGTCCAGTTCATTTCTGGTGAAAACTGCAGGATAGTTTCATTGCCTCCATCCGAAACACTATAGGTTCGTAACAATCCTTTTAGCACAAAGACCTTATGCCGGCAAATTTCGCCAGGCATCAGTAATTGCTCATTGCGGCGCAGCCGGCGGCCAATAGCCTTTGAACGGATCTGCTTGAGCATTTCCTCACCCATACCCGCTTCCTTAGCCAGGTATTGTTCGAATAAATCTGCCATTACCCGGCAAAGGTACTAAAGTATGCATCACCCCAAATGCGAGCGGTAGGTTTATGCCTGATCATCGATCCAGCTATGCCGGGTAATCCTGACCGATGACCCGCCAGGTAATTGTTTCCTCATCCATGCCTGCTGCGATGCTGCTTCATTCACAACCCGGGCTCATGAGAGACACAGTCGTCTGACCGGTTTAATCAACTCCCCGGTATACATTCCCTGTTATTGATAGGTGAAAAGCTCAACCCGTCTAACAATTGGACCATGGCTAAAGAAGAGGAAATATCTTTGCGCACCGGTCAGTTATCCGGAACAACCATCCACAGCTGATCATATTGTAAAACATTCACCGAAGCAACCCTGCCCCGGTGAAACATATCTTCATTACAGAAACGCAGCCGCTGTTATGCCTGTCAAAAAAATACACTTCGTCTCGGGAATTATTTTAGCCATTTTCATTCATGCCCATCTGTTTAATCATCTTGCCAGTATTGCAGGAGTAAACCGGCATCTTGAAATCATGAATAGATTAAGGACTTTTTACCGTCACCCACTTGTTGAAACAGTATTGTTGGCCGCAATTTGCTTTCAGATTGTAACCGGCCTGAAACTGGCCGGGACTAAAAGAAAAATGGCCGTCACATTTTTTGAAAAATTACAGGTATGGACGGGCCTCTATCTGAGTTTCTTCTTTATTATTCATTTAAGTGCAGTCCTGATTGGCCGCGGCTTACTGCATTTGGATACCAATTTCTATTTTGGTGCTGCAGGATTAAACAGTTTCCCCGCCAACCTGTTCTTTATTCCCTATTATGCGCTGGCGATACTCTCTTTTTATGGCCATATTGCAGCGGTACATCAAAAAAAAGTAAAGCGTTCCTGTTTCTATCTCTCACCCAGGCATCAGTCATTCTTATTGCTGGCTTTCGGATTTTGCCTGGCGGTGCTCATTCTTTACGGATTCACCAACGGCTTTAAAGGTGTTAAAATACCCGCTGACTATGAAGTACTGACTGGTAAACACTTGTTTTCAGCCGCATTCGGACACTGGAATGCCTCCGGGTGAAGCCTTCGTTATATGCCTGCCCTGAACGTATATACCTCAGATTTGGCGTAAATTAACAGTACCAATTTTGGTAATTTTAAATAACTATAAATTTGACTCATGGGAAGAAACATATCGATATCACTGGGGGAGCATTTTGAGAATTTTGTTGACAAAGGAGTCTCTTCTGGCCGTTTCAAAAACGCAAGCGAAGTGATCCGTGCAGGTCTTCGTCTTTTGGAAGAAGAAGAAAACAAAATTGCCTCCCTAAAGATTGCCATTGTAGAAGGCATTGACAGTCGCAGAGTCAAACAATTTGACCCCAAAAAACATCTTTCCAGTTTAAAAGCTGCAAAACGAAAAAATGCTTAGTTATGTCCTGACCAACAAGGCACCTGAAGACTTATTCAGGATTTAGGACTATATCTTTGAAATTTGGTCACAATATCAGTCGATTATCATCTTCATCACAGCTTAAATGCAGTTGCACTACTACGAAAATACAGGATCAGAATACTACACAGATGGATAGGATGCAACACATTGTTCACTGTCTCACTTTTTAAAGTATTTTTCAATAAAGAACTTATCTGTTAAAAATCTATTCCGCCAGTCAGGGTTTAACTTATCCAGCAAAAGCCCCTCAGAAAAACCAATTGCATAAAAACAAACGCGTTTATCAACCTCCAGCTTTAGCTTGATAAGACTGCTTTTTTCTTTTAGCCAAAACTCCTCTTTGTATGCCGGAAATGAAATAAAATCATTCAATCCAGCCATCTCCTTTGATGGAGTATAGCTGTCTAATGCCTGCAAAAATTTATACTCGGTATATCTTGCAATACCCTCCTGCCAAATCTGAAATGAAAAATACCTGTAATCGGCTTCATTGAGAAGCTTTTTGAATTTATTGCGTTCGGCAAAATAAGCCCTGAAATCTTTTTTAAAGCTGCTTCCGTTGATGTGTAAAAGCGCTTTTTGTAATGCCCCTGTGTATTTTTTGTATTGATTAACAATAACCAAACTATCGTAAGGAAAGGCATAATTTAATTGCCACATCCCGGTTTGGTCGCCACCAGATAGCCCAAGTTTGTCGACGCTTTGGAAATAATCAGGATAGCTGTACTCGTATTGATGAAAATGCTCATGAAGTAAGGTTATTGTCCAGTCTGTTGATTTTTTACCCGTATTCTCTGGCGTGCCTACTACAATACAATTAACACCATTTACAGCTGGAAATGTAGCAAGATACCAGTTCGGAAATCGCCTTGCTCTGTAAAATATCCTGGTTTTTAAGAGACTGTCATTTTCAGAAAGTTTAAAATCGTCAGATGGATAAGGATGATTAATCAGAAATTCCACACTATCTGTGACCAGCAAAACAACAAATGGAATGTCATTAATCCCTTTCCAGATAGGGTCGCCAAACTGATTTGAAATAGTAATCGCTTCCCTTATTCTGATTTTATCTTCATAGCGCATACGGGGATTTTGCTGCCCGAAAGAAACAGCCAATACCCCCAGGAATGCCAAAATCAAGAATGCTGGTTTTTTCATAATTCGAAAGTCATGCTTTTGGTAGTATACAACTGTACTCAGCACGTTCTAAAATCTAAAATTTACACCAAATTGTCCATAAAAGGGAAGTAGTGGCTGAGATTTAAAATCCTGCTGCAAAATTCGTCCGGCTCTAAAAGTAATAGCTGTTTTTTTCATGGAATAGCCTCCCTGCAGCCCATAATAAAAATTGCCCCCCGTAGCAGGTACATACCAGCCGTCCTGTACATTGTCATAAATATTTTTCCTGAACCACTCACTATGCTTAAAGTTTGTAACGATGGCTTTATCAAAACCTGCTTCAGCACCTGCAAACCATTTTTTCTTATAATAACCAAATGTTGCGGCCAGATCGCTTCCAAAATTGAAAATTCTTGCCGACTGATTGTGATAACGCCTGGATATACCCTGAATGCGTGCAGATAATTGAAAATGGTTGAACGCAGCAATCCGGATTTGAGCCCCCAGTCTTATCTTAAAATCATCTGCCAGCTTGCTTCCCGCCGGCATCGAGTATTCGCCCCCTACCCATAAAGGAAATTTTTTAACGGGTATTAGCCGATGATAACCTACCCCGGCCGTTATGCCATATTCTGCACCCGCATTGGCATGCAGGAGATGCTTATTTTGTGCAGAAACGTTTTCCCAGTTTATAACCTGTGCGTATATTTTATGCTGAAAAACTAAAAAAACAGTACTTATTATAATTGATTTAAAAATAATCGTCTTCATGGGTACTTTTATAAAGATTGTATGTAAGAAATAATTTTAGGTTCCATTGTTTGTGTCCAGAAATTTATCTGATCCACCATTCCGGAATGCCCCACGCCCTGCGCTTTAAAGACTTCTTTATTTGGATAGGCCGATGAAATTTTTACGGCCCAGCTGTCAGGGTATGCCTTGTTATTACTGCTATAGACAAATAATACTTTTTTTGAGAACTGATTGATCCCTGCCGAAAAATCAGGTTCAAGGTCCTGCCCTACTTCAAATGATGCAATATTGACTATTGCACCGCTCCGGGATGAAACATAAGGTGGTGCATTATTACCCAAGTCGGATCCCGCATCGCCAACCATTTTGTTTACAGAACCCATCAGGCCCGCTTTATAGTCCAATATTTCGTGCTGGTCTTCTTTGCCTGTTATAAACTGATCGATATATGTGAAATCATTTAAAGCTTCACTCCACAATTTGAATGACCTTGATTCAGAAACGTAATCAGTTATGTCATCCCATTTTAAACCTCCCGGCTCGGCTACAATTAAGCCATCTACTGCATGGGGATATTTACCTGCATACCCGGTTGCCAGTATAGCTCCCCAGGACTGCCCCAACAGAATGACTTTTTGCGAACTGGTCGTTTTATAATGTGCGATCACTTCTTTCAACTCATCATAAAATATCTTATTAATGGCATCAGTCCCCTGCGATTTATACCAGTTTTTGGGGAACCGTTGCGAAAGTCCGGAACCTCGCTGATCGTAAAAAACAACCCGATACCCTTTTGTTGCAAGTGTTTTACAATTAAGCATATACCGGTAATCGGATCCGGGGCCGCCATGAATACAAATAACCAGGTCACCATTTACCGGCCCGAAGGCTTCTGAATGCAGCTTTGCACCATTCACGGTTATTGCCGGAAGTGTAGCATCTTCCATAACTGTTTTTGGAACCAGGTTTCCGGCTTCACTGATATCCCTTTCCCTGCTGCAGGATAAACAGGACACTGAGAAAATCAGAACGGATAAATAAATGCTAAATGAACTTTTCATGCTATATACTTTTTATTATATGGTTAATCCCAACCTGTTCTATTGAAAAGTATATGACATGGCAGCGTTGGATACGGTATATACCTGCGACTTCACCACCTGATTATCGACTAGTATTTCCAGCTTTACAGTCTGCGCAGGATTGACAAAATATCCCAGGGTTATAATATCGTATTTATCCACAGTCTTTGTAATAGTTTTCGTAAATGGTAATGCCGGGTTATCAACACTCGACAGTCCGCCTGTTTCGTTATCATACGTTATAGATACAAGCTTATTAGTCGTCGTACTACTAACCCTGTACGTGATATTAACCTGCTTAGGGTAAGACTCATTGGTATCCGAATCCGATCTGCTGCAAGAGGCGAAAAACAATAACAATAGCCCAATAAAAAGAGATGCTTTAACTGATTTCATTTTTTGGTGTTTAAAGATTACATATAAAAAACATTACCTGTTAACTCATTTACAAACCGCTGTATTTATTCATGCCCGGCTAACATTTACATGCGAGGCCAGTGCCAGGCTTTCCATACAATAATTGCGGTAAGTATGCTTTCTAAAAAAGCCAGCATCACATAAAATATTCTCCACTCACTAAGAGATGAAGCGCCTACCAATAAAGTGAACAAGGTCAGGAATGCAGCAATTGAAATATTTAAGATCCTGTTCCATTTTGGCTTCATCATCAGCGAAAGGAAAATCATGAGCGATGGAAGTGTCAAAATAATAGTAGCAGAAAGCAGTTTGTAAGGAGTATTCAGCAGGTTTTGCCCGTTTAGCAGTCCCTGTGTTTTTCCGGGAACATACAACTCAAAATAGTCGCCATAGATGTAAAGAAACATCACGGAGGCCCAAAGCCCCGAAAGCACCAGTTTTACATTGATTTTATAATCTTCGTATCGCATTTCTTTATACTTCATTTCTTTTTATTTTAAAACCAATAATCAGCAGCCAAAGACATATTCCTATTTCTGCAACTGCCGGAAACATACGGGCATATTTCCCCACTCCTGATTTTGAGTAATTTTCGACTAACGTATTTCCGGTAAAATTTACCAGGTAGCCAATACAGCCTAACATCAATAAAATGCCAAAAAGTTTCGGTATAAATCCTGATCGGTAAACCAGCAACCCAAACGGAAAAAGCCAAAGACCCCAAAATACGGTTGCCAGCAAAATCCCGTCGTTGTACTGATGGAGAGAAAACATTAACCGGTTTTGTAAATCCCCGGTAGATACTCCCTGCAGAAAGGGTTCTTTAGCCGTGAGTGTCAATGCTGCATATTTATGCTGTAAATTGATGAACGATAAAGGCACACTTACTAATGCCAGTATCACCATTGCCCTTGCATGCGATTCATTGACAGTTCTCAAAAGCCGGTACAAAACAAGTGGCAAAAAAGCAAATGCCACATAACAGACAATGCTGCTGTAAATCCCCCACCTGAATAAGGAAGAACCCGCTGCGATGTTATTGAATGTTGCACCGCTATCGCCCCAGTCAATAAGCTTTTGCGGTACATAGGCCAGGCTAAACATACCTGTGATTACTACAACCAGGTACACGAGCCCGGCAATCCTCGCTGTATTTTTATTTGTTTTCATATTTCTTTGAATGAACGAGGCATTCATGAATTATTTCCTAATTATTGGCTTCTTCTAATAAAATAGTCCAAATCGTGTCCTTAAACTTTTCAGTAAACGGTGAAAAATGGCCAATTTTCACCGTCTTAAAACTTGCAGGAAAAAAGTGCAGTCGTTTTACAGGTGCACCCGAAAATCTTTCGGTCATCCATTCAACAGATTTTTTGGGGGCAAAAAAATCATCCTCTATACTTATGGAGGTGAGTTCGCATTTTATGCTGTCGAAATAGAGGTCATCAGAAGATATGCCGTCAAATAAATAATTACTGCTTCTGCACCATTTAGCCCATTCTTCTGCAATATTTTTGGGTAAATTTTCCATTCTGCTGAACTTTTTGGAAGGGAAAAAACCAAACCCCTTTGTGAGTACAGGAATCAGCAAGTACCAATATACCCACACTCTTAACCGGTTTACACCTTTCCAGAATTTCCAGTAACCCGATTGTGCAGCTACCAGCACTATTTTATCTGCCTTCAACGATGATGGTGCCAACCCGATTAACTGACCGCCAATGCTATGACCCAAAAGAATTAGTTTATGACCGGGAAAAGTCTCAATAGCATATTTAATAACGGCCTCCAGATCCCTGTTTCCCCAACTCAATAAGCGGCACTTCTCATCCCTGATATTTCCCTGCAAAGATTTTCCGATACCTGTATAATCAAATGTGATTGTTGAAATACCCTTATCCTGAAAGAACTCCGCAATCTTTCTATAAAAGGATTGCAACACTCCCGTTGCGGATACGATAATCAATACCTTATCGGAGCCTGTAGCCGTATATAAATTACATCCGATGGTATGATCCTTATCTGTATTGATTTGAACTAATTGCATTGAAGAATCGTAATTAGGATGCAATTTTGAGTAAATAATAACTCCAAAAAAGGCTGCGTCTATGGAAAACGGGTTTTTGTAAACAGAAGTGCAAAATTCCTCAACAAGGAAAACCGGTGCTGAGCACAACTAATTATATCCGGATTCTGCTGGTTTATGAAATCATGCAGTTTATTGACACCAACCGCTTTTCGTTCGCTTTTTAAGTAAATAAGAAAGTTTTGGGTACTTTTAATACACAAATACAGGGATGAAAAAGGAATTGGATAAAGGACTAATCAGGTTTTACTTATATACAGGTCTGGCTTTTTTATTATTGTATTCTTTCGGCGAATTTTTCGAATACCGGGAAACTATTTTTCCCAGAATTGTCAATAGCATTTTCCTGGTCAGCTATCTCACTGTACTTAACTACATTTTTTTTGAGGAAATTTTACAGTTATTCAAATGGCGATCAAAAAATAATCCGCGGGCCTTTTTCTTTCTTTTTCTTGCTATCCTCTTTTACACATTTGGATTATATGGCTGGCGCCAGCTTTGGATACAACTGGGTGCTTATACCAATTTCACACCCGATCTGTCGTTACTAAAAGGCGTGGCAGTTCATTCGCAATTCAGCCTTGCAGGTATTCTTTTCTTTGCAATCGTGCGGAATATCTACAACAATATCCGGCTCAGGGAGAAAAATCATCAACTGAGAATAGAAAAGAAAGAAGCCGAGCTCAACTATTTAAAATCTCAAACCAATCCGCATTTTCTATTTAATACGTTAAACAATATTTACTCACTGGCAAGGGATAAAAGCGATCTCGCACCAGAGTCAATTTTACGCTTATCCAAAATATTGCGTTTTATGCTGTACGAAACCGGGGGGCATTCTATTGCCATTGATGATGAACTGAAGATAATTACTGATTATATAGCGCTTGAAAAACTCCGGTATGACGATTCCCTGCTTATCAAACTCAATACCGATATTGAAAATCCGAAACAACCTTTACCACCTTTGCTGCTTATTCCATTAGTAGAAAATGCCTTCAAACATGGCGTTTCAGAAACAAGAAACCGGCCTTTTGTAGATATTAATCTTTCGGTAAAGCAACAGCAATTGTCATTTACGGTCAAAAACTCAATGGAAGAAACCAGCATTGTCCAGGAAGTGAAAGAAAATATAGGACTTTCTAACCTGCGTAAGCAGTTAGCACTACTTTACAAGGAGTATGATTTAACCGTAGGACAGCAAAACGATGTTTTTACATCTGCATTAAGCATCAATTTATCCAGCAATGTCTAAACTAAAATGTATAATAATTGAGGATGAACCGCTTGCCGTTAAAATACTGGCGGACTATATAGCACAGGTGCCTTTTTTGCAATTAGAGGGCAGCTTTAAAGATGCTATACTTGCAACAGAATGGCTGCGGACAAACGAAGTACAATTACTGTTCTTAGACATTCACCTGCCCAGACTAAAGGGAATGGCATTTTTAAAAACGCTTGCCCAAAAGCCTGCAGTCATCATTACTACTGCATATCACCAGTATGCTGTTGAGGGATTTGACCTCAATGTAACAGATTACCTGCTAAAGCCTATTGAATTTGAACGTTTCCTGATTGCCGTTAATAAAGTAAAAGTCCCCGCCGAAAACTTCCCCACTGCCACAGAAACTGCAGAAGCAAAAGACTACCTGTTTCTTACCGTACAAAAGAAAAAAGTAAAAATTTTGTTTTCTGAAATCCTGTATGTAGAAAGCCAGCGGGAATACATAAAAGTTGTCACGGCAAAAAAGGAGTTCGTATCACGAATGAGTACACATGAAATAGAAGACCTTTTGCCCGTCCATATTTTTAAACGTATTCACCGTTCATTTATCATTTCAATCAATAAGCTGGAGTCCTATACAGCAGAATCCGTTGAAGTGAACGGTGTATCTATCCCTATCGGGAGGGGGTACAGAGAGGTGATTGAAAATCTTTAATGGTAATGGCTGCATAGATTTGAATGCGCTTACACAGGTCTTATTATCCTTTTATCCTGACTGCCTGAAATATTTACAGGCACATCCTATCCTGGTGATCCGAAAAACACTGTAATCAACGATTAGTAAGCCTTAAAACGTAGAAACAGAGGCTCTAATCATACACCAGACCTCCTTTTGGAGGCAAAGATTGGGCGTTTCATTAAAAAATTTGTCGGGATTTACCCCTGAACTTGTCGTTTTTGCACAGTTTGGAATCCTTTAAGATCTCCGACCTTCGTATAGCCACTAACCAATCAAACTAAACGCCAGCAGCTTTATGAAACAGCTATTAAACCCGGGAAGTCTTATTAAATTGCTCTTCCTTACAATCAGCATAACTGCTGTGTCTGTATCAAACGCACAACAAATGAAACCCAAACAGAGCGGCTACGCACCAGCCAATGGCACCAACGTTTATTACGAAGTATATGGCGATGGTCAGCCCATCGTTTTATTACACGGTGCATTCATGACTATCGGAACGAATTGGGGCGAATTGATACCTGAACTGGCGAAAACAAGAAAAGTAATTGCACTGGAACTGCAGGGACATGGACATACCCCTTTTTCAGATAGAAAATTATCGCGGACAACACTGGCCAGCGACGTGGAGAAAGTAATGGATTATCTGAAAATCGACAGCGCAGATGTGGCCGGATATAGTTTTGGTGGTCAGATAGCCTACCAGTTTGCGATCCAAAGTCCTAAACGACTCAAAAAACTGGTCATCATTTCTTCTGCTTATAAAAGTGAGGGCTGGGCACCTGAAATAGCCAGCGCTTTTAAAAATATGAAGCCTGAGTTGTTTGCCAATTCGCCTATGCAGGCGGCCTATGATGAGGTAGCTCCGGACAAAACAAAATGGATCCCGTTCCTGACGCAGATGATTGCCATGGCCGGAGAAACGTTTAACCTGGGCGATGACAATATTGCAAAAATCACCGCTCCGGTACTGATTATAGCTGGCGACAACGATGGCATGGATAAAGTCGAACTGGCAAAAACCTATAAACTACTGGGAGGCGGCGTTGTTGGCGATCTGCACCCTATGCCCCAGTCACAGCTGGCTATTGTTCCCCATCAGAGCCATGTGAGCCTGATGATGCAAACGAAAATATTGTTCGGTTACCTGGATAGCTTTTTGCAGTAAGTGATGCTGGTTGGTATTGGGTGTATGAGGAATATTTTCGAAACATGGAATGATTGGGTTAAAATATCCTCCCCATTGATAAGAAGAGATTCCAATGCCTTTAATTATATCTGACTGGTTCTGCTCATCATCCAAAAAAGCCATTTTCAGTAGCCTTGTTTTTATTTCAACGCGTCCGAACGACATACTTAAGTTTATTATGATTCCGGTGTCAGGATAAAATACGGTATGAATTCTAATTTTTACAAAAGTACCGGGGTCGCTTCTTACTGGAAAAATTCTTCTTGAAGAATAAGTGAAGTGGATCGAGCATTCCCCCTTTTCATCCCAGAGTGAAGCAGTTATTGGTTTTTAAAGACGCAGCAATCAATTCCTGTTTATAATGTTTATTATAATAAACAAATTTGCTGATTTTGTCTACAATAATGAACATTATGACTTCACTACATGAATAAAATCGAACTGGCAAAAACCCATAAATTGATGAAAGATGCCGTTGCTGCCGACCTGCAACCTATGCCAAATCAAAACTGGCGATTGTTCCCATCAAAGCCATGTAACCCTGATGATGCAAACGAAAAAATTGTTCGGTTATCTAGATAATTTTTTTCAGTAAGTGATGCGTGTTGGAGTTGGGTGCCGGGCGTGTGTATGACTGGCAATATTCGATTCTACTTTGACATTATAAAAGCAAAAAAGCACTGATTTACAGGGCTTTCCCTTCCGACGGGCTGAGAGGATCACGAAAACCCTCTACAGCCATTAAATTTTTCAATACTTCAAACAATTATAAATTGACTCAACCACTTAGTTGAAAGTAATTTATTATCAATCCCTTACATAGGAAATAAAAATTTATTAACACTTTTCCAATCACATATACTTGATAGAAATAAAATGTATAATTTTATGTATTATACAGTATAATACATATGAGTGAAGAAAATTTGAGTTTAAAAGCAAAAGAAGCACTGAAGCATATGAGAAACTTCATCATGCTGCACGGTAGAATGCCTTCTACGAGAGAGTTGATGAAGGAAATGAAATACAAATCACCATTGTCTCCAATGCTTCTATTGAACGATTTAGCTGCTAACGGTTTCTTGGAAAAGAAGACAGATGGCAGCTATATTTTATTAAAAGATTTAGCAGCAAATGAAAGCGCAAGAACAGTCGCAATTCCATTGGTGGGCACCGCTAGTTGTGGTATGCCAATCTTAGCACAAGAAAATATAGAGGCGATGATTCCCGTTTCAACGGCTTTAGCGAAACCCGGCTCCTCATATTTTCTACTGAGAGCTAAAGGGGATTCAATGAATGAAGCAGGAATTAATAACGGTGATTTAATATTGATTAAACAGCAACCGACTGCCAATAATGGGCAAAATGTTGTCGCACTAATTGATGATGAAGCAACAATCAAAGAATACCAGCACAAGGGCGATTTTGTAACTCTTTTGCCAAGATCAAATAATAAGGTACATCAACCAATTATTCTGACACAGGATTTCAAAATTCAAGGCGTCGTCATTGCGACAATTCCAAAGTAACAATTAAACTAAAATATATGTCGAACTATCATGTTTCAAAAAACAAAGACACGGGCAAATGGGATATTCAAAAAGAAGGCGGCGCAAAGTCCAGCGGTTCTGCTAACACACAAAAGGAAGCTGAAAAAATTGCAAAAGATTATGCTGCAAATTCTGGTGGTGGCGAAGTAAGGATTCACGGTCTGGATGGGAAAATCCGGGATAGCGATACTGTTGCACCTGGCAATGACCCACGCAATATAAAAGATACCAAACACTAATAGCAACCTTACAGTTCTTTGAATTGAATTCTGGTCAAATAATAAAAACACATATTATGACTTTACTTGAATGCATTAGCGGTCTTATTGATAACATATCTGTAACCGACAGACAGGAAGATAATATTAAAGGTTCACTTTCAAATTTGGAAGGTCACCTTAAAGATGAGGATAACGACCTGCATGTGACGAAAACATTTACAAATGGATCTTACGAAAGGGATACGATTATTAGACCGTTAAATGATATTGATCTATTTGCTGTGCTTGATCGTGAAGCCTGGAAAGACGAGTGCGGCAATCTTCCCAATCCGCAAAGTGTTTTGACTAAAATAAAAAACTACCTCAATGATCAGCCTGATTATAAAGATAAAGTTAGCCAGGACAGACCTTGTGTGACGGTAAAACTAAGTGATAAGAACTTCGATGTACTACCCAGTTTTGAAGAAATTGGCGGAGGCTATTTGATCCCAAAATATGACCTGAAATCATGGACGTATTCCTATCCAGAACAATTAACAACGAACCTTGACAATATTCATCGGCAGAGAAGCTATAAGGTTAAACCAACCATAAAGGCTATCAAATATTGGAACAGAGAGAAAGGGAAATTGATTCCTTCCTACCATATTGAAGAATCTGTCATTAATATTTTCTCTCTGAACGATTTTACCAACTTCGAGCAATCAATACGGCTATGGTTCAACAATGCGGAGTATCATCTTCAATCCAATAAGTTTAAATCAAACGATGACTATACTACGTCGATCAATAGAATTGAAAAAGTGAAAGAAAAATTAAATGAAGCGAAAGAAAAATATGATGATGGTAAGGAGGATGAAGCAATTCAGATTTGGAAGGACATATTTGGAAAAGAATTTCCTACTGTTGACGAAGACGAGTCCAAGAATTTTTCTAAGTCTCTTTCAGAGGGTAGTTTAAAGATTTCCGGTACCGGTACATTATCTACGACTGTCGGCACAGCTATATCCGCATCTAAAGGTTTTTTTGGTGATATTCCTAAAGAATAAATATTACAACTCTGATATTCAGATTGGTGCAATGAAAAGCCGCTACCCTCAGTTTAAAGTGAAAAAACGGGGACAGTATGATATTGAGTTTATTGGTGACATAATTGTAAAGCCTGTATTTCCTGTTTATACCGTTTCTATAAATTATAGGGGTGATTCAAGACCGCTTGTGAAGATTATAAAACCGGAGCTGGTGGAAGATCCGCCTCATTTTTATAAAGAAAGCCAGTCATTGTGCTTGTACCATCCTAAGAATTTTCATTGGGTAAAAGAAAAACTTATAGCAAAAGATATAGTGCCTTGGACTGCGGCCTGGATATATTTTTACGAGGTATGGTTGCAAAAGGGTGTTTGGTATGGTCCAGAAGCAGGGCATGAAAATGATTTACTAAAAGCCGAAACAAATAATTGTATATGAGATTGAGAATAGTACCATATAGCGTTTCTTATAAGACTGTAGAGACACTTAACAAGAGAGCAGATATTTTGCTTTATCTATCCACGGCTTTGAGTATCACTATTAGCCTCCTTGGATATTTCAATTTACTTCAAGATTTAAAGGATGTGTTAATAGGCATTAATATTTTTTTTATCTGCATTTACGCATTTCTCGATAATCGGGCCAACTATATTTTCACTAAAGCTGAAATGAAACGAAGGCTCGATTGGTTGGATAACTCTTTTGGAACTAATTTTTCTGGCAAGAAATCACAGGGCTATTTTACCAATGAACATCTTTCCCCCGGTCTTTACAAACTTGCAGTTAATTGTTTTGAAAACAGTTACCACACTCAATTTATTATTTCTAAAATGCTTGGACGTATAATTCTGCAAACTGTAATTATAATACTAATTTTTATTGCATCGGCATATATTGGAAATAGAGAAATTGTCCGGATATTTTTTGAATTGGCTTTGCCTACTCTTTTATTGCAAAAATTAATTAAAGCAATATACTTTTCGTCCAGAATGATAGAAGTTCAGGATCGGTTTAAATCTTTATTCAATGACTTGATGCAATTCGGATTTGAAAATAAAACTGCTGAGGCATTAAGAGATATTTTGGAATATGAAACTGCCCTTTCCTGGGCGTCTACTCCACTTAGTTCGAAGATTTTTACAAAATATCAGGATGAATTAGCCAAAGAATGGGAAGAGTTAAAAGCAGAATATCAAATAAAGACGAATTGATATGGATATTGGGTTAAATAATCACCTAAAACGCATTTCCTCTGACTTGTTTATTAAATATTCCAGTGTCGAGCGGGAAAAAATTGACAAATCGGTTAACAATATTATTGACAAATTGGATGAATACTTTGACGATGAAATTGATGAACCAATTTTATTTGGATCATACACAAGAGATACCATCTTACCGAGACGATTTGACCCAAATTCTGATATTGACATATTGATACAATTTAACACAGAGGATTACGACAAACTGAAACCTGAAAGTTATAGAAGCCAATTAAAAAGATTTGCAGAAGAAAACTATCCTTATTCAATTGTTGTAAAAGATCATCCTTCAATAGTTCTCGAACTAAATCATATAAAGTTTGATCTGGTACCTGCGATTTTCGATAAAGGAATTTTTTACGATAGTATTGAAATCCCTAATAAGAACGGGGGCTGGATGGAGACAGAACCTGATAAGTTTAACGATGATCTCAAAAAAGTGAACACAAGATATAACTCCATAGTTAAACCTATAATTCGCCTTATTAAATACTGGAACGCTTCTCATGGTTATCCATATTTTTCCTTTGAATTGGAAACCGCTATTGCCGACATGGATTTTAGTAATGATAATCTGGAGAGTGGCTTTTTGTATGCAATTAAAAAAATGCCAGTTGACAATTTACCAGATTGGGCGGCTAAAAAAGTCGATGTTCTGAAGTCTGATGCAAAATGGGTAAAAGAGTATTTGGAACGAGAAGAAATTTCAAAAGCCAAAAAATCTTTGGAAAGAATATTACCGAGTTTTTTGTAACATAAGGTATATTGACAGGCTCAATTATTTTCCTTCAACAAAGTAATCAAGGCTGTAACCTTTATTCTTTCCCGTATAATGTAATAAGCATGTGAAATGGATTCAACTTCAGCTAAAGTTATTTCTGAAATAATAAACCGATGTATTCGGTCAACAGGTTTTTAATCGCTTCTGCAGTTACCTCTTTACAGCTTTCAATCAACAGGCGTCTTGCTACAAATACCTTTGCTGGCAAAGCAGTAAGATGATTGTTTAGCTCTTTTACTTTTTAGATTTTACCAAGCGCTTTTCTGCTTTTTGGTTCCATGATATAGGATCACAATGCGTGCAGTGGTCATTTTTTTCTGAACATCAACAGTAATACGTATGTAAAGAGGCATCTCACCAGACAGATAGTTTTTTGGCTTTTTTGAGTAGAAACCACACTGAAGTTTTTACCTAACATAATTACTCATGTTTTCGTGATAAAATTAGAACCTCAGATACCCTATAACAAGACCTATTAAAAGACTTAATATATTTATTATCAACTATTTACATTGAAATCGTGAGTCTTTTTTTAAAGTCGGTCGAACTCACGATCAGATTGATTTTAATTGAACATTTTGATCAGTCTTAAAAACAAGAAACCCGCAAACTCAAGCGTTTGAGGGTTTCTTACTTCGTTTATTTTGTGCTTTGGCGGGCTACAGGGGACAACTTTCGAACCAATTTTGGCGTGATTTGGCGCTAATTACAGGTTTTATAGACAAATACCGGTTAATTGCAGATGAGGGCAAATTTTAGCCTTGGTTCACTTTAAAGGGCAATCATTGGCCGCTTTTTAGCAGACTTGTACATAAGCAAAAATTTTTTAGCAAATAGAGTTAATTCTTTGGATGACTAATGGAAAAAGAAACAAACTGGTAAAACTTCCGGGGCGGATTGCCCCAATAACAATACAAAGTGTATAGCCTTGCCTTATTGATTGTTAATAGGTGCTTTTTGTGCATTAGCACCTTATATCGTAAATTCATGCGTTATAAACAAGCCTTCCCGAACCGTATGAATACCGAATGGAATAAAGAGAAACATCCTGACTGGTATAAGGATATTCCGAAAATGCGATACTTAATTTTGGGAAGCTATCCGCCGCATCCTTCCAAACGTGATTATCCTTTTTATTATCCTAATAGGCGTAACAGGTTTTGGCGGGTTCTGGCGGCGTTATCGGGTTATCATTTAACCTGGAAAAAGGGTCAGGCAGCAGATTTGGCGGTTCAGGAGCGCCATGCAATTATGGAACATCTTCAGGTCGGCGTTCAAAATCTGGGGCTTGAGGTTGAACGAAAGGGAATGAGCGCTCTTGACACCCATATTAGGATCACCAAATTTCAGGACATTGTGAAAATTCTGGACAGTCATCCTGAATTAGAGATGATTCTTTTGCCTGGATTCTCGGCGCCGGACAGTACTGCGAAATCGTTCTCGCGTTATATTTCAGAACAAAACTTGGGGACATGTCACGTCGAACACATCAAAGCACACCATGCTTTTGAGGTTAGGTATAAAGATAGGGTGATCAAGTGCGTCGTGTTGAATTCTACTTCAACGGCTTCACGAATAAAATATGACGAACTTTTAGATCAGTTTAAGATGTATATAAGAAAAATCTAAATGCCTATTTATAGCATTGCATTGGCAATATGGCAGGGCGACGAATATATACTCAGCTTTTTGCTCGTTAGTCAGCTTAAGTTTCGGCACACGAATAACGCCGAGCTAAAGAATAGACAATGAGGTTTTGTATCTTTAATCAGCAGCGTCACCGGGCAGACGTAACACAGAATACCGCCCATCGCCAATGCTTCAACGTTAAGCACAATACTATGACAGCACTTACACCAGAACAAATTCAGCAATACAAGGAAAGCTTCGAACGTATGCAACGGTATGACGAGCGACTTAAAATTGCTGACAATCTTAACAGAGAAAAATTAGATGAGTTAGTAGACCTTGTAAATGAAATATTCTCAAGGAATAACGTGGTTGGCAGAATTGACAAAAACCATATAAAATTCAATGCAGACTATATTGGCAACATTGTCAAAATTGACGACAAGAAATTATCTGAAATAATTTTCAATGAAATCTATCCCCAACCAACACTAAAACTTTATTCCCATTTCACAAACTTTAACGCCGCTTGCAGTATTCTAAAAAACAAAGAGCTTTGGCTATTTAATCTAATAAACAATTTCGCAGCAGAAGAGTTTCGACTATTTTATGAGGAACATAATATAGACGGTTACAAGCATTTTAAAGAGACTTTTGGAATTAAAACAGATTATAGGTCTTTAATGAGCGAAATTTTTTCTCTGTGTTTAACATCTGACAATAACACATCACCCGACCTTTGGGATTATTTTGGCTATAGTGGAACAGGAATAAAATTAACTTTTGAAATTGAAAGCAAAATCCCTGACTTTAGAGAGGTATATTATTCAAATAAAGACAACCCTCAAAAAATTCCTTTTTTAGCAGACCTCTTTGACACAATTCTTGCAAAATATAATTACCCCTTAAACTTCACATACATCTCGAAGATTGGAGCATTTTATATTCACGGCAAGTTTGACAATGAGCAGGAGTATCGTTTTTTAGTGAAACGGACTTCCGACAGTTACAATGCATGGAACTTTGTGCCAGTTGTCTTCAATAATGATATCACTTATATTGTTTTGCCTTTTAGTTCACGACTCGCAGAATTCAAACTGAGAAAAGTAACGAAAGGACCAAGATGTAGCAACATTAACTTCGACATAATAAAAGACATTTTACGGGCAAATTATTCCGACACTATTGACATTGAGGAATAAGTACTGTGCCTAACATTGCATTGGCAATATGGCGGGGCGACGAATATATACTCAGCTTTTTGTTCACTACTCATCTTTAGTTTCGGCAGACGAATAACGCCAAACAGTAGAATAACAAAGAGCATTTGTATCTTTAATCAGCTGCGGCACCGGGCGGACGGAACACGGAATACCGCCACATCGCCAATGCTTCAACGTTAGCGGCAAGCTTAAACGACATCAGAACGATGACGGACATTAGACAGAAATACATTTCACTAATTAAAAATAGAAGTGAGGAAAATCAAAAAGCCTTGGCACTTTTAGTTTCTCAAAGGCTGTTTGGTAACTGTATTTCTATCTTAAGACAAGAGTTGGACTCATTCGTTAGAGTAATTTATTTGGGACAGATCTCTGACTTTAACGAGCGGGAAAGACTAATGAACCAAACTATGTCAGGAGACAAATGGACTGTTTTGACAGCGAACAATAAGTTGAAGCAAATTACAGACAAGGATATGGTGGCGAAAGCAAGCGACTTAAAAGGATATGTCCGTTACGTCTATAAATTTGGCTGCGGCTTCATTCACTTGTCGGACTTTCATGATTATGTAACGACAAACCCATTTGACAAACTAGATTATTCAGAACAGTTTGACATTGTTTTTTATTTACATCAATATCACGGTTTCCCAAGAGATAGGGAATTGTCAGTTGAAAGCATCTCATTTTTAATACCAGCAATATTTGAAAAAGTTTCGTCCAATTTGGCTTATTATTTTGACAATATTTTGAATAATAAAATGATAGATTAAAAAAGCTGAACCGCTAACACCCATTGCCCGTCCCAAAATTTAGTTAGAAGTCAATTATTCCATTTCTATTTTAAGTACACAAATTTCAAATTCGCCCGCAGGTAATACAACGGTCTTACAATCGGTTACTTTCATCCCAATTAATGCGGTTCCCAATGGAGAGTTGTTACTAATTATCCCCTTTCTTACGTCGGCCTCTCCGTCTGTCGCTATCAAAAACTTATAAGTATTACTTTTCCCACTTACCTTGTTTGCTTGTTTAAAGGTTACCGAAACACCTAGTTGCACCTGATCAATGTTTTCGGGTGATATTTCGACTATTTTAACTTCAGATAGTTTCTTTTGAAGATGGCCAATTTCGGTTGACAACATTTCTTCCTGCTGGCCTAATTGTACCCATCCTGGATTATCATGCCATCCATCCCCACTTGCATTGTAAGCATGGGCTTTTTCTTTCTGAATTTCTTTAAGTCGTTGGAGTTTTTCATCCAGCCTTTTCTGTAATGCCGCTTTTCCTTTTAATGTTACGTAAGTCATCATCATGCTGTTTTATATATGAACTGATAAGTCTAAGTAAATGATCGCATAAATCAGAGGGATTTAATGTCCCATCAACTTCGATCCATTTTATACTTGAAAACTCTGGAAATCTTTGTGTGTCTCTCATTTCGCTATAGAAGGTGGCTGCTCTTGTTAATGATTCTAAAATCTCATCCTTTTTAATGCTTAAATGGTTCTTTCTCTCTTTTAATCTAATCAAGGCGACTGATGGATCGATCTTAAAATAAATAACAATGTCGGGGAGTGGAATTATTTTCTCCATTCGATTTGTTAACCCGATCACCTTTTCCCAGTTGAGTCCGTGTATCCTTTTGGTAACATAACTTGTCAAAATACTTCTATCTCCAAAGATTAAAGACTTCTTTTCTTTGAGCGCCAGAAGTGCAGACCTATTGCTTCTTACTGAGTATATCCAGCTGTTCCACCAGTCGTAATTTCGTAAAAAGGAAATATGTGAGTGAAACCATTCACGTAAATTAAATCCAGAAATCGGCTTAGTCGGGCAAAGCAATGAATAAGGTATACCCTGTTGGTCTATCTTAGCCTTGACCAAGTCAAAAACTGTTGTTTTGCCACTTCCTTTAATGCCTTCCAAACAGATATACATCGTTACCCTTTAACTGCTATTAAAAATAATTCCCGCAACTCTTCCTCAGAATAGGAAGAAACCGTCTGCCTTTCATTCAGAAACGTATTGTATGAATATAATTTGCATTTTTCGGACAATGGAGAGCCCGTAATCATTAACGTACAGGTGCTTTCATTGTTTGGGTTGATTATCCGGTGGAGTTCTTTTGATTTCATAAAGTATGTACAGCCACTATCATATCTTATCAGCGATAATCTTTCTAAATTAATTTTACCATTGTACTCAACAGCGTATTGATCTGATCCATTTTTAGATAAATAAGTATAATTATTAACTTCAACACCCCCTGAATCATCTTCCCGAAAAAGCTCCATTTTTAAACTCCCAGAAATAATTTTGGATGCAAAATTCCAGCGATGATTATGAATATTTTCCATTGGCAGGGGAATTTCTGGAATGGGTTGAAACAAATGAAGTCTAAGTTTAAAATAGTGAGATGACAGTAATACTATTTTATGAAACCCATTATCGTGTCTGTAGCTATTCTTAATTACATTATCAATTAAAACTTCATCATTAGAGATACAAGATAATAGGGGGCCAAAATTTTCCTTTTTCCCAAGTTCTGTCACCACTTGTATTAGCGTTCGCTTCTCTCTTAATGCAAGGCTAAGATCAATTTGCTTTGCCAAGGATAACAAACTACTTCTAGTAAATTCATTAGGGAACTCTATTAGAGATTTGCTATTGATTGATTTGGTAACCGTTTCCATTTTCCACTTTTATTTGTTCTATATTTTCAAGTGGAGTGCCAAACTATTTACGAGACTGTTCTATAGATCTAAATACTTACTTATCAAGCAATTCCATGTTTAGCTACTGAAAGCAACCTACACCACAAAATGAAAAGAGATATAATTTAGTTATATTTAAATATAAAACTGTTATATGAGCAGGGTAGTAATTTCCTGGCTTGCTTTTCATAAGGACTTTGACAAAGTTGGCAATGGCTTTCAAATCAATTCCAGTGGACCGACTCTTACGATCCATAAGCTATTTAAAAAAAATGGATACGAACTTCATTATCTGTTACAATGCGTCCCAAAAAAGAAAGGAGATGAATTGGATAAGAAAGTCAATGCTATGAAAAATTATCTTAGCGAGAATTACTCCAAGCACAAAGTTGAAATTGAACTTTTGGATATTGATGAGGACGAGTTATCCAATTATGAAATGGTGGCAGCTCATTTAAGAAGTTTTCTAAACAAAATTGATGTTAATGATGATGTTGAGGTTATTACTGGCACTGGATCGTCTATTATGCACATGGTATGGGTAGCTTTATTTTATAGTATCGATCTTAAATTTAAGTTGTTCCTGATACATCACGACCCAATCCGTTTTCCTGACTTCATACCTGTTCCTCTTATAAAGAGCAAAATGTTAGATCAAAAATTGCGAGAGTTTCATATCAAAGATACTTTCCCAAAAGACATTATAAGGGACCTCCATACAGACGCAGTTTATAAAAAGGCAAAAATTTGGGCTGACGCAATTCAGCAAAATATCTTGATTCTTGGCGAAACGGGTACCGGAAAGGATGTATTAGCAAACTATATTCATAACAACTCACCATTGGCTGATAAACCATTTGCAGCAATTAACTGTGCATCACTTCCAGAGGACAATCTTCTTTATAGTGAACTCTTTGGTCATGAAAAGAATGCCTTTACTGGGGCAACTAAAAAGCGCGATGGTTTATTTGCTATTTGTAATGGCGGTACTCTATTTATGGACGAAATAGGTGATATGCCTATGAGAACTCAATTGAGTCTATTAAGGGCTATTGAGAATAAAGAGATTAAACCGTTGGGAAGCGATTCTGTTGTAAAAAATGTCAAGGTCAGAATAATTGCAGCTACGAATGCTGATCTATGGGAAAAATGTGTCACTAAGGAGTTCAGATGGGACTTGTATTATCGGCTTTGCGACTGCGAACTGGAATTAAAATCACTTCGAGACAGAGGGATAAGTGAGAAAAGTAAAATAATCGTGAGTATTATAAAACAATCGGAATTGCAATGGGGAAGAAAATTAAATTTTAGTCCAGATGCTGAAATAGCGTTTTATAATCACCCATATCCTGGAAATTTCCGCGAATTAAAAAGAACAATTGATTCTTTATTTGCTTCTCAATTGAAGAATATAGAAGTAAGCGACTTGCCTAAAAGGTTTTTTAAATCGGAAAAAACCGATATAACTAGCCTTCAAGAAAATGAAAAGCAGTATATTCAAAAAATTTATGCAAATTCTAATTATGTGATGAAAAAAACGGCTGAAAAATTAGGGTATTCGAATCAGCATAAATTAAGACAAAAAATGGAGAACCTCGGCATCAGAATAATTAATAAGCGAAAATAGAATGCAAGAAAAAGAACTTCTCAGAAAATTAGGAGAGGAAACTCTCTACTCCGCCAAGGGTCATTTCAAATCGTGCGACCTTAGGCGGCAGCTAATCACATACACCATTTGGCTATGTGCAGTTCTCAATGTGCTTTCCATAATTGGTATTAACCCAACAACCGACAAATTGCTTGCAGCCGTTGGACTTTTAGGAACAATTGCACTTTTGATATGGAACGAAGGGGAAGGAAAGAATTACAGAGCCAAACACAAGCAGGCCGCAGAGACTTATTTAGCATTGCACAAAGAGATACGCAGTTGTTATTTTCTTAGCGATTGCGGCAAAGAACAAGTGGAGACACTCAGCAAAAAAGTAAGTGAGTTTGACAAAAGCGAGAAACCTGACATTCCCGGATTTGCTAGGCTTTGGGCAAAACAGGTAATTGAAAGAAAAAACAGTGAAACAGACAACTGGTTTCTAATAAAATAAACGATGGCTGCTATAAGTATCAATAATAGGCTAATCACGTTTGCCCAACAAGAACTTGTTCTTGGCTACAGCAGCACCGAGAGGGACCGAATTAGCAGTTCGCTGGCACAGTTACAAAAAGTTTTGAAAGACAAACTTCATAACGAAGCAAAAGAAATTCTGCCTTTTGGTTCGTTTACTCGAAACACAATTTTACCGAGAAAATACGACTCAAATTCTGATGTTGATTTGCTTATTGTTTTCAATACTAGTGCCGGAAAGAAGACACCTGGCACTTATCGTAAAAACATTTTGGATGCACTTTCATCTTCATACCCACTTTCGGTAGTAAAGAAAGATTTCCCAACGGTTAAATTGGAACTTAATCATATCATGTTTGATGTTGTGCCTTCTCACATAGAAGAATTTTGGAACAAGACTTACTACATCCCAAGTGCAAACGACAGTTGGAGAACAACTGTTCCTAATGACATCAACAATGAGCTTTCTCAAAAAAATCAGTCGTATGGAAACAACATTGTTCGCAATGTGATTCGCCTCTGTAAACACTGGAACTCAACACAAGGTCGTGTTTTTGACTCTTACGAAATGGAAAAATGGATTGTAGGAAGATTTTTCTACAGCGGTGACAATCTCTATGAAAAATTTTTAAGTGTGCTTAAAGATTTGGCGTATTACAAACATTCAGGAGTGAAACAAGCCATAGATTGGATTACAGAATACAAAGGTACATGGTCAAGACAAGCAGATGAACAAAAACAACTTGAGTGGCTAATAAAACTTTTACCTGGCTTAAATTAAAATAAATATAGAAATACTTGTATTAAATAGGAAAGGGAAATATGGGGAAGTCAACAACAATTGGGTCACTCTTCAAATAACTGATAGTGATATGTAGCCGATTGGTATGCCGTCTGCCAGCTTAGCAGCAAACCCGTCTTGGTGGAAGTTTTAATTTATTTATTTGTATTCTACTTCAATTTCATATTCTTTTGAACTATTACATTCTAAACACAAATCTGACTTAAAGTCTTTAAAAAGCCTTTCAATTTCCATAATAGCATCTTTGCTTTTACCAACAGAACAATTGTCCGTATTAATAGACTTACCAACAAGAGTGCACCCAGTAATGTCAGACGTGTAATTGCCTAAATGAATTTGTATATGTTCACGATTGGGTACATTAAGTAATTCTATTTTCCAACCAAGTTTTTTGTCTGTCCGAATAACAGCATCATATTTCCCTTTCGGTATAGAAGAAATATCATTTATATTTCCTCTATACGGCAACTCCATTGTATAACATATGGGACTACCATTGATAGACAGATAGCCTTGTATGCAATTATTGGAAGTCAGTTTTCTTTCAATAGAAACGCTAAACTTAGCGTCATTAACTTTGAGGGAAAAGTTGAAATTTATTATTACAAAAATACTTACAACTAATAATTTTATTTGCATCTTATTATATAATTGACATATTTATTCTTAGGCCTTGTTTCATTACCGCCAACCTCTGTTGCAATTGCTTTATTCTTGACCGTTAAGTGTACCCCACCATCATCATCCGCACAGATACTCTCATTTATGTTTGACCCACCTGGTTGGGAGACACCTATATGCACAGGGTGACTGTGCTTTGCAAAAGCATCGCCCTGTGATGACCCCACAGCATTCTTTTCCCCGCCCCCATTTGCATTTCTTGCATCGACGTCCGGGTCTTGTCCTGAATTGAAACTTACTCCTCGTAGAAAAACTCCTCTCAGATCAGGCAGATTGAAATCCCCGTTAGGTTGCTTGCCCCAATTATAGCCAATTACGTTAAATACTTCTTCATTTCCGTGAATTGATAAAATATCGCCATTGCACAACTTCCAGCCAGCAGGAATTTTGTCAATATTGCCTGCAAAAGCGAGAATAGTTCCGATTGGGTTATCTCTGTCTACTACCCCCGGATTTAAGATCTGTGAATTTTCATCAAGCCAGACTGCAGGAAAAATAAATGGAATTTCAATTGTTTTTTTCCCCTCCTTGTTATATGAAAGAGCATCAATAGATAAAGAGTTTTTTAGTTGATATTCGCTTAAAATATACATATCAACTTTTGTAGGAACCCACTCGTTGCCTTTATATTGCCAGGTTATGTCATCACCTCCTTTGCTCGTGATATTCTCCTTACTTGACCCTGAGACGCCTCCAGAAGAACCACTTTGTTCTGCTCCCGAAGTAAATTCTCTTTGCGGCTTTGACTTTAAAAGTTTATCAACCTGGTCGTTCTTTAAAGTGGCATACGTTATATTGTCTTTTACGAGGTTATACTCATTATCAGACACTTTCTGAAACTCCAGGGTTACCTGAGAAGAAACTTTCTCCAGGAGGTATTTAATGATTTCATTTTTTGTTTCTCTGACTTTATCGGCATCGCCAAAAGATAGAATATGTATTTGTGTTTTATTAATATTGATCAGTTCTGACATATACGTCCTATTCAATATTCTCTTCTTTTCATTCTCTGTCCATATTTTTGATTCTACTTTGCCTCCCCCGAGCTTCAAAGGACCCAAACTTAAACTAAGACCACCGTCGCTACTGCTGCTTTTTATGACTTGATTGTCAATAAGGGTTTCATCTCCAAACAACTGTTTTCGTATTTTTGAACTTGTCGCAAAATCCGCTGTTCCTTTTACATAGTCACTTGAAAATTCGAAACCACCCATATAAAGGCTTCCTTTCAAATTATCATTACTGCTTCTCAGATCATAAAACTCTCTAAGCTGTTTTAAGCTGCCAGAAATTTCATAATTTCTTACTTTGGGAACCATGTGCTTTATTTGAAAATTGCCAATGTTTGAAAAGGTTGGCAAATCTGTTGGATTGATGATGACGTAATCATCACCGATTCTGGCTTTCAAAACATAATATGAGTATGGCAGGTTACTTAAATTTATATTCTGAACCTGTTCGTCTCTTTCCAACAACATTTTTAATTCATCATAAACCTTATTGCTGTAATGATATATTTTAAGAAGCAATTTGACCGGGGTATTTTCATTCCCACCGTTATACTTGTCAAGTTGGCTTTTAAAATTGGCCCAATCAGCAATTATTAACGGATTGTAAAAGTATTGTTTGTTATTGTTTTTGTACGTCTCAACTTGCTCGCCACCGACAGCATCAATACTATAGACTCTAATGAAGTTGGGAATGTCAAGGTCCGCTGTGCCATTTGAACCACCATTTTGTTGCGCATTCAATTGCATTGAATAGAATGACAATAAGAACAGAATAATTAGTTTTCCATTCATAGTTTTGTCTTTTATTGTTTAGAAATATGAGACTATAGGAAGCCGTAAAAAAATTAGGACTACATTTTACAATTATGAGAATAATTTAAATTTTATCAAAGGGTGTTTTCCTCGTTTTTCTTTGACATTTTCACGGTGTCCACTAAATTGCCCCAACGGCCAAGTATTGCTGCATGTTGGGGATTTTATAACGTCCAGCCCGGAACATCTACTTGATTTTATAATATTGTTGATGTTAAGAACTGTTGCTTGGCATAATTCGTCTGCCGAAACCGAGGCTGATAGCGAGCTAAACCCGAAGCTAACAATGCCCAGTCCTACTTTCAGCAATACCAATGTTGGTTCGGTACTTTATCGATTACTTGAAAGGTCTTTTAACTCTGATGATAAAATGCTTTTCACCTGCTATTACAAAGTCATTTACTAATTGAAAAACTGGGTTGGGTTCGTCAATGCTGTAGTTAAATATTTCATTGTTGTATACAAGCCTACCATTCAATCGTAAGAATTTTATTTCTTTAGGATAAACAAGTTCATAAACTTCATCATAAAATATTTTCAATTTGTCTTTCTTGTGCACAACACCCTTACTAGTAAACTCTTCTACGTCAGCTGAAAGAATATATGGATTTGGATGTGTCCTGGCGGTGATGTTAACGATTGCATGAATGCCACCATTATCAACAATAGGAGGATTGATTACGTCAAATCCTCTTATGTTCCCAACGGCTGGTTCTATTTTTGGATTCGAAAGCCTTTGGTCACCGAGTTTAGGTGGTTCATTGCCGCCAACAACGGAAAATTCTATCGAAAATGGAATCCCATTCCAATCTCGACATCCAGACCTACAATGCGCATTTGGGCCAGTTGCAGTCAAACTTTTTCTTGCATTTAATTTAACCCAATTGCTTTCTTCGATAAATGCTTCTGTTTGAAGTTCTGTTGAAAGTCTTGGAAAAAGGTATAAATAGAATGAATTTTCAATTCTTGACGTCTTTAACTTTTTAAAAAGAAACCCTTTTTTCATTGTTTTCACAATTGCAAATGTCACTTTGATTGGAACAGGAGCTTCATCATTTTTGAATGTATTAATAACCGAGCCTGGGAGTTTTATTACTCTTGTATGCTGGTCTAAACTATTATCAAACTTTACCTGGTTAGTAATGTCAGTCTTGTCATTTATCACAAATTTTACAAAAGATGTTTTGTCGTTGTCAGTATTGTATCCTATATTGGAAGCGATAATAACAAAAGAATAATCACCTGCTTCTTTGACTAAATGATTGAAGCCTGATATTTTTCTGATTATAAATTGTTTTTCCCCTATTAGTGTATTGCCAAGTATTTGATTTATATCAAGCACTAAGTTGTCAACTAAAGAAACAAGATTAGACCTGCCCTCTTCAATTTGATGTATTAGTTCGGAAATTCGCTCCATTATTTTCCTGTTTTCTGTACTAAGTCTGTCCATTGCAACATTTACTTGGTCTCCAAGAATTTGACGGGCCGTTCCGAGGAGTACACTTAGTTCGTTGATTGAATGATTTACTAAATAATCCCCAGTATTGCGTAAACTGCCTAATGCGACAGTTATGACTTTGTCTGCTTTGTTAAATATATCTGTAGGCAATTCAACTTGTGCTTTGGTACTAAGGTTTATAAAAAGGGTCGCAGTTATAACAAGAAATAATCTTGTCAGTTTATAATTTATTTTGCAGTTAAGTTTCTTTTTCATATTGGGAATTTTAGTGGTTTTGGTAGTACAGCATCCAACAGTAGTGTTTCTGTATTAAAAGAAGCTATCTAATTTCATAAATTATAGACGATAGGTATTTCCTATTACGTTTATTTTATTGTTCAGTAGCGCCAATCCAATTTATAAATACAGTTTTCTTGTCAATATTTCTAGAGACTAACTTCATTATCCTGCACTTCGTGTCTCTCAGTCACATAGGTATATGCCTATGCGTGAGCATGCGCTGGGAATTTCAGAAACCAAGATGTCTGGGATTGTAGATTCAAAGGGGAGAGCGGATAAGGTATTAGCTAATTTAAGTATTTCACCAAAAATTGCAAAAATCATTTTTTAACTGGGAAGTAAATAGCCGACCTTTTGCAGGTATTGCTTTCTCCTCAATGCCGTTAATGAGGACACGATTAACTGCTGATCACGACTGACAGCGCATAGCCCGAATGAAATGCCACACTTCAAATTTTGTGAATCTCCTTTGCCTTGTCAAACCCCACCCATCTGCCATCTTCATCAACACCCCGGTTGGCTAGCTCTTTCCGAACAAGGTACTCAATATCAAACTCACCTTTTAACGCTTCGCAGAGTATCTGAGTAGCCGTTAGACTGAAAATAAATTTCGGATTTAAATCATCAGATCGGCCACTGAATTTCTCCAAATCTTTATTTTTCTTTAGGCTTTCTGTTTTCTCCTGCTTTTCCTTTTTTGAAGTTTCCATATTGCTTTTTTTAGGGCCAGCGAACATCGACTTCTTTTTCAAACCCCGCAAATCTTCTTCATGATCTCCCCAAAAGCCAAAATCGGAGCCCTCTCCAGGATGTGCACCAAAATTGGAACCGGGAGGAGCAATATCATCCATCAATGAAAATATGTCTTCATTCAGAATAGACGAACGCTCTTCATCGTCTTTTGCTTTATCAAGCAGTAGTTGGATTTCCTGTAGCCGAGGCCCGATAACTGTTTGCTTCTTCACCGAGTCCAGGAACTTCATAAAATTTTGAATCAGGACCTCAGATTCAAGCGTACCGGAGGATATAGAAATTCCTATATAGTACCGTGGCAGGCGATTGATCCTGGGAGTACCTGAGATGCTTGTGCTGCCACTCAACTCATTTTCATCCATTGTCACCCAATCGTCCTGCCGGATTATTCTTAGCTGTTTCAGGTATTTTTCCAACCCGTCTATGTCTTCCTTATGTTTCATCCATCCATCTTCAAAAATGCTGCTTTCGTCCTCCTTCAGTTCATTACCTGCTTTTATATTGAAAACAGCTTTTCCGTTCTTATTCTCTACATGAGCAAGAAAGCTTCCCCTTTCATCAAGATCAATCACATATAACTTCTCTAATTTTTCGTCCGTGATGAATTGACTGATTCGGTTCAATATGAATTAGAGCAAATTTTTCATGATATAAATAAGGGAAATGTTGATCAGCAAACTATCCTGAAACATCAACTGACAGAAGTAAACAAAAAGATAGATGCCGCCGAGGAGAAATACTATATTTTGAACCAGATGACGAGGGAAGCGTTTGAGAAATTCCACCCGAGGTATAAAGAAGAACAGTTGAAAATCCTGGAACAATTGGAACTATGCCAGACGACGATTTCGAACCTGCCTGTCTACCTCCAAAAAACGGTTAGTCTTAGCGTCAAACTCAGGACTGTGTGGGCTTCCGGCGATATCAGCTTCAAAGAAGACCTGCAAAAATTGATCTTTCCCAAAGGGATCCTCTATGATCGGCAAAAAGATGAATTTCGAACCGAAAAGGTGAATTCCATATTCGCCATAATAGCCGGTAAATCAGGGAGTGTTATCGAAAATAAAGAGGGGACAAACCAATGTTTTGTTGATTTGTCCCCTTCAGCGGAGAGAGAGGGATTCGAACCCCCGGACCTGTTACAGTCAACGGTTTTCAAGACCGCCGCATTCGACCGCTCTGCCATCTCTCCGGCGCAAATGTAAGGGCGCAAAAATTCCTGACAAAAAACTAAGGAAGATTTTTTTTGAATTGACGCTGGAAATTAGATGATTAGGTAAAAAACCGGGCAATTGGCCGGGTTGATTCCTCACTACTCCTGGCCGGTCCTGGTTCCGATAAAAAAGCGGGGATGATCCAGACCATCCCCGCTCCTGCTTTTATCTATTATTTAATACCTATTCTGACCGCAAACTCTTCACGGGATTGGTCAGCGCCGCCTTAATGGCTTTTACATACACGGTAATAAAGGCAATGCCAAATGTAATCAGGGCCGCCAGGGCAAAAACCCACCAGCTAAGCGGTGTTTTATAGGCAAAGTCCTGCAGCCAGTTGTTCATAACCCAATACCCTGCGGGCAGGGCAATGCAGGTAGCGATGATGACGGGTTTTAACAGATCCTTCGACAACAGGAGTACGATACCCCGCACAGAAGAACCCAGCACCTTGCGCACCCCAATCTCTTTGAAACGTTTGATGGCGGTAAAAGAGGCCAGCCCAAACAATCCCAGGCAGGCTACAAAAATGGCCAGCATCGAAAACACCGATAAGATGGTCTGCTGCCGGATATCCTTTTTATACAGGTCATCAAACTGCTGGTCGAGGAAGCTGTATTCAAATGGATAGGCAGCAGCCACCTGCTTATACGCTTTTTCTACAGTGGCAATACTGCCGGGCAGATCACCTCCTTTCAGTTTTACGGCAATAACCCTTCGGTCCATATTCGGTGCTATCACCAGTGGCTCGATATCGCTTTTCAATGACTGGAAATTAAAATCCTCCACCACGCCAATGATATGGCGCCTGCTGGTGTCGCGAATGGTATTTTCTATCCATTTGCCCACGGCCTGGTCAGGTGTCCAGCCCAGCCGGGTGGCAGCCGTTTTATTGATCAGCACAGCACCGGTGGTATCGGTGGGAAAGGATGCGGAAAAATCTCTTCCGGCAATCACTTTCAGCCCCAGCGTAGACACGAATTCAAAATCGGCAAATTCGGTGCGGGCATTCCAGCGCTCGGCATGGTCTTCGACTTCAAACATATGGCCGTCAAAAAATCCGCCGGGCTCGCCCGACATGGCAGATACGGATTGCACGCGGCTTTCCTTCTGCAACTCGTTTTTAAAGGCCCGCAGGTTGCGGTAGATATCGTTGTTGTCGATCCGCACCAGCAGGGTCTGCTCCTTATTATAACCCAGTTGCTTGCTCTTGATAAAATTCATTTGTTTGGTAATGACAATCGTACCCACAATCAGGAAAACCGAAATGCTGAACTGCACCACTACCAGGGCCTGCCTGAACGAAGCCCCTCCTTTACCTAACCTCAACCGGCCCTTGAGCGCCTGGATGGGCGAAAAAGCGGATAGGAAAAAAGCGGGATAACTGCCAGCCAGGAAACCGGCAATAAGAATCACTCCTGCCAGGAAAAGATAAATGGGTGGCGTGCTCCAGGAAGCGATCAGCGAATAACCGAGCAACTCATTGTACCAGGGCATGACGAGAAACAACAGACCAATGGACAATATGCAGGAGATACTGGTCAGCAATACCGACTCGCTGATAAACTGCCAGATAAGGTTGTTGCGCAGGGCACCCAGTACCTTGCGCAGACCTACTTCTTTTGAGCGCTCTGCAGCGCGGATGGTAGACAGGTTGATAAAATTGATACAGGCAATCAACAATATCAGTGCAGCAATCGACAGAAATATATATACCACCGTTCTGTCGCCATGTTTCACGCCATCAAAAGATTCGTTGCTGAAATAAACATCTTTCAGCGGGGTCATCGAAAGCGTAAACTTAAAGCCAAACTTGCGCATATTACTCCCCATGTATTTTTCCATAAAGGCAGGCAGTTGCTTTTCAATCTGCGCTTCGGATACATTGGGAGCCAGTTTTACATAAGAATAAATGCCATTATTGCTCCAGTTGGTCATCCAGCTGGCATCCTTATAATTTTCGAGCGGGATGATGATATCAAACTCGAGATGCGAATTGGACGAAATGTCTTTTGCAATACCGGTCACCTTCAGCGGTATGTCCTTATCCAGCATCAGCGTTTTGCCCATGGCCTCGCTGGCATCTCCAAAATACTTTTTTGCCACGGTCTCCGTCAGCACAATGCTATGCGGATCTTTCAATGCCGTCTTTGGATCACCTTTCAGCAGGGGAAAAGAAAAGAAGCTGAAAAAATTGCTGTCGGGATTAATAATCTTCTTTTCATGAAATGAACGGTCACCCAGTGTGATCAGGTTATCGTTTTGATTCACGCGTATCACTTCTTCTATCAGCCCCCTGTATTCATTTTCCAGGGCCGGAGCATACATACCCGACAGGTAAGCCACACTTTTCGATTTTCCTTCACTCTCAAATCCACGCATCACCCGGTATATGCGGGCGCCATCTTTGTGAAAGCTGTCATGATTGAATTCATTCACAATAAAAATGAAGATCATGAGGCATACGGTGATGCCGATGGTTAATCCCAGAATATTGATGAGCGAAAGAACCCTGTTCTTTCTCAGGTTTCGCCAGGCAGTTTTGAAATAGTTTTTAAACATAATCGCGGTTAAGATCGTGAGGAATAGTTAAAAAAAGCTCCGTGATGGCGTGCACCGGCTTGAGAACCAAGATGTATGCCGCCAATACAATTTCCTGTAAACAAGTAAATTATACCTGGCGGGAAAGGGCAAAAACTGTCCGGAAATGAACGCGGGTGTACGGATTTGTTACACTGGCCCGCTGGGAGCAGCTGCTCCGGCAATCAGTAACCCGGACATGTGCTCTTAAGAATTGAAAAAGGAATAGGCAGGGTGCTAAAAAAACAATTCAGAATTGTTCTTGCTCTCCTTCAAAACGAAGGTGGTATTGATGGTGCGGATATTGGCAATCTTCGACAATTTCTGCCGCACAAAATTGTGGTACTCCTCGAGGTCACGCATATTTACTTTTATCAGAAAATCCACTTCGCCCGACATGTGGTAACACTCCTGCACTTCGTCGAGCTTGATGATCTCTGCTTCAAATTTTTCCGTACTGGTTTCGCTATGCTGTTTGAGGGTGACCTGGCAAAAGGCAATCACAGAGCGGTTCAGCAGCTTCTTGTCGAGTATGGCCACATACTTTTTAATAAATCCTTCCTTTTCCAGTTTGCGGATACGCTCATACACGGGCGATACCGACAGGTTCAGCAATTCGGCTATTTCCTTGGCGCTTTTCTTGGCATCGCGCTGCAGGATCTTCAGGATCTTTTTATCGATAACATCTGTTCGTTCCATAAATACTGACCGTAAAAAAGTCTACTAAAAGAATGGAATACCAGCGGGAAAAGAAAATTTTACTCCATTTATTCAAAAATACAGTAATTATTACTGATAAAGCAGTATTTAACAAAAACCAGTAAGGACTATCGGTAATTTTGTGGAAACAAATCCGGAAAACCCACAGCAAAACGCATGTAAACAGGCCTGCCAGAATATATCCATGCGTTGCTCATGTTGCACAGTACAAGCTGTGCGGCAATGAGGGAATCATCACCATTTCCTGAATAACGGTATTGCTGCCAAGATCGCAGACACGCCAAACGTTGTCTGGTATTAACTCATTTGCTCAACAGACAGTATCATGAAAACAAACACACTTCAACGCTCTACCCTCCTGGTAATACTTGCTTTTGCCAGTATCTATATTGTGTGGGGGTCTACCTTTCTGGCCATTTTATATGGCCTTACCGGATTTCCGCCATTCATCCTGTCGGGTCTCCGCTTTTTTACAGCCGGTCTGGTGCTGTTTCTATTCAGCTATTTTAAAAAAGAACGATCTGCATCGCTCACTGACTGGAAAAGAAATGGCATTGCCGGTATACTCATACTGGGTGGTGGTACCGGCCTTGTAGCCTGGGCCGAGCAGTTTACTACTTCTACAGAAGCCTGTGTGCTCATTGCAACCGCGCCATTTTGGTTTATCGCGCTCGATAAGGGAAGCTGGAAATATTATTTCTCCAACCGTATCATCCTGTCTGGTCTGCTGATCGGTTTCCTGGGACTGCTGTTTTTCATGAGTGGCAGTTTCGATGAAGGACATGCAGCAGCCGGTGGCCTGGGCGCCAAAACACTGGCATTTGTGGTACTCATCATCAGCAGTCTTTCCTGGGTGGCAGGCTCCCTCTATTCTAAACACAAACCGGCCTCCAGTCCCATGCTCATGAATGTAGCCCAGCAATTGCTGGTGGGTGGCGTGATCAGTTTTGTGGTTGCCCTGTTTATGGGTGAGTTCAACTCATTTTCACTGTCCAGCGTTCCGCTCAATGCCTGGCTGGGTCTGGGATACCTGATTGTATTCGGCTCTATCATTGCGTACCTGGCTTATATCTGGTTATTATCTGTGAGAAACCCGGTACTGGTAAGCACCCACGTTTATGTGAACCCAATTGTGGCCGTGGTGGCAGGTGGCCTCTTTGCCGGCGAGCGTATCAACAGCATTCAGCTGGTGGCGCTTATTATCATCCTCGTGGGTGTGGCGCTCATCAACAGTTCCACCTATAAGCCGGGCAAAAGAACCCTGGTGAGAATGCGGCGTATCAACTACCTTTTCTCCCGCATGATCAATCCATATAAAAATATTGTAGGCTAATACAATTATTGCCGCATAAAGAAGCCCGCAGCACTATACTGCGGGCTTCATCTTTATATGTAATAGTACCTTTAACTGCTCCAGCTTCCAACATTCGTATGTCCCCAGTGATCGGGGCTGGCATATTTAAAATCCTGTTTATAACGATCCGGTATCTCCTGCAGAAATGAACCGGTTGCATAGGTAGGAAATATTTCGCTGTACGTAAGCATGGATTGAAACGATATGCGGCGGTAAATATGTGAACGGGTAATATTCTCCTTTCGCTCAAGCCCCGAAGCGCCTAACAGCTCCACAAAACTTTCCACGGTGTTTTTGTGAAAATTGGCTACCCTGGTTTTCTTATCTTCTACCACCAGTCCCACGGTAAGCCGGGGATCCTGTGTAGCCACACCCACGGGACATTTATTGGTATTGCACAGCAATGCCTGGATACAGCCAACCGCCATCATCATGGCCCGGGCCGAATAGCAGACATCGGCACCCAAGGCCATGGCACGAATGATATGAAAGCTGCTGGTGATCTTACCGGAAGCAATCAGCTTAATATGCTTGCGGATATCGAGACCGGTAAGAATATTATGTACAAAATCGAGTCCATCGAGCAGCGGCGCTCCTACATAATTGGAAAACTCCTGCGGGGCAGCACCCGTACCGCCTTCGGCACCATCTACGGTAATAAAATCGGGATAGGTATCGAGTTCTATCATGGCCTTGCAGATGCTGATAAACTCACTCTTATGTCCCACGCATAATTTAAACCCGACTGGCTTGCCACCGGCCAGGGTACGCAGCTGCTGGATAAACTGAACGAGCTCGCGTGGTGTATTGAAGGCTTTATGATAAGGAGGAGAAGCCACAAGCGTATGTGGTTCCACACTGCGGATAGCGGCGATCTCGGGTGTATTCTTCGATGCAGGCAAAATACCACCATGACCGGGCTTGGCACCCTGTGAAATTTTCAACTCAATCATCTTCACCTGCGGCAGGTTGGCCTTTTCACGAAACTGTTCTGCATTAAAATTTCCATCTGCCGTACGGCAGCCAAAATAACCGGTACCGATCTGCCAGATAATATCCCCGCCATGTTTCAGATGATAAGGACTCAAACCGCCCTCGCCGGTATTTTGCGCAAAACCGCCAATCCGCGCGCCGGCATTCATGGCTTCTACAGCGTTTGAACTAAGGGCGCCATAACTCATAGCCGACACGTTGTATATGCTGGCTGAGTAAGGCTGCGTACAGTCTTTATTACCGATCATAACCCGTGGATCATGATCAAGCAGTTTGAAATCCTTGGGAGCCATGGAGTGACACATCCACTCATACCCTTCCGAATACACATCCAGCTGCGTACCAAAAGGCATGGTATCATTTTCCTTTTTGGCCCGCTGGTAGATAGTTGAGCGGTCAATACGGTTAATGGGTCTGCCATCAATATCCGACTCTATGAAATACTGGTAAATCTTGGGACGTAAATCCTCCATCAGAAAACGCAACCGGCCAAAAACCGGATAGATCCGCATGATGGAATGCTTTTGCTGAAACATATCAAAATATCCCAGTGCGGTAAGCGCAGCTACTATGACCAGAATAACATACCAATTGGGATTCAGATAATAGGCCAGTGCCCAGGTACTGACCAGCAGCAACGTGGACACCCATATGAAACTCCTTCTCATGTAAGAAAATTTTATAGAACTTAATCTGTTACACTTCTGACTTTCCGGTTTTTGCTCTATCAATTTATATAAAAAAAAGATGTGGGCCCAACCCGTTTAAAGCCAGCCCGGCATCATCCGATCAATCCTTATTCACCACATCTCTGATCATAAACAGTTTTTTACCCGAAGCCATCTGCCAGCTTACCTGCCGGCCACTCCGGTAACCTATCAATGCAATGCTGAGCGGTGCAAACACAGACAGCCTGCGCGAAGACTGACTGGCTTGTGCCGGCACAACGATCTGAAATCGCTGCCGCCGCTGCGTCTCCAGCTCTTCTACTTCTACCATCGAGTTTATACGGACCACATCTGCCGGTACATCCTGCGCATTTTCATGCACCTCTGCCAGCTTCAGTTCTTCATACAATTGCTCCGCATTTCTGTAATCGCCCGATATGGGGCTTAGTTTCGAAAAAATATAGGTAACCAATAGCTCATAATCGCTTTTCAGTAAAATGAGTTTTTCTTTTAGCTCCTTCATGATCCTTTTGATTTTAATGTATGCCCTGCATATGCCCATTCTTTCTGTAAATGGAATCATTTATGAAGCCTCCAGCCGGCTTCCTGCCTGATACGTATGCCCGGACTTAATAAAAGAAACTGTTCAATACCCCGGGCAACTCAGAAAACGGGTGCCGGGGCGAAAGGATCAAAGGCTTTGGGGGTGGAGAGAAAGAAAAGAGTGGTTTTACCATCTATGCGTCCCCGCTGCAGGCCGGATTGGCTGCAGAAAACGTTACACGCAACAATGTTAATGGAATGTCCCATATGCAGCAAAATTAAGCAATTTAAGCGTTGCGGCAGGGCAAAATTTCCCGCAGATGGCGCAGATTTACGCTGATAAATTCTTCCCGGTTTTTTAAACCGAATCACAGGTAAATACGCACTGCTTTTTCATCGGCACATTAGCACATTAGCACATTTTCTCCCCCATCTTCAAATCTTCAAATCGCCACATCTTCAAATCCATCAGCACATCAGCACATTTTCCCTCCATCTTCATCTGCGGTATTCTGCGTTTTCTGCGGGCAAAATTTCCCGCAGATGGCGCAGATTTACGCTGATAAATTCTTCCCGGTTTTTTAAAACGAATTACAGGTAAATACGCACTGCTTTTTCATCAGCACATCAGCACATTAGCACATCAGCACATCAGCACATCGGCACATCAGCACATTTACCACCGTCATGCATAAATCCATATTCGACCCTCCAAAACCGGTTTCTGTCCGCACTTTGCAACATATCCTGCACGATTGACGACTTTTGGAAAAACTTAACCCCCTATCGCTATGCGCACCCGCGTTCAACATCTGATACTTTTATTCTTTCTCACCGTAAGCACCAAGCTGCTGCATGCCCAATCCAAACAGGTTCTAATTGATTCGCTGATCCGCAAGACACACCGGCTGGGGCTTTTCAATGGCAATCTGCTGGTGGTTGAGTCAGGCCGCGAGATTTACCGGAAGAGTATCGGCTACGCAGATGCGGCCCGTAAAACAAAACTCACCGATAAATACCGTTTTCATATCGGATCCATTGCCAAAGAATTTAATGCAGTGGGCATCATGATGCTGAAAGAGCAGGGAAAATTGTCGCTGGACGATAAGGTATCGCAATACCTGCCGCAACTACCGGACTGGGCCGGTACCATTCGTATCAAAAACCTGCTGCAATATGCCAGCGGTCTGCCTGATCTCAACTGGCGAAACATCAGCAGCGATGCCGCAGCCATGGATAGCCTTAAAAAGATAACCAGTCTCGATTTTGAACCGGGCACCCGGTATGCGTATAACAACAGCAATGTATTGCTGCAACGTCAGATCATCGAAAAAATCACCGGGCTCAGCTTTACTGATTTTGTACAGCGATACATGCTTCAGCCACTGAAGATGCGGGCTTCCGTTATCGATCCCGCTGAATCGACCCCTTTATTTGCCCAGTCATTCAACGACAACTATGTGTATTCGCCGGCAAAACTGCCCATATCGGGCTGGACAGCTGTGACGCTCGATGATTTTTACAAATGGGAAATGGCCTTACAGCAATTCCGGCTTATCAGCCCTGCTTCTACCCTTGCTATTCTGACACCTTTCAGCTATGGCAGGCAGTGTGGACTGGGCGGCGGAAAGATGGAAAACAATAAACTGGTAGCCCATATTCACGATGGCACTGCCTATAACTACCAGGCCCTGCTCAGCAGCAACGCAAGCCAGAACCGCGTGGTGATTCTGATGACCAACAACAAACAAAACAATCTCTATGATATCAATAATGCTATCCAGAACATACTGGATGGCAAACCCTATGATCCACCCAAAAAATCGACCATGCAGGCCCTGCAAAGCCTGTATGACACCGCCAGTGGCCAGCAGATACTGGCTGCTTATGAAAAACTAAAAAAGAAGGCCGGTGCAGATTATGATGTAGACCGGGAGACCACACTCAATTCCATTGGCTATTCGCTGCTGGGTAAAAAGAGATTCGATGCTGCTATTGCTGTACTGGAATACAATACCAAATTGTATCCCCTATCCGGTAATGCATTTGACAGCCTGGGCGAGGCCTATTATTTAAAAGGAGATAAAGAAAAATCGCTGCTAAATTATCAGCTATCACTTCGGCTGGATCCGCAAAATGAAGGTGCCAAAGAAAAAATAAAAGAGCTGCAGGGCGGGGAAAAATAATCAGGCTTTATCATCAGCATTTAAATAAGCCAGGTAAAACCGCTGCAATAGAACCGGACACACTGCTGTACGAAAATGAACACATATAGAAGTAAAAAAATATCTATTAAACTTATTTTCAATACATTTTAGCAGGGCATGTTATTGGCAGGCATAGGCCATCTGTACGGACCTGAGCCGTATTATCTATCCATTCTTTAACTGTAGTACTGTTTATGATCAAGAATTATCTTAAAACAGCCTGGCGTAATCTGGTAAAAGATCGTATGCATTCCACTATAAATATCCTGGGTCTGGCCATGGGTATGACTGTGGCACTTTTGATTGGCCTGTGGATGTACGACGAGCTTTCGTTCAACAAAGGTTTTGAGCGGCATGAGCGTATCGCGCAGGTGATACAGAATGTGACCAATAATGGTAAGGTGCAAACCTGGGAAAGTGTGCCTTATCCGCTGGCCGATGAGTTGCGGAAAAATTATGGCAGTGACTTCAGCCATATTGTAATGGCCGTAAACCAGGGCGAATATATGCTGCAGGTCGATGATAAAAAGATAAAATCAACTGGTGGTTTTTTCGAAAAGGAAATGCCGGAGCTGTTTAGCCTGAGCATGATCAGCGGTCAGCGAAACGCGCTGAACGACCCGAGTTCTATTCTGCTGGCTGAATCTACGGCAAAGGCCTGCTTTGGTGAGGAAGACCCCATAGGCCGTATGCTTAAGATCAATAAAATGGAGCCGGTAAAAGTGGCCGGTGTTTATAAAGATTTTCCGGCCAATTCAAGCCTGGCCAATATCCGGTTTGTATCGTCCTGGGATTTCTGGTATCACAGCAATGGTAACCTGAAGGATATGGAAGATCCCTGGCGACCCAATTTCACCACCCTCTATGTTGAAATCAATGAAAATACCAGCATGGCAGCAGTGTCTGCTAAAATCAGGGATGCCAAGCTGAAAAAAGTAAATGCACAACTACAGCAAAAGAAACCAGCCCTCTTCCTTCAGCCAATGGATAGCTGGCATTTATATTCAGAGTTCAAAGATGGTGTAAATGTGGGTGGCGCTATTAAATATGTACGCATGTTTGGCATCATCGGCATTTTTGTACTGCTGCTGGCCTGTATCAATTTCATGAACCTGAGCACAGCCCGCAGCGAAAAAAGAGCCCGGGAAGTAGGTATCCGCAAAACGGTAGGTTCGCTCCGCAGTCAATTGATCACCCAGTTTTTTACCGAATCGTTGCTTACCGTTGCACTCGCATTTGTGATTTCGCTGACACTGGCATGGCTGGCACTACCCTACTTCAACCAGATTGCCGGCAAGCAAATGCAAATGCCGCTTGACAAACCTGTATTCTGGATCAGCAGTGTGGCCTTCATTCTACTGACGGCGCTCATTGCCGGCAGCTACCCTGCGATCTATCTTTCTTCCTTCCGTCCGGTAAAAGTGCTGAAGGGAACATTTAAAGCCGGCCGGCTGGCCGCCGTTCCCCGCAAAGTACTGGTGGTACTGCAGTTTAGTGTATCTGCAGCCCTCATTGTAGGCACCATGATCGTATACCGGCAAATTCAGTTTGGCAAAGACAGGCCGGTTGGTTATACACGCGCCAATCTCATAACAGTAGGCACACCCGAAGGAGCCATACATGATCACTTTGCTACTATAAAAAATGAATTACTGCAAACGGGAGCCGTCATATCCACGGCTGAATCGGAAAGTCCTACCACAGGCGTATGGAATACAACCAGTGGTTTCAGCTGGCCGGGCAAAGCTCCCGACCTGTCTACCGATTTCGGCGTAGTGGCCGCATCACATGATTTTGGTAAAACAGTAGGCTGGGAAATAAAAGAAGGCCGCGACTTCAACAGCGCACTCGCTACCGATTCTGCCGCCATTATCCTGAATGAGGCAGCAGTGAATTATATGAACATCAAAAATCCGGTGGGTCAAACCGTCACCTGGTGGGGACGGCCGCTGACCGTAATCGGCATTACGAAAAACATGGTGATCGAATCGCCTTACGATGAAGTACGCCCCATCATTTACCCTATACTCGATTACCAGGGCAATATGATGATCATGAAGCTCAACCCTAAACAAAGCGTAGCCGAATCCATCAAAAAGATTGAACCCATCTTTCGTAAATACGCTCCGGAGCAGCCTTTTGAATATCAATTTGTAGATGATTCCTACGCCAATAAGTTTGGTAATGAAGAACGGATCGGCACACTGTCCGGCATCTTTACCACACTGGCCGTCATCATCTCCTGTCTAGGTCTCTTCGGTCTTACCTCCTTTGTAGCCGAGCAACGCAAAAAAGAAATCGGCATCCGCAAAGTGCTGGGCGCGTCCGTATTCAGCGTATGGAACCTGCTTACCCGCGAGTTTGTAGTACTGGTGCTGATCGCATTCTTTATTGCCTTTCCGCTGGCCTATTATTTCATGGCAGAATGGTTGCAAAACTACAGTTACCGCACCAGCCTGTCAGGATGGGTATTTATGATGGCCGGAGCAGGTGTATTGCTGATCACGGCACTCACTGTCAGTTTCCAGGCTATCAAAGCTGCTTTTGCCAATCCTGTAAAAAGTCTTCGCACTGAGTAATATACTCCCCCAAATAGTTGCAGTTGATCGATTATTCTAACCGTCCAAAAGCCTCCTTCCGGAGGCTTTTCCATTTATCCTGTATAAATTCAATATGGCTGAATAAGTAATGCCCATACACTACCCTTTTTTCGGATAGTCGTCATAGGTTTTTACATATTTCTCATCCTGCCTGATCTGCTTCTCGATTTTCTGTTTGGTAAATTCTTCCTGACCGGGGAAGTAATGATCGGCGGTTTCGGGGTTCTCCAGCAGATAACGGAGCAGTTCAGCGGGAAAATCGGGTGTGCCGGGTGCCAGCTTCACTTTCTTATTAATGGCAACACGTTGCAGCACGATCATATTACAAATAGCCTGGTAGATCTGACCGGTAGTATATCTTTTATTGATTGCAGCAACCACATCAGCCAGCCAGCCCTGGCTGGCGAGACGGTCATACAACACCGGGTAAAACTCCCGGAGCCGCTCCACCCGCTTTTCTTCATCTGCCCCTGCAAGTTTTTCCTTCTCCTTCTGCATCTGGTTGAATCGCTTATTGATAATGGGATTATCAACCGACAAAGGATCAAGATGACCATTGAACGAAAAACTAAACTCTCTTTTATGAAAATACCGCTCACTTTTTGAAACGACCGTATTGTTGGGGCCTGCTATATAATAGCGTACCACAATAGGTGTGCCCTGCTGATAATTATCCCTGAAATCGCGGTACTGCGGACTGATCTTCAATCCGTATTTAGCCTGATAGATTGCCATAGTGACGGGATTGAGATAATCCCGCCAGGGAGCAGGCAGTAAGCGTTCGATGAGTTTGGTGGAATTGGGTGAAATGGTCAGTACATATTCCCCATCTTCCGTCTCGCCAAATTCAAGGTTGACGGCTTTCGAATCACCTTCGCTACGCTCTACCCAATCGATCAATGCATCCAGGAAATTGCTGGCGTTCTCCTCATTTTCCATGAGAAAACCCAGCTCGATCGGCATTCTTTTCCCATCCGGATCGGGATTAAACACATATACAAAGCCGAGACATTCGGCATCGGTAAAATTTTCGGCAAAGCTGGTATCGGCCAGTAAATATACTTTCGGTTTCAGGCTGTAGTCGTAGCCAAATTGGGCAGACATAGGTATTGTTTAATTACAGAAAATTTAAATGTATTAAAAAGAAGCCGCCTGTGCAAGTCCCCGGTTATTTATATTAAAAATCAGCCCCTGTTTGTTATTCTAAACAGCAACAGAACGGTTGTGACCCGGATTGCCGTAAATTTGAAGCTATACCCCAAATTACTTGTATGAAATACCTGTTTTTATCTATCAGTTTGGTCATTGGCAGCTTTTTATCTGCGGGTGCGCAGAAGCAGCTGGATTATTTTGACACCTTATCCATTGGCGGCATTGGTCAGGTAATTTCCGTAAAAGGAATGGAAAACAGCCCGGTTCTTCTTTTTATACATGGTGGTCCCGGAAGTTCACGAATGAACCAGGCAGACATATATACAACAGAATTACAGAAAAAATTCATCGTGGTACAGTGGGATCAGCGCGAAGCCGGACGCACGCAACAGCTCAATAAAAGCCCTCTACCTATTACCCTTCAGCAAATGGAGCAGGATACACACGATGTGGTCGATTCTTTACGCAAGAGATTCAATCAGCCGAAGATCTACCTGGCCGGTGAATCCTGGGGTACGGTACTCGGGTTTTATATGGCCGCACACTATTCCGACTGGTTGCATGCCTACCTGGCCATCAGCTCCGTGATTGATCAGGAAAAAAGTGAAAAAAAGTTGATCAGCTTTCTGAAAAAACAAGCAACCGCATCGGGTAATACTGTCGAACTGGAGGAATTAAACAGTGTAAAAGTCCCTTTCGAAAATTACCGGCAGATCTACTACTCCCGCAAATGGCTCTTTCAGTACGATGGACAGGCTATTGCCGACAAAGACACCAGCCTCATCATCGACTATCTCCGCTCCTGGGCCGATACCTGGCTTCCTGTATGGAATGAAGCCATTCAGCGGAACTTATATAAAACACTTCCGAAAATTAAATGCCCTGTTTACTTTTTTGTAGGCGGTAAAGACCGGCAAACCGATTTCGAAATAGCCAGAGGCTATTATAAAAAACTGTCCGCACCAAAGAAAGATCTCTTCTTCTTCGAAAACGCCGGACACTCCCTGCTCACTACCGAAGCAGCAGAAGTGCAGAAAATAATCATTGACAGGATTCTTACGGATACAAAAAAATGAGAACTTAATGTGCTGATATGCTGGTGTGCTGATGTGCTGATTGATTTGACGATTTGACGATTTGAAAATTTGAAGATTTGAGGATTGCTATTGTCCGGGGAGAGCTTTTTTAGCAGCTTTCAAAAAAACCAGTGACCATCTCAAAACCCGGAATACTCCTTTTTCATAACTACCCGATATAATTTTGTCTTTTTTTTATCATTGTTTGCCGAAAGGTTCAATTAAGCTGCTGGAATATTAATTACTTTTCCTCCTCAGTATTATTATATGAAAATTATCGCCCGTAAAAACCTCCTGCTCTTCAGCTTCCTTTTTATTTCGTCTTTTGCCTTTGCCCGCCAGGCTCCTGTACAGGAACCCACCGGCGGTAATCCCGAATGGTCAAAACCCTATGCGCCGTTTCGTATTGCCGGAAATCTATATTATGTAGGCACCTACGATCTGGCATCCTACCTCATCACTACCAGCCAGGGACATATCCTTATTAATACAGGCCTGGCCGCCTCAAAAGAAACTATCAAAGCCAGTATCGAAAAACTGGGATTTAAATACAGCGATATCAAAATCCTCCTCACCACCCAGGCGCATTATGATCACCTGGGTGCCATGGCCGCTATTCAAAAAGAAACAGGGGCTATGTTTATGGTCAACAGGCCCGACTCGTCTGTAGTAGCCGATGGAGGCTTTTCAGATTATGCCCTGGGCGGTAAAAGCACTTTTGTCCCTATTCCAGTAAGCAATTATCTAAAAAATGATGACACCATCCTTTTAGGCAATACAGTGCTGACCATGCTCCACCACCCTGGTCATACCAAAGGTTCCTGCAGTTTCCTGTTCACCACTTCAAAAGATGAAAAAGGAAAATCATACCGCGTACTCATTGCCAACATGCCTACCATCGTTACAGAACAAAAGCTTACCGAAGTAGAAAGTTACCCCGGCATTGCCGGCGATCTGGCCTATACACTCACTGCCATGAAAAAACTGCGTTTCGATCTTTGGGTAGCTTCGCATGCCAGCCAGTTTGACCTGCACAAAAAACATAAACCCGGCGCCCTTTATAATCCGGCCGCATTTGCAGATCGTAAAGGATATGATGAATACCTGAAAGAACTGCAGCAGGACTACAACAAGCGAATGGCTCAGTAAGCATCAAAACGAAAAACTAAGATAGGCCATCCCCCTGTCCCGGGCTTTCAGCTTACCCTCGCCCAGGTCTTGCGACAATGGGGTCTGATAGTTCATGCCCAGTCCGATACGCCCCAGCGATACCTCGAGGCCTATTGTGCCCATTGTGGAGCGGCCTCCGGTTTCCCATACCTTTATATCACTGGTCTTATGATCTTTGGCAGCAGATTCATAAAGTACTCCTGCATTGGGAGCGATGGAGTACCGGTCGCTGATCCGCCATTTGTAATAAGCCAGTATATTGGCCGTGAGTTTATTCCCATACCGGTAATCGTACTTATTGGCATTATTGAGCCGGTAGCCCAGGTTTGCGTTGAGGCCAACATTATGCAGGTTAATGTCGTACATGACATTGAGTGAATAATCCAGACTACCCGTTCCCAGCTGAAAAGTATTCTGCGCGCCGTCCTGTACATTTTTCTCCTCTGGATTATAACGTCCTGTAGGCATTTTAATACCGGCGCCCACCCAAAGGGATTGCAACAGCCGGCCCGTTTTCTTCAACTCCTGATCGCGATTGAACAGCTGATAATAACCGATCAGTGACACATCACCCAGACCATTTTGTTTAAAATGCCCCAGCCCGTTTTGTCTTTCCATAAAATTGACCGGTACAAATCCCGCTATGCGGAAACGTTTACCAAGATTGACCGCTCCCCACAATTCCAGCAGTTGAAATCGCTCTTTAGTAGTCAGATAGGTAGAACTGCCGCCGCTGCCCAGATGGCTGAGGAGACTGTTTTGCGAATAGCGAAAACTCACAAAATGTTTCCTGAAACCGGGCAATAATCCCATGTAGCCGCCTCCTGCACCGGATCCGCAAATATCACAGGCCAGTAGCGGTACAGAAACAAGAGACAAACACAGGAGTACAAGATATTTTTTCATTGCATCAAATTGTTTTAAAAGGCAGACTTACACGAATACTATCCCATGCCAGGCGGATCACGCCAGCGTCGTCCGCTGTTTTGTCAACCGTATAAGTAAGCCGTGGGGTGAATACATGCGCTTCGGGTTTTACCTGCACACGCAGTACATCTTCCGCCTGCTGATACTCATCTGCGAGATGCTGGTTAAAGCGGGTATTCAGGATAAGCGTCCAGCTATCCCTGCCCGGAATCGTAAAAAAGGCATAGGTGCCTGCCGCGATCTTTTTATTATCGATCAGCACATCTTTATAAAAACGGATACTGGTGGCATCATGAGCACCGGCTACCCACACTTTATCCATAGCCACGAGCCCACCCCATATCACACGGCCTTTTACACCCGGCGAGCTGTATTCGATATGTACATGAGTATTGCCAATCGTATTCATGGCGGTGCGGTGCGGGCTTCCTTTTAAGGTATCCTCTTTTATTAATCCCGAGTTGACACTATCCGCATATCCTTTTTCGTCTTCCGGCATTGACATGGTATGACCAGCATGTTCGTTTTCGGCTTTTTCCGCCGTAGCTTTTTTATCTGTATTGTTGTTGCCACAGGCAAACAGCACAACACTTATCAGCAGGAATAATTTACTTTTCATTTTTTATATTTTATATGTTCAAACATCCTCTATCTACCCTTTACCTTCTGCCTTCCACCCTACACCTTATTGCTCTGCCAGCAGCGGATTGCTTAAAAACCGGCGGTCACTGAGGGTTTTCAGGAAAGCGATGAGATCAGTTTTTTCCTGATCGGTCATCGGAATACCGGAAGCCAGCAAAGGATCGCGATTGGGAGTCGGCTGCGCCTGGCCCCGATAATGATCCAGTACCGCATCGAGGGTAATAAAACGTCCATCGTGCATATAAGGTGCTGTAAACTCCACGTTGCGCAGGCTGGGAACTTTAAACCGGTACTCATCGGCCGGATTAAGTGTTACGAGATAGCGGCCTTTATCATCGTTGAGCCCAATGGCAATACCATTGTTCCGAAAGCTGAAATCGGTAAACAGCGGCTCCTTGTGGCAGGCGGCACATTTCTGCTGAAACAGGGCATAGCCACGCTGTTCCTGCTGCGTAAAAGATACGCCCAGGTTTCGGCTTACACTGTCGTACCGGCTCTCTGCACTTACACAGAGTAGCATAAACTGCGACAGCGCTTTCATCGTTCTGGCCGTATTGATTGCGGTATCGCCAAATGCCTTTTTAAACAATGAAGGGTACTGCGGATGCGCCCGAAGTTTAGCCAGTACATTCTCCACCGTCTCATCCATCTCCACGTGATTGGTAATAGGCACCACCGGCTGTAGGTCCAGATCAAATACGCCTCCATCCCAAAAGAAAGTAGGCATCCAGGCCAGGTTCATAATGGGAGGTGAATTGCGTGTACCCAGTTTGTCGTCTATGCCATGGCTCACATCATGACCATGCTGTGTGAATGCCGATGATTGAATGTGGCAACTGCCACAGGAAATGGTATTGTTGCGTGAAAGACGCGGCTCATAAAAAAGCTTCCGGCCAAGCTCAAATTTTGCCTCCGAAATGGGATTATCCTCAAACCGGTAAACCGGTTGCGGAAAATCAACGGGCTGCTTAAACCCCTGAAAACGGCTGACAATTTCCTTGCTGCATGACAGAAAGAAAAGAAATGCCAGGGAAAATATCCAGTATTTCCTGTTCATACTTTTTAGTTTTCGGTATGATCGTGATAAAACATCGACACATAGTTATTGGCAATATTTACACTGTAGTCACTAAACATCACGGTTGGATTGGCTCCGATGCTGAGTGTGGTAGATCCATTGAATGCCTTCAGCACATCAACCATCAGGTGAATATTGGCATTACGTCCCGCACGAGCCTGTGCTATGCCCGATGCTGCCAAATCAATCGTAATCGTTTTGATATTGCTGATAGTGGGAGCCGAATAACCGCCGAAGCCACCGATATGATAGCGGAACTTGCGCTGACCGGTAGGGTCTACCGGCGCAGCGGGTGAAATACCTTCCATCTTGAAGAAGATATAGCCGCTGTTCCAGCCCCAGTACATACCCTCATCATGTCCGCCTGCCGGGTCCAGCACTCCGGTACGTTTGCTGATATCCATGGTACTGCGCAAACTATCCACGCCCAGTACAAACGTCAATTGATTATAATCACCCACAGGCGCTTTGAAGCGGGCAAACCTGGTGGCCGGATCGCTTTCCTTAATCAGGAAATAACTACTGTCCTGGTTGACGGTATAATAGCTGCCATCTGCTTTACGCAGTTTGATATTGCTGATATAATACTGCAGCAGCGATACATTGAATTGCTCACCGGCAGCATTGGTATAGTTCACCGCATTCAGTATCAGGTTTTGGCCGCCTACGATATTATCAAACTCAACCGACATATTCGTCATTTCCACCTGTGTACCTGGTACAGGCAGTTTTTCTTTTTTACAAGTGCTGAATATCATGCTCACGCTGATAAGCAGCAGCGATAAACGGAGGATCATATTTTTCATTTTTTTTCTGTTTAATGTGGATTCGAAAAACGTGGATTCGAAATAAATGATTCATCTGTCAGTGCCTTTAGAAAGGCAATGATGGATTGTTTTTCACTGTTGCTTAACGGGATACCCGGCATGCCGCCATTTTGCTTCATCAACGGATCAAGCGAGGGAGATGATAATACACCACTGCTATAATGATCCAGTACAGCATTGATCGTAGCAAAGCGGCCATCGTGCATATAGGGTGCCGTAAGCATTACATTGCGAAGGGTGGGTGTTTTGAAACTTCCCAGGTCGGCTGGATCATAACTAATTCTGAAGCGTCCCTGAAACAATCCTTCCAGCGAAGCATCCGAAAAATCCTGGTCGATTCCATTATTGTGATACCTGTTATCAGTAAACAATTCACCCTGATGGCATCCCATGCATTTGCTTTGTACCAGTTGAAGGCCTTCCCGCTCCTGTACGGTCAGGGTGGCACCGGGTTCCTGCCGCCTGAATTTATCGTACCGCGACTGACCGGCAATCAGCGTACGTTGAAACTGGGCAAGTGCTTTCACAATGCTACCGGTCTTAATCTCGGGATCATTAAAAGCCTCCCGGAACCTGTTCACATAATCGGGTACCGCCTTTAGTTCATTTACCAGCTCATACAATTCCTGATTCATTTCATCTCTGTTGGCCAATGGTGCAAATGCCTGCGACTCGAGGTTAGTAGAACCGCCATCCCAGAACAATCCGTTATTGGCCCAGGCCATATTGAGCAATGCCGGTGCATGCCTGTGCAGGATGCTGCCAGAAACGCCGATCTGGCTCAATGCCACTCCATCTGAGAAAGACAGAGACTGGCTGTGGCAACTGGCACAGGAAATGGTATTATTACCTGACAGCCTTTTATCATAAAACAAACGCCGCCCCAACTCTATGCCTTCCCGTGTCAGTGGATTATCAGGCATAGACGGAGGCACAGGGAAATTAGCCGGTACCTCCAACTCCACAGGTTGAGGTACCGGGCTCATTTCCGTTTTGGAACAGGCCTGCATAGCTGCTACCAGTATGCAAAAGAAAATATAGGAAAGCCTGCTCATGGTATTATTTGGCAATAGTTACAGTGATTGCCTTCGTAGCATAATTGTCTGCCAGCGTTGCCATCACACTTGCCTGGCTGGCACCAATGGTAGGTGTGGCGATGAGATCGATGCCGTCGATCGCTTTAGCTACATCCACATCCAGTGTAATCTTTGCTGATTTAGCCGAACTTACCCGCATGGCTGAAGGCAGATTCAATGAAAGCGTTTTGTAGTTGGTATTCACACCTGTCTCGGCCAGGAACGTTTTGGAAGTAGCTCCTTCTTTAACGGTACCCTGCAGTGAGGTGAAAATATAGCTGGTATGCCACATCCATGATACGTTTGTCATACCACTCAACTGCGACAACTCTCCCGCCTGCAGGCTCAGGTTATCATTGTGTGTGGCATCAACGCCGATAGAAAATTTAACCGCTTTGTATTCCGCCATTGGAATATTTTTCAGTACCACATCCTCCCGCTTTTTGGCCGGATAGGTATAGTCTCCTTCCTGCACTACTACCGGACCGGTCTCTTCCAGCAGGTAATATGACTCCGGTACAGCATATTCTGTACCATCCGATTTTACCAGTACTACATTACTTACCCAATAGCGCAGACTTTTGAAATTGTAGGTGCGTGTGCCAATTGTGATATCCTGATTGAGCGCAAAATCGCCCGTACCGGCTTTTGCATCAAAACTCAGGGTCAGCTCACCATCATGCTCACTTATGACTGTTTCTTTTTTGCACGACGATGCCAGTACAGCAGCAAACGCTGCCATATAGATTATTTTTTTCATTACAGTTTGTTTTTAGTGTCGGAACAAATTGTTTACAATAGCCTGTAAGCTATCCTGCTGCAGGTATGCAATCAGTACCCACACTATCCATATCAGTATAGTGAGCACCAGACGCATCCTTTTTACCAGCACAGGATCATACCAGCTGTATTTCCTGACCATAAAATGATACGATTAAACAAATAAAGATTCACTTCAGTACGAAGTGTACGAAGAACAGCATGTAGTTCAGGCCATTATATCCGGCGGATGAAAGAGGGAGCGGGAGCGATCGACCGGGTGTCCGATCGTATATTGTACAAACAATGAATGCCTGATTATCCGTACGGGAGTGGAATAGACCGGGAAGAAAGATTTGGAAGAAAGGGCTTCAATTTTCGCAGCCAGTTTCATCTCAGGAGGCTGACCCTGTTCCTTCTTTTCCTGTTCCATTATCTTTTTCATCAGCTGGCATTTACCATTACAATGCAGCTGAGGACGTGCCTTGTTTTCGCAACGTTTCATATATTCCTTCTGCTGCACCAGGTAACCGAGGTAATACCAACCCTGGTTAAAGGTCTGCCCCAGAAAAGAAATGGCTAATATGAAAGCAACTACTCTTTGCACGGTTTTGCAAAGGTATAGGGCAAAAGGTGAAAGGCAATAGATAAACGGTATATTAATTTTTTAAGTACCCCTCTACCTTCCGCCTTTTACCTTACACCATTTCCTGGGCTTTTGGGCAAAGTGAAATTGAACTTTTCAACAAAGCAGCAAACCGTTTTTAATTCAGACCTTTATATCCTTATTCAATTTCTCTGCAAACATGAAAATAATCCTTACAGGAGCAACCGGCATGGTGGGTGAAGGTGTACTCCTCACCTGTCTTGAACATCCTTTGGTAACCGAAATCCTGATCGTTGGCCGCGGGCATTATGAGTTGCAGCACCCCAAACTGAAAGAGCTGATCGTACCGGATTTCATGCAGATCGGGAAATTCAGTGATCAGTTGCAGGGCTACGACGCCTGTTTCTTTTGTGCCGGCGTGAGCAGTGTAGGTATGAACGAAGAAAAGTATACACAGATCACCTACACTACCACTCTTCATTTTGCACAGACACTCTCCATCATCAATCCCCATATGGTATTTAATTATGTAACGGGTCGTTATACAGACGGTACGGCGAAGGGACGTATCATGTGGGCAAGGGTAAAAGGCAAAACAGAAAATGCCTTGCAGCAATTACCGTTCCGCGGGCAATACAACTTCAGACCGGGTTTTATGAAACCTGTAAAAGGGCAAAAAAATGTAAAGTCCTTTTTCAAGCCACTTATCCTGATCTTTCCATTATTGTTTCCTAAAAAATCACTGACCCTTCAACAGGTGGGCCTGGCTATGATCCATTCCGTGACACGCGGATACAACAAACCTGTACTGGAAGTAACGGATATTGCTCAACTGTCCGGTAATTAAAAAAAGATGAAACGTTTTTTGAAAATACTGAAGCGAATGGCCATTGGCCTGCTTCTCCTGATCTTATTACTTTCTCTCGTTACCTTTATTTATATGCAACATCCCAAGTTTGGCAAAACACCTTCGGGTGAACGGCTTAGTCTGATTGAACAATCCCCCAATTACAAAAACGGTCGTTTCCGCAATCTTGTGGAGAAACCAACTATTGCCGAAGGATACAGCATGTGGGGACAGCTATATAAAATGCTGTTTAAACGCAATAAACGTACACGTCCCTCCGGCCCTGTTCCTGCTATAAAAACAGATTTAAAAACATTGCCTGCCGATACCAACCTGGCTGTATGGTTTGGGCATTCCTCTCTGTACCTGCAGGTCAACGGAAAAAAGATACTGATCGACCCGGTATTCAGTGGCAATGCATCTCCCATTCCCGGTTCTATAAAAGCTTTTGAAGGCACCGATCTTTATACTGTGGAGGATTTGCCGCAAATAGATTATCTGCTTATTTCACACGACCATTATGATCACGTCGACTATACAACCATCCTGGCATTACGTACAAAAGTAAAACACGTTATCTGCGGCCTGGGCGTAGGTGCTCACTTCGAATACTGGGGGTATGCACCTGAACAGCTGATCGAAAAAGACTGGGGAGGAACCGTAGCGCTCGACTCGGCACTGACCATTTATACAGAAACCGCACATCATGACTCCGGTCGCGGATTCAAAAGAGGACAATCGCTCTGGTTATCGTTCTATATTCAATCGCCGGGCTTAAATATATTTTACAGCGGCGATGGTGGATACGACAAACATTTTGCTGCAATCGGGCAAAAATTCGGACCGCCAGACTGGGCTATTATTGAAAGTGGGCAATATAACCGTGCCTGGCATTCGGTACACCTTTTACCCGAAGAAACACTGCAGGCTGCAAAAGATGTGGGTGCGCGGCGCATCATTCCCGTTCATAATTCTAAATTTGCACTGGCCATGCACGATTGGGACGAACCGCTTATTCAATTGAGTGCGCATAAAAAAGATTACAATATCACCTTAGCCACTCCGCGAATCGGAGAGGTCATCTACCTCAACAGTCAAACGCAAACTTTTAGCGAATGGTGGAAAGACGTGAAATAGAAATGATGCCCGAAAAAATTGATCAGGTCAGCACCTGCTACATGGGTCCCCAAATCTCCCCGGAGCAGTTTGTACCCGAACATATCTTTATTTTCCTGGTCAAAGGAAAAATTGAAGGGTATGATGGTTTGCAGAAGCACACCCTTCAGACCGGTCAGTGTTGCCTGATCCGTAAAAACCGCCTGGCGCGTTATGACAAACATGAAGAAGATGAAGGGGGATTTGAAAAGGTTGTCGTGGTTTTTGAAGAATCTTTTTTGAAAAACTTTCAGGAAAGACACCGTATACAGGCTACAAAAAGTGCCGACAAAGGAGCATTCATGCGTATTCCCGACCATCCGCTGATCCATCCGTTTATTCTTTCGCTTAAACCCTATTATGAATCCTCCGGTCGCATCCGCGAACCTTATGCCAGTGTCAAACGCGAAGAGTTGTTATTGATCTTACTCGAAGCACAACCATCACTTACCTCTATCCTGTTCGACTACGGCATTCCACAGAAAATAGACCTGGAAAAATTCATGAACGGGCATTATAAGTTCAATGTGTCTATCGAGCGCCTCGCTTATATGACAGGACGAAGTCTTTCGGCATTTAAACGCGATTTTGAAAAAATCTTCAACGATACCCCCGGGCGCTGGCTGCTCCAAAAAAGACTACAGGAAGCTTATTTTCTTATTATGAAGAAAAAACAAAAACCCTCTTCCTTCTACCTCGACCTCGGCTTTGAAGATCTCTCCCATTTTTCTTTCGCGTTCAAAAAGAAGTTTGGTATGAATGCGAGTGAGTTGCTATAGCAGGGATGAGGAAGAAAGAATGTGCTGATGTGCTGATGTGCTGGTGTGCTGATGTGCTGATGTGCCGATATGCTAATGTGCTAATGATTTCTTCATCTACCCCGCCTCCTATCCCTCCTTCTACCTACCCCCCTCCACCTTTTACCTTTTGCCCTCACCCTTACTTAAAACTTATCACTTAAAACTTAAAACCTATCCTTATCTTTGCAATCATCAGATGATATGATGTTTTAGCTATGACATTGATAATCAAAAGAAATCTGGCCGAAGCGGTGGCCGAAAAGCTGCGTGAGCAGATCAGTGCCGGGCAATATGCGGTGGGTGACCAGCTGCCCATAGAGCCGGAGCTGATGAAAAGTTTTGGGGTGGGCCGATCGAGCATCCGGGAGGCTATCAAGATCCTCAGCATACAGGGATTGCTGGAGGTGCAGCAGGGTCTGGGCACTTTTGTGCGCAATACCGCCTGTGAAGAGCCATTGAGTACACAGCTTAGCCGTTCACAACTTGAAGACATTGTAGAGGTGCGCTCGCTGCTCGAAGTAAGGATTGCAGAAAAAGCGGCCGTTCACCGCAGCATTAAACAATTAAAAGTTATGTGCAAATGGCTCTCCGAACGGCAACGATATGCGCAGCAAAACGAGGTGCAACGCTGCATTGAAGCCGATGTAAATTTTCACACGGCTATTGCCGAAGCCTGTGGTAATACATTGCTCACAGATTTATATAAGGCTACCAGTGTGGAAGTGACCAAATCGCTGATGAGCCGGCACAGTACAACAACCGCCTTTCTATCATCGCAGCAACTGCACCAGGAGTTATACCGGGCAATCGAAATGAAGGATACAGAACTGGCCGCTACCCGGGTTAGAGCCATCATTAATAATCATTAAAAAAGAGCAGCACAGCGCTGCTTCGCAATAGTATTTATGAGTAATACCGTAGCCGCCGGCAATACAACCCGGCAATCTCAGCAAATCGTCTACCAGATACTTTTCGCCATCAGTTTTTCACATTTTTTAAATGACCTGATTCAGTCTACCATCCCGTCATTATACCCTATACTGAAAGGAGAATTTCAATTATCCTTTGCGCAGATCGGCATGATCACGCTGGTATTTCAGCTTACGGCCTCCATTCTTCAACCATTTATAGGCATATATACCGACAAACATCCCAATCCGCGTTCGCTGGCCATTGGCATGACGCTTTCTTTAAGTGGTCTGCTGATGCTGGCATTTGCGCATCATTATTATATGGTGCTGCTTTCGGTCAGTCTCATCGGCATGGGATCATCGGTATTTCATCCGGAAGCATCGCGGGTTGCGCAACTGGCATCGGGTGGTCAAAAGGGACTGGCTCAGTCCATCTTCCAGGTGGGTGGCAATGCAGGAAGTGCACTGGGACCATTACTCGTTGCTCTGATTGTATTACCATATGGCCAGGCTTATGTGAGTGTGTTTGCGATTGCTGCTTTTATTGGCATACTGGTTCTCTGGCGCATTGGCACCTGGTATGCAGAAAAAATTGCAGCGCGTAAATCGGCCGGGGCCAGGCAGCCAATGGTCAATGTTTCAACCCTGCCCAAACGTAAGATCATTTTCTCTGTGGTCATTCTGCTCATACTGGTTTTCTCTAAATACATCTATCTCACTTCCATGACCAGTTATTTTACCTTCTTCCTTATCGACAAGTTTCATGTGCCGGTAAAAGACTCACAGCTTTATCTGTTTTTGTTCCTGGCAGCGGTGGCAGTAGGTACTATCCTGGGTGGTGGTCTTGGCGACCGGTATGGACGTAAACTGATCATCTGGGTATCGATCCTTGGAGCTGCGCCTTTCACACTTTGCCTCCCCTATCTCCCACTTTTCTGGACAATCATCTTTGCGATCATTATCGGGTTGATCATTGCCTCGGCCTTTTCAGCCATCCTCGTTTATGCAACAGATCTGATGCCGGGAAAAATCGGTTTGGTAGCCGGTCTCTTCTTTGGCTTTTCATTTGGCATGGGCGGCATCGGGTCAGCAGCATTGGGTGCACTGGCCGATAGCACCAGCATCGCCTTTGTATTCAGGATCTGTGCATTCCTCCCTTTGATGGGCATCATTACCGGCCTGCTGCCCAATACCAAACCACAGCGGCATGGATAATGCCTGATCAGCATTTGTGGTATATTCGGGCAACGTTGTTTTGAATCACAACGGCTGAGGCTATGGCAAAAAGTAAAGACATACATGATCCGCAGGCGGTAGCTGCGTTGATCAGCCAACTCGAACCGGCACAGGCCAGCCTGATCGAAAGTATCCGGCAGCTTGTATTGTCGGCCGATAAAGAAATAGGCGAACAAATCAAATGGAACTCGCCCAGTTTCTTCTATACAGGCGATATGAAACCCTTTAATCCCAAAGAATATAAACGGGATATCGTTGTTATAAATATGCGGAAGGGCCAGGCACTGCTCGTTTTCCCGACAGGAGCCGTTATTAAAGACACTACCGGTCTGCTGGAAGGTGATTATGCTGACGGACGGCGAATGATCACGTTCAAAAACACGGACGAGGTAAAAGCAAGAGCGAAAGACCTGCAGCAGGTAATCCGGTTATGGCTTAAGCAAGTCGATAAATAAACTACATACGCTCATGCCTTCTGTACCCGAACGTTTTAGCTGGGCTATGTCTTTTTTGCCTGTAAAGCCGCATCACCAGGTGCTGGAAATAGGTTGTGGCAACGGCCTGCTGGCCCAGTTGATCATAGCAGTACTGAACAAGGGCTTCATCCTCGGTATCGATCAGTCAGCCCACGCCATTACACAGGCCAGCAAGAGAAATGACGAAGCTATCCGCCAACAAAAAGCAAGGTTTGAATGCTGCTCCGTAAAAGAGTTGAACGTGCCTGCCCAAACATATGACCTGATAACCGCTTTCAATACGGCATTTCTATGGAAAACACCCGAGGCTGGCATAGAAATTCTTACCCGTGCTTTAAAGAAAACCGGAAGGCTCTGCCTGTTTTATCAGGCCCCGTATCCAATCACATTAAAAGAGGCTGAGCCAATTAAACAGGTACTGCTCAGCCAGGGTTTCGTCATTGAGACAGTACACCTGCAGCAACTGACAACAAATAATGTGCTGGCATTAATCGCTTCAAAGAAATCTACCTGACAACAGCGGCTTATACCTGCGCTGAAGGGCCTTCTTTGCAGGGACCGATATCGGGAAGGCCATGCAGGCTGATAAAGGCACGGGCATCTGCTGCCTTTTGTACAAAATGCGGATCATTGCTATAATCCGGCATGTTATCGACTACTTTTATGGTGTGGGAAAAATCATCCACTTTCCAATCTTCTGCTTTCATAATTGTGATTTTATTAGTTTAAAAATACTGAATTGTCTCTTTGACTGAGGGTAAAAGCCTCATAGTTTTTATCTCTTTCGAAAGGCTCCCATTTATCATTTAAAAAACCATGAACATCATAAAAACTACAGATCCTGTCCCAATTTTTATTAATACCCATCTGGTAGAGCCTGGTGCGCGCGGCTGTACTTCCCCTGGCAAACAATACGGCATAAGGATGATGCTGCATAAAATTCATTACGGCATGTGCCACCGTGACCAGCACTTTATCCCGGTCTCCGTTGTTGCTGACACACTGATCATTGAGGGCATTTTTTACATCGCTCCAATCACCAAATGATAGATTGTAGAGATAGGGCGCAATCTTTTCAAAGAGAACAACTTTGCGGATACATCCTGCATCCCCATCGCTGTAAAACTCAAACTGCTCATGACGGCTATCGGCAACCAACTCATACCTGTTGAGATTCATAAACATTCGTTTACACATTTCTGACACACACCCTTTACAGGTATGAATATTAAATAACCGGCTGAAGCACAATCTCCTCCTTCTATAGCTTTTCAAAGCAAGGGCAGGTCACTTTCTACACGATTCCTTGCATACCGCGGAGGGACTTACACCCACCTGCCTGCCTCTATGCACCACCGAAAAAATCATCTCACACAAATCTACACTCCGCGCATACCCTTTTCCAAGGTTTTTTCACCAGAAAAAAACGTTTTTTTCTGGCAGGCCTTACCAACCAACAAACAAAGTGAATACCGTAGCCATCAGCGCAACTGCTTATCAGGGAAACATAGGAGGTGCAAATAGATTTGTCAACTACAGAAAAGCAAGTTTATTGTAATCAGAGCGCTGTATCACTCAATACGAGTGTGCTTCGTTGAGTTTACAGTTTGGTAATGATGATTCATCAAGCGCCATTATCAGGAACTGTTGAAAAAAAAAAATCTGACGGAGTTTAACAAAAGAAACAGGCCCGCGAAGCATCGCGGGCCTGTAGTAAATTGAAGTATAAAAATGTATCGGAATCGCTTTACAGGCTTTCGCCTCTTTGTTATCCTATTTTTTAGGGATGAAGTAGTAGAATTAATCCAATAAAAAACAGAGCATCCCTTCAAAGTTTTATTTTCAATCCATAATTCTTCTTTATGGCCAATAATGCTTCAGCATTTCCTTTAGCATCATCAACGGGGTTATGGGTATGTTTTGTTTTACGCAGGTGTTTGAAAGTTACAAATGTATCCCGTTCGATTCCCTTATACAGGCTGCCCAGATTCTGGGAACTGAATCCAAATGGGTTACTGCCTGTAAAATGATGAAAATACCAGCAGATAAACATCCAGTCAAAACCATTATTGTCGCTGATAAAGATGGGCCGGTCGCGACAGGTTTCTTTCAGCCATTTGGCAAAATCAGTCATCACTTTTGCCGGATCATCAAATGCCTGTGTCTCTTCCCGGCTGTGGCCCGACACGGCCAGTGCTTCAGGAATATATTTATCAGAGATTGGCTTGAGTTTTCCATAAAACGTTTTATCCAGCGCTTCATCTACCAGCACTGCACCAAAGGAGATCATGGAATAATCGCCCGGTATTGGGCCATCACTTTCAATATCCACCATTATATAAGCCATCAGACATCAGTTTTTTAATAAAATATTTACACACGCAGCATTCCGCGAAAACCACGGGCCGCATAATACGAATCAGCTCCGTTGTGGTAGACAAATACATGATCATAGCGGCGGTCACAGAAAAGCGCGCCACCCAGTTTGCGGATAGCATCCGGTGTGGCGATCCAGCTGGAGGTTTTCAGATCAAAGGCCTCCAGTTGCTGCAACTCCCGATACTGCTCTTCTGTAAGCAGGTCAATCCCGATTTCGGCAGCCAGGTCCATCGCGCTGTTGGCAGGCTTATGCTCCTTCCGTGCATCCAGTGCTTTGCGATCATAGCAGATGCTGCGGCGGCCTTTGGGTGATTCGGCAGCACAATCCACAAAAATGTATTCACCCGTTTTCTTATCAAAACCGGTTACATCCGGCTCGCCACCTGTTATTTCCATTTCTTCGAGCGACCAGAGTTTGGCCGGTTTACCTTCCAGCCGGACCTGTACTTTTGACCAGTCAAGGCCTTTGTGCCGGTGCATATTTTTCTCAAACCGGTTTTTTAACAGTTTCAGCAATTCAGTTGCCTGGTCTGCTGATATTTTTTTTGTAGCTGTTGTCGCTTTTGCCATAGTTTATTTTTTCTGTACATCGGCTTACCGATACCGAATGTACTAATCATTCAATCCTTTTCCCTGGAAAATATGCGGTATATATTTTTCTATCCTGGCTATCCGCGTGGACGACTGTTTAGCTGCCGAGAAAAAAAGCAGGTATCCTCTTTGTCGGCCAGGTGTCAACGCCCGAAAGGCTGCTTTCAAACCTGGTACCTTATTCAATTTTTCCTGAAATTCTTTTACTACCGGAAACTCCGGGGTCTTTTTGAAACTGACCTGTTGCCCGCTTTTTTCGAGGCTGATCACTTCTTTGATATAAGCTTTCAGCACCAATCTTTTCTTTATTACTTCCTGTACGCTGGTAAAGCGGATCTGGCGTGCCGACTGTACATTGGCCGTCTGCCGGATCAGGATGCCTTTGGGATCTTTCAATAAAACGCCCTTAAAGAAAAGGAAGGCACAGTATTCCTTAAACCCATGGATCAGCACCACATTCTTTTTCTCCCAGGTATAACAGGGTACACCCCATTTGAGTTCCTCAGTCAGCCCGCAGTCGATTGCGATGGCTCTCATCTCCTCCATTTCGGCGGACCATTTTCCCTCTTTTGCAAAAAAGAAATCGACCTTTGGGTTCATCGGATTGGGTTATTGAGTAGATAAAACAGGTTTACGGCTGGCCGGTCTGAAATACCAGGATACGATGGTTAGCGCCAGCAACAACACCGGGCCGAAATATTCCCTTGCCGCATCGTCCATGGCCAGATGGGAGATGATTGCACCAGACATGGCAAAGAAAAATCCGGCATAGGCCCATTCCTTCAGCAAAGGAAATTCAGGAATAAGTACAGCAATCACACCCAAAATTTTCCAGATCCCCAGTATAGTCAGGAAATAAAGCGGATAACCCAGGTGGGTCATCAGTTCCGCCTCTTCTTTTGTTTTCAATAACTGTACCACTCCGGTCGAGAGCATGCCCAGGGCGAGCCAGCCCGTGGCAATCCAGTAGATGATCTTATTTCGTTTTGACATACCTGTTTATTTGAGTTTGCCGATGATTGCCTGCAGGCGGTTATGGGCCATATTGAGTCCCTGTGCAAAGGGATTTTTCAGCAGCTGATCACGAAGTTCACCCGTCCGGTAAATGATATGCATGCTGAGCCGGCTCCGGTCTTCATCCAGTTTCTCAAACTCCAGGAACTCCAGCTGCACTTCAAAGGGTGTATTATCCATTTCAAATGTGCGGGTGATCTGCTGATTGGGAATGAACTCATGAAACACACCGTTGGCCTGAAACAACACATTGCCCTGTGCATCCACCGTCTGGAAGCGCCAGCTGCCGTGTCGCTTCGCCTCCATGCTGACCACCCGGGTGGTGCCGTATTCGTGCGACATCCACTGTTCAAACAGTTCAGGGTTCGTATGCGCCAGGAAGAGCAATTCCACCGGCAGGTCAAATTCGCGGGTGATTTTAATATCCTGTTTACCGCTTTCTGCTGTCAGTTTTGTTTTCAGTTCCATCCTTCCTTATTTTTTGGATTTATAGTTTTTCATCACCGCTTCCAGTTTATTGAAACGTTCCTCCCACATTTTGCGGAAGGGCTCGATAAAGTCGGCGATTTCTTTCATTTTTTGCGGGTTGAGGTGATAATGAATTTCCCGGCCGTTCTGCTGCTGTTTTAGCAGCTCGCATTCTGTCAGTATCTGGATATGTTTGGAAATGGTCTGGCGCGAGGAATCGAACTGTTCGGCGATGGCACCGGGTGTCATAGCCTGCAGGGCCAGCAGGTTAAGGATGGCGCGGCGGGTGGGGTCGGCAATGGCCTGAAATACATCTCTTCGGAGTTCCATTATGCAGCTATTTGACTGCAAATATATGTGCAGTTATTTGACTGCGCAAATTTTCTTTTATCATCCAAAATGCTTATATCTATAGGTTACTCATAACAATTAAACACGAAAGTTTTCCAAACTACGAAGAACTTACTTACTCCTTATCTTTTTTAAGGCCCGTTCTAGAATGAAAGTATCGCCGGGCATATTTTTGTCTACGACGTAATCGGCCCATCTACCATATGCTTTTTTAACTAATAAAATACCTTCTTGTGTCAAATCTGAAGCCTTTATACAAGTATCATCATTAATATTCCTAAAATCTTTTACAATCACTTTTGTGGTTAATCCATTGTCTTGAAAAAAACGAATGGCAGTTTCAAAATATCTCAATATGACATTATTATCAAAATCATAATTACGAACCTTTTTAGTGTGCCAGCTTACTTTATCGACTGTAAAATCGTTTTCCATTATTCCCTCCGACTTATTCTAGTTTCAATATTACTAACATCAATTAATTTTCTTGTATTCCTATCCCCGTATATAAGTTCCTCCAGCTTTCCTAATTCTAGCCTCTTTTTGTGACTGGAAGGTCTTATTTTCGTTTAAACTTGTTGTCTCAACTAGCCCTAATACTTTATTATCCTTTATCACAGCAAAATCAATAGGATGCCGGTAAAAACACCTTTTAGACCAACAGATCTTAAAACGAAGTTATGCTTAGCTACGAGCTAAGCATAACAATATTAAAAAAGTAAAAATACCAAACTAAGGAGAACAGGTTTTTTTTCGCCGATCTCAAGGAAGTCTATGCCGCCAAACTTAAAAGGCAGAACAGGGGCAAATACAAACTACAGACCCCTTCTTGTACATTAAGATTCAATTCTTCCACCCTGATTATAAAAAAAATCAAACTCATCTTCAATTAGCGCCGACGAAAACTTCCCTCCCGATTTTCGAATTCGCTGAAACAATTCAACTACCCGTTTATTTTTAAAATACTCGGCGCTATTAGTTGTATTAGTAATCCCAAAAATTAATTCATAGGTAGCCAAGTCGTCTTTTTCCATATAAAACTCAATAGCTCCACATATCGCTTCATTAATAGACGGGTCAAATAGAACTTTAACGCATTTAGCCACTGATTCGGCTCTATCTGGAAAATTAAATAGTAAGAAAAATAAAAAATGTTTAATTAAATCTAATTTTTCCGAATCAAGTCTATAATCAATCAGTTCTTTATTATAAAAAGTCTCAAAATAATCATTCCTTTCTTTTTCACTATACCTATCCATAGTAAAACGTTCGATTACATATCTCAAGTCTGATAAAGCATGCTCATGAATATTATAAACTTCAGATTGAGCCTTATTAAATAATGATTTTAACAACTTGTCCATTCTCATATTTTAAAGTTAATAGGATGCCGGTAAAAACACCTTATAGACCAACAGCCCTTAAAACGAAGTTATGCTTAGCTACAAGCTAAGCATAACAGGATTAAAAAGCAAAAAATACCAAACTAAGGAGAACAGGGGCTAAGACAGCCTTTCTCCGTGACCATAAAGCTAAAAAGGCGTACGCTACTGTAAAATAAAAGCACTATCACAGCGGCTTTTCCTTGCGCTATAATTACCGACATACATCACCTGTACAGATAATAGTTTTTGGCAAAAAATTCTGGATTGTCTGGTATTAATGTGTAATAACAATCAAATTTTTTAGCCTTACTATTTTTCCTACTAATCATTAGAGTATTATCACTCAACAATGAGAAGAAAGGAATTTGAATACAAGTCTGCTTTTTGATATCTAGCTTAAGTATTAAAAAATATTTTTTATTGCTTTTAAAAAGAGAGTCCCGAATATTATTAAAAACATTTTTGTCAAACGTAGCGTATGGGTAGTGGTATTTAACTTCAAAAGTATCTTTACCAAAGTCTGTTATGATAAAATTATCCACTCTGTATAAATAGACAGAACTTAAAAAATTACTATTGACCGCTTCGTTTTCGAAAAAAATAATATTAAACAATACAGACGCATCTTCTTCTTGTTTCGTTTGAGCAAAAAGAATATTACTGTGCAAAAAAAGCAAAACCGACACTATCAATATTTTGAGGTTCATTTACATTAGTTTATATTAAACCTTTACGGGCTATATAAATTTTGCTTCTCGACCATATCCCCAAATCGTAATCCAACTGGAACTTTTCTATCCACAATCAGCATTCTCCATTTAGGCTTGCTCTTGGAAACTTCAACAAATACCAGCGTATCCATTATTTTAGGAAGAGCGTTATATGTAAATATATATTCATTATCATTAATACTATAAGCAATTGTTGATACGTAACCGTTATGAAAATCTTCAGTTTTAATCACTCGACCAACTACAACTACACCATCTTCTCGCAAAATAGATTTCCGATAAAAAAAAGATATAGCAATACCTAAAAAAATAGTAGCAATAACACTAACAATAATCATTTCGGCCTTAGACTTAAACAACATACATGTATTATTCAATTTTGAATCGTCCCCGTTCTTCGTAGTATACTTATTCTAAAAAAATAATCCTGTTATGCCTCGCTTGCAAGGCACCTGGCCGGATGCTTACACCCATTCTACCACAGAAAAAGTCACAAAATGAATAGCTGCCTGGTTCCGCATCTGATACCCACCCTTATCCATTTTTTTAACACAAAGAACCAGCATTCCTCCGGCAAATAGCTCGTTTATTCATCAAAAAAAAAGTTTTTTTAATGGTAAGATTGCAGTAAAAAACTTTTATACCAACAGGCCTTCAAAAGAAATTATGCTTAGACTACGTAGAACGGAGTTTGTTGGATTAAAAGATTAAAATAGCTGAATAAATCATATTACCGTATTGCACCACCTTCCTCACGAAGAAATCTGCCAGTAGAATCAAACTCCTTTTTATAAAATAGATTGCCATTGCTATTAAAATGCAAGGACTGCCTGATTACACTTATAGAATCATCATAATAATCTGCTCCATACAGTATCTCACGATTATTCCGCAAAAATCTATGCTCCTTCAATGCGCCGCTTTCATAAAAAGAATAAAAATGTCCGTTCTTATTTCCATCACGGTAACTAAATATCTGCTCAACCTTCCCACCGGGGTGAAACCATATTGTTTGGCCCCCAGATTGGTTGTTTGATTGAATATACTCAACATGACCATCCTTGAAAAATATACTCAACGAGTCTTTACCCAAGGGGTTTTTGTATAATATCTTCTGAACAACTCCATCATTTCCATAAGTAACAAGGCTATTATCTTTTTCTTCTTTACAGCCGAACAGAAAAAATCCAAAAATAAATAACAACTTATTATCTAGTCGGAACTGTGTCTTTCTTAGTTTCATACTTTTGTGTGGTTGTTATACTTCGTTGTATTTTTAATAGTGTCTTTTACATTCCCCCACTCTTTCTGGTATGCTTTTAAACAACACCAGCATTTCTCCAGCAAATAACTCATTATCTATCACAAAAAATGTTTTGACAATAGGATGCCGGTAAAACACCTTCTATACCAACACACCTTCAAACGAAATCATGCTTAGCTACAAGCTAAGCATAACAGTATTAAAAAAGTAAAAATACCAAACTAAGGAGAACAGGGGTACTTAGCTTCTCATTCCACTCATTGTAACTCGAAGTATGTTCCATTTTTCAAATCATATCGAACATACCCCTTACTTTTACTCCAATAAATTGCAGTAATAAAATCACTTTTATACTCATACTCTTTATCGGAGGGTTCTATTTTAAGAACATCATTATATATATACATATTTGTTTTTAAGGTCAATAAATGACCTTCTTTAAAAAGAAATTTTGAATACCCTTTTGCTGAATAAAATTTTGCACCATCTGATTTAAATCTAAGCCCAATTAACGCATGATCATTTTTTGCAGCAGATAAATCAAAAAAAACATCACTATCATATTTCCTCTCGCCATTCGATTGCGTTGAAACAGGATACCTAATTACAACTTCCAATACTTCATAATATTTTGGAATAACATCAAGGGGGGCTACTTCAGCTCCATATCGTTGAACTCGTTCGACAAAAAAGGTATCTATCGAACCATGAGAATTAGAGAAAACAAAAAAGTCTCCCGCCTTATATGGATTAAACATTAAGTCTTCTTCAGAAAGATTGTAATTTGCAGAGCAACTTAGCATACTCAAAATAAAAAGATAGTAAAAAGCTCCTAATTCATATTTTTTTATTGTCATTATCATAGAGGTATGTCTATTTTATCTTTATTAACTAATTCTTTTTTCTTCCTCGCGGAATATTATCCTTTTAATTTGGTTTATCTACTACATCTTTCCGGGGTTTAACTGCCCCTTCACTAGAAAGAGGTATATCAAATATGAAATCGTTGTCTTCAACATTATGCCCTCCTCTATTCCCTGTAGCGCCAGTTGTTACTACTTGTCCTTGCTTATTTTTTGTTCCAGCAACAACTACCCCTCTTTGTCCTTTAGGTTGCTTAAACATAATATCCCCGTTCTTCGTAGTATGCTTACTCTAAAAAAACTGTTATGCTTCGTTTGCAACGAAGTATCTGTTCAAACTACCAGGTACTTCATCAGATAAAAAACAAATCCAATAAACCATATTTTTTGTAAAAAAGTAATCTTTGGCCATAAAATTTTACTAAACCAATTTAATACTGCTGCCTGGGTTCGTATCTGATACCCGCCCTTATCCATGATTTTTACACAAAGAATCAGCATTCCTCCGGCAAATAACTCGTTTATTCATCACAAAATATGTTTTTTAACGGTAAGATCCCTGTAAAAACACCTTTTATACCAACACACCATCAAACGAAATTATGCTTAGCTACAAGCCAAGCATAACAGTATTAAAAAAGTAAAATACCAAACTAAGGAGAACAGGGCACATAATTGACAACACTGCCGGAATCAGAAGTGAATTAAAGAAGTTGAACATCATGTACAACATACCATCCTTCATCAATTTTTATGGCATAGGGAGGCGCTTTCGTTTTTCCGTTTTCTAGTAGATATGCCAAAGTTCCAATAAAATTCAACAATTGAATGGATTCATCAGTATTCCTTTTGGTATAATATAAGTTATTTAAACTACCTCTTCGTCCGATAAGTACGTCTCCGTCTCTTATGTACGCAACGTTGCACTTGGTTGAAATAAAAGCGAGCTTAAGGTTGATCAAATATATAGAATCAAAAATTGTCTTGTAAAATACGAAGTTTGATTCATCGATAGTATATCGCTTATTCAGCTTAGTTGGATTTTCAATTTTCCTGAAAGCTGATCGCTCTTTATAATAAATGCCTGCCATGTCAGGCGCCTTGTTGCAGCTAATAAAAAATGCTGTCAGTATGACAATAAAAGTAATTCCTCTCATTGGTTTGTTATAATATTTGTGCGTTTCAAATTCGTTTTCCAACTGTCTGGATCCGGAGTTGCCCCCGTTCTTCGTAGTATGCTTACTCTTAAAAACAGTTACGTTTCGTTTGCAACGAGGCATCTGTTCAGACTCCCAGACACTTTATCAGCTAAACACCAAATCCAATAAACTACATTTTTTGTAAAATAGTAATCTTTGGCTGTAAAATCTCAATAAAAAAAAAATTTGATACTGCTGCCAATTAAAAACGGAAACTTTTTCAACATAAGGAGAACAAGGATTTTGCCATACAATGGAGAACAGCACCAAACTATCCGATAACTTTAAGCCTACCTGAAACTACCTGTAAAATCAAATTCTGATCATTACAATTTAATATCAATTGCCAGATCAACTTTCAACTTCTACAATTTACCATTTAACCTATTTGATAATTCTTCCTCAACAGATTTCTTATTTCACTCAAAAAAATCGTCTACTTCAAATACAATTTTTTTATCTCGCAAATAATATAAAAACTCTTTATCTATATACATATCGGGATATTTTTCCAAATAATATGGAAAATAAGTGGGCCATACCCACAAACCATCAGTATAGTATGCGTCAGGGGCTATTAATTCCCGAGTTCTAATGTCAATGAAGTAACCCATCCACGCCATCAAAAGATGTCCCTTCTTCAAATATTCCAGAATCGCTCTTTGATCAGCATTTCCGCACACTTTCCCAGTCATGACAAAATCCAGGGGAAGCGCTTCATCTATATCATTGTATTGACGAATAAATCCAACAAGTTTCATTATTATTATTGAATACCACAGAAAAAGTCACAAAATGAATAGCTGTCTGGTTCCGTATCTGATACCCGTCCTTATCCCTGCTTTTTACACAAAGAGTCAGCATTCTTCCGACAAATAACTCATTTATCCATCACAAAAAAATGCTTTTTTAACGGTAAGATCCCTGTAAAAAAACTTTTTAGACCAACAGGCCTTAAAACGAAGTTATGCTTAGCGACAAGCTAAGCATAACAATATTAAAAAAAGTAAAAATACCAAACTAAGGAGAACAGGGCAGTTACTTCTGGCTGTTTGCACAAACTGTTTTATGCTCCAATACTACCGAATTATTTTTGAATATATTTTCTTTTAATTAATTGATCCAAAAACCACGGGTTTATTCTGTTTTTATTCTCACTAACAAATTGTAACCTGCTTTTAAAATCAGGCGATCGAAAGTTCCCTTTTGAATCAAATTCAATATAGTAAGCACCTGTAGAAGACAAATATCCAATAATTTGTTTAGTTTTAATATTATAACTAACCCCTTGTTCTATTATACTGTTTTGAGGATACATCGAACTATTTTCAAAACAAACATTAATTGGTAATGTATCATTATAAACTATTTGGTAACTAAGCTCTAAAGTATCTTTAAAAAGGTTAAAGCTTATCAACTTCATATCAAGATATGCCAAATAGATTCCCGGAGGCACCAAAAACTCATCTCTACAAATTAATTTCTCTGTACAGTTCTTAAGATATAGCCAAAGCCGAGCGCTATCTTCAATATCTCCATATCCCTTTAATGAAAGTAGGTGCTTGTTTTGAATGTCAACACTATCAAAGCCTGCTTTGATTTGAGAATATCGATAATTTAATGTATGATGATTTTTACACCCGTTATTTAGACAAATAACAGCTATAATTAAAAAAAATAAAAAATCACCTTTCTTTTTCATCTCGGAATATGTATTGTTTGACTCCTTTCGCATGTTATTAGGTAAACAGATTTTGAATCGACTACAACATTTCTTCTTAAAAAATCTCCTTGCTAGCAAAAAACTGGCTCAGTAAAAATTTCAAATGCCCTCGTTTGAGGGCTTCGTTATTATTGTTGAAGTTTAAATTTGTCTAATTCAACATCCATACTTTGAGCAAGAGTTATTTTTGTTTTTTCTACAACCGATTCTAAAAATTCAGCATATGGAATGTATATCCTACCGCGGCTATCTTTCACAACAGGCCGGTAATAATCTGTTCCGATAATCTGCTCTACATCTACAAATCCGCTTAACTCTGTGGCACATACCTCACAGCTATAATGCAACATTGCATAAAACAAATCCCCGTTCTTCGTAGTATGCTTACTCTAAAAAAACTGTTATGCTTCGTTTACAACGAAGAATCTGTTCAAACTACCAGACACTTCTTCAGATAAAAACCAAATCCAATAAACCATATTTTTGTAAAAAAGTAATCTTTGGGTAAGCGTCCGGCGAACAGCACCTTTGCAGATACGCCGGACGCTTACTCTTCTTCGACCTCTTAAATATCTCTTTCTTTCACACCTCTTACTCTTCAATTGTACATCTATTCTAATCCTTGAATAATAATTTCGCGCCTGTCAGATGCTAAGACATTCTGATATAGCACGTTTTGTTTAGGATAAAACGCCTCAATTGAAAAGAAATATTTATGGCCCTCTTCAGGCCAATTCAATGTTACATCCTGGAAAAAAATATCTTTTGAACTTGCCTGAGCAACAAGAGTACTATCTCCTGACAAGATGTTCTTGTAGAATATCTTATATGTAAGCTCTTTGTGGGGTGGGGATACTACATAAAAAAATAAACGAACTTTAGTTCTGCCATCAGCTTCTACTTCAGTGGCAAAATACCTTAGCAATCCACCATTCTCAATATAAGTCGAGTCATTAATATACTTGCAGGAATAAATATTAAAATTCTCCAAATCGGAAAAAACGTACAATGAATCATACCTCTTATTATATATTATCTGTCCGCCACTTCTAAGACCATAATAATAGTTAGTTTTTACTCCAATTCTCCCATTCCTGTCATAATCAGTTGCAAGACCATGTTCAACTCCATAGAAATAATTAAGCTCTTGTTTAATGCCTCCGAAAGTATAATATTCCTTTGATATGCCGTGTCTCAAATTATTAACATAGTTCGTACTAAACACTAATACATTGCTCTTGTTGTAAAACTTTATCTCTCCATCAAAAAAAGGCTGCCTGTCTATAACTTTTATGTCTCCTTTACATATATAATCGCCGTATTGCACTCTCTTTTCCTCGTTGGAACAGGAAGCAAGAGTCAAAACAAAAATCAATAGCAAGCTCAAAACATTAGAAGGTCTTCTTAATAGTTGAATCTGTCGCATTATTATGAAATATTGTGTCATTTCTATTTACTTTAGAATCTGTATAATGATGTCCATATGCCTGTCCTTTATATAGTATCATTCCCTGGGACGTTACGTTAGTATTAATAATTGTCACTTTATGAACAGGCTTTTTGAGTGAAGTCCGCGTTCTTCGTAGTATGCTTACTCTAAAAAAATGTTATGCTTCATTTACAACGAGGCATCTGTTCAGACTCCCAGACACTTTATCAGCCAAACACCAAATCCAATAAACTACATTTTTTGTAAAATAGTAATCTTTGGCTGTAAAATCTCAATAAAAATAATTTGATACTGCTGCCAATTAAAAACGGAAACTTTTTCAACATAAGGAGAACAAGGATTTTGCCATACTATGGAGAACAGCACCAAACTGTCCGATAACTTTAAGCCTACCTGAAACTACCTGTAAAATCAAATTCTGATCATTACAATTTAATATCAATTGCCAGATCAACTTTCAACTTCTACAATTTACCATTTAACTTATTTGATAATTCTTCCTCAAAAGATTTCTTATTTCGCTCAAAAAAATCGTCTACTTCAAATACAAATTTTTTATCTCGCAAATAATATAAAAACTCTTTATCTATATACATATCGGGATATTTTTCCAAATAATATGGAAAATAAGTGGGCCATACCCACAAACCATCAGTATAGTATGCGTCAGGGGCTATTAATTCCCGAGTTCTAATGTCAATGAAGTAACCCATCCACGCCATCAAAAGATGTCCCTTCTTCAAATATTCCAGAATCGCTCTTTGATCAGCATTTCCGCACACTTTCCCAGTCATGACAAAATCCAGGGGAAGCGCTTCATCTATATCATTATATTGACGAATAAATCCAACAAGTTTCATTATTATTATTGAATAGAAGTATTAAAGAAATGCCCCGCCCTTCACTTTCCGTTGCTAAAAAATTGGTTGACTGATTTCATATTCTGCTAATATATTTACTTTGAAAACCTATCGAGTAAAGAATTCATTATCCAATGAATAAATATATCCAACTACTCTCCTCACATCATCCGTAAGAAAAAGATCTGTATGAAGCTTTAAATTTGATCGCTTGCCTTTCCTGTCGAATTTACTCTCTTTAAAGTACACTATTTTAGGATAAATAAATCTATTTCTATTTCGATCTTTACTTATTATTATTTCTCCCAATGAAATGTTTGTAGAATCAAAAACAGAAATAACAACAAGAGAACCCACAGAAACAATATCTTCTATAGTAGGACGTCCTTTATCTGCTTTAATAAAATTTTCGAATCTATATGAAACCTTTCTTTCTCTGTTGTAAAAAATTAAACGCCTCTTTAATGTCTCAATGGGAATATATCCGGATGTATCGTCCAAATGTTCATTCACATAATAAAGAATCAAGAAAGTAGTATCGTATGAACAATAATAGACCTTACTATCAGGAGTATCATAATCGTTTAAGAAAAAGTCAAGAACAGCATCTGACTTACCAACTGGAATAAATCTAATACAGCTATCCCGAATTATAAGGTTTCTAATAAACAGTGAATCAGAAATATTTGACAGTATAGCCCTATTCTGCCCTGAACAAATTTTACCGATACATAACGGCATTAAAAAGCATAGCAGATACTTCATAATTTTCATTTATTATCTATCCGACGTTGAACTTCACTGACAGTAAAACCGGGCAGCTTAATTACGCATTTGCAATTATCATAAACCAATAAACAAAAAATAACTCTGCACAACCGTAAAAATGTTCATAAATAAAAAATATTTATTAAGTATACTCTTGGATTTACGAAGAAATATTCTTTTCATTTTCGTTGTAAAAATTAAACACGTCCTCAATTAATGCAGCTGAAAACTTTCCACCGGACTTTCGGATTCGCTGAAATAACTCTACTACCCGTTTATTTTTAAAATACTCGGCGCTATTAGTTGTATCAGTAATGCCAAAAATTAATTCATAGGTAGCCAGGTCGTTTTTTTCCATATAAAACTCAATGGCGCTGCATATGGCTTCATAAATAGACGGGTCAAACAGAACTTTAACGCATTTAGCCACTGATTCGGCTCTATCTGGAAAATTAAATAGTAAGAAAAATAAAAAATGTTTAATTAAATCTAATTTTTCCGAATCAAGTCTATAATCAATCAGGTTTTTGTTATAAAAAAAATCCAGATAGTCTTCCCGTTCACGCTCACTATATCTGTTCATGGTAAAACGTTCTATAAGAAACCTCAAATCTGATAGTGCATGATCGTGTACCTTGTACGTATCAGATTGAGCTCTGTTAAATAAAGAAATTAACTCATCATCCATAGTATATGCCATAAAATTTAGCTTTGTATTATCTTCAAATCTGGAGGTTAGTTAGTAGAACTTATCTCAAAAGTACATTTTGGAAAATTCTTATATACATTCGTCTCCATCCTGCATTGGTTTAAGAAGAGCAGAACTGCCGGCAGAATCAAAAAAAAACAGTAGTTTCTTCTTATAATTCATTTTACAGCCAACTTAAACAAATATTTTCAAATTTGCTAGCAGGTCTTTAACAGGGTTGCCTATTTGGACTCACCACCAACGTCAGCTTCTGATTTTTCAAATACTTCTTCAATTGCATCATGACTAAATTTCGTGATTGCATCTAAAAGCTGAATTTCAGTATCTGCATATTCGCTTTTGTAAGAATAAATTACATTTTTTCGACTAGAAAAATAAATGCTTTTACTTGTCTTAGAACACATTTCTTTTAATAGTTCATCATCAATTTCACCATCTAAGATGGTTCTATCCTGACTCTTTACTACATTTTCAATGTTATAAAAAATAGGCAAGTAGCTTCGCCACTTTTTTTGACTAAATACTTCAACTAGCAAAAGTTTCTCGTCTCTAAAAATGTCTAATAGTTGCCAAAACTTCATACTACTATTGTTATATATAACCAATATGTAACTGAATGAATGCAGCAGATCACAGATATCATTCAACTGGCAAATTCATGACTTCTTTCTAAACCATGTTCAACTGAGCTGCAAAGTCATCAGCCCTTTTACATCACCTGTTCATTTCTATATGCACGGCATCCGCCAAACTTAACCTGTTTGTTTCCGGATATTGTTCAAATAATTCCCTGTAAACAGGAAAAAAAGGGTTATAAGTCATCTCTCCTTCAATGACAAGCGGTTCGTAAACCGCAGTATCGAATGCACTAGTCACTATGGCCCATTCTGCGTTGTTCAGTGAATTTTTAATTATTTCTCCCGCGTAAGCTACCAAACCGGAAAAAACTGCTGGAGTAATTTCAGTTCGCCTCTTCATCAACTGCTCATCAATGATCTTCAGCTGATCAATGGTGGGCGTACTGTCCTTTAATTTGAAAACGTCCACAACCATTTCCAGCAGACCAGGTATATGGAGTAGAAATTCTTTTCCATACAATAACCGGTTCTTTAAAATATGTGAAGGAAGTTCCTCGTCCTGCATCTTCCTGAGCTGACGAATCCAGTTCTTTAAATCGGTAAAAGAACTATACAAAAAACCATGCGTATCGAAATCCACTACTACATGCCCATTGGGCAGCAAATAGGTGTCATTCAAATATTCTTTGCTGAATATAGGTTCTAAAACACCCTTTTCTTTTGCAATCATTTCTTTTAATTGCTTCCTGGAAAGACGTATTCGCTGAATAACGTTTTCTTCATTCTTTTTCTGGGCCATACATATATAATTTTGAACCCTTCATAGAAAAATTATTGGGACTTTGCCGTTTGTCAGCTGGCCCACTTCACTCAGCGCTTTTTCCAGCCCTTCCTTATCTACTTTTGTATTAATAATGGCGATGCTGCCGTCTTTCTTTTTAATAGTAACCGTATTCCAAAAAGAACTAACAGGAAAAATCACTGAGACTATTTCAGAAAGAATAAATCTTCTTTTGCTAAGTCTTAAATCTGCATTTATCGATTCTATTTCCTCAAAGACAAAGCGCCATTCTTTTGAGAAAAAATCAATCGGATGCTGAACCTTAAAAACAATCTCCGCTTTAAAAACCAGCACCTTGTTATATCCTGACAAAAGAATAGCTGCAATAAGAAATGCAAGAACGCATGAAAAGAAAAACGGGTTTTCATTAAAACTCAATACGCTGTATACCACCCCGAAAAGGCCGAGAATATCTAGAATATAATTTCTTATCCGCTGTAAAGACGGCTGTGCCGAAAAAAGAATTTTATTTCGTTCACCCCTTTTCATTTTGAAAGCCTGGTTTATGTTTTTCCTGTTAGCCAGATATTTAAGCTTCGGAACACCTGCACTTCGTTAGCTTCAAATCTCTACACGAGGTATTTTTCATCCAAATATTCAACCACCTCTTTCAATGATGACATATCAGGGAAATATATAAAAATCTCTAATACAACAGCTAACGATTCCTGCTTCCAACTCTCTCTATGAGCTGTTGAGGAAGTGATTTTTTGGGAAAGTATGCTCTTACCCGTATGGCCACCTGCAAATCTTTCCACTTCTGCTACATACTGGGCCAGCGTCGCGATTGGCTCAGGCCAGTCATTTATAGCCGTTAATAATATACTTACAGCAGCCTTATCCCTTTCAAATAGCTTACCGGAGTCCATCAATATGTCAAGCTTATCTGCAGTGAGGCTCATCATTACTGTATTAAAAATACTATTTCGTCTGCCGAAAAAAACAGACCTGGCAACAGCAGAAAATATCGCTTACTACAATTCGTATTCACAAACCCATCGTTCTCCCAAAAAAACGGATAATTGCCCGGCAAATCCTATTTCGCAAAGCCTAAGCTTTACAACGCCTCACCACCCTCCCGGTCTTCATTCACAATCACCTGGCTTTGCATGACGACTTTCTTTTCCGGTAGCTCTTCTTCGCGGTGATGAATAAGATGCAGCAGCATTTCTGTAGCGCGGGTAGCCTGCTCATAAGGAAATTGCTCAACAGAGGCTACAGGCGGTTCATCGAGATAGCTGGTCACCGGCAGGTTGGCATAACTTACAAATGATATGTCCTTATTAATACGCAGCCCTTTGCTGCGCGCATATTTGATCGCATCGAGTGCCACATAATCATTAAAGGCAATGATAGCGGTGGGCTTTTTCTTCAGGGCAAACAATTTATCCATCGCCGTCCAGGTCTGCTCCTTACCCAGATCAGTACGCACTACATAGGCCTCATCAACGGGCAGCTTATTTTTCTTTAATCCTTCATAATATCCACTCAAGCGCTCCTGCGAAGGGATGATCTTTTCGGGTCCTTTGATAAAGCCAATAGCTTTATGTCCACGGCTTACCAGCCAATCAACCAATTGTACTGAACTTTGACGCAGATCGCAGCTGACCGAATACATATCGGGCGAATCCGGCACGCGGTCAAAGAATACAACGGGAATATTGTATTTACCCAGTTGTTCAAAATGCTCCAGGCTGTCGGTGTTTTTGGAAAGCGAAACAAGTATACCATCTACACGATGGCGGCGCATGGTATCCAGCACCTGTTTCTCGCGCTCACTGTCATCGTGCGACTGGCCTATGAGTACGGTGTAATTATTTTTGATGGCTATTTCCTCAATACCATTGATAGCAATAGAGAAAAACTCTTCGCCCAGGTTGGGCAGTATCACACCTATCGTAAATGTTTTTCCCTGTTTGAAGGAAATAGCGGCCTGGTTGGGTTCATAATTCAACTCTTCGGCCAGTTTCTGCACCTGCATTTTGGTACGCAACCCAATACTGGGATGGTTATGCAATGCACGCGACACCGTAGACACCGATACATTGAGGCGCTTGGCAATCTCCTTAATAGTGGCAGGCTTCTGACTCATAGCTGAAACAAAGAACGGAAATTACTGCCTTTTACTGCAAAATCGCAGAAATGACAACCCTATTTGGTTTTGAACTTATTAAAAAACTCAACCCACCTAATCCCTTCTACCCTTCACCTTCTGCCTTCTCCTGCTTCATGCGGTGGTGTGCCCCTTTGAGCATGTAGGACTTGCTCTGTTCAATAGCATCCATTACCTGCTCCAGTATCTTATCGGTAGGGGCATCGTAATCGATGGCAAGCGGCTCTTTGAAGCGTACGGTGAGCGTCACTCCCTTTTTACGGAAGCGCAGCCCTTTCTTATCAAAGGCCCGCCAGAAGCCATTGATGACTACAGGTATCACAATGGGTTTATTCTGTTTGATGATAAGTGCCGTGCCCTTACGTCCCGGCGCAAAGGGTTTGGTAGTGCCCTGGGGGAAAGTGATTACCCAGTTGTTGTCCAGAGCCCGCGTAATCTTGCGTGTATCGGAAGGATCGAGTCCCTTGCGGGTTTCATTGGCCGAGCTGTTCCAGGTACGGCGTACAGTAAGCGCCCCGGCCAGGGTAAAAAAACGGCTGATCCAGCTGCCTTTCATCGTCTGCTCAGCTGCTACATAATTGACACGGGTAAATGGGTTGAGAAAATAATAGGGTAATCCCAGGCGGTTTTGTTTCCGCCATTTCACTGCACAGAAGATGTGCAGAAAAGTGATCACATCCGCAAAATAGGTTTGATGGTTACTTACAAAAAGAACATTGCTTTTGGGAAGATTACGGATATGTTCCGTGCCGGAGATGCGCAATTTATTGACAATGGCGAGACCCGGATAGGATGCCAGCCCTACAATCAGATAAACCAGCTTACGCACCAGCTTTACATTCTTTAATCGCTCTGTAAATGCCCCCATACAGTTGTTTTAGAAATCCTGCTGTTCAAAATTAGGATTTAGGCGCTGGTTATGGACTATATGTATAAAAAAACTGCCCGCAAAGGCGGGCAGTTTAAATTTATACGGATCAGCAGATCTTATTCAGATTTTGCTTCTTCGTTACCGGCATCACCGCTCTCCAGTTTTTTCTTGAGGTCGGCCAGCACACCGAGGTCACCCAGGGTTGCTTTTTCCACCTTGTTCTGGATACTCTTCACGGCTTTCTTGGTTTTTTCCGCTTCAGAACGGGCTTCTTTCTTCGCAGCTTCTTTTTCTTCTATCTGACCTTGTTCCCAGATACGGCTGTGTGAAAGAACGATACGTTTTTCGTTGCGGTCAAACTCGATTACCATGAACTGAGCAGTTTCATCTGCACCAATGCTCTTGCCATCTTCCTTGTTGAGGTGACGGTTGGGAGCGAAGCCTTCGAGGCCATAGGGCAGTTGAACCACAGCGCCTTTATCGTCGCGCTTGATCACTGTACCTTCATGCAGGCTGCCGATAGCAAAGGTATCCTGCAGGGTATTCCAGGGATCTTCTTCCAGCTGTTTGTGTCCCAGTTGGAGTTTGCGGTTTTCTTTATCAATACCCATGATCACTACATCAATGTTGGAACCAACCTTGGTGTATTCGCTGGGGTGATTGAAACGTTTGAGCCAGCTCAGGTCGCTGATATGGATCATACCACCAATGCCGGGAGCCAGTTCTACAAACACACCGTAGTTGGTGATGTTTTTCACCAGGCCGGTATGACGGCTGCCTTCAGCAAATTTGGTTTCGATATCGTTCCAGGGATCAGGCGACAGTTGCTTGATAGAAAGGCTCATCTTGCGGCTTGCCTTATCCAGGGTAACGATTTTGGCTTCATGCTCATCGCCCAGTTTGAAGAACTCTTTGGCGTTGATGGGTGTATTGGCCCAGGTAATTTCACTTACGTGAACCAGACCTTCCACACCAGGCATGATTTCGAGGAATGCACCGTAGTCTTCAATATTAACTACTTTACCTTTTACTACATTGCCTTCGGCAATTGTTTCAGGCAGCACATCCCATGGGTGAGGAGTCAGTTGTTTCAGACCAAGGCTGATGCGTTTTTTCTCGTCGTCGAAATCGAGAACCACCACATTCACCTTCTGATCCATCTTCAGCACCTCGCTTGGGTGAGAGATACGACCCCATGAGATATCGGTGATATAGAGCAGACCGTCCAGACCACCCAGATCCATAAAGGCACCGAAATCGGTAATGTTCTTCACAGTACCTTCCAGTACCTGGCCTTTCTCGAGTTTGCTCATGATCTCGGCACGTTGTGCTTCGATATCGCTTTCGATAAGGGCTTTGTGAGATACTACAGCGTTTTTGATGGTTTCGTTGATCTTAACCACTTTGAACTCCATAGTCTTATTCACGAACTGGTCGTAATCTGTAACGGGTTTCACATCGATCTGTGAACCGGGCAGGAAGGTTTCCATACCAAATACGTCAACGATCAGACCGCCTTTCGTTTTAGAGGTAACAGTACCAGTAATAACTTCGCCGGTTTTGTGAACTTCCACAATGCGCTCCCATGCACGTGTGATACGGGCCTGTTTGCGGCTGAGGTTCAGATGACCATCGCGGTCTTCTTTTTCCACTACCATTACTTCCACTTCATCACCCACTTTCAGACCGGGTAAGTCACGGAATTCGTTGAGCGAAATAAGACCATCGCTTTTGAAACCGATATTCAATACCACATCAGTCTTTGTGAGACCTACGATAGTACCAAACATCAGCTGGCCATCATTGAGCTGTACGAATGTGTTGTCATACACATTATCGTACTTCTCTCTTTCTTCTTTGGTGTAGGAGATAACATTACGTTTGTCTACACTCCAGTCAAAATCGTCGTGGGCAGTAGCCACGGGTTGCACAGGTGCATTTGGTGTCGCTGTAGCGGCATCTGCATTGGCAGCAGCCGGCTCCTGGGCATCAGCGTTTAAGTGTTTTTGAATCAGATTTTCAAACATGATAAAATCCCGAAGGTTTTATATCGGGGCTGCAAAGATACAACAAAAAAGTTGACAGTTGACAGTTGACAGTTGACAGTTTTTTTTCATAAAATCACCTTAAGTTATTGATAAAAAGACATTTACAACCACACCCTTGCCTTCCCTCCTCCATGAGTAACAATAACTGGCTTGCAAGGGCCTTCCGCCTTATACCTTTTGCCCTCTACCCCTACCTTCTACTTATAACTTAAAACTTAAAACTTACAACTTTCCTATATTCACCAAAATTTGGTCTTGCTGTACGCCGCCCTGAAAATTTATATCCGCCTGGCCCTGTTACTGTTCTGCCGTAAACTGACTGTAAACCGCCCCGAACTGCTCCGCCACAACGGGCCTTTGCTGCTGGCCGCCAACCACCCCAACTCTTTTCTTGACGCCATTATACTCGATACGCTGTTTTCAAAACCGGTCTGGTCACTTGCCCGGGGCGATGTGTTTGTAAATCCTTTCATCCGTCGCCTGCTGCATGCCATCCGCATCCTGCCCGTATACCGCGTGAGCGAAGGCGTTGAAAACCTGAGCACCAACTACGAAACCTTCGATGCCTGCCTGGAAATATTCCGGAAAAAGGGAGTAGTCCTCATTTTCAGCGAAGGCAAATGCATCAACGAATGGCACCTGCGCCCACTCCGCAAAGGCACAGCCCGGCTGGCTTCCAGCAGCTGGGAGCAGCAGATCCCCCTGCAGGTATTACCAGTTGGAATCAACTACAGCTCCTTTATACGTTTCGGAAAAAATATCTGGATCAACCTGGGTACGCCCTTTGGACAGGATGACCTGGAAAAACAGGCTACAGAAGGTTTGCGTCTTCAGACCTTTAATCTGCAACTGCGGCAACAGTTGGAACAACTGGTCTGGGAAATAGATAAGAATGACAGGCAACAGCAACAGGCCTTACTGACGATACCGCTTTCGCCGGCATTGCGTGCCGTACTTGCCCTTCCTGCTATTATTGGCCTCATCACCCACCTCCCGCTCTACTGGCCCATCCGTTATTTTACCCGTAAAAAAGCCGCACACAACGATCACTACGACTCTATACTGCTGGCCCTACTACTGGTTTTATATCCATTTTACCTGATGCTGCTTACGGCAATCGGTTATGCCGTTACCGGAAGCGGATGGTTACTCCTGCTGCTGATCCTTTTGCCATTGTGTGCGAAGGCAACGATGAGAATGAATGCACAGGTTTGATTTGATGATGTGCTGATGTGCTAATGTGCTGATGTGCTGATGTGCTGATGTGCTAGTGTGCTGATGTCCTGATGCTATTGCAGCACCTATCTGTTTTGTATGGATAATTCTTTAATAATATAGAAGAATATAATTTTACGCAAAAACAGTTGTAAAACCGGCTTTAAACAGTTTCCGCTCATTAGCACATCAGCACACTAGCACATCAGCACATTAACTCTTCGCTACAATCATCCCACTCGTCCACGCGTGTTGAAAATTATAGCCTCCGGTAATGCCGTCTACGTCAAGGATTTCTCCTGCAAAATAGAGGCCGGGCACTTTACGGCTCATCAGTGTGCGATGGTCTACTTCGCTCAGGCGAATGCCTCCGGCTGTTACAAATTCATCCTTGAAAGTGGTTTTCCCTTTTATATCAAATGTATGATGACAACAATTACGGATCAGTTGATTTTGCTCCTTGCTGCTGAGGTCGGCCCAGCGCCTTTCCGGTGAAATATGACTCTCCTGTACGAGGTATTCCCAAAGCCGGTGCGGTAATCCCAGTTGATTACGGTTACTGACCTTCTGAGCTGGTATCTGCTGCCGGTATTGCTGAAAAAGGGTACGCAGACTCTCTTCATGATGCGCCGGCAACCAGTTGACCGTAATGGAAAAGTTATACTGCCTATCATGCAACTCACGAGCCGCCCAGGCACTGAGCCGCAGAATAGCCGGACCGCTCAGCCCCCAGTGTGTAATCAGTAAGGGACCTGTTGACTCCAGTTTACTGCCGGCTATCCGCACACGCGCCTGCTCCACACTCAAACCCATCAGTTTGGTTATGGAATGCCCCGGCATATTGAAAGTAAACAGCGAAGGTACCGGCGGCTCAATGGCATGCCCGGTAGCGGCGAGCCAGTCAAACTGGCTGAGCTTGGGAAAACCACCACAGGCGATACATACGGCAGGGGCCTGCCAGCTGCGGCCAGTGGCAGATATCAGTTCAAAATGATCGTTCACATATTTCAAATCCTTCACATCTGCATTCATCTCGATCGTCACCCGATACCGGTTTACCTCCTGCATCAGACAATCGATAATGGTTTGCGAGGAATTGCTGACAGGAAACATACGGCCGTCTTCTTCGGTTTTCAGTTTCACTCCTCTTTCTGCAAACCACTGTACTGTATCTGCCGGACCAAACTGGTGAAATGTCTTTTTTACAAAGGTGCCGCCACGCGGATAACGCCTGCTCAGTTCATCAATATCAAAACAGGCATGTGTTACATTGCAGCGTCCGCCGCCGCTGATCCTGACCTTGCTGAGCAGCTTACCGGATTTTTCCAGCACCAACACCCGCCGGTCGGGATGCAACCGGGCCATATTGACGGCACAAAATATACCCGCGGCTCCGCCACCTACAATGATAAAATCTGCTGACTGCATGGGTTTATAAAACAAACCCCTCAGGAGAGGGGTTGTACAAGGTTTGCTTTTTTACTCGTAAACAGGTGTGGATTCTTCTGCTCCGCTTTCTCAATAGGCGCATAATCGGATAAAATATCTCCCCGATCCTTTCCTATGGCCACATCATGTTCAAAATGCACAGAAGGTTTACCATCACGCGTACGCACTGTCCAGCGGTCACTTTCAGTAAATACATCTTTGGTACCCATATTGATCATGGGTTCAATAGCCAGTACCATACCCTCTTTCAGTTTAATACCGCTGCCGCGTTTACCATAATTAGGTACCTGTGGATCTTCATGCATGCTGCGGCCAAGACCGTGACCTACCAGTTCACGCACCACACCATAGCCATGTTTTTTCTCGGTATGTTCCTGGATGGCAAAAGCAATATCGCCAATACGGTTGCCTGCTACTGCTTTCTCAATACCTTTATAAAGCGACTCTTTGGTCACATCAATCAGCTTCAGCACTTCTTCACCGGGATCACCAATGGCAAATGTATAGGCATGATCGCCATGCCAGCCATTCAGGATCACTCCCACATCTACCGATACAATATCACCTTCAATCAACTCTTTCTTTTTAGGGAAACCATGCACCACCACATCGTTTACCGATATGCAGGAGTTAAAAGGATAGCCATTGTAGTTTAAAAATGAAGGAACAGCTTTATGATCACGCACAAAGTTTCCGATCATTATATCGAGCTCCAGGGTCATCATACCCGGCTTCAGCACCGTAGCCACTTCGGTAAGCGTCTTACTTACCAGCAGGGCGCTCTGACGCATCAACTCAATCTGTTCAGGGGTCTTAATAATTATCATATAGCCGGCAAAGGTACTTAATGATTTGAAGATTTGATGATTTGACGATTTGAAGATGGGAGACAATGTGCTGATGTGCTAGTGTGCTGATGTGCTAATGAGTTGAAAACCAAAATAAATCGATTGAAGAGAAGGAAGCAATGGGATGATGGGATGATGGGCTAATGTGCTGATGTGCTAATGTGCTGATGTGCTGATTATTCTTTGCGTTCTTGTACCCGCTTTGCGCTCTTAGCGAACCGCTCTTTGCGTTCTTTATCCGCTTTGCGCCCTTTGCGAACCGCCTTTGCGTTCTTTGCGAACCGCTCTTTGCGTACTTCATCCAATCCGATTGCCGTTTGAACAGATTGGGTAAGCCCGGGTTGTTACAAATAGATAGTTTTATCGTACTACTATTACCCAATTTTTATCAACGATGAAAAAACTTATTTTTTTCCCGGCGATACTGGCCGGGATCTTACTGGCCTGCCAGCCATCTGCAACTCCTGACAGTAAAGAGGCCGAAAATGAGATCAGGCAGGCAGAAACCGATTTTGCAGACATGGCTGTATCGCAGGGCGTGGCGGCTGCCTTCACCCATTTTGCTGACAGTAATGCTGTCATCAAACGCGGTAAAGACTCCCTGATCTATGGCAAAGCCGGTATTGCTCATTATTATGCCGCCCCCCATTTCAAAAATGCCCGGGTAAGCTGGTCACCCGATTTTGTGTCCGTATCTGCCGGCGGTGATCTCGGCTATACCTATGGTAAGTATTTGTGGATCAACACCGATTCGGTTGGCAATACCAGCCAGTCGACCGGTATCTTTCATACCGTCTGGAAACGGCAGCCCGATGGCAGCTGGCGATATGTATGGGACTAATGTTAAATAAACATTACAAAAAGTAAATTATTTATTACATTATGTAATGTTTACTTTACATTTGAAGAAATTTTATAGCCATGATTAAAAATCTTCTTCTTCCCAACCGGTACAAATGGTTAGGCTGGTGCCTGCTTTTACCCGGACTCATTGCAGGTATTATTATTACTGCAACCGATTATGAAGCCAACTGGCTGAGTATGCGCATGTTTAGCATTGCAAACCAGGACCTGCTGGGCTTCGCCAGGTATTTTACATTTACAAAAGTCAATTTTACCGGCACCCTGGCAGGCATTCTAATACTGGTGGGTGGTATGCTGGTGGCATTCTCGCGCGAAAAACAGGAAGATGAATTCATTGACCGGCTGCGTCTTTCGTCGCTCATGTGGGCCGTTGTGGTCAATTATGTATTGCTCTTGCTGGCATTGCTTTTTGTATATGGCATGTCGTTCTTTCATGTGATGGTTTACAACATGTTTACGGTACTGCTCATCTTTATTGCCCGTTTCAATTACCTGCTTTACAAAAACAATAAAACCGCACCCGATGAAAAATAAAATAAAAGTAGAGCGGGCCATCAAAGGCGTTACGCAGGAAGAGCTGGCGCAGGCGGTAGCGGTAAGCAGGCAAACCATCATTGCCATGGAAGCCAATAAATATGTGCCGTCGACTGTACTGGCTTTAAAAGTGGCCCGGTTCTTTGATAAAAAAGTAGAAGAACTGTTTATTCTCGAGGATACTGATTAACCATCGTTTTTATAGCCATGAATCACAGCCCAGCAAAAAAGGACCCGGCAACCGGGTCCTTTGCATTACAGGCTCAGGCTACATGGTTCAGTATGTACGTTGATTGCGACGCTCTGCTTCGTAGTCATAATACTTTGACTGACGTTGCCGCTCTCTGCGCTCGGCTTTCCGGAAAAGCACAATACCAATGATAAGCAGCAGCAATCCAACAATGCCGATTGCAAAGAGGCCGATGGCATAACCGGTGTCATAGGCTGCATCGCCCGTTTGGGGATATTCGAACGAAGGCGCAGCCAGACCATTATATGCCATGGCAAGAATGCCCACTACAATCAGAATAATGCCGGTAACTTTCATAATATTTATTTTTTGAGATGAAGGATGAATAAAATTCCTCATTCACCGCTGCCGCCCCAATACACATTTTGTAGTATCTAATACCTCGGGGACATACCTGCACTAGCTAAATAAAAAAGATACTCCCTAGTTTTGCCGGATGAATTCATTAATGATTATTCCCGCCACTACCGAAGACGTACCGGCTCTCGTTGCACTTGTAAATAGTGGTTACCGTGGCGACAGTTCCCGCCAGGGCTGGACTACCGAAGCCGATTTGCTGGGCGGCATCCGCATCGATGAAGAAAGTATGACCGATCTGATTAAAGCACCGGGTTCGGTAGTATTAAAAGCAACTGATGCAAACGGCATCATACAGGGCTGTGTGCATTTACAGGATACCGAAAATGCCCTTTACCTGGGTATGCTTACCGTATCCCCCACCCTTCAGAATGCCGGTATCGGCCGGCAACTCATGCAGGCCGCAGAGGAATTTGCACGCACTAAAAATCTTCCCGCAATCACCATGACTGTCATATCAGTGCGGGAAGAACTAATCGCCTGGTACCAGCGGCGTGGCTATGCCGACACCGGCGAACGCAAACCTTTCCCGATGAATGACCCGCGCTTCGGCTTACCCAAACAGCCACTGGAGTTTATTGTAATGGAAAAACAACTGAAGCCGGGAGAATAGTTATTCTACTGACACTTCATCCACGAGCAATAAAGCCGCATTCCCCTGGCCATATTCGCCTGTGGGAATGATGCCCTTATTTTTTGCACGGATACGAATAAAACGGGCAGTTCGTTTACCGAATACCGCTTTCACTGCATTTATACCATTTACCGGAAACCGGTCCTGCCTGTATACCCGGTCAAATTTCTTTCCATCGCGCGAGGTAAATATCTCGAGTTGCACCGGCTCCCACATCCGCTGCCAGTGATAACGTAAAAATTGCGTACTCACGCGGCTGATCTGTTCCGGTTTTTTCAATTCAATCAATACATCCAGGTCCTTTCCCGCAAAGCCAAGCCATTGCTGATCGTTGTACCGTGTATTTCCTGTCAGCCCGTTTACCAGCGCATCGGCTTCGGTATTGAAACGGGCGATAGCGGGATTCACTAATTCTACCTTAGCATCGCTGGCCTTATGGATGCGTATTTCTTTCGATAAAAAGCTTATTGCTGTATCAGACTGCGGCGGCCAGAGTCCAGCGCGGATGGTTGCCGTGCCGGTAAAAAAAAGAGGTTGCGTATAAAGCGGACTCTGCAGGGTTGGTGCACTTCCATCCAACGTATAATGAATACGTACTCCGGGCCATTCACTTTCCAGCAATACTACCCTTCCGCCTGCCGCCGGTTTACTGCCAAATTGTATGGATTCAAATGCGTTGTTTCCATAAATACCTTTTGCCGCCAGCAGGTTGAGCTGAGCTGGCACCCGTTCTAAAAACGCTGCATAGTTTTTCCGGGTGGGATCCGTCCACCCTACCTCTGCCAGTGCCAGGATACGCGGGTATAACATATACCAGGCCTGTTGCTCACTATAATAATATTCACTCCAGGCCTGCCCTTCCACACCTCTCACCCATCGCCTGCTCATACTATCTATGCGGGTCAGCGGATCGTAGTTATAGACCTTATGCAATGGATTAAATCCGCCGGAAGCCAGCGGTTCAGCCATATCCATACGCTGATAATAATCAAAATAAAGATGTGTTTCGGGTGTCATGATCACCGGATGCCCCTGCGCCGCAGCGGCTACACCACCTGCCTCACCACGCCAGCTCATCACCAACGCATCAGGCGGCAGCCCACCCTCCAGTATCTCATCCCAACCCATGATATGACGCCCGCGGCTACGTACAAAAGCCTCGATCCTTTTGATAAAATAGCTTTGTAATTCTTCTTCGTCTTTCAACCCCTCTTTTTGCATGCGCTGCTGACAACGCACACAGGCCTTCCATTTATCTTTTACACACTCATCGCCACCAATATGAATATAAGGTGAGGGAAACAGGGTCATTACCTCATCGAGTACCTGTTGCAAAAAAATAAATACGCTGTCATTGCCTGCGCAAAACACATCATCAAAAATACCCCAGAAGCGAGCGGTTTCGTACGGTCCGCCCGTGCAACCAAGCTGCGGATAAGCTGCCAGGGCTGCCAGTGCATGACCCGGCATTTCGATCTCGGGAATAACAGTAATACCCCGCTGCTGCGCATAGGCAACAATATCTTTTATTTCGCTCTGTGTATAATAACCGCCATATCGTTTATCATCAAAGCGGTGTGGCAGTTCTTTTTTATGTCCGATAAGTGTGCCACTGCGCCAGGCAGCCACTTCCTGCAGCCGTGGCAGCGATTTGATCTCAATCCGCCAGCCCTGGTCGTCTGTAAGATGCCAGTGAAATGTGTTGAACTTATATAATGCCAGCAGATCGATATACTGACGAATAAAAGAAACGGGAAAAAAATGACGGCTTACATCCAGTGCCATCCCCCTGTAAGCAAAGCGTGGCTCATCCCTTATGTCGAGTGCAGGTAGCCAGTACCCCTCCGAAGCCGGTTGCCATAACTGTCGCAGAGTCTGCACACCCCAGCCGAGTCCCTTCAGCCCACCAGCCTCTATGATCAGTTCACGTTCCCGGATTTTTAACGAATAGGCTTCGGAGGAATGGCCGACGGCCTTATTAATACGCAGACGGATGATAGCAGGTTCTCCTGCACCATCAGCCTTATTGCTGCTGTGTAGCTCACCCAGGTATTGCCGTAACAGATTAGCGATTGACTGCAGAGAATCGTGCTGTACGGTTATACGGGTATCTGCTCCCAGCAGAAATCTGCCGGATGATGTTTCCCACTGCGCGGGTGCAGGAATAACCGGCAATAGCTTAGCCTCCTGTGCCGGTACAGTCAAACAGCACAATAGTGATAAACCAACAACAGGTAAAATATTTCGGAATAAGCAATGCATGTCTACAGGTGTTGAATAAGTGCAGACTGTAATGCCGGTGATCAATCTTTTACAGCCACGAGTATCATGGTGGTGATGGGATAATCCATGGGCACTACCTGGCCATCGGCAAATGTGCCAATAGTGCTGCAGTTCTTCCAGCGATTTTCAGCGATCCATTCATTGCGGAATGCATAGGAACCGGGATGGATCCGGAAACCTGCTTTCTGCAACTCCTGCTTCCATTCTTCAAAATCCCAGAAACAAAAGGTTTCGTGCATTTCACTTTCCCAGTTATCTGCATAATCTTTCCGGCTTAAAAATTCAGCCGCATCGGCCAGCCGCAATACATGATACAGTTTCCCCTCTATTATTTCATCGCGGTACGGCAATGCATACCCCTCTGTTTTTCTGAAATCGCGGGCAAAGCGGTAAAAACGTGCACGGGTAGATAAACGGCGGAGTTTTTCGGGAAGAGCGTATCCTGATAAAAGGGTTTCGTCATTTTCCCCGTCATCCTCACGCAGCCAGAGGTATACTTCTTTCTCTTTATCAAACGGAGCCACTACATCGCGGTTGATCCAGCAACCGCCATGTACCAATTCTTCAAAACGGTTGCGGATAAACTGAAGCAGGTCGGCCCGCCCGCCATATGATTCGATCTCATGAGTAAGTGAAGATGTATGAATCGTGTTCATAGAGAGCCATGGGAAAACAAGTCCGGTCACCGCATTTTTCTGTGAAAAGAATACAAACGGATTTACGAAATCACCGTTGAGCTTACGCTGCTGACAGAGTTCGAATAAAAAACGGGACACTTCGATACCATAAAAATCGGATTCACGCAATGCCGGCTGCGCACAGGCCATGCGAATCCAGGACCCCACCGCACAACCAATATCACCTATGCGGCCTGGTTGAATGAAGGGAGCCGTATCATCAAACTTGAGTCCGGCTATTTCATCCATTTGCCGTACATATACATTGTAATCGCGGGTGCTGGTCAGATCGCCATCGCTGCCGATCATTTTATCGGAAAACAACATGCTGATCTTTTTCGGCAACTGATATTGCTGCCACAACTGCCGCGCTGAGGTATGGATAAGCGAAGCAAAGGCCGTATCATTCTCCCATTCATCATTTCCCGCAATCTGCTCTACCAGTTGCCAGGGCATAGCGGTATGATAAGACCAGGTGGACTCATCACGCAACTCTGCCGGCAGGATACTGTAACCCAGGGCGCGATACATCTGCAATACCGGTGTGGAGCAAATCACCTGCGTATTGCCGGGATGCAGATCCAGCAAACCATCGCTTTCATTCACGATACGTTTGATGGTGTAATCGGCAAAATCAGGTGTATGGCCCAAATCATCAATTCCATAAACGTAACAGGGTATGCCAAGCGAAGCAGAAAACCGGGCCAGCATCATGGCCCGCAAATAAAAAGGCAATGGATTACGACGGGTATTGCTGTGATTGGCCGAGGTAACGGCAAATACAACAGCAGCGGGATATATCCGCTCACCCTCCTGCCCGTATCCCTCCCGGATCAGTTGCTGCAGATAATCATATTGAAATTGAGTAACCAGGTGATGGCGGCCGGGAAACAACAGGTACATAGTAGCAGATTATTGGCTAAAGATAATTGCTTTGCCTTTTTTACCTTCGGTTATTGAGTTGAATTATCTTGCGCTTATGTCTGCCACACCCGGTGCCATAAAAGTAGCTGTTGATGCCATTGTGTTTGGATACTCCAAAACTGATGGTGTATCTGTATTGCTCATTCAGCGGAGATATGAACCTTATAAAAGCAGTTGGGCATTGCCCGGAGGTTTTGTACTGGAACATGAATCGCTCGAAGAAGCCGTGAAACGGGAATTAAAAGAAGAAACCGGCGCAACTGTCAACTACCTCGAGCAGCTGTACACATTTGGTGAGCCGGAACGTGATCCCCGTCAACGGATTATTGCCGTGGCTTATTTTGCCCTGGTAAAATCGGCCAGATACCAGGAGCTGAAAGCCACTACCGATGCAGAGAATGCGCAATGGTTTCCGATCGGTCAGCTTCCGCGCCTCGCTTTTGATCACAAAGAGATCGTACGGGTTGCTATTGAACGGGTACGCACCAAGATCCGTTATCAACCCATCGGATTTGAACTGCTCGATAAAAAATTTCCCTTTTCTGACCTCGAAAAGCTCTATACCGTATTACTGGACCGGCCCATTGACCGGCGCAATTTTGCCAAGAAAATAATGGCCCTGGGCATCCTCGATGAAACGAACGAACTGGCCAAAACCGATGGCAAGGGAAGGCCCAGCAAGATGTACCAGTTCAACCGGCAGCGTTATCAGCAATTACTGAAGGAAGGCATACACTTTGAAATATAACTTAGCTGCAATCCCAGGTGTACATCACCCTGCTGAAGTCAAGACGTGCCAGATCATCCGGATGGATAAAGAAATTGGCTACACCCACATCTCCCCACATAATATGATCATCGGAATCAACCTGGAGCAGCAGGATATAATCTTCCAGCTCCGGCTCATCTGATCGCGGATCATCCTGGGTAAAACAGGCATACCCTCCTGCTTTATGTCCATTACCGCTGAGCGTATCATACACATATTCATTCAACTCATCTTCATACTCCGGATATTCACCAGCCAGCCGGTCAAGCATCGGACGAATACGTTTACTGAAGCGGTAATCGATCATGTTTCCGTGATCAGTTCCTGATTCAAAGCTAAGCGCATGAGGCCCATCTACCGGCGATTCTCCAACGGCGATGACTTGATCAAGGAAGGAGAAATCTGTCTGATATTCCTTCACTTCTTCTTCTGTAAAATAATGGACCCTGAAATCTTTTTGCTCCCGCAGGTTATCAAAATTGATTCCGTATGTATCGTTGGTTGAAATGTAAAATTGTAAGTAACCACTGGGTGGGTACCCGGGCAATGCCGGTAAATCCCTGCAGTTAAGCTGTGCCAGCGGATACATCAACTTTCCTTCACTGTCGGTGGGATATGCGAATCCGCCAGGGATACAGGGATAATTACCAAAACTGCTTTGGTGCAATGAAATGTCACCCTGCGGCTGCGCAGTTATTTTTATATAGGGCAATTGCATTTCTTTGGCTGTTCGGAATATATCCAGCAATACGGCTGGCACGGTAAGACCCGGTTCCAGCTCAACCGGCGTCATATCCGGCACATGCCCCCTGCTTGCCGGCTTTTGTGATGCCGGAGCTTGCGGAGTTGGTTTACGCTTCAGAAAATCAAAGAGTCCCATCTTTTTCAGGCCAATATAGGATCATTCAGCCGGATTCGACCGGGTTTTATTTAGCGTATTTTTTACGCAAAATATTTGGACAATACATTTTCGGTCATTAAATTTGTGTAATAATTACGCAAAATGAAACCAATCGCCGTCATCGTAGCCCGTTTTCAGACACCGTATCTGCATGAAGGGCATCTGCAATTACTGAAACAGGTAAGTCAGGAAGCCAGCCGTCTGGTCATTGTACTGGGTGTGTCTCCGCTTCGATGCACACGGCGCAATCCGTTTGATTATTTTACCCGTGAACGAATGTTGCGTGCCTGGGATTCTACGCTGACCATTTTTCCCCTCCCCGATCATCCGGATGATGGGCAGTGGAGCCGCAACCTGGATCAGTTGCTGCTGAGTGCCCTGCCTGGTGAGCAATTTCTGTTGTATGGCAGCCGAGACAGTTTTATAAGTGTCTATTCCGGTTCCTTACCTGTAAAAGAATTAACGGCAGTGTCTGGCCATTCCGCAACAATTGTGCGCGAGACAGCTGCTTCGCAGATTGCCGACTCTGAAGAGTTCCGGATGGGCATCAACTATGCCTGCCAGCATCGTTATGCAGCTGTATTTCCCACAGTGGATATTGCTGTATTCAGCAAAGACGGCAGCCAGTTGCTGCTGGGTCGCAAACCACAACGCCCGCAATGGCGCCTGCCTGGTGGATTTGCCGATACCGCTGATCTTTGTTATGAAGATGCGGCCCGGCGCGAATTGCAGGAAGAATGCGGTGAATTACAGACTGGTCCCATGTATTACGCCGGCTCACGCCGTATCGACGACTGGCGTTACCGGCAGGAAGCAGATAAGATCACCACTTTGTTATTTTATACGCACCTGCAAAGTGGTGAAGCCAAAGCCCAGGATGACCTGGAGGCTGTTGCCTGGTTTCCTTTGCCCGCATTACCGGCCATGATGCATACTGGCGAGATAAATGCCGAGCATGTGCCACTGATCGAATTATTATTATCGCGTATGCAGCAGGATGTTTTTATTGACCCTAATAAAAAAGAAAAAGATGAACAACGATCATAATCTTGTACTGATGGCAGATGCCTATAAGTACTCACACCATAAGCTCTATTATCCCGGCACCACACGTATTTATTCATACCTCGAAAGCCGTGGTGGTGAATTTGATGCTACCGTTTTTTTCGGATTGCAGTATATCCTGAAAAAATGGCTGGCCGGCCAGGTCATTACCAGGCAAAAACTGGATGAGGCAGATGAAGTACTGCCTGCTGTTTTTGGCCGCACAGACATTTATGACCGCAGCCGGTTTGAATACCTGATCAGTAAACATAATGGCCGACTGCCTGTTCGCATCCGCGCCGTTGCGGAAGGCTCCCGTGTCGATACTCACCAGGTTCTGATGACCATCGAAAATACCGATCCTGCTTGTGCCTGGATCAGCAATTTCCTGGAAACAATCCTCATGCAGGTCTGGTATCCTACTACGGTAGCTACCGTATCGGGTCATGTACGTGATGTGGTCAGCGATTACTTTCAGCAGACAGCCAGTACAGGAGCCGAAGCAGGTATTGACTATGTATTGAATGATTTCGGCTTCCGCGGAGCGAGTTCAGCGGAGACAGCCGCCATCGGCGGTGCCGCCCACCTGATCCATTTCAGTGGCAGCGATACCATTCCTGCCAATCAGATGATCAGGCATTACTACAACAGCAACGCCATTTATGGCCGGTCTGTTCCTGCCACCGAACATTCTATTTGTACATTGCTCGGCGAAGAAGGTGAACTGGAAGTTTTCCGTCATATATTGAATACAGTACCTACAGGTATTGTAGCCTGTGTAAGCGACTCCTACAATATCCTGCGTGCCTGCCGCGACTACTGGGGTGGTGCGCTCCGGCAGCAGATACTCGATAGAGACGGCACATTGGTGATAAGACCCGATAGCGGTGATCCCGTGATCACGCTGCTCAGGGTATTTGAAATACTGATGGATCGTTTTGGTTATACCATCAATGACAAAGGTTACCGCGTGTTGCCGCCACAGGTGCGGGTATTGCAGGGAGATGGGGTAAATATTGATTCCATCCGCGCCATATACGGAGCTCTTACGCTGAATGGCATAAGCGCAGAAAATCTGTTACTGGGCATGGGCGGGGCCTTATTGCAGAAAGTGGATCGCGATACACAAAAATTTGCCCTCAAATGTTCCTATGCAGAAATAAACGGAAAGGCCGTTGATATCCGCAAATACCCTATGGAGCTGGATGGCAGTGGATTGTATCAGCCTTCCTTCAAACAGAGTAAGGCAGGACGGTTAAAACTGATCAGGCAGGAAGGAATGTATAAAACAGTAGGTGAACAGGACGAACCTGCATTAAAAGATCAGCTAAAAACAGTTTTTGAAAACGGGCAACTGATCAACGAAAGCAGCTTCGAAGAAATCAGGGCAAGAGCAATGCAAACTGTACACCACAATCAGATGGTCTAAACAACAATAACTAAAAAAAAATGGATAACACAAAACATATCAAACATATCAGCAAACTCATGAGCCTGGCACTTCGCCACCGGCCGGAGGTAATCGGCATCAGCCTCGATAAACAGGGCTGGGCCTCTGTAGATGAACTTATCAAAGGGATCAATGAAAAAGGGCTGACCCTTGACCGGGAGCTGCTGCAACAGGTAGTTGCCGGCAACGACAAACAACGTTTTTCGTTCAGCGAAGACCAGACAATGATCAGGGCCAATCAGGGGCACAGCATTGATATTGACCTGCAACTAAGCCCTGCAGAGCCGCCGGCCATACTCTATCATGGTACTGCCATCGATCATTTGCCTGCGATCCGTGAACACGGACTGCAACGTCAATCGCGCCAGCATGTACACCTGAGCGACAAACCAGAAACAGCCCGCGAAGTAGGCATGCGGCATGGAAAAGTGGTGATCCTTAAAATTGATGCCGGAAAGCTTCATGCCCAGGGCCATCTCTTTTATCTTTCTGCCAACAAAGTATGGCTGACCGATGCCGTGCCGGTTGAATTTATTACCTTACCCGACATTGCAGGTACTTCGTCTTAATCCGAACCCGGAAATAGAGGTGAAAGGCGGAGGGTGAAAGGAATAGGGTCCTTCTACCATTAAGCTTAAGGCAGAAGGCCCCGGATTCCCCTTTAAACACTTTAAACACCTTAAACCCTTTATACTTTTATACATTTATACTTTTATACTTTTTCTCAATTCGTTCTGGCTTTTTCTTCCTCTGCAGCTGCTTCACGTTCCCTTTTTTGCTGCTGCGGTTTCTTTCCAAAGCGCCAGGACAGCGACAGGCCAAACCGTTGCGTATCCGACTGGCTCGTTTGAATATAGTCGGCCTGTTTCAATCCGATTGATCTGTTGTGATAGACCCATGATCCGAAAATATCTTCTGCAGACAACCGCACATTCAGCTTTTCTCCTATTTTCTTTTGCACACCGGCATACATGCGAAACATGGCTGAAGTTGCATTTTGTCCATTCATATCAGCACTGGCTAAATAGCTGCCCAATTCTGCCGTAACAGACGTTGAAAGCGTAAAGTAATTATTAAACTCCCAGCGCAGTACATTGGTATTAGGCTGTAGCCGCTGACCATCGATCGTACCGCGCAGGCCGATACGCGACAGGCGAAGTGTTGTATTAAGCGACCACCAGGGTGCAACCCGGGTATTATACCCGATGTTGAGCAACAGCATTTTCCCAAAACGAAAATTGCCGGGACGTGTAATCAGTGTATCCTGCACCACTTGTGTTACCGGCACTATTACACCGGTAAATGGGTTGTAACTAAGACCTGCCCACAATTGCTGCCCATGCTGATACTTGAGCTCGATACGGTTTTGAAATTGCGGATTGAGGAGTGGGTTGCCACCTGTATAAGAGTAATTATCCCGGTAAAAAAGAAAAGGATTCAGTTGCTGGTAATTGGGGCGGTTGATACGTCTGAGATACAACAGGGTTAGCACCCGCACACGTATAGTATCCAGTTTGTAGCTGATGGAAAAATTGGGAAACCAGTCGGCATAGCCACGGCTAAAATCGGTGCCAGCACCTTGCGCCTGCCGGCCTTTGCTATGTGTATATTCCATACGCAAGCCGGCCATTAAACCTATTCTTTTCCATTGCTGCTGCGCATTTATATAAGCTGCATGAATAAATTCTTCGTAAATAAAATGATTCGACAAGCCAGGCTGGTATACCGGATTATTATCACCAATCAATACGCGGGTGTTATTTTCATTGCGGACAAAACTGGACTTCCAGCCCGCTTCCACACGGCCTTTAGCAGAAAGAGGTTCAACGTAATCGGCTTTCGCGGAATAGATACTGATACCTGCAGGCGTCTGGTACAACCAGCCGGGTTCCTTTTCCGGTTCAGCGTTTGTCAACTGCAGATAGCGCGACTGCTGCTGACTGCCATCCATGTCATAGCGCAGGTAATTGAAATCGGCAGTGAGCTCGCGGCCTTTTCGCGCGAAGTTGTGGAGAAAATTAACTCCCAGTCCGGTATTGCTGCGTGTATCCTTATTCCGTGTATCTCCATATCCGAGTTCTGTCTGTTGTTCTTGCGCATCCTGTGTTTGGCTTTCATACGTAAACAGTCCGTTTCTTTTACCAGTATTGAAACTCGCTGTTAGTCCCAGAAGCGTACGATCCGTTAGCTGATAGTCCAATCCTGTATTCAGATTTATTCCTTTACCTGTATTCTGCTGCCAGTTAGTAAGATTTACTACAGACAACAGTTCACTGGCCGTTGTAAAAAAACGGCGACGGAAAATATCTGTTGAATAATTTTTATCCACTCCCACCCCAATGTTCATATAGCTGCGCAAACGATCGTACTGATAATTCAGATTCAGCGAATAAAAATGACGGTCATAGCGCCCCTGCGAATAGCCGGCAGAAAAGCCTCCGTTAAATCCGGCCACCCTACTCTTTTTCAGACGCAGATTGATGATGGCATTTCCGGCTGCATCGTAACGGGCCGATGGATTTTCGATCAATTCAATCTTCTCCAGCGAAGCAGCCGGCATTGAACGCAGGTAAGTCGCCAGATCCTGAGCGGACAGGTAAGTTGGTTTTCCATCAATCAACAGTTGTACGCCGGTCTGGCCATTGAGATTGATTTGTCCCTGGTTATCGACCTGCACGCCGGGCGTACGGCTTAAAATATCCATCACATTGCTGGCCGCACTGCCCGGCATGGCTTCTACATTGACCGTGGTTTTGTCGGGACTGAATTCGAGCAAAGATTTGCGGGATTGTATTACAACGCCTGACAATTCTTTTGCCGCAACAGGTTCCAGTACGATAACGGGAATTTTATATTCCTTAAGCGTGTTATCGATAGTAAAGAAACCGGTTTCATAAGGCTTCCAGGCCAGCGAACGGATAGATATCATAAACTGTCCGGGATTCAAGCGCGAAAACCGGAAGCAACCAAGTGAGTCACTGACTACCTGTCGTTGTATGCTGTCGCTCGTTGATAAAAGTGCAACTGCGATGCCGGCAGCCGGCCGTTGATGCTGATCTACAAGTTTGCCTTCAACAGAAAGCTGAGCCATTAACCCATTTATCATACCTGTAAGAAGAAGGCTGAGAAGAATCTTTTTCATTGTCGGTTTGTTTCAGCCACAAATATTGGCCGATAGCCACAGGTGCTCAACTAATTGTGTCGTATCTTGGCCACGGCCTGATAGATCGCTTCGACAGGCTGACGGATGAGTTAGTCATGTATAAACCGGATTCTGTCAGCCCCGGGTTAGAATCCGTCAACCGGGGTTCGCCTGGCCGGTACTGCAGCCGATATTTGCCACCGAGGTCTTAAATTGTAAGTCATGAGTAACTCTTTCCGCAATTTTTTTGGCAATCGTTATTACATCTTATTTGCTGCCATTTTTGCGATCCCTGTATGGCAGGCGACTGAGTCTTATCTGGGTACGATCAACATAAACGATGATGAGACGGTAGCCACCGGATTGACCATCGGTTTTTTTGCCGGCATATTTTGCGGCCGGTATTTTACACAGTACTGGCTGGATAAAGGTTATAAGCCTTCCATGCGATTGATCATCGCCCTTTCGCTATTGCTTACCGGCTGTGTTTCCTGGCTTTTCTTTCATACCGACTTTCCGCTGCATGGCCGCAATGCCATCAACTTCCTGCTTTACCTGTTACCTTTTCTGCTCAGCAGTCTGCTGTTAGGTATTGTTGTAAAACTGGTGAGAGCTATCACACAGGGGCAATTGCGGGAGGCCCGTATTTCCGCTGAGCAACATAAAGGCGAACTACAGCTATTACAATCGCAACTGAGCCCGCATTTTCTTTTTAATACGCTGAATAATCTCTATGGCCTCTCACTTACCCAGCACGAAAAATTACCTCCCCTGCTGTTGCGCCTGTCGGATCTTTTAAGGTATAGTGTCTACGAAGCCGGAGAAAGCTTTGTGCCCCTACAAAATGAGATCGACTACCTGAATAACTATATTGAATTTGAAAAAATAAGAATGGGTAGCCGGCTGCAACTGGAAACCGATATTCAACCGCCTGCCGATACTCAGGTACGCATTGCTCCCATGCTGCTGATCGTTTTTGTGGAAAATGCATTTAAACATGCCGGCAATACCACCGCCAGGCAGGTCTATATCCGTATAGAACTGGTAACAGAGAAAAATGTGATCGGTTTCCGCATCATCAACTCCTTTGAAATAAACCGTGAAACATCTGCCATTAAAAGCAAACATAGCGGACTGGGACTGGCGAATGTGCAAAAAAGGCTTGATCTGCTTTATCCCGCCGAACATATTTTTTATCAGACCCAGGAAAACAATCTATACACCGTATCACTACAGCTAAAAGCAAAATGATGACTTACCGATGCCTCATAGCCGATGACGAGCCAATTGCCCGGCAGATCATTGAAACCTATTGCAGCCACCTTCCTTATCTGCAGGTACTGGCCTCCTGCGGCAATGCCCTGGAGGCTAAACAGATCCTGCAACAGGAGGAAGTGGATATTCTTTTCCTCGATATAAATATGCCTGTCATCGACGGATTATCATTTCTGCGCAGCCTGAAAAAAACGCCCGCAGTGATACTCACCACTGCTTATAGGGAATATGCGGTGGAGGCTTTTGAGCTTTCCGTAAGTGATTACCTGGTCAAACCCTTCTCCATGGAGCGGTTTATGAAAGCAGTAGATAAAGCCATTGAGAAAATACAATCTTCCGTACCGGTCAGTCCCGTTTCATCGCTGGCAACAACACTGGCAGAAAACAGTGACACCGCTTACCTGTTTTTGAAAACTGACCGGAAAATCTATCGCGTCAATCACAATGATCTGCTGTATGCCGAAGCCAGTGGCAACTTTACCCGGTTTGTAACCACTACTGAAACGCTTTCCGTGGGTATGACTTTTACCAATACAGAAGAATTGCTTCCCCGGCATCTCTTTGTCCGGGTACACCGCTCCTTTATTATTAATAAATCGAAAATCAGCCTGATTGAAGGCAACCGGGTATATATCGGCAAAATTGAAATACCGGTTGGAAACAGTTATAAAGAAGACTTTTTAAGAGAGATTGGGATGGAAGGAAATGTATAAAAGTTTAAGGGTGTAAGGTTTAGGGTTCAGGGTATAAGGGAAAATGGTAACAAACTGCTTTTTCTTACTTATACCCTATACCTTCTACCTCGCACCTTTTATACTATTCCTTCGCTAAAACAAACCTCCTTAACAGCGGCAGATGGTCCGAATACAAAACAGCATCTGTTTTATATTCTACAGACCGGATACCATTCCCCAACAGGATATAATCGATCTTTCTGTTGGGCGCTTCGGCTGGAAATGTATACAGAGGACTTGTGGCTTCTTCTCTCAGATACTTCGTCAATACTCCAATCTCTGGTGCCGTGGGCGAACCATTCATATCGCCGGCCAGTATTACCGGGTAATGATTTTTACTCAGCAGTTGCAGCATTTCACCAGCCTGTCTTACACGAGAGGTCTGGCTCCGGTAATCCATATGCACGACCGCTACAGTAATAATCTGATTATTTGAAATCCGGATATCAGCCATCAGAAAAGCTACGGTTTTATGCTGAGCCGAACTATCGATAGGCAGCCGGTATACGGTGGTATTCATTATCTCATATTTCGAAAGAATAGAAATACCATACGCTCCCTCTTCCCAGGGAAAATGACGGGCAAATACGCCTTTCATTCCCGCAGCCTTCGCCAGTACTGCCGTCTGATCTACCGAGCCGCTTCTCTTACATACACTATCTACTTCCTGGAGGCATACAATATCGGCACCCGACAGCTTTATATATGCTGCCATACTATCTAATGTGTTTGTTTCGGCTTTGTCGGCCCCATGATGAATATTGTAAGACAGAATAGTAACACCTCCGGGCGCATCTGCATACAAGAGGTATTTAGCTCTTTTTTTTCGGAAAGCAACTAACTCAGGCTGCCACGACTGCTTTATCGCAGCTACACTGCAACCAGCACTTACCTGCATACGCAAGTCAGCACCTCCCGCCAGGTAATCAAAATGCAGAATGCCTGTTCCGGGATCAGCCGTACTGGTAATAAAAAAATTTTCTTTGATCGGGTAAGCTTTATAAAAATCAACGAGCCAATTCAATTGCAGTCCTCCGCCGATACCAAAGGAAGTAAGCGGATAAGCACGCAGGTCAAGACCGTAGCAGGTATCGCCCTGGTATTTGGGTTGTTCCGATTTTCCTTTTATAGATCGGGGTACAAAATTATATCCGAATTCATTTTTCAACACTGGAGCACCTATTGCCTCAAAAGGGTGATCAGTACCCCGGCCATCACTGATGGCAGTAGCTCCAAACCAGCAGAGTGATGGATACAATTTAATTGCCTGCAGGCTGCCGAGATTGGGCGATGGAGGAACGGTAAGCTGATAACTATCCCCATGCCGGTAACCATCAAGCGGAATAACAGTGAGTTTACATTTTATGCCGTTCTTCAACCATTTTTCTCCATTGATCATTTGTGCATATTCGCCGATTGTCATGCCATATACGACAGGAACCGGATGCATGCCGATAAAACTCTCATAACCGGGCTTCAATACGGGTCCGTCTATATATCCATCGTTAGGATTGGGTCTGTCAAACACAATAAGGGGTATACCCTGCTCGGCACAGGCTTCCATTACGTAATGCAATGTAGAGATATACGTATAAAACCTAACTCCCACATCCTGCATGTCAAATAGCATAAGGTCAATTCCTTTCAGATCACTGACTGCAGGCTTAAAGTTTTTGCCAAACAGAGATACAATGCGCAGTCCGGTAGCAGGATCAACAGCATTTGCTACTTCCCTGGCAGCACTGGTGGTACCTGTCCATCCATGCTCCGGGCCAAACAGGCGGATCACATTTGCTCCGCGTTGCAGCAATACATCCAGACTGCGTTTGCCGGCAATCTGTGAACTGTGATTGGCCACAAGTCCCAGTTTCTTTTTATTTAAAAGATGAAAATAATCATCCGGATACTCAATAGCGGGAACAGCTCCGGTATCCGGAGCGTTCCCTGCTTTTGCGATTGCCCACTTTGCGGTGAGCTGGCTTAGAAGAAAAAAAGACAGAATAAGTATACGCATTCAATAAGTTTTATTGCCAACCCGGATTTTGTTGAAGGTTGGGATTAAGAACAATATCGGAATTAGCAATGGGTCTGTAATATTTCTTATCATCAAACGAACGCAGCTCATCATCACGCCAGGTCACCCAGCCTTTGGTTCCTTCCGTAAGACGTGAAGCACTGCCATCGATCACATAATAAATGACACCGGGCAGGCGGGTAGCGGGAATTGTGTTTACAAAACATACATCCATAGTACCATTACCATCCAGATCTATGGGGGTATCTTTGGCCGGTACATAAATTCCCTTCCACTGCATTTCAAGCAACCGGCCTCTTTTCCACCGAAGCAGATCGGCATAACGGAATCCTTCATAGACCAGTTCTACTCCCCGCTCCCGTCGTATCTCTAAAAGGTTTTTGTCATTTATTTCAGGAAAATAGGTTTGTTGCAAATAGCGGTCAGCCGTTGCCGGTGCCTGCGCTGCCACCCCGGCCCGTTGCCGCAAAGCACCAATAGTCAGATCCCAGTCGGCCTGTGTAAACTGACCCAGCTCAGCCTTTGCTTCTGCATAATTGAGCAGTACTTCAGCATAGCGAACCAGTGAAATGGAATTACTGCCTTCCGCTGTACCATCGAGGCGTTTGTCATCCAGGCTGAATTTAAGGATATGATAGCCGGTAAATGTATAGCCGAAATTGGGAGGCGCCGCAGTGCCATCACTTCGTTTATAGCCCAGTGAGCGGATTGTTTGGGCCAGGCGCGGATCGCGGTCTTTCATTTCCCGCACAAACTGAACAGTGTCATATCCTTCAGCATCTGTAAACCGCGAACCATCCTTCATCAGATAAGTATTAATAAACTGTTTGTTCAATCCCCAGCGGGCTCCATAGGTAGCGCTATTGAATTTCCAGGTTATATCGTTCCATTTCCTCAACGCATTATTATATACGACCGCCCACATGATCTCGTCATTCGAAGGTGTTTCCTGTGTAAAAAGGAACCGGTAATCAGCAGCAGAATTGCCGGTGGAATGCAGGCGGTACTGGGCCGATTGCATAACGGCCTGTGCGGCATCTGCGGCTGCCTGCAGCCAGTGGTCGGCTGAGGTCTGCAATCCCAGTTCTGTATGATATTTCCTGAATGTTCCTTCAAAAAGACATACGCGTGACTTGAATGCCTGTGCCACCTGGCGGGTCACTGTAGTGGAACTGGTATTTTTTACATTCCGGATATGTCCGACAGCAAAATCAAGGTCGGCCAGTACGGAATCCATCACCAGCGTGCGTGGATCCCGTGGTTTATAGAGTTCATCGGCGTCATCTACATCCAGTGGCCTGTTGTACCAGGGTACATCCCCATAAGTTTTCACTTTATCGAAATAGAAATAAGCACGAAAAAAACGGGCGATGCCTTCATAATGATCCCGCGCTTCCTGGCTGATGGCGGGATTATTGAATTTGGCCAGAAAATAATTGATATTGCGGAGATCTGTCCATGACCAGCCAGCCTGGTCTACCGGCTTAAAGGAACCGGCAATGAAAGCAGGCGAATTGGCTTTGGAAGTATAGTCACCCATTTCATCTGCAATAACTACCGACAAGCCTGTAGGCACCATTCTTTCATAAAAAGAATTAGCATATAATTCAAGGTCCTTTTCTGACGTGAAAAATGAGTTGGGCACCAGTTTATCAAAAGGTTCTTTATCCAGAAAATCCTTACTGCAGGAAGCCAGCAGCAGTACGCCCGCACCAAGTATCAGCGTTGAAAATATATTTATGCGTTTCATATAGAAATTAAGATGTTTAGAAGTTAATATTTAAGCCGATTGTAGTTGTCTTGAGCATGGGATAGGCATAGCCCTGACCACTGTTATTGAGAAGATCACCCAGTGGATTTTCGATGATTTCAGGATCAATACTATCTGTATACTTAAACATGCCTGATATTGTAAACAGGTTCTGCATACTTACAAAGATGGTAGCACTATTCATTTTCCAGCGTTGCATCCAGGCCTTTGGCAACTGATAATCTATAGTAAGTGTTTTGAAACGCAGGTAACTGGCGTCCTGAAGATACCGTGTTTGCGGAGCGCCCAGCGAGCGGGTAGTTGTGTTGGCTGCATACCCACGCAGGCGCGGAAAATAGGCATCGGGATTATCTTCTGTCCAGTAATTTTCCATCATTTTCACTGACTGATATCCATACGGCCTGTTGTATAGCCCCCAGAACATACCTGCCTCCGGTGCAAAGTACCAATCGCGTTTTCCAATACCCTGAAAGAAGGCTGACAGGCCAATTCCTTTCCAGCGACCAGATAAGGTAAATCCAAACTGGTAACGTGGCGAGCTATTGCCAATAATCTTTCTGTCGCCTGGATTATCTACAGTATTATCACCCTGGTTGATAAAACCATCTTTGTTCAGGTCCACAAATTTGACATCGCCCGGCAGCAGCTTGCGGCTATTGGAGTTTTGTAGAAAATCCTGGTTGGCATGCCCCACTATTTCTTCCTGCGATTGAAACAAACCGTCTGTCATGTAACCCCATATTTCGCCTACAGTATGTCCGGTATAATAGGTAGAGGAAAGTGTACGGGTAGGATTGTTGAAACGGGTGATTGTGGATTTGCTGTCCCATAGCGATCCGTTGAATCCATATTCGAACGGACTGCCAAAGAGAGTTGTTCTGTCTTTCCAGGCTATCGTCAGCTCCCATCCTTTTGTAGACATGTCGGCATAGTTGCCATAAGGCACCGTTGCACCAAATACAGCGGGCAACGGGCTACCAGCGATAAACATGCCCGTAGTTTTGCGGTTAAACCAGTCGGCCGTAATCTGCAGGCGGTTACGCAGCAATACGATATCAGTACCCACATCAAGCGTGGTAGAACGCTCCCAGGTTAACCCTTCCGGTATTACGGCAGGTATTTGTGTGTAGTTGTTTTGTACGCCATTGAGAATAACACTCATTTTTGATACGCCCATTTGCTCCAGATAGCGGTAAGGTTCTACATTGCCATTACCGAGCGAACCATACGAAGCTCTGATTTTCCAGTCGCTGAGCCAGTTGCGGCTGGCCTGCATAAAGTTTTCACCGGAGATTCTCCAGCCCGCCGATACTGAAGGGAAAAATCCATACCGCTGACTGGAAGGAAATTTGGAGGATCCGTCATAACGGCCATCCAGTTCGATCAGGTAACGATCCTTAAAATCATAGTTGACCCGGTAAAACAATCCGCGATAAGCCCACTCATTACCACCACCGGTTATGGTGTAGTTCAGTCCATCCATCAGGTTGAAGTCCGGCCGCTGATCATTGAGCAACCCATCCCGGCTGGCATTGAATATTTCATAATGCGCGGTTTCCACGTTCATACCACCGAGCACTTTCAGATGATGCAGGTTATTGAAAGTTCGGTTATACTCAGCTGTAAAGTTGGCCGCCAGATAACTTCTGTCAGATGACAGTTGCTGCAGCAAACTACGCCCCAGGCGGGCTGTCACCCCGGGTGCCGTGCTGTAGTCTACAAAATTATTAACCCTTTTTTCTTTATTGGTCTCCCTGGAGTAGGTGAAATCGGTTCGGAGCTTCAACTGATCTTTCAGCACTTTTGCCTCCAGTGCTACTGTATTCCTGAAATAAATATCAGTAGTCTTCGACTCATTGTTACCCGCTTTGAAAGCCCCAATACCCGAGTATACACCGGTGTGCGAGAAAGTACCATCGGGGTTATAAATCGTGGCCATGGGAAATGAAAGCAGATCCATCATACGCCAGATGGTCTGATTGTCACGATCGGCCAGCATGGGGAAGGTATAGGTATAATTGGAAAGCTCGAAATTGTTCTGCACTTTTAACCAGGGCTTAATCGCCACTTCTCCCTTTGCTCGCAGGTTATATTTATTGAATTTATCGGTATTATCATTAAAGATTCCATCCTGGAAATAATACCGGCCGGAAAGATAAAAATTGGCTTTCTCTGATCCGCCAGATACGCTGACAGACTGTTCGGTAGAAGGGATGCGATCTTTATACAGTTCTTTAAACCAATCCGTATTACCAAAATATTCATACCTGCCCAGTGCAGAATTGTACTCTACTTTAGGCAGTGATGGATTTTCATCATGCTGGCGAAGACGATCAAGATATTCGAGTGAAAAGGGAAAAATATTGTTTACTACAGTAGGATGTGATGTATAATCATTCCATCCGGCAAAGGATTCATCAAAATTCTTTGCCCACTCATATCCGTTCGTGATGAGTTTGGGCGTAACGGTACGTTGATTGATGGAGTAACTGGAACTGAAATTTATCTTCACTGCATCTCTTTTGGCCGACTTAGTAGTGATCAGCACCACGCCAAAAGCCGCTCTTGATCCATAGATAGCAGCAGACGAAGCATCTTTCAGCACCGTCACACTTTCCACATCATTGGGATTGATAAAATCAGGATTACCTTCTACCCCGTCAATCAGTACAAGAGCAGCGCCGCCTGCTCCGATAGAAGTGGTACCGCGCACATTGTAACTGGCACCGCGGATAGGGCTGCCATCCACCATCCTGAGGTTGAGGTTGGGCAGGGTTCCCTGCAGCAGACGGGTAAGACCTGGCGAAGGACGATCCTCGAGCACTTCACCACTGATCTGCGATACGGCTCCCGTCACCTTGGTACGGCGTTGTGTACTGTATCCCGTCACAACCACATCGTCGAGCGTATGCGTAGCCTGTTTCAACTGAATTAGCAGGCTGTTGGTAATACCTTCCTTCACCATATATCCCGCCTGCAGATAAGGAGTGTATCCTACCATGCTGCATTGCACATCATAGACAGTGCCTGCCGGCAGGTTATTGAACAAAAAATTTCCTTTGGCGTCTGTAACTGTCGTTTTCTTCTGTCCGTTTTTTTTCTCCGTTATTACCACGGTCACACCTTCCATAGGTTCTTTCTTTTCGCCAATGACGGTGCCCTTGAGTGTAGCCAGTGGCGCATGACCTGCCTGCCCTGTAAAGGCCGAACAAAGCAGCACCAGCAACAACGAAAACTGCTGTAAGTGTCGTAACATAATAGTAGAGTTTTGGTAATAAGTACCCGCTCCGCCTGTTGGCAGCTGCTGGCAATTAATATGTATGTTGTTTATTTTTCGGAAATAACCCAGCTATTGTTTTGCCAGGAGAATATCAGATCATTCATCTGGCAGATCGTGGATAAGATTTGATCAAGCTGATCTGTTGATTCAAAAGAGCCCGTAAACCAGCGGTTATTCATTTGCTGTATATCAAACTGGATATTTACATTATAATGTTTCATAAGACGGTCAAATACGGCTGTCAGCGATTGTTGGGTAAATGAAAGTCCATCCTCTGCCACAGGCTTTGATTTATTGCCTGTTCTTGCAGGTACACGTACGGCAGGCAAAGATTGCGTGGCTGTAAGTGTATGTACACCGTTGAGGAGATTGATCATGATCTCCTGTCCCGGGCTCAGGGTTTGCCTGTCCTGATACTTTGAAGACGGATCTGTGGCATCTACCAGCACCACCCCTTCGATCAGTTTCACTTTAACTGTACTGGCATCTTCAATACGCACATTAAAAATGGTTCCCAGAGCAGTGGTCCGTATCCCTTTGGCCAACACACTAAAAGGTTTCTGCTTGTTCTTGTGCACACTGAATGCTGCGGCTCCCCGGTCAAGAACAATCTGCCGGGCTTTCTCTCCATAATCGGCATAATAACTGACAGCAGAGCCTGGTTGCAGCAGTATTTCAGAGCTATCCGGCATCAGCACGGTTTTTGGTGTAGTTGTCGCATTATACTGCTCATAGCGAACCGGCACAACAGCCTCAGCAATCTTCCCGTTTTCCCCGCCGGTCGTTTTGCGGCTGGTATAATATACAGTCAGCGTTATAGTAACGAGCACGGCTGCGGCGGCGGCCCATTTCAACACAGGTAAATTAAATAACCTGGTCTTGCGGTCTGCAACCGGCATTGCTATTCCTACCTGTTCATGCAATTTTGCCTGCATGGCAGCAAACCATTCCTCATTGCCGCTAAACGTTTCCTCCTCCGTTAAAGATTCCAGTATGGCATTACTCAGCCAGCTTTGTTCATTGGCTTCCAGTTGCCGCAGCTTTTCCAGTAAAAGCAAACGCTCTTCAGCAGTAGCCTGGCCGCGCCAGAAAGCATCAATGAGTTTATCCATAATGTGGTCCTGTAAATAAATACCCGGGAGGGAAAAAAATCGAAACGATCTGGTGTTACCGAATTGTTATCAAAAGCATCATCAATCTAACAGGAGTAAAAGCAGTGCGGCCGAAGCAGAGAGGGCCGGCTGACGGCTGGCTGTGTCGAGGTAAGATTTGATACTGCGTACGGACTGCTTAAGATATTCCCTGACAGTAGATGGCGTAATTTCCAGCTCGCTGGCAATTTCATCAACCGTCAGCCCTTCAAATTTGCTGAGTGTAAATACCCGTTTTCTTTTATCAGGCAACTGCTCTATGGCTCTGTTGATCATAGCCATTTGTATGTCATTATCTGTTTTATCAGCAGTAGCTGGTATTGTTTCGAATGGCTGATAACTGTCTACCAGGATCAGCGAGTCGTTTACCTTCCTTTTCAGATAAGAAAGTGCTTTATTCTGGCTCACTACAAAAAGCCATGGAGCAATGGATTCAACAGATTTTACTTTGTGCAGATTTTCCCATAAAGCCAGGAATACATCCTGAAACACATCTTCTACTCCTTCAGGCGAGTGTACAAATTTCCGGATATTAATATATATGACCTTATGGTACTTTGCATAAAGGTCATTGTAGAGCCGGATGTTTTGGGGAGACGATTCGGTACTAATCTTAATTGCGCTCAACGATGATGCCTGCATTGGTCCGGGAGGGATTTTGTCTGTAGGCAAAATTAGCCCATCGAAATAGCTGCCTGTTTTAAGTTATTGTAACCATTTTGATGAATAGATCAGCTGTCAGCAAACGACTGGTTAACCGGGCAAAACAGTTAAATCAATACTTCCTGGTTATTTCTTGCTACCAAAAAATGCTTTCTTAATAGCAGGATCCCCCTCCACTTCCCGCAGTTTATCCCTTACCTCCTTTTTATGACTGGCAGAATAGAAGATAAGAGAACGCTCTGAAGCAGGAAGATCCTGGGCGAGCCGGAAAAAAAACTCGGGACGTTTGGCAGACACCTCGTGTATGACCGTAGCAAAATAGTGGCTGGTACCAGCCCATTCCGCCGGCAATTGCTTAACCCCATCCAGCAACGTGCTGTATTCAATGCCGGGCATTTTTTCCAGTATAGTACCCATAATATTTTCGTACGTAGTATGTTGCCTGCTCACACTGTCTTTGATCTGCTGAAGTTGCGAATCGGCAAACAGCCTGAACTGGTCAATGTCCTGGCTTTTTTGTGCATCCGGTATCGTACGCCAACTACCAAAGCCAGCTCTGAAACTGTAATGCTGTAACTGATACTCTTTATTCAACTCATCGGTCATGGCAAAATAATTCTTAAGATAATAACCGTTATTGATATCGGTTTTTACTTTTTCCGTATCTGCCGGCTTCAGGTCAAAATGGTCCCTTTTGCTTCCGTGCAACGTCACTTCATACTTATCGCCCTCTTTTTTCAACTGCATCTTATCTGTAGCAAAAACTCCGTCTCCCTGCTGCCGCAAAGTGTCTATACTGATAATAGAAAAACCGGTACCGGCTTTGTCGAGATAACGTCCCATTTTAAACAGCCGGGCCCGATTGTCCTGTACCTGTATATAATACAGCCGTCCTTTGATTTTTCCTTTCAGGTATTGAATACCGGATACATCCTGGGCCTGCAATCCGGCAGCAATAATCAGGAAGAGAACAACAACAACTGGTTGCTTCATAAAAGTCGTTTATGAGTGAGCCTGCACTCCTTTGGTCAGATCACTTTTAAATATACTGCTAAAAGCGTTCTTACATCTGCCGTTGATTTAATATAACAGATCAGGCCATTTCGGAGATGATTCAGGCCAGACCGCAACCTACTCCCTGTCTTTTACCCATTTCCGGTATTTTTCCGAAAACGCATTGATCTCTTTCCGCTCTTTAATAGTGTTCAGATAATATTCGATATTATTAAGATTATCAGCGCAGAAGGTCGGGATACAGTTTTGTATTCCCGTTAACAGAAAATACGGCATCTTATCAATAGTATCTGCCATTATCGTTGCGCCAGGTTCTGGATTTTAACTAAATGATTTTCCAGCTCTTATTAATTTATAAATAAAAAATTTGTGTACTTCCGGAAAAAAATTCAGCTTTGTACTGCTTTGGGCTGCGGCCTGGAGCCTACGCAGAAGGGCGGTTACCTCACAGAGGCAACCGCCCTCCCTGTTTTCAGAGCAATATAAGATGCTCATAGAGTGTTTCGTCAAATATCATTCCTCTTTCAGCCTTGAATAAATTTCGGCCGGCTGTTATGATCCATACCGATCTGATACTTTTATTTCTTGCGGGTTGAAGTGCCCCTACTATGCCTTTCTTGACATCCTGAATTGCATAATCCCGATTAAGCAGGTTAATAACGGCTACCGCTACTTTTTGCTGCGCACAGGAATAGATACAATGATTAATAGTGGATTGCTTTACTAAAACTTCCGGGTTTGGCGTTTTAATATCGCCAATGATCCTGTTATCTATTCGTATATCTGGATTTTTTCGATGGGCAACGTCCGGCAGCCAGGTTTGGCGTGCTTTGCCCTCTGCTTCAGGAAAAGTTGGTAACAACTGAATATCGTGGCCATGATCGGCCAGGATGCTGGCTGCCAGAATATTCTCGCTTAATTCTGCATTTCCATGTAAAGGATGCAATTCAACCTCGCTCCCACAGGCAGATTTATAAATACATGTATACTCCATACTCAAATAACATCTACGACCAGGTCCGTATAAAACTATGTAAACACGGTTTTTAACAGACAGATCCAGTTATCCGATGGTGCATATGAATTACAATTTCGCTTTTATTCGGCAATTCGCAAAGGCAGAATTAAAGAGATCAAAAGAAGGGATTCAGAAAAATCTTTTCAAAGCTGATTAATTTCGGTAGGATTTTAAATTTGCTGGCTAACGCCCTTAAACACATCGCGCAGGTTTACAACTTTTACTTCGTCGTATTTATTCTTTGAACCCGTAATAAAACTTATCAACCGCAGCCAAAATGATCTCTTATCAAAAATATACTTACGGGTAAACCGGGGGCTATCCGGATAATAGCTGGTGATTAATTCCGAATGAATAAGCTTACCCTTATTATAAAAAGTTTTTTCAGTGCCATGAAGTCCCTGTTTAAGCAAATTATCGATTCCGCTAACATTTATCGATTCGAAATCCAGCCCCGGACCACCATAGTCCTTTTCCGGATGGAATTCGTATTTATAAAGATATTCCGCACGTTGCCGTTGGTTATTACCGGGAGTATCGGGGTGAAGAATATAAACATACAACAGGGTCATAGATGAAAAATAAGATACCTCTATAGTGGTATGTAAATCTCCGGTAATGGATTTATAAATCTCTATATCCTGATCTCCTCTGACCTGGGAGTTAAAGAAAACAAAGGCTCCGCTATCCACCAGTGTTTTTGAGAAAAAATCTCTCCAGTCTTCGAAACCCAAAACTGTATCTTCCATAAACTATAAACTGGGAGGTTTAATGAATAATTATTTTGCGGCTTCTTCGTGGCCTGCTATTGTCCCAATGGATTTATCTACTACGTTTATATTCTCAGAGGTTTTCCGTCACCTGAATTCCAATATTTCTCTACCATTACATCAACCATTACTTAAATTAATCCATTATCCTATTCGCTAAACATATAACAGAAGTCGCTCACCGGAGCAAGATAAGCGGAATATGTCGTTTTCCACTTTGAAACAATAAAGCCCCTGAAGAATCAGGGGCTCGCTACAACAGGTACTGATGCCTGTCTATCTGCTTTATTTATGGCCGGTCTTTGGTAAAAAGGGTCAGCTCACCCATGGCCTGAAAAGTGGCCGTTGCCCCCCAGTGAGACAATACCTTAATACGTATATAACGGGTTTTGGGAATATTGGTGGGCATCACAAACTCATGACCCGCCTGTGCTGCCGCAATATCTTCTGCGGTATTGGTACCCGCAGGCGAACCGGAAGGCTTAATAGCTTCGCAGGTACGCAGGAAAGTCCAGCTATCCCAGGAGCCGTCTGCATTGGGGTCATTGCTGCCATATATCTCAAAACTCCTTACCGCCTCGAGGTTATACAACCTGTCCATGGGCTGCCAGTAAATAAACCGGTTGATCTTGGCCGATTGCCCCATATCAAACGTAAACCATACTGGTGTGGGGCCTACAGCTGTGGCATAGCCATTGCCGGTCACATAACCATTCCAGAGATTCGTCATGGGCCAGGTTGCATACTGACTGGCGCCGATATCGGTGGGCAGCTGCATACGTCTGAATAATGATTTGTCAAACTGCCTTTCGTAAGGAGGCAACGCATTGAGCACAACGGTCGAAGGCTGTACCACCCAAAAAGTATCATACGAATTGGCATTGGGCAGGTATGCAGAACGATAATTCAGTTCACTGCCGCCCTGGTAATCTTCCTCCGATAAAGCGAGTACCGATTCAGTCGGGAGGAGTAAAACGGTTTTCGCTTCACCGGCAGCAGTAAGGTAGCTGAGCTCAGTCAGTATCTGTCCGCTGTTGGCATCATTCCATTTCACGATCAGCGAATCCACACGCGTATTGGGCGCCACCGATTGAATGGTACGATTGCCCAGTGCATTTACATAATCGTCGCCATAAGCCATGCCCGAAGCTGTCCGCACCACGGAAGCATGACCTTTTTCATCGTAGGTATACACCGCAAAACTATAACTGCGTGCAGCCAGGTCAGGTATCAGCATATTGATCGTGTCTGAAGACAACGGACGCTGGATCGGCATTTCCAGCGAATCGCCGCGTTCATTCCAGTAGGCTCTTACTTTCACTACCTGCTGGTCTTTCCCCAGCGTCATTTTAAGATTTATCCGTTTATAACCTGACTGTGCTATAACGGTATCCAGGGCACCGGCATAAATGATCTCGCCCCCTTTCTGAAATTCGTCTTTATATTCATCCATTTTGGAACAGGAGAAAAAGCCGGTCAGTATGGCCAGCACAACCACAATGCCCCAACTGTATTTTATCCTTCTCATAAGTTGCAGTTTTAAATCTTGATTAATTTGAATCACCAAACATTTTGATCTCATACACGTACACGTATACGGTATTGCCCCAGTTCTTTAGTGTTTTGAAACGGATATGCCGCACTTTGGGCGCATCCACCGGGAACGGTACAGTAATACCCTCTTCAATAAAATTGATATCGGCCTGCGTAAGTGGCGATCCCTGTGGCAAACCCGAAGGTTTCTGCATGCTGTAAGTGGTGAGCAGGGTCCAGCTGTTATCAAAACTACCATCGGGATTTGGCGCATTCGATCCCCACAATTCTATTTCTTTTGGACTATGTTCATCATAATATTTGGTGCGGTCTGGTTTCAGATAAAATACCATCCGGCTCAGCTTGGCTTCCACACCCATATCGAATGTAAACCATTGCGGCATGCCGGTAGCCCCACTGCTATGGTAATAAGAAGTCATGCTGAAATTATTGTCAAACAATCCGGCAAACGTACCTGAGTAACCCAGTGCAGCATCTGTAGGCAGGGAATAACCGCGCATTTTTGTACGATCCAGTTGCTCTTCAAAGAACGGCGTGATCGTAGTCAGCAGAGTATCCGACACATTTCCCCAGCGGTCGCGGATAAATACACCAAACTTCCTTTCAACTGCTGCAAAGCCGCGTGCAGTGAAGTTGCCAGTGCGCAGATCGGTATAATGAGTATAGCAGGGCGTGAATTTACCGAGCGAATCGTTGGTCAGTACAACAATGGCAAGGCTGGCTTCTGTAGGATTTTTAAAGGCTACATTCAGTCCGCCAAAATCGGCAGCTGTCTTCAGGCTGTCGAAGGCTATCCGGTAAACGGGTTTCAGCGGGTTTACAGTTACCTCTACCGGCGAGGATACATTTTCGCCCAGGTCCACCGCATTGAGCGTTACTATATAGCTGCTTTCATCGGCAAAACCTTCCAGCTTAATCTTGTTGGAGTAACGGCTCACTTTATTTTCCCGTACCACTCCGTCTTTAGTCGTATACCGGGCCTTTACATAGGCCAGATCAGGATCAGATGGCGGAGTAAAAGTGATGCTGACAGCACCATTGAGATTCTCCACTACGGGCAGGCTCACAGGCCCCGGAGCTATGCCATCGTTTTCTGACGGCCCCAGTTCCATCCGTGTGCAGGAAGCCGCAGTCATCAGCAGTAAACCAGCCAGGCAATTATTTATTAGTCGTCTCATTTTTTTAAAATTTAGCAGTAGTTGAATGAATTGGTTTCCGGTTACCATCCTGTGTTTTGAACCAGGTTGGTATTGATCTGCAATTCCGATTCACTGATGGGCCAGAGATAATCACGCGGCGCTGTAAACGACTGGCCGAACTCCAGTATGCGCTGATAATAATCTTCGGTGTTTTCACGGCCCACATTCCAGGCGTAAATGGGCGCATTCAGCTCCTGGAAGGCACGCTTCCACCGACGCAGATCCCAGAAGCGGCTGGCTTCAAACGCCAGTTCAATCCCTCTCTCCTGGTGAATGATCTCACGCAATCCATCGATAGTAGTATACTTGCCGGGACGATTGGAAAAATTGCTCCAGCTGCTTTCCACGGTATTCAACCCAGCCCTTGTGCGAATTCTGTTCAGATAAGGCAGGGCTTCGCCTGATTTACCATTTTCATTCAATGCCTCTGCATACAGCAGATACAGATCGGCCAGCCGCATCACCGGCCAGGGATAACTTTCGACCGAAATACTGGTAGAGCTGTAAGCCAGTGTCCAGTTCACCAGTTTTTTGGTATAATAACCGGTGATGGAATAAAGACGTGTGTTCTTTTTACCGGAGGTCTGCAATGCTTTGGCCTGAATATTATAGGGAGCCTGCGCACTGGTATTGCTGCGCATAAACCACTTGGCTCCGTCAAAAGCCACATCGGCATAAAAACGGGGTTCGCGGTCCAGATGCAACGCAGCTGTTTTATAACCGGTCTGCAGGTAATTATCCTGCGTTGTGACCGTTTTGACCTGATAGCGGTTGGCATAATCCCAGGTTTTATCTTCTTCAATAGGCACTCCATTTTTGGTATAAAACAGTTCCACCATTTTGAAGGTAGGTGCCAGCTGTCCTTTCAATTCAGTATTAGTTACCAGCGGATCCAGTTGCGGGCAGGCAAACAATTGTATCCAGTAGGTGGGGCGACCGGCATAATTGGTAGGCGATGTGGTACTGCCCCAGATGAGCTCATTGTTCCATTTCTGGCAGATGGCATTGCGAATACTCATTTCTGTGAGCACGGCAGCATTCTCTCCTACTATACTACCGGGTTGCTGATAATACAACGTGGCGCCTGCACTCTCCGCTGCCTCTACTGCAATGCGGCAGGCTTCTTCGGCACGTTGCCATTTGCCTGCCTCGAAGTTGGGATTAAAGAGCGCCTTTCCATCTTTATTCTTCAGATTAATATAATCGGTATTGCCGTTGAATAAAGGACTGGCCGCCGTCACCAGCAGACGGGCTTTCATTGATAATGCTGCCACTTTCGTTACACGCCCCATTTCGTCGGTCTGATTGAGGATACGAATGGGTAAGCCTTCAAAATCGGCTCCTTCACTCGCTTCATCATACAGGCGCGCTATATAATTCACCACACTGTCTACCGGCTGACGGCTTACTTTCACCGCACTCACGTCAGACTCTATAGCCAGATTATTATCTATAACAGGAATAGGTCCATACATTCTGAACAGGTACCAGTGATAATATCCTTTGAGGAATTTCACTTCCTTTACCCAGCGGTCTTTCAGCAAAGGATCAATATCTCTTACCTTATCAATATTTTCCAGAAAAATATTACAGTCGCGGATTCCCTGCCACATATTACGGCCATCAAATCCGCTCCAGTAATTCATGTACACATTCGATTTATTCTGCTGGCCACGGGCTATGCGATAGGGATCTTTATAGAAAAAATCATAGACAGGCTCCCAGTACAGCCACAGTTCATCGCCGGCATTAAAACCGGGATTGCTGTCGGGGTCACCTTCTTTGGGTAAAAAAGAATAACAGGTAAACAGGAATTTTTCCGCCTCAATGGCACTGGTAAATGCATTGTCGATGGTGGCGATATTGTCCGGAACAATATCTAGATAGCTCTTCTTACAGCTCCCCAGCATCCAGACCGCAAGCATCAGTACAAGCCACTGGCGGCTCAGCCGAAACTGGAAAAAAATATTATTAACAGATCTCATGACTTAATTGCTTTTTAGATTTCTAATCTTACACCCATGTTAATCACTTTCTGAACCGGATACCCCAGCCCATTGCTTCCCTGCTCGGGATCCCAGAGTTTGAAATCGGTGAACTTAAACAGGTTGTTGGCATTGATATATACACGCAGACCGGAGAGACGAATCTTTCTCAGTTGCTTCTCAGTCAGATTATAGGCCAGCTCTACCTGCTTGAGACGCAGGAAGGCGCCATTGCGCAACCACCAGGTAGAAGGCTGCGTATTATTGGCATTGAGCGTGGGACTCAGGCGTGGCCAGAAAGCATAGATATTCTGGTTGTCTTCGCTCCAGTGATCTTTGGCAATGATATCCAGCAGACCGTTCTGGTTAGAACCAGACATCACAAAGGGTGAAATCTGCGACGGATCTATATAAATGGATGTACGTGCCACACCCTGAAAGAATGCATTAAATTCAAAAGCCTTATAACCGGCAGAAAACCCAAAACCATATACAATTTCAGGAGAAGCTGAATGTCCCAGGCCATTTACCCGATCCAGATTGGTGATCTGGCCATCGCCATTCAGGTCGCGGTACTTGATATCACCACCACGCACTTCACCAAAGGTTTGCCGCGGTGAGTTTTTCACATCCTCATCGTCTACAAATAAACGCTCCGCGATCAATCCCACATTCATCACCAGCGGATGCCCCAGGCGGGAGAGATAATATTCATTCGGCGCATATTCCGGCTCTTCATTCTGCGTCAGCTTACTGGCTGCATAGGTGAAGGTGCCCCTTGCACTGATCCAGAAATCACGGAAGCTTTTGCTGTAATCCAGCGCCAGGTCAATACCTTTTGAAGAAGCGGCTCCCACATTGGCACTAGTGACTGCAGTAAGACCCATGGTAGCTGGAATAAATGCACGTGGCATCAGGATGTTGGTACGCTTTTTCTTAAACACATCCACAATCACATTAAGCGAGTTGAACAGCAACATATCCATACCCACATTGGTCTCCTTCGATATTTCCCAGGTAATATTTTCGTTGGCATAGCGGGTAATGGCTACGCCGTTGCGGGTATATCCAAAATTGTCGCCAAACGTAGCACGACGGTCGGGACTGTTGAGCGATACTTCTGACAGGTAGAAGAAACGATCACTGGAGTAACCGATCTGATCATTACCCACTATGCCATGCGTGGCACGCAGTTTCAGACTGGTGATCACGCCCTGCAGCGGTGTAAAGAATTTCTCATTACTCACGATCCAGCCAATACCTGCTGAGGGGAAGAATCCATAACGATTGTTTTTGGCAAAACGCTCGGAACCATTGTAACCAAAGTTGGCTTCAAACAGATAACGCGAGTCATAATCATAAGTAAAACGCCCCGATACACCCAGGTTGCGCGCCGGCAGGGAGGTTTGCAGTGTGGCTGCACTGCCATTGAGGTGATTGCGCATGATGCCGATCACCATACCGCTGATATTATGTACATCGGCCACAGTTGTCTTATAGTTCAATGCAGCTTCGATATAACCAGTAGTATTCTGAATCTTATCACTCTGGTTGGGGTTATAGTTCAGGTATTCTGTTGCCGTAGTGGGATTCAGCAGGTTGAGGCGGTATCCCTTTTCATTATCATTGGTTGGACTGGCAGAATAATAAAACGGATTATACTGGCGCGACAGGTCAAAATAAGAGTAACGTTTGGTATAAGCCATCACGCGGCCTTTCAACCCCGGTGTAATAAATTTAAAATCCTGCTGGATCTCCAGCTGCACATTGAGTGTAGATGTATTGTACTGCTGGTAACCCGATACCATGGTGGCATAGGGATTATTATAAAAAGTATTGGAGCCCTGAGAAATGAGGGCATTTCCAAAAAGCGGGTGATTATCGTACGGAGAATCGGATGGATCAAATACGGCTGGAAACAATACCGGGTTTGATTTCAGTACGCTGTTAAATACGACTGAGCCGCCATTGATCCGGTTGCCATTGGCATCAAAGCCACCGATGGGGCCCGTATAGTCATCGAAGTTGCCGGAAGTGCGCACGATACCGATCGTTGTGGGCGTGAGGTTGACCGTTACGTTTGAACGGATCTCATAACTTTTGAGTTTGATATTATTATCAAAACTGTTGCGGCTGTTGTTTTTCAGCACACCATTGTCCTGGTTGTAACTGGCCGCGATATAATATTGCGCTCCTTTACCACCACCCGTCAGGTTCATATTGAACCGCTGGTTGACAGTATGATCTTTAATGAGTAACCCCATCCAGTCGTTGTTGGGATACAGCATGGGGTTTTCGCCGGCAATGGTGGCATCGATTTTATTCTGGCTGTAGGGAAGTGCTTCGCGGGGATTGCGGGTGAGCACGGCTTCATTGGCCAGTTTCATATACGTGATATTATCGGCCATTTTGAAATTGTCGGTATTGCCGGAGATAGAATTTTCAAACCGCATATTGAATTTCGTCTTACCGGCCACACCAGATTTGGTCGTCACCAGGATCACTCCATTGGCACCACGTGCTCCATAGAGCGAAGATGCTGCCGCATCTTTCAGCACAGAAAAAGCAGCGATGTCATCGGGTTGCAACCGGGCCAGATTGGTCGGAGTCGATTCCATCCCATCGATCAGGATATACGGATCCAGTTTACCCGAACCGAATGAAGTAATGCCGCGGATAAAAAACGAAGCATTATCTGCACCGGGTTCACCGCTACGCTGATAGGAAACCACACCGGCCAGGCGACCCGCCATCATGGTGGTGAGGTTGCTGGTAGGCCCTTTCAGTTCTTTGGGTTTGATGGTTGTAATAGAACTTACCATGCTTTCTTTACGTTGTTTATCGAAAGCCACTACCACCACTTCGTTGAGGGTATTGTTTTGTTCCAGCAGTATAACGTCGATTGTTTTGCGATTGCCAATCGCTACATCCTGGTCTTTATATCCTACAAATGATATCTCCAGTGTAGCAGTATCTGGTACGCCCGTCAGCATGAATTCACCACGGTTATCTGCCTGGGCGGAGACTTGTGCGTTTTTTACTTTTACGGTAGCACCGGTCAGCGGCAGACCACTTTCGTTGAGTACACGGCCGGTGATGGTGCGGTCTGTACGGACAGCTGGTTGCGAACCCGCTTTGAGTGTAATGATCACTTCTTTCTGATCGACCCGGAAAGCCAGGTTTTGACCAGCCAGGCATTTCTCCAATGCCTCTTCAAGCGTCACATCCTTTACATTCACCGTTACCAGTATTGTCTCGGCTTTTACCTGATCGTTGTACAGGATATTGTATCCCGTTTGCTCGCGGATCATCTGAAACACCTTGCTGAGGGGTTCATTTTTCACATTCAGCGTCACCAGGGGCGCTTCGGAAGAGATCACCACCGTGTTGTGCATGATGCGGTAAGTGAAAGGCTGACCTTTGAGGGCCTGTGCCAGAAAATCCTTCAGGGGCTGGTTAGTGGCACTGATGGTCACCGGCTTTGAGTTGTCGAGCGACGAGCCCATCGAGATGACCGAGTAACCGGTCTGTGATTTTACCGCGTCAAAAATATTCTTCAGCGGAACTTTTTTTCCTGTGTACGTCACGGTTTGCGAAGCACCGTTGTTTGCGTACACCGTCATGAAGGACAGCGTCAGGAAAAGCGACGTAAGCCTTCGTACGGATTTCCATAATCCGTAAGCAGTTTTTTGCATAGTTTTGATGCAGTTTTGGTTGATTTGAGAATGATTCCTAACTGTGTTTTCGATTCATCCAGACTTTCTTTGCAGGAAGTGTCACCCACACTTCCTGTTTCTTTTTCCGGACAAAATTTTTATATAAATAAGGAGCACTACACCATACTCCCGCGTTATATCAGGGTAACAATACCAGCCTCCTGCCCTCTTCCATCCGGAAATGCAGGCCCAGCACACTCAGCACTTCCAGCACATCGGCCAGGCGCAAATCGCGGCTGATGCCGCCCACCAGCGTGGAGTGCTGAATACCTTTTTTCAGCAGTCCCTCATCATATACCACTTCTATATCGTACCAGCGCGCCAGTTGCCGCATGGCATCTTTAAGCGAGGATCCTTCAAAATTGAAACTGCCGTTTTTCCAGGCAGTGGCTTTCTCCACATCCCCTTTACTAACCGCAATAGCAGATGATGTTGTATGCGACATTCTCCCCTGCTGTCCGGGTACGAGGGATACCTCACCGCTTTTTCCCTTTTCCTGCAGTCCGGCCCACATATTTACCGATCCCTCCACGAGCGTGGTATTGATATTCGGCTCGTCGTCGTAGGCATTAATATTAAAGCTGGTACCCGTCACTTCCACTTCTGCCTGGTTGTTGATACGCACATAAAAAGGCCTGCTCTTATCTTTCTTTACTTCGAAATAGGCTTCGCCCGTCATTTCCACCACCCGCTTATCACCAGTAAAGGCTGCGGGAAAACGAATGGAGCTGGCAGCATTAAGCCATACACGTGTACCATCGGGTAAGGTAAGCTGGTATTGTCCGCCCCGCGGAGTAGTCATGGTATTCATCATCACCTCACCATCATTTTCCGCATGTGCATCATACACGATAGCACCATTCTCTGTTTTGGAGATCAATACATCGCCTTCCTGCGCAAGAGTACCGCTGCCGGCACTATCGAGCAGAATGGTATTGCCATTAGAAAGGGTCAGTACTGCACGATCCCTGCCGGGTGCGATGGAAGCGAGGTCAACAGGAGGTGTACCTTTTTTGCCGGCAGGCGACAGAAAGAAATAATAAAAAGCGCCCAGCCCCAGTAGCAGCAAGACAGCAGCTGCATAACGAAGCCATGGGCGCCGGAGAAAACGCACAGGTGAGCCCTCAGCAGACACTGGCGGCTCCTGCACTGCATCAACACTGACAATACTTTGAAGCAATAGATCGAGCCGGTCGGGGGAAAGCACCGGTCCATCTGCCGCATTTAATTCGTCTGACTCTATAGCCTGACTGATCAATGCCAGCGCCAGCTCCTTATTTTCCGGAAGAGCCAGCAGACGCATCAGCTCCTGCCGCTCCGCTTCACTGGCATGACCCTGCAGCCACACATTATATAATTTCTGTATTGATCCCGTCATAGATTGGGGGAACCTGTCATTCCTTATTGCTATTGACGAAACCCGGATCCGGTTTGGGGGAGGCTGCTAAAAATATTTTTGCCGGGCAATAGCCAGTGTCAGCAACAGCACACCCAGCCCGATGCGGCTGATGCAATAAGCGCGGATGCTGCGCATGGCCAGGTCGAGGTGGCTCTTGACGGTTTCAGGCGAAACCTGCATCAGCTTTGCCGCTTCCTCGCGGCTGTATCCTTCTTTTTTTATCAGGGAAAAGGCCTGCCGCTGTTTGGGACTGAGCCGCTCCACTGCCTGGCCCACCAGTTCTTCGAAAGCATTGCCCTCGCCCATAGTTTGCTGGCTGAGCTGCTGCAAGGGTTCCAGCTCTTTGATCCAACTGGCCAGGTGGCCTTTCTCCGCGTGCTGCTTGCGGAGCATATCATATATAACGTGTGTGGTAATGGTAACAAGCCAGGCCCGAAAGTTTTCAATCTGTGGCAGTGTACTGCGTTTGAGCCATACTTTCAGAAAAACTTCCTGCACCACATCTTCGGCCTGCCAGGCATCATTGGTGAGTTTGAGTGCAGTACGATAAGCCAGGGGATGATACTCCAGCAGCAGTGCCGCAAAAGCCTGATGATCTCCTTCTGCCACCCTCACCAGCCAGTCCTGTTCCTGATATGTAACCCGGTGCTCCAATAAACTAACATCTGATAGCGTGCATCCTGGGAGAATGCCGCCAGTTAAAGCCTTATACCGGTTACAATATTAGGGGATTTGGGGGAGAGCAATAGCGCCTGAACTAATTATTTAATTCACACATTTGCATTTACTCATATATAACCTATGGTTACATATACTTCCTACATCTGATCTGAAAAGAGCGAATAGTAATTTATAGACAAATTATATGAACTTTCTTTTTATCTCTTTCAAATTTTCAATTGTTGTCCAAGGTCTATTTCGATGCAACATTCTGTGACAATTTGAGCAAACTAATATCAAATCATCAATTTTTGTTTCCGTTTCACTCTTTAGTTCTGAAATGGGATAGATATGATGAGCCTCAATAAACCCTCTCCCTAGTTCTCCATAATTACTAACGAATGAAAAACTGCAAATTTGACAACTCAGTAAAGCATCTCTTTCCAAATATCTTTTTTTTGCTAATCGAACCAATTCCGAATTACGCTCTTTCATTAAATGAAGTTTATATATTTCTTTCCCCTCCGGAAAGCATATTGCATCGTCGTCACTAGAAACGTTTATTTCTTCCGGTTTATTCTCAGAGTACAAGAAAGAATACTTCACATAAATATCTCTCACTAGTTTCATAGTTACGTTCTGAATTAATTCAAAATACTGGATATGATTCTTCAAAGCCATCAAGGATGTAAGCAATTGTTCGCTCCCATTTTCCAAATAGATTTGACTCAGATAATAATCAAAAGACTGAGCACTTACTGTTCGACTAAATGTACGTCCGGTAATCAAATATGCATAAACACCAAAATAGATGGACGCGGTACCCTTATTCATAGCGGTCTCCCTCAATCTATCAAGACCTTCATTTCTACTAATTTCTCTATTATAAACTGCTTTAGAAACCGCGTAAGCCAATTCAATCTGTTCTGCACTTATTTTTTTCATAGAAAATAGTAAATTATTTACCATTTAAATATACAATACTCTTCTATTTAAAAGAAACAGGAAAATATAGCTTTGATTATTATACATAACAAATCTCAACTTCAAAATCTAGCTGCTGAATCCTCCTAATCATCATATTAAATGTTATTAAGCTAAAAAATGGCAACCTATCCACAAAGGCTTCTTTTCCCGAACCGGCCAACAATACAATCAAATATTTAACTTTTCCATTTTTAAATTCATTAGAAGGCTTAAGAAAAATATTCTTTTTAAAAAAAGTAGACGATCTCTCCTTAATCCACTTTCGTATAGATTTATCCGATTTTAGAAGTTGCGCCGAAACATAGGTTTGCATGAGCAGATGACTATTTAAAGCTGAACTGGACATTTTTTTAATATGCATAACATAATTCGGTAATAAAATATCGCAAAATTCTATCCCGTAAGAAAAATCAGAATGAGTGTAGAGCATTTTATCCCAGCATTGCCCGTTTATTGCTTTAGCTGCAGCAACATTATATCCGCCTTCATTCTGTACCCCATCCCAAGGCAGTAATCCAATATCAGAAGACTTTATCTCTCGAGCAGTCACATAATCTTTTAGGTCCTGCAAATATCTTTTTTGAACTTCATACCAATTTCCTTTATACAATATGTGTCCGCCGATATTTAATGCCAAATTAAAAAACAAACATTTATAAATAGACCATTCATCCACACGTTGAAAGTCCTTATCATACACGTAGATTCGTTTCGTCTTTAAATACTGAACTGTGAATTTCTGTCCTTTATTCAAACTTTTATACAAATCCTCCATCTCAATATCTAGCAAGGTATTTCCTTTAAGACTAAAACCATAAGAATCGATATTTTCGGAGTGTTGGTAATCTACTAAAAAGACTGTTTTAGATCTTTTATTTAGAGCTTCACATAATTTATCATCTAAAAAATCAATAAGTTTTTTTGATTTAATTTTTGATACGGCTGTCAGCCTTTTATAATCAGAATTTTTTATCACTTTTTCGTATTCATCTGCAATAGTTTGACATAGGTTTTTTATTTCATTTAGGTTTAATGGTGCTGGAATTGAGAAAAATTCTTTCCCCTTTATTAAAACAGCTTTTGTCATCGAAAAATATTTCCCGCTTAATTCTGTTATCGTTTCTATGTAATCGTCTATGTTAAAATTATTCTGCGTAGAAGGCAAAGCAGCACTTCGATTATTCCTGATAGGGTTTTCTGTGAGAGTATAAGACTCCATTGTCTTGTAGCGTTTATTGGGAATACGGTTAAACGCTACCGCCAGTCCAAAATCGTGTATAATATTCTCTTTATTTATATTTCCCACCGAAGACCCGAAACAGCAAGCTAAAATCTTGTTTTTTGTTTTTACAAACAAGATCGCTCCAGAAGTTGCTGTGGACATATTAAGTGAGCCAAGATGAGCAAATCCTTGAACTATATTTGTCCATTCTGGAATTAAATCATTGGACGGTTTTACATAAACTACAACACTAGGATCAGCATTATGCAAACTAATCTTTGAAAGTGGTTGTCCCGTCATTAATCGAGAAACGTCAAAAGTAGTTATATGATCTTCAAACAGACAAATTGCCATTCTCGTTGCCATAATAAATAAATTAGAAATAACGTCAATTATTAACTTATAAACATATAAACTTCGGAAAGGGTCGTCAACCCGTGTTTTCACCTTATGAAATCTCAGAAAAAATGTTAAGGGGATTTTCATTAGCGAAAATGACTGTGTTGAACACTATCTGATTGAATAGAAAATACGGGATAGCAGGCTGCTCCGGTCGAAGCATATTCTGCAGTAAAAGTGAGAAATCCTGCAAACGCGGGACAGGCCACAGGCGATGATAGTAGCACTGCAGCCGGGATTATAAAAAAGTTAAAGGGTATAATGAATATTGAAGTAAATCAGCCGGGCTGCTGCGTGGTCGAAGGCTTCAGACTGACCGAGCGGTTAGGTCAAGAGCATTTTGCGAAATGCTGTTTACCTGATAAGAAGTCTGTGTATCGAACTCGCTCAGGCCGCTTCGCGGCCCGAGCGGTCTACTACAGTTCCGAACATACCTTTCTCCCCCACCATCACTTTTACTTTCCAGCTTTTACCCTCCGCCTTTTACCCTCCACCTTCATGCAAAACCACCTTTATACTTTTAAACCTTTAAACCCTTCCCCCCTTCACCTTCAACCTCATAGATTTCCTCTATATCTCTATCAATTTAATCAATTAGGTTTATTACCCGAACTGTCACAAATTTGCAACGCAGCAAAATGCTGTACAAATACTGATAATAAACTACATAGATGTCTTTTATCATACATGAAAGACAACTGGTGATACGATTGATCCACTTAAGAAAATCTATTAACAATGGAAAAAAATTCAGGCGACATCAGCAAATGCCCGTTTCATGGGGCAACCCAGCAACACAGCGTGGGTGGTAATGGCACACAAAACCGCGACTGGTGGCCCAACCAGCTCAAACTGGGTATCCTCCGCCAGCACTCTTCGCTGAGCAACCCGATGGGTGAGCAATTCAACTATGCCGAAGAGTTTAAGAGCCTCGACCTGGCAGCGGTGAAAAAAGACCTGCAGGCACTCATGACTGATTCACAGCCCTGGTGGCCGGCCGACTTCGGCCATTACGGTCCGCTCTTTATTCGCATGGCCTGGCACAGTGCCGGTACTTACCGCACGGGCGATGGCCGTGGTGGTGCCGGTGCCGGTCAGCAACGCTTTGCACCGCTCAACAGCTGGCCCGATAATGTGAGCCTCGACAAAGCCCGTCGCCTGCTGTGGCCTATAAAACAGAAATATGGCCGTAAAATTTCCTGGGCCGACCTGATGATCCTGACAGGTAATGTGGCACTGGAGTCAATGGGCTTTAAAACATTCGGCTTTGCCGGTGGCCGCGAAGATGTGTGGGAACCGGAGCAGGATGTATACTGGGGTTCTGAAACTACCTGGCTGGGTGGCGACAAACGCTACTCCGGCGACCGCGACCTCGAAAATCCACTGGCTGCCGTACAGATGGGTCTTATCTATGTAAACCCTGAAGGTCCCAATGGCAACCCCGACCCCATTGCTGCTGCGCGCGACATCCGCGAGACATTCAAGCGTATGGCGATGGACGATGAAGAAACAGTGGCACTGATTGCCGGCGGACACACTTTCGGTAAAACACACGGCGCTGCTCCTGCATCGCATGTAGGTCCCGACCCCGAAGCTGCTCCTATCGAAGAGCAGGGCCTCGGCTGGCGCAACAGCTTTGGCACTGGTGTTGGCAACGACACCATCACCAGCGGACTGGAAGTAACCTGGACCACCACTCCCACCAAATGGAGCAATAACTTCTTCTGGAACCTGTTTGGCTACGAATGGGAACTGACCAAGAGCCCCGCCGGTGCACACCAGTGGAAACCCAAACATGGCGCCGGTGCCAACACGGTACCCGATGCACATGATAAAACCAAACGCCAGGAGCCGCGCATGCTCACGACCGACATCGCCCTGCGTATGGACCCGGCTTACGAAAAAATCTCCCGCCGGTTTTATGAAAACCCCGATGAATTTGCCGATGCCTTTGCCCGCGCCTGGTTCAAACTCACCCACCGCGATATGGGCCCCCGTGCCCGCTACCTCGGTCCCGAAGTGCCCCAGGAAGAGCTGATCTGGCAGGATCCCATCCCCGCAGTAGATCATGCACTGGTAGATGCTGCCGATATCGCAGCACTCAAAGCTAAAGTCCTGGCCTCCGGTCTTACTGTAGGCGAACTGGTATCTACCGCCTGGGCTTCCGCTTCTACTTTCCGTGGATCAGATAAACGTGGTGGCGCCAATGGAGCACGCATCCGCCTGGCTCCGCAAAAATTCTGGGCTGTCAACAATCCTGCTCAACTGGGTAAAGTGCTGGAAATACTCGAAGGCATACAGGCTGAATTCAACAAAGCACAGGCAGGCGGTAAAAAAATATCGCTGGCCGACCTGATCGTGCTGGCTGGTGCTGCCGCTGTGGAAAAAGCCGCCAAAGATGCCGGCCACAACATCACAGTGCCCTTCACTCCCGGTCGCGCAGATGCTTCACAAGAGCAAACAGATGTAGAGTCATTTGCTGTACTGGAGCCCGCTGCCGATGGTTTCCGCAATTATCTGAAAGCGAAATACAGCATCTCTACGGAAGAGCTGCTGATCGATAAAGCACAACTGCTGACACTCACCGCACCCGAACTGACCGTACTGGTAGGCGGTATGCGTGTACTGAATACCAACTATGATGGATCCAAACATGGTGTATTCACCAGCCGTCCGGAAGTGCTGACCAACGATTTCTTCACGAACCTGCTCGATATGGGTACTACCTGGAAAGCCGTATCTGAGCATAAGGAAATCTTCGAAGGCCGCGACCGCAATACCGGTGATGTAAAATGGACCGCTACCCGCGCCGACCTGGTATTTGGCTCCAACTCAGAGCTGCGTGCCCTGGCCGAGGTATATGGCAGTGCCGATGCGAACGAAAAGTTTGTGAATGATTTTGTAGCTGCCTGGACCAAGGTGATGGAACTGGACCGTTTTGATCTTCACGGATAAAACGGTGAAAGGATTATTAAACTTGAAAGGCCCGCTGCGCGGGCCTTTCAAGTTTAATAAGGTTGATGGTAGAGGGTGAAAGGTATATCAGTTTATATAGTATTTACTTCACCGTAAAATCTATCCATTCAGAACTATTTATTTCGGAGGAGTACCCCCTGTCGGGATTAAAATAAACACGAACTCTGTATTGTCCGGGAGGAAATCCCCTGGCCGATGAGTTCCCATCCGAAAAAAGTGCTCCTGCCACATACAGTGTATCACATAAATGCTCTCCTTTCTTAAATAAGATATATTCCTCTTCTTCAAAAATCGGATCGATATCGGCCGTAGGTGTAAATAGTATAAATTTATCTCCCTTCAATTGCCGGAGTTCCACTATATAATTCCCCAGCGCCTTAATATTCTCTCTTTTGTAATCTGTTTGACGGTGTTTTAAAATCCGGACATTATCGGCCGACGAATTCACAACACTTACTTTCAATTCCAGGCCTTCCCGTTGGGCTGGTTTCACTAATGAAAGAGCAACAGAATAACCGGCGGGAATAAACTGGACTAGTGCTATCAGAAGCGCAGGAAAATGTAAACCATAAAGGAGCCGATAATTTTTATTTCCGGAGAAGCCAGGACTCATATGTATTGCAATTTAAAATAGTGATATAATACCAGGTATCAGTCGTAACATCATCCCAGTACAGATCGAGATAATGTGTAAGCCAGTTCAGTGAATAATGCCTTTCGTAAACAATACCCGTATGCATTTTTCCAGACGCCGGTTTATCATTTACGCATGCATCCACGCATGCCCCGTCAAATCGTAGAATCAGGTCAGCCCGATCCAGAATATTCCTTCTAATCGGAGTTTTGCCTTGGTCGCTGAACTGCTGACTTAAGTCGCGGGTCCGCGATGCATCGCGGGCCTACAATGTTTCTGAAAGCATAAATTATCCTTCTCCCAAAGCTGCCTGTTTGATCTTCATGCCGGATCATACAAAAATCATTATCAAGCTCTCCTATTTCCTGCCTTTCTTCTTCACTAAGGTTGTCATAAAATACCGGGGCGGTATAAGCAAGGGCAGGCCAGCCTTCATGTTATCTTCAGCATTTGTTGCAGAGATATGTACGGGACTCTTCCATAATTATAATCCATGTTCTCCGATTCGAAGCCCACTTATCACCACCCCATGCCCATCCGGGTCCTTTATCAACACACCATTGCTGATCCAGTAGGGATTTTTGGGCTTTACTACTTCCACCTGGTTTGCGATTACACTATTAAGGATTTGCTCAAATTCCTGTTGCGTAGTGGGATAAAAAACGAGCAGATCGTCTTCATCAAACCGGTGATCGGCTTTTTCGGCAGAGCTGGTAAACTCCAGGTGCCAGGATTGTCCCTCCTGTCCCAGAAACACACCGTCATACCCCTCATGTGCATTGAAGCCGCCGAGTACTTTCAGTTGCAGTATTTCCGTATAGAATTGAATGATCCGTTGCAGATCGTTGGTATGTCTTGCTATCCGAAATATCATACGTTTTTTTAAAAATTAATCCGCCGGCCGTTCATAACTGCTGCGGTTTTTCAAGATACATATTCCTTTTGTTGTATTGAATTTTGTTTGTACAAAAGAATCCTTATCGTAGGTAAGTTTTGTCTTTACGGAAAAATGCAGATGCGGTCTCACCACCTGACCAGTGGCTCCGCTAAAACCTATCCGCTGCCCCTTATCCACCCGCCCTTTTCGTACCAGCACGCCATTCTTTTGCAGATGCCAGTAGCAGCCAAAGCTGCCATCATCATGCCGGATGATGATGTAATTGGCCTTATTCTTATAACTACCAGTCAACCCACCCTCATCACTATTGTCTCTGTAGCTGTATATTGTCCCTCCTCTGGCAGCATACACAGGTGTTCCTTCCGGCATTTCAAAATCGAGCGCTGCTATATGTCTGTGAGAAAAGAGTCCTCCATAACCCTGTACTACCTGGTGGCTGGTGCCGGTTGCATAAGGAAGAGCATATACATAACTATCTGCTTTGTCGGTTACTGCTGTTTCATAATAAAGTAAAACAAACAAGCTGATGAGTAACAATACCAGTAACCCGGTAAACCACTTTATTATTTTAATGAATTTCTTCGATTGTCTGTATTGCATGCGGTGATGTTGACTACCTGGCAAAGTTCTTATTGCCATTTAAAAGAATCAAGAATGCTGGTTGAAAGATTTTCAAACTGCTCTTCCTTTGTAGCCTCCATCGTAAACGTGACAGCAATACCGATATCTTCTTTTAAATAATAACGCTGGATGGTGAGTAACGAAAACTTACCCTGCAGTCCTTTGAAAGAAAGCCGGTAACAGGGTGTTGATGCTGCCGTATCAAGACGGCTCTCTACAATCACAGCATCATTGACCATGTTCCTGATCTGCTCCTCACTCTCCTTGCCCATTCGCAACAGATCATATCCCTTGCCTTTCAGATCCTGTACAAATACGTTTACATTTTCACTGAACCTGTCCAGACTATCCTGTTTGGGAGATTTTATAAAAACATCTCCTCCCAGAAATCCGCTTGAATCTACGAGCCAGGATGCAGGATAATTAATCGAGTAGTAATGTCTGTGCAAAACGGGAAATGCAGCTACTTCATGGTTGCTGACGCCCTGAGCAATTGCTGCCGATACAAAAAACAACCCGGAAAAAAACAGAAAGACACGCTTCATGCGATACTTTTTTAACCATTAAATATAACCGGTCAAACATTCAACAGCGAATAATTCCTATCCATTTTAGCCGGATTAAAACCCAAACTGGATTTATTTTTTGCAACATTATTGCATTTATTAAAATCCCCCTATATTTGCCCATGCCCCGGCATATCCGGATATCATTTCAAAAATGGGGAGCAGCTTTATTACTACTGCTCCTGTTGTCGCTGCAAGTGTTGCGGGTATTTCATACGCATGCTGTAAAGAAGAACCCAGTAACCTCGGTTAATCTGACCGACAAGCGTGATAAGACGGAGTTTTCTTCTTTCAATGCCGGTTGTGCTGTCTGCAGCTTCGAATACCTGCGCGAAGCAATGCCCGAAAATGAATGGTTGTCGGCAAGACCGGTTACCCCAGGCTGCCTGTTTTTATTATCCGGCCCTCTTATTGCTGAAAGCATTACCCGCATTCCATTCGATCACCGGGGACCTCCCGCAGCCTGACCCTCCTGCTGCCCTGTACGCTGCTGTCTACAGGCTTTGTAAAACATCGGTTCCACTGGGACTCATTTTCTCATTCTTCCATTTACTGTGATGAAAAAAGGCTTTTTCCTTTTACCCGTCTTGTTTTTGTTTTCCTGCATGGCCACACGGCAGGCAGGTCATTATACCCGTATGCATACCGCACTGGCAGATTCTATGCTTACAAAAGCGCTCGACTACGAAGCGCTGTACTCACTGCTGGACACCCTGAAACCTATCAGAAGCATACTTACCATTAAGATGAATCCTGGCACTCCCGTTTCAACAGATACGATCATTCTTTACCAGCAGCTATGCCAGGAATTAAGCACCCGCCAGGTACAACTGGTAGCTGTACCTTTTCGGCAGGCGTATGAGGATAAAAAGCTGGTTGAGCTGTACGCGGTCAATCTGCATCGCTATCGCAGCCGGATAAACGAACATGCCGCTTTCTTTGCCAAACTCGGCATTACCAGCGAAACGCCAGCGGTGCAGACAATCACCATTGTGGAAAATGCCGACAAGTATGACCGCTGGCGTGGCTATGGCTACCTGTTTGGTTACCCCGCTTATGCGGTAGATTTTTTTGTACAGGCTGGTATGACCCAGGACTCGACGGGTGAATTTGTAAAGCGTGATTTTTTCCAGATACCGGTGCAGGCAGGTGAAAAGGGACATTTTACCTATGCGATGCCAAAGGGATACACACCGGGAGTTGCCGATTCAACACTTTATTACAAAGCCCTGCATACCTTACAATCCTATCAGCAGCTGAGGGGAAAATACACCAGCCCACAGGGCCTGCATGCCCGGAAGTTGTGGGCAGACTGGTTTAAAAACCGGTAAGACACCGCTTCCTATTTTTTTGAAAAGCTAAATCCCCCCTTTATGCGCCTTTGCATGATGTGGCTGCTCCTGCTGTATGCAATAAGCTGCCAGTTGTATGCCCGTCAGACTAAAATTGACTGCAATATTTACGGACAGGTCATTACAGCCGGCAACAGACCGGTACCCTACGCCAGCTTATCGCTGATAGCCGTGCCTGCAGGTACCCAGATACAAAACAGCAGTGCTGATAGCCTCGGCCGCTATTGTTTTACCGGCATTGCGCCGGGAAATTATATCCTGCATACTACAGCTGTGGGATTTGCACTGCGCAGCGACAGCATCCTGTATGAGGCAAAAAATAGTTTGTACACAATCTTTTTAACCCCTGCCGAACAGACCTTACAGGAAGTTGTCATCAATAACAACAAACAGCTGATGCGTATTGATCAGGGACGTATTGTTATGAATGTGCAGGCCAGCAGCACTGGTGCCGGTAGCAATGCCTGGGAACTATTGAAAAAAATGCCTGGCATAAGTGTGGGCTCCGACGACAATATAATACTTCGGGGAAATGCCGGCATCAATGTGCTGATCGATGGGAAAATGAGTTATCTCAGCGGCAAACAACTGGCAAATCTGCTACAGGGAATAGCCGGCGATAATATCAGCAAAATAGAACTGATCACTGCCCCTTCAGCTGAGTATGATGCGGCCGGTAATGGAGGAATCATTAACATAGTTACCAACCGGCAACGAAAAAAAGGATATACCATTGACCTGAAGAGCAGTATTTCAACAGGCAAATACTGGATGACCAATCAGACTATATCCGCCGGCCTTAACACTGCATCCTGGAATGCATACGGCCTGTTTGATTATAATACACCGCATTCCTACACAAAAAGCCGTAGCGGCAACAGTGTCATCAGCAGCAACGACAGCATGCAATTGCGGCGCAACAACAGCACCATTTATAAAATACGGTATTATACTTACCGGGCTGGCCTGGAATGGCAACCGTCAAAACAGCATCAACTTGGTATCCACTACCACGGTTATTTCGATGATTTTCTGGCAGACAAGTATTCCACATTGCAACAAACCCATACCAACGGTGTGCCACCATCAACACTGCAAACATCTACCCTTATTGATGAGCCCTACTATTACGATGCCCTCAATTTTCACTATCAGTATGAATGGGATTCTTCAAAAAACAAACTGAGTTTTGATGCGCATGGCATCAACTACCGCAATTATTCCGATGGCACGATGACCAGCACCAGTTTGCTACCCGATGGGTCGCCTGCCCGGGATACCGAGCAATTATTGTCGCATCAGCCAGGATTCATACGCATCCGCACTGTCAAAGCCGACCTGCACAAACTGCTGGGGCGTTTTACACTGAAAGCAGGGTTAAAATATGCTTTTGTTTCAAACGACAACAACTATCATTTTGACTCCGTCAAACAGGGTATTCGCAGAGAAGCCCTGAGTATGTCTGACCACTTCAAATACACCGAAAAAGTAAGTGCGTTTTACACCTCCCTGTCGCGTGACTGGCAAAAAACAGCCATTACCGCCGGCCTGCGGCTGGAATATACCGATGCTACAGGCCTTACTGTCAAAACCGGTTCCAAAAACGACTGGAACTACCTGCGCGTATTTCCCAATCTGTCGATTGACCAGCAGATAAACAGCAGCAATAAACTCAATATTTCGATCAGCCGGCGCATTAACCGGCCAGCGTATACAGATCTCAATCCCGTACGCTGGTACAACGATCCGCAGTTTTATTATACCGGCAATCCGCACCTGATACCCGAGATGGCCTGGATCATTTCAGCGTCGAATTCTTTCCGTTCACGATATATCCTTACAGCCAGCTACACACGCCGCAATCACTATATGACCAAACTGCTGCTCAGAGACAGCAGCACCGGTGCAATCAGTAGTCTTACTGCCAATCTTTCGGGCATGGATCGTGCAGACATATTACTGTCGGCTCCTGTTACCATTACGGCTAAGTGGTCTGTACAACTTACCACAGGGGTAAATTACAGCCGCTACCCGGTGCAGGAAAAAAGCGGGCAGCAGTTTTTACGGCAATGGGCCGCCACACTCACCGTACTACAGCAGTTTAAACTACCCTGGCAAATACAGGCCGATCTCAACACCTATCTGTTCAGCAATGAATTGTGGGGAGTATACCGAAGATACGGTACGGTATTCACTGACCTAGGGCTGAAAAGAAGTTTTCTTCGCCGGCAGCTCGACCTGGTCATCAACTGCAGCGATGTATTTAACAGCAACCGCTTCAAAGGAAAATCACTTGCCGCAGAGACAGACTACCGTTATTACGACAAACGTGATACTCATCGTCTCACGCTTTCTGTACGGTATCACTTTGGAGGAAAAGATACAGGCAGAAGACCCAACCGCATTGAAGAGCAGGACAGGCTGTAATAACGCTACACTACGGCTTTTTTATTCAAATAATACAAATATGAATCAACAACAAAAATTGCCCGTAACCGTACTAAGCGGTTTTCTGGGTGCAGGCAAAACCACCCTGCTCAATCATGTGCTCCACAATAAACAGGGATTAAAAGTAGCCGTTATTGTCAATGACATGAGTGAAGTAAACATTGATGCGCGGCTGGTGGAAGATCAGCAGGTACTGAGCAAAACGGAAGAGCGACTGGTGGAAATGAGCAATGGCTGCATCTGCTGTACCCTGCGCGAAGACCTGCTGCAGGAAGTTGAAAGACTGGCCAATGAAAAAAGATTCGATTACCTGCTTATTGAAAGTACAGGCATCAGTGAACCACTGCCTGTAGCACAAACGTTTTGTTATCGTGACGAAAAAAATGGAATTGACCTTAGCCGCATCTCCCGTCTCGACACCCTCGTTACGGTAGTAGATTGTTTCAACTTTATGCGCGATTACGCCTCTGTACAAACCCTGCAGGATCGCCGGCTCACCGATATGCCACAAGACCATCGCAGTATTGTAAACCTGCTGACCGATCAGCTTGAGTTTGCCAATGTGATTATACTTAACAAAACCGATCTGGTACTTCCCCATCAAACCGGGCTTATCCGCCAGATGGTGCATCAACTCAATCCCACTGCAAAAATCATTGAAGCAAGCAGGGGGCAAATAGATATTGCTGAAATACTGCATACCGGGCTCTTCGATTTTGACCGCATGAGCAATCAACCTGCCTGGATCGAAGAAAAACACCAAACACATACTCCCGAAACGGAAGAATACGGAATCAGCTCATTTGTGTTCCGCGCCCGCCGGCCTTTTCATCCAGAACGGTTGTGGAAATATGTGAATGAAGACTGGCACAATACTATTATTCGCAGCAAAGGACTTTTCTGGCTGGGCAGCAGGCCCGAGCAGGCCATCAACTGGAGCCAGGCAGGAGGCAGCCTGCAGACAGAACAGGCCGGCACCTGGTGGTGCAGCATGCCTTACCAGGAACGCATCCGCTATGCATCCTTTGTAGATCACCAACAGGAAATCGAAAAGAAATGGGATAAAAAATATGGCGACCGGCATATTGAACTGGTGCTTATTGGCCAGAATATGGATAAAGGTGCCATTTATCGCGAACTGGAAGAATGCCTTTGCACGGCAGCTGAATATGATGAACTTATGGCAGGCAAGGCAGTAAAAGACCGTTTTCCGGGATGATGTTCTACCCGGCAACACAGCCGGAAACTCATCGTTCGGCATCAACCATCCGTAAAATAATTTTCTTCGGGTTTACAGAAATCCCCTAAATTGCGACCACGTTGCATTTTTCAATTTGCGAAAAAACCAAACCATACGTGCTATACTGGGCAGTTTTCTGCTGCTGATGTTTGTGGTAGGCATTACTCCCAAACGCTACTGGCATGATATGCTGGCCGATCACAAAGACAGTTTTTCGCAGTTGCATACAGGCAAAGACCAGCAGGTTAACAAGCCTGTTTTTAATTGCGACTGGAACATGCAGGTAGCTACATCTCCCTTTACGCAGGAAGATGAGATCACAGTCCCTGCCCCCCTGCCCGCACATAGCAGGCACTATCAGGTTACGAAGAGTGCAGTTTTTGCAGTGCCCATTTTCTATCATTGCCTGCGTGGGCCACCTGCCATTGGATAAACCGTTGTGATATGCAAAAGCCAGCCGGCTTTTGTCGTTGCGTTTATTCAATTCTTTTCTAAGTGAAATATCTGTTATTGCTGGCAACCATACTGGTTGCGCCATCCTTACTGTTTGCACAAAACTGCCGTTATTCTTTATCTGGTCATATCGAGGATGCAGACCTTAAAGAGAAACTGGCCGCCGCCTCTGTCTATATCCGCGAAACCAATTCGAGGGTCGTAACCGACAGCAATGGCGATTTCCGCTTTGGAGCCCTTTGTGCCGGCAGGTATACACTTATCATTACGCATGTCAATTGCGATTCTGTCATAAAAATCATACAACTCAATCGTGATGAGCATATTGATCTGCGACTGCCCCACTCGCTGCAAACACTGGGCACAGTTGTGGTAGAAAGCCGGAAGGGAAGAGAAAACAGCGGATTCAAAAAAGAACTGAGCGGGCAGCAAATGGAGCAAACACGAGGAAGTTCGCTGGCCGAAGCACTAAGCAGGATAAATGGCGTGACCATGCTGCAAACGGGCTCAACCATTGCCAAACCCGTAATACACGGATTGCATAGCAGCCGGATACTGCTTATCAACAATGGCGTACGCCAGGAAGGGCAGCAATGGGGAAATGAACATGCGCCGGAAATCGATCCCTTCATCGCTGAAAAGCTGGCGGTAATAAAAGGTGTGGACGAATTGAAATATGGCTCCGATGCCATAGCCGGTGTAATACTGGTAGAGCCGCGTTCACTTCGTAATGAACCTGGCTATAATGCGGAGTTCAATACCGGCTGGGCTACCAATAACAGACAAATGATCTTCTCAGGCATCTGGGAGCAAACCCTGAAAAAGATACCTGCGTTTACTTACCGGTTGCAGGGTACTTTCAGAAAGGCGGCCAACGCGGCCACCCCCGACTACCGGCTCAACAATACCGGCGCCGAAGAAAAAAATTTTTCAGCAACAGCAGCCTGGCAGAAAAAAATGTTCCGGACGGAGCTCTTCTATAGCCGGTTCGAGACAAGCCTTGGCATATTTACCGGTTCACATATCGGCAATATCACCGATCTGCAAAATGCCATCAATACCAGCAGGCCAGATCCTGTTTTTACGGGCCAGGACTCCTATCGTATTAGCCGGCCTTATCAACAGGTGACCCACCAACTCGTCAAGTCAAAATCTGTCCTGCTCAAAGGTGCGCATAAATTTAACCTGTCGCTTGCCGGACAATTCAATCACCGCAGGGAATATGATATTGTACGGAGCAGCAGCAATAGCCGGCCCCAACTGGACCTCTCCGTCAATACTTTTTCTGAAGACCTTAACTGGGAGCATCCGCGTACAAACAACATCGCCGGCACACTGGGTATATCGCTGGTGCAGCAACGCAATCACTACAGCGGGCGTTATTTTATTCCCAACTATAATACCTATACCTATGGTGCTTACTGGATAGAAAAATGGAGCCGTCACAGATGGGATATACAGGCCGGTATCAGGTATGATTATAAAACCATCGATACCAGACGGCTCAAGTATAATGGAGACACACTTGATCACAATTTCAACTTCTCTACTGTTGCCGCCTCCTTCAACAGCAATTTCCGTGCTTCAGCTGCCTGGATATTTAACCTGGGCATAAGCCTGTCGAGAAGAGCTCCTTATGTAAACGAGTTACTCAGCGATGGCATACACCATGGTACTGCTACCTATGAAAAAGGAAGTATTGAGCTGAAACCCGAACAATCACTTTCACTTCATTCCGGATTACAGTTTCGTAACCACGATGGCAAGCTCAATGCAGAAGTGTTGTTGTACGCCAACTTCATCCGCGACTTTATTTATCAGCAGCCCATGCCCGAAAATCCGGTACTGACCATTGCAGGTGCTTTTCCGCTGCTGGAGTACCGGCAAACGGATGCCCTACTCTCAGGAATGGATTTATCAGTTGACTGGGATCCCGCAGGACCGTTCAGATTATCTGGCAAAATAGCCATCCTGTATGGCTATAATCGTATAGCCCGTGACTGGCTTATCCTGATGCCAGCCAACAAGCTTGGTAGTGAGATTAGCTATGTTTTGGCCGACAAAGGTGCTTTCACGGGCAATTCTTTATCAATGGAATGGAACTGGACCGACCGGCAAAGAAGAGTACCGGACGCCGGCAATGGCAGTCAGGATTATAAAGTACCTCCACCAGCTTATCAGCTGATCAACCTGCAGGCGTCCTCTACCATTTCAGTCAGCCAAAGACCGGTCACCGTGGGCATTGGCGTACGTAATCTGTTCAATACCCGCTACCGCGATTACCTCAACAGTATGCGCTATTTCGCCGATGAAATGGGCCGCAACATCAGTTTTCGGTTAAAGATTTCAATTGAAAAAAATCAGCGGGACAAAAGTATCAGCAAACATTAAAATCAGATAAAATGAAAACACAACTGACAAAAATTGCGTTCGCGGCATTTATGGCTGCAGTTCTTCTCACTGCCTGCAGCAAAGACAAGGATGAAGTAGAAGATAACGAAGAAGAAGTGATCACGACACTCAAACTGACGTTTACACCGGCAGGAGGAGGTACAGCATTGACTTACCAGTTCAGAGATCCGGATGGTCCGGGCGGTATAGCTCCCACTACCGATGAAATTGTACTGGCTCCTTCCAAAAGCTATGATGTGGCTATTGAAGTATTGAATGAGACCACAACACCTGCCGAGGATATTACTGAGGAGATCGCAGAAGAAGCTGCGGCCCATCGCTTCTATTTTCAGCCCTCTGCCGGCAGCAACATCACGGTCAGCAATCTCAATACGGATGGCAACGGTATAGCTTTGGGGCTGGCCAGTACCTGGACGACTACTGCTACTGCCACTGGTACTATAAAAGTAACCTTGCGCCACTATCCGGGCAATCCTCCGGGCAAAGCCGCCGCAGATCCAATAGACAGTCCTAAATCAGGCACCGATATAGAAGTCACTTTTAATACAAAAGTTCAGTAATCCGTAAAATGCGCAGGGGTAGATCTCATGCTATCCCTGCCATACTTTATTTAAGCAATGCATCCCTTAAATGATCATACGATTATTCATATGCTCAAAGAGCTGGGTGTATATGTAACACAAAACAGAGTCGCTGTTTTAAAAGTTTTCCTGCAATGTCCGGGAGCCATCAGTATATCACGGATCCGCAAATTATCTGCAATAAAACTCGACAGAGTGTCGGTATACAGAACATTGCAGGCTTTTGTAGAGAAAAATCTGATCCTGATAGTACCCAATGCCCGGGGGAAACCACATTATATCCTTAAAGCCAGCCCGGGTCTTGCCCATCAAAACGGAGCAGCCTTTTTTATTTGTGCCTGTTGCGGAGATTCTGAGCTCTTACCTGATACGGTAAAAATCAATCACAATCATCTGCCAGGCCATCACCTTGTAAAAAGCCAGTACCTGGTACTGGAAGGATTCTGTCAGAAATGCCAGCATCAGCATCCTCCTCATTCTGTTTCATGACCCCTGTAACACACCCATACCGATCTTTTGCTGCCGCAACGCTGATGCTGCTCTATGGACTTGTGTGCATACCTTCCTTAATGTGGCATGGCCATCCTGCCAGAACAACAGCAGAAAAAAACAGCTATCGCCGGACAACTGAAAAGAAAAACAGTTTACAATGGAGCCGGCATCATGTGGCCGGTGTTTGTAAAATATGTTCGCATCAGCAGGCCTTCATTGCATCGCTGCATATAACCAATTATGAAATAACAACGCCGGTTAGTTATCTCCGGTCAGCAACAACACTACTCTACTGCATGCTACCGGTCAGCGAGACCTGTGGCTATTCAAACAAAGGACCACCTTTCCGCCTGTAAATACTGCCTTATTATTACACAATTATCCGCATCAGCAACTGCTGACAGGAGATCATACGCTATTCCTTTCAGGAACAGGGTACTGATCACGACAACTTATTTCCCTATCACTTCTTAATCATAACTACTGTCATGTTTTCAAGGCTCATTATTCTCTCAATATGTTTATTAACATTCTCCTTCATTTCAGCTCAGACTGCTAAAATCAGGGGGCATATTGCCGGCACAGACCAGCAGCCTCTGCCCGGTATATCCATACAGTTGGAACCTGGTAGTCAACACACTCAAACTGACGATAATGGCGATTTTATTTTTACTAACCTGGCTGCAGGTACGTACCGGCTGCTGGCTTCAGGCGTTGGTTATAGTGCCAAAAGCCATGCGCTAACCCTGGCTGCAGGTAAAACTGTGGAGCTGAATCTCGAACTCAACATTGTTACTTCCACACTTACGGAAGTAAGTGTACGCGGCATTCGCCGCAATACCACGGCCGGTGCCATTACGCGGATGAATACTCCCCTGCGCGACCTTCCGCAAAACGTGCAGACTATACAACGCACATTGCTCAATGATCAGCAAGCTTTTCAACTGGATCAGGTTTTCCGAAATGTAGCCGGCATCACATCTACTGACTACTATGGTGGATTCATTTCACGCGGATATACGTCTTCCGCCTCCGGCATTACAACCAACGGTATCAAAGGAAGTCCTTATCCCGAAGGTCAGATCGCACTGTTGGGCAATATCGAAGCAGTAGAAGTCATACATGGCCCCAATGCCATCCTCTTCGGACCTGGTGGTATGGGCGGCAATATCAACCTGGTGACCAAACAACCAAAAAAATACAGCAGCGTCAATGCCGCTGCTACTTACGGCACATTTGACCTGGTACGTTTGCAGGCCGATGTTTCGGGCAGCATTAATAAGAAAAAAATATCTACTTCGTAACAGGTGCCGCTTTCCAAAATGGGGGCAGTTTTACAGATCATTTTGATCGCCGCAATCTGCAGATTTATGGATCTGTCAAATGGGAGATCAGTGCCAAAACAAGTTGGCAGCTCAATGGACTGTATATCAGCGATGATGCCAGCAACAACTACCAGCCCCGTGTACCCATCTACAATACGAATAATAAAGACAGCATTTTCCTGGCTCCCTACACTTTCAACCCGGGTACCGACAGCCGGTATAAGGGCAACAATTATCAGCTGCAATCCATCATGGAACACCATTTCTCCGATAACTGGAAACTGGGGCTGCTGCTGGCCCTCAATGAATCCAGGGCAGACAGGCAGCAATACACTGCTTCCGGATATATCCGGCCTTCTGATAATACAGTGAGCAGGGCTTATACCTGGCAACAGATCAACTCACCTCAAAAGACCATTAATCTATATGCAGTAGGCAAGGCCCGTACCTGGGGTGTTAAACACAGCTTCTCCTTTGGCGGAGATGCCATCTTTTCCAAAAATTATTACCCGGAAGGAATACTACAGTATTCTGCCAGCAGGATTTCGGTATTCAATCCCCGGCACGAAGACAAATATGATACCACCGGTATGACACGTTATCTGAATTCTGCCTGGGAAAAATTTACGTACAACGTAATGGGGGCCTATATCCTCGATCAGGTTGAAATATTTACAGACCTGAAACTGCTGGCTGGTCTGCGCTATAATAATTATTTCCGTCGCTATAAAGCCGTGAACCCCGATGGCTCCATTACAAATAACGAAAAACCAGAACGAACAGAAAATATATCTCCGCGAATCGGGCTCGTATACCAGCCGATAAACCCCCTATCTGTATATCTCAACTACAACGAGGGCTTTTCGCCACACTACGGCAACTTTGCAGAATATGGAGGTCCTTTCGATCCTGAGACGTCCAAAGAATATGAACTGGGTGTAAAAGGTGAGTTCTTCAACGGTTCATTAATCCCCTTCATTACTGTATACCAGAGTACGAAAAAGAATGTACTGCAGAGTGTACCACGGGATGGATTTCCTTACTGGCGCGAGGCCATCGGCGAAGTCAGAAGCAGGGGGATAGAAATGGGTGTTAGTGGTACAATCCTGAAAAATGTCTATATCAATTTCAACTACAATTACAATAAGACAAAGATTACGGAAAGTGTGAAGCCCGAAGACATTGGCCAGTTGTTTGCCAACTCGCCGCAAAACTCGGCCAATGGCTGGGTAAAATATACATTCCGCAAAGGTGTTTTGAAGGGACTGTTTGCCGGCAGTGGTTTTCAGTACGTAGATAGCCGCTACTTCAGCAACAAAAAAGTAGCCGCCACCAATGTACTGGAAATGCCCGCTTACACAATCATGGATGCTGTACTTGGCTATCGTTTCAGACAGTACACACTCCAGGTCAATGGCAGCAACCTGTTTGACAAAAGGTATGCGCTCAGCGGCCTTTCTTCCGCTTACACACCCGGATCTCCCCGCAACTACCAGGTCACGTTCAGTTATTCATTTCGTTAATCGTAATCATGAAAAAAACAGGAAATATTTTAACCATTGCCAAAAAAGAATACCGGGAGGCATTACGGAATAAGATCCTCTGGTTGTTTGCCGGTATTACCTGGCTACTGATCATTTTCGCTGCTTTTGCCGGCTGGCAACGGCAAGAGGGAATCCATATTCAGAAACAAAAAGCTACGGCTCTGTTTCGGCATGAATGGGAGGAACAGGAAGCCAATCCGCATTCGGCGGCTCACTTCGGCACCTATCTTTTCAAACCATCATCGGTACTGGAGGTATATGATCATGGGCTAAACAGCTATCTCGGCAACACATACCGGGTAGAAGCACACGTACAGCACGAAGTGAATCATTCTGAAGCGGAGCACGCCGATACAAACCTCCGCTTTGGCGAACTTTCGGTCGCCACGGTATTTCAGTTGCTGCTGCCCTTAATGATCCTGCTGCTGAGCTTCAGCAGCATCACGCGCGAACGTGAAGGCAATACGCTCAAAATACTGATGATTCAGGGCGGCAGACCTGCCCGCCTGGTATGGGGAAAGCTATTAGGTATATATGCGATCGTATTGACAGTGGTTGTGCCGGCCCTGTTGCTGCTCTCCACACCGCTGATGGCAGCCGATATACAACCCGATTCTCTCCTACGTTTCACCCTTTTCTCACTTACTTATCTCGTCTACTTTTTTGTATTTACAGTCATTGGCATCTGTATATCGGCTATCAGCCGCTCTTCCAATACGGCCCTCGCTACCAGCCTGGGCATCTGGGTACTGCTGGCCGTATTGCTGCCAAGAGCAACCATCCGGTGGATAGACTCGGCTTATCCGCTGCCCTCCCGATATGAATTTAACCGAACCATGAGTCAGGCCTATCAGCAGGGCATGAACAAAGATGGCACATCCAGTGAACGATGGAAAAAATTCATGCAGGAAACGCTCAAAAAATATGGTGTTGATACAGTAACCAAACTGCCTGTCAATTTTGATGGACTTGCCATGCAGATGGGCGAGGATTACAACTCGAAAGTTTATGACCGTTTTGCCGGACAGGTAGAGCAACTCATTAAAAAACAGCAGACCCGGCTCGAACAATGGAGTATACTGAATCCCTTTCAGGCTATGCAGCAGCTATCAATGGGTATGGCAGGCAGTGATTATTTTCATCACCTGTACTTTCATCATCAGGCCAAATCCTATCGCGATGAATTTGTACGCACCTTAAACCTCGATCTTGCCAACAGCGGATCGGCTTATTTGTCGTACAACTATACTGTAGGGCCTGATTTTTTTAAACGTATGAAAGACTTCACCTATCAGCCGCCTTCCCTGAAAGAGGTCATCCGGTTTCACCAATGGTCATTATTTTCTATTACGTTTTGGTGTGGCCTGTCCATATTATTGTTTATTCCTCTGGCCATACGGCTGATAAAAATATAATTATGTTATTACTGAAAACGATTTTCCGGCATGAATGGAAACAATTGACACAGCAGCGCTGGATGTGGATTAGCCTGCTGGCCTTCGTACTTATATCCGTTCTCTCCCTGGTTACAGGCAGGCGTTCGGTACAAACCCGGCTGACGCAGATCGACAGTATACATACTGCGTACAATCGTGATTATGCCGCTGTATTGAAAAAATTTACCGATACATCAACTGCCAAAGCAAAGACTGATGCCAAAAATGCGGGCATGCCTGTAATGATCAATTTCCGGCTGCCACAACCCGCTATTAAAACTCCGGCCACTCTTTCCCCGCTTGCTACGGGCATGATGGATATCCTGCCCTGGTATCAGCAGATCAGGTATGTAAAAAATTTCAATGAAGCAGCTGTAGTGCCTGTATCAAATCCGTTGGTCCTCTTTGCCGGTAGCTTTGACTATTCGTTTGTGCTGATATACCTCTTACCGTTACTAATTATCAGTTGGTGTTATGCGGTATTTGATTCAGAAAAAAATGCTGGTACTATACGTCTGCTGGCCGTACAATCCGGAAAACCTGAAACCATCTTCCGGCTCAAGCTACTATTCAGAGCTGTATTGCTCGCAGCTGTTGTTGTGCTGCTCAACATCGCCGGCTTTGTCGTATGCTCAGGTTTACAGGACACAAACTGGATGGCATACGGCTGGTGGATGCTGTTATCCCTGCTTTATCTGCTTTTCTGGTTCTCCTTATGCAGATTATTTGTTGCATTCCGAAAATCGGGTATTGCCACAGCGCTTTACCTGATTACCAGCTGGCTGGCTTTGCTGCTGGTAATCCCGTCTCTCTGCAACACCTATATGCAGGCTAAGTATCCCTTGCCACTGCAGGACGAAATTGCAGCCTACAGACGCCATCAGTCAGAAGAGATATGGAACAGTGCGCCTAAATTGCTGGCAGATAGCTTTAATAAAAACAACCCCCAGTATGCTGCATCCATTGATGAAGCAAAAGATACAGTAAAGCTGAGCGACCGGTACGTTGCAGGTTATTATGATCTGCTGGAGCGCAGGATGAATCGTGTATTACAACCCCTGCAACAGCAAATGCAGACACGAAATACAGCTTTGCAAAAACTGCTGGCCTGGAATCCGGCTTCGTTCACTCAGGGCAACCTTGCCGGACTGGCTGGTACCAACCTCGCTGCATACGATTTCTACTCGGTAAAAGCTGATAGTTTTCAGAAACGCTGGCAGGCTTTTCTGTATCCCTATCATCTCGCCGATCAATTATTGAAACCGGAACAGTTCAACCAATTCCCCCAATTCAGTTATCAGGATCCTTCGTTAGATGTTGCTCATCTGCGGCGTAGCATCATTTTGCTCAGCCTGTTTAGCCTTTTGTTCCTGATACTGTCCAATCGGGCCGATCGATATTTCCGGTTTATCTGATTCTATCAACTATTAAACATTATTTATGACCAATGCGCTTGAAGCCGCACAGCTGGCAAAAAACTACAATAATCACATCGCTCTCCATCCTCTTGAACTACAGATACCACCTGGGCAGATCTTTTGTCTGCTTGGCCAAAACGGTGCCGGCAAAACAACCACTATCAATTTATTCCTTGGTTTTATTGAACCCAGTTCGGGGCAGGCGCTGATTAATGGAGTGAATGTGGCAAAAAATACAGACATCACCCGGCAGGCCGTTGCCTATATCCCCGAAGTGGTACATCTTTACGGAAACCTGACCGGGGTAGAAAATCTTGACTTTTTCAACCGCCTGGCAGGATTCCGTTTTTCTCCGAAAGAGCTAAAAGCCTTCCTGCTCAAAGCTGGTCTGCAGGAAGAGGCTCATGAAAAAAAACTGGGCGGATACTCAAAAGGCATGCGACAGAAAGTGGGGATCGCTATAGCGCTGGCAAAAAATGCATCGGTAATTCTGATGGACGAACCTACCAGTGGTCTGGATCCCAAAGCTACGCTGGAGTTTAACGCTATATGCCGGGAATTATCAGACCAGGGCAAAACTATCCTGATGGCCACGCATGATATCTTCAATGCCACCAGCCTGGGGCATCGCATAGGAATTATGCGCGACGGACATTTAAAACATATCGTGGATGCCAGCGGAATAACTGCTGAAGGCTTACAGCAGTTGTACTTCGAATCAATTGGATGATCACAACAGCTGAACCCGGCTTCTTCTGTGCCGGGTTCAGCTTAATCAGCCAATGCCAGACCTTTTCGGGGAAGCCCTGTCTTCAGTTTAATCAGCAGATCACTCATGGCAGCCTCCGACTGTGCCACATCTGCACACCACAAGAAAACCTTAAGTCCCAGTTCGTCGCCCTGCAGTTTGGTAAACAAAACCTGAGGCTCGCGTTCTTTAATTATATAAACGGACTCTTTCACTGTTTCTTTAACAGCCGATGATACGGTTTCCATATCGTCGCTGCCTTTGATAAGCAGATCCAGTTCCAGGCGGCGATGATTGTTGGTAAGCGTCCAGTTCACAATTTTTTCAGAAAGAATATCGCCATTCGGAATGACCACTTCTGCCCCATCGCTGGTTTGAATGGTGCTGGAGCGCAATCCTATTTCCCTGACTTTTCCCGAATGACCACCCACTTCCACTATATCTCCTATCTGCAGGGGTCGGTCAAAGATGAGAATGATACCCGATACAAAGTTGTTGACAATGTTCTGCAGACCGAGGCCAATGCCCACACCCAGGGCACCCAGTACAATCGTTATTTTATCGACCGGCACGCCTGACGCTGCTACCGCCAGCAGATAACCAAGACATAAAAGAATAAGCCGGGCTATGAGCAGACGTGAGCGCTGCCGCTTATCCTGTGCCTCTTCATCTGAATCGCCGGCTCCGAAAAAGTAGCCGATATAACGTTGCAGCAGGTGCGCTATCCAGATTATCATAAAGAATAACAGCACTCCCCCCATCGTAAATGATGCATCGCCGATTTTTCGGGGTGCGGAGAGGAAGGCTGTCAATCCATTCAGGAGCGTATGATAAATATTCAGGTTGGTGGTAAATACGATTACCCACAGTACCACTACAAGTGTGAGGATAAGCCTGCGGAAACTGGTCAGTACCGGCATGTAATCAAACCTGACCGATAGCGAACGTTTGACACGGCTGGTTATAATCTGCAGCAAAATGGCCTCCATACATATTTTACTGAATACAGCCAGTCCCACCGCCTGCATGAAAGAGAAAATAGCGGCATTGCCCAGCAACTGCGCCAGCGTAAACCGGCCAGTAAGATTACAGATCACAGACAGCACATTCATCACATTGTGCAGGATGATCACAAACCGCAGGAAGCCTTTGAGGTGCAGGTGATCCTTCATACGAGTGAGGAAACGGCTGCCAAAAACAACAGACAGCACATTTAACCCGATCAGCAGCCAGCGCTGCCACATATAAGGATCTGAAATATGATGGAAGAACGAAAAACAGATATACAGCAAGGCCATTACAATCCATACGACAAAGAGCGGGCGCGGCCATTTCTTCCAGCAGATAATAGTTAATATGATCAGCAGCAGAAACTGCATGGATTCGATATAAACCGAGGGTGCATGGAGATCAAAAAATGGTGCAATACAAAGCATGATCACCAGCGCAGAAACTACATACCCTTCGGGCAGGTAAGTAAATGGTAACCCGTTGAGCTGGTCAAGCCCTCCATGCTTTTTGAGCAGGCGGATATTACGAAACATCCAACCAAAAAACAGAAACCCTATCAGCAACAGGAATATCCTTTTGAATCCGCTGTCTTTAAAATAATACTGTACGGCCTTACGTTCGGCGCCGTAGGCCTTTGTAAAAGCGGCACGTGCATTTACCGGCTGACTGACCGTATCCCGCTCCCACATATAATTATATTCCTTTCCAAATATCCTGGCGGCAGATGTATTGAGCAGTTCATTTACCCGTTCGAGCAACTGGCTGCTGGTGATGATAGCTGAAGAGGTCTGGGTCTGAAGCTGGTTAATATCGGCCAGGCTGGTACGCAGTTGTTCGCTTGCTGCGCGAAATTGCTGCCGCATACTTCTGACCTGAGGAGAAAATTGCTGACGCAGTGCTGAGTCGCGGTACACCTGCCGCAGGATTGTATCCCCTACCAGCGGCTTCATGCTGGTACGTAAATCATTCAGATCATTTTCTGTACTGTCGAGCGTGGCACGGTGATCGCGCAGGTCTGTCTGCAGGTCCAGCAAAAGCGTCCGGAATACCTGAAGATTGCGCAGATTAAGCGCACTGCTGTTATTGAGGATATTCTCTTTAAGTACAGAAAGAACCGAGTCACTGTCTCTAAGGCGTTTCCGTATCAGTAATACCGGAAATCCCAGTTCGCTCTTATTGCTTACATTGTCGAGTATGACAAATGCCTTTTCGATCTGGAGCTGGTAATCGCTGCTGGTGAGTTTGGCTGTATCGGCGAAAATCTGACTCATAGCCGCCTGGCGTGCCCGGCGGAGACTATCCCGAAACCGGGTACTGTCTGCAGCGTTGCGTTGCTGTGCAATCAGGGGTTCAACAAAGAGAAAACAAATCAATACTAAGGAAAGCCTGAACAGACCTTTCATAAAGGGAGATTTGACGCTAAAAATACTATAAGGAAAGAAATGGCGGGTATTTATTTCACCGCTGTTGCCGGTTAAAAGGCCGGTGTGAAAGAAATAACAGACAGCAGTTATTTCCTGTAGCCGTTCGGTCAGGTTCATCATATGCTTCGCTTAAACATCCACAAAAAGCCCCTGTTACCAGGGGCACGGAAAACTGCGCAATGAAGAGAACGGAAAAGAGGTGATTATTCTGATCGTAAGCTGCGGACCGGCGAGGTCAATGCTGCCTTAACAGACTCATAGCTTACCGTAATCCATGCTATCAGCAATGCGGCCAGGCAGGCTGTAGCAAAGATCAGCCAGCCGGGCTCTATATGATAGGCAAATGACTCGAGCCAGCGATTGACGGCAAACCAGGAAAGCGGTACTGCAATGAGCATGGCGATCAGGATGAGGCGGGTAAAACCGGTCGATAGCAGGTACACGATCCCAAACACACTTGCCCCCAGCACTTTTCGCACTCCAATCTCGCGTACGCGCTGCTCAGCCAGGAAAGCCGATAGCCCATACAATCCGAGGCAGGAAATAAAGATAGCCAGTCCGGCAAACAGATTGAACAGGTTGCTCAGACGTCGCTCGCCTTTATACAGATTGGCAATGCCCTGGTCAAGAAAATCGTAGCTGAATGGAAAATTGGGATTCAGGTTGCGACTGATCTTTTCGAGTGCAGCGATCGTATTTTCAGTTTTGCCGGGTGGTGTACGCACCACCACAATGCCACCCCAGCGATTCAACCGCAATATCATTGGCTCAATGGCCTTCTGTATCGGCTTATAGTTAAAATCCTTTACCACACCAATGATCATCCCCTTTTCGCCCTGAAACTCTATCTTTTTGCCTACTGCATTATCGAGTGTCATGCCCATGGTAGCCACCGCCTTTTCGTTTAAAATAAAACTGGCAGAGTCGCCCACAAAGGATCGGGAAAATGCACGGCCACGCAGTATCGTCATCCGGAATACATCGAAGAAGTCTTCACTTACATCCATATTGGGAAATACAATCATGGCATTCGGATCCTTGCCCTCCCATTTTACCGACACGGTGCCACTCTCCAGATCAATCGGCAGATCGGAAATGATACTGTAGTTTTTAGTGAATTCATTTCCGGCCAGTTCCGCCTTCAAGGCAGCCTGCTGCTTCCACAGGTCTCCCTTCATAGGCATGTAAACCAGGTTTTCTTTATCAAAACCGGCGTTGCGGTTTTTAATAAAATAGAGCTGTTTGTATACGACCACTGTGCCTACCAGCAATACGATTGACACTACAAACTGAGTAACCACCAGGGTATTTCTGAACCACAGATTACCTCCCATCGTTTTCATATTACTTTTCAGCACCCGCGTGGGGCGAAATGCAGAAAGAAAGAATGCAGGATATACACCGGCAAGCAAACCGGTAATAATCGCCACGCCAATCAATCCCCCAATCATTCGCCAGTCACCTAGATTGAAATAAATTTCCTGTCCGGCTATGCGGTTAAACAGGGGCAGAAAAAGAAATACCATCCCGATTGCCAGCAACAAAGCCAGGAAAGTGGTGACCACAGACTCACCGAGAAACTGTCCGACCAACTGCCCCCGCAGGGCTCCTACCACTTTGCGCATACCTACTTCGCGTGAGCGGCGCGCCGATCGGGCGGTTGCCAAGTTCATAAAATTGATAGCAGCAATTATTAAAATAAATACAGCCACTACCAGCATAATATCTACATACTGCCGGTTGCCATGCCCCGGCAGATCTACCTGCAGCGTTGAATTAAAATGGATACTGGTAAGTGGTTGCAGAAAAAAATTGACTTTAAGCACCTCCTCCGATTCATGCTTTTTATAAATATTATCCATTGCCTTATTGAATGTGGCAACAGAAGCCCTATCGCCCGGGAAGCCGGGATCCATCAGCAGGTAAGTGTAGTAATCGAAGTTATCCCATACTTTTTCCCGAAGATCCCGGTAATCCTGCGTGAAGTGTGAAAGCGGAATGAGTATATCGAATTGCAGATGTGAGTTGCCCGGCACGTCTTCCAGAATACCCGTCACCACCAGGTCTTTTTTATTATCCCTACGCAGCACCTGCCCCACGGGATCCGCTGCTCCAAAGTATTTCTTTGCAGCAGATCGGGTGAGCACAATAGCATCGCTTCGTTGCAATGCCTGGTCTGCATTGCCTTTGAGCAGCCGAAAATCAAAAATGCGGAAGAATGTAGAGTCGACGAAGAATATCTTTTTTTCTTCAAATTTCTTATCGCCTATTGCCAGCGTTGCCGATTGAGGATGAGAAATTCTGACCGTACTGCGAATGGCAGGCAACTCAGCCTGCAATCCTTCGGGCATACCTGCCGGATTTACGGCAAAATCAAAATCGCCGGCCCGGCCAATGATCCGGTAAATAGAAGCCGCCTTTGTATGAAACCGGTCAAAACTCTGTTCATGCTGTATCCACAGGAAAATAATAATACTGGAAGCCATTCCAATGGCCAGTCCTGCTATATTAATAAATGAATATGCCTTATGGCGAAAGAGGTTCCTCAACGCAATCTTCAGGTAATTACGCAGCATGGTTGGTTTTCTTGCTGATACGAAGCGAAGATTGGAAAAGTTACAGGCGGCGGAAAAAAAGTGGAGGGGTAGTAAGGTAAAAGGAATAAGGTAGATGGTAATGGGCTACTGGGTTTTAATAATGTCCGCCTTCTACCTTTAATTGGCCACTACCGGGGAAAATACGTAAAATAAGTCCGGGAAAGCGAGTAGGTTATAAAAAGACCAGCCTCACTAAAAGAGGTGGGAATTCCGTTTTTCATTTCATTATACTCAGAAAGAATTTTGTGAAAATCTTCTTTAAACAATTTAACCGAATCCGGCGGAACCAGGAAAAACAGTTCTTTAAAACTGTACACCATAAATCGTGTCCGTATTTGGCCAAAACGCAATTCGATTTTATTCTTCCTTTTGACCCGCCATCTGCCTTTGCCCAGATCATAATTATCCATGCAGCTATATTCAACCATCCGAAAAGTACCGTCCTTTTCAAGCGCATACTCAATACTAAGAAACCCGATGCGAGTAAAAAAACTGCCTGAAATGGTATCAAGTGCAGGTCCTGATAATCGTTTCAGACTCGCCTCATTAAATCTGTATAGTGTGATCGTATCAGGAGTTATTTGTCCATAGCTTCCATAAATAATACCTAATAACAGACATATAGACAGCAAAAAATATTTGGTCCGCCTCATGGATAATACTGTAGCTTTTTTAAACGCCAAAAAAGCTGTTTTATTCTCCAGGGTTCAATTCAATTAACATTTCATATCCGGCCGTCCGCATTCTTTTGCCATTGGGGTAGATAGAATAGAAGCCTGGTATTAATTCGGCGATCCGCTGTGCAATAGCAGCATCATCAAAAAAGAACTCGAAAAAGCCATAGTCATAATCCAGCTTGCCATAAAACAAAAAAGGAATTGAATATGTCTGTATATTTTGGCTATACCAGTTTTGAATACCGTCATACTCACAATATGAACCCTCAAATAGTACAGGGTATGGAAATTGAATCAGCATATTCAACCGATCCGCCTGGTCACTTTTTTCCAGTTCATCTATGCCGTAAGCCGTCAGCATTTCGTCAAAAGATCGCAGCAACATCCTGTGTAAATTTTATCGCAATAAGACAGGAAAGTCCCCCCTGTTATTTATTTACCGAAATAAAACTATACTTCTTCATCTCAAAGTTATCTCCACCCATTATATAGAATATTGTAAGAAACAAAATTTCCTTAGTACCATCTTCATCCATATCCAAACAGGCAACCCATCTGTCTGCAAGTAATGTTTTTCCCAGATCAATACGAAAACTATCTATTTTATTTTTTACATGGAGAATTTGCTGCCCTGCTTCCATGTCCGTTTCCAGGCCGATAACAATCTCATCGAAATGAGCCTGTGTAGTTTCAAAATTCAGTAATTGCATATGCAGACCGGATGTATCCAGAAAACGATCTGAAACAATACCTTTACGAATTAATTCCCGGTAAAAAACATCCTCTTCATTATCGTTCCGATAATCCGGTTTGGTTTTACTAATAGAATCCAGTTGCTCATCCGTTGGAGTTCCAAAAGGATAATTATAAGTTCTTCGAAATAATAAATCGCCTGTCTCAACGAGCGTTTTCTTCTCTGATCTGCAACCAACCAGTAACAATAAGGCGGACAAATAGAAGATTTTTTTCATGGTCCTGTCGGCTTATAGCTTAATATACAACTCTTTCTTCTATAAACCGGGCTACTTCAGCCCCAAAATAAACTTCTGCCACGGCTTATCAGCCGCAAACAGCTCATCAAATGACACTACATAAGGTACATCCGGAATAACGCCGCGGTGTGGTAATCCGCCACTGGTGCGAAACCGCTGGTACAGCAATCCGGTATGCGCCGTAATCTTTGAATTGGGTAGTGTAAGATCGAGTCCGATGACCGTACCGCCTCCGGCATAGGTACCAATCGTTTCCTGACCCACCACCGTAGCCAGGCCAAGACTTTTCATGACAGCCGCAAAGGTAGAAGCCGCAGATGAGGTGCCTCCATTGACAAAGAGATACACTTTTCCGGTAAAGCGGTCAGCACGCGGCTGCAGCATTTTCAGTTCACCAGCATACTTCGAAAGTTTTGTATATGACTTCCCCTCCTTCAGCGGTTCGATATAATCATATTTGGATTGCCTGATCTCATCCGGGATACTGGCCAGCTTCAGGTATTCGTCGCTATCCGTAAGCAGGTAAGAATATTCCACAATACTGGTGGGCTCAGTAATAAAATAGTTCAGCAGGTCTGCAGCCAGTTCTACTTCCCCGCCCCCATTATTGGCCAGTTCTATAATCAGTTTCTCTGTTTTACCGGCCGCCATTACCTTAAAAAAACTATCCAGCTTGCTGCGAAAACTGTTCATATCTGTAGCAAAGCTCAATACACTTAGTACCGCCGCTTTCTCCTCTGGCAACAACTCGAGGTGCAACGGCTCCTTTCGCCAGGCCTGTAATTGCTTAACCAGATCGAATACTGGCTTGTTGACCGGATTTTTGACAGCCTGAGCATTCAGTTTTTTTAATGTCACCGCATCTACAGTCTTATTGATCAACTGCCCTTCCCTGGTACGTACTACAATCTTAAATTGTTTGGCCTGCTCTACAAACAGATAATACCAGATATTAAATGCCATTGCCGACAACTGATTATCTTTTGCCTCCGTAATGTGACCATCTGCCGGTATATACTGATACAATACGCGGCGGATACTATCGATCGGGTAATTATTAATAGACAATAACTCATCGCCTGGCCGGATGTCTTCCTGCAACGTGAGATTAACCACAATATGTACTTTGCCGGGCAGGAAGTAAAGCTGATAAGGAAAGAAACGGGCCGAATGCATCAGTTTATCAAACCCCTCACCATAACCACAGCTGGTATGCTCACACCCAACCTGCGCAATGAGGTAGGCTATTTTTTTATAAAATCCGAGAAACGGCAGCGGTTTGTCCATCGTTGCGACCAGGCTATCCATGATAATCTTCATGGCTTCGGGCGTATGATGGATATACAGCATCGGATGTGTAGCCTCCAGGTAATGTCTCAAATAGGCAAAATCTTCACGCATGGCAGCCGGCTCCAGCATGGGTTTGGACTGAGCCCTGCCAAAGAGGCCTATCAACAGCAATAAAGCAATTAAAACAGTACGCATCTTTTTTACAACAAACCTCGCGTGTACGCAACAAATGGGAAAAAAGGATCACTCTCAAATCATGTTTTGAGCAACAATACCACTTACCGATAAGTTTATTTTATTGAAAACAAATGATATATAATTTATCATTAACACTCACCCATCTCACAGGTTCAGGTGCTTTTTTCCTCTTCTTCTGCCCGTTTCCCGACTGATTTCAGAAAAGCAGAGGGCGCCATACCTGTGTTTTGTTTGAAAATACGCTGAAAAGTAGCGGGTGAGTTGAAGCCGCATTTCATAGCCAGCCCGGCCATGGTAAACTGGCTGGCACTGTCGCTGGTTAGCCGTGCTTTAAACTCTTCTACCCGGTAGTGATTGACAAAAGCGGTGAAACTGGTCGACCGGTGCTGATTGAGTAATTCCGAAATCTGACGGGTGGTGAGACCTGTATGCCCTGCCACTTTCTCCAGGTTGAGTTCGGGATCCAGGTAAAGGCGGTCCTGTTCCATAGAGGTACTCAAGCGCTGCCAGGCACTGTCAACCCAATCGGTCTGTACAGCTTTTTTAGGAATGGTCAGCTTCAGACTGGTCAGGTAGCCCTGTATACCCAGCCAGTATACCAGGATGGTCATAGGGATATAAAGCGGGAACCAGTCGACCGCCTTCAGCAAGGGCTGCGTATATGCCGGAATAATATAAGGTATCAGGTAAACCAGCCAGATTAATTGAAAAGCAGCAAACAAGCCGGTAAACAGCTTCAGCCACTGCCGGACCTTTTTTGCTGCAGGCTGACTCTCCTCATGTGTTTTCAAATGCCACACAGACAAGCCGAGATAAAAACTTACCGATAGCCAGCGCGGAATATCTGCATAGCGGTTATACCAATCATCCAGTTGCCGGTAATCATCGCGGGTGCCTGCAGAAAAGCCCATCCACAGGGCTATATAAAAAATAATAGCGGCCAGTTTGGGCAACAGGTCAATAATCAATGGCAGAAAATGCAGCCGCTGCTTTTTACCCAGTTCAAATGCCGGCTCCGTCAGTGCCCGTACATAAAACCAGATCAATGGGCCAATGGGCATGACCACTACCATGGGTGTGATGTCGTGTACAAAGCGGGTAAAATCGTTGAGCTCATACCCGCCTTTATAATGCAGGTATAAATGAAAACCCGGGAGAGACATCAATCCGACGATACCTGCCAGCAACCGGTTTGATAACAACCGGCCACGCGAAAACAGCAAAAGACCGCAGATAATCACTCCCTGGAGAGAGCCCAGGAGGATAAGGGTATACAGGAAATCGCGCATAAGCTGAAGATAGAAAAAAGGCGGCAGGCAGGCGAAACCGGGATGTTAAAGGAAGATAAAAGATGTGGTAATACCTTGTCCGCGAACATTTAAAAACAGTTGTAGGTTTTAACCAGCGAAATACATCTGCCGGCATCTGGCTTATCCGATGCGCTTCTGAGTATATAACTTTATGCGCAGTTCCTCATCTGTCAGATTTCTGATGGTTTACGGTTATTATCTACTCCATTGCCGATGTTCAGAAAAAAAATGCATACGTGAATAAAATACAGTCCTGCGCGCATCCGTGTTTTCACGGTATCAATTAATCAGGATCAATTTTTTATTCCTCAAATTTAAAATCCACGCAAGAATGCTCTAACTTATAAGAGTGTTCGGGACGGGCTGACACGTTGTGACTGCCCCGTAATTGTCAATGAACAACTCCAATGCGAAAAAATATTTTTTGGTATGCGCTCTCCATCCTGTTGCTGGCGGGTGTGCTATACTTCTTCAACCGATCGCATAAAAGTATAAGCGAGCATTCCAGGCTCATGGGTGTAAGCTATGAGGTACACAGCCATTTTCAAAAACTGTATAATCAGTTGTATAAAGCTGCCATTCTTCATCCGGCACTTATTGCCGCTCAAAAATCAGCCGGAACTAAACAGCCTTTCTATATTGACAGCGCCACAATAATAAATCAGGCAACATTGCTGCAGCAGACGGTAGAAGATTCTGTGAATAAAAAAATTGCCACACGGCTATACGCTCTATTAGGCCAGGAAATTGGCTGGTTACTCAATGCCAATCTACCTGACTCCATGCAGGCCGGTCAGAACCAAAGTCACATTGACGTATTTAGACGAATGGATTCGCTGATCACGGCAGGCATTGAGCGAACAAAATTTCTTATTGCTTATAGAACTGATCGCCTGAATGAAGTAATCAACCATGTGCGAACACTGATGATCGGCTTTATTGTAGTTATTGTAGCATCGCTCTTATATACCAGTCTCAATTTCTTCAATCAGCGTTACAAACGAAGGCGTGGCGAAAAAGAAATGGCTACTGTTCTTAACCGCATGAGCGATAGTGTGATTTCGCTCAATAAAGAATGGCGTTATATCTTTCTCAATGATGCAGCGCTGACTACCCATCCGCAGGGCAGGCAGGCTACGCTCGGCAGGTTAATGTGGGAAGTACATCCCGAAATTAAAGAGTCCGCTTTTTGGGAAAGCTACCAGAAAGCGATGACTACACAGACGGTTGTAGAAGTAGAAAGCCTCTTTGGCCCGCTTAATACCTGGTTTTCGGCCCGCATCTACCCTTCGTACAACGGAATTACTATCTTCTATAAAGATATAACGCAGGCTAAACAGGCAGAACAACAACTGGCAAAAACAATCAGGGAACTCACCGATTACAAGGTAGCTCTTGACGAGTCGAGTATTGTGGCCATTACAGACCAGAAAGGAACGATCCTTCATGCTAATGATAATTTTTGCCGTATATCAGGATTTAACAGAGAAGAGCTGATTGGTCAGGATCACCGGATCATTAATTCAGGCTATCATCCAAAAAGTTTTATCCGCGACCTGTGGATGACCATCGCCAATGGATATATCTGGAGGGGTGAATTAAAAAACCGTACAAAAAACGGAAACATCTATTGGGTCGATACAACCATTGTTCCATTTAGAAATGACGATGGAAAACCTTACCGCTATGTAGCTATCCGTTCAGACATCACTGCCCGTAAACTGGCCGAAGAAAAACTGGTTCAGAGTGAGAATATCTACAAGATGATCGCATCAAGCATACCTGGCTCAGTGATCTGTATTCTGGATACAAAGCTTACTTACCTGTTAATAGAAGGAAAATTGCTGGAACAAATCGGTTATTCCCGACAGCAACTACTGGGCAAACAGGCAGCCAGTGTGCTTCCGGCAGATGTTTACGCCGAATCGGAACCCTTTTTCAAACAGGCACTTGCAGGCAATACCGTAAAACGAGAGTCACACCGTACGGGGTATGATTTTATCACCCGGTATATTCCCCTGAAGGACGATAAGGATGAAATATTTTCTATCATGACCGTTTCTATTGATGTAAGTGAACTAAAAAATGCCCAACGTAATATCATTGAGCTGAACCGCGGCCTGGAAGAAAAAATAAAAACCCGTACAGAACAATTGCGAAAGTCGAATGAAGAGCTGGAGGCTTTTTCCTATTCCGTATCTCATGATTTGCGTGCTCCGTTACGGGGCATTATCGGATTTTCCGCTATACTGCAGGAAGAATATGGCAAGCAACTGGATGAAGAAGGAAAACGCATTACGCAGGTAATCATCGACAATACTCAAAAAATGGGACGCCTTATTGATGATCTCCTGGAATTTTCGCGTACCGGAAAAAAAACGATCCAGAAAGCAAACACCGATTTTAATCTACTTGTACCCGGCATCATCGAGGAGCTTAGTCCGCCGGAACAACGGAAAATTAAATGGGAAATAAAACCGCTCCTCACGGCCGAAGTAGATGCCAGTCTCTTTCGACAGGTTTGGGTCAATCTCCTTAGCAATGCTATCAAATACAGCCGTACAAAAACTGACCCAGCTATTACAGTCGGCTGCCTGGCAGAAGATACACAAAAAGTTTATTATGTACGAGATAACGGCGTTGGCTTTGACGAGGCCTATAAACATAAATTATTTGGCGTTTTTCAACGGCTTCATGATGACCATGAATTTGAAGGCACTGGTGTGGGTTTGGCCCTCGTTGACAGAATCGTAACCCGGCATGGCGGTAAGGTCTGGGCAGAATCAAAAGAAGGTGAAGGCGCCTGTTTCTATTTTTCTTTACCAGCAGAATTATAAATCAGCAAAAAATGAACGATCTCAATTCTATAGAAGTTTTACTGGCTGACGACAACAGCACAGATTCAGAACTGACCATCAGGGAGCTGAAAAAACACCGTTTTGCCAACAACCTGATACATGTTAAAAATGGCCAAGAAGCCCTTGATTTTATTTTTGCAAGAGGTATCTATGCAGATACCAGAGATATTATGCACCCACCTAAAATAGTGCTGCTTGATATACAAATGCCGAAGATCAACGGCATCGAAGTACTTCAGGAGATAAAGGCTGACCCCCGTACCCGTCATATACTGGTGGTTATGCTTACTTCCTCAAAAGAAAGCCCGGATATCCAAAAGTGTTATGATCTCGGAGCAAACAGTTATATAGTTAAACCAGTCAATTTTGAACGATTTGCTGAAGCGATCAGGAGCCTTGGCTTTTACTGGCTATTATTGAACCAACCTTCCGTGTAACCATGCAAAAGCAGCTTAAAATATTATTACTGGAAGATAATCGTACCGATGCCGAAATAATTGAACGGCTATTGATAAAAGAGGTTAGCCCCTGCGAATGCCGGCTTGCCACGAACAAACAGGCTTTCATCGACCTGCTTACAGACTTTATACCAGATGTCATTATTTCCGACAATACACTACCCAAATTCAGTGCTGGCGAAGCACTAAAGATTGTCCGCGACCAGGGACTGGAGTTGCCTTTCATACTGGTCACTGGTACTGTATCGGAAGAATTTGCTGCAACTATCATTAAGCATGGCGCCGATGACTATATCCTCAAAGATCGCATGGCCCGGTTGCCCGCAGCTATTGATGCTGCGGTGGTTCGCAGACGAATAGAAAAAGAAAAACAGGAAGCTGCCAAAAAACTACGACAGAGCGAAGAGCAATATCGCACAATTATGGAAAGGATCACCGATGGATTTATAGCGCTCGATCGAAACTGGCGATATACTTATGTAAGTGCTCAGGCAGGCGAAATACTAAAACGCCGCCCGGAAGAGTTGCTGGGTAAACATATATGGACAGAGTTTCCGGAAGGAGTCGGACAAACATTCTATAAAGCCTACCATCAGGCACTGGCAGACCAGGAATATATTCACCTCGAAGAATATTATTCACCATTTGATATCTGGCTCGAAAACCACATCTATCCCTCACCCGATGGCCTTTCCGTATTCTTCAGAGATATAACTCCCCGAAAAAAAGCCGAACAACTGGTCATGCAGACCAAAGAAAATTTAAAAGCAATTTTCAATAACTCATCAGAAGGATTCGTTTTGCTGGACGAATTTGGCACCATCAAAGCCTTGAATGAGCGGGCCAGTGAGAGCATACTGGCCAGTAAAGACTCCTCCGTCAAAACCGGTCGAAGTATTTTTGATTTTGTAGAACCTGCCCGTCTGACCAATTTCAAAAATGTTCTTTCAACTGTGTTGCAAGGCGAAACAGTGCAGTACGACCGTCCCTTATCGCAAGTGTCCGGGGACCTGAAATGGTTTACGTTTACATTTAACCCGGTTCGAAATAACGGGAAAACAGGAGGCATCTGTATAACCTGCCTGGATATTACGGAAAAAAAGCGTGTTGAAGAGGAACGTGAATTTGATCACAACAATCTAAATGCATTAATCAATAATACCCGCGACCTGATGTGGAGTGTGAACCAGGAGATGAAACTCATCACTTTTAATCAGGCATTTGAAGACCTTGTAAAATCGGCTACCGGTGATAAACCGCAAAAAGGGCTGAATGTTCTCGACTTTGCATACAGCACTGATCTTCAAAACCGGTATACAGCCTATTACGAAAGAGCACTGGCCGGCGAAAGTTTTACCGAAACCGAGTATAACGAAAACCCGGTAGAATTCTGGTCAGAAATATCATTTTATCCTATCTACGAAAAAGGGCTGGTAAGCGGAACAGCCTGCTTTGCCCGTAATATCACCGACCGTAAAAAAGCGGAAAAACAACTGAGAGAACTTGAACGGGAACGCCTCAGCAGAAAACTGGAGGAACAGAAAAAAATCGGACGAGCCGTACTCCGGGCACAGGAAAAAGAACGGAATGCCATCGGAATGGAATTGCATGATAATGTCAATCAACTGCTGGTGAGTACAAACCTGATACTGTCTATGATAAACGAGTGTCCGGAAAAAAACAGCTATCTCCTGCCATCCTGCATCGATCACCTAAAACAAGCCATTGGAGAAAACAGAAAAATAGCGCATTCATATGCCTCTCCTAATCTTGAAACAGAAAATCTGTTGACGCAACTGGAGAAACTATGCCAAAACATGCTGGGAACCTCAGGAATTAATACAGTGTTTAATGCGGATGATTTCCGGGAAGAAAGTCTTGATGCAGATAAAAAATTCAATATCTATCGCATCATGCAGGAGCAGTGTACAAATATTGTAAAGTACTCAGCAGCTACTGATGTCAATATTACCTTAACCACCAGCCCCGAATATTTTTTAATGAGTATTGCGGATAACGGCAAAGGAACAGACAATGTAAATACCGATGGCATTGGCCTCCGGAATATGAATGAGCGTCTAAAACTCTTTGATGGCAGCAGCAGGATCATTACCGAGCCGGGCCGGGGCTTTAACCTCGAAATAACCATTCCGCTTAAAGAAAAAAACCAACTGCCGGAAGATATGCCCGTTTAACGACTTCAGAAACCTCTTTACTGGTAAGACTCAGCGGTCCCTATTCCATAATAATAGCATTGCAGATTATCCAATCCGGTTGTCCTTATGCTCTACCGGATTCCGGTCTTACGACTCAGAAATACGTATTTCTTTTTCAAGGCGGGCTGTCTTGTCTTTCGTCTGATTCTTTTTGAACACATACGGCCCCAGTATGGCAATAAAGCCACCCGCACCAAGGTTCTCCACAGTAGCACACAGATATAACAATGCAAGCATACTCCAGTTTTGATTATTCAAACCTACCGGAGCATCTTTCAGGACATTATTGCTATCGCCAGACATAAATTCAGGTATATAAATAAAACACAGAATAGTGGTTAATAAAACAGAAAATATAATCCCCAGCAATACGGCGAAATGAGCCGCAATAATCATCATCCACGAGCTTTTATATTCAGGTTTCCGGCGAGACAGTTTTACTACATAATGCATAATTGTAAACATAAAGAAAAACGACCCCAGAAATATGATCCACATATGATTGTAATCCAGAAAGAAAAAGAACACCCATACCGGAATAATGAAACCAATAGCCGCTATCAGTCCATACCAAAAGTATTCGTGGATGTGCCTGGAGTCATACAGTCTGTTTTTTATAACTGTTTTTTTCATAGCAAGAGACTTTCAATGGGATTAAACTATCATCCGATCACCCCTGTTCCATTATATGCGCAAATTCTTCCCCTTATGGGGGACATGTAACACATACAGCCGGTAAACTCAGTGGCGCGATTCTGCTTTAATACGCACTGCAAATAAGTACAGCGATTGTATGATGAAGAATTTTGTCCATATTTATTAAGATGATTCGTATACGCTAAAAAGAAAAACTATAAGCCGTTACGTCAACTTTCTACTTTATTCAATAAAAGCATGCTTAGGCCTATCAATCAATATGACAGCAAATGTCGAGCCATGCCGGGCAAACACTTTTCAATGCTGTAAATGATCTCATTTAGTTAATACACAGATTTGCGCCATCAGCACCTGAAAACAGAAATAAAAATGGCGTCATTCACCGGATATTTATGCAACTAACCGGTTAATTGCCGCAGATTGACCTATTATAAGGGTCACAAGACGAATAAATACTACAACTGAATCCAATTCTTTCTACTTTAGATTGCTGCCGGACCATCTACTGATCTTCGCAGGAATGCCCGGCACCGTTCATCATTAACCAAAAACTGCTGCATGAACAGGCAAACCAGGCTGATAATTTTTAGCTTTTGTACCGTCAAACTCATTCTTCATCTTATTGCAGACAGTCATTCCGGCTTTCAGGGTGATGAACTATTGCATATCGAAACCGGCAATCACCTGGCCTGGGGATATATGGAATTTCCTCCGCTAATCGGATTATTTGCTTTTATCCAAAACCTGTTTCAGTCAGACGCTGTTTTTGTCCATCATATTTTTCCGCACCTCGCCAGCATGCTCATCCTGATTTTTGTCGCAAAAACGACGCTTGAACTGGGAGGTGGAAATAAAGCTGTATTCCTGGTTCTTCTCGGCATTATCATTGCCCCTGGATTCGAACGCTCGCAACAGCTCTTTCAGCCGGTGGTGTTCAGTCAGCTGTTTTGGGTATTGAGTTTTTATTATCTGGTACGATTTGCAACACTGCTTGATAAAAAATCGCTCTGGTTGCTTACCCTCTTCTGCATACTTGGATTACTGGTTAAATACGATGCCGTCTTCTTTCTTTTTGGCTTATTGTCGCTGTTATTCTTTAAGCGAACAAGAGATGCGCTTATCCGGAATAAGTGCTGGATAAATATTGGAGTCTTTGCGCTGGCCATTTTACCCAATATCGTATGGCAGATCGCGCACGACTACCCGGTTTTACAAATGTTTTCCCGCCTTTATGAAACGCAACTGGACAATGTCAGCAGGCTGGATACGTTCCGCAATCTTTTCATCAGTATCAATCCGCTTGTCTCTCTCCTGCTGGTTGTACCGGGGATCATATACCTGTTCGTTTCAAAGAACAAAACCACGATTTACCCATTGGCAGGCGCCATTGCGTTATCATTCCTCTTCCTGCTTTATAAAAACGGAAAGGCCTATTATTTTTTCCCGTTAATACTTACCATTATTCCATTTGGCGCAGTATATCTGGAGCAACATATATTATCAAAAAGAAAATGGTTTTTCTACCCGGTGACGGTGCTGATGATACTGGGAGCGGTCATGATCCCGTTTGGAATGCCCGTATATCCGTTGAATCGATATCTCAGCAAAGTATACCCGTATGAAAAGAAACAGAAAGGAGATGGAACATATACGGTAAAATTTGAAGAATACTATAGTACCGATCTGTGGAAAAAAACCATGCAGGAACTCAAATCGGTATACGATAGTCTGCCGGCAGAAGTAAAAAGCTCGTGCCTGTTGTGGGGCAAACATTACCGGCAGGCCGGGGCTGTTAGTTTGTTTGGTAAAAAGTATGGCTTACCCGCTGCATTCTCTTACCATGGCAGTTTTTACAGCTGGGCACCATCGGGACAAATGCCACAGACCGTCGTTGCATTGAGCAATAAGGTCAACGGCTTTTTTGAGCAATATTTTACCGATGTAAAAAAAGTCAGGGCCATTTATAATTCCTATTCGTACAAAGAGGAGGAGTCTTATCAATACATTTATGTTTGTCAGAATCCCAAACAGGATTTTGATCAGATGAAGGAACTTTTCAAACACAGGATATTTGAATAACTATGCGCAATTAATCGCTGTCCTGAGTCTGCAAGCTCAGGACAGCGATTACAGAAGAGTCTGCGTTTTAAAAAATGCTATTGCCAGGCACCACCAAGAGCTTTATATAATTGAATGAGTGCATGTGCCTGATTTCGCTGCAGTTTAATAAAGTCCATATCGGCCGCCAGTTTGCTTTTTTGTGCCGAAATGATCTCCAGGTAATTGGCATACCCGGCCACATACAGGTCGTTTGATGCGTCTACTCCTTTCGTAAGTGCGGTTACCTCCTTTGATTTGAGAACAAGCATATTTTCTGTCTTTCCCAGGTAACTCAATACGGTCTTTACTTCCTGGTAGGCATTCAGTACGGATTTCTGATATTCCAGGAAGGCCATTTCCTGGCTGGCAGTTGCTATTTTGAAGTTGGCTCTTATTTCATGCCGCTGAAAAACCGGTGCAACGATATTGCCCAGCAACTGAAATACGGCAGAGGTGGGATTAAAGAAATACCCTGCGTTAAAAGAGTTATAGCCGCCATAAGCCGACAGGGCGACAGTGGGAAAAAACGCTGCACGGGCCGCCCTGCTATCTGCCAGGGATGCTTCCAGTTCACGAAAAGCGGTCAGTACATCGGGCCGGTACTGCAGCAGCTGGGCAGGCTGCCCATGACGGGCCAGGTAGCCGGTACCATTGATGGTTATAACATTTCTTCGCTCAATGACACCCTCGTATTTACCACAGAGAAGCAAGAGCTGATTTTCGGCAGCAACAATCTGCTGCTGCACATCAATCAGCACTACTTCTGTATTGGCCAGCTGGGCTTCAAACTGCTGCACCGCCAGTTCGGTAGCCCGGCCTACTTCTTTCTGCACCCTAACCATTTCGAGGGCTTCCTTTTGCAGGTTTATATTTTCATGCAGCATATCTGCTTCCCGGTCGAGCGCTATCAGTTCGTAATACAGCATAGCAGTCTGGGTTACTATTGCCGAGCGAAGCAGATCTCTGCCATGCGTTGTTGCCAGAAAGCGTTCGCGGGCAGCCTTCTTCATTTGCTTCAGTTTCCCCCACATATCTATTTCCCAGCTGGCATCAAGCCCCAGCCAGTAATTGGGTGTGATGCGGGTATTGACCTGCTGGCTTTTATCAATATTAGGAGACAGATTGGTATCGAAATTTCCCACTCCTTCGATGGTATGCCGGCCATAACGTGTACCGGTTGCTTCGGCCCGGATATTCAAAGATGGCAACAGGGCTCCTTTTCGCATTTGCAATAAAGCTTCTCCTATCCTGAGCCGCTCCGTTGCAATCTTATTATCAAAATTATTGCTGAGCACTTCAGCAATCAGCTTTGCCAGTAAAGAATCGCTGAAGTATTCTTTATAACTCAGTGCTGCAACAGAAAACGTATCTGTCTTACTATCTGCACCGTAGCTAACCGGAGGTGCTGGTATTTCTTTCCGGGATACTTTTTGGGGTATCGTACAGCCGGCAAGTAGCAGGAGAAGGAAAGCTGCCGGCAGAATTGTTGTTATAGTTCTTTTGTTCATTTCATTAGTTGTTTGAAGCGGGAACAGGTGTCAGATGCGATGCTTTTTTCTTTTTTCGTCGCGAAAGAGATGCGAAAAGCACATATAAGCCGGGAATGACAATGACACCGAATAATGTACCGATCAGCATTCCGCCGGCAGCGGCTACGCCAATGGATCTATTACCCATGGCGCCTGCTCCCGTAGCTATGCATAATGGAATCAGCCCTGCAATAAAGGCAAATGATGTCATCAGGATAGGACGTAACCGTTGAGCAGCTCCTTCGATGGCTGCCTGGAGCACAGATAAACCTTCTTTTTGCCGCTGAATGGCAAACTCTACAATGAGAATAGCATTTTTGCCCAGCAAACCGATGAGCATTACCAATGCCACCTGGGCATAAATATTGTTTTCCAGTCCCGCCAGCTTCAGGAAAATAAATGAGCCGAATATACCTGCCGGTAAACTCAGAATAACCGGCAGCGGCAATAGGAAACTTTCATACTGCGCAGCCAGCAATAAATACACAAACAGCAGGCAGAGCAGGAAAATGTACACAGCCTGATTGCCGGATAAGATCTCCTCCCTGGTCATACCACTCCAGTCAATACTGTAGCCTCTCGGTAATTTTTCATCTGCCAGCTTTTCAACGGCAGCAATGGCATCTCCGCTACTCACGCCGGCAGCCGCCTCACCATTTATCATCGCCGATGTATACATATTATACCGCGTGATCTGTTCTGGTCCGAATACGCGTTCTATTGTGGTAAACGATGAAAAAGGCACCATCTCACCTTTATCGTTCTTTACATACTGCAACAAGACATCCTGCGGGGTATTTCTGTATTCGGGTGCTGCCTGCACCATCACTTTATACAGCTGATTGAACCGGATAAAATTGGTTGCATAATAACTGCCCAGCAGTGTTTGCAGCGTATTCATGGCATTATCCACCGTTACACCTTTTTTTGCCGCCATGTCATAATCAATATGTATCAGGTACTGGGGAAAAGAGGCATCAAAGCTGGTAAACACATTATTCACTTCGGGTGTTTGCTCAATTTCTTCCATAAACTTAGCGGTCACAGCGGAGGCTTCCTGCATGTTATCATTACCCCGGTTCAGCAAACGCAATTCAAAGCCGCTGGTATTACCAAAACCCGGAACGGTTGGCGGTGAAAAGATTTCTATCCGCGCATCGGTGACCGGTGTTGTCTGCCGAGTAAGTTCCCCGATGATTTCATCGGCACTTTTTTTGCGATCCTTCCATGCTTTCAGATTGATCATACCCATACCATACGAAGCCCCGGCAATTTCGTTGGTAAGGCTGTACCCTGCTAGTGTTGTTACACTCTCCACGCCTTCCACTTTCGAGGCAATGGCTGTAATATCATCCAGTATTTTTTCTGTACGCTCTACCGTTGCACCCTGCGGGGTAGTCACGTTTACGTATATCATTCCCTGATCTTCTGCAGGAATAAAGCCTCCGGGCAAAATGGATGCTGCGCCCCAGGTAAGAACGAAGAATAATACAAGTGTGACCAGTGTAAGTATACGACGGCCGGCCATTCGCTTCAGCAGCGATTGATACCTGCGGTTGGTCGCATCAAACCTGTTGTTGAATCCATTAAAGAATTTTTGCAGCCATCCTTTACGCCCCGCCGGATTGGTATGTTTGAGCATGAGGGCACAAAGTGCGGGAGTAAGTGTAAGCGCGTTTATCCCGGATATAACAATGGCAAAAGCAAGTGTAAGCGAAAACTGCCGGTAAAACACGCCTACTGGACCACTCAGAAAGGCTACCGGTACAAATACAGCCGACATGACCAGCGTAATGGCAATGATAGCACCGGTTATCTCCTTCATGGCCGCAATAGTGGCATCCAGCGGCGACAGGTGATCCTCTACCATTTTTACATGCACCGCTTCAACAACCACAATTGCGTTGTCGACCACGATACCAATGGCCAGTACCAGCGCAAAAAGAGTAAGCAGGTTGATGGAAAAACCCAGCATCATCATAAAGGCCAGTGTACCTACCAGCGATACCGGCACTGCCAGCACGGGAATAAGCGTGGACCTCCAGTCCTGCAAAAAAATAAATACCACAATACCTACCAGTAAAAAAGCTTCCACCAGTGTTTTTAATACCGCCGATACAGACGCATCCAGGAAACGCGACACATCATACGCATAGCTGTATTCCATACCGGGAGGGAAAGATGTTTCTTTCAGCTCCCGCATTTTATCTTTTATATTATCAATTACATCGCTCGCATTGGAGCCCGGTCTTTGTTTGATCATGATGGAAGCCGCCGGCCGGCCATCACTTTTGGATGACATATTGTAGCTCATTGCTCCAAACTCTACATCTGCCAGATCCTTTAACTTCAGAATGGTACCATCGCTGTTGGCCCTGATAGCAATATCTTCATACTGGCGCGGCTGCGAAAACTTGCCCGTATAGCGCAATACATATTGCAGTTCATTTTTTGTCTTGCCGGAACTCTCTCCTGTTTTTCCCGGAGCTGCCGAAACGTTCTGATTGCGGAGCGCCTGAATCACTTCATCGGTAGATACATTATAGGCTAGCAGTTTATCGGGCTTTAACCATACCCGCATCGCATAATCCTTCTGTCCCATGATCTCGGCCCGGCCTACTCCTTCTATACGCTTCAGCTCCTTAAGAATATTGATATCGGCGAAATTGTAAATAAAACTTTCATCAGCATGCGGGTCTGTACTGGTAATATTGAGGTACATCAGCATGCTGTTTACTTCCTTCTCTGTGGTCACACCTGCTTTGATAACTTCTTCAGGAAGCTCATCCAGCACAGTGGTAACCCGGTTTTGTACGTTTACAGCTGCCATGTCGGGATCTGTACCCACTTCGAAGTAAACAGTGATCATAGTCACGCCATCGTTACCTGTTACAGTAGACATATAGGTCATACCAGGCACGCCATTAATGGCTTTTTCAAGCGGTACCGCCACCGCATCTACAGATACTTCGGCATTGGCGCCTGTATAACGTGCCGTTACGGCCACCGAAGGAGGTACTATATCCGGGAATTGGGTAACCGGCAAGCCAAAAAGAGCCAGTACACCCAGCAGGGTTATAAAAATGGAGATAACCAGCGACAATACCGGTCTCCGTATAAATGTTTCTATCATTATAATCTTATTAATCGTTGTTCAGGAAAAGTGAACGGCCGGCAGGTATCCTGCAGTTACAGCATTTTGACCTGCACTTTCTGACCGTCCCTTATTGACTGAATGCCTTCCACTATTACTTTATCGCCCGAGTTAAGTCCATCGTTTACGATATAGTAGTCTGCGATCCGCTGATTGACGCCTATACTTTTCATTTTTGCTACATTATCTCCATCGAGCATAAAGACATAATTTTTGTCCTGGATCTCAAATACAGCTTTTTGCGGCACGAGTATGGCATTGGGTACAGCGCGTTCGATCAGTATCCTGCCCGATGCGCCGTGACGCAATACATGCTGAGGATTTTTGAAAATAGCCTTATAGGCAATATTGCCGGTATTGGCATCTATCTCACTTTCTGCAGCAGCAAGTGTGCCGGTGTAGGGATAGACAGAGCCATCGGGAAGCACCAGCCGTATGGCTTTATTTTCCGGGCTACCCGATCCGTTTTGTACGATCTGGAAATATTCGTTTTCGGAGATATTAAAATAGGCATACACATTACCTACATCCGAAAGGGTAGTTAACAGTGATCCCGGGGACAGCAGACTCCCTTCTTTTAATGGTATACGGTCTACCACCCCGGCAAAAGGAGCCAGTACCCGGGTATAGGAGATTTTCTTTTCAATGGCATTCTTTTCTGCGGCGGCAATATCTGCCTTTGCCAGCAGGGCCTTTTGTTTGGCTTTTGCCAGCTCCAGTTCTGTCTGGGTAATCACTTTCTTTTCAACGAGTAGCTGTACCCGGTCTACTTCCACCTCGGCCACCCGCGCATCGGCCATCGCACTATTATAAGCGGCTTCTGCACGGCTTTTCTCGATCTGCAAATCACTATCGCTGATCTTAAACAGCAATTGCCCTTCCGCTACATACTGTCCTTCTTTGATAAAGATATTCTCCAGCACACCTTCCGTACGACTGCGCAGTTCTACATTTTTCTGAGCCTGTATGTCGGCAACATAAGGCACATTGAGCAGTGTATCTTTTTCGGCTACCTTAACGGCCGGATAAATTCTTTCATCATCTCCGTTTTTTTTGTTGTCAGACTTACTGTTGCAAGCCGCCAGTAGTACCAGTAAAAGCAGGATAGAGAAAATAGATTTCCTCATCATTTAGTTATTAAAAATGAATAATGACACCGGCATGATCAACTCATCCGGTCAAAACCTGAATAATAAAATGTAAAAGATTACCAGGCAGATCAGTAAATATCAACTGCTGGTTGCCCGAACCGGGAATCCGAAAAAAAATAAATGGGGATCAGAATAGCTGCTGTAGAAAAAGAAGGCCGTAACAGACATCCTGTTTGGCATCGGAATTTAAGTAGTGGGTATTGCGCTTACCAGCCGAAGCGAGCAATTCGTCTGCTGCGATATTTTCATTATCCGGTTCAACGTCCTGCAGCTTTCGTCTGATCTGTAACTTGCGGAATGTAACTATCTCATCGGGCATCAACTCAGCACCTTCCGCATGAATACCATGGCTCTCCGTAACTACATCCACAAAAGACGCACCCAGCGATGCACCTGCCATGACATTGCACAGCAGTGTACCGATAAACAGTATAATGGGTAATAATCGTTTGAATAGATACTTCATCACTTTTGCGGATGCGCAAAATTATAGAAAAAAGATGAAGAATATTTGCATACTAGATTTTAAAGACGATCGTCATATTCCATATCACTTAAGTATAATAAACTGTTACCCGGTAAACCCAGAAAGGGAATTTGTGTTCTTGAAAGTTTCCCCACTGCTTAAGTGTTGCAAAAGAGTTAATCAAACAGGTTGTTGCCCTCACATTTCTGCTTTCGTTAGTTGCTTGCGCCTACTTTTAATCCCGTTTTTTTGCCTCCTCGCCGGCGGGGCCGGTAAGGCGGTGAAATAGTGCCATTAGTGACACAAACGAGCCCTATTTATTTACAGGGAATTGTTGTCAACAGGCATCCGGATCATTTGTATGAGTTTAATTAATAAACTTCTCTTTTCCCATAGCAGCTTTTTCTGAGCAACAGAAGCATAAATCATTTAATTGTGCCTGTAGATGGAAAATGAAAATAAAAGAGCTTTCCTGTAAGTAAACATCATTGATTATTCAGCTCAGCCATTTTGCCTCCTCTTCCTACCCGGTTAAAGGCTTTCATCCGGATAAGCCCTTTTTCAGTTATCGGAGCTGTATATAATTTGCTTTGGGCATCAGGTTCTTTGCCATTGACCGTATAGCGGAGTTCAAATCCCGGCAGTTGAATATTTGCTTTCACTACACCATTTTCTGCGATCAGTCCGGGCGTGGGTATGCGATAGGCAAAACCGCCGGCCAGGTGATCGAGCTTTGGCAATTCCCGTTTACCTACGCGATTCACAAATTGTGACCAGTCTTTCCAGTAGGCTGCTCCGGCCATTGGTTCCGCTTCGGCAGCCCAGGCCGGATCGGCACTCCAGGCACGCTCAGCCAGGCCCAGCAGTTTGGGTAGCAGCATGTATTCCATCAACTGCTGATTCACGAGCGTTTCACTCCACAGCAATCCCTGCATACCGGTGATATGTTGTTTGCCATAATCAGTGAGCCGTTCTTTGTGTTCAAAAAAAGAAGCGGGCAGGTCTTGATTGAATTTATCTTTTCGGGCATTTTTATAATAATCATATGGTATGAATTGCCAGGGTTTGTCGAGGTCAATAAACCCTCCCCAGTAGTAACCGGGTTCATCGAAATTTTTGTAATAGCACATATCAAAATACACATTACTTACCGGCGAAAGCACGATCTCGTAACCGGCATTGGCCAGCCGGTAGGCCAGATCTTCGGCGCCCCAGCCCAGCATATTATTCCATACATCGAGCTGAAAAAAACCTTTTGCAAAATCGGGATTGGGAATATAATGGGGTTTGCCATCGAGCATGGTTTTACGCATACCGGCTTCTTCCCAGCCATAAGCCTGCAACCCTCTTTCTTTTAGTAACTGGTTTACTTTTTCATAATAATAATACCAGAGGTCTTCGGTTTTGTGAAGTCCGGGCTCCCTGGCTATTAGCTCCTGTGCAATGGGCGATTTTTCCCATACACCTGCCGGAAGTTCATCACCGCCCACATGCACCATGGTAAAAGGAACGCCGGCTTCTTTGTACAGAGCAATGAAATCATCGAGTACACGGCCCAGGAAACGATATACCGATGGCAACGCCACATTCATGGCATTGTCACGCCATCCCTGCACAGAGCGGTAGACCGATCGGTCGTTGGGATCATGCAGCATATATTCTTCTGCCGCTTCCTTTTTTCCCTCCTTCATCAATCTTTCATAACGGGCCTTCATGCTCACCACTGCAGCGCGGGCATGTCCCGGTGTTTCGATCTCGGGTACAACACGTATATGCCTGTCGGCAGCATACCGGAGTATTTCTATAAAATCTGTTTTGGAATAATAACCACTGCCGGCAGAATTATTATCGGGACCGGAGCCATAACTGGGCATCAGTTGTTTACTTTCATCAACCGGAAAACCACGCCGGGCTCCAATAGTTGTAAGTTCCGGCAGCGAAGGCATTTCTATACGCCATCCTTCATCTTCGCTGAAATGGAAATGAAACACGTTGAGTTTATACAAAGCCATCAGGTCAAGCACCCGCAATACCTGCTGTTTGGAATGAAAATTTCTGCCCACATCGAGCATAAAAGCCCTGAAACCAAAACGCGGCGCATCTTTCACACTCAGTACAGGGATGGTAACGGCAGATTGTTTACCGGCAAATGCTTCTGCCGGCAACAGCGAACGAAGCGACTGAATACCATAAAAAATTCCAATGGCATCGCCCCCTTTTATCTCGATGCTGTTGCTGGTCATGACAATCTCGTATGCTTCGGAAGGCAGGTTGGTTTTAGAAAGCAGGATATGCGGTGCATTACCGGAAGTGCCTGATGAAACGGGTATTTTTTTACCAAGTACCTGTTCCAGTTCAGCAGAAAGATAACCGGCTTCCCTGCTGAAAGCTGCATCAGTGATAATCTGGGTAATATTATGGAGCGCAAGCTGACCTCCTTCTTCCTTATAATAAGAAGGAGTGGGAAATATTTTGGTAAGGCCCTCTGCCGGCAGGTCCTGAATTCCACTGTTCTGCTGATAAAGGTCGGCCGGTGTAGTAAATCCGTATTTGTCTGCAGGCGCACGTTGTATTTGCTTCAGCCGGGTCGACGGAATGATGCGATAGTCTTTTACGGAATGCCCTTTATCGGGCTGGCTGTCGAGTACCCAGAAAAGTCCCTGGGGGGCATCGGTATAATTAATAACCCAGTCGCTTCCCACAAACGGAACACGGATAGACTGACCAGGCTTAAGGCCGGCAAAATCCGCTGCCGGACTAAGTTTGAAAAGATCACCATTGATATTTTCAATGATCATGCCCCCGCCTACCGACTCCGGTCTTATAGCCCGTGCTATATTGAAGTAGAGCGACCATCCTTTTGCGGGAAGAGCCGTTTTTCCTGTGTTGATAAAGGTAAACACACTTTGAAACCCGGATTTGCCCTGGTAATGATTCTCAACGATCTCCCACTCCACCCGCACCTGTTGTATGGGAAGAACACTATTCTTTTTCTGCGCAACGGATGATAGACTTGTAATACATACAATAAGGAGCGAACAGACAATACGAAGCATAATCGTTTACTATTTGTTGAGGTTTGACAGGAAGCCGGCAACTTAAAAAATTATATAAACTGTTTATTACACATTATAGATAAATCCCGTTAAAGCAGGCCGGTTAATGTCTTTAACAGAACAAAATAAACCCTCTTCCAGTCTGCACAGCCTGATCGGATGCAACCAGGAAGGCAGCAGTCATTTCCGTATACACGTAGTGGTAAAGGCAGTTTTGTAATATACAAACAGAAAATATTCCTGGCCCGCCACTGATTTTTCATAAATCCACCGGCAAAACCCCGCCCTTCCAACGCCACCCGCCAATTGTTAAAAAATAAAAAAAAACAGGATGATATACAAAACGTACGTTTTTTATCGTACCTTGGCTGTATGAAAGGTTCAAAGAAAGATAATCAGGCCGCCGCGACTCCAACAAAAGCAGAGATGGATGTACTGCAGGTATTGTGGGCCCATGGCCCTTCTACTGTACGTTTTGTGCACGATACGCTGAACGAGCATAAGGAAGCCGTTCAATATACGACTACCCTTAAACTTATGCAGGTGATGACTGAAAAAGGTATGCTTGCGCGCGATGAATCGAGCATGAAACATATCTACTCTTCCCTGCTGGATGAAGAAAAAACCAAAGGAGAAGTGCTTGGCAGGTTTGTAGACACCATGTACAACGGTTCGGTAAGCAGCCTGGTAATGGCCCTGATCGATAACGAAAAAACATCTGCACGTGAACTGCAGGTATTAAAAGAGCTTGCTCAAAAACTTTCTGACCAAAAGAAATAAACAAGAGAAAGTATGACATTACTTTTTTCTGATAACCTACTGCGCTCCCTTAGCTGGACATTTGTGCATTCGCTATGGATGGGTTTATTACTAACCATTGCAGGTGCAGTGATCATGCTGACCACCAAACGCTCCTCTCCTTCGCTGCGGTATGGATTACTCTGCTTTAGTTTCTTTGCATTTCTAATAGCCATAGTTGCCGTATTCATCATAACCTGGAATGACTATGGGTTAAATACCGATACAGGCCCGGCCGCTAAAATCGCCGGACACAGTGCCCTGCCGCTGGTACAGCAGGTACTTACATGGCTCGATACCGTACTCACCGGCTACAGGACCTGGATTGTATCTGTCTGGTTTATTCTTTTCATGGCCAGGGCCATAAAGATGGTCAACGATCTGCAGCAGGTGCGCCGGTTAAGAACCGAATTTACTGTTGCACCTGTGGCAGAGTGGCAACTCCGGTTTAAAAAGTTATGCAGCCAGTTGAATATCCATACACCGGTACGCCTCCTCGAATCTGCCCTGGTAAATGTGCCGCTCGTAATCGGACACCTGAAACCAGTGGTACTCGTGCCCGCAGGCATATTCAATAATCTTTCTGCAGCAGAAATGGAAGCTGTATTGCTGCATGAGCTGGCACATATCCGCCGCCATGATTATTTCGTAAACCTTATTCAGCGTATTGCGGAGATGGTCTTCTTCTTTAATCCCGGTTTTTTATGGATATCTTCCCTTCTACGTTCGGAACGGGAAAACTGCTGCGATGATGTGGTGATTGTGCATACGCACGATAAAGAGCGGTATGTAAATGCGCTTATCCGTTTCCGGGAGCACATGATGCAGCATCCATCTTATGCCCTTGGTTTTCCGGGGCAGGGTAAAAGTCTTTTTAACCGGATTTTCCGGATCGTGTACAGCAAAAACAGAAGCCTGTCTGCTTTTGAAGGTGTATTCGCAGCAATGAGTATCGTGGTCTGTACAGCTTTGCTGACACAAAGTGCTAACAAAGTACCTGAGACCGTTAAACAATCATTTGCAGCTGTACCGGCCAATAGGGATGCGACTGCATCAGTGTCCTACTTTAATGCTATCGCAATGCAGGCATCAGAAACCAGCAAATCGACCTCCACAAAGCCCGTCAGAAAAACTACAAGGCAGGCGCAACCTGATCGCACTGCGGCTATTGACATACATGAAACAGTAAAACAACAGATCAGCACTATTTCATATAGCGCTCCTGAAAAAACAACGCTCCATACAATAGACAAAAAACGGGAAGAAGCGGATGAGCAACGTAGGCTGGCCGAAAAACAGCGGAAGGAAGCGGATGAGCTTCGCCAACTGGCTGCTCTTTCCCGTGCTGAAGCGGAGACGCAACGTAAGGAGGCGGAAATACAACGCTTCGAAGCACAGAAACAACGGGAAGAAGCAGAAGTACAACGGAAAAAAGCGGATGAGTTTCGTGCACAGGCGGAAGTGCAGCGAAAAGAAGCAGAACTGCAACGGATACAGGCAGAAAAGCTGCGTCGTCAAGCTGAATTGATCCGGTCAGAAAATACAAAGTCAAATAAAGCATAAATAAGATTATTATACCACATTCAACAATAGCTTAACTCAATAAGGAAAAGTCAGCAGGTACACCTGACATTTCTCAACCTATCACAGCCCTTAAATAATGTAATAAGCAAAAAAGCGTCTGTAAGACGTACAGGCCATTTTTTGCCTCAACTGTTCATCTTAAATAAAAACAACATGAAAAGCAAACTCTTATTCGCCTCATTGGCGATAGCCTCCCTGACATTTTCTGCTATGCCGGCAGCTGCACAAAAATCGGGCACTTCAACAGAAATCAGATCTGTCTATACAGACGATGATGAAACCACGCTCAACTTTTCGCGTGATGACCATAAATATAAAATCCGGATGACGGGCAATAAAATCACCGAAATGTTCCGGGATGGAGTAAAAGTGGCACCCGAAGACTACTCCAAATATGAGTCACTGATCAATGAAGTGCTCATAGAAGTAAAAAAGCAACAGGAAGAAGCGGAAAAAATGAGGAAGGAAGCGGAAGTACAACGGAAACAGGCCGAAAAACAACGCTTCGAAGCAGAGAAGCAACGGGAAGAAGCCGAAGTACAACGGAAACAGGCAGCTGTTTTCCGCGCAGAAGCAGATAAACAACGTGAGCAGGCCAGCAAACAACGTTTCGAAGCAGAAAAGCAACGTAAAGATGCCGACAAAATGAGACTGGAAGCAGAGCAACAACGCAAAAAAGCTGATGAATTCCGTGCAGAAGCCGAAATGCAACGAAAAGAAGCCGAGAAACAACGTGCAGAAGCGGAAATACAACGCAAGGAAGCTGAAAAAAACAGGGCACTGATGGAAAAAATGCTTGATGAAATTGTCACTGAAAAAATCGCAGACAGCCGCGACGAATTAAAAACCATCGTGCTCGATGATAAGGAATTTGTAGTAAACGGGGTAAAACAAAGCGATAAACTGCACAGCCAGTTTAAAGCAAAATATCTGAAAGGAAAGCAAATCAGGTACGAGCGTAACGATTCTTTCAGAAGAATTTCTATGGATTGATTGATTATTTATAGAGCTATGAAAAACGGCCCCGGCTTTTGCCGGGGCTTTTTTTGAAATACAGTTGCTCCGTTACCAATCCTACCCATAAACACAACTACATAAGCCGGATTCTGAAACAGACCAGGGCTCATAAGTCAGAAAACCCGGATGTAGTCATCCTTAAACGGGAAAAAGACCAGATTTTAAAATATGCGGCTTTCGTCCTAATTTCAGCAGTACCGTTGTTGCTGTATCGCCTCAAAAATATATCTTAGAAAGAGGAATTAAACACGGATATACAGGGCCCTGGTTATAGCTACCTCACGCGTTGTTGAAAACAGAAAAATAAATATACATGATAACCAAACTCCTGTCTGCTATACTGCTGCTGGCCGCTTGTCCGGCATTTGCCCAAACGTACATAACCAACGTTACGGTGGCCGATGTTGAAAAGCAAAAACTGGTGCCCAATCAAACGGTTATTATTACCAATGATATCATTTCGAAAATTCAACCTGCCAGGGTAAAAATTCCCGGTGACGCTTCTGTAATCGATGGAACCGGAAAATACCTGTTTCCCGGACTAACAGATGCCCACATTCATTTCTTTCAGAATGGTGGTTTATATACCCGACCGGATGTAATTGACCTGATGAGCCATACTCCCTATTCAACAGAAATGAAACTGGCTCACCAAACGATGGAAGATAAGCTGCGGAGATATTTGAAAAATGGTATCACTACGGTGGTTGATGTAGGATCATCTTACAGCTATCTGAAACAAAGAACCACTTATACAGATGCGTCATATGCACCCAGTATTTACATAACAGGCCCGCTGCTCACTACTTATGAGCCCAAAGAATATAAAAATATGGGCGATGAAGCTCCTTTTAGCCTGGTAAAGACCGTAGAAGATGGAATAAAAATGGTACAGGCACAATTGCCTTATAAACCGGATTTTATCAAAATCTGGTATATAGCCGGTGCCGATGGTTTAGATAAAGAAGCAAGTGCGCAGAAAAACCTGCCTGTTATCAAAGCCATTATTGAAGAAGCGCACAAAAACAAATTGAAAGTAGCGGTACATGCCACCGAACGTATAACAGCCCAGCTGGCTGTAGAAAACGGAGCCGATTTCCTGGTTCACAGTGTTGAAGACGAAATTATAAAAGACGACTTTGTACAACTACTGAAAAAAAATAAGACAGTTCTTTGTCCCACATTGCAGGTCATGGATGGTTATGATAATACGCTGGGACAAAAATTTGACATCAGCAATCATGAGTTAAGTACAGCAGATCCTTATCAACTGGGCAGCCTGCTCGATTTAAAACATTTGCCCGATACCTCGCTTATCAACAGATATAAGAGAATAATACGATCAGCCGCCTATCAGTCAAAAACCGGTCAGACCAACAATATCTGTTTGGAAAACCTGAAAAAACTGGCAGCAGCCGGAGTTACTATTGCAACCGGAACCGATGCGGGAAATATCGGCACCTTACACGCTGCCTCGTACCTGGCAGAATTAAAACGGATGCAGAAAAGCGGAATGAGTAACTGGCAGATCATGCAGGCCTCTACTATTAACGGAGCAAAGGTTTTAAACAAAGAAAATGAGTTTGGAAGCATTACCGTTGGTAAAAAAGCCAACCTGCTTTTATTATCAGCCAACCCTATTGACAGCATTGAAAATACCACAAAAATATTCCGGGTCATCAACAGAGGTATTGTCATCAATCCCGATACCCTGATAGCTGAAACTCCCGTTGCCCTGGCCCAACGGCAATTAAATGCGTATAACCTCAGAAATATTGAAGCTTTCCTCGAACCGTATGCAGATGACGTGGAGGTATACTTATTTCCAGGTAAACTATTGTACAAAGGCAAGGAACAAATGCGAAAAGAGTATTCAGGCATGTTTGAGACCACCCCTGATCTGCATTGTGAGCTTTTAGGCCGAATTGAACAGGGCAATGTGGTAATAGATAAAGAACGTGTCCGGTTCAGCAATAAAATGATAGAGGCTGTTGCGATCTATCATATAGAAAATAATAAAATCAAAAAGGTATACTTTATTGATTAACGAACTGAAAGAAAACGGCTGGTTCAACTGCTACAACCTGTAATATCTGATTTGCCAGCAACTAACCGGATTGAATAACCGTTTATCCAAATCCCTTATTGCAGGTTCTGTCAGCTTGGTTCTGAAATCAAGGTTTTCATCTCCCCTGTATCATCTAACGCACCTGCAGGTTTAATAGAAAAATACGTCCGTAGTTCCTCCAATTCCTTTTGAGGGGAAGGATTTCTATATGCAGCAATAAATTCAGATGGTTTCATAAGCCGGGATGAACTCTGGCCTGACAGGTTTTTTTGGTATCATAATATTCCCTGGCATCTCTGTATATACCGGAAAAGGCGTGGATGCTGTTTCATCCCCACAAATTTCCTATATTAGAAGTATCACCTTAAACCTTAACCACCATGAACAGGTACGAATTCGAAAGCAAACGTGACGGCCGCAAACTACTCAGGCAGGCACTGGCCGGGTTACTTCTCACAGCAGGCGTTTTTGGCGCAGCCTATGGAGCAGACCATGTTTTTCACGATCACAAGCCTCCGGTAACCAGGGAAGTGCATATGAACGAACCTGGCTTACACGCTTCCTCCTCCATACATGTGATCGCTTCTCCCCAGGACCTGGATCCAGGCATAGACAGCCTGGAAGTACCTTGTATATATCCGGGAAATCGAACAAAAGTTCTTGATAAAATATAAGGTCGACGGCAATACCGTACCGATTCTCGGCGGCAGGTTGTCTGCACCAACAACCAATATCCCCAAAAAGGATAAATAACAGGGAGCACAAAAGCACTCCTGACAGATAATAACGGAAGGTACCGGCATGCGCTATCCACCGATATCTTCTAAGGCCATCGCTGTAAAAGCCAGGGGGATATTGCAGCCACTATTCCGCATAACCCTGCTTAATTTATTAAGTAATTATTCAATAAATTTGTTTCTGCCAGCGACTAACCACCTTGACTCATTATTCTTTTTACCGGCCTTTGTCAGCAGCCCTGCTGCGTTTATCTGTAGCAGTGCTATTGTTGCTGGCATCATCCCGTTTGTTTTCACAGGAACGCCTCTTTACCAATCAGCAGCATTTTGGTGTGGAAGACGGGTTGCCGCAAAGCTATATTACAGGTATTATACAGGATGCAGACGGATTTATCTGGTTAAGCACTTTCGATGGTTTTTGCCGCTACGATGGCCGGGCTTTCAGAACATTTCGCTATTCACCTAAAGACTCAACAGGACTTTCCACCAATACATTGCTGGCGCTGGGAAAACTGGCTGATAATACAGTGACGATTTATTACAGTCCCACCCAGGCAGATGAATTTAACCTCCGGACTTTTAAAACCACGCCCAATACCATTCGTAACCAACTGGCCGGGATACCCGGCATCCGCTGGCAATCATACCGGTTTGGCTATGATAGTCCCAACTGGTTTTTTACGGTCAATAATAATAAAGGTATTGGCTGGTTAAATGGCAGGACCGGAAAAATGTACTATGCCAGTACAGCCAATGGACTGTTACATAACGACACAATCAGTGCCATCACCCAATCAGCCGAGGGAAGGATATATGTGGTAAGTGAAAAAGGCGTAGAGATTAGTGATACAGCACAAAAGAAATTTGAGTGGCATGGGTTTAATACCACTCTCAAACAGCGATGGACTGCCCTGGAGAATGATCCGTTTGGTGAAAAATTTTCAATCGCCAGTGCTCCCGGCCACAGAATTGCCATGCTGGAGAACGATAAACTCACGCTGCTTGATGTAACTAATAAAAGTGCGCGCACTATTATCCTCCCACCCCGAAAGGCGGATGCAATAATGGGACATAATAATATACGTGTCGACTCGCGCGGTCGCTTTTACTTTGAATACTATGGCCGCATTTACCGCATCTCCGAAAAAGGCGAATTAAAACTGCTTTGGGAGCATACTGGACAGCCTACCCGCATCAGCGCATTGTTTATAGACCGGTCTGATGTATTGTGGTTAAGCTTAAATGCGCAGGGGTTGCTTAAGATAGACCTGAAGGCGCTTCATTTTGAATCGTATAAATACCGCAGCAATTTTATTGGTGAAATGACCATGTGGATTGGCGGAGATAAATCGATGCTGCCTTATGAATGGGATTATCCCGATGCCAGTTATTACTTTCGCCAGGCTATAGACAGTAAAAATAATTTTTATACCTGCAATAGCTGGTACCAGCCTGCTGGTATATTTCAATTTACTGCACAGGGATTTCGCCGTTTCCCGCATTTGCCCGATAACAAAGTATTTTATGCTGTTGTGAGCCGGGCCAATGGTGAAATATGGGCCTTTGATCATACTGAAGCGGTATGGTATAAATGGAATGATTTCAATGCTGTGCCGGAAAAACAGCAACCCGACCCGGCCAGCTACGCAGACGTAGAGCTGGCTGATGCACGCGAGATAGGCGGATACATCTGGATGACCACCTATATGCATGGCCTGTTTCAGTTTGATGGAAAAAAAATAGTCGCCAAATATGCAGGCCCCGTAGGCAATAACACTGTTCCCAAAACGCTTACAGAGATCTGCGTAGATCCGGTTAACAAAAACAGGTTTTGGATTGGTTCACGTGGAGGTGGTCTGTTGCTATGGGATGTACATAAAGGACTGCAGCGAATCTACACCACCGAAGATGGCCTGCCCAACAATACCGTTTACTGCATATTGCCTGATAAAAAAGGCAGAATCTGGTGCAGCACCAACCGAGGACTTTTCCGGCTCGACCCTGCTACCGGACACATTATTGCCTTCGAAAAGACAGATGGCCTGCAAAGCAATGAATTTAACCGTGCCCATAAATTTGTATTACCCGATGGCCGTTTAGTATTTGGCGGACTGGATGGCTATACTGTTTTAAACCCCGATGATTTTGACACGGATAATAAAACAGACCAGGTACCTGTTTTATTAACAGGATTTCAGATCAATAATGAGCCACAGGATATAAACATAGCCAACAGCATTGTTAAAGGATCGCTGAGCACCTTATCCAGCATTGTACTACCGCATGATAAAAATTATCTGCGTTTTGAATTTGCTGCGCTGCTGTATAATCAGCCCCAGCGAACAAGATACCGCTATCAGCTGGCAGGCGCCGATAAAGGCTGGATAGAAAACGGCTACTCCAATGTAGCTTCATACTCGGCACTTCCCCCGGGCCATTATACCTTCCGGATCAATGCCACTGCAGATAATGGCTTGTGGAGTGAGGCGGTTAAAGAAATAAAAATTGTTATCAATCCACCTTTCTGGGCCACCTGGTGGGCCTGGCTTACTTATGCACTCATAGCGGTAGTGCTTGTACGCTGGTATCTTGTTTTCAGGGAAAAACGGTTGAAAATTCAGCAAAACCTGGCCTTTGAAAAAAGGGAGGCGCTTCGCCTGCGTGAGGTCGATGAATTAAAAGACCGTTTCTTCAGCAATATCACCCATGAGTTCCGAACCCCACTGACACTTATCATAACACCGCTCGAAAAACTGGCTCAGGACAATTCGCTTTCCCCTGTAGCAATCAGCAACGTGAAAACTGCTCAAAGAAATTCGAAACAACTGCTCCGCCTTATTAACGAATTCCTGGATTTCTCGAAGCTGAATGACGGTCAGTTAAAACTAAAAACAGCAGCAGGTGAGCTGGCAGTTTTTACAGCCGATTGTGTGGCATCCTTTGATATAGCAGCTAAAGAAAAAAATATTGCCTTAACCTTTACCGCCACAAAAGTAACCGGCTACTACCTGTTTGATGAGGAGAAATGGGAGAAAATAGTGACCAACCTGCTGAGCAATGCCCTGAAATTTACACCCGTCAACGGTCAGGTAGCTGTCACACTTTCGGTTGATGAAGACGAAATGATTCAACTAACGGTAACGGACAATGGCCCGGGTATACCGGCAGAGCTGCAGCAAAAAATATTTACCCGCTTTTACCAGGTCGACGATTCCGCTATCCGGCATTATGGAGGCACGGGTATCGGATTGTCGCTGGTAAAAGAGTTAACGGAGCTGATGCAGGGTTCTATTCAACTCCACAGCAGGCCGGGCGATCTGACCAGTTTTATAGTGAGCGTACCCATGAAGAAAGTGGAGCATGGCGAAAACACGGCCGCCGCGGCAACAATCGTTAACCAACAGCAGCAGTCGCCCGTGGCTGACGCTGATGCGCCCCTGCTCCTGATCGTGGAAGACAATGATGAACTCCGCTCATTTCTTGTAGAAAGTATGGGTAAATATTACCGCGTGCTCGAAGCGGCAGACGGTTTAAAGGCCTGGGACCTTATTTTACAGGAAATGCCGGATATGGTGATCAGCGATGTCATGATGCCGGGACAGGATGGATTTGACCTGTGCAAAAGAAGCAAAACAGATAACCGCACCGCCCATATCGGTTTCATACTTCTTACCTCCAAAGCAGCCCATGAGGCAAGGCTGCAGGGATTAGGCACCGGGGCTGATGATTATATTACCAAACCCTTCAACCTGTATGAGCTGGAACTGCGGGTTGGCAACCTGTACCAGTTACAGCAAAAACAAAGGGCCTGGTTGCAATTACAGCTTAAGCATAATGCCCCCGCCGATCCACTGCCAGAGATTACCGACCCATTCCTGCTACAACTGTATAAGGAAATGGATGCGAAACTGGAGGATCCCGAACTGGGCGTTGACTACCTGTGCAAAACCATGGCCATGAGTCGCAGTACGCTCAATCGTAAATTAAAATCGCTGCTCAATATTTCCACCAATGACCTCATCAGGCAATACCGGTTACAGAAAGCTGCCAGCCTCATTTCGGATGGTCTCGATATAACTTCAGCAGCCTACCGGGTTGGCTTCAGCAGTCCCTCCTATTTTAGCCAGTGTTTCAGGGAAAAGTATGGCATGACGCCATCAGACTGGGTTTCAAACCAGCATTTGACGCAAAATTGATAGTCTTTGAACCGATTGTTACAGTGCCTGGCCGGGGTGCTGCAGTAGTTTTATGTCCGGTACAAATTACTCGTTATCAACCTTAAACTACATCAGTATGAACCGCTCCATCAAAACCAACGCTGCCGCGCTCTTACTTGGCCTGGGCATATATACCGCTTCTCTGGCCCAGGGTATGGGTGCCGTTAACCCCGCACAAACAGAAGTAAGTTTAGCTGATGCCGGTGAAAGCAATGCCGGCGAAAGCAACGCCAAAGCCAGTTTTTCTACCCTGTTTCCAAATGCCAGCCAGCCAAAATGGACCAGTGCCGAAAACAATAGTTTTGTTTCCTTCCTTAACAATGGAAGAAAAGCAACGGCCAGTTTCTCCGAAAAAGGAAAGCTGAATTACGTAATTACCGACTGCAGCATGAATGAGTTGCCCGCAGCTTTCAGCAAAAATATCAGGAAGGATTATGCCGCCTACCAGCTGTTTCATGCCATCGAAATAAAGGCACACGGTGAAACCGCCTACCAGGCTGTGCTGGAAAACACAACAGGATACCTTACGCTTAAGTTCACCGCAGATGGTGTGGAAGAAATACAGCAGGTAAAAAAATAGGATCATAGCCCCCATAAACCGTCCTGCCGGCCTGGCCTGTACTATCAGGCCGGGCCACAGGCATTAATAAGAGACCGAATAAGCCAAAAGCCGCTGCGGCATTTAGCTTTTTGAACTTTTCTTCCTGTACATAGCGGAAAAGAAAACAAGCGGCAGCCCCATGGCCACTATCAAAATGATCATGCCTTTTATCATCGCCACAGGTTCCATTTTTGACGCCGGCACCCTGCTCATAGGTAATACAAGCAGGTTCATGACGATCCAGATCAGCAACCCATATCCAATAGCGGTGAGTACCTTGTGCCTGGCTAAAAAAATATTCTTCGCAAAAAGGAAAAAGAAGGCCGTCGTAAAAGAGAATGCAACGAGATAATGAAACAGCAAGCCCCAGCCTGCCATACGCGGACCTCCCGCAAATGCCTCCGATCCGAAATAACCGCTGGCAATGTATTGCAGCACGCGTGTGGGCGTCACAGCATTACTGAGCCATGCATTCAAAAAAGCAAGCAGTATATCCAGGCTGCCGGCCACCAGCGTTGTAATAATAATTGAGTTGGTGCGGGTGCGAAACATGGAATGAATATACGGAATCGTACGAAGTTGTAATAACCACGATGAATTGGTTCTGTTCAGAACGGCGGATAGGATGTTCCTCCATTAATGCAGCAACCATATCACCAGTTGGGGAAACCCGATCGCCACTCCTACCCCATACAGTAAATCGAGCCAGAAAAAACTACCGAGCGAGCCTAAATAGATCAATCCGACTATGGGATAAGACAAAATTTTGATCCATAGTGCTGTTTCTTTCTGACTCACCTGCGACCAGATAGCATTCGCATCTCCTGTACTGGGAAATGCATGCATAGCGATAGAGATACCAAGGTAAATCAGTATGTAATCAACAGGACCTGCACTATTGAACTGAAACACCGGCAATGCAGCAGGAAACGCAATCAAAGCACCGAGTACGGTATTGACGATAAACGGACCAATACTGATCATAACTCCGTGCCATTTATTAACAGGTGTTTCATGCACAACATAGCCCACCGGGTTTTCCATCTGGAAATAAACCACTTTAAACACGGGAATTTTATATAATCTGCAAAACAACTGATGCGCCAACTCATGCACAATGACACCGGGAAATGTCAGGATACTAAGCAAAACGCCTGGGATAAAAAACATATCGTTGGGATTAATTTCTGAATTTTTCTTTTCCTGATATCACATCTTCCGCATATTCCAGGTAACTGGAATTGCTTGAATCCTTTCGCAGCTTATCCATAAGTCCTGCACTCTCGGTAGCTTTATTGTTAAAATGATATGCCAGTGACAAGGTGGCCATCACGTACCCATTATCTGGCTCAATAGCATTGGCATCCAGTGCCCATTTAAGCCCTTCTCCATCCTTCCCCTCCATAAGAAAAGTACGTGCACGGGAAGCCAGGCCATACGATGATTCAGGATTGCGGACCAGTATTTGCCGGCAATAGTAATGTGCAGAGTCAAATTGTTTGAGTTGTCTCTTAACACTCGGTTTTATGGCAAGCGCATTCAAATAAGAAGGATCAACCGCAAGAAGTATGTTTAACAGACTGTCCGCTTCGCCAAAACGGTTCTGATCGAATAATACCGATGCCAGTTTGGATGTAGCAAAAGGTTCCCCCGGATGCAGTAATACAAAGGCCTCAAATTCACTCAGCGGAATGCTATCAATGCCATGATAGCGCTCAATTAGTTTAAAAAAAGAGTCGGAAGGAAGATAATCCTCTCCTTTAAGGATCAGCGAATTTAGTGTCGATAAAAGTTCTTCATCATCTACCTGTTTACCTTCCAGTTGTCCTACTATTTGTGCAAACAGGCTAATATCACCATTATGAAATGCCGCAATAGCCAGGTATTCTTTCGCTTCAAGAAAATTGGGCTTCTTGTCGATGACATCTGAAAGCTCCCGCAAAGCTGTCATATACTTTTTTCCGGATATAGCCTCCACGCCTCGTTCAAAATGTAATCCTACGGAAAGGTTGGAAGGCAGACTGAACATAGAAAATGCCACGAGTAGCGCTATGGCAATACCGAATATTTTAATGCCGGTTGGAATCGGATATTTAATAAATTTTGTGCGGCAATCACTGCATAATGGTGTGGGGTAGCCTGGTTCGATGACAGGGTGGTTGCAATTGGCACAGCCGGCAGCAGCCTGACCAGGCTCCGATGGCAGTTGGTTCGGTTCCATGCGATGGTGTTGGTTGCAACAAATATAACAGGCCAAAACCGGAAATGCAATACCTGTTCCTGGCAGGAAATTCAATTGCCCGTCCGAAAACGATACCAAGTCAACGAGTTACTGCATTCACTCACAAAAGCTTATACCCCTATCAGGGAGTTGACGGATCCCCTCATTTTATTCGGCCTGCAGGGTTTTGACCGGCAGTTGTTTTTGCCAACATTATTTCTGAATAACTGATCGGCGAAATAATCTATCGCCCCACAGTTCCCAATAATGGAGGAATCACAATTAAGTATCGTCTGCCGTAAGAATTAAACAGGTAAAGTACTCTGGCTGCCGTCTTATTGCAGGGATTGAAAAGCTGGCGCTCCTTTCACTTAATCCATTCCAACGCCTTTTCCAGTAATTCATCTTTCCCTTTACTAACGCCTTCGGGAGTAATCGTTACCGGCAAGTTAATCTTAACACCGGTCTTTTGCGCAGGGCTGCCATCTGGATAAAAAACGGCATTACCGGTAAAATTCACCCGGTAACCACCTGGCAGATTCAATACTTTCTCATCTCCGTCTGCCCCGGCAGAAATCTCGCCAATCGTCTGCGCATTTGGAAATAAATACTGGATATGCATGGTATTCCACTCACTCTGGCTCAATGTCTCCGGATCGACCAGGATAGCCACTTTCCCATTATAAGGAGGATTAACCACACTCAGGTCTGCACTCATATACACCTCCGTGAGCGGTTTATAACGGTAAGTACCCAACCTCTGCCTGTTGACTTCATAATATTTAGCGTACTGATAAGGAGTAGTGCCAAAACTGCGTGGCAGATAGGTATAAACAAACCCACCCCAGTCGGGATATCCGCGCATATCGAAAATAACGGCCCGTTTCTTTCTGACCAGACTGAACAAAGAATCCATATGCGCATCAATGAGAGTATCCGGTACTTCTCCGAAAAGCCGGGCAACATTACTGATTTTGAAATACACGATATCGCCGGGCAGCAGAATCAGCCCGGAATCTTCCGATCGGTCTGACCGGTCGATGGAAAGATATTCGTTCAGTTGCTTCAGTGCTGCCGCATCACTGCTACTCACAAAACTGACCTTCAAATTGGTATTTTCATTTCCCCTTTTGATCTGCAGTACAGGATATGGATCATCCATACCCCATACCAGGTTGTCGGGATAGGCCGACAGACGATTTATAAGAGTTGGCCGGTTGGAAGCGGAAAGTAAACCCGCGAGTTCATGGATGCGTTGAGATACCGGCTTACCGTTAATACCCACAATAAAATCGCCCTTATTGATCCCCGCATTGCGGCACCAATCGGGAATAATAATAGCTGTAACCAGTATGCCATCTGCAAAGACCTGGTAATCGAATGGAGGATAGAACGCATTATTAAAAATGCTCTTGCGGTAAACCATTTGCTTAAAGAAGGAAAAGGAATGAGTATCCTGCAGGGAAGCGACCAATGTCAACAAAGTACGCTCATAAATCAGGCGGTCACCAGTCTTAATCAGCGTTCGGATGGCCTGCCTTAACAATTCGTCAAAAGATTGTTCCATCAGGTACTTATGCGGATAGAGATAATCCACGGCACCCTGCAATTTGGCAAGTGCCAGCAGCCGGTACTTGAGCGATACGCTATCGGTCTTTCCGATAGCATAAGCCGGCTCATTGGGCAACTCAGCGAAATAGTTTTTAGCGGGTAAATAATAATGTACACTATCTGTATAACGCTTGCTGAACAGCGCTTTCAGACTATTGCGGTTAGCCCGGTTCAGTATGTTGCTCCGTTCATACCAACCGAGATCAAAATTGTTAACCAGCAGGTCGCCGTTATCAGCTGCCGGTACTATCATCGTATTGGGAAGTACATAAGCCGAGAGTAAATCCCTCATTAAAACATTAAAAGAACGGACGCTGGTATTTTCCAATACCTGGGGCAGGGTTGCAAAAAAAAGACTGTCTGCATTTTTCCTGCCACTGGCCAGTTCAGGATGGTAATATTTCAGAAAATTCCATGTTTTAAAATACAACAGACAAGCCTGTTCTCGCGGGAGAGGTTTGGCAATTGAAGTAAAATAAAACAGTGTTGAAAAAATGGATACTATCAGATAGCGCATAATTCTATTCATATAGGGTAACGACTATGGTATAGCCGCTTTTTTTATTAAACCAGCGAATATTCCTGATCACCCTACACAATTTTATGGAGATCAGGTCGGTGGGTAAAGATAATCTATAATGAAAAGGCCGGCTGATTTATCAAAATAAGAATATCACAAAAATAAAGTTGATACGTCCGAATAGACCGGTATTGTTATATGAATGGTACCCAATTACGTCCTGCCCAAAGCCTTGTTGGTGTAAAAAATTTCAGGCCGGCTATACGTACTGCTACATTCGTGCGGTGAACCATTTCATTCACTATCCAACGCCGTACATTATGCACAAATTCCTGATACTGGCCGGTCTTTTTATTCTTTTATCGGCCCCGGCTACCGCCCAGACCAATACAAACAGCATTACCATTGGCGACAGACACGTTGTCCTCAACCCGGAGAATACCCGGTCACTTTACCAGCTCGGAAAGGTCTGGGGCTTTATCAAATATTTCCATCCCTCCATTACCGAAGCAAAAAAGGACTGGGATACCGAATTGATCAATTTCCTGCCTGGCTACCTGAATGCCGGATCGCAGCTGGACCGCAATGATTCGCTGCTGAACTGGATTGCCCGGCTGGGTGATATTCCACCCGTAGTAGCCCCCGACTATCATACGCTGGAAGCGCCAAAGCTGCTGCCAGATTTCAGCTGGATATCGGAGCAAGAACTTGGTCAGGCGCTGACAAAAAAACTGCAGACCGTACTGGTCCATCGCCAGCAGGGAGATCAGCGGTACATAAAATTCTTCCGAACAGAAGGGCTGAATATACCCGTGTTTCAAAATGAAAAAAGATTTCCTGCAGCTGAGTGGAGTAAGCCAGCCGTGAGATTGCTGGCACTCTTCCGGTTTTGGAATGCCATGGAGTACTGGTATCCGTATAAATACAATCTGCCTGTGTCATGGGACCGGATACTGAGCACTGGTATAAACGAATTTCTACAGGCGGGCTCTCCGGAAGCATATAACCTCGCCATCATGCGCCTGGTGACGGCCTTACACGATGGTCATGGATTTGTGACATCGGCTGTAGCCAATAATATGATGGGGGCTTATTACCTGCCGGTCCGTTTCAACTATGTACAGGGTCAGGTAATTATCTCATCAATCAGTAAAGACAGTGTGGCTGCAGCGGCCGGACTCTCCGTGGGAGATATTGTGGAATCCATCGATGGCCGTTCGATAAAAGAAATACTGGAAGAAAAATTGCTCATCACACCCGGGTCTACCAGGGCATACCAGTTATACTTTATTTGCGTTAATCTCAATCGCAGCACATCTCCCACTACCCTATTAGGAATAAGGAAAAAGAAAAAGAGGCTGGTGATCACCGTCCCCAATGAATTGAATAAGGGCCGGGTCGATCCATATGTTCCTGCTTTTGCCCTGCAAAAGGATTCTTCGCTCAGCATGCGCGATAAGGGTATCCTGTATCTCAACATGGGTAAACTCACGATGAATGAAGACAGTGCCCGCCTGGTTCAATTGCTCGAAAAAAGTTCAGCACTGATAATAGATGCCCGGCAAAATGCTATAGAAGATCCGAAAAGACCGAATGTGATCGGGCTGCTGGAAGAATGGATTTGTGAAGGTAAACAGCCTTACGTATTTTCAACCGGTCAGCCGGAGTATGCCGGTGCATTTTTGCTGGCAAAGGATAGTGCACCGCCCTTCAAACCACACGCGGCCAGGTACAACAAACCGGTGGTGATCCTGATCAATGAAGAAGCGATCAGTGTGGGCGAATTTATGTCGATGCTGTTCAGTCAGGCTCCGGGTGCCATATTGATGGGGAGCGCAACGGCGGGTGCCGATGGCCCCTCGTCCTACTTCCAGCTTCCGGGAGACGTATATGCCGGTTTCACGGGTACGGGCATATACTGGAAAGATGGACGTGAAACGCAGCGGGTAGGCATCCGGCCCGATGTGGAAGTTTTACCTACCATTAAAGGTTTCCGGCAAAACCGGGATGAGTTAGTCGAAAAAGCAGTCCGGTATTTAACAAGAAAAATGAAATGAAGAAATTACTGAATAAACTCCATCCGGTATTGCGGCATCTCCTATTGTGGTTGCTGCCGTATGGAATCTTATGCTTACTGCAGCTATCGCAGGCCGATGCACACGAGTACAACTGGTTTACCCAGGTTACGGGTTCATTCCTGGTCATGGCCGGTATTTCTTATGGCAATGTTTACCTGTGCCGGCGATTCTTCTTTTCGCAAAAAAGAACCTATCTCTTTGCCGCCACCCTCATGTATTGCGTATACATCCTGGCGGTTTATGTGTTCCTCTATCCTGTGGAAGACAGCACACTCACCGGCCGGCAGTCTACCCTTTTCACTACCCTGTTTTTTTACAGTGTCTTTTTCCTGCTGATTTTCCTTATTTCGTTTGTGTTCTGGCTGGCAACAGCCGCTTACCGTAAAGACCGGGAACTGGCAGCAGCAAAACTGCAGGTACAGGAGTTTAAAAACGATCAGCTGGATGCCGAGAATAAATTTCTGCAATCGCAGATCAACCCGCATTTTCTCTACAATACCCTCAATTTTTTTTATGCAGAAGCGCTGGACGTATCACCCCGTCTGGCCGACAGCATCCTCCTGCTCTCCGACTCGATGCGTTATGCGCTCGAGATTAAGGAAAATGCAAAGGGAATGACCTTACTCGAAAATGAGCTCACCCATATCAACAATCTCATCAGGATAAACCAGTACCGGTTTCACGACCAGTTGCAGATCCAGTTCCTGATTTCGGGCGATATCAAATCGGTCTGTATTGCTCCGCTGGTGCTGATCACTTTTGTTGAAAATGCTTTTAAACACGGTGAATTACAAAATCCGCGTGATCCACTGGTCATTTCGCTGCAGATAGCAACCGCCGAACAGCAGATCATTTTTTCTACCAATAACCGGATCAAAAAAGGGTCCAAAGAGATTTCGACAGGTATTGGGATTGATAATGCGAAACGAAGGCTTCAGCATCTGTATGGCAGCCAGTATAAGCTGGAGATCACGCAGGACGAGGAGTATTACAGCGTTTCACTAGCTTTGCCTTTATACAAAGATTTCACCCTTTGACCAATCCCGCCGAAATAAAATGTGTGGCCATCGACGATGAACAATCGGCGATCAAAGTAATCCGGCACCTGGCCTCGCAAGTTCCTTACCTCAAGTTCGTCGGAGGGTATATTTCTCCTGTAGAGGGATTGACAATGGCCCGGACCCTGGAGGCAGATATTGTATTCCTGGATATACAGATGCCGGAGATCAATGGGCTCGATCTGTTGAAGCATTTACCCGCAAGATGCTGTGTGATCCTTACAACTGCTTACAGCCAGTATGCGATCGATGGTTTTAACCTCGATGTGACGGATTATCTGCTCAAGCCCATTTCCTTGCCTCGTTTCCTGAAAGCAGTGGAAAAGGCGAAGGACCAGTTGCTCCGCACGGCTGCGGTAACAGCTGTTGAAACACAGCCTGATTTTCTGCTGGTCAAAGGCGATGCGAAAGGGAAATATATCAAGGTCGATTACCGGGATATCGATTATATCGAAGGGCGAAAAAACTATGTGGCCATTATCTGCGGTACACAGTCCATCATCACCCTGATCACGATAAAGGAACTGGAAGAAAAGCTGCCCGCCGACCGCTTTGTGCGTATTCATAAATCCTGCATCGTCTCCATCGGCAAGATCGATTCTATTGAAGGGAATATAGTGCGGTTAAAATCCAGGGCTGGCTCAGACCTGGTGATTGGAAATACCTACCGGGAAAGTTTTTTTGAGCGGATGAATGGGAAGAGGCAGTAATAGTATTTGCGACAGAGGTAAGATATTACAACTTAAAGGCAGAAGTTAAAATCATGTTCTTCTGCACTACTATTATAAAACCACTTATTATTTAGAATACGGCTTGTCAGCCTATTACTCAAAGTCATAAACGGTCGTTTTAATTTCATGTACAATTAAAGTATTGTTTATGATTTCTTCAATTTCCGTCCATTGTCCACCAGCAAGTCCACAGCCAATCCTTGGCATATGAACATTTGCATTTTGTCGCTTAGCAAATTGACGAACGCGTTCTAAGCATTGCGAAAGGAAAGTATAGCGAATTGGAGGAAGTCCATCTTTGCCGGATCTAATACCACGTTGAGCAATCATATTTGCAACCCAAATATCTTCAGTAACCTTAACGAACTGAACATTCCCCAATTCAAATTTTGTTTCGTTTGAATGTTTATCTCTATGCAGGAGCCGTTCGAATTGCACTGTTTCTGATTCTTTCAACTCCTTACATTTATGCCAATTTCTATATTCAAATTCGGGCTGTTTCCATCTTTTAGAAACTGCTATCACAAACCCTTTTCCCCAACCACCAATGTCATTACAGATATGAACAATAATTTTCATTCCATTATCAGTTGGATTTGTTGCGTCGCCCTTGGTATAATTTATTGGAATCAATTCTATCTGCTTAAAGTAAGTGTTCAATAATTTGGTGTCGATAGACAAAGAGAATCCGTTATATGCGGGATCGATTTTATCCGAATATGCAACAATTCTCTCTTCAAGCTCGTCAGCATCAACCGGATAACAATAACAGCCTATTGGTTTATCCCGATTGGGTTACCAATGATTACGCGTTCTCCTTTAATTAATTTTGCCTTGCCGCCACCAGTATGCGGTGCCATAAAATGTGTCAAATAATTGATTTGAATATCCCGAACAGCTTCAAAAACTTCGCCGCCTTTGGGATAAACTGTACCTGACAGCATAAGCGCTTTTGCTAATTTTCGCCTAATTCCAATTGTTTTCACACCCGCAGTTTTTCCATTTCGCCCAAAAAAATCCATCGACGGTTTTGCAACCCAAAAATCGATATATCAGGCCCCTATTGTTCATAGATTAAACGCATAGCACTGTAATGTATAAAGATAAATTAAAAGCGTCAAAGTAAATTACTAAAAAGGCTTTGGATGACAATGGAATAATTTACTGCTCATTTGTATTACCGTTCGGCGATAAAACCCTATAATATCCTGCTCGCAGAAAAACAGGTTATGTAATGTACTTTGTATGCTATATTGGCGAAACCCCACTTTCGAGGCAATACTGATATTCTTTATTGTTTTTATCAATATAAAAAAACAATCCTGTTATCCGCGGATCACCAATAGTTATAAAGTACCATTGCTCTTGTTTAAACTTCAGAGGGCAAACAGAATGTTCGCCGAATTTATTAAGCCACCAACGCTTATTCATCGTATCTAATGATTGTCGTAAAAAACCATTATGGATGTACCTTACTTTAATAGTATTCTCATCCCATGAATATTTGCCTGGTTTATAGAATTCAATTTTAACAGGCGGGATTGTCGGTTTATTTTTTGAGGGAAGGATATTACAGGAAGTCGAGTATAATACGGTATATTTTACCGGGTATTCATTCTCCCCAACTGAGTCAACTTGAATTTCTTCAATTGTTACTCCGTTAACAAAGTTCCTGTTTGTGGAAATATAATCCCTGGTAACCGTCACCTTTGGAGGAGAAAAAGCACTAAAAAAAGAGATAAGGAAATAAAACCCGGCAATAACAACTAGTGCTATTATCAAGAGAATTATACCACTTTTCTTATTTATTATTGACATAGAAAGTGCTAACATATTGCCGGCGCCACATAAATATACGCTATTAGGTTATAATTAAAGTTTATGGAATCCGTAACCGTATTTTGTTGCCTTTAAACCTATCATTCTCCTCTATGATTATATCTACCGCCTTCGGATTGTCAGCCAGGCAAGCATTTGAAATCGCAAAAGCTGAAACCAAAATCACATCGAATCACTACCTCGGCAGCTAAAAGCTAACATTTCGTATTGCCCCCCTCCCGAACCGAAGCTGATTATACCATTTAAATACCGATTAAGGTCAAGCCCGGTCAGGCGCAGCTGGTATATTTTTCCAGTAGCGCATCAAAGCTGACTTTTTCAATTTCCAAATGCTCTGCTATTTCATGCTCCTTCATAAAATTCCATTTGGCTCTGCTACTAATCTGCAATGGTTCAACTTTTCCGCTTAAAGGATATATCTGCCTGCCAGTAAGCATGGAAAACTCTTCTCCATAAATGTCAAAATCGAGGCAGGGGAATTTCTTTTTTAAGTTGTATTGAGCATCCCAGAGGTGCAGCACTTCATTTTCACCAAGTTCAATAATGTACAAATCACTTTCATCCTCGTATTCAGGTGCTATTGCTATTCTTTTCGCATTAATGCGGCAAACACTAACCTCAGCTTTATCAATTATTGAATTAAGCTGATACAGGAATGCCCTGCATCTCTTTTTGCTTTTATACATTTCATAAGACCCAAAAACAATAAACGCAAATGACAAAACCGCCAGCGTACCGAAAATAAAAGTCCAGATACTATCAGGCAGCATAGCCGTAATATAAGTGAGCCCGGCGCCTAAAAGACCTGCAATAAAAAAGTGATACAGTTTTACCCGGCCGCCTCTTTCTTTTTCCTTCTGCTTTTTCAGTGTTTTTAAAACGCGGATCTCATCCGGATAAAAATTTCTATTTGTATAAACAATGTCCATAATCGAAAACGATGATTGCAGTTATACCAAATGTCTACTTCAACATTGGATTTACAGATTGAAACTGCCTGCATTTTTTGTCAACCTCGTTCCGTATACATATTCTGATACGTTTTCACCAACTCCGCAGACGGCATCTGCCCAAATATAATAAAAGGAAAGCCAGTATAAGAACTTGTATGTTATGCCACAGGCAAAGAGTTGAATCCCAAATCAATATATTGAGTTTAGGTCTAACCAGGCTATTATCATCAGCAGACCAGCTATGACCGCCGGCTGAATATTTTTTTTTCAAAATCAAAGGCTCACTTATGAATGTTGCTGCGCAAAGCTATTCGGGGTTTCGTATCAGAATAAGATCATTCAATAAGCGGCAGCATTCGCTTAGTAAAGAGTGGTTATTGATTTGCAGGGCGAATCCGGTGTCGGCCAAATTTCTCTTTCGAGAAAAAATGAGATCACCCATCCGATTTATAGCAGATTAACAATATTTCCTTCCCTTATAAGATAAGGTTGCCTGAGCAGCCGGATCTGACCGCTGTCATATCACCAGTGTTATATTGTTGCCGACATCGGGCTCTAATCCAGGTGATTCTTATGGCACTATGAGAAGTCAAAACCGCTTTGTACCTTGGGTCCCCTAAACAAATACCCTTCTCATGGTTACTTCGCTTGCCAGCTTCACCGGTCAGTACGCTTCCGAACTTTTAGACCAGGGGCGCATATTATTCGAAGGCGGTCATATCGCGGCATCCTCCACGCAGGACAAAACCTATAACATGACCGTGATGGACGGAGCAAAAAAGCGGCAGGTAATGGTCCGGCTGGAACTCCCCATGGTGACAGATATTTTCTGTACCTGTGGGCCAAAAATCTGTCCGCATGTGATTGCCGCTTTCTTTCAATTGCAGCAGGATCTGAATATACAGCCCGAAGCTTTTGATCCGGCACTGCTGACAAACGCAGTGGCTCCCGACCCCAACAAAAAGCCCAAAGTCATCCAAAAAGTGGAAAAAGCTATTGAAAGGAAGACCAAACCTAAAATAGCTCCCACTAAATATGAACAAAACGCACAGGGCAAATTCAGCGCAACACGCCTGGAGGCAAAAGCTGTAAGCAAACTTTCCGGCAGTGACTTCAACCCCGTCTTCAATGGCGCAGATGATCTGCTCGAAGAAGCCTGGGCCGAATATGAGGAGCAGAATTTTGAACCGGTTTTTGCCATCGCAAAAGCGGTACTGACGGGCATCCTTCGTCTGGGCTATCTGGGTGGTAATGGACAAATGTGCTGCGATGAAGCGGCAGAGCTGATAAAGGAACTATACAATGATGAAGATGTACCCCTTGATCTGAAAGAAAGAATATTCGTCTGGGCGCTAAAAGCCTCTGAGAAAGAATTGTATGAATACTACGACACAGACCTGGTTGCAGCCGTGGGCACCCACCCACAGACGGCTGAACATGCCCGGCTGGTCCTCCAGTTTATACAGGACAAATCAGCCACAGAGATGTTATCGAAGACCGAAACAGATATCGTATTCCGGCTGCTGACAGAATCAGGTAAACACAAAGAAGCCAAAGAGTGGAAATATCGTTATGCGCTCCACTACCGGATTGAGTTGATAACAGCTGCCCTGGAGCGAAAAGATTATGCAGAGGCAAAAGCGCTGGCTACAGCCGGCATACCCGGGCGCGACCAGGAAGCCTGCACGCAGTTTCTTTACGAAATAGCCGTTGCCCAAAACGATCCTGTGGCATTGTGCCATTATCATACAGAACAACTGGTAAAAACCGGGGATTTGTCTCATTACGAGCAAATACGCCACTACAGCACTGACGCGGAATGGCCAGAGGTGCAAAGGTCACTCATCGGAGTCTTGTCTCAAAAAAAATGCACCGTACCGCTGCACCATATATTAAAGCAGGAAAAGATGGCAGAAAGGCTGCTGGCCCATGTAACCGCCCATCGCCAATTTGAATTGATGATTGATGCCGCCCCCATACTGGAGGGACCTTACCAGCAGGAACTACTGGCCTTACTGCATCGCGAACTCGAATACGAAGCCCCCCTCAACCTCCAGCGCGACCGGGCAAAATTGTACGCCGAAAAGATAAAGGCCATCCGTAAGGTAAAAGGCGGCAAAGCCATGGTGAGCCAGTTCCTCACTGAATTATTCGAAGCCCACCCCGGTTGGAAAGTGCTGCGTTTTGAGGTGGAAAAGTATATGTAGGAATGGATTGAAATAAGAAAATAAAACTCCAATTTATTACACTGTCACTTCCATTTAACGTACAATCATCTGAAATCCTGTTTATAAACGTTATTGGTCTGCCGTGAACAACACAAACCGTTTTTCCGAAGCTGCCTTTTTCCAAAACTCTAAAGACTCGTAAAACCAGGTCCACGTATATTCAAAATCTTCGTCTGTCAAATCGCAGCCATAATCTTTGCTGTCAATTTTATTATACCCTGTTCGCAAGTCGCTCTCCGAAACTGCAACAATTGCTTCTGCAATTTTTTCAACTTGCTCGGGCGTCTTTAAAGACATAATATAATCATCTTCCTGATAAATTTGTTGTCCGCCCAAAATGACATGATTAAGCGGGAAAGTACCGTTACTCCACTCAAGCTTTCCATCAGTCAAACTTCTATGCAAGGCATCCCATGATTTATCAAGCTCCGCAAACCGTTCGGATTCGTTTCCCATAATTGTTTCTTCAATATCTTCTTGTAAAAACGCTAATCTATCTTCGTCTGATTTGAAAGATTTGAGCTTCGAAACTGTTTTTTCATCAAGCGAAAAGAGCACACCTAAACATGCCATGTTTATATTAGTTGTATTTAATAATAGGCGGACTATGCTTGCAGGCAATGGCCAGAGCTTACTGCAGTCCTGGTATTTTTATATTCGTCAGCCCAGAACTACAACCTTATTGAAAAACTGAAGTTGAAGATATGCAGAAAAGCCCAATAGTAAAAGTCTAGCCCGGTCTTCTGCCAGGTTAACAGATTAAAATAAAGAAAATAAAACTCCAATTAATTAGCCCCTAAAACACCCAAACTTATCCTGCTCAATTTCCTTCAAAAACCCGAAAGCTTTTTAACCTCAGGTTTCGGCTCGTACAGGGTCCATTCTAAATTGCTTCGCAACCAATAAATTCTCCACTTGTTACTTCCTTTGACAAAAGTAGTCTTAGCAAAATCGTGATTTAGGTACTTTGTTTTATCATTCCAAATTGGTCTGATTTCAAAAAGTATTATTGATTGGTTTTCTATTCGATAGTTAATATCCAGCTCGTTTCTTATTTCCTTTGGGGGCCGAGTTCTGGAAATATAATTTTCCATTATCTCGATTGTATCTACTGCAGTCATTATGTCAAGTGCCATAATTTCAAATTTTAGAACTGTCTGTTAGCTGGCGTCACGTGCCTACTTTCATTTCTATTTGTGTTAGCTTTAAAGCTGCAAAACTTCAAACAATTTTTGTAACACTCTCCGGTAGTGGTTTACGCGGATGCCAATTTTTTTGCTTCAATAAACTGATTGGTCAGTTTTAAAAAGAAAATAAAAAGGCCGATTATCAAAAGGATAATTCCATTCAAAAGAAATTCACCAGTCGCATTATTGAGCTTTTGTCCTAAGTACCAAAAAATCCGTTTTAAATAAGCCCAACCCAATAACTCAAACCTATAAAGAATGTACATCAGGAGAACGGCGAATAAAGAGTTCACCCAAAACCAATGTCGTTTAATTGAAATAGTAAGCGAAATAATAAAAGCCACCAACAGTCCCACAAGTCCGGAAATATTCGTCCATAACAGAAAATAAGCTACATCAGATGCTTCAATTTTATTGTCGCCTAAAGCCTGATCATTGAATTGTCCGTTTGATTGACGAACTATGTCTATAAGTTTTGTATCATACAAGTAGGAAAGTGTCTGGAAGGCGTGAATAAAAAACCAGCACGCAATAGAGTGCATTAGAATTTGCCGCCAATTCAGTTTTGCTATGAAATGTTGAAGTGTCATTTTTTACTAGTACCGCCAACGTTAAAGCATTAACAAAGTGGCAGTGTAGGCTTCCCCAAAGTTCGGCCAATGAAGTTAGAGTTAACAAGGGTTTGATTTGTTAACTTTAAATTTTAATACATGAGAAAGCGATTTACAGAAACTCAGATTGTTTCTGCCTTAAAGAAACAGGAGTCGGGT